>VNIW01000023.1_pt1 | contig 123099 bp, 105 predicted proteins | sample 7248591 | NCBI WGS metagenome assembly VNIW01 (sample SAMN12251776, study PRJNA551026) | human skin metagenome | isolation source: skin samples from patients infected with Netherton Syndrome | host: Homo sapiens | place: France:Paris | reverse complement strand
ATGAAATGCCATTTATTCTGTGTAGTAGTTTAAATCATCCTCGCCGCGTTAGCGAAGAAACACCCCCGGCAATTTCGCTCACCCTATTTTGGCCGCGGCTCGCTAGGGTTGGAGAGGTGAGTACACAGCGCATTCTTATTCTCGGGTCCACGGGCTCCATCGGCACCCAGGCACTGGAAGTTATCGCCGATAACCCGGATAAATTCCAAGTAGTCGGCATCGCCGCGGGCGGTTCCAACCCGCAATTAGTGATAGAGCAGGCCCGTGCTCTCAATCTTTCGTTTGACCACGTGGCGGTGGCGAGTGAGCAGGCTGCACGCGAAGTCTCAGCAGCCTTGGGAGGCCCGGTGCGCACGGGCGCGGATGCCGCTGAGCAGTTGGTGCGCGAAGTCGAAGCAGACAAGGTGCTCAACGCCTTGGTGGGCTCGATGGGCCTGCGCTCTACCATCGCCACGCTGGAGCAGGGGGCGTTTCTTGCCCTGGCCAATAAAGAATCTCTGGTGGCCGGCGGCCATATTGTCACCCGCATGGCAAAACCGGGCCAGATCATCCCGGTCGATTCCGAGCATTCCGCCATGGCGCAGTGCCTGCGCTCCAGCGCGGAAGGGGAGCTGGAAAAGCTCGTGTTGACGGCGTCGGGTGGCCCTTTCCGCGGCCGCACGCGTGAGGAGATGTGGGACGTGACCCCGCAGCAAGCGGCGCAGCACCCCACGTGGTCCATGGGGCAGATGAATACGCTTAATTCCGCGACCTTAATTAATAAAGGCTTGGAGCTTATCGAGGCCACCTTGCTCTTCGACATTGCCCCCGAGCGCATCGACGTTACGGTGCACCCGCAGTCCATCATTCATTCCATGGCTACCTTCAAGGATGGCTGCACCATTGCCCAGGCTTCGCCACCTTCGATGAAGCTGCCGATTTCCCTGGCGCTGGATTGGCCGCATCGCGTGCCCGGTGCGCAGCCGGCGCTCGATTTTTCCAAGGCGCACGATTGGCACTTTGAGCCGCTTGACGACGCCGCGTTCCCCGCCGTTTCCCTTGCCCGCGCCGCGGCGGAGGCGGGTGGCACGCATCCGGCGGTCTACAACGCCGCGAACGAGGAGGCTGCGGCGGCTTTCTTGGCAGGCCGCATCCACTTCCCAGAGATCGTCGACGTGGTTGACAAGGTCCTGAGGGAGGCCTCCCAGTTCGCTGGTGTACCCTCATCCGTCGAGGATGTAATCGCCGTTGAGGGCGAGGCCCGCCGGCGCGCAAACGTGCTGGTGGACACTTTGGCTAACTAGAAAGCTTTCACCACTATGGCAAATATCCTGGGCATCGTCTTATTCGCCCTGGGAATCGGTATCACCGTTGCTTTGCACGAGGCTGGACACATGTTCAGCGCTCGTGCTTTCGGCATGCGCGTGCGCCGTTTCTACATCGGCTTTGGCCCCAAGATCGCGGGCTTTACTCGCGGGCACACCGAGTACGGCCTAGCGGCCTTCCCGGTGGGCGGTTTCTGCGACATCGCGGGCATGACGGAACAAGATGACTTCCTCACGGAGGAGGAAGAGCCGCATGCGATGTACAAGAAGCCGGCATGGCAGCGCGTCATCGTGATGGCCGGCGGCATCATGGTCAACCTCTTTTTGGGTTTTGTCATCTTGCTGCTCATCGCCATGACGGCGGGCATTCCGAACCCGGATGCAGACGTGCGCCCACGAGTGGGCGAGGTGGTTTGCTCGGCAGATCAGAACCAGCAGGGCAAGTTTGCGGACTGCCAGGGCGAGGGGCCTGCGGGCAAGGCTGGCGTGAAGGTCGGCGACATCGTCGTGGCCTTGGACGGCAAGCCTTTGGAAAGCTTTGCGCAGCTGCGCGAGGAGGTCATCCCGCGCCCGGGGGAGAAGGTGCAACTCGAGGTCGAGCGTGATGGCCAGCACAAGACGCTGGAGATCACGCTGGATTCGGTCAAGCGTTTGAACAAGGAGGGTGCGCTTGTCGACGCCGGCTCCATTGGCCTGGTCAACCGGACGGTAGATACCACGGAAAAGCATGACTTTATCGGCGCCTTCCCGGCCACGGCGCGTTATGCGGGCTATGTCTTAGACGCGACCGTCGACGGCATTATTCAGTTCCCGGCCAAGGTGCCTGGGGTGGTGGCCTCCATCTTTGGTCACGAGCGCGATGTCAACGGTCCGATGTCCGTGGTTGGCGCTTCCCGCGTGGGCGGCGAGCTGGTGGAGCGTAGCCTGTGGTCGACCTTCTTCATGATGCTGGCGACGCTGAACTTTTTCCTGGCTTTGTTCAACCTCATTCCGCTGCCGCCTTTTGATGGCGGTCACATTGCGGTCATCATTTATGAAAGGATTCGCGACGCCATCCGCCGCCTGCTTGGCAAGGAGCCGAAGGGTCCGGCCGATTACACAGCCTTGATGCCTATTACTTATGCCATCGCGGCCGTGCTGATGGTGGTTGGTGCGCTCATCATCGTCGCCGATGTGGTTAATCCAATTCGCCTATTCGGCTAAGGCCTTTTACTCGCCCTGGGCGCAGGGCGGGCACGAGGCGCACCACTTAGCGGTGCTAAAGTGGTGACGTTAAATCCCCATTTAAATTCCATGCTTGGTTAAGGAGCATTCATGTCGACCCCAATCGGTCTTGGTATCCCAGACGGCCCACCTCCTACCTTGGCTCCGCGACGCAAAACGCGTCAGCTTTTCGTAGGCCCTGTTGGCGTTGGTTCCGAGCACCCGATTTCGGTGCAGTCCATGACCACCACCAAGACCCACGACGTTAACGCCACGCTGCAGCAGATTGCGCAGCTGACCGCCACCGGTTGTGACATCGTGCGCGTTGCTTGCCCTAAGCCAGTCGACGCCGAGGCGCTGCCTGCGATTGCGAAGAAGTCGCCGATCCCGGTCATCGCGGATATCCACTTCCAGCCGAAGTACATCTTCCAGGCCATCGATGCCGGCTGCGCGGCTATCCGCGTGAACCCGGGTAACATCAAGGAGTTCGACGGCCGCGTCAAGGAAGTTGCTAAGGCAGCCGGTGACGCTGGCATCCCGATTCGCATCGGCGTCAACGGCGGTTCCCTGGATAAGCGCCTGCTCGAAAAGTACGGCAAGGCCACCCCAGAGGCTCTCGTCGAGTCCGCTATCTGGGAGGCCGACCTCTTTGAGGAGTACGGCTTCGGCGACATCGCAATTTCCGTGAAGCACTCCGATCCAGTCCTGATGGTTGAGGCTTATCGCCAGCTGGCTGCGAAGACCGATTACCCGCTGCACCTCGGCGTTACCGAGGCGGGCCCGAAGTTCATGGGCACCATCAAGTCCTCCGTGGCTTTCGGCGCCCTGCTTTCTGAGGGCATTGGCGATACCATCCGCGTTTCGCTTTCCGCCGATCCGGTTGAGGAAATCAAGGTTGGTGACCAGATTCTGCAGTCGCTAAACCTGCGTCCACGCAAGCTGGAGATCGTCTCCTGCCCGTCCTGTGGCCGTGCCCAGGTGGACGTTTATAAGCTCGCCGAGGAAGTTACCGCTGGTCTCGAGGGCATGGAGTTCCCGCTGCGCGTGGCTGTTATGGGTTGTGTTGTTAACGGCCCAGGTGAGGCGCGCGATGCTGACTTGGGTGTTGCTTCCGGCAACGGCAAGGGTCAGATCTTTGTCAAGGGCGAGGTCATCAAGACTGTCCCTGAGTCCCAGATTGTGGAAACCCTCATCGAGGAAGCAATGCGCATTGCTGACGAGGAAGGCTTGGAGGCCGTCGAGGGTGCCAAGGCTGAGGTCCGCGTAACCCGCTAGAGCCCACAGAAAACTCAGCATAAAACACGATAAAAATTGTCCGCTTCACACTTCGGTGTGGGGCGGACTTTTTGTCTCTTTCGGCTGCTAGTATGCCGAAACATGAGAAAGATGGTGGCGCTGCTATGTGCGGCTTCGTTTGGGGCTAGCTCGCTGGTGGCGTGCACGCCGAAACCTGTTTCGGCGGAGCCTGTTGCGGAAAAATTCATCGCGGACATGGAAGCCCGCAACAACGATGAGCTGGCAACGCTGGTGGATAATCCGGACGCCACCACGTCTACGCTGGATGCCACCTACTCGGGCCTGCAGGCAGAAGGTCTTGATATTGAGCTTGGTGATGTAACCCAGGATGACTCGCACGCCACGGCCAAGTACAAGGTGACGTGGGATCTGCCCAAGGACCGCACCTTGAGCTACGACACCGAGATGACCTTGACCAAGAAGGACAAGGACTGGCAGGTGCGCTGGCAGCCGAGCCTGGTTCACCCGAACTTGGGCGCGCATCAGCACTTGGAGTTGCGCGCCATTGACGCCAAGCGTGCGAGCGTGGTTTCCTCCGACGGCGTGGAGCTACTATCGCCGGGCCTGCAGTACCGCGTGGTGGTGGACAAGGAAAAAGCGGGGGATATGCGTCCACTGGCCGCCAAGATTTCAAGCGCGTTGAACCAGGCGCACTCCAAGGACGATTCCGTGCCGGAGAAGGACGCGGGGGAGTTAGCTAAGGAGCTGGAGGGCTCTGAGGGCAATAGCTACTCGGTGACGATGCTCAATGAGGCCCAGGCGGAGCAGGTGCGCCCGCAGTTGGAGCACATCGAAGGCGTGCGTTTGAACGAGGAGCCTGCGATGGTGACGAGGGAGACGGGCCTGGCCCCGGATATCCTGGCGCGCGTGCGCTCGATTGTTTCGGATGAGGTCGAGGGCAATTCTGGTTGGTCTATTTCGGTGGTCAATGAGAACGGTGCCGCGCTTAGCGACGTCGAGCTGCATCAACCCGAGGAATCTCCCTCCATCCGCGTTGGCTTGGACTACAACGTGCAGCGCGCGGCCCAGGAAGCGGTGAACATGCGCGCTGACTCCGAGGCGATGCTCGTTGCCATCCGCCCCTCCAATGGTGAGATCCTTGCCGTTGCGCAGACTGAACAGGCAGATAAGAAGGGCGATATCGCGCTGCAGGGTCAGTTCCCGCCGGGTTCGGTGTTCAAGATCATCACGGCCTCGGCCGCGGTGGATAAGCAGGGCGCTACGGCGGATACCATCGTCCCGTGCCCGGGCACGATGGATCTGTTTGGCCGCACCGTCACCAACTACAACGGCTTTTCGCTGGGCAGCGTGCCGATGCGCCAGGCTTTCGCACAGTCTTGTAACACCACCTTCGCTGAGGTCTCGACCAACTTGAAGGAAGGCGAGCTGGCGAAGACGGGCAAGGAGTTCGGCCTGGGCATTGATTACGACATCCCGGGGCTGACCACTATCACCGGCTCCATTCCAGAGGGCAAGACTCCGCTGGAGCGCACCGAAGCAGGATATGGCCAGGGCGCGGACTTGGCTAGCCCGTTCGGCATGGCTTTGGTTTCTGCAACGGTGGCGGCCGGCAAGACGCCGATGCCGACTCTGCTGTCGAATCACAAAACGAAGGCGTCTGAGGACGCCCCGGCACCTGATCCGCACGTGCTGGAAAACGTCCGCGACATGATGCGAGCGGTGGTTACCGGCGGTACGGCATCGGGTATGCAGGCCGGCGGCACCATTTACGGCAAGACCGGTGAGGCTGAGATCAATGATGGCTCACACGCCTGGTTCACGGGCTACCGCGAAGATGACATCGCCTTCGCCACGCTCGTTGTCTTGGGCGGTGGTTCCGATACCTCGGTCAACATCACCGACAACTTCCTGCAGAAGCTTGACGCTTACCGCGCCGAGGGCAACGGCTCGGCGCCCGCGCCACAAGAAGGCGAGTAGCACGCACGCAACCCAGCGCTAGCCGCAGCACTTAACCTGGTTAGCCGCGGGGTGGGGAACAGGACTACCATGGTCAAACATGAGTAATCGCGCAAAATTGACCCCTCAGAAGCCCACCCCGATCCGTACCGTTCCGGATTCCATTGAGCGCCCGGAATACGTCTGGAAGGAAACCGTCCAGGAAGCGATGGGTGAGCCTTTCGTTCAGACCCCTGAGACCATTGAGGCCATGCGCGAGGCATCCAAGATTGCCGCTAACGCCCTGCAGGAGGCCGGCAAGGCTGTCGCTCCTGGCGTTACGACTGATGAGCTGGACCGCATCGCGCATGAGTACATGCTGGATCATGGTGCATACCCTTCGACGCTGGGTTACATGGGCTTCCCGAAGTCCTGCTGCATCTCGCTGAACGAGATCATCTGCCACGGTATCCCGGATAGCACCGTGGTTGAGGATGGCGACATCGTCAACATCGACGTCACCGCATTCAAGAATGGTGTCCACGGCGATACCAACGCTACCTTCCTCGCTGGAAACGTTTCTGAGGAGCACAAGCTCCTTGTTGAACGCACCCACGAGGCAATGATGCGCGGCATTAAGGCGGCAAAGCCAGGCCGTGAGGTTAACGTCATCGGCCGCGTTATCGAGTCTTACGCCAACCGCTTTGGCTACAACGTTGTCCGTGACTTCACCGGCCACGGCGTTGGCCCTACCTTCCACAACGGCCTCGTGGTTCTGCACTACGATTCCACCACGTACCGTGACATCCTCGAGCCAGGCATGACCCTTACCATCGAGCCGATGATCAACCTCGGTTCCCTTGATTACGAAATCTGGGACAATGACTGGACCGTGCAGAACGTTGACGGCAAGTTCACCGCACAGTTCGAGCACACCCTCGTCATCACCAACGACGGCGCCGAAATCCTCACGCTGCCAGACGAGAACTAACCGAAGCTAGAAACCTAAGCCAACACAATATAGTGGCGCCCTCCATCTCGGAAGGCGCCACTTTTGCTATCTGATCCCGACTCAATACTGAGCCTAGATACGCGAAAAGCGCTCCGTCCCCAAAAGGGGAGGAGCGCCAGCGCTTTGAAAGTCCTAGAACCTTCTACCGTGAATTAGCGGCGGAAGATTGGGTCCAGGATGTGCTGCGGCAGAACGCCGGTGTAGACAGCCTGGTTGTAAGCAGCGATCAGGCCACCGATGACTGCAACGACGCTAGCAGCAATGGTGCCGCCCTTCCAGAGATCGAACCAAGCTGGCTTGATTTCCTTCTGCTCGTTGCCGAAGCCGTCCTCACCGGTGATCTGGTTATCAGCGGTGATAACTGGCTTGCCATCTTCCTCGGTCCAAGCCTCGGTAGCCTTGCCGATGCTGGTAGCGGAGGAGCCGTTCTCGATGCCGGAGGACAGCTTCTCGATTGCGGATGGCTGCTCATTCTCAGCAGCGGAAGCAACGGTGACGCCACCGAATGCAACGGTGACAGCGGTAGCAGCTGCAACAGCAGCGGTGCGGAAGTTACGCATTAGTTTACCTTTCGGAAGTTTGAATGTGCTGTATGCAGCGATTTAGCGGGAGAACGGGCCGTGCATGATGAAGTTGTAAACTGGGCCGATGATGCCGCCGATGAGGGCAGCAACACCAGCAGTGATGGTCAGGCCGTAGAATGCCTGTGCCCACTTCGGCTGGGAACCGAGGTCCTTGGAGGAGCCGAAGATAGCTGGACCCTGTGCAGGCTTCTCCTTTTCGAACTTGTCGCCAATGCGGGAGGACATGTTGGAGCCCTCTACATCAGCGTTGTCGTTGCCAGCGGTGGTGGACTGAGCGTCCTCAACCTCGACGGTGTGGTCGCCCTGGTTGATGGTCTCCTGAGCGGAAGCAACGGTGGTGCCACCGAATGCTACAGCGATTGCGGTTGCGCCGGCGAGGGCTGCATTGCGGATACGCATATCAAAAATCCTTAAATGTCGTACTTGCAAGGCTTTCGATGGAAAACCTAAGTGTTTTGTGGAAACTACTCCCGAAATTGCTTTCAGAGGATTTCCAGAAACACACGGTCGCCGGTTTAATTTCGGCTCGAGCCGGTGTCCTCAATCAAGGTAGCCCATATGTACTTAAATTGCACGTCACGTTTGTAATTTGATTTAGAAAGTTGTCGGGGCTGCCCCCGTAACCGGTCGGATTTACAACGATGGATTTCGGGATGGTCCCCGTGCTCAAGTGGGCAAACTCTCCTTCTGAGGTTCCCTTGTGGAGGTAATTGTGATGTTAGTCACGTAACACAGTCATTTGCCAGTTTAGTCCAAGGACTGCGTTTTCCACGAGCTCCGGCAAAGCTGGATGGATCCAGTATTGCTTCCGAGCAAATGTGCGCATGTCAACGTCATAAACCATGGCGGTGATGAGTTGCTGGATAAGAGTCGATGCTTGGGGTCCCATTAGGTGTGCGCCTAGTAGGCGGCCGGTTTCTTTGCAAGCGATTAGCTTACAAATTCCTGAATTGTCTTCCATGGCCCATCCATAGGCAACATCCCCGTAGTTCTGAACCTTAACGGTAATGTTGTATCCCTGTTCGAGGGCTGCTTCCTCCGTTAGGCCAACGCTGGCGATCTGTGGATGGGTGAAAACAGCCGCCGGGACGTGCTCATGTGGCATAGCCTGAAGCTCCTCAGAGTGAAGGAGGTTGTGCTGGACCGCGCGCATCTCTGCATTAGCAACGTGCTTGAGCATGTAGGGAGACGAGACGTCGCCAAGCGCCCAAACGCCCTCCACGGAGGTGCGGCCAAACTCGTCGACCTTGATGCGTCCGTCCTCACGGACCTCAATGCCTGCCTTGTCCAAGTCCATCAAGTCGCCGTTTGGTTTGCGGCCCGTTGCCACCAAGATTGCCTCGGCCTCAACTGTGGAACCATCCTCCAGCGTCAGCGCTACACCTTTCGCAGTTTCCTCCAATTTCTGGGCATTCGCGATGTGGACATCGAAGCGCTCACGGGCGAGCTTGTTGAAGCGCTCCACAATGTCGTGGTCCAAGTGGCGCAGGAGCTTCTCGGAACGGTTGACCACCGTGACCTTCGTGCCAAGACCATCGAAGACGTGCGCAAACTCCATGGCAATGTAGCCGCCGCCCACGATAATCAGGCTCTCCGGCTGCTTAGGCATGCGCATGATGTTTTCGTTCGTATAGAACTTCACGCCGGAATCCTTGTATACCGCAGGAATAGATGGGCGAGAGCCCGCCGCAATGACAATTTGCTCGCCAGTAATCACTTCATCGCCCACCGCAATTGCCTTGGGGCCCACGAACGTGGCGTGCTTGCCAAAGACCGTAATATTCGGCGTCTCATCGCCGCGCCGGTAAGCCTCGCCGCCCTCGGCAATCTTGTCGATGCGGTTGACGAAGACGCGCTCAATAATGGATTCCCAGTCCACATTATTTACCTGCGCATCAATTCCCAGGCGCTTTCCCTCCTTCGCTGCGTGCGCTAAGTCGGCTGCGTAGACGTACATCTTCGTCGGAATGCAACCCACGTTCAAACAAGTGCCGCCAAAGGTTCCTTCCTCGACGATGGCGATCTTCTTATCCTCGAAAGCCTCCGAAGGGATCGAGTTACCGGAACCGGTACCGATAATGATCAGATCGAAGTGTTCAGCGTCCGGGAAAGTGGAATCTTGCGAAGTCATTTTTCTCCTCATTATTTAGGAAACGTTTTAGGGTGCGTTTACTCAGTCTGTTTTAGTTAGGGCTTAAGTATGCCCGGCAACCATTCATCGACTACGTGGAAGGCCTCGTTGCGGATCGGCTCCCGAGACAAGAACACGTCATGGCGCGCGCCCTCAATCGGGTGCAACGTGTAGTGCGTGCCCAGCTCCTTGGCCCAGCGCTGCGTTTGCTTGACATCAATTACAGCGTCCACGTAGTTGATTTCCTCCGAATACGGTGCGCTGAAATTCGACTTGGTGGACGTCAGCGTCAGGATTGGCACACCGACATCGATGCGGCCGGAGTGGATGGCGTCGAATGCCTTAAACACCGCGCGGATCCATCCCATATATTTCTTGTGGCCCGCTAGGGGCTTCTTCTCAAGGTCATAGTTCCACTCGCCATAGCGGCTGGAATGGATGGAATCACCAAATGCTGTGAGATTGCCGCCGTAAAGCGGGAGAGTGGGGGCGAGCTTGCCTAAAGTGAAGATGGCTGGTTTGAGCGCCGTGTAAGCCGGCTTCGGCACACCCATCATGTCAAGCCATGGGCTATTGAGGATAAGCCCTGCAATGCGGTTGTGGCGCTGCTCGTCGCGACGGCGTAACTGGTCAAGCCACAGCGGAAGGATGCAACCCGCGGTGGAGTGGCCCAAGAACACGACCTTGTCCTGCGGGAGGGCGTCGAGTGCCGCGTTTAAGTCCATAAAGTAGTGGTGCATGTCCGTGATGTAATGCCACTTCTGGTTCGGCTTCCGGGAGCGGCCGCACTTGCGAAGATCGAGGGCGTAGAACGCGTAACCCTTCTCGTGGAAGTGCTTTGCCACGTGCGCCTGGAAGAAGTAATCAGTCATGCCGTGAACCCACACGACGGCGACCCGGTTATCTAACGCGGTGTGCTCGGCGTCTTGTCGGTCCGTGGCTTCGTCAGCGTCGTTCGCGGTGCCTGTATAGCGGATCAAGGTGGCCTCGACTTCGCCTTCGCCGTCGGGGTCGGTGCCTAGAGGCAGGGCCGCGGCTTGGAAACCCGTGCCCAAAATGTCTTGTTTCCATTGCAGAGTTGACTCAGTCATATGCACAGTCTAGGCAAAGTGGGGTGATACGGACTGTGAAAAAACGGACATTTTCCCGGTTGAAGAATCCCAATTTCTACATTAAGGGCGTATGGTGGTTTGGTAATGCGTGACGCGTCCCTTGTTATGTGCCGTTGTCAGCGACAAAGGATTAGGGCAGTTGTCTGGCCTTTGCGTGACCAAAGCCGCAGGCTTTGTCCTCCTGATAGTGGAACGTAAAAGGTGGGCGAGAACGTAAGACACTAAAGGCTCTTGTTCACCAGCGAGAGCTTTGTCCAGGAGCAATAACTTTCAATCTGAAGAGGTAATAGCAAGGTGTCCTCCGACAAGAAGACAGCACAAGTTGTAGATGAGGTAGATGTAGCCCTCGTAGGCGCCGGTATCATGAGCGCCACCCTGGGCGCTATGCTCCGCGAGCTGGAGCCAAGCTGGACCCAGATGGTCTTCGAGCGCCTCGATGGACCTGCTCTGGAGTCCTCCTCCCCATGGAACAACGCTGGTACCGGCCACTCTGCGCTGTGCGAGCTGAACTACACCCCAGAAAAGAACGGTCGCATCGACATTTCTAAGGCTCTGGGCATTAATGAGAAGTTCCAGGTTTCTCGCCAGTTCTGGTCTCACCAGCTCAACAACGGCATCCTGACCGACCCGAAGGCATTCATCAACCCGGTCCCACACGTGTCCTTCGCACAGGGCTCCATCCAGGTTGAGTACCTGAAGCGCCGCTTCGAGGCCCTCAAGGACAACCACATGTTCCCGAACATGCAGTTCTCCGACGACGACGCAGTATTCCAAGAGAAGCTGCCGCTGATGTCCGAAGGCCGCGACTTCAACTCCAAGAAGGTTGCAATTTCTTGGACCGAGGCAGGCACCGACGTAAACTTCGGTGCACTGACCAAGCAATTCTTCACCGCTGCAAAGGCGTCCGGCACCGAGATCCGTTACGGCCACGAGGTCGTTGACATCAAGCGCGACGGCTCCACCTGGAAAGTTTACGCCAAGAACCTGCACACCGGTGACTACTCCGTGGTCCGCGCGAAGTTCGTCTTCGTTGGTGCTGGCGGATACGCACTCAATCTGCTGCGCAAAGCAGGCGTCCGCGAGGTCTCCGGCTTCGCTGGCTTCCCAGTTTCCGGCCTGTGGCTGCGTTCCAAGAACCCTGAGCTGGTCAAGCAGCACCACGCGAAGGTGTACGGCAAGGCTGCCGTCGGCGCTCCTCCGATGTCTGTTCCGCACCTTGACACCCGCGTCATCGACGGCGAAGAGGGCCTGCTGTTCGGCCCGTACGGTGGCTGGTCTCCGAAGTTCCTGAAGAAGGGCTCCTACCTCGACCTCTTCAAGTCCATCCGCCCGGACAACATTCCTTCCTACCTCGGCGTTGCCGTGCAGGAGTTCGGCCTGACCAAGTACCTGGTTTCCGAGGTTCTCAAGGACTTCGACAAGCGCGTCGAGGCGCTGAAGGAATACGTTCCTTCCGCAGACCCAGCAGACTGGGAGACCGTCATCGCCGGCCAGCGCGTTCAGGTCATCAAGCCGGCCGCTGCACCGCACTTCGGCTCCCTCGAGTTCGGCACCACCCTCGTTAACAACCCAGAGGGCAACATCGCTGGCCTACTCGGCGCTTCCCCGGGCGCTTCTATCACCCCGGCCGTCATGATCGAGCTGCTTGAACGTTGCTTCGGCGAGAACATGATCCAGTGGGGCGACAAGATCCAGGAGATGATTCCTTCCTACGGCATCAAGCTGGCCAAGGATAAGAAGCTCTACGACGAGATGTGGGACTACACCCAGAAGACCCTCAAGCTCGACGAGAAGTAAAAACTTCGCCTAAGTTCCGCAGTACGTCCGGTAACCCTCAGGGTTGCCGGGCGTTTCGTATTTGGCGTTGGGCGCAAACGGGCGAGTAATGGCGTCCAAGAATTCTTGGAAGGCGTCAATGTCGAGCAGCGCTTCCTCCACGTTGTGCGGGCGTGGGATGACTCGCGGAACGGTGCTGTTCTTCGGGCCGCCGGGCGGATTCGTTGGCTGCGTACCGTGCAGCTTCTCCCACAGCTCTAGGTTGGCCAGCGTGAAGTCCGGCTGCTTTTCTACCAGCTCGGTGAAGTACTCACTGCGGAGATTAGCGTTCTTGCTAGCGCTGACTGCAGCATCAGTGCTGATGCCAAAGCGCTTGACGAAGTCGCGCTCAAGTTGAGAAGCGAAGCGCTCGTGGTAGCTGTTGATGGTTTCTTGGGCGAAGTTGATGGCCTCGTTGGGGGAGGCGTCGAAAAGCTGCAACATGCTCTCCGCCAGACGCGCGAAGTTCCAGCCCAGGATGTCGGGCTGGTGGCCAAAGCGGTAACGGCCGCGGGTGTCGATGGAGCTAAAACAAGTACCAGGATCGTAGGTCTCCATGAAGGCGCACGGGCCATAGTCGATGGTTTCACCAGACAGGGTGGTGTTGTCCGTGTTCATCACACCATGGATGAAACCTACATGCTGCCAGGCCGCGACCGTAGCAATCTGGGCGTCGAGGGCGCGGGTAAACAGCTCCTTGTAACTCGCGCCAGGGTAATGCCGGGCGATCGTGAAATCCGCCAGCTGCTGTAGCTGGCCTGTTTGCGCCGCGTAGTGGAAAGAACCGATGCGGATGTGGCTGGCAGCTACTCGCACCAAGATGCCGGCTTCCTCCTCCACCTGGCGTTGGATGCGCCGGCCAGTAGAAAGGACCGCTAGCGAGCGCGTCGTCGGAATGCCCAGCGCGTGCATCGCCTCTGAGAACAGGTACTCGCGCAACATAGAACGGACTGTTCCGCGCCCGTCAGCCCCAGGACGCGAGTAGGGGGTAAGGCCGGTTCCCTTCGCATGGAGATCGCGCAGGCCTTCCGGAGTCTCGATTTCACCCAGTAGTAAGGCGCGACCGTCGCCCATGCGCGGGTTGAATTGGCCGAATTGGTAACCGGCATAGGCCATCGCGTGTGCCGGGCTATCCTCGCTGCGCCCGCAAAGGAAATCGATTCCAGCGGGGCTGCGCAGCCACTCTGGGTCGAGGCCCAGCTCTGAAGCTAGATCCTCGTTCAAGATGAGCAGGCTGGGCGCAGGTTGCTGCTCGCCGTGGCTTTCCCGCGCCATGCCGGAAAGGCGCTTAGCAAAGGTGTGGTGCAGTTCGAAGGGAAGTGACATGCCTAAACCTCCAAGCTTCCGCGAACTCGTACGTGGACGTTTCCACCGACCCAGACACTAGCGCCGTCGTCAGTAATATGCACCAAGCCGTTCCTGCCAAGCTGGCTGCCCTGCCGTGCGGTGTAACTATCCGGTACCAGGCCGCGCTCGCGCATGAATTGGGCTGCTGCGCCATTGAGAGAGCCCGTGACTGGGTCTTCGAAGCCTGGGGTAAATGCCCGTATCTCGTAGAGCGGTTGACCTGCTTGTTGCAGGGACTCAAGTCCCACGACACCGACCTTGATGCCGCGCGCGTTGTTGGGCTGCAGTGCGCGGACCGCGGCGGCGTCGCGAAGCTGCACCAGGCGCCAGCCGGGGCCGTTGTCTGCCCATGCGGCATCACAGATATCAGCCTCATCGATGCCGAGTGCTGCGGCGGACTCGCTCAGTTCGGCCGCGCTCAATGGCCCAGATTTGTAAAGCGCGGGGGTGGCAAAGGAAAAGACTTCCCTTTCTTCCTTGATATCTACTAGCCCAACGCCGCATTCCTGAACGAGGTCTCCTGTATGTCCGGTGAGCTCGCAGAATACCCGTGCTGTGCCCAACGTGGGGTGACCTGCGAAAGCGAATTCTTCGTGCGGCGTGAAGATACGCACCCGGTAGTCAGCGTCTGCGGTAGTAGGGTGCAACAGGAACGTCGTCTCCGAGAAGTTGATCCAGTTAGCAATGCGCTGCATCTGCTCGGTCGAAAGCTCATCCGCCCCGGCGATGACAGCTAGGGGATTGCCGCTAAAGGCCGTGGTGGCGAAGACATCGACTTCGAAGTAATCAAGGTGCATGGCCACCAGCTTACGAGCCCGCGCAAGCCGCCATGCCGCGGTCTATCCTATGGAACATGAGCGAAGCACTTTTTAGCCGCATCGAGCCAATTCAAGTGATGGCGGATGGCACCGTCAAACAGGTCAATCCCTTCTCCGGAACCGAGGTATGGACCGTTCCAGGCCGCGGGAATCGTCCGTTTGCGCATGCCGCCTCTAGCTCCCAACCGCTGGCTACCGATGCCGCGCGAAACACCTGTGCTTTTTGTTCTTCGCGCAAGCTGGAAACCCCGCCTGAGAAGTCACGCATCTTAGCCTCTGGCGAGATTGTGCGTGGGGCTGCGCCAGATTCGTTGGATACAACCAAGCCGGCTTTTAGGCGCGTACCGAACCTCTTTGAGATCGTCTCCTTCGACTACTGGAAGGCCAACTACGAGTATGAGATGGACGCGGAGACTAAAGAGAGGATGGAGCGCTACATTGCGAATCCTGTAGGCCGCGAGCACGTTCTAAACATCGTACGGACGAAGCTCAGGGCGGCCGGTCGAGATGCGGACCTAGGGGAGCAGGAACTGCTTACACACGCCGGCTGCTTTTTCGGTGGCGGTCACGATGTCATCATTGGCGCCCGCCACTTTGTCGAAGGCGCTACTGACGATTCGCAGTTGGCCTCATCTGGCACGCTCAGCCCCGACGAACACTTCCTCTTTACTTCCTTCACCGTAGATTCCATGCGTGACCTTTATGAGCGCAACCGTTACGCCGACTATGTGGTGGCCTTCCAGAACTGGCTGGCGCCAGCCGGGGCTTCCTTTGACCATCTACACAAGCAGCTGGTGGCCATTGATGACCTCAGCATGTCGGCCGCGCATGAAAACGACATCCTGCGTGCGCACCCCAACATGTACAACGACTGGGCCGTAGGCTATGCGGCGCAGCACAACCTGGTGATTGCAGAAAACGAATATGCGGTGCTATTCGCCGGCTTTGGACACCGCTATCCCACGCTGGAGATCTTCTCCAAGTCCGAACGCTGCGAGCCGTGGGAGCAAACGCCTGGGGAAATCCGCGGAATGTCAGACCTTATCCACGCAGCCCATGTGGCAGTTGGCCCCGATGTGGCCTGCAATGAGGAATGGCACCACAAGGCACCATCAGTCGACCTCGCGCAGCCGTGGCGAGTGATGATCAAACTGCGCGTGTCCACGCTGGCCGGCTTTGAGGGCGGGACCAAGATTTATATCAACACCATCTCGCCGTGGGGATTGCGCGACCGCATCGTTGATTCGCTGTACCGCCTGCGCGAGCGAGGCAAGCTTGCCTCCGGGATTGCGATTGCCACCGAATGCAGCCTAGAGCGCAATAGCCTGCGCTATAACAGCTAATTTGCCGGTGTTCGGTCCTAGGAGTCAAGCACGAGCACCAATTCTGGGGCGCGCTCGCTGCCGCGGATTTCCGTCTCCCACTCGGGGAAGCTTGCGGCGGCTGCGGAAAACTCCTCGAAGGTGGTTGGAAGCACCGGCTGTCTGAGCACGTGGCGGGCGAGTAGGCCCTTGTAGTGCTTGTTGAAGTGAGAGATGACCTTGCGCGAGCCATCAGGCTGAACCGATTCCACGCGAACCGTGGCCGCCGTCTTGAGCTTGCCCAGCTGCTGGTAGGTGCCAGAGCGCATATCGACCACCAGCTCATGGGCCGCGACTTCCTCCAAGGCCTCAGTGATCGCCTTACCCCACCAAGACTTCATAGTGTTTCCACTCAGCTTCGTTCCGCCGGAGAGACGATAATGCGGAATCAGATCATCGGCGCGGACGATGCCGAACAAGGCGGAGCCGATGGCTAGGTGGGAACGAGCGGCGTCGGAAAGCGTGGCGGCATCCAGCGCGTCATAAAGCACACCCGTATACCGTTCGATGGCCGGCAGGGTAGGAGAGCTATAAATTACCTGGTTGGCCTCGGCCTCCCCGCGGAGCTTTTCCGAGAGCTTTAGCTGAATCATCGCCTCATCCACCTCGAGAGAGGCAAGCGCCTGCGCGATCTCCTGGCGCGCCGGGTTCAGCGAGGGGAAGGACAATGCTCCAAAGTCGAGCGGGGCACCGGTGCCGCCGGGGGCTTTCGTCTCAGAAGGAGGGAGGAGAATGAGCATAGCTAAATACTAGCGGGGTAGAGTGCTAGGCATGATTACTCGCCTTTCGAATCTCTTCCTTCGCACCTTGCGCGAAGATCCGGCAGATGCCGAAGTAACCAGCCACAAGCTCCTCGTTCGTGCAGGCTACGTCCGCCGCGCCGCGCCGGGCGTTTACACCTGGCTGCCACTCGGCCTGCGCACCCTGTCCAAGATTGAAGACATCGTGCGCGAGGAGATGAACGCAATCGGCGGCCAGGAGATGCTCTTCCCGGCCCTTTTGCCGCGTGAGCCTTATGAGCAGACCCAGCGCTGGACCGAGTACGGCGATAACCTCTTCCGCCTGAAGGACCGCAAGGGCGCAGACATGCTGCTCGGCCCGACACACGAGGAGATGTTCGCCTCGGCAGTAAAAGACATGTACTCCTCTTATAAGGACTTCCCGGTTACCCTGTACCAAATCCAGACCAAGTACCGCGATGAGGAGCGTCCGCGTGCGGGCATTCTCCGCGGCCGCGAGTTTGTGATGAAGGATTCCTACTCCTTCGACATGAGCGACGAGGGCCTGGACGAGTCCTACCAGCGCCACCGCAAGGCTTACCAGAACATCTTCAACCGTCTGAAGATTGATTACGCCATCTGCAAGGCAACCTCTGGTGCCATGGGAGGTTCCGCGTCCGAGGAATTTCTGGCTGTCTCTCCGGCAGGTGAGGACACCTTCGTACGCGCCACGGAGGGCGAGTACGCGGCTAACGTTGAGGCCGTGGTTACCCCTGTGCCGGAAGAAAAGGCAATTGAAGGCCAGGCAGAGGCGAAGGTTTACCAGACGCCTGATGCTGCGACCATTGACTCTTTGGTGCAGTGGGCTAACTCTGAAGGCATCGAGGTTGAAGGCCGTGCGGTGGAAGCCGCTGACACCCTGAAGTGCATGGTTATCAAGGTGGCACAGCCTGCGGCAAGCGAGGAAGAAAAGGAATGGCAGCTAGCTGCTGTTCTGATTCCGGGCGATCGCGAGCTGGACGAAAAGCGCCTTGAGGCCTCCCTTGAGCCTGCCGAGTTTGAGCTGGCCGGTGACGAGGACTTCAAGAAGAACCCCTTCCTGGTTCGCGGCTACGTGGGCCCGCGTGCGCTCAACGCAAACGACGTGAAGGTTTATGCGGATCCGCGCGTGGTAAAGGGCTCCTCCTGGATTACTGGTGCTGATGAGGCTAACCACCACGTGGTGGGCTGTATTGCTGGCCGCGACTTCGAGGTTGACGAGTTCATCGAGGCCGCCGAGGTCAAGGAAGGCGATCCGGCACCGAACGGCATGGGCACCCTGACCCTGGAGCGCGGCATCGAGCTGGGCCACATCTTCCAGCTGGGCCGCAAGTACACCGAGGCATTCGATGTTCAGATCCTGGATGAGAACGGCAAGCGTGCGGTTCCGACCATGGGCTCCTACGGCATCGGTATCTCCCGCATGATGGCTGTCTTGGCCGAGCAGATGGCTGACGAGAAGGGCCTGCGTTGGCCGGTTGAAGTTGCTCCTTTCCAGGTGCACGTGGCTGTGGCGAACAAGGACGCCGCTGCGCTTGAGGCAGGGCAGAAGCTGGTCGAGGACCTTGATGCTGCTGGAATCGAGGTTCTCTTTGATGACCGTCCGAAGGTATCTCCGGGCGTGAAGTTCAAGGACGCTGAGCTGCTGGGTATGCCGTTCATCGCCATCCTTGGCCGCTCGTTTGCCGATGGCATCATCGAGCTGCGCATCCGTGGTGGCGAAACGCTTGAGGTGCCAGCTGAGCAGATCGTGGACAAGCTCTTGGAGCTCGTGCGCGGTTGAGGCGTGCCGTTAAGGGGGCGCTGTTGGCGCGTGGTGTTAAGAGCGCGCTGTTAATGGTGCGCTGTTAAGGCGCAGGTACCGCTGTATGTAAATAAGGCTTCCAATCTTGTGATTTGGGGGCCTTATTTGCATATATAAGTACCTGGCAGTTGGGGTCACTCCGGCCGTGCGGGTTCGCGGGACGTTTCCGCGTGGGGTGGTGCGCTTTGTGGGGTGCGGTGCGCGGGGTTGAGGTGAGCCGTTAGAGGGCGAGTACCGCTCTGCGTAAATAGGGCAGCTGTTTGCCGTGTTTTAGGCGGCCTATTTGCACACAGAAGTACGTTGATGGGGGATGCAAAGCGGTCCGTTGATGGGGGATGCAAAGCGGTCCGTTGATGGGGGATGCAAAGCGGTGGGTTGCTGTGGATACGCGAAGGCCCTGCCCCTTTCGGTTCGAGGGGCAGGGCCTTATGGCACGTATGAGTGTGGCTTTAGTAGCCGCCTACCGGGCCACCACAGTTTGGCCAAGCACCGGCGCCCTGGGTAGTCAGGACCTGCTCGGCAACAGCAATCTGCTGCTCTTTTGTTGCCTGGTCAGCGGTTGGGGCGTACTGCTGGCCGCCGAAGCTGCTCCAGGTCTGTGCATTGAACTGCAGGCCACCGTAGTAGCCGTTGCCCGTGTTGATCTGCCAGTTACCACCGGACTCGCATGCTGCAACCTGTTCCCATGCGGAGGCCGGGGCAGCGTTTGCGGCAGGTTGCGCCAGTGCGGCAACGCCCATTGCAGCGGCAGCGGACAGGGTTGCAAACTTCTTCTTTGAACGCATTGAGAAAGTTCTCCTTCTCTTTGTGTCATTAAAGGAACACCCACGCGGTATCTCCGGTGTGTCCATGGCCAACCAACGTAAAAGCGGTGGGAGGGCCCTCGCAATGAAATGCGTCGTAAAGTTTGCTGCTCATTGTCTGGCCGCTACTCAGTAAGCCTTAAGCGGCTGTGGGCTCGGTGGAGAAAACTCGGCGATGTAGAGTCAGGGCATGGCTATTGATTGGAAGCGTGCCCGTGCCCTTACGTTTGGCTCTGTGATGCTAAGCATGGGCACGCTGCACTTTGTGAAGAAGGAAGAATTTGAATCCATCGTGCCGCCGCGTCTGCTAGGCGGTGCGCGGTTCTATAACTATGCCTCAGGTATCTGGGAGCTGGCCACCGGTGCAGCAGTAATTAATGAGCGCACACGTTCCGTCGGCGGCTGGTCCGCAGTAGCACTGTTGCTTGCGGTATGGCCCGCCAATATGTATCACGCCCGCAAGGATTGGAATCAATCCTCCACGGGCGTAGGTAAGAAGCTCTATCACGTGCTGCGTCAGCCAGCACAGTTGCTGATTATTCGCGAGGCGTTGCAGTTTGTGCGCTAGCGCTGTTCGTAGCAGCTCGCTTTAGGTGTGTGGGCCACCAGAACTTCTCGCCGAGGATCTGGACCAAGGCCGGTACCAAGACGGTGCGCACGATGAGTGTATCGAGTAGAACACTCCGAGCGACCCGGCGGGTATCGGCCCGGGCATCCTCGCGGCCGCGGATTCTTCGTCAGCTAGCTGGGAGTCGGGGCCGCCTACCAGTACAGAGCCCTCGCTGCGGGTGCCGGCGTGCTCACCGAAGTGCTCGCGCAGCTGGGTGACCTTGTCGGCGATTTCGGTAGAGGTCCCGGCCGTTACCTGGACTGGCACGATGGCTGAGTTGCCGTCTTTGCTAGGGATGAGCGGGCCATCTAAGGTGGCGTATTTTCTGGTGAGACACCATGGCCATTGTAAAGCCCAGCCTTAAGGCGGGGCCCGAAGATTTGTTTAGGGATTCACGCTTTTCTATAAACCGCGGGATTGGGCAGCAACGGCGATGAGCCAGTTGCGCCAGGCCACGCGTTCCTCGCCCTCGGCAGTGGGGGCGGCGGCTTGTGACGCGGCAGAAGACCACTCGAGGGAGTCATTCCACCCCAGGTGGTCGACGAAAGCTTGGGCGGAAGCAGCGTCGCTAGGCAGCGGCATTTCCTCAGGCGTTGGCTCGTAAGCGGGGGCCGGTTGGGGGACTTCGCCAAGCGGGGCGAGTGCCTTTTGCAGCGCTGCGATGCGTTTTTCGTGCATCTCGAGGCGGTCATCGATGTTTTCTTCCATCGACGGCGCGGCGTAGGAGCGGGCGAAGTCCAGGCCGTAGACCTGCTCGTATTCCCATTCCAGAAGCTCTCGGGCGCGGGCGGCTTCGCTGGGATCAAGCTCCGGGGACTCCGGCAGCTGGGAAGGCTCCCACGCGTCCAAGATGATGGCCTGGTTGGTCACCAGCGCGCGGGACTCCGCGCTGACCTCGCTCAGGGCGTCGCGGGTATGCACCGCGGCTTGGTCCATGACTTCGATGACATCAATATTTTCTGCGGCCGGCTCTTGGTCGGCGGCCTGCGGGTCGCGCTGGACCTCGCAGGAGCGCGGGGCAGCGCCTTTCTCGTTGCGGCCGCAAAGCCGCTCGACCTCGGCATAAAGGGCATCGGCCTGCTCGGAGCGCAACTGCGAAGCGTGGGGATCGACCGCAGCGAGCTGCTGCGCGTCCGCGTCGGCGCTGCGGCCTAAGCCCACGAGTGCCTCATCGGGACGGGGGCCAAAGTAGTCGACGATGGAGTCGACGGCTTGGCATCCGCTCAGCGCGGGCGCGAGTGCGCCAAGGACGGTAAGCGTTGCGATGGGGGCTAGGGCACGGCGGTTCACGCAAAAGACCTTACACGTAACAGTTAGGCTAGAGCGCATGGCTTTTCCAGATGCAGAACAATTAACTGAACTACTCCAACCATTGCTGGAGCCCCGCGGGCTCGACGTGGAGGACGTAAAGACTACCAAGGCGGGAAAGAAATCCCAGGTCATCATCCGCATCGATGGTGATACGCGCCCGAGCTCCGATGTCCTGGAAGAAGTCTCCAATCAGATCTCCCAATTCTTTGATGCCAAGGAAGAATCAGGCGAGTTGAACTTTGGCGCAGGCTACACCCTGGAGGTCTCTACCCCGGGCGTCGATCTGCCATTTACCGCCCCGCGCCACTGGCGCCGCAACCGTGGCCGCGTCGTCGCATTTGAAACCGCTCCGGGCAAGACCGAAGTGGCTCGTATCGGTGCGCTTTCCGCGGATGAGGCTGCGGTAGCGCTTATCACTACGGTGAAGAAGGACGTCCAATTCCGCATCGAGCGATTGGAAAATATCCACCGCGCGGTGGTAGAAATTGAATTTGCTAAACCTTCTGCGGACGAGCAGGAGGCAGCGCAGCAGACGTTTGAATACGCCGAGCAGAACTCGGCAACCCGAGAGGATGAAAAGTGAATATTGATCTAGAGGCACTCCGTACGATCCAGAACGAGCGCGGCGTCCACGTCAAGGACCTGCTCGAAGCGATCGCGAGTGCCTTGTTGTATTCGTACCTGGATTATCGCAAGCAGTCGGCAGAAACCAAGGCGGAGGGCACCAAGTCCCGCGTAGACATCGACGCCGACACCGGTGCAGTTTCCGTCATCGTCACGGAGACCGACCTGGAAACTGGCGAGACTTTGAGCGAATACGACGATACGCCAGAAAACTTTGGTCGCTTCGGTGCGCAGGCAGTGCGCGAGGCCATCATCCGCAAGCTGCGCGAGGCAGAAGCCGAGCAAACCTATGAGTCCTATTCGGAACTGACTGGGCGCGTCGTATCCGGCGTCGTCCAGCGCGATGTGCGCGCCAACGAGCGCGGCGTCGTTGTGGTCCAGCTCGGTACTGAACTGGATTCCCAGGACGCTATCTTGCTGCCCGCTGAGCAGCTGCCGGGTGAGAAACTCGAGCACGGTGACCGTATCAAGGCATATGTTGTGGGAGTTACCCGCAACGGCGCGCAGGTGCAGATCACCCTTTCGCGCACCCACCCGGAGCTGGTGCGCGGCCTGTTCGAGCTGGAAATCCCTGAGGTGGGCGACGGCGCCGTCGAGCTCGTGGCCATCGCGCGTGAGGCCGGACACCGCTCCAAGGTGGCAGTGGTGGGCCACGCAAAGGGCCTTAACGCCAAGGGCGCCTGCATTGGTCCACGTGGCCAGCGCGTCAACAACATCATGCGTGAGCTCGGCGGCGAGAAGATCGACATCATCGACTACAGCGAGGACCCAAGCGTCTACGTGGGCAACTCCCTGGCGCCGTCCAAGGTTGTCCGCGTTGAGGTCATCGACCACGAAGCACAGGTTGCGCGCGTGACCGTTCCGGATTACCAGTTGTCTTTGGCAATTGGTAAGGAAGGCCAGAACGCCCGCCTGGCGGCGCGTCTTACCGGGTGGAAGATCGACATCCACTCCGATGCAAAATCCAACTAGTAGTCGGGCTGCACAGGGATAAAGGTACTAATTAAGGTTCTGCCAGGTTTTCGCGTAAGCTAGATAACGGCCCACATGCAGAAAAGCTGTGGCGTTTTTCAGGTAAGCGCGAAAACGTAAGGGAGTTGGATGTCACTGAGACAACCACAGTCAGACCCTCACGTACGTATTCGTACCTGTATTGCTACGCGCCGCCGCTTTCCCGATACGCAGCTATTGCGTGTTGTCGTTGACCGCGATGACCCAAGCGGCCGACGTGTCGTGGCGGATCCGCGGCGCCGCCTTCCCGGAAGGGGAGCCTGGATTAGCCCGGAACTTTCTGCATTAGAGCTGGCGGAGCGCACCCGAGCATTTCGGCGCGCGCTTCGGTTATCCACTGACGTGGATACAGGTCACGTACGTGAGTACCTGGAGAAGTTGGCGAAAGCCGGCGAATCATAGGTGCATTCGTGAAGGCACCGCGCCTTCACGAGCCAGAGTTAAAGGAAGACCGAACACTGATGAGCGCACAACGATGAAGCATCAGCGATGAAAGTCCATAGCCATTAACTAGGGGTCAGGCCACTTCCAGGCCTTGGCTCCTAGTAACGATCACAAGGAGACAAGTGCCCGGAAAGCTACGTGTTCACGAGCTCGCAAAGCAGCTCGGAGTAACCAGCAAGGAACTACTCGCTACGCTCAAGGAGCAGGGCGAATTCGTCAAGACTGCTTCTTCTACCATTGAACCTCCAGTGGTAAAGAAGATGCGCGCCCATTACGAGGCGCAGTCCGGCGGCGAGAAGCTGGCCGGTGAGAAGTCGGCAGAGAAAAAGCCTGCCGCAAACAAGGCTGCCAAGGACGCTAAGTCAGCTAAGGCTGCAGGCGCTGCCAAGGCAGAAAAGCCTGCAGCTAACGCGCCAAAGCCAGGCGCACCGAAGCCAGGCGCCCCGAAGCCGGGAGCTGCCAAGCCAGGTGCAAAGCCTGCCGCAAAGGATTCCGCTTCCGCACAGGCAGAGCAGAAGTCCGCTGCCAAGCCAGGCGCCCCGAAGCCAGGTGCTGCTAAGCCGGGCCCGAAGGGTGGCCAGAAGCCACAGGCAAACGGCGCGGACAAGTCCGCTTCTAAGTCTGCCCCGAAGCCGGGCGCAGAACGTCCAAACCCAGGCAACGCTATGCCTCGCCCCATGCCGAAGCCGGGCGGCACCCGCCGCGTGGCCAACAACCCGTTCTCCACGGGTGGTGGCGAGGGCGGCCGTCCAGGACCACGTCCGGGCGGCTCCAAGGGCCAGCGTCCTGGCGGTAAGCCAGGCGATAACCGCGGCGGCAAGGGCGGCGGACGCTCGGGCCAGGGCGAGGGCAACCAGCGTCAGGGGCAGGGCGGCGGTCGTCGTCCATCGCCGGCCATGATGCCTTCGCATCCAAACCCGGCAGCCATGCCGTCTAAGTCCTCCAACGGTGGCGGCGGTGGCCGCGGCCGCGGTGGGCGTGGCCAGGGTGGACCAGGCGGTCCAGGTGGCCCAGGCGGCTTCCGCGGTGGCGGACGCGGCGGACGTCGCGGCGGTACCGCAGGTGCATTCGGCCGTCCAGGTGGCGCACCGCGTCGCGGCAAGAAGTCGAAGCGTCAGAAGCGCCATGAGTTTGAAGAGCAGCAGAAGCATGAGGTAGGCGGCGTACGCCTGCCTGACGGCAAGGGCAAGACCATTCGTCTGCGCCGCGGTGCTTCCTTGGCTGACTTCGCAGAGAAGATTGGCGCAGATCCGGCAGCACTGGTGCAGGCACTGTTCAACTTGGGCGAGATGGTTACCGCAACCGCCTCCGTTTCCGAGGAAACCCTGCAGCTGCTCGGCGCTGAGATTCACTACGACGTCCAGGTCGTCTCCCCAGAGGACGAGGACCGTGAGCTGCTCGAGTCCTTCGACCTGAAGTTCGGTGAGGACGAAGGCGGCGAAGAGGCGCTGGAGAACCGTCCTCCAGTTGTTACCGTCATGGGTCACGTCGACCATGGTAAGACCCGCCTTTTGGACTCCATCCGTAAGACCAACGAGCGCGAGGGCGAGGCCGGCGGCATCACCCAGGGCATCGGTGCATACCAGACCACCGTTGAACTGGAAGATGGCGAGCGCACCATCACCTTCCTAGATACCCCGGGTCACGAGGCGTTTACCGCTATGCGTGCACGCGGTGCGAAGTCCACTGACTTGGCAATCCTGGTTGTCGCAGCAGATGACGGCGTCATGCCGCAGACCGTTGAGGCAATCAACCACGCCAAGGCTGCGGACATCCCAGTCGTGGTTGCAGTCAACAAGATCGATAAGCCAGAGGCTTCCCCGGACAAGATCCGTGGCCAGCTCACCGAGTACGGCCTGGTGCCGGAGGAATACGGCGGCGACACCATGTTCGTCGATATCTCTGCAAAGCAGGATCTGCACATCGACAGCCTGCTTGAGGCAGTCATCCTGACTGCTGATGCAGCGCTTGAACTGACTGCGAACCCAGAGATGGACGCACAGGGCGTTGCCATCGAGTCTCACCTCGACCGTGGCCGCGGCCCGGTTGCCACCGTCATCGTCCAGCGCGGTACCCTCCGCGTTGGTGACTCCATCGTCGTTGGCGATGCGCACGGCCGTGTCCGCCGCATGCTTGACGAGTTCGGTAACGACGTCGAAGAGGCTGGTCCGTCCCGACCGGTTCAGGTCCAGGGCCTCAACGGTGTTCCGGGTGCCGGCGACAACCTGCTCGTGGTGGAAGATGACCGCGTGGCACGCCAGATTGCTGCACAGCGTGATGCTCGTAAGCGTTCCGCTCTGCAGGCAAAGGCTCGCAAGCGCGTCTCTCTCGAGGATCTGGATGCAGTTCTCAAGGAGACCTCGACCCTCAACCTCATCCTCAAGGGCGACAACGCCGGTTCGGTGGAAGCCCTGGAAGATGCGTTGTTGGACATCGAGATCGACGACGAGGTACAGCTCAACATCATCGACCGTGGCGTTGGTGCTGTAACCCAGACCAACGTCTCCCTGGCAGCGGCTTCCGACGCCATCATCATCGCCTTCAACGTTCGCGCTGAGGGTAAGGCAACTGAGGAAGCTAACGCCGAGGGCGTGGATATCCGCTACTACACGATTATCTACCGCGCCATCGAAGAGGTCGAGGCTGCTCTCAAGGGTATGCTTAAGCCAATCTACGAGGAGCGCGACACCGGTGCTGCGGAAATCCGCGCGCTGTTCAAGTCCTCCGCTGTCGGCACCATCGCGGGCTGCATGGTCACCGAGGGCAAGGTCAAGCGCAACGGCAAGGTCCGCCTCGTTCGCGATGGCAACGTCATCACTTCCGACGCCAAGATCGAGTCCTTGCGCCACGAAAAGGACGACGCAAACGAGATCAACGCCGGCTACGAGTGCGGTATGGTCCTGTCCTACCCAGACATCCAGGTGGGCGACCAGATCCAGGCCTACGAAGAGGTCGAGGTTCCGCGTACCTAGTCCGCAAGCAGTGTAAATAAAATCGCCAGGTGTTTCCCCGCTGGGGAAGCCCTGGCGATTTTATTTGTAGCTTCTGCTGAACCTTAGTGTTTCAACTATCCAGACCGGTTTAAGACAAGTTGGGTTTGCTAATGCGTGCCTTGTTTAGCAGAGAAGCTTGCGTGAGTTCAGCCCTTTCGAGGCAGCTTGCTGCTTTGTTCGGAGCATCGGCATGAAACTCATTTAAATGATGGGGCATGACGCTTCCTCTTTCTGCTTCAGGACATGTATGCGGAGTAATGTAAGATGAACACGATTTTATAGATCTTGGTAGAGATCGCTAGTTCGACGGAGAAGGAGTTGCACCATGGTTGACCACGCGCGTGCTGCACGAATGGCCAAGCGTATTCAGGAAATCGTGGCGAGTGCTATCGAACGCGAGATCAAGGATCGTCGCCTCGAGATGGTGACCATCACCGATACTCGCGTCACGGGCGATCTCCACGATGCCACTGTTTACTACACCGTGCGCGGCAAGGACATCGACTCCGAGCCAGACTTCGACAAGGCAGCAGAGGCACTCAACCGCGCGAAGGGCCAGCTGCGCAAGATTGTGGGCGATCAGCTCTCCGTGCGCTTTACCCCGACGCTCGCCTTCGAGGTCGATACCGTTCCGGAGGCTTCCGCCCACATGGAGGATTTGCTGGAGCGCGCCCGCGCCCGCGATGCGGAGCTTGCCAAGCTGAAGGCCAACGCGAAGCCGGCTGGAGACGCAAACCCATACAAGGATTCCGATCGGGAAGAGGCCTAGGGTGCGCCGCGCTGATTATCAAGGCGCCGCCGACGCCTTGATAGAAGCGAGCAGCATCTGCATCATTACGCACCTGCGCCCCGATGCGGATGCTATCGGCTCTGCAGCCGCGTTGAACCTGGCGTTGCGCCAGCGAGGCAAGCAGACCCGCACCGTCATCGGCCAGGAACACCCGATTTCGAACAATCTCTTCACCATCCCTGCCGCCGACGAGATTGAGCTCGTTAACACCCTGCCCAAAGGCTATGACCTTTATGTCACGGTGGACTGCGGTTCCATCGACCGCACCGGAGCTCTCATGCGGGAGTTGGAGAAGATGGCGGGCACCGGCCGCGTTCTGTGCATCGACCACCACGCATCGAACCGCGGTTTCGGTTCCATCAACCTGATTGATCCGGAGTGCGAGTCCACCACTGTGGTGCTTCTCGACGTCCTCGATATGCTCTCCGTGCAGATCGATCGTGGGATTGCGCATTGCCTTTATGCCGGTCTGGTTACCGACACCGGCAGCTTCCGCTGGGGTCGGCCAGTCATGCACGACATCGCTGCCCGCCTGATGTTCTATGGGCTCGATACCAAACAGATCGCAGTGGATCTGATGGACTCCAATACTGCCGACGACGTGCAGATGGTCGGCCGCGTGCTGTCTGGTCTGCGCATCATCGAGGCCGGCGAGCACCGCCTCGGCACGCTTATTGTGCCCGTTGAGGAAGTACAGTCGCACTCCGATTCTGCCGTGGAATCCATGGTGGACTTCGTGCGCGCGCTCAAAGGCACTGACATGGGCGTGGTGTTCAAAGAGCAACGCGCGGGAGTCTGGGCGGTGTCGCTGCGTTCTTCCACCGTTAACTGCGCGCAGGTGGCGCTCATGTTCGACGGCGGCGGGCACATCCCGGCGGCCGGCTATACGGCCCTGGGCAAACCAGAAGAAATCATTGCTCATCTCGTCGACGCACTTGCCAATTACGACGAAGAAAATGCTGTAGGGGAGTAACCATCACGCGGCGCGAACAGGACAATGCTTCGGCAGAAGCAGAAGATACTTCGAAGCCAGGTAAGGCAGTCACCCGCGTGAGCGCTGGTGAGGTATTTCGCCTCGCGTTTCCGGCGCTCGGCGTGCTCGCTGCCATGCCGCTCTACCTGTTGTTGGATACGGCAGTGGTGGGCCGCCTCGGCGCGCATCAGCTGGCCGCACTCGGCGCTGCGGCGACCATCCACACGGTTGTCACCACCCAGCTGACCTTCCTTTCCTATGGCACCACGGCGCGTGCCTCCCGGCTCTTCGGCGCGGGCAAGAAGGACGAGGCCGTAGCCGAAGGCGTACAAGCTACCTACGTGGCCATCGGCGTGGGCATGACTTTGGCGGTCATCATGTGGTTGGGCGCAGGGCACTTTGCGCGCTGGCTAACCGGCAATCCAGAAACTGCCCAGGACACCGCGCTGTGGCTGCGCATCGCTGCCTTCGCTATCCCGCTCAATCTCATCGAGATGGCAGGCAACGGTTGGATGCGCGGCGTTCAAAACACCGTAAAACCGCTGCTTTTTACCCTGGCCGGCCTCATTCCTGGCGCCATCGCTGTGCCAGTGTTCGTCCACCAGTGGGGCCTTGCCGGCTCCGCCTGGGCCACCGTGCTGGGCATGGCTATCATGGCCACGCTATTTCTGCGCGAGCTCCACCGTGAGCACGTGGGGTCCTGGCGGCTGCAGTGGGGCGTCGTCAAGCGCCAGCTCGTGTTGGGCCGCGATCTCATCGTGCGCTCTGCCAGCTTCCAGGTGGCCTTTCTTTCGGCCGCCGCCGTGGCTTCCCGCTTCGGTACGGCCCAGCTTGCCGCGCACCAGATCATGATTCAGCTGTGGAACTTCCTGTCGCTTGTGCTGGATTCTCTGGCCATCGCCGCCCAGGCGCTGACCGGCGCGGCGCTCGGCGCGGGCTCAGCCAAGCATGCGCGCAGCGTCGGCACCAAGGTCACTTTCTACTCCACGGCCTTTGCACTCGGGCTCGGCGCAGTCTTAGCCCTGGGCATCGGCATCATTCCTGCGCTTTTCACCACCGATGCAGTGGTGCTCGAGGTCATCCGGCTGCCGTGGCTCATCATGATTGCCATGGTGGTTCTGGGAGGCGTGGTTTTTGCACTCGACGGCGTCCTGCTCGGCGCCAGCGATGCCGCCTTCCTGCGCACGCTGACCGTCGTTTCGGTGCTTTGTGGATTCCTGCCCGGCGTGTGGGCGGCCTACGCCTTGGGCGCGGGCCTGCCCGGCGTGTGGTGCGGCCTTGCGCTGTTTGTTTTCATCCGTTTCCTCGGGGTGGTCTATCGCTTCCGCTCGATGCGCTGGGCCGTGGTCTAACCTGAAAGGGAAGAAGAAAGGAGCACGCCATGGCCACCTTATGGGCGGTGTCAGATCTCCACGCGGCAGTGCGCGCCAATTCCAGCCGCATCGATGAGCTCTACCCGCAAGATCCTGCCGATTGGCTCATCGTGGCCGGTGACGTGGCCGAGCGCACCGAACTCGTACTGCGCATCCTCACCAAGCTTTCGCGGCGCTATGCCAAGGTGATCTGGGTGCCGGGAAACCACGAGCTCTTCTCGCGTTCCCAAGATAGGTGCCAGGGCCGCGCCAAGTATGACGAGCTGGTGGAGGGCTGCCGCGAAATCGGCGTGGTGACTCCGGAAGACCCATATCCCGTCTTCGGCGGCGTGACCATCGTGCCGCTGTTTACCCTTTATGATTACAGCTTCCGCCCACCCGGCACCACCGTCGAGGGTGCCCTAGAGCGTGCCCGTGAACGCCAGATTGTCATGACCGATGACTTCGCCATCGCTCCCTTCGTCGACGTTCGCGCCTGGTGCTGGGATCGCCTTGCCTATTCCATCAAGCGCCTTTCCCGGGTAAGTGGGCCTACGGTGTTGGTCAATCACTGGCCGCTGGTTCAAGAACCCACTCTGCGCATGGCGTGGCCGGAAATCGCCCTGTGGTGCGGCACTCGCCATACCCACTCGTGGGCGCGGCGCTATAACGCGCAGGCGGTCATCTACGGTCACCTGCATCTGCCCGGCCGCACCAACGTCGATGGGGTAGACCACATCGAGGTCTCACTGGGCTATCCCCGCGAGTGGGAGGCGCACGGACATCTCCAGCAGTGGCCCTATCCGGTCCTACACAGTGATGAGCCTGCGTCCTCGGCGCTTGAGGAGGTGCGCTAATGCTGGAACCACACCTGTTCCCAGATACCGCCCGCTACTGCTACGTGCGCACCGACGCTGCGCTTACGGATTTGGTGAATTACACGCAGCTGGATCCGGAGGAGCAATCCTTGGTCTCCCAGGCAGTTGACGTGCGCAAGGCGGAATTCGGAGACGCCCGCTGGTGCGCGCATCGCGCTTTGCAGGAGCTGGGCTGTGCAAGTCAGGAGCCCATCATGCGCGGCGAGCGGGGCATGCCGCTGTGGCCACACGGCTATACCGGTTCCATGACGCATACAGAGGGGCTGCGCGCGGCGGTAGCGGCTCCGATTAAACATGTGCGCTCCATGGGCCTCGATGCCGAACCCGCCGAGCCATTGCCCGATCACGTGCTGACCATGATTGCGCGCGCAGGGGAGATGGCGCAGTTAACGCAGCTTGCCGACGCCGGAATCGCCTGCCCCGATCGCCTCTTGTTCTGCGCCAAGGAAGCCACATACAAGGCGTGGTTTCCCATGACACATCGCTGGCTGGACTTCGACCAGGCAGAGATCGACCTGCGCCTCGATGGCACCTTGATCTCCTATATCTTGGCCCGGCCGACCCCCGTGCCGCTGATTAGTGGCCGCTGGATTATCCGCGATGGCTTCGTCATCGTCTCCACGGTCGTTCCCGCGGTGGGCTTTTAGTGGTGGGCTTTTAATAGCCCACCTTTAATAGCCCACCTTTACGCTTAAAGCGTCGACGGGCGGGCCACGAAGATCGTGGCCAGGCGCTTTCCTTTTTCCTTGATGAGCGCAATCGAGCGACCATCAGGATCTACCGCCGCATAGGTGCCCTTTAGCCGGCGCGGCTCGAGCCATTTGCCCATGGCGAGCGCCTTTGCCTCGTCTTCGGTGACCTGAAGGACAGGGTAGGAGCGGGCGAGCGCCTCGTCGAGGCTAAGCGATAGGGCCGGAGCGTCAGCGAGCTCGTCGAGGGTGCGGGCGTCGTCAAGCTTAAATGGCCCCACCTCCGTGCGGCGCAGGGCGGTGAGGTGACCGCCCACGCCGAGCGCCTCACCTAAGTCGCGGGCGAGGGAGCGAATATAGGTGCCAGACGAGCAATCAACGGTGACGTCGAGGTCCAGGTACTCACCTTCGATGCGGTGGGCGAGGATGTCGAAGCGGCTGACCGTAACCGGGCGGGCGGGGATTTCTACCTCTTCGCCCTCGCGCACGCGCTCGTGGGCGCGCTTGCCGTCGATCTTGATAGCTGAGACTGCGGCGGGGCGCTGCATGATGTCACCGGTGAGAGCTGTGACCTCTTTATTGACCTGCTCCATATCGAGTTCGCTTGCAGGCTCGCCCCAGGTGCGCTCGCCCTCGGCGTCGTCAGTATGCGTCGCCATGCCAAGGCGAATGGTGGCGTCGTAGGACTTGGTTGACGCGACCATGTGCGCGAGGAACTTGGTGCCGCGTTCCAAACCGACCACCAAAACGCCGGTGGCCATCGGGTCGAGGGTGCCTGCGTGGCCCACCTTGCGGGTGTGAAATATGCGGCGGAGGCGGCCCACCACATCGTGTGAGGTCATGCCTTGCGGTTTGTCCACTACCACCAGGCCAGAATTTGCGAGCGCATCAGTCATGCCCTGCAGTCTATTCCACGCCTCGCCGTGCATTAGCATGGTGGCCGTGGATATTTGGTACGGAATCGACAGCATCCCCGGTGACTTTGGCCCGACTGCGGTGACCATCGGCGTCTTTGACGGCGTACACCGCGGCCATCAGCAGCTGATCAATAATGCGGTGAGCTATGCGCGCGCGGAGGAATTGCGCACGGTGATGGTGACTTTTGATCCGCACCCCGTCGCGGTCTTCCTCCCGGAGCGCGCGCCGCTGTCCGTGGTGACGTTTGAGCGTCGCCTGCAGCTGGCGGAAGAGATGGGCATCGATGCGGTGCTCGTCATCGACTTCACCAAGGAGCTCGTGGGCACGACTCCGCAGCACTACGTCGAAGACCTGATTGTGGGAAAGCTGCATGCGCGTCACGTGGTCGTGGGGGAGAATTTCACGTTCGGTGCGGGCGCGAGCGGCACGGCGGACGCGATGGTGGAGTTCGGCAAAACCTATGGCTTTAGCGTCGACGTGGTGCCGCTGCTTGACGACGCCGGGGTGCGAATCTGCTCCACAAACATCCGCGCTAACCTGGCAGCGGGCGAGATTGCCAAGGCTAACTGGGCGCTTGGCCGCCACTTTTCAGTGACTGGCCCGGTGGTGCGCGGTGCCGGGCGCGGCGGCAAGGAGCTCGGTTTTCCCACCGCCAATCAGTACTTCCCGGACAGCGTGGCTATTCCGGCCGATGGCGTCTATGCGGGTTGGTTCATCCTGGAGCCGGCTGAGGCGCCCGTCGAGGGCAACATGGACCACGGCATGGCTTATGCGGCAGCGATCTCCGTGGGCACGAACCCGACCTTCGGCGACGAAGAACGTTCCATCGAGTCCTTCGTGCTGGATCGCGACGCCGATCTCTATGGGCACGTAGCCACGGTAAAGTTCGTGGATCATCTGCGCGACATGGTGAAGTTCAACTCGGTAGAAGAGTTGCTGGGGGCGATGGCTGCAGATGTGGCCAAGGCGCGTGAGGTCCTCGCCGAGGATGCTAAGGCATGCGGTTGGGAGAAGGACGAGTACTTTCTGCAGGAGGGCTAAATGAAGGTCATTTTGGATCTCGATACCGGGATCGACGATGCCCTGGCGTTGGCCTATGCGCTGGCGCATCCTGACCTTGAGCTCATCGGCGTGACCGTGACTTATGGCAACGTGCCGGTGGAACTGGGCGTGCGCAATACCTTGGTGCTGCTGGAGCTGCTCGGCGCGGGCGACGTCCCGGTCTTTGCCGGTGCGCAGCCGGCGGGATTCCAGGTCAAGCCAATTTCCGCATTCATCCATGGCCGCAATGGCATTGGCGACGTCCTGCTTCCGCCGCCGCGCGGGCGCGCGCAAAAAGAATCCGCGGTGGAGTTCTTGTGCCGTGCCGCGCGGAAGCACGGTCAGGAACTGGTGATTATCCCGACTGGGCCGTCCACCACGATTGCGGCGGCGCTGAAAGCTGAGCCGGCACTCGCGGATACTCGCATCGTCATGATGGGCGGCGCCCTGACCGTGCCGGGCAACGTCACCACCTGGTCTGAGGCCAATGTGGCGCAGGACCCCGCTGCCACGGACTTCCTCTTCCGCACTGCACGCGATGTCACGATGGTGGGCTTGGATGTCACGCTGCAAACGCTTCTGACCACTGCGGAGACCCGGCAGTGGCGTGGGCTCGGTACACGGGCCGGACGCGTTTATGCGGACATGCTCGACTATTACATCCGCGCCTACGCCGCCATCGAACCGGACCTTGGCGGTTGTGGCCTGCATGATCCGCTCGCGGTGGCCGTGGCGGCAGACCCTCGCCTGGTCACCTGCTTCGATACCAACCTGGTCTGTGAAACCACTGGCACGACCCCTGGCCGCACCATCGGCGACGTTGCCAGGATGAAAGAACCACACAAGGCTGCCCACGTGGCAGTAGAGGTGGATGCCCCGCGCTTCGTGGCCGAGCTGATGGACAAGCTCGATTCGCTTCTGCAATAGCATTAACGTGCAGAAAGTGGCGTATCTTCCTGCGAATTGTTCCAAGAAGTCGCAGTTTGGGTTTGGGGAAGAAAAGCTGTTAGAGTTATCCCTTGGCTTTGTGACTGCGGTCCGCAGCAGTTAAAGGCGCTAAGAATTTCATGCGGACTGAAATACAATAGGAGAAATCCAACATGGCTTTGAGCACTGAGAAGAAGGCAGAGATCCTCAAGGAGTACGGCCTGCACGAGACCGATACCGGCTCCCCAGAGGCGCAGATCGCTCTGCTGACCTCCCGTATCAACACCCTGACCGAGCACCTGAAGTTCCACAAGCACGATCACCACTCCCGTCGTGGTCTGCTGCTGATGGTCGGTCGTCGCCGCGGCCTGCTGAAGTACCTCGCAGCTAACGACATCGATCGTTACCGTGACCTCATCTCCCGCCTGGGCCTGCGCCGCTAAGCCTTTCGGTTGCTTTCAACCCCCGTCTTCGGACGGGGTTTGTTGCGTTTTTGAGGCCGTCTCGATCACGCAGCAGGTATCGCGGCCCCAGAGACGGTAGCTTGGCACCATGGAACCTTATATCGGCATTGTCGTTTTTGAACTTGAATCGGTAGAGCCCAGTGAGCCGTCGTATTTCCGGGAAGATTTTGTCCTCGTCCGTGCCACAGACGACGATGAGGCGCGCGCGAAGGTCGAGGCGCTGGCGCGTAGCCAAGAATCGGCAGAGCATCCCACAATCGTGATGCGCCACATCGTGGATGTCGCGCCCGCACTCGACGGCACGGTCGAGGGAGACGTGGACCTCTATGCGCGCCACTTTGCGTCGCTTGAGGACTATGCGCGCTTCGAAATGATGCTGGGAGGGCGCGACCCGTTCGCCTAGTCCTGTGCGTGGGCTACACGAGGAGCACTGCCGTGAGGACGTTGATGGTAGCGTGCACGGTGGCGCCGGGCCATAGAGAAGCGCTTTTCTCGCGCAGCCAACCCATGGCGAAGCCGGTGGCAATCTGCAAAACAAAGAGCGGGATGAGGCTGATATCCAGCATGGCCAGCGGTAGGTGGATGAGGCCGAAGAGGAGGCCCTGCACTGTAATTCCCGCGCCGACATTCCAGCGCTGGGTGATAATTCCTTGTAGGAAACCGCGGAAGAAGATCTCTTCGCCCACCGCGCGCAGCGCCATCGCGAGGAATCCCATTGCCGTTGTTGCAGTCGTGGTCTGCGCGACAACCTCCGGCGGCGCAGGCAACAACGCGAGGTAGCTCAGCACCAGCAATACGAGCAGCATCACCGCTGCCCACGCCCACCCGCGCGCCCATGGACGTCCCAGTCCGCAGACGGCGACTGCCGGCTGGCGGCGGAGGAGAAGGTAGATGAGTGTGGGAAGCGACCACAGCAACAACATGACCATGGTTTAAGTCTAAGTCTGTACCGCGAGTCGGGGAGCGTGATGTTCGACATAATCCCAGGAAAGCTGCTAAAATCGCTACTCGTTGTAGAAACCTAACCATTTTTAACCGGCGGCACCGATGATCGCCAAAGAAACCTCCAAAGGAGAACGACTTTAATGAGCGCTAAGAACGCCGTTGAGTTCAACATTGATGAAGAATTCGGTATCACCGAAGCAATCGCCACCCTTGACAATGGCGATTTTGGCACCCGCACCATCCGTTTCGAGACTGGCCAGCTGGCTCGTCAGGCGGGTGGCTCTGTCACCACTTACCTGGACGAGGACACCATGCTCCTGTCCACCACCACCGCCTCCAACCAGCCGCGTGAGGGCTTCGACTTCTTCCCGCTGACCGTGGACGTGGAGGAGCGCATGTACGCAGCCGGCAAGATTCCGGGCTCCTTCTTCCGCCGCGAAGGCCGTCCCTCCACCGAAGCCATCCTGGCCTGCCGCCTGATCGACCGTCCACTGCGCCCGACCTTTGTCAAGGGCCTGCGCAACGAGGTGCAGGTCGTTGTCACGGTGCTTTCCATGGCGCCGGAGGAGTACTACGACGTCATCGCCATCAACGGCGCATCTGCTTCCACCCAGCTTTCCGGCCTGCCGGTATCCGGCGCCGTCGGCGGCGTGCGCATGGCGCTTATCGCTGATGACAAGCATCCAGAAGGCCAGTGGGTCGCGTTCCCGAACCACGAGCAGCACGAGCGTGCGCTGTTCGAGATGGTCGTCGCCGGCCGCATTGTGAAGAAGGGCCGCAAGGAAGACGTTGCCATCATGATGGTCGAGGCAGGCGCCGGCATCAATGTTGCAGAGCGCATCAAGGAAGGCGCACCGGCACCGCAGGAATCCACCGTTGCAGCAGGCCTTGAAGCAGCAAAGCCGTTCATCAAGACCCTGTGCGAGGCGCAGGAAGGTCTGGCTGAGCGCACAGCGAAGGAAACCCAGGAGTTCCCGCTCTTCCCGCCATACACCGATGACGTATTTGCCGCCGTGGAAAAGGCAGCCTCCAAGAAGCTGGAGAAGCTGCTGACCATCCCTGGCAAGCAGGACCGTGACGACGCTACCAACGAGTACATGGAGCAGGTCGAGGCGGATCTCCTCGAGAAGTTTGAGGATGAGGATGCCTCCAAGCAGATCCGTGCTGCGTATAACGCTGTCATGAAGGCCATCGTGCGCAAGAAGATCCTCACCGAGGGCTTCCGCATCGACGGCCGTGGCGTCACCGACATCCGTGACCTGGGCGTTGAGGTTGACCTCATCCCACGCGCACACGGTTCCTCCCTTTTCGAGCGCGGTGAGACCCAGATCCTGGGCGTTACCACCCTGGACATGCTCAAGATGGAGCAGCAGATCGATTCCCTGACCCCGGTCACGGGCAAGCGCTACATGCACCACTACAACTTCCCGCCGTACTCCACCGGTGAGACCGGCCGCGTTGGCTCCCCGAAGCGCCGCGAGATCGGCCACGGTGCTCTTGCCGAGCGCGCCTTGCTGCCGGTCATCCCTTCCCGCGAGGACTTCCCGTACGCCATCCGTCAGGTCTCTGAGGCGCTAGGCTCCAACGGTTCTACTTCCATGGGCTCCGTTTGTGCTTCCACGCTGTCCCTGTACAACGCTGGTGTGCCGCTGAAGGCTCCGGTTGCAGGTATCGCAATGGGCCTGGTTTCCGGTGAGGTAGACGGCAAGGAGAAGTTCGTCGCTCTGACTGACATTTTGGGCGCCGAGGACGCATTCGGTGACATGGACTTCAAGGTCGCAGGTACCTCCGAGTTCATCACCGCGCTGCAGCTAGACACCAAGCTCGATGGCATCCCGTCCAAGGTCCTGGCTAAGGCACTGGAGCAGGCGCGTGACGCCCGCGCCACCATCTTGGAGACCATGGCTGAGGTCATCGAAGGCCCAGACGAGATGTCTGGTCTGGCTCCGAAGATCACTTCCGTGAAGATTCCGGTCAACAAGATCGGCGAGCTCATCGGCCCGAAGGGCAAGACCATCAACTCGATTACCGAGGAGACCGGCGCTGAGGTTTCCATCGAGGAAGACGGCACCGTCTACATCTCTGCCGCAACTGGTGAGGCTGCCGACGCCGCGATCGAGAAGGTTAACTCCATCGCTAACCCGCAGCTGCCAAAGGTCGGCGAGCGCTTCCTCGGCACCGTCGTTAAGACCGTCGCCTTTGGTGCATTCGTCTCCCTGACCCCGGGCCGCGATGGCCTCATCCACATCTCGAAGCTCGGCGGCGACGAGCGCATCGAGAAGGTCGAGGACGTTGTCAACGTCGGCGATAAGATTCAGGTCGAAATCGCAGACATCGACAACCGCGGCAAGATCTCCTTGGTTCCGGTCGAGGAAAACTAGTCGCACCCTCCCGACAAGCCGTGTGATGCGGCTGTTACACAACGGCGCCCTCGCTTGGCGGTCGCAACTTTTGCCGGCTGCTAGCGAGGGCGCTTTTCCTTGTCTCTAGCGTCATCGGTGGCTAGGGACAAGCCTTAAGAGTTGGTGAGGAAGTCAATGACAATGCGAGGTGGACCGTCCAAGTACGTGATGGAATAGGGCACTTTCTTATCGAGTCCAATAACGAAGTGAGACTGCGCCTCGAATGCGCTGACAAATTCCACGCTGCGCACGACACCCGCGCCAGGAGTTTGGGCATTGGGCTTGAGCATTGCGTCTTGGAGCTCTTGGGTATCGGGCCACGGTGTGCGTTCGAGGCCTATTTCGAGAGCAATAGTGCCGGAGTAGGGCACGGGGAACCCCGACCCTGGTGCGCTTGTGGACTCGGTGTAGTGTGCCCACCACCGCGGAATGCCGGCACCCGCGAACTGTATGACAACGCGGTCGTAGCCTTGATGGCTACCAGCACGCATAGTGGTTGGGATTAGTTCGCCCTCGGAGGTTCCGTCGAAGTCGATGTCTGCCGTATCTGGAGTGCCTAAGAAGCCCTTTGGAAGCCCACCTGATTTCTGTTCGGTGCTCGTCGGCCGCGGGCTTGTGGTCTCCTCTATCGTTTGACTGCTTGTCGGCGGCGTGGTCTCAGAAGGCGCCACGGTAGATACCGGCGCGCTGTGGCTGTCGTCGTTGGAGGCACCGCCGGCGCAGGCGGAAAGCGTCAGCGTGGCCGTGGTTAAGGTGGCGGCCACAACGTGCAGGCGGCGGCGATGAGCAAGCGAATCGGCAGGCACAGAGAGCTTGAGAGGAATCATGCTGACCAGTCTAAGAAAACGGGCTCACGCTTTTGCACAATATTTAATGATTTAATGCTTGAGTTGCACCAATTGGATGAGGTTGCCCACGGTGTCGTCGAAGACGGCGATGATGGAAGGGCCGACGTCGGTTGGCTCCATGGTGAACCCGAGGCCCTTGGCCTTGAGTTCTTCATACTCGGCCTGCACGTCCTCGCTCATGAATTGGGTGAGCGGAATGCCATCCTTTTTAAGAGCCTCGGTAAAAGGAGCTGCTGCTGGATGGCCCTTGGGCTCTAGCAGGAGTTCGATGCCGCTGCCGTCGGCTGGACCGGAGGCGTTGGTGACAGTGAGCCAACGGAAGTCGCCGTGCGTGACATCGTCTTTAACCTTGAATCCCAAGGTGTTGACGTAGAAATCGTGGGCGCGAGCGACGTCGTCGACAAGCACGGAAGCAGTCTAGATACGCATGGCACAAAGTCTACGTTGCCAACTGGCGCGTTAGACTGGTCGGCATTGGGGCAGGCAATAAGGCCTGCGCTAGATGTAGCGTGCTTATACGTATTTAAATTTAGATTGAACGTTGAACATTGAACAGGGCAAAGGAGCATTTATGGCTATCAAAGTTGGCGTCTTGGGCGCGAAGGGCCGCGTGGGCCAGGCGATTGTAGAAGGCGTTAATGCGGCAGATGACCTCGAGCTGGTCGCTGAGGTTGACCGCGATACCGACCTGCAGGTGCTGGTGGATAGCCACGCCGAGGTTATCGTTGACTTCACCCAGCCATCTTCGGTGATGGCAAACCTCGAGTTCTGCATTGGCAACGGCATTCACTGTGTCGTGGGCACCACCGGTTTCGACGCAGACCGCCTGGCACAGGTCGAGGAGTGGACCAAGCAAGATGGCGCCGGCAACGTCCTGATTGCACCAAACTTTGCTATCTCCGCCGTGCTGACCATGGTTTTCGCAGCACAGGCTGCGAAGTACTTCGAGACCGCCGAGGTTGTGGAGTACCACCACCCAACCAAGCTGGATGCGCCTTCTGGCACCGCCATCCACACCGCGCAGGGCATTGCGGCCGCCCGCAAGGAAGCAGGCCTAGGGGAGATGCCGGACGCTACCGAGCAGGCTCTCGAAGGCGCACGCGGCGCCGACGTCGACGGTGTCCCAGTCCATGCCGTGCGTACCCGCGGCATGGTTGCCCACGAGGAGGTCATCTTCGGCGCCCAGGGGCAGTCCTTGACCATCCGCCAGGATTCCTATGATCGTTCTTCCTTCACCCCGGGCGTGCTGGTTGGCGTTCGCCAGATTGCAGAGCACCCAGGGCTGACCGTCGGTCTTGAGAAGTACTTGGGCCTATAAGTCGGACTATCGGGGAGACATAAGGCACTAAATATGGCACGCATTAGCGAACTGGACGTCCAGCTCATCGCGGCAACGCAGTTCCACCCGCCGCAGGGCATCGAGTGGGAGAGGGAACAGGCAGCCTCCGATGGCGAGGCTCTCGTCGAATTTGCCGGCCGGGCTTGCTACGAGTCCTTCGATAAGCCGAACCCGCGCACCGCGGCAAACTCGGCCTACCTGCGCCACATTCTGGAGGTGGGCCACGACGCTCTCCTGGAGCACGCCACGGCCACGTTGTATATCCGCGGCCTGTCGCGCTCTGCCAGTCATGAGCTGGTGCGCCATCGCCACTTTTCCTTCTCCCAGCTCTCGCAGCGCTACGTCCATCCGGAGGAAACTCAGGTGGTGCTGCCCAAGCTCATTGCTGAAGACGAGCAGCTGACGCGGCTTACTATGCAGGCCGTTGATGAAACCCGCTTTGTCTATAATGAGCTGCTCAGCGCCCTGGAGAGCAAGTTAGAAGATGAGCCCAACGCACTGCTGCGCAAGAAGCAGGCTCGGCAGGCGGCACGTGCGGTGTTGCCCAATCTCACGGAAAGCCGCATCGTGGTTACCGGAAACTACCGCGCTTGGCGTCACTTCATCGGCGCGCGTGCCACAGAGCAGGCGGATACCGAGATGCGCGAGTTAGCTATTGCCTGCCTAAAGCTGTTGCAGGAGCAGTCGCCGGTGGTATTCGATGACTTCCATATCACCCAGCTTGCCGACGGCACCGAAATGGCATCGAGCCCATACACCTAGCTCAAGTCCGTGGCGGTGGACATAGCTTGTTCCGCCACGCGACCACCCCGATGAACAAAATTTCGCGGGAAGCGGGTAATCTTGACGGCTATGAGCACAGGTATGACAGCAAAGACAGGCGTAGAAACCTTCGGACGCGTCGGAGTAGCTATGGTCACCCCGTTTGACGGGGATGGCAAACTCGATGTCGCTGCGGGACGCCGGCTGGCGGCTCACCTCGTTGACAACGGTATCGACTCTTTGATTCTGGGCGGTACCACCGGTGAATCGCCGACGACAACGCTGGATGAAAAGCTAACGCTGCTCAAGGCCGTCAAGGAAGAAGTAGGGGACCGCGCAAAGATCTGCGCCGGCGCAGGCACCAACAACACCGCCACCTCGATTGAGATGGCAAAGGCTTCCGCAGAAGCGGGAGCAGACAGCCTGCTCGTCGTGACCCCTTACTACTCCAAGCCTTCGCAGGAAGGCGTGTATGCGCACTTCGCAGCGATTGCTCAGGCAACTGATACCCCAATTTGTCTCTATGACATTCCTGGCCGCTCGGGCATTCCGATTGCGACGGATACCATCCGTCGCCTCGCGGAATTGCCGACTATTCAGGCCATCAAGGACGCCAAAGGCAACCTTGGTGCAGCCACCCCACTTATTCAGGAGACCGGCCTCGCCTGGTACTCCGGCGATGACCCGCTAAACCTGCCGTGGCTTTCCTTGGGCGCATCTGGCGTCATATCCGTGGTTGGCCATGCAGCACCGCGCGGTCTCGCAGATCTTCTGGATGCCTTCGAAGAAGGCGATCTTGCACGCGCAAGGGAGATCAACGCACAAACTTTGACCCCGCTCATCCAAGCTCAAGCACGCTTGGGAGGAGCAACACTCGCAAAGGCTGCCCTGCGCCTGCAGGGCATCGAAGTCGGCGATCCTCGTCTGCCTGTTGTCGCAGCAAGCGAGCAGGAGATTGAGGAACTTCGCCGTGATATGGAAAAGGCTGGAGTCCTTTAAGAATGACTGAACCCCGTAACCGTTCCCGCAAGGTTACCCGCAAGGCGGGCCCACCAGCGGAAACCGAGTCCGCCTCCAACGAGGCGGCTTCGCCGGTTTTTCAGGCACCGAGCAACTCGGAGCCAAAGCAGGAATCCGGCGACAAGAAGTCCAATAGCAACGGCAATTCCGAGAACTCGAACGGCGGCAACCGCCGCTCGCGTTCCCGTGGCTCCCGCGGTGGTCGCGGTCGCGGCCGCGGCGGCAACAACGCCGAGAACAACGGAAATAACGGCAACAACAATGGTGGCCGTGGCAACCGCAACAACAACCGCGGCCGCCGCAACGTTCCGAAGTCCATGCAGGGCGCGGATCTGACCAAGCGCCTGCCGCAGCCGCCGAAGCAGCCGAAGGATGCCCTGCGCATTTACGCTCTGGGCGGTATTTCTGAGATCGGTCGTAACATGACCGTCTTTGAGTACCAGGACGAGCTGCTCATCATTGACTGTGGCGTGCTCTTCCCGTCCTCCGGGGAGCCGGGCGTGGACCTTATCTTGCCGGACTTTGGCCCGATCGAAAAGAAGATCGACAAGGTCAAGGCGCTCGTGGTTACCCACGCTCACGAGGACCACATTGGTGCTATCCCGTGGCTTCTCAAGCTGCGCCCGGATATCCCAATCGTGGCATCGCGCTTTACCATCGCCCTGATTGCGGCGAAGTGTAAGGAGCACCGCCAGAAGCCGAAGTTCGTTGAGGTCAACGAGAAGTCCGACGTGAACTACGGTCCGTTCCGTCTGCGCTTCTGGGCAGTTAATCACTCCGTTCCGGATGCACTGGGCATCATGCTGGGCACCCCGGCTGGCAACATCATCCACACTGGTGACATCAAGCTGGACCAGACCCCGCTGGATAACCGTCCGACCGACCTTCCGGCGCTGTCTCGCTACGGCGACGAGGGCGTCGACCTCATGCTCTGCGATTCCACGAACGCGAACATCCCAGGCGTTTCCGCATCTGAGGGCGATATCCCGGCTACCTTCCGTCGCTTGGTCTCCAATGCCAAGCAGCGCGTCATCATTGCGTCCTTCGCCTCGAACGTCTACCGCGTGCAGGCGGCTATCGACGCCGCCGTTTACGCTGGCCGCAAGGTCGCGTTCAACGGCCGTTCCATGATGCGCAACATGGAAATCGCCGAGAAGATGGGCTTCCTTAAGGTTCCACGCGGCACCATCGTCCCGATCGATGAGGCTGCCAAGATGGCACCGCACAAGGTCCTTCTGATTACCACCGGTACCCAGGGCGAGCCGATGGCGGCACTGTCGCGCATGGCGCGTCGCGAGCACCGCCAGATCACCGTCCGCGATGGCGATCTGATCATCTTCTCTTCCTCCCTAATTCCGGGTAACGAAGAGGCCGTCTACGGTGTGATGAACATGCTCTCCCAGATTGGTGCCGAGGTTGTCACCAACAAGGAGGCTAAGGTTCACGCTTCCGGCCATGGCTACGGCGGCGAGCTTTTGTTCCTCTACAACGCTGCACGTCCGAAGAACGCTATGCCGGTCCACGGCGAGTGGCGCCATCTGCGTGCGAACAAGGAGCTGGCTGTCTCTACTGGCGTCGCCCGCGATCGCGTGGTTCTCGCCCAAAACGGCGTCGTTGTAGACCTGCGCAAGGGTCGCGCCGAGGTCGTTGGCCAGATCACGGTGGGCAACCTCTACGTCGATGGTGTTTCCATGGGTGACGTCGATGCCGATACCTTGGCAGACCGCACCAACCTGGGCGCTGGCGGCGTTGTCTCCATCACCTGTGTCATCGACAACCGCACCTCGCGTCTGCTCGAAAAGCCAGCGGTTTCCACCACGGGCTTCTCCGACGACGACCGTGGAATCGTGCCAGAGGTTGCCGAGATCGTGGAAAACACCATGAACGATCTCGCTGCCGAAGGCGAGAACGATACCTACCGCATGGTCCAGAAGGTCCGCCGCAAGGTCACCAAGCTCATGGATTCCAAGTACAAGCGTGAGCCGGTCATCCTGCCGACCATCATTCCGACCAACTCTGGTCCGTTGCTTGCAGACGACGATGAGGTAGAGGCTTCCCGCGAGTCCCTTTAAAAACCTTTAGGCTTGGCAGCGCGTATCGAGCCGCCTTGTTCGTCTGACGGCGTGTGCCCCAGCAGTCTATGCTGGGGCACATGTCGTTTTCTTCTGCTGAGCGCGCCAAGCTGGTGACGCTATTTCATAAGCTCGGACCAGACGCTCCCACCCTCTGCCAGGGCTGGAGCACCCGCGATCTAGCTGCCCACCTGTGGGTGCGTGAGAATCGTCCCGACGCTGCGGCGGGCATGCTGGTCCCACAGCTTGCCGGCCGTCTCGACGCCGCGATGGAGCAGGCGGCTGCCCGCGATTTCACCGAGCTCGTCGATGACTGGGGGAGGGGAGCCGGACGCGCCAACCCAATGCGTCTTGTTGACTCCAAGATCAATCTCACCGAGCACTTTGTCCACCACGAGGACGTGCGCCGCGCCAATGGCATGAATGAGCAACGCGAGTTCTCCGCGGTGGTTTTGGGCGAGCTGCATAAGGCTCTGAAAATGCTCGCGCCACGCATGCTGAAAAAGTCTTCCAAGCCGGTCGTGTTGTATCCGGAGAACTATGGCCGTATTGTCGTCGCGGACGATAGGAAGGTCGCCGATCGCGGCGATGACGTCGTCCGCGTGATGGGGCCCGTTCCAGAGCTCGTGCTGTGGGTCTTTGGCCGCGATGCTTGCTCGCTGAAAATTGAGGGTGACGTAAGCGCCGTCGTTAGGTCAACCCTCTAGGCTAGATATAGCCGCGTACGTCTTGCGGGCAGCCCTGCAGGCCCGCAGACGCATCATTAACTAAGGAAAATACTTCCTCGAAACCCGTGTGGCGTATGTGATTAGTGGGGTGTGGGCTACTAGAGTGGCTGGCATGTCTGTCAAAAACGCACCGTCACGCGCCTCGCATCGCGGCCGCTCCGGCAAGGGGGCGGCCCGTCCTGCGAATCGATCGCGCCCCTCGGGGCGGTCTGGAGCGGCCAAGTCCACGTCGCGGAATGCGGCAGAGAATCTGACGCTTACTTCCGCCAACCGCGCTGCTGATCCCTCTTATGAGCGGACCGGCAGCGCATTTCGTGCTGTCGGGCGTGGCCTAAGTGCCGCATTCGGTGCCACCGCGCGTGGCATGGGCGATATGACGCGCGGCGTTAGCCGCGGTTTTGGCAATCTGCGTCCGAGTGACGGCGGAGCAGAAGGCTATGAAGAATTCGCATACGACGATGCAAGGGAGCCAGAGGAAATTTCTACTCGCGGCAAACAAAAGAAAAACAAGGTGACCCGCGCAAAGGCCACAGAAGATCGCGCAGCGCGCGAGCATGAGCTCGATGAGCATCTGGCAACTGCTCCTGATGCAATCTCGCGCGAAGAGCGCACCATCCAGATTTCCAACCCGGATGCCGTTGCCTTAACACTCATCGGCGTAGCCATCGTCTTGGCATGCGCGGTATGGTTCGACATCGTTGGCGTTATCGGCGCCTATCTCACCGACGCCGTGCGCTATGTCATCGGCGCGGGCGCTTACGTCTTGCCGGTCGCACTGATCGCGCTCGCCATGGCGCTGATGATGGGAGTTTCCGGCGTAGCTGGCCGTCTGCAGCCCCGCGTGATGGGCGGCATTGGCCTCATCATCGTCTCGATGCTGGGCCTAATTCATATCTTCGCCGGTCTGCCCAAGCTTTCCTGGCGCGATAACGCGGCTGGAGACGCCGGCGGTGCCATCGGCTTTGCCGTAGGTCAGCTTTTGGAGGCAGCATTTTCCGCCTACGTCGCCGTGCCGCTGCTAATCCTGCTCATCATCTACGGCGCTTTGAACGTCACGGGCATCACCTTGCGCCAGGCCTTCGACTACCTTTCTGCGCTCTTCAACGACCTGATGGCGGGCCTGCGCGAGAAGAAGGCCGAGCGTTATGGCGACTATGACGAGGACATCGACGACGATGCCTATGGCCACGTCGACGATGACATCGAAGACATTGCCGAAGGCCGCGAGCGCACCCCACGTGATAAGCGCCAGCAGTCGCAGCCACGTCGCGCGCGGCGCCAGGCCCCACGCCGCTTGGCGACGCCGTTGGATAATTACCCGGCAGATAACCAATCGGCCAACCCGCCCACCGTGTCCTTCGATTCCGCGAACACCAAGCCGGCTGCCCAAGAACAAGAGCAAGCATTGCTTGACGAGGCCGGCCAGCCCACCGAAGTCTTTTCTAACGCCGCGCCAGTCCAGCACGGTCGCCCAGACTTCGCTGGCTCCCGCAACATCGAGGACACCGACGAGTTCCCGGCCGTGCGTGATGAAGAGCAGACCACCGTTTTGCCTTCTGCACCGCAGCGTCAAGAATCTGCACAGCCGACCCAGCAGTCAGCCCAGCTGCCGGCCGCAGAATCTGCGGCTCAGCCTGTAGCCAAGAAGGCGTCGCCAAGCGCTGCCGGTGCCGCCGCTGCCGGCGCTGCTGGTGCGGCCGCAATGGACGCTGCTTCCGACGTTGTTTCTTCCGCACACGCGGAGGCAGTGCGCCTGTTCCAGCAGCGCTCCGGCCGCGATGCGGCGACGGGCAAGTCCGTGGAGGAGCCTGCTGCGCAGCAACAGGCCGCGCAGGCCCCTGCAGCGCAGCAACCGGCCGCCGCACAGGTTGGCGCGATGGGCAACGAGTCCGACTACGACCTGCCTACCACCGCATTGTTGACCGCGGGCAAGCCCACCAAGGCGCGCACCGAGGCCAACGACCGCATCATCGAGGCGATTACCGATGTCTTCGAGGAGTTCAAGGTCAATGCTCAGGTCACCGGCTTTAGCCGTGGCCCGACAGTCACCCGCTACGAAATCGAGCTGGGACCAGGCGTGAAGGTCTCCAAGATTACGAACCTGCAGTCCAACCTGGCCTATGCCGTGGCGACGGACAACCTGCGCCTGCTGACCCCAATCCCGGGCAAGTCTGCGGTGGGTATCGAGGTTCCGAATGCGGACCGTGAGATGGTGCGCCTGCGTGACGTTCTGGATTCCCCGGCCATATCCAGTGATGAGGACCCGATGCTCATCGGCCTGGGCAAAGACATCGAGGGCGAGTACTCGTCCTATTCCGTGCAGAAGATGCCGCACCTGCTTGTCGCCGGTGCCACCGGTTCCGGTAAGTCGGCCTTCGTTAACTCGATGCTGGTTTCCCTCCTGACGCGCGCGACCCCGGAGCAGGTCCGCCTCATCCTTGTTGACCCGAAGATGGTGGAGCTGACTCCTTACGAGGGCATCCCGCACCTTATTACGCCTATTATCACCCAGCCGAAGAAGGCGGCGGCGGCCCTGCAGTGGCTCGTCGAGGAGATGGAGCAGCGCTACATGGACATGAAGGCTGCCCGCGTGCGCAAGATCGAGGACTATAACCGCAAGGTCATCTCTGGCGAGCACCAGGCGCCGCTCGGCTCCGAGCGCGAGATGCGCCCGTACCCGTACATCGTCTGCGTCGTGGACGAGTTGGCCGACCTTATGATGACCGCGCCGAAGGAAATCGAGGAATCCATCGTGCGCATCACCCAGAAGGCGCGTGCGGCCGGCATCCACTTGGTGCTCGCAACCCAGCGACCTTCCGTGGACGTGGTCACCGGTCTTATTAAGACCAACGTTCCTTCCCGCTTGGCATTTGCCACCTCGTCCCTTACGGACTCCCGCGTCATTTTGGACCAAGGCGGTGCAGAAAAGCTCATCGGCATGGGCGACGGTCTCTTCATTCCGCAGGGTGGCCGTCCGGTGCGTATGCAGGGCGCTTTCGTCTCCGACGAAGAGGTGCAAGCGGTTGTCGACGCCGCGAAGGCCCAAGGCCAGCCCAACTACACCGAGGGCGTTACCGAGGAAAAGAAGTCCGAGGCCAAGAAGGAAATCGACGACGATATCGGCAAGGACATGGACGATCTGCTCGAGGCAGTCGAGCTGGTTGTCACCTCCCAGCTGGGGTCGACGTCGATGCTACAGCGCAAGCTGCGCATCGGTTTCGCCAAGGCGGGCCGCCTGATGGATCTCATGGAATCCCGCGGCGTCGTGGGCCCATCCGAGGGCTCCAAGGCCCGTGAGGTGCTGGTCAAGCCGGAAGAACTCGACACCATCATCTGGATGATCAAGGGCGCCGACCCAGCAGAGGCGCCGAAGGAAATCCAGGACGAGATGGCGCAGGCTGAATCGGCGGAAGATTCTTCCGCCGGCGATGCCTCCGCCCCAAGTGGCGAGGACACGCGCACTGTCCAAGCGACGTATAACCCGTCCTCCGGCGCCTTCTAGGCAATAAGTTTCTCGCCCCACCGCAGCCATTGCGGTGGGGCATTAACTTTTGTGTAAGATAGTACAAGTCTTGGAGGGGAGTACCCCGTTCCACAGCGATGATCGTCAACACGGCAACTCCGCAGGGAAATGAGTTCCCGGTCTCGCTGGCTCGCAGTAGACGAGTTGGGGGAGACCTCCGGTCAAATCTTTTCTTACTCGACCGGAGGATATTTCTATATGCATGTCCCTTTGTGGATTTGGATACTAACCATCGCCGTTATCCTCGGCTTTTTCATCTTTGACTTCTTGAGCCACGTGCGTTCGCCGCACGAGCCCTCCATGAAGGAATCCGGCTTCTGGACCTTGTTCTATATGGGCATGGCCGTCATCTTTGGCGGCATCGTGTGGGCGTTGTGGGATCATGAGCACGCCATCCAGTTCTTTACCGGTTGGATAACCGAACAGGCGTTGAGCGTGGATAACCTCTTCGTGTTCGCACTGATCATGGGCGCGTTCAAGATTCCGCGCCGCTTCCAGCAAAAGGTGCTGCTCATCGGCATCGTCCTGGCTTTGGTATTCCGCCTCATCTTCATCATGCTGGGCGCGGCAATCATCCAGGCCTGGTCTGACGTGTTTTACCTCTTCGCCATCTTCCTCATCTACACCGCGGTCAAGCTCATCGTGGACGAGGTCACCGATGCCGAAGAGACTGACCCGAATGACATGCTGATCATCAAGTGGCTGCGCAAGGTCATCCACGTCACCCCGCGCTACCACGGTGACAAGCTGACCCACCGCGAGGAGTCCGGGTCAAAGAAGGGCAAGCTGGCATTGACGCCTTTGTTCGTGGCACTGGTCGCCATCGGGCTTATCGACGTCATGTTCGCCTTCGACTCCATCCCAGCGATCTACGGCATTACTTCGGAGCCGTTCCTGGTCTTTAGTACCAACGCCTTCGCGCTAATGGGCCTGCGTCAGATGTTCTTCCTCATCGATGGCCTGCTCGAGCGCTTGGTTTACCTGCCTTATGGCTTGGGTATCATCCTGGGCTTCATCGGCATCAAGCTGCTCTTCCACGCGCTGCACGAGAACAACCTGCCGTTCGTGAATGGCGGTGAAAACGTCGGCGGCATTCCAGAGATTCCGACCTTGGTCTCTCTGCTCGTCATCGTCGGCGTGCTGGGGCTTACCGTCGCGGCTTCTGTCCTTAAGAACAAGCGCGACGAAGCGCAGGGCGGAATCACCGTGTCCCACAACCACTACGACTGGGACGAAGAGGGCAACAAGATCGTCCGCACCAAGTCGGGCGAGTTCGTCGGTAAGGCAGCCGATCTGCCAGAGACCGAACTGCCCTAACCTTTAAGCAAAAGAGTTAATCACCGGGTTCCACTCCCGGAATGCGCGCGCGGTAACAGCGCCGCAGACAAAGAATGGATCTTGGTCCATAATTTTGATGGCTTCGGCAACCTCGGTGGCCTCATCGGCAAATTGCAAAACGATGAGCGCACCGCCCTTGGAATCAGTAAAGGGGCCGGAGCCTAAAATTTTGCCCTTTTCATTTAGATCACCGATGAATTCGCGGTGCGCTGGGCGGTTTTCCGCGATGGCTGGATTTTGCGGGTTGTATTCGTAGCTGACTGCGAAGTATTTCATGAACTTATCTTAAAGAGATGGGGGAGTTTGCCGCAGCGGCTTTAATAGGACAGGTAGGATAAAGTCCGTGAATCACTCTAGGGCTCGGCAGAAAACGGCGGCGGCGTCGGATGTAAATCCCCACGTTTCCAACTGGAATCTACCCAATATCCTGACGAGCTTGCGCATCTTATTCATCCCCGTATTCGTCTGGTTGGTGCTGGCCGGCCACGACTGGTGGGCGTTTGGTGTATTCGCCGCGTTGATGATTACGGACAAACTCGATGGCGACATCGCCCGTTCCCGTGGCCTCATCACCGACTTCGGCAAAATCGCCGACCCTATCGCAGACAAAGCCTTAATGACCGCGGCCTTCGTCTGCCTTAACATCATCGGCGTTTTGCCGGTATGGGTCACCGTGGTCATCCTTGTCCGCGAATTCGGCATCACCTTCTGGCGCATGGCCCTTCTGCGCCAGGGCAAGGTTGTCCCAGCATCTAAAGGTGGCAAGCTCAAGACCGTCCTGCAGTCCCTTGCCGTGGCGATGTACCTGTGCCCGCTGCCGAGCTGGATGGACATTCCTTCCTTCGTGGTCATGCTTATCGCCGTCGTGGTCACCGTGGTAACGGGCGTGCAGTACCTCATCGACGGTAGGAAGCAGAACTCCTGATGTCTGCGCCTGCGCTTGTCGATGCCCTGCGCAACCGCCACCAGACCGTATCCTTCTGCGAGTCCTTGACTGCCGGCCTAGCGGCGGCCACGCTCGCTACGGTCCCGGGGGCGTCGGCAGTCTTGCGCGGTGGATTAGTAACTTATGCCACCGAGGTGAAGTCTCACTTCTTGTCGGTTCCGGTGGAGGAGTTGGAAGCCCAGGGAGTGGTCTCAGCCGAAACCGCGCAGGCGATGGCCGAGGCTGCGGTGCGTGAGACCGGCGCGGACTGGGGGCTATCGCTGACAGGCGTGGCAGGACCTGACCCGCAAGAGGGCAAATCCGCGGGAACGGTCTTCGTGGGCATCGTTGGCCCCGGGGTTCCTGCCCGTGGCATACAACTGCAGCAGCTATCGGGCAGCCGTAACGCGATCCGTGAAGCCGCTGTGGAAGAGGTCTTGAGCCTGCTTCTATCAACTTTGAATGAAAATTAAGATTCTCGGGAACAAAGCCGGCCGCAGCGCCGTTGTACAGATTGATGAACACTACTACTGCACTTCTTGAAAAGCCTTTCAACGCCTCGGCAGGTGCTGTTGAGGCTCCCAAACGCGCGCCGGAGCCGCTGCTGCGTGAGGCTCTGGGGCTGACCCTTCGCGCATTCCGCGCCGACAAGGGCGTGACCCTGCGCGAACTTGCTAGCGTCGCGCGTGTTTCCCCAGGCTACCTTTCGGAGCTCGAGCGCGGCCGCAAGGAAGTTTCCTCCGAGCTTTTGGCCTCCGTCTGCCACGCTCTAGAGGTCAGCGTTTCTGACGTCTTGATTGAGGCTGCAGGTTTCATGGCGCTGCCGTCCATGGACGAGGAACTGGCAACCACCGCACCTGCTGCTTCGGAGCTTTAAAACTCTCCGCGTCTCACAGTGAACTTTATGCCTTCGGGCACCACAGTGGGGCGCGGATTTCGTTAGTATTGGTGGGGTAACGAAACACTTTTAGTCACGCGTTAAACGCAACTTAGGAAGGCTTAAACACACTAATGGCGAATCCATTTTCCAAGGCATGGAAGTACCTGATGGCACTCTTCGATTCCAAGATCGAAGAAAACGCTGATCCCAAGGTACAGATCGAGCAGGCCATCGAGGACGCACAGCGCCAGCACCAGGAGCTTTCGCAGCAGGCAGCTGCTGTCATCGGTAACCAGCGTCAGCTGGAGATGCAGCTCAACCGCCGCCTGAATGAGATTGAGAAGCTGCAGGGCAATACCCGCCAGGCGCTGGAGCTTGCTGATAAGGCTCGCGCTGCAGGCGATAACACCAAGGCCACCGAGTACGAGAACGCCGCAGAGGCCTTCGCCGCACAGCTGGTTACCGCAGAGCAGTCTGTGGAAGACACCAAGAAGCTCCACGATCAAGCCCTTCAGCAGGCAGAGCAGGCCAAGAAGGCCGTCGAGCGCAATGGCATGGCCCTGCGTGAAAAGGTCAACGAGCGTTCCAAGCTGCTTTCCCAGCTCGAGCAGGCGAAGATGCAGGAGAAGGTCTCCGAGTCTCTCAACTCCATGAACGAGATGACTGCTAACGGCAACACTCCGTCTTTGGATTCCGTCCGTGACAAGATTGAGCGCCGCTACACCAAGGCCCTGGGCCAGGCGGAGCTGGCGGAGAACTCCGTGGCTAACCGCATGCACGAGGTGGAGCAGGCAGGCGTGCAGCTGGCCGGACACTCCCGTCTGGAGCAGATTCGTGCAGAGATGGGTTCCTCCAAGGCTGTTGAGGGCAACTCCCAGCAGGCAATCGAGGGCAACCGCACCGCTGGTTCTGCAGCGGACCAGGCGGCGCAGCCAAACGCCGCTGCTGATGACGCCGTCCAGGCCCGCCTGCGCGAACTGCGCGGCGAGCAGTAGCCTCTAGTTTTAAGAAGACCCTCGAGAACTTCTTTCGAGGGTCTTTGTGGATCTAGACGGTATCTAGTCTGTATCTAGTCGCCCACGCCGCGGGCTTGGAGTGCCTCGCCCATGGCTCGGGCGCGGCGTATCGAACGGATGACCACCGGAGTACCGAAAGCCAGCAGGGAAGTGCCCGCACCGCGGGCCTTGCGGGCGTCCATGACCTCTTGAACCGTGCCGAGCATCAGCGGCAGGAGGCGGATCGTAAGTGACATCGCCAGGCTGATGTTTTCCACCGGCAGCCCCAGCTTGCCAAGAGGCGCGAGCGCCTTCTCAAAAGACTCCATCATCTCCGAGACCTTAGTAGTCAGCGTGAGGAGCACTGCCGCGACGATGGCGGCATAAATGCTAAAGAAAGTAGTCACCGCCGTTTCAAGGTCTTGCTGCCACCATTGCAGCGCCGCCAGCGCTACGAGCAAATAGAGCGGGGGATAAAGCTGGTTCCAGGCCACGCGCGCAGGGATACGCGCGAGCGGGTAGACCGCAAGCGCGACTACCGCGCAACCCACGGCTACGGGAATGGTCTTTGCAAAAATCGTGGTGCTGATGATGAAAGCGATGAGCACCACAAATTTCACCCACGCCGGCAAGCGGTGGATGAAGGTATCGGCATCGACATAAAACCCAAGCGGAATATTCTGTGGCACGAATGTCTCCCTTTTCTACAGCGGGCGGGAGGCCATCAGGGAGCGATAGAACTCGATGACCTCAGCGGGCGCGCCGTCGGCAGCAATGCGGTGCTCATCGATGCAAATGACTCGGTCGAAATCGTGGATGAAATCCAAGTCGTGCGTGACCACGATAAGCTGCTGCTCCAGGCGCGCAAACTCGCGGCGGATGCGGTCGCGGTTGCGCAGGTCCAAAAGAGTGGTGGGTTCGTCGGCGATGATAAGCACCGGCTCCATCACGAGGACCGCGGCCAAAGCCAGCAGCTGCTTTTGCCCGCCAGAAAGCGTATGCGGCGACTGGTCTGCCAGCTCGCGTAGCCCAAAGCGCTCCAGCGCAGCATCCACGCGCGCGTTCCGCTCGGCCTTGCTGAGCTTTAGCCGACGCAGCGAAAAGGCGACGTCGTCACGCACGTTCGGCATCACAATTTGGTTCTCCGCATCGGAGAATACAAAACCGACCTTGCGGCGGATTTCTTTTCCGTGGCGGGCGACATCCGCGCCGTCGACAAGCACGGTGCCCGAGGTGGGCTCGCCTAGGCCATTGATGAGGCGGGTGAGCGTGGACTTACCTCCGCCGTTCGCGCCGATGATGGCAATGCGCTGCTCAGAAAGCGTGAGGTTTATATCGCTTAAAACCTCTTCCTCGTCGAAAGCGACGCTGACGTTCTGGAACTCGATGGTGGACATTTATGCCTTCTTGGGCTTGCGTCCCATCAGATCCGGAAACGCCGCGTGCACGCCAATCGCGATAACGACCATGACCGCTAGCTTTAGTGCGTCAGGGCCCAGGAATGGAATCTGTGCGAGTGCGGCCTCGCCCCAGCCCATGCCCGCGCGCAAGGCCATGCCGATGGTGCCGCAGGTGTATTGCACGAGCAGGCTGACGATGCCCGCGAGCGCAATGACGATGGACATGCCGGCCTTGTTGCGCGGGGCGCGGTAAGCAATCGCGCCGCCTACGGCAGGGGAGATGACATAGCCCGCGATGTAGCCCACAGTAGGCCCGGCCAGTGCGCTCAAAACGCTGCGGCCGCCTGCCAGGACCGGTAGGCCAACGAGGCCTAGAACGATGAAAAGTAGGCCTACGTAGAAGCCACGGCGCCCGCCCAAAATCAGGCCGGCAAGGGTGATGACGGCGTTCTGCAAAACGATCGGAACGCCGGAGACCGGGCTGGGGATCGAAACAAACGCGAAGACAATAATGAGAGCGGTAAAGACGGCAACGTAAGCGATGTCGCCCGCGACAGAGTTCTTCTTCATGTTGGGCAGATTACACGCCTGGCATTGCGGCTGGGAAACTCGCCTTTTGAACGGCGTTCAGGCGGGTGTGTTGAGCAGGGACTGGGGCTTGGAAGTTCGGCCTGTAGGATAGCGGGCATGCGATTGACGGAGTATCACCAACTGATAGTCGATGAATTCGGTGAATCCGAAGGCAAGTGGATAAGCCACTCCCACGTGCTGGCTAAATACGGTGAAACCGCCGACGAGCTCATCGAACGCGGGGTAGACCCAGGCGAGGTGTGGGAAGGCCTGTGCGATGATTTTGGTGTTCCGGAAAACCGCCGCCTGGGCGTGGACTATCCCACGCTCTAGTTGTTCGAACGCATTCGAAGACTTGTGAGTTAAAAACCGGGCGGACACGCAGGGTTTGTATTTTAGTTTCGAACACTTGTGTGTAAGGTGGTTTGGGGTGTCGGGCGTCGGCGCTAGCTTAGCTTTTGTTGCGGAACCGTAGGTGCGGTTTGGCAGTCTAAATCAATGAGCCTGTGGGATGCGCAGGTAAATCAACGTTAGGAATTAAAAATGGCAACGAAGAAGAAGTCCACCGCTGCGGCGGGCAAGGGAGATGACCGCCAGAAGGCGCTCGACGCCGCGATGGCGATGATTGAGAAGGATTTCGGTAAGGGTGCTGTTATGCGCCTTGGTGACGACGAGCGTCCCCCAATCCGCGCGATTTCCTCCGGTAACACCGCCATCGACATCGCACTGGGCATCGGCGGATTCCCGCGCGGGCGCATCGTGGAGATTTACGGCCCGGAGTCCTCGGGTAAGACCACCGTTGCGCTGCACGCGATTGCGTCTGCGCAGAAGGAAGGCGGCATCGCTGCGTTTATCGACGCCGAGCACGCCCTCGACCCTGAGTACGCTCGCCTTTTGGGCGTGGATACGGATAACCTGCTGGTTTCTCAGCCGGATACCGGTGAGCAGGCGCTGGAAATCGCCGACATGCTCGTGCGTTCCGGTGCTATCGACATCATCGTTATCGACTCCGTCGCGGCCCTTACCCCGAAGGCGGAAATCGAAGGTGAGATGGGTGACTCCCACGTCGGCCTGCAGGCCCGCCTGATGTCCCAGGCGCTGCGCAAGATGACCGGCGCGCTGTACAACTCCGGCACCACCGCCATCTTCATCAACCAGTTGCGCGAGAAGATCGGCGTCATGTTCGGCTCCCCGGAGACCACCACCGGTGGTAAGGCGCTGAAGTTCTACGCTTCCGTGCGCTGCGATATCCGCCGCATCCAGACGCTTAAGGATGGCCAGGATGCGATTGGTAACCGCACCAAGATCAAGATTGTGAAGAACAAAGTTTCCCCGCCTTTCAAGATCGCCGAGTTCGACATCATGTACGGCGAGGGTATTTCGCGTGAGTCCTCCATCATCGACCTTGGCGTGGAGCACGGCTTTATCAAGAAGTCCGGTTCCTGGTTTACCTACGAGGGTGACCAGCTGGGGCAGGGTAAGGAGAAGGCCCGTAACTTCCTGAAGGAAAACAAGGACCTGGCTGATGAGATCGAGAAGAAGATCTTCACCAAGCTGGGCATCGGCGCCGCGGCCGCGACGGGAGAGGAAGTCCACATGGACGTGCCCGGTGCGGACGATTCCTTGACGGATGACGCCGTCGATTTGGTTCCGAACGTCGACTTCGACGACGACTAAATGTCAAAGCCCGCCCCAGAAAAGCTCGAAAAGCTTCGCCAGGCGCTTGCCGAATATGAATCCGGCGCCGCTGGAGGCGGGCTTTTTGATGCCGAAGCAGAAGAAGCCAAAGCCAAGGTGCGCTCCCGCGCGCTGTTGCTGCTGGATCAGCGCGCGCGTTCGCGTAAGGAATTAAGTGATCGCCTCCTTGCCCTCGAATTCGACGCCGAGGTAGTGGAGATGGTCCTCGATGACCTAACGCACGTGGGCCTGCTTGACGACGCCACCTTTGCCAAAGAGTGGGTGCGCCAGCGCCATGCCCGCAGAGGTAAATCCGCGCGCGTGCTAGACCGCGAGCTGCAGGAAAAGGGTGTGTCCCAAGCCCTGCGGGGTGAGGCCTTGGAGCAGGTGACGGAGGAATCTGAGGAGTCCATTGCCCAGGCCTTGGCGGTAAAGAAGGCGCGCTCTGTGAAAACGGCGCCGACGGATCGGGCGGAGCGTGATAAATACTTGCGCCGCATCGTAGGCGTGCTGGCGCGGCGCGGTTTCAACCAAGGCATGTCCATGCGGATTGCCATTGCGGCGCTGGATGCGCGCATCGCGGAGCTGGAATCCTAGGGTTTATGAGTTGGCTGCTTTGGCCGATAGAATGACCCGACGTGAGTAATCCCCAGACTGAGGCGCCCCGCACCTACGAAGTGCGTACTTTTGGCTGCCAGATGAACGTGCACGATTCCGAGCGCATCTCCGGCTTGCTGGAGGAGGCAGGCTACTGCGCAGTCGACTCCGGCGACGAGCCCGACCTCATCGTCTTTAACACCTGCGCGGTGCGTGAGAACGCAGATAAGCGCCTATACGGCACCCTGGGCGCATTGAAGAAGACCAAGGAGAACCACCCCGGCATGCAGATTGCCGTGGGCGGCTGCTTGGCGCAAAAGGACAAAGACACCGTCCTCGATAACGCGCCATGGGTCGATGCGGTCTTTGGTACCCACAACATGGGTGCCCTTCCTACGCTGCTCGAACGCGCGCGCCACAATGACGAGGCCCAGGTGGAAATCGTTGATTCCCTCGAGGCTTTCCCTTCCGTGCTCCCTGCAAAGCGTGAGTCTGCCTACGCCGGCTGGGTCTCGGTCTCGGTGGGCTGTAACAACACCTGTACTTTCTGCATCGTTCCTTCCCTGCGTGGTAAGGAAGAGGACCGCCGCCCAGGCGACATCCTGGCCGAAGTCAAGGCGCTGGTAGACCAAGGCGTCTCCGAGGTCACGCTGCTGGGCCAAAACGTCAACGCTTATGGCGTGAATTTTGCAGACCCTGACCTGCCGCGCGATAAGTTCGCGTTCTCGAAGCTGCTGCGCGAGGTGGGAAAGATCGAGGGCTTGGAGCGTTTGCGCTTTACCTCGCCGCACCCGGCAGAATTTACTTCCGACGTCATCGACGCCATGGCCGAGACCCCAGCCGTGTGCCCGCAGCTGCACATGCCGCTGCAGTCTGGCTCCGACCGCATCTTGAAGGAGATGCGCCGGTCTTATCGTTCGAAGAAGTTCCTCGCCATCCTGGATGAAGTCCGCGAGAAGATGCCGCATGCGGCCATCACCACCGACATCATCGTCGGCTTCCCAGGCGAGACCGAAGAGGACTTCGAGGCCACCATGGAAGTGGTAAAACGCGCCCGTTTTGCCTCCGCTTTTACCTTCCAGTATTCGCCGCGCCCGGGTACCCCGGCGGCGGAGATGGAAAAGCAGGTCCCGAAGCACATCGTGCAGGAGCGCTTCGAGCGCCTCGTCGCGCTGCAAGACTCCATCCAGGCCGAGGAGAATGCGAAGCTGGTTGGCACCGACGTTGAGCTGCTGGTGCAGGCCGAGGGCGGCCGCAAGGCTGACAAAACTCACCGCCTGACCGGACGTTCCCGCGACGGCCGCCTCGTGCACTTTGCGCCTATCGACGCCGCCGGGACCGACATCAGCGCAGATATCCGCCCAGGCGACGTCGTGCATACCACCGTTACCGATTCCGGTTCCTTCTTCCTCGTGGCTGACTCCGGCGTTACCGAGCACCGCCGCACTAAGGCCGGCGACATGTCCGCAGCGGGGCAGACCCCAACCACCGCGCCTATCGGCGTAGGTTTGGGGCTACCGCAGGTTGGCGCCCCCGCCACCCAAGATTCCTGCGGCTGCTAAAGGAGTATTTCATGAGCAATCAGTACGACACCGCCCACGCCGCCGAGCGCGCTGCCGCCCAGAAGATGGAACTGGGAGGCTACAAAACCGCGCTCATCGTAGCGGTTGTCGCGTGGGTGGCGTACCTGGTTCTGCCTTATGCCGGCTCCGCTCAGGGCTGGGAGGTTCTTGGTCTGGGCAGCACGAGTGTGAAAATATCCATCATGGAGAACATCTCGGGGTGGTGTGCCCTGCTGGGCATCGGCGTGCTGACCAGCCTCACCGCCATCACCCGCCGCTTAAACTTCGGTCTTGCTGCATGGATGCTGGTGGCAATCTCGCTGTTTCTTAACCTCTGGGGCTTCTGGTACCGCGGCTCGACCGCGGACGGTGCCTCCATCGGCATGTGGGTCGGCGTGCTCGCTAGCCTGATTGCATTCTTGGCGTACTGCCGCGTGGCCTTTAGGCGCAGCCCCGAGCAAATTGCAGCGGCCGAAAAGGCCCGCGCCGCAGCCAGCTCCCTCGATCAAGTCGGCGTCCTGCAGACGGAGGCCGCGACCACACTTCCTCCGGAGGAGAATCCGCTGCTTATCGACGACCGGCGCCGCCGAGCGCACAAGCGTTAAGCCCCGAATTTAACTCCGGAGATGCAGCTCCCAGGCTGAGGACGTGGAAATAACCTTCGCACCTAGGTGCTTATAGATGCGGTTCATCGCCGGGTCCTCATCCGCTACCGAGCAATATGCCCGGCGCGCGTCCGGCCACCACCGCGCGACCTCGTGCAGTGCGTGCAGTTTCGCAGCCGTGGCCAGTCCGCGTCGACGCCTATCGCGGGCGGTGACCGTCAGCGTCCACTCACAGACCTCCGGGTCCGCATCCGCGTGCCGGGAAAGCTCCGTCAGCGCCACGATACGCCCGGCTTCCTCGACCGCAACCAGAAGAGTATGCGAGCGCCGTGCCCGCAGCCTGCGATGCGCCTCCTCCAAACGCTGCGCGGTCCAATAATTAGGCTCGGTGCTCAAATCGCCGTAGACCGCATCCGTGGAGGCCACGGTCAAAAGCTCCAGGATGTCATCCAGATACTCAGCGGGGATGTCATAGTCGGCAAAGACGTGAAATTTACGCGAGGCCACCGGGAAAGGCCGCGCCGGCGTATCCGGAAACTCCACGAACATCTGGTGCTCGGCGTGCTTTTGTGCAAAGCCCCGCGCGATATACGGGCCCGAGAACGGGTCATAAGAGTAGTCCGCATCGGCAGGGTAGAGCATGCCTACCTGTGCGACGCTGCGGCCGAGCCTATGGGCCAGGTCGAGGGCGGCGTCGACAAGCTGCTCGGCTACCCCGTACGCTTCCGCGGACAGCTCCTCGCCGGGCATGGGCAGCAGGCCCGCCGCGAGAACGCACTCGATTTCCGCATTCTGTGTTTCTTCAAGAAGAGGCAGCGAGATATGGATGAAGCCGTCGAAATCCAACTCCGGGCTGGGCTCCACCGCGGAAATAGTGGGCAAGCCCAGCGCGCCCACCTCCAGTGGGGTAGGAGAAGTTAGCCCAAAGAGATAGGTCTGCGACTCGTTCGAGCCCTGCAGGCGCTGGACCACCCGCGAAGGCGCAGAAGATGCGGCTGGGTCACCGCTGGCCTCCTGCGCATACAGGTTCGCGTCGAAGACGAAGCTACGGACGCAATCTGCTGGCTCTCCGCGGCCGGGGACAATCTGGACGAGCAAATTATTTGTCATTTACAGCAGCTGCCGCTGCGTCCGCGAACTCCTGCCACTGCGCGGCCTGGGCGCGCAGGTCCTGCTCCTTCTTGGCGTTGCCCTTGGCAGCGGCGGCGTCGGCTTGCGCGTTTAGATCGTCGACCTTGGACTGGAACTGCGCCACGCGTGCCTGAGCTTCGGGGTCGGTACGACGCCACTCGGAATCCTCCGCGGCGGAAACGCGCTTTTCCAGGGCCTCAATCTTGGCCTCGTATTCACGGACCTGGTTGCGTGGGACGAATCCAATTTCCTCCCACTTTTCTTGCAGCTCGCGCAGCTTCGCCTTAGCGGCCTCGATGGACTTGGAAGGATCGATCTGTGAGTCGTATTCCGCAATCAGGGCGTCCTTCGCCTGCGCGTTGGCGGCGAATTCCTTATCGCGCTCGTCGTTGACGGCGTTGCGAGCGGAGAAGAAGTGGTCCTGCGCAGCGCGGAACTGAGCCCACAGCTTGTCATCGGCCTCGCGCGGGGCGCGGCCGGCGGCCTTCCACTCGGTCATCAGGTCACGGTAGGCGCGCGCGGTGGCTGCCCAGTCGGTGGAATCCTGCAGCGCCACGGCGCGCTCGACGAGCTCTTCCTTGCGCTTGCGGGCCGCCGCGCGATTGCGGTCTAGCTCCGCGAAGTGCGCTCCACGACGCCTATTAAAGGAGTCGCGTGCTCGCGAGTAGCGCTTCCAGAGGGCGTCGTCAGTCTTGCGGTCGATTCCGCGAATCTGCTTCCACTCCTCGAGGATGGCGCGGATGCGATCTCCCGCGGCCTTCCACTCGGTGGAGTTCGCTGCGATGTCCTCGGCCTCTGCCGCGAGCTTCTCCTTGGCCGCGATGCCTTCCGTGCGGCGGCGCGCTTTATCGGCCTGCGCCTGCTCGCCGGCGCTTACGGAGTGCTCGATGACAGCGCCCAAACGCTTGTCCAAGGCCGCAATATCGCCGATAACGGCAGCGGTAGGCAAAGACTCCCGCAGCTCCGCGGCGGTGGCCTTGATGGTTTCCGCCTCGCCCGGGTGCGCCTTCAAACGTGTTTCCAGCAGCTCAATCTCGGTGGAAAGGTCATCGTAGCGGGCACCATAGTGCGCCAAGCCCTCAGCCGGGGTGCCGGCCTGCCACTCGCCAATCTTGCGCTCGCCTTCGGGAGCATTGACGAAGACGGAACCGTCTTCCTCCACGCGGCCCCATTTGGCCGGATCATTCTTTGCGACCTTAGCCGCCGGCTGTGCGCCCGGGCGAGGGCCTGGACGAGCACCCTTCTTGGGCATTGCACCTGGGGTTGGGATAGACATGGTTGAAACCGCCTTTATGAAAGTCGCGCCGCGCGTCACGGCTGCCTAGAGTGTTCTCCCTAACAGTACCTTCTCCTGCATTAGGATGAGTTGAGCAATGTTAAATCTTTTGATTATGCCTTCCTCGCCGGCCTTGGCGGAGGAATTATCTCCCGCAGATGCCCCTAGCCGCGCGCTATTAGGCGCAGCTCGGCAGCTGGTCCGCGAATACGCGTCGGCCAATGAGGAGCTGGTGTTAGACATCGTTGGCTCCAGGGATGCACGCTGGCATACGGCACATACAGGTTCCCTGCGCGCGTGGGGTGCCCCGAGCGTGCAGCTGGGCGAGGGCAATTACCTGCCGGAGCTTATGGCGCGCTACATGCTTGCAGGCGGTCCGGATTATCGCGTGGGCGAGGTCCGCGAGCACCTGGGCACCCCACGCGCGGGCGTTCTCACCATAGTGTGCGTAGACGGCAGTGCCGGGCTTACCCAACGCGCGCCGCTCGCGCTTATCGACGCCGCCCCTGCGGCCGCCCAGTGGTGCGAATCCCTGCTAGCGGGCGCGGACGAAAGCTGCGATGAAGATAAGCTGCGTGCCGCCGGCGTCGAGGAGACTGCGCTGTGGGCAGAGCTTGCGGCGCTGCGGCCGGTAAAAGCGGAACTGCGCGCGGCGGATTCGACGCTGGGCGTTGGACGATACGTGGCGGGGTGGCAATGCTAAGACCAATCGCAGTCGTAGGGCCTACGGGTTCGGGTAAAAGTGACTTGGGCGTGCAGCTCGCGCATGAGCTAGACGGCGAGGTTGTCAACGTCGATTCCATGCAGCTCTACCGCGGCATGGACATCGGCACGGCGAAGCTCACGATGGAAGAACGCGAGGGCATCCCGCACCACCAGCTTGACGTCTGGGAAGTCACGGAGAAGGCCTCCGTCGCGCGCTATCAGGCAGACGCCATTGCCGACGTCGAGGCGATCATGGCCCGCGGCAAAACGCCCATCCTCGTGGGTGGCTCGATGCTCTATGTCCAGGCGCTCGTCGACGACTGGCAGTTTCCACCCACCGACCCTGCAGTTCGCGCGAAGTATGAGCAGCGGAGGGTGGAAATCGGCGTCGATAAGCTGCACGCGGAGCTTGCAGAAGTAGATCCGGCCGCGGCCGCCATCATCGAGGACAAAGACCCGCGGCGCACCGTCCGTGCGCTGGAGGTCATCGAGCTAACCGGCAAACCCTTCAAGGCCAGCCAGCCGCCGAAGGACGCGCCGCCGCGCTGGAACATGCTGCTGCTGGGCCTGCGCACGCAAGCAGATTGGCTCAACCCGCGCATCGAGCTGCGCAGCCGACGCATGTTCGAACGCGGGCTCGTAACGGAGGTCGAGCGCCTGCAAACACAAGGCCTCGTAGAAGATTCCACTGCCGGCCGCGCCATCGGCTATGCGCAGGTATTCCAAGCTCAGCGAGGAGAGCTGACCTGGGACGAAGCCATAGAGCGCACGATTACCGGAACGCGGCGCTACGTGCGCCGCCAACGCTCTTGGTTTAACCGCGACAAGCGCATCAACTGGCTGGATGCGGCCGCCGATACTCGTGGGCAGGCGCTGCGTATTATTGAGGCATGAAATTTGCCAAGGGACACGGTACGGAAAACGATTTCGTCATTATCGAAGACCATGACGGCCAGCTAGAGCTTAGCCCCGAGCGCGTGCAGCGCCTGTGCGATCGCCGCGCCGGAATCGGCGGCGATGGCCTGCTGCGCGTGGTCCGCGCGGGAGCGCTGAGGGAGCCGCTCGCAGACGGCATCGCGGACGAGGATTGGTTCATGGACTACCGCAACGCCGATGGTTCCGTCGCCGAAATGTGTGGCAACGGCACTCGCGTCTTTGCCCACTGGGTGCGCTCCCGCGGCTTGGTGAATGCCGATACCTTCACCGTCGGCACCCGTGCCGGTGCGAAAACGGTGACGGTGCATTCCTTCGATGAGTTCGAGGCGCAGGTTAGCGTGGAGATGGGTGCTGCGCGGGTAACCGGAGTTTCCACGGCGTCGATGGCAGGCGAGAGCTTTGCGGGCCTCGGTGTCGACGTGGGCAATCCGCACCTGGCAGCGGTCATCCCGGGGCTTTCGGCAGAAGGCCTGGCCGAGATGACCTTCGAGCAGCCGACTTTCGATGAGTCCTTCTTTCCCGAGGGAGTCAACGTTGAGGTGCTGACTCAGCTTGCTGAAGGCGCCGTTTCCATGCGTGTCTTCGAACGCGGCGTCGGAGAGACCCGCTCTTGCGGCACCGGCACCGTGGCGGCCGCATGCGCCGCGCTTGCCGACGCCGGCTACGGCACCGGCACCGTCAGCGTCCATGTTCCCGGCGGCACGGTGGAAGTGGAGATCTTTGACGAAGACTCGCGTCTTACCGGCCCTTCGCGCATCGTGGCAACTGGCGAGACCGCGCTTTAGTCTTTGTAGTGCGTGCCGAGGGAAAGGGCCGCGCGGCGGGCGGCGAGCCAGGTCTCGCGCAGCTCGGTGGCGCGGTCATCGGTAACCCTTAAGAGGGATTCCAGCTCCTCGGTTTCGATGTCTGTGCGGTATACGCGGATGTCCAAGCGGCTTAAAAATCGCTTGGCGCCGTATAATTCGTATCGGAAGGCCTCGATGGTGGGATCCGTGCAATCCAGATCCAGCAGCGCAGGGCGGTGCAAAGTGCGGTCTGCAATGGCATCGGTATTTTGCGAATTGCAGAAGACGTCGAATTCAGCGATCACGTCGCGGATATCGTCCGCGGAAAGATCGATGGAGGTGCGCAGGGCGGCGTGCTCGGAGGCGTCGGGACGTGCAGAGGCGAAAAGCCACATGGCGCCTGCCACCAAGAGCGCAATGAAAAGGCCAGGCAGTTTCAGGGTCACGATGAGCGCAACGGCTGCCACCACCGCAAGGGTGACGGCGAGCATATGACGCCCTGTCGAGTCCATACCTGGCCCTTCTTCGTTTTATTTAGTGGCATCCGCCAGAACCGCAGGAGCAGCCGCCGTCGGAGCCGCAGCCGCCGGTGGGCATTTCGATTGAAGCCGTCAGCATACCAGTTCCAGCCAGAACTTCATCCTTGGCGGGAAGCTCGCCGAAGCTGGCCGGTAAGCAGAGGTCGAACGGGAAGACGCCGTCCATGACCAGGTGCATGAACTTTTCGCCGGTGAGCTGGTTTTCGCGCCACTCGGATTCCATCACGCGGGCGGCGAATCGGCAGCCCGGGGTAGGCGCCGCTGCGCCGGAACCCTGCGCGACAATCTCTGCGCCCTCAGACTCGAAGGCCGCCGGGTAAGTATCAAACTCTGCCTCGTAATCTGCGGCGGAGGCATAGCGTTTCACGCCGAAGCCCATGACGCTAAGGCCTACCTGCTGCCACGGCTGGGTTTCTTCGTCTGCCAGCAGTGGACCCTGCGCGAGGTTAGCGGTGGCCTGTGCGAGAACGGTGCCGAATGGGTCCAGGATTTCCATGAAAGCCAGCACGTCGTTGACCATGGACACATGCGCAAAGCCCTGCGTCACGGAATCGAAACCGATGTAGGTGGCAAAAGGCTCGACCGCGAGAATATTGATCTGCGCTCCGGACGGGTCCGCGAATTGGATGAGCTGACCGTCGCGGATCTCGCCGGTGACGGTGAGCTGGTTGGTGGAAATGGCTGCCTCAACGGCGTCTTGCCAACGCACAAAGTTCAGGCCAATTGCCTGCATCTCAGTATTGGCAGTGGAGGCGGGGGAAGTTTCGGTCATAGTGGCTATTGTATCTCCGCGGGCTTTAGCTACTAAAAATTGGGGATTTAAGCCTGCGACGTGCAAGAATAAAAGCAACATGAACGAAAATCACGAAGAACTTCTCGCGCAGGCTTTTGGTGAGGAATTCCAGCCCACCACGGGCGACCTCGACCTAGCCGAGCGCAACGCCTTTCGCCGCGTTTCCACCACCATCCGCGCTGAGGACACCACCGACGGCTATGAGGTGGAGTACCGCAAGCTGCGCCTCGAGCAGGTCGTACTCGTGGGCGTATGGACCGAAGGCACCGTCGCCGAAGTGGAGGCCACCATGGCCGAGCTGGCCGCGCTGACCGAGACCGCCGGCGCCGAAGTCGTGGAAGCGATTTACCAAAAGCGCGAAAAGCCCGACCCTGGCACCTACATCGGCCGTGGCAAGGTCCAGGAACTCAAAGAAATCGTCGAAGCCACCGGCGCCGACACCGTCATCTGCGACGGCGAACTGCAGCCCGGTCAGCTTTCCGCCCTAGAGCGCGAGCTCAACACCAAGGTCATTGACCGCACCATGCTGATTCTGGATATCTTCGCCCAACACGCGAAGTCCAAAGAGGGCAAGGCGCAGGTCTCGCTTGCACAGCTGGAATACCTCTATACCCATACCCGCGGCTGGGGCGGCAACCTCTCGCGCCAGGCGGGTGGCCGCGCGGGCTCTAACGGCGGCGTCGGCTTGCGCGGCCCCGGCGAGACCAAGATTGAGTCCGACCGTCGCCGCATCCGCTCCGAGATGGCGCGCCTGCGTAAAGAGCTGCGCGGAATGAAAACCGCACGTGATATCAAACGCTCGAAGCGTCAGGCGTCGACAATCGCGCAAATTGCCATCGCCGGCTACACCAACGCGGGCAAGTCTTCCCTCATCAACGCGATGACCGGCGCAGGCGTGCTGGTGGAAAACGCGCTTTTCGCCACCCTTGACCCAACCACCCGCCGCGCAGAGCTTGCCGACGGCCGCCAAGTCGTCTTCACCGACACCGTCGGCTTCGTGCGCCACCTGCCCACGCAGCTGGTGGAGGCCTTCAAGTCCACCCTCGAGGAAGTCTTGGCTGCCGATATCATGATGCACGTGGTCGATGGCTCCGACCCATTCCCGTTGAAACAGATCGAGGCTGTCAACAAGGTCATCTACGACATCGTGCAGGAAACAGGCGAGCAGGCGCCGCCGGAGATTATCGTCATCAACAAGATCGATAAGGCCGATCCGCTTGTGCTTGCTGAGATTCGTCACGTGCTCGACCGCGAGAACGTGGTCTACGTATCCGCGCACACCGGCGAGGGCATCGACGAGCTGACTTCGCGCGTTGAGCTCTTTCTCAACTCTCGTGATGCGCACGTGCGTTTGTTGGTTCCTTTTACCCGCGGCGATGTTGTCTCCCGTGTGCATGCCGAAGGCACTGTTTTGGGCGAGGAGTACACAGGGGAGGGCACGCTTGTCGACGTCCGCCTGCCTGCCTCCATTGCCCACGAATTGGCGGAGTACGTTGCGGAAGAAGTTTCCTAAAACGCCGCTGGTGGGCCATAATGAAGGCTCGTGAGTACTTTTGGTTGGCGCCTGCACGGCGATGGTAAGAATATTGCACCTGGCGCGGTAGTAGCGCCTGAAGAACGCTTGAGCTGGGGCCGCACTATCGGCATCGGCATGCAGCACGTGGTGGCTATGTTTGGCGCCACGTTGCTGGTTCCCACCTTGACCGGTTTCCCGGTTAATACGACGCTGCTGTTCTCCGGCATCAGCACTATTTTGTTCCTGTTGATTACCCGCAATCGCCTGCCTTCCTACCTGGGCTCTTCTTTTGCCTTCATCGCACCGCTGACGGCGTCGCAGCAGTATGGCATCAGCGCGCAGGCCGGTTCCATTTTGGTGACCGGTGCAGTGTTGATGGCCGTCGGTTTCGTGGTGAAAGCCGCGGGGCGCCGTGTGCTGGACGCAGTGATGCCGCCGGCCGTGACTGGTTCCATCGTGGCGCTCATCGGTCTGAACTTGGCGCCTGCGGCCACGACGAACTTCCAGACCCAGCCACTGGTTGCGGTGATTACCCTGGCTGCTATCGTCCTGGCAACCGTGGGCGGGCGCGGCATGGTCTCCCGCTTGGGCATCCTCATCGGCGTCGTCGTGGGCTGGGTCTTTGCGGCGCTTACCGGAAACCTGGCGGAAGGAACCGCGCAGACCATCCGCGATGCTGCCTGGATTGGCTTCCCGCAGTTCCACTCGCCGGAGTTCAAGTTCTCTGCCATCGCTGTGGCGCTGCCGGTGCTGGTGGTGCTGATTGCAGAAAACATCGGCCACGTTAAGGCCGTGTCTGAGATGACGAAGCGCGACCTCGATGACCTAGCTGGCGACGCGCTTATCGCCGACGGCCTCGGCACCGCCATCGCCGGCGGCTTCGGCGGTTCCGGCACCACAACTTATGCCGAGAACATCGGCGTTATGGCCGCGACTCGCGTGTACTCCACGGCGGCCTACTGGGTGGCTGCGGTCTTCGCCATCTGCTTGGCCTTCATCCCGAAGTTCGGCGCGCTGATTTTCACCATCCCCACCGGTGTGCTGGGCGGGGCGACCCTCGTACTTTACGGCCTCATCGGCATGCTGGGCATCCGCATCTGGATGGATAACAAGGTCAACTTCAACAATCCGGTGAACCTGACCTGTGCTGCGGTGGCGTTGATTGCGGGTATCGGCAACCTGACGTTGAACGTGGGTTCCGTTTCCCTCGAGGGCATCGCTTGGGGCTCCATCGGCGTCATTGTGGTCTACCCTGCGGCGAAGTGGCTCTACGAAACCCTTGGTGAGGGCAAGGGCGCCAAGTACTAAAAGGGGATACGTCACCAATCTTGCCCCTTTTCGGGGTGAATTCGGCGAAGTTATCCACAGGCAAAAAAATTGCCTCTTGTGGGGTTTGGTGAGGGCTTTTTAGGCTCAAAAACCATGAACGCACTAGCAGACTTCCTCGCAGCCCAGGCGCCAGGCATGGCCATTCTTGCCGGCGCCCACGGGCGCAGCGAAGCACAGCTCGTGCAGCTCGGCGCGTCGAACTTACAGGCCCGCGAGCTTATCTATCTGGCGGGCATCTATTTTGGCCCCACCTCCTCTTCGCGCCGCCAGCGCAACGCGCAGCGCTCAGAGCATAGCCTGTCCACGCTGACGATGATCGAAGGCTACATTTCCCGCATCCCACGCCAACGCGATAAGTGGAAAGTACGGGAAGCACTCTGCGCCAGCACCCTTCCCGCGGACAAGCTGAAGGCAAAAGCCCGCGCGATGGCGAAAGAATACGCCAAGCAACCACAGGAAGGGGTGCGGATTACGCGGCGTCGCCAAGCGCTGTGGTCCCTGACCGTTACCGGCAAGCAGGACATGATTGCCGATATCTTCTCTGCCTTAAAACCGGAAGCGCCCGTCCAATCCTTTTATGAGGGATTCTTTTCCGGTGCGCACAAGCCGGTGGCGGGCTCCCACGTCGTCATCACTCTGGATGAGTTCGTGGAAATCGCGCAAGGCGGCGGAGAGGAAATCCTGCTTCGCATGACCAACGGCGCGAGCATTTCTGGCGCGGATTTCGTCTCCCGCGTGCTTTCCGCGCATGGATTGGTCAGCCTCGTGCATCCTTATGAAGGGCCGGTCAATCTTTATCGCACGCGGCGGTTTGCTAATGAAAAGCAGCGCCTGCTGGCCGCGGCCGAAAATCCCACGTGCGCGTGGCCGGGCTGTAATCACCCGGCGGATAGTGCGCAGGCCCATCACCTCACCGCTTGGGCTAGGGGAGGCGATACGAACATCGGAAACCTCGTAACCTGCTGTGCGTATCACAACGGAATAAATGACGACTCTCCGCCTGGAAGTTCGCCGAAAACTTCCCGTGGAAAGCTAGCTCGCATTCGCGGAAAAATCACCTGGTTGCCGCCGTGGGCTTCGCCGGTGAGCTAGAGCCCCCGCCACGCGCGGGCGCTTTGGCATGCCCAAAACTTAAAAAGGACTCCCAAGCTTTAAAGCTCGGGAGTCTTTTAAAGCTAACGCTAGGAAGCGTCGAGGTCCTGCTCGATGAGAGCGGCGATCTTCTCGACTGCTTCTGCATTCTCGGAGGTAACGGTAACTTCGTCACCCTGCTCAGCGCCCAAGGCCATGATCATCAGGGAGGAAGCTGCGTCGGTTTCTTCGTCGTCATCGCTGCCGACGAGGGTCAGCAGAATGTCTTCGTCATAAGCCTCTGCAGCGTCTGCGATGATGGACGCAGGACGTGCATGCAGTCCGACGGAAGAGCCAACCTTTACGGTCTTAGATGCCATGATGATAAGTCCTTTCGACTATGTGAGATTTCGTGTTAACAAGTGTACGCGTTATGCCTCGGCCTTGGCAGCCTCCGCCTTGGCGGCTGCTTCCTCGACGGTCTTGTTCGGCCAGAACTGCTTCAGCGCAATGACCGCCAGCGCGGAAACCACGACGCCCGCCGCGATAGCCACGACATAAGCCCAGGCCGGGTCGATGGCAAAGAAGACAAAGATGCCGCCGTGTGGGGCACGCGAACCGACGCTCAGGGCCATCGACAGTGCACCGGTGGTGGCGCCACCGAGCATCATCGCTGGGATGACGCGCAATGGGTCAGCGGCAGCGAATGGGATGGCGCCCTCCGAGACGAAGGAGAGGCCGAGTAGCCACGCGGACTTGCCGTTTTCCTGCTCCGCCGGGGTAAACAGGTTCTTGCGCAGGAAGGTCGCAATCGATAGCGCAATCGGCGGAACCATGCCGGAGGCCATGACGGCAGCCATGATCTCCATGGAGGCCTGGTCGCCGGTGGAAAGGCCGGCGGTGGCAAACAGGTAGGCCGCCTTATTGACGGGGCCGCCCAGGTCGAAGCACATCATCAGCCCGAGGATGATGCCCAGCAGCACGGCAGACGAGCCGGACATGGAAGAAAGCCAGTTCTGCAGGCCTTCCATAATTGCGGCCAGCGGAGCTCCGAGCAGCAGGTACATCAGCAGACCGGTGATAAGGCTGGTCAGCAGCGGAATGATGACAACCGGCATCAGGGAACCGATCCAGCGGGGGACCTTCCAGTTGCCGATCCACATGGCGATAAGCCCCGCGATAAGACCGGTGACCAGGCCACCGATGAAGCCCGCGCCGAGGGTGACGGCGATGGCGCCGCCGGCGAAACCAGGAGCGATGCCCGGGCGGCCGGCAAAAGCGAAGGCGATATAGCCCGACAGTGCCGCAACGATAAAGCCCATGGCTGCTTGGCCGATGGCAAAGAGCACCGCACCGATATAGAGCAGGAAGCCGGAGCGGTCGAAGGTCATCATCGCGCCGTCGACCTCAACTTGGTGGCCGGGCAGGTTGGTCAACGAGTAGTTGGTGGAAATCGCCTGCCAACCGTTGGCCATGTCGTATCCGCCGAAGAGGAAGCCGAGGGCGAGCAAAAGGCCGCCCGCGGCCACGAAAGGCACCATGTAGGACACGCCGGTCATGATCGCCTGCTGGATGCGCTTGCCCCAGCCGAGTGCTTCGCCTTCTTCTCCGCTGCCTGATGCGCTTCCTGACGCGCTTTCCGATGTCGCCGTTCCCGCCACGCGCCGCGCATTCGGGTTCTTGGCAGCGGCGACCGCCGCATCGAGCATGACGCCAGGCTCGTTGATGGCGCGCTTGACGCCGGATTCGATGACGGGCTTGCCGACGAAGCGTTCGCGTTCACGGACTCCGACGTCGGTGGCGAAAATGACGGCGTCAGCGGCGTCGATCACCGATTGCGAGACGGAGGTGTTATTCGAGGAGCCTTGGGTCTCGACGGTGAGGTTTATGTCGGTGCGCTCTGCCGCGGTTTGGGTCAGGGCGTCGGCAGCCATGTAGGTATGCGCAATGCCGGTGGGGCAGGCGGTGACCGCGACGATGTTGGTGGCTGCGTTCTCGGTAGTTGGTGTTGCGGTAGCGGACGCCGCCGTAGCGGCGGAAGTTGACGCCGCGGAAGCAGAATTCGCGGGCTTCTTTGGCTTTTCCGCGTTGACCACATCCAGCACCAGCTTGACGATTTCATCCTTGGTCGCCGCAGTACGCAGCGCCTCTAGGAAGTCCTTCTTGACCAGTGCGCGGGCCAACTTGGAAAGGATCTTTAGGTGTGCCTTACCGCCACCGGCGGGGGCAGCGATGAGGAAGACCAACTTGGCGTCGCCGTCGGGACCGGAGAAATCGACACCGCGGGAAAGTCGCGCGAAGGCCAGCGTTGGCTCGGTTACGACCTCAGAGCGGCAGTGTGGAATAGCAACGCCTCCGGGCACGCCGGTGCCAGCCTTGGCCTCGCGGTCGATGGCCGGTTGGGCGAGACCCTCGGCGGAGGTCGCGCGCCCCGTCTCGTGCACCAGGGTGGCAAGGTTAGTGATGACAGATTCGACACTGTCGCCGAAATCGGCGTCCAACGCGACCAAGTCTGTCGTGATGAGATTGGATGCCATGAGGGCACTCCTTTAATGATCAAAGTTGTAGTTAAACGCGGTTAAAGGCTTAAAACTTTAGTTTCTGAGATATTGACTTGTGCAGGCTTTGGCAGCTGGGTGCCGGGCAGAGCCGCAGCCGCAGAACCGTAGGCCACGGATTGGCGCAAAGCTTCCGCAAAGTCCTTCCCTGCGCGGCGGGCCAAAATATAGCCGGCAAGTGCGGAATCACCCGCGCCGACGGTGGATGCGACAGCCGTAGGAGGTGGGGTAGCAGCCCAAGCGCCATCTGCAGTAACGAGAACTGCGCCAGCACCGCCCAAAGTGACGAGAACCTCATCGACGCCACGACCAACCACTACGCGCGCGGCTTCGACGACGCCTGAGTAGTCGCCCTGTTCCGCGGCGGCCTCGAGTGCATTTCCGTCAGTATCGGTGAGCTGGCCGAGTTCAAGCCCATTGGGCTTGAGTAGATTCGGTGCGGACTCGTTGAGGCGCTCTGCAAGGGCGACCATCGGGGCGTCGGAAGTGTCGACGGCGATGCGTGCTTGGGGCGCGGCGGAGCGGATGGCGTCGACAAGCGTGGCGTACCAATGCGTGGGAACGCCCTTGGGCAGGGAACCCGCAAGCACCACCCATTCCGCGCCGATGGAAAGCGCGGCCAGTGAGGAGGAAATGGCAGACTGGACTGTCTCGTCGAGCTCAGGGCCAGGGCCGTTGACCTTGGTGGTGCGGCCACCTGGCTCGGTGATGGTGGTGTTGGTTCGGACAGAACCAGGCATAGATACGGCATCGAAGGGAATGTTGCCGTCTTCCATCAAGGTAAGGAAGTGATCGCCCTTGCGTGCGGGCAGAAGAGCGACGGATTTCTCGCCGGCAAGGTGCACCGCGTGCGTGACGTTGACGCCTTTGCCGCCTGCGACCTGCGAAACCAGGCTGGCGCGGTGAACTGCGCCAGGATTGATGGCTTCTTGGAGGTTTAGGGTGGCGTCAATACTGGGGTTGGGGGTCAATGTGAGAATCATTGTGGAGACTCGTCCCTTTCGCAGTTTGCGTATATTGGGAGAAAGCTAGCTGGACGGTGGTCGAGCGCAGATTTCTGCTCCCTGTTGATTGTTGTCTGGTTATGTCCGAAAGTCAATCAAAAGAGTGTGGTATTCGTTGCTTTTTCGCCCGATCTGTGATGATCTAGGGGGAGAGCAAATCCCCTCCCAAAGGAATGTGTGATGGAAAACGAATCTCAATCAACCATCAAGGGCACTGGCGTCGTTGCCGGTGTCGCATACGCCGAGGCCGTGTGGGTGCGTCCTCGTCCAGAACTGCCAACTGCTGGGGAGCTAATCGATGAAGAAAAGCGCGACGGCGAGTATGACCGATTCCTAGAGGCTGTCGATATCGTGGCAAGCCGCCTCGAGCAGCGTGCGGCCGGCGCAGAAGGCCAGGCGGCTGAGGTGCTGGGCGCTACCGCCGGCATGGTCAAGGACCGCGGCTGGCACAAGGCGGTGCGCAAGTCCATCCGTGCAGGCCGGCCGGCGGAGTACGCAACCGCGAGCGCGACTGAGAAGTTTGTCACCATGTTTGAAGCAGCAGGCGGTGTGATGGCCGAGCGCACGACGGACCTAAAGGACGTGCGCGACCGCGTTATTGCGCAGCTGCGTGGCGAGCAGGGGCCAGGTCTGCCGATGGTCACCGGAGAAGCAGTGCTGCTTGCTGATGACCTCGCGCCCGCCGATACCGCAACCCTCGACACCGCACACATCAAGGCTTTGGTCACCGAGCTCGGTGGCCCGACGAGCCACACGGCGATTATCGCTCGCCAGCTGGACATTCCATGCATCGTGGCCGTGGGCGCGGAGCTGCGTGACATTGAGGCCGGCGCGCTCGTGTTCGTGGACGGCTCTATTGGCGCGGTGAACTTGGGTGCAGACCGCGAGGAGTCTTTGCGGGCGGTAGAGGAATACCGCGAGAAGGCTGTGCGAGTGGCGCAGTGGCGTGGCCCGGCGCAAACTAAGGATGGCCATCGCGTGCAGCTTTTGGCCAACGTCGCGGACGGCAACGCGGCGCGTATCGCGTCGGATTCCCAGGCGGAGGGCATTGGTCTTTACCGCACTGAGCTTTCCTTCCTCTCTGCGAGCGAGGAGCCGACGGTGGATGAGCAGGCGCGCATCTATGGGAAGGTCTTTAACGCCTTCTCGTCTTCCAAGGTGGTTGTTCGTACCTTGGATGCGGGTTCAGATAAGCCGATTTCTTATGCCACCATGTCTTCCGAGGAAAACCCTGCGCTTGGCGTGCGTGGTCTGCGTATCGCACGCGATAACGAGGCGCTGTTGACTCGCCAGCTGGATGCCATTGCGCAGGCTTCCGCAGACCGTGGCGACGATGCCCCGACGTGGGTTATGGCGCCGATGGTCGCTACCGCCGTTGAGGCGAAGTGGTTCGCGGGTCTTTGTCGCGAGCGTGGCCTTACTGCGGGCGCCATGATTGAGGTTCCAGCGGCGGCTTTGATGGCCGATACCATCATGCCGCATCTAGACTTCGTCTCCATTGGTACCAATGACTTGACGCAGTACACCATGGCGGCGGATCGTCTTTCCCCGCAGCTGGCATATCTTACTGATCCATGGCAGCCGGCAGTGCTGCGCCTTATCCAGCACACCTGCGTGGTGGGCCAGGATAACAATGTTCCGGTTGGCGTATGCGGCGAGGCGGCAGCGGATCCGCTGCTTGCCTGCGTGCTGACTGGCTTGGGCGTGAACTCCCTGTCGGCGGCTTCCACGGCTGTCGCCGGCGTGGGCGCACAGCTTGCGGAGCTGACGTTCGAGCAGTGCCAAAAGCTTGCCGACGCCGCCATCAACGCCGAGGGCCCATCCGAAGCCCGAGCGGCAGCGCTCGCTTTGTTGGACGAGTTCTAAAACATAAAGATAGCCCCGCTTTTGGCGGGGCTATCTTTGTATGTGCCGATGCTACTTATCGGCGGCGATGACTACTTCGATTTCGCGCTCGCGAAGCGCCTCGATGAAGCTTTCTGGTGCGGCGGCATCGGTGATGACGACGTCGATATCCGCGATGGAGGCGAAGCTGACCAAATAATCGTTACCGAGTTTCGAGGAATCGCAGAGGACCACGACCTTGTGGGCGTTGGTGACAAAAGCGGACTTGATGGCTGCCTCTTGGGAATCTGCGGTAGACAGGCCGTGGTCGAGGGTGAGCGCATTGGTACCGATGAAGGCGACGTCGGCACGCATGAGCGCCATGGTGCGCAGTGCAGTATCGCCCACGACTGCCTGGGTTATGGCGCGGACGGTGCCGCCGAGCAGCTGAACGTCGGGAACGCCGTTGCTTGCCAAGGAAAGCGAGATGGGCAAGCTATTGGAAACTATCGAAAATTGCCCTGCGGCGAATTGTTGACCGATGAGGTCTGCCAGGGCATTGGTGGTAGTACCCGCGTCGAGGAAGACGCTGCCGCCGGCGTCTGGGAGGAACTGCATGGCGGCGCGTGCGATGGCAATCTTGGCGCCGGTAGCGGAACGTTGCCGAGTGTCGAGGGTCAGCTCTGCGGTTTGGAAGGACTGAGAGGCCACAGCGCCGCCATGCACGCGGTGCACAACGCCTTCGCGGTCTAGGACCGCGAGATCGCGACGAATGGTTTCAGCGGTGACGTCGAAGCGCTCGGAAAGCTCGGTGACGTTGACGCGTCCCTCAACTGCGGTGAGGGAGGCGATCTGACGGCGACGCTCCTCTGCGTACATAGGGTCCTCCAAAGATCTGCCCAGGAACGGGGTGGGGGCTAGACAGCCTCCGTCTATTGGGGGTAAAGCGGAAGCTGTTGCCGGAATAATACTGGCTTGCCTCTAGTTTTCCAGAAATCCCTACGAATCGGAACGAAACAAAGAGTTTCACATATCGCTAATCTTGCATGCGGACGCCGAAATTTTCTTTAGCTGCAGATTTGCAAAATGTGACTTTAAACGCCGGCCAATGGACAACCGGAAAATTACGCATAAAAGGGGGTATTTTCGGGCATCCGTTGGCCGGCGTTGAAGCAGCGGAAGTGGGTGGTTAGAGCTTGCGGAACACCGAAACTACCTTGCCCATGATTTCTGCATCGTCACCCTTGATTGGGGAGTAAGCATCGTTGTGGGGCAGGAGCCACACACCCGAGGAATCCCGGTGGAATTCCTTGACGGTGGCTTCCTCGCCGTCGAGAAGCGCGGCGACAAACTCGCCTTCCTCGGCCACCGACTGCGAACGAACGATGACCCAGTCACCGTTGAGGATGCCTGCGTCCTGCATGGAGTCTCCCACAACCTGGAGCATGTATAGTTCGCCGTTGCCAACTACGTCATCTGGCATGGGAAAGTAGGTGTCGATGTTTTCTTCGGCGGTAATCGGCGAACCTGCGGCAATGCGGCCGACCACCGGAATATAGGAAACTGCGGAAGCGTCCTCTGGGGTGGCGTCGACAGACTGCTGCGGTTCTTCCTTGGGTGAGGCCTTGCGCCCTGGCTTCTTGGGCTCTTCCTCATTGAGGTGGCGTACATCGACGGCGCGGGGCTTGTTTGGGTCGCGGCGCAGGAAGCCTTTTTCTTCTAGTTGCTTGAGCTGATAGGCCACAGAAGAGGTGGACTGGAGGCCGGCAGCGTCGCCGATTTCGCGGATGCTTGGCGGGTAGCCGCGGAGCATGACTGCGTCGTGAATGACGTCGAGGATGCGGCGTTGGCGCGGCGAAAGGGAGTTGATGTCGGGCTTAGCGGAATTTTTAGCTGGCTTGCGTGGCACAGTTTCTCCTCGGCGGGGGTGGAAGTTGCCGCGCGGCTTCCGTCGCGGCTTGGGTTGTTCGAACTTGGGTTGCTCGAATTTTCGAAAAGCTTCCCTTCTTTTCTACCACGTGGGGGACAAATGTTCGAGAAATTTGCCGGAGGTGTGGACAAACTTTCGAAAAGTTGTTATAAATCGAACATAGCAACTAATTCGAACGGATTATCGATGAAACTTTTCGAACATGTCGCAGCAGAAAAGTACTCTGCAACCATCAGTTAATCGCAACACACAAACACTGGAGAATCTCACAATGGCTATCGCATTCAACACCGCATCCACCTATGTTACTTCCACTAATGCTCGCCGCGCGTACCGCGCTCGCGTCGTGCCGGCAGCCTCTGTTTGGGATGCGGATGTCTACGATGCCCGTCGCGCTGGGGTAACCACAACACCCCACGATGTTCGAACCCTTAGCGTGGATAATCGAACATACGGAGCCCCTATCCGCCGCTGCGCGAATTCTGAATCCGCTGGTCATGGCGAGCAAGAATATTCGCGTGCGCAATCGAATCGTGCGAATTATCTGTTGGGCGCTGTCTTTGGTGCAGCAGTGTTCATCGGAACTGTATTCGGAGGCTTGACTGCTGACACTGGTGCTGTCCACACCGAGAACGCCCAAGTGGTTCAGGCAGGCGTTACGCACTAGCCGCCGCTGCACGCTAACCCCGTCGCGCGTTAGCTGCCGTCGCGCGTTTGGCTAGGCAGCGCTTGTGGCGTGCGGTTCTGTGGGCGTGCGGCAGTGTTGGTGTGGGAAAGTAATCACTCGGCTTGGATGCCGGCCGGAAAATGGCATCCCCAGTTGTTTGGGCAGTACACTAAATGCGGTCTTAACGCCTGCCTTCCACGTGTGGGAGGTGGATGACGTGAAAGTGAAAGGAACCGTGCGGTGTACTGCCCGTTTTGTCATTATGAACAGTCGCGAGTCATCGACTCTCGTGTAGTCGACGCCGGCACCGCCATCCGCCGTCGGCGCGAGTGCGCCTCCTGCAAAGGCCGTTTCACCACGATGGAAAAGGCGGTTCTTTTGGTGGTTAAGCGCAACGGTCTGGCGGAGCCGTTCAGCCGCGACAAGCTAATCCGCGGCGTCCGTCGCGCTTGCCAGGGACGCGACGTCAGCGACGACGCTTTGAAAAAGCTAGCCCAAGAAGTAGAGGAGACCGTGCGCAGCCACGGTTCCTCCCAGGTCAATGCCAACGACATTGGCCTTGCAATCCTCGAGCCGCTGCGTGACCTTGATGAGGTGGCCTACCTGCGCTTCGCGTCCGTTTACAAGTCCTTCGAAAGCGCCGACGATTTCGAATCCGAAATTCGCCTGATGCGCCGCCGCGACCGCGATAACTTTTAAGAGCCGCAGTGCCAGCCTAGGGCTGGTGCTCGTTTGCGGATGCTGGCAAACGGCGTATGGCCGCGTCTGGAGCTAGACGGCGTGGTGATTAGCGGAGCTTGTCCACCGCCTTTTGGATGCGGCGCAAGGATACCGGGTGCGCGGTGCCGAGGCGCTGAGCAAAAAGTGAGACGCGTAGTTCCTCGACCATCCAGTAGATGTCCTTGACCTCGCGGGTTTTGGCGCGTCCGGCGGGCAGGTTGCGCAGGCGATTGTTGAGGTAGGCTTTGGCCTCATCGACTTCGGCCTGCCGGTCCGCGTCTTTGTCTGGGTCTATTGCCATCTCATCTAGACGAATCCGCATAGCCTGTACGTAGCGCGGGAGATGGCGCAGGTGCGCCATGCCATGCACGGTGATGGCGTTTTCGGGAAGCAGGAACTTCAGCTGCTCGCGCATATCGTCAATTGCAGGTCCTTCCCATTGTTTGAGCTCGGCACGCAGGTTCGCATACTCGGCAAGCCCTGGCGCGATTGCCACCACGGATTGCCGGACGCGGCCAGGCACCTGGGGCTTGACGACGTCGCGAAGCTTGGCGAAGCCCTCCGGCGACCGAGGCGCACCGCCGGCTTCGACCATGAGATCGCGAATGGCAGCCACCCGCGCATCGCCAACGAGGCCTTCGGCGCCGCCGTGAGGGTAGGCGTCGACAGCCACGCGCTGCTGCAAGGGCAGACCCTTGACCATCTGTTGGTGATTGACGTTAATCTCCCGCAGGAGCAGCGTCAGAGTGGTGGTCAACATGGCGGCGTCGGCAGCGGCCTTGGTGGGGTGAACCTTCAGGGAAACGCCGTCCGTGGTTGCCACGAGCGCGGGGTACGCGGTGACCTCATGGCCGTCAACCACCGTTTGGACTTCCTCGTCAATAGTGCCGAGCGTCTCCGGCGTCCACTCTTTGACGGCCTTCGACTCAGACTTGCGTCCGACCCGCGAGACTGAGGACTTGATGTGCCCCGCCTGGCGCTGCACGAGCGCTGCGAGGTCCCGGTCAGAATCGATAATCTTCCCGCGCTTATCCACCGCAGCGTAGTTCATCTGCAGGTGCGGCGGCAGGCTGGATGGCCGGAAGTCGGAAGCGTTGATCCCTTGGCCGCCGAGCTCGCGGAGGACGTCGGCAAGCTGCTGCGTCAGGGGGCCTTCATAAGGGAGCAGACGCGGCAGGGCACGCTCTGCGAACTCCGGCGCGGGAACCACGGTGCGACGCAACGCCTTCGGCAGGGAACGGATTAGCTCCGTGGCCAACTCCAGGCGTAGGCCCGGCACCAGCCAGTCGAAGCCCTCCGTATCCAGCCCTGCAAGCAACGGCACGGGCACCATCAAGGTGACGCCATCGAGGGGATCGCCGGGCTCGAACTTATAGCTCAAGTCATAGTCAATGGAACCCTTCAGCCACCTGTCTGGGAAGGCTTCCTCGGTGACGTCGTGGTCTTCCTCGATAAGCTTTTCCGGGTCGAAGTCCAGCAGGTCTGGGGTCTTGTGACGCTGCTTCTTCCACCACGAGTCGAAGTGCCGGCCCGTGGTGACCTTGGCGGGGATACGTGTGTCGTAGAAATCGAAAAGCGTGTCCTCCGAAACCACCAGACCCCGGCGTCGTGCCTTGTCCTCAAATTCGGCGGCCTCTTCCAGCTTTTTCACGTTGTCGTGGAAGAAGTGGTGGTGGGTATTCCACTCGCCTTCAATTAGCGCAGAGCGGATGAACATATCGCGTGCGGCCGTCGGGTCGACGCGGTGATAGGGCACCGTGCGGTCTACCACGATGGGGACGCCGTAGAGAGTCGAGCGCTGCGTGGCCACGGCGGCGGCGCGCTTGCGCGACCACACGGGATCGGAATAGTTGTGCCGTAGCAGGTCCGCGCCTAGCTTTTCCACCCACGCGGGGTCGATGGCGGCTACGTCGCGTGCCCACAGGCGCGAGGTTTCGACGAGTTCGGCGGCCATTAGAAATTCCGGCGGCTTCTTCGCCAGCGCGGAACCGGGGAAGACTAGGAAGCGAGTATTGCGGGCACCGTGGAATTCCTTGGAGTTGCCATCGCGCGCGCCGATGTTGGACAAAAGGCCCGCTAAAAGCGACATATGGATGTCATCGGGGCGGCGTTCGGTGGCTTCTTGCTGGTTCCATCCGAGCTGCTTGGCGACGTCCCTAAGCTGGCGCACCAAGTCAAACCACTCGCGGATGCGCATGTAGTGCAGGAATTCCTTCTTCATGCGCTTGCGGAAGGCATTGCCGCTCATCTCGGTGCGGGCGTCCTTGAGGAAATCCCACAGGTTGAGCATGGCGAGGAAGTCGGAGGAGGCGTCCTTAAAGCGCGCGTGGGCTTGGTCGGCTTGCGCTTGGTATTCGAGGGGGCGCTCGCGAACGTCTTGGATGGTCATGGCCGCGACGATGACCATGACGTCTTCCAAGCAGCCGGAGCGGTGGGCCTCGACGAGCATGCGCGCCATGCGGGGGTCGACGGGGATGCGGGAAAGGTCGCAGCCGATGTCGGTGAGAACCGGAAGACCGTCTTTTTCCTCTTGCGAGTGCAGGGCGCCGAGCTCGCGGAGGAGCAGCAGGCCATCGCGAATGGCCTTGTTCTCCGGCGGCTGCACGAAGGGGAACTCCGAGATATCGCCTAGGCGCAGCGAAATCATCTGCAGGATGACGCTGGCCAAGTTGGTACGCAGGATTTCGGGGTCGGTAAATTCTGGGCGGGAGGCGAAGTCCTGCTCGGAGTACAGGCGGATGGCAATGCCGTCGGCAACACGGCCGCAGCGGCCGGAACGCTGGTTGGCGCTGGCCTGCGAAATTGGCTCGATGGGCAGGCGCTGGACCTTGGTGCGGGTGGAATAGCGCGAGATACGCGCGGTGCCGGTGTCTACCACGTATCGAATACCCGGGACCGTCAGCGAGGTCTCTGCGATGTTAGTGGACAGCACGATGCGGCGGCCGCGGTGCTCGGAAAAGACGCGGTGCTGCTCGTCGTTGGACAGGCGGCCAAACAGTGGGGTGACCTCAACGCCGCGCCACTTGCGCGCCTCGATGGCCTCTTGCGCGTCGCGGATATCGCGCTCGCCGGGGAAGAAGCAGAGGATGTCGCCTTCTCCTTCTGCCATGAGCTCCTCGATGGCCTCGCACAGGCCGTCTAGCGGATCTTGATCGACGACCTTGCCCCCAGCTTCGAACTCGAGCGGCCGGTAGCGAATTTCCACCGGGTAGGTGCGCCCGGAGACCTCGATGATGGGCGCGGGCTTTCCCTCACCGTCTGCGAAGTGCTGGGCAAAGCGCTCTGGGTCGATGGTCGCGGAGGTGATAATCACCTTGAGATCCGGGCGCTTAGGCAGCAGGCGCTTTAAGTAGCCCAGCAGGAAATCAATGTTGAGGGAACGCTCGTGAGCCTCATCGATGATGATGGTGTCATAAGCATTCAGGAAGCGGTCGCGCTGCATCTCCGCGAGCAGGATGCCGTCTGTCATTAGTTTCACGGCAGTGGTAGCAGACACGCGATCATCGAAACGGATGGCGTAGCCCACGGACTCGCCGATCTTCTGATCCATCTCCTGCGCGATACGCTCGGCGACGGTGCGCGCGGCTAGACGACGCGGCTGGGTATGGCCGATCAGCCCCTTGCGGCCACGGCCTAGCTCGAGGCAGATCTTAGGGATCTGCGTGGTCTTACCGGAGCCGGTCTCGCCGGCGATGATGACCACCTGGTTATCGCGGATGGCTTCTGCGATGTCGTCCTTGCGGCCGGAAACCGGAAGGGTCTCGGGGTAGGAAATAGGGGGAACGGCGGCGTCGATTAGCGCGACGCGCTCGCGGGCTTGTTGGATATCGCCCCCGATTGCGGTGAGGGCTTGGGGCGAGCGGGCCTTGCGAAGGCGGCGTCGGAAAGCGCGGGCATCTTTGGTAGAAACCTCGTCGAGAGCGGCGTAAAGCTCGTCGCGGGTGGGCGTTGAAGAAGTCGTCATAGCTGGTTGTGAATTCTACTAGTCGTCGTAAGCGGCGGGAAATGTTGATAGGGTGGGTGCGATCAAGGCAAAAGAAAATGAATTTGAATAGAGGGGATTGAAGATGTCTTCACCTTTTGGATCTGCAGGCGACGGCAAGGATTTCCCGCGTTATGAGCCAACCAACCACCCGGAGGACCGTCCTGACTACGGCTTGCCTTCCTACGGTAGCTACAACGCGGGCGGGAACGCTGGCTACGACGAGCAGCCACAGGGCGGCGTGGGCTACAACGGCCCGGTTTCTGCGACGAAGGCTATCGGCTGGGCATTCCGCACGGCCTTTGGTAACTGGCAGCTGTGGATTTTGGGTTCGCTTTTGATGTTGGCTGTATTCGGCATCCTCGGTGCCGTTGTGGGATTCATCTTGGCCTCCAACGGCGACGGCAACGCCGCGTTCACGGGCAATATCTTCTCCAACGTGATCACGCAGGTGATTTCCCTGCTGGTCTCCTTGTTCGTCATGCGTCTGGCGCTGTTCCAGATTGATGACCCGAAGACTGGCTGGTCCTACATCGGTAAGGACGTGCGATGGGGCAATACCTTCCTGATGCTGCTGATCATCGCCCTCGTGTCCTTCGTGGTCATGATTTTGGCCGTCATGGTCTTTGGTGGCACCGCCTTTGCCACGCTCACCAGCGCGGACATTCAGGACGAGGATGCAGCTCTGGCGGCTGCTGGCACCGTCTTCGGCATCCTGGCAGTGATGGTCATCATCGGCTGGCTGGTCACTCCGCTGTACAAGCTGATGCCATGGTTCGCAGCTGACGGTGACTCCATTGGCGATTCCATCAAGAAGGGCTTCATGGCGGGCAAGGCCAACTACGCGCAGCTGCTGCTCTACGCGTTGATGATGTTCGGCCTGGGTATCGCTTGTATCTTCACGCTTGGTCTGGGCCTTTTCATCTTCGCTCCAGTTTCCTTGCTGGCTGAGGCGCACTTGTTCCGCCAGTGCGCTGGCCGCTACGTACAGGCCTAAAGATAAAAGAAAAATCCTCGGTTCCAATCAAGGAGCCGAGGAATTTTTTATACGTTGCGCGAGCGCTGCAGTGCTTCTTCGAAGGCTGCGGTAACCAGCGCGCCGAACTTGCGGAACTCTTCGGCGCGAGCGGCGGAGCTGCGGAAGACCAAGCCCACCTCGCGCTCAGCGGTAACGCTTGGGTCGAAGCGCGAGACCTGTAAGTGCGGGTTGGTGCACTCGGTGGCAATGGCCGATTCCGGAACCAAAGTAGCGCCCAGCCCGCCCATAACTAGCTGCAAGATGGTGGTCAAAGAGGATGCACGAGTAACTGAGTTAGTGGCCTCAGACGCGTTGATATGCGCGCGGCGGCACAGATCGAGGATTTGATCGCGGAGGCAATGGCCGTCGTCGAGAAGCAAAAGCTTCAGGCTATCTAACTCTGCAGGGGTGAGGTCCTCGCGGCCTGCCAGGGCATCATTGTTGTCGGTGACCACGACGAAGTCCTCCGTGTACAGCGGCACGTCCACCATGCCGGCGGCCTCGGAGGGCAGGGCGATGATGGCAAGATCTAACTGGCCGTCGCGCAGCTTGCCCAAAAGGTGCTCCGTCTGCTCCTCCACGAAGCGCGGCTCGAGTTCTGGGTAGGTCTCGGTGATAGACCGCAGCAGGGTAGGCAGGATATATGGCGCGATGGTGGGGATAACGCCGATGGTCAGCGGCCCAGTGAGGGTACCGTGGGCACCGCGGGCATGGGCATGGAACGCATCGGCGGCCTCGAGCGTTGCTTTAGCGTAGGGCAGGAGCTCTTCGCCGTTGGCGGTGACTATTACCTTGCGCGTGGAGCGCTCGATGAGTTGAATTCCAAGGCCCTGTTCGAGGGCCACGAGGGCTTGGGAGAGGGAAGGCTGGGAGATTTCCAGCTTTGCGGCGGCGGTGCCGAAGTGTTTGTTCTCCGCGATGGTGACGAATGTTCGCAGCTGAGCGAGTGTGGGACGGTACTCTTTATTGTGCATGCCTATAACTGTAACATCCATCGATAGGATTTCCTATTGACATGCGCAACGGATGTTGGCATACTTGGCTGCGCAGGGGCTTTAGGCCCTACAAGCGCTGGAAGATGCGCAGCCCAGAATTTTGATTCAACATCTAATAAGGAGACGTCTTTCATATGCCTATCTTGACCGTTGGCGAGAAGTTCCCAGAGTTCGAGCTCACCGCACTGAAGGGCGGCGACCTGCACGACGTTAACGCTAACCAGCCTGAGGATTACTTCGAGCAGGTTTCCCTGGACAAGTACGAGGGCAAGTGGAAGGTCGTCTTCTTCTACCCGAAGGACTTCACCTTCGTTTGCCCGACCGAGATCGCTGCTTTCGGCAAGCTGGATGAGGAGTTTCAGGACCGCGACACCCAGATCCTCGGCGGCTCCACCGATAACGAGTTCGCTCACTTTAACTGGCGCGCAACCCACCCAGAGCTGAAGGAAGTTCCTTTCCCGATGTTCTCTGACATCCGCCACGACCTCATCCGCGCCCTCGGCGTTGAGAACGCTGACGGTGTTGCTGACCGCGCAACCTTCATTATCGACCCAGACGGCGTTATCCAGTTCGTTTCCGTTACCCCGGACGCTGTCGGCCGTAACGTCGACGAGGTTCTGCGCGTTCTGGACGCACTGCAGTCCGAAGAGGTCTGCGCTTGCAACTGGGAAGCTAATGACCCAACCAAGAACATCAACAAGATGGACGTTGTTCAGTCTGCTCTCTAAGGGTGACTAAACCGCGCGTGCTAGGCCGCGCGTGGTAGTCACGCGTGACAACGTAGTCACGCGTGATAATAAAGCCCCTCGGGCAACCGAAGGGGCTTTCCTTTGAACTTCTTCTGAAAAACACTTATCAAAAACGCTAAGGAGCAAAAGATATGTCTATCGATAACCTGAAGTCTTCCCTTCCGGAGTACGCAAAGGACCAGAAGCTGAACCTGGGCACCCTCACTCGTTCCACCGAGCTGAACGAGGAGCAGCTGTGGGGCTCCATGCTGGCTGCTGCTGCCGCAACCCGCAACGACACCGTTCTTTCTGAGATCATGGAAGAGGCAAAGGAGCACCTTTCCGCTGAGGCTATCGAGGCCGCGCTGGGCGCTGCCACCGTCATGGCAATGAACAACGTTGCATACCGCGCTAAGGGCTGGATGGGCGAGGACTACGCTCAGGTTAAGTTCGGCCTGCGCATGAACATCATTGCTAAGCCGGGTGTGGAGAAGGCTAACTTCGAGCTGTGGAACACCGTTGTTTCCGCAATCAACGGCTGCGAGCACTGCCTGGTTGCTCACTCCAAGACCCTGCAGGAAGAGGGCATGACCAAGGAGCAGATCTGGGAGGGCGTCAAGATCGCTGGCGTTATCCAGGCTATCGCTCAGACCATTCAGGTTGAGGCTGCTCGCTAAAAGCACTTTTAAAGGCTCGCACGGTGAAATATCGTGCGAGCCTTTTTGGCGTTTTAACGCCGCGCTAGCCGACGGCCACCCCAAACAAGGTACCGATTCCATAAGTTACGGCCAGACCCGCGGCGCCGCCGATGAGCAGGCGGATGACTGCGCGGGCGGAGTTGGTGCGGGCAAGGCGGGCGGAAATATAGCCGGTAAGCGCAAGCGCTAGGAGCGTAACCAGGGCGACGGCCCAGCCGGCTGCGGCGGAAGGCGCGATGAGGATGGCAAGCATCGGAAGCAAGGCGCCGGCGAGGAAGGAGACCGCCGACCAAAAGGCGGCATGCCAGGGGTTGGTGAGGTCATCGCCGTCGATGCCGAGTTCCAGCCGCTGGTGGGCATCGAGCGGGTCATTATCGGCGATTTCGTAAGCCGTGCGGCTCGCGGTTTCCACACTCATGCCGTAGCTCGCGAGCATCTCCGTGAGCTCGGCGTGCTCCTGCTCAGGAAACTCGGCGAGCTCCCAGCGTTCTTTGGCAATGAGTGCGCGCTCGGAGTCGCGCTGCGCAGACACCGAGACGTATTCGCCCAAGGCCATGGAAGCTGCGCCGGAGACCGTGGCCGCAAGACCGGCGGTCAAGATTGTTTGATCGCTGGCACCAGAACCAACGACGCCGAGCAAGAGCGCAGCGACCGATACGATGCCGTCGTTTGCGCCCAGCACGGCTGCGCGTAGCGAATTGAGCCGCGAGTTATGGCTTGCCGCGTGTGGCTCGGTGGGGTGGAGCATATCAACCATGGTCTTCACCTTTTGTCCTTTCGACTCTTATTGTCGTCGCAGGTCAAAGGGCTTGTCTAGCATGGTTAGGCTGCGCTGGCGGCGCGCAGCAGACCCTTTCCTAAGTTAGTGCTCGATACGCAGCTCCGCTAGGCGCACCTCGCCGGCTGCATCGGAGGCGTCGAGATCCACGCGTCCAACGAACTGATAGCCGTGATCGCCCTCAGGATCCTTGATTACCTGGCGTACCTCCCACAAGCGGGTGTCCTGGCCGGAAACGCGGAAGAACTCCGGGCCACGGGCGGCGGGGCCGGAATCGATGTCGTCGTATTCGTCGAAGTAGTCGTCGAGGACAGCGCCGAAGTCGGGGACCTCGTCCAGGTAGTCCAAAAGCTCGGCCAGCCGATCCTCTTTTTCGAGCGCGAAAAGCTGCACCAAGCGGAAGAAATAATTGCGCACCATGATGCTAAACGCGCGGCGGTTGGACGTTAGGGCAGAAGGGTCCTCAACGCCGAAGGCCAGCTCGCGCTCCAGGTCCTCCTGGGAAATCGGCGAATCCTCGCCGGCCATCTGCGCCCACTCGTCCACGAGGGAGGAATCCACCTGGCGGATGAGCTCGCCGAGCCAAACGACGACGTCGGCAAGCTCCTCGCTCATGTATTCCTCCGGGATGGACTGCTTGAGCGTGCGCCAGGCGTCCGTGAGGTAGCGCAGGATAACGCCTTCGGAGCGAGCCAAGCCGTAGGTGGCCACCAGGTCCGAGAAGGTCATGGCGTTTTCCAACATGTCGCGGACCACGGACTTCGGGCGCAGCTCAAACTCCTTGACCCACGCGTTGGTCTCCGCGAAGGTGTCATAGGCCTGCTCGAGCAGCTCCTCCAGTGGCTTTGGCCAGGTGATGTCCTCAACGATGGCCATGCGCTCGGTGTAATCGACGCCGTCGGCCTTCAACGCGGCAATCTCCTCGCCGCGGCGCTGATTCTGCTGGGCCACGAGCACCTGGCGCGGGTCATCGAGGATCGCCTCAAAAACGGAAATGACGTCTAAGGTGTAAGTCTCAGACTCTGGGTCCAGCAGCGTGAGTGCGGCGAGAGCAAAAGGCCCAAGCGGCTGGTTCAGCGCGAAGTCTCGAGGCAGTTCGCGGACCAAGTGATAGGGCCGGCCGTAAATGTCCAGGCCCTTGGTGGACTTTTGCACCACGCCGGAGTTCAGCAGGCCGCGGAAGAGCTCGATAGCGGTCAGGATGTCCTGGTTCTGCTTGCTACGGGTGTCATGGTTGGTACGCAGCAGGTGCTTCATATGCTCGTACCCGTTGCCGTGGCGGGCAAGCACGTTCAGCAGCATCGAGTTCGAGACCCGGAACTGCGAAGTCAGCTGCTCCGGCTCGGCCTCGGTCAGGCGGGCGAAGGTCTTCTCGGACCACGAGACCTCGCCATCGCGCGGGGACTTCTTCTTAAGCTTCTTCAGCCGCGCCGGGTCGTTGCTGAGGCGACGCCGCGCCTTGGCGTTTTCGATCTCATGCTCCGGGGCCTCAACCACCACGGTGCCCTCGGTGTCATAGCCGGCGCGGCCCGCGCGGCCGGCAATCTGGTGGAACTCGCGGGATTTTAAAATGCGTTGGCGTTGACCATCGAACTTGGCCAGGCCGGTCATCAGCACCGTGCGAATCGGCACATTGATGCCCACGCCCAGGGTGTCGGTTCCGCAGATGACCTTAAGCAGCCCCTGCTGCGCAAGCTTCTCGACGAGGCGGCGGTACTTCGGCAACATACCCGCGTGGTGGACGCCGATGCCGCGACGCAAAAGCTTGGACAAGTCGCGGCCGAAGGCGGTGGAAAAACGGAAGTGCGCCAGCTCCTTGGCAATAGCTTCCTTTTCCTCCGGCGTGATGATGCCAGATAGGGAAGTCAGTGCTTGGGCGCGCTCGGCGGCCTCACGTTGGGAGAAGTGCACCACATAGACCGGCGCCTTACCGGAGGAGAGGATTTCCTCGATGGTCTCGTGGACCGGGGTAAACACGTAGGAGAAATCCAGCGGCACCGGGCGGGTGGTGCCGGCCACCAGCGTGGTCTCGCGGCCGGTGCGTTCGGTTAAGTCCTTTTCCAACCAGCTGGTATCGCCCAGGGTGGCAGACATCAGCAAGAATTGCGTCTTCGGCAGCTCCAGCAGCGGCACCTGCCAGGCCCAGCCGCGGTCCGGCTCGGAGTAGTAGTGGAACTCGTCCATGACTACCTGATCGATGGCAGCATCAGCGCCGTCGCGAAGCGCAATGTTCGCCACAATCTCTGCCGTGGCGGCGATGATGGGAGCATTGCCGTTGACCGTGGCGTCGCCCGTCATCATGCCCACGTTCTCGGCGCCGAAGATCTCGCACAGGGCGAAGAACTTCTCGGAGACCAAAGCCTTAATCGGCGCGGTATAAAAACTGCGCTGGCCACGCGCCAAGGCGATGAAGTGCGCGGCATTTGCCACCATGGACTTGCCAGAGCCCGTGGGCGTGGCAAGGATGACGTTATCGCCAGCGAGGATACCCAGCGAGGCCTCCTCTTGGGCTGGGTACAGCGAAATGCCGCGCTGCGTGGTCCAGCTAGTAAAGGTATCCCAAATCGCCTCGTCAACGAGGGAATCAGGAACTTCGGCGAGATCGGGCAGCAGCTGAGAAAGATTCACCTTCTCCACATTAGGGGATGAAGGCGCCGCCGTGTGGCAAGAGGCTAGTTCTCGCCTTCCTGATTATCTTCATCATCTTCTGCAGCGCGATCAGCGGCATCTTCGCGGTCATCGATCTCGCTGTCCAGAACCTCGTGGCGCTGCTCGGAATCACCGTCCAGGTTCGCTAGGAAAGCCTGGAACTCCGCACTGATTTCCTCACCGGAGGGCACGGATTCCTCACCCGGCAGCAAAGCATTCGGGTGCTCCTTGCGGTAGCGCTCGTGGTAGTGGTCATACTGTTGCTCGAGCTGCTGGACCACGGAGGAAACCTCCTCGGAATCCATGACCTGTTCCTCGAGCTGCTGGTTCACGCGCGTGATGTCTTCTTCTAAGCTGCGCAGAGGCAGGTTGAGGCCTGCGGCGTTCGACACCGAGTTCAGCAGGGAGAAAGTACCCTGCGGATACGGTGAGGAAGCCAGGTAATGCGGGACCGAAACGGTAAAGCCAGCGACGTTGCGGCCCTTTTTATCCAGTGCCTTTTCCAGGAAGAGGGCGGCCGAGCCCGGAACCATCATGGTTTGCTCAATCTTCATCATGCGGCCTACCAGCTCAGGGGAGTTGCCGTGCGCGGTAATCACCGTGGGGCGCGTATGCGGAACCGGCATCGGGGCGGCGTAGAGAACGATGGTGTCGTGTACATCGAACTTCTCTGCAATGCCCACGACGGCCTCGGTGAAAGCCTCCCAGCGCAGGTCCGGCTCAGGGCCGGAAAGCAGCAGGAAAGACTTGCCGGAGTTATCGCGCAGCACCTTGATTCCGAGCTCGATGTTTTCGATTTCTACGGTGCGGTCATGGTCAATGGTGACCATGGGGCGGCGCGAGCGGTAGTCCATGAGCTCGTCGCTATTGAAGGAGGCGAGCTGGCGGCTTTCCAGCGCGGCCTTCAAGTGATCGGCAGAGGCCTCCACCGCCTGGCCGGCATCGGCATAGCCGTGCATAGCCACGATCATCGTGGGGCCTTTATCCTCACTGGAAGAATCCTTCACCACTGGGGCTGGGTATTCCAATTCGTAGATGCGCCTTTGATCATCATGCATGCGTGCGATACCTCCTTAACCTGTGCTCCGACAATACAGCTTCGGAAGACACTTACCGCTTTCAACACCGAGCCTTAAACAAGTATTCCTGAATTTCGCCCTTTAGGATCCTAAAAGCCCCGGATGGCAGGTGGCGTCGCGATGAGTTATCCACAGATTCGGCCGTTTTGGAAAACTGACCCTAGTGTGTGGCCCGCGCGCTCGCGCATAGTGAGTGCTATGAGCAAGCAAGACACACATCAGCACAGCTATCCACCGATCAACACCCCGGGACACCTTTTGGCCAACCTGCCAGGAGTGCTCGGGTTCTATCCCACCGATTCCGTAGTCTTTCTAACCTTCGAGCCTTCACCACACGGCATAGCGTTGGGCCCCGTCGCACGCGTGGACTTCGCAGACGCCAAGGCGGCGACGGAGGAAGTCTGGCAGACAATTACCACCGACCGCACCGAGGGCGTCTTCGCCTTCTTTATCACCCAGCGCCCACCCAGCGAAGTCGACACATTGGCCGAGTGGATGTACGGCTTGCACAAGCACAACGACGGCATGGACATCGACGCCGCCTGGCATACCCCGGAGATCATCACCGGCGGCAGCTATGAAATTCTCTTCGGCGCCGTCAACCACGAGGGCAAGGGGCCGATGAAGAATTGGCAGGAAGGAAAGATTCCACCGCTGACTTCTGCGCCCACCATGCACCACTGCGTGGATAAGGACTTTATCCCGGAGCTAACGCGTGAGGAGCTCTATGCCAAGCTCGCGCCGGGCAATAACCAGGTAGGAACGGTGTTGGGCCGCGAGATTGCAGAGCGCGCACGGGCTGCGGCACAGCAATTCCGTGAAGAGATCGAGCTCTACGAGGATGACCCAGAGTTAGCGCTTGAGGAGTTCCTGGATGATGCGTGGTGGCAGCTGCGCGCGGTGCAGGATTTACACGCCACGCTTGGCGACGTCGAGGCTCTCGAGACCGCCGCCACCTGGCTGGCCACCACGTGGTCGCGCGACCTGGTCATCGAGAAGCTCTGCGAGCGGCCAGACAAAGCGGCCATCCTGATGCTAGCCACGGCGAAGACCTTCGAGGGAGTCATCCGCTATAACGCGCTGGTGCTTTATGCCATCGCGCAGCTGCAGATGGAGCGCTACCAGCTGGCAGGGCCAGCGCTGAATATCCTGCTGGAGGAAGCCCCAGAGCATACCTTCGGCAATCTGGTCCACCAGCTCTACCGCAAGGGACTAGCAAGCCAGCTGACCGAAGCCCTGCGCCATTCCTCTGGGGTTGCGCGTTCCATGGCGCTGCAAGCCCGGGACGGCAAAGTGGCTTAGCGCTTGGCGGAATGAGCCTTATCGCCGAGCTGCTTGGTGAAGTTCCAAGCATCGGTGACGATGGTGCGCAGATCCGTGCGGGTGGGGTTCCATCCCAGTTCGGCCTTGATCTTCTCGGAGGAAGCAACCAGGGTGGCTGGGTCGCCGGCGCGCCGGGGAGCAATCTCTGCCGGGATTTCGTGGCCGGTGACCTCGCGGCACATCTCGATGACCTGCTTGACGGAGTAGCCATCGCCGGAGCCCAAGTTGTAGATGCGGTGGGTGCCCGGCTCGTTGCTCTGAAGCGCGAGCAGGTGTGCCTCGGCGAGGTCGCGGATGTGGATGTAATCGCGCACGGCGGTGCCATCGGTGGTGGGGTAATCATCACCGAACATGAAGATCTTGTCGCGGTGGCCTAAAGCTACTTGTAGCACCAGCGGAATCAGGTGGGTCTCCACCTCGCGGTTTTCGCCGATGAGGCCGTAAGCGCCCGCGACGTTGAAGTAGCGCAACGAAGTGGCGCCTAGGCCATAAGCCTTGGCAAAGGAGGTGATGATGTAGTCGATGGACAGCTTGGACGCGCCATAAGGGTTGGTGGGTTGGGTCGGCATGTCCTCGGTGATAGGCACCTGCTGCGGCTCGCCGTAGGTGGCGGCGGTAGAGGAGAAGACCAGGTTGTTGACACCGTGAGCGCGCATGGCGTTGAGCAGCTTCAGGGAGGTGACAACGTTGTGCTCCCAGTAGTCGGCAGGGATTTCCACCGACTCGCCAACTAGCGAGCGGGCAGCGAAGTGGACAACTCCGTCGAAGCCGCCCTCGGAGAGCACCTCATCGGCAACGTCGGCGACATCGCCTTCTACCAGGCGCGCGTTTGCCGGAACTGCCTCGCGGTTGCCGGTTGTGAAGTTATCGATGATGGTGACTTCGTGGCCTGCTTCCAGCAGTACCGCCGCGCAGACGGAACCGACGTAGCCTGCGCCGCCAGTGACTAGGAGTTTCATCTACTTCACCTCAATGCGGATAGCGTGTGCCAGATCGTCGAGCAGCTCAATCTTGGCGCCTGATTCGGTGGTAAGGGTCACCGCACCGTTGGCGTTGACCACGGTGACGGGCGCGCCCACGACGACACCGGCTGCGTTGATATCGCGGAACGTGGCGGAATCTACCTGCAGGATCTCGTTAATCTGCGTGATCGTAGCTTTGGTCTCTACACCGTTGGGAAGGTCGATGGCGCGGGTGCCGCTCGGTGTCTCGCCAACCTCGATGCCTAATTGATCCAACGCCGGGATGGGGTTGCCGAAGGGGGAGCGGGTGGCGTCGGAAAGCACGGCGACAACGCGCTTTTCTACTTCCTCGCTCATGACGTGCTCCCAGCGGCAGGCTTCGTCGTGGACCTTGTGGATGTCGAGCCCCAGGACGTCGGTAAGCAAAAGCTCCGCGAGGCGGTGCTTGCGCATCACGGCCGTGGCGAGCTCGCGGCCCTGGGCGGTGAGGTCGAGGCTGCGGTCGGTGCGCACGTGCAGCAGGCCATCGCGTTCCATGCGTGCAACGGTCTGAGATACCGTGGGCCCTGACTGCTCAAGGCGCTCGGCGATACGCGCGCGCAGAGGCGTGATGCCTTCTTCCTCAAGCTCGTAAATGGTACGCAGGTACATTTCAGTGGTATCAACTAGGTCCCTCACGTGGGCATACCTTTCTGCACGATGGTGAAAGGCGCCGTGAGCACAAAGGCCGGAACGCACCTTTCGGTGCGGGCGACATGGCTCGCAGCGTCTTCGAACAATAACTAAACAATACCGCACTTTGCCGAGCCTGCTTCCGAAAGGGATAAACGCATCTCTTGCTTTCGGCGCGGTGTAACTTCACATATTCTACCTATAAAAGGTTGAAACCCTGTCAGCTACTTCCTATTAAAGGCGAAGTAGCTGACAGGGCGAAGAGAATTTCTCAGGAGAGGGCTAAAGATTAGAGCGCGTACTCACGCAGGCGGTCTGCACGGTTGCCGTCACGCAGCTTGGCCATGACCTCGCGCTCAATCTGGCGCACACGCTCACGGGAAAGGCCAAACTTGCGGCCAATCTGATCCAGGGTGCGCGGGACACCGTCGTCCAAGCCGTAGCGCAGGCGGATGACGTCCTGCTCGCGCTCCTCAAGGGTGTCGATGACACCGCGAATATCGGAGTGGCGCATTGCCGCCACAACGGCGGATTCGGCGTCGGTAGCTTCGGCGTCCTCGATGAAGTCACCCAGTGGTGCTTCCTCATCGGTGCCCACGGGCATGTCGAGGGAGACAGGATCGCGCGACTGACGCAGCAGCATCTCGATCTTGGATTCCTCGATGCCGGACTCTTCAGCCAGCTCCTCATTGGTGGCCTCGCGGCCCAGGGACTGGTACATCTCACGCTTGATGCGGGAGAGTTTGTTGACCTGCTCTACCAGGTGGACTGGCAGACGGATGGTGCGGGACTGGTCAGCCATGCCGCGGGTAATGGCCTGACGGATCCACCAGGTGGCGTAGGTGGAGAACTTAAAGCCCTTTGCGTAATCAAACTTCTCCATGGCGCGGATAAGGCCCAGGTTGCCTTCCTGGATGAGATCCAGAAGTGGCATGCCGCGGCCGGTGTAGCGTTTCGCAAGCGAAACGACGAGTCGGAGGTTTGCCTCCAGCAGGTGGGAGCGTGCCTTCTTGCCTTCCCGGACCAGAATTTTGAGATCACGCTTTTCGGCGCGGGTGACCTTTTCTGCATTCGCCAGCTTGTACTCGGCGTAGAGACCAACCTCGATGCGCTGGGCGAGTTCTACCTCATCTTCAGCGCTAAGCAGTGCGGTTTTGCCGATGCCGTTGAGATAAACACGGACCAAGTCGGCGGAAGGGTTGTCATTGGTCTGGTTGCGGCGTGAGCCGCGGTCTACCTCCTGCTCCTCTTCATTTGAATTGTTTCCAAGGTCAGCGGCCTTGGTGTGGGACTTTTCAGCCATCTCTAGCCTCCTGAGGTTGCGGCTTTGTACATGAGGTACAACGAAGCGCTTGTGCGTTTAGTTCCCCGGGATAGAAAATTACTCAAAAGTAGTGCACACATTAAGGAGGCCCTCCCCGCATACGGGGGAGGGCTCACTCATGGCATGGGCAGTTTGGCCTTGTAGTTGGCCATTGGGGCCGGCTAGCTACGCACTTTGACCAAGTATCGGTAGATGGTCGGCTCGGAGACTCGAAGGCGCTCTGCCGCGGCGGCGATTCCGCCCTTCAAGAGGAAGAAGCCGCTATCTTCGAGGGCGCGAACGACCTCGATGCGCTCGTCGCGCTGCATGCGTCGGACAGGCACGGACTGGGTAGAAATCGCGGAATCCAGCATGGAGTCCAACAGGTTCTCTACGTTGTCACGCAGCGATTCGCTGACCGCCTCCTCTGGCTCTGGTTGCGGGGCCAGAGCAGTCACAGCAGCCTGGGCTGCGCTTGCTCCCGGGTAGCCGCCGAAGGCTTGGGCCTTATCCGGTGCTTCCTCGGTGTTGCCGATGAGGAAGCTGGCGGCGTTGCGGATTGCTACGAGATCCGAGATGTCGACGTTGATGCACAGCATGCCGCGCATATGGCCGGTCTCGTCACGCAGGAAGTAGCTAGAGGAGTGGCAAATCTTGCCCTCCGTGTTGACGGCCCGGTAGCCGGTCATCATGGGGACGGCGGAGGCGTCGCCTTGTTTCATAAACCACAGGGCGAAATCAGTTACAGGCCCGCCAATCTGGCGGCCGGAGATGTGGCCGTTCGCAATGGCGATGATTGACTGATCTGGGACATCGAGATCGTGCAGAACGATCTCAGTGTTTGGGCCCAAGGCCTGGCCTAGAAATTCGACGAGTGGTACGTACTGCCCGAGGAAATCTTGGTCTATGCCATGACTGTTGAGTTCATTCATCAGCTGAAGCATGTCCTTTAAGTTCCTGACACTTTAAGAAAGTTGGATAGATATTAACACGACAAAAAGCGGGTAAACACGAGCGGCCAAGCGCTGTGTTCACCCGCTCAAGGTGTGCCTTACGGCAGTATTAGCCGCAGACTGGGATAGGTGGGTGGATAGCCAGTGCAAGGCCACCCTGGGAGGTCTCGCGGTACTTGGCGTTCATATCCTTACCCGTCTTGTACATCGTCCAGATGACGTCATCGAGGCTGACGCATGGCTTGGACTCGCGCTCAAGGGCCATGCGGGCGCTGGTGATGGAGTCAACTGCAGCGACTGCGTTGCGCTCGATGCACGGAATCTGTACCTGGCCCAGGACCGGGTCACAGGTCAAGCCGAGCTTGTGCTCCATAGCGATTTCGGCTGCGATGCAGACCTGCTCTGGGGTAGCGCCCATGAGCTGAGCCAGACCGCCGGCGGCCATGGAACAGGCGACGCCGACCTCGCCCTGGCAACCAACCTCTGCACCCGAGATGGATGCATTCATCTTGTACAGCGAAGCAATCTGGTTGCAGGCGAAGATGTAGTCGGAGAACATCTCCTCGGTGACTGGCTCAACGAACTTGTCGTAGTAGGCGATGACTGCTGGGACGATGCCGCAAGCGCCGTTGGTAGGAGCGGTGACCACGCGGCCACACGAAGCGTTTTCCTCGGAGATGGAAAGCGCGAACATGTTGACCCAGTCGAGGATGTTGAGGCCATCGTGCGGCTCATCCGTTTCCAGCAGGCGCTTGAGCGCAGCAGCACGGCGTGGGACGAGGAGCTGGCCCGGCAGAGGGCCGTCAGTTGATGAGCCACGCTCGATGCCGGTGTACATGACATCGCGGACCTTGCGCATGTGCTCCTTGACCTCTTCTTCGGTGGCGTGTGCCAGCTCGTTGGCCATGCCCAGCTCTGGAAGAGTCAAGTTGTGCTGCTCGCAGAGGGCGAGCATTTCCTGTGCGCTTGCGTAGGCGTAAGGAACCTTGACGTTGTCCTCGCCGCGCTTTGCAAAATCTTCCTGGGAGACAATGAAACCGCCGCCGATGGAGTAGTAGGTCTTGTGGAGCAACTCTTCATCATCGTTGAAGGCGATGAGGCACATGCCGTTCTCGTGCATCGGCAGGTACTCGTTGTGGAAGTAGAAGCCGCCTTCCTTCGGGAAATCGACCTCGCGGGTACCACCGAGCATGAGCTTTTCGGAGGTGCGAACGTTCTTCACGAATTCGTTGATGCCGTCGATGTCTACGGTCTCTGGCACCTCGCCGGCCAGGCCCAGGAGGATGGCCTTATCGGTGGAGTGACCGATGCCGGTAAGCGAGAGGGAACCGTACACGTTGGCTTGAATGCGGGTGACGTGGTCGAAGATGTCCTTTTCTTTCAGCTCATCTACGAACGCCTTACCAGCCTTCATTGGGCCAAGCGTGTGTGAGCTTGAGGGGCCGATACCGATCTTGAACATATCGAAAATGCTGATGAACATTGCTTTTCCTTGAATCTTCCGAGGGGGAGAGGAGGTCCGGGGGTTTCTAGTGTTTAGAAAGCCTGGACGATGGTGTAGAGGATGGTGGCGACAGCTACCAGGCCCATAAAGAAGACGAAGTAGTTGGAAGCCTGGCCCTTGAAGCGCTGCAGTGCAGGAACCTTGTGGATTGCCCACATCGGGATGAGGAAGAGGATGAGTGCAATCGTCGGGCCACACAGGGTCTCAATCATGCCCAGGATGGATGGGTCTGCCCAAGCGGTCAGCCATGCGGTAACCAGCATGAAGATGAGGGTGATGGTGCCGAGCTTGCGAGCGGTTGCAGCGTCGTCCTTGTCGAGGTTCTTGTTGCCTTTGAGGATGAGGCCTTCGAAGCCCTCAGCAGCGCCGAGGTAGTGGCCGAGGAAGGACTTTGCAACAGCGATCATTGCGATAATCGGTGCAATCCACTGGATGATCGGGGTATCGAAGTGGTTAGCCAGGTAGGACAGGATGGTGATGTTCTGGGCTTTTGCTTCTGCCATGTCAGCTGGCGACAGTGACAGTGCGCAGGAGAAGACGAAGAACATAACGACGACGACCATGAGGATTTCTGCGCGCAGCAGGATGGTGCGTGCCTTGACCTCGCCGAACTTGCCGTAGGTCTCGCGGCGGTCAACTGCGAAGGAGGAAATCATCGGGGAGTGGTTGAAGGAGAAGACCATAACCGGAACCAGGAGCATCAGGGTGACGCCCAAGCTGTGGCCGGAAGCTTCACGGGCAACGTTCAGGTCGAAGGAATCGAACAGTGCGGTGTTCCACTTCGGGATGAGGTAGATGGACAGGAGGACCAGGACGGCGATGAATGGGTAGACCAGCCAGGACATGACGTGGACGATGACATCCTTGCCCATGCGGACGATGAGGATGAGGCCGCCGACGAGCAGCAGGGAGGTCAGCCAGCGGTCCGGCGGGGTGACGCCGAGCTGGTTCTCCAGGAAGGAGTTAACCGTGTTGGTGATGGTCACGGAGTAGACCAAGAGGATGGGGTAGACGGACAGGAAGTACAGGATGTTCATGAACACGCCTGCCTTGATGCCGAAGTGCTCCTCGACGACGTCGGTCAGGTCACCGGATGGCTTGGAGCTGGAGAGAACCAGGCGAGCCAGGCCGCGGTGTGCCCAGTAGGTCATCGGCAGGGCAACAACCGTCATGATGATGAGCGGGATGATGCCGCCGATGCCGGCGTTGATTGGGAGGAACAGAACGCCTGCACCGATTGCGGTGCCGAAGAGGGAGAGCATCCAGGTTAGGTCGGAGTTGTTCCACTTCGGTGCGCCGGTGGTGCCGGCGAATGGGGATTCTGCAGGATCGAATCCTGCGGCTTGTTCAGCTTTGACTGCTTTTGAGGTCTTCATGTTCTCAGGCATGTTTGGCTCATTCTCCGGATGGTTAGCGGTGTCTTTCCGCAAGACTGAGTGAGACATTTTTTGGTCTCCTTGATGTCTCTAGTTGGTTGACCGAAGCCTTAGAGCTTGGCGCAACTTTGCAAGTCTTGAGAATTTTCTCGCGGCTACAATTTTGCAACTGCAGTTGGACTTTTCAACTCTGTGTCCTGCAGCTTCAGCCCTTGTTGCTTCGCTGTGTCTTTATCATAAGCCTGTTTGGAGAAGATTTGATAATAAATTATCGCATTGCAAGTACGTTTTTTATCACTCCCTTAAAATTTGAGTTTTGCGCCAGATTGTGCTTTGTTCAACACTCTAAATTAAACAATGAACTACGTCACAGACAAAAAGAAAAAGCGCAGGTAAAAGTACCTGCGCTCGGATGTATTAATCGCCCCTTGGGGTTAATTGATCCCCTTTAAGTTTCCACCAGAACGGTGAAAGGGCCTTGATTGACGGATGCAACTTCCATCATCGCGCCGAACTTTCCGGTCTCAACGTGGACGCCGCGTGCAAGAAGTCTTGCAATGATTTTCTCAATCACAGGCTCTGCTGCATCCCCGGGCGCGGCATCAGACCAAGAGGGGCGGCGTCCCTTAGCAGTCTTGCCATAGAGCGTAAATTGGCTAACTACCAGCACGGGAGCGCCTGCTTCCTCGACGGATTTCTCGCCTTCGAGGATGCGTAGCTCGGCAATCTTGCGCGCCATCTTCTCTATCTTGGCTTCTAGCTCTGCAGTATTTACTGCAGTGTCTTCGCGTGATACTCCCACAAGTGCGAGGAGCCCGCCGGTTTCTGGGCAGTCGATAGCCCCTACGACCTCGCCATCTACGATCACTGAAGCGCTGGATACTCGGGTTAAAACTGCGCGCATTAGTCTTCCTCCTCAGCAGTAGCAGTTTGGCCGGCAGCGACTGCGCCATTTACAAGGTTGCAGAACGGGGCCAGCTCGGTGGGGATGATGAGGCCGTGGCGGATGAGGTCAACCATGGCCGGCAGCGCGGAGGCCACCAGCTCCTCCTCATCGAAGCCCTGGGCTGCGGCGTAGAGCTCGATGGTCTCGCCAAGGGAGAGCCCCGCTGGGTTTAAGCCGGCGACGATGGCCGCGATGTGCTTGTCGACGTCGTGGGACCAGCGTGGGCCCTCCGTGCGGGTAAGGCGCAGCGCGGCGGGGGCAAAGCCCATGCCCAACTCGGCGTCGGGAAGCTGCACGTCCTCGCGGGCCACGCCGGGGCGGACCTGGAAGTGCTTGGTCTCTAGCTCGCCCGGGACAAGACCTCGGAGCCAGGCCACGCGCGCGAAGTATTCCTCTACTTCTGGGCCCAGGGGATCGGTGAAAGGCTGCGGCATGTACTCGGCGAGGACGTCGGAAGGCTCGTCATCGTCGATGCGCTGGATGGCCACAAAACCAAAGCCGATGCCGGTGACGTCGTGCTCGTTAAAGTGCTCAAGCCAAAGCCGGGCGCGCTCGCGGCCGAGGTCGCTGCGAACGTCCACTGACTCGTCCTTGAGCCAGGTGGAGACGTAGAGGGCAGGGTCGGCGACGTCGCGCTGGATTATCCAGGCGGCCACGCCCTTTTCCGGCAGCCAGGAGGCCACGCGCTGCTGCCAGGACTGCTCGCCTTGGTGGACCCATGCTCCCAAGATGTGTGCGCTGCCGCCCGGCGCGAGGTGCTCGACCGCCTGGGAGACCACGAGCTCGCTGGCGCCGTCCAGGTTAAGCCCGGAGTCGCGGTAGATGTGGCCGACTTCCGGCAGGCCCACCACGAAAGGCGGGTTGGCCACGATGCGATCGAAGCGGCGGCCGGCTACAGGTTCAAACCAGGAGCCCTGGAGCAGCTCGACCTTTTCTTCTGCCGCGGGGCCCGCTGCGGCCAGCGTGGCGCGCGCGAGGTCCAGAGCGCGGGAGTGGAGGTCGGTGGCCGTCACGTGGGCGGCGGTGGAAAGCTGGCCGAGCAGCTGCACGCCGGAGCCGGTGCCTAGGTCTAATGCGGTCTCCACCGGGGTAAGCGGCGTCGATTGCAAAAGCGAGAGGCTGGCCGCTCCCACGCCGAGCACGTGCTCGGAGCCCGGGACGTGGTCCACCAGGGAAGCATCCACGTCGGAGAAGACCAGGCGGTTGGTGCCGACGATGATGTGTGGGCGGATGTCATAGGCAATGTAGGCATTGCCGGACTCGTCCAGCTGCGCCACGCCTGCATCCATGAGCTTGGTAGCAAGGCGGGCGCCGAGGACGTCGGAAAGCTGCGTCGGCGCAACAGCATCGTGCAGGATAAACAGGCGGATGAGTGCGTCCAAGGTGGTATCACCCGCAGCGCCCAGGGCCACGGCGGCCGGCTCGCCGCGGTGAAGCGCCTCGGTGTATTCGGGGCCCAAGTGCCCAGCGATGCCGTCGGCGGTGAAACCGTGGGAGCTTAAGAACTCGCTAAGCTCCGCGGCGACAGCGGCGACGGGGAGCTCGGGATTGAAGTCAGGTCCAAATTTAGTCATCATCTTTTCTCCGTCTTTTCTCCAGCCTTATTTCTTAATCTGTTTATCTATGCCGATTATTGCGAGTCGTCGTCATGATCGATGGTCTCGGCAGACCGCTGCTCGATGCCCTCGCGCTTGGGCTGGGCTAGTTGCTCTGCCTGCATTTGCGCCATCTGGCGGGCAAGCGCCGGCTTATAGATGTTCTTTTCGCGCTTGTCCTTGTGCTGGCCCTGCGCATTACCAATCACCACGGCGATCCACGGCAGCGGGAAGGTCACGGCGATGATTAAGGTGCCGGCGAGCCAGGCGTCGAAGAAGTACATGAGCGCGCCGCCTATGAGGAGGGAGGGCACACGCAGAAACTGCAGGATGGAATAGATGACTTCGCGCCGATGCAACTGTTGGCCCGGGGAGAGCTGGGCGGTGGTGATGAGGTGGGCTTCGCGGCGTCGGAAAGGGCGCGCCCATCCGCGCCGCCCCGTTTGTGGGGTGCCGGAGGAATTTCGGCTTAACCTATCGCGCGAGTTCTTGGGGGACATGCGTACAAGGGTAGACGGGCGAGGTGCGAACTTCGACACCGATGCGGCATGATTGGTGGAGTGAGTACGACGACTAAGACGATTGAACGCCCCGACGTCCGCGAGGACACGTCCACTTCTGATGACACCCCGAAGTTCTTTCATTACGTAAAGAAAGACCAGATTTTGGACTCCGCAGTCAACGGTAAGTACGTCGTTGCGCTGTGCGGCGAGACCTTCCCCGTAACCAAGCAGGCAAAGCCCGGCTCCCCGGTATGCCCGGATTGTGAGCGCGTGTACAAGGGCCTGCGCCGCAAGTGAGCCGCCCGGTGAGTAATTCTGTGTCCCGCAACCCCAGAAGATTCGCCAACAACGGAAAGCTACGCGCCTGGCAGCAGGCGGCCCTCGATAAGTTCCTGTCTAAAAAGCCGCAGGACTTCATGGCCGTGGCAACGCCTGGTGCAGGTAAGACCACCTTCGCGCTGCGCATTGCCACAGAGCTGATGGAAGACCGCACGGTCGAGCGAGTCATCGTCGTGGTGCCTACTGAACACCTCAAGATTCAGTGGTCCCAGTCGGCCGCGCGCGTGGGCTTGGCGCTGGATCCGAACTTCTCGAATTCTTCTGCCGTGAACCCGGCGATGGACGGCATCGTGGTGACCTATGCCCAGGTGGGCATGCACCCGTTCAAGCACCGCGCGGTGGCTTCGGCGCGCCGTACGTTGGTGATCCTGGATGAGATCCACCACGCCGGTGACGCCAAGAGCTGGGGCGACGGCGTGCGCGAGGCTTATGACGATGTCGAGCACCGCTTGGCGCTTACCGGTACGCCTTTCCGCTCGGATGACTCGCAGATTCCTTTCGTGCGCTACGAGGAGGACGGTGAGGGCCACCTGGTCTCTCGCTCGGATCACGCCTATAACTATGGCGATGCGCTTCGCGACGGCGTCGTGCGCCCCGTTGTGTTCTTGTCTTACTCGGGCGAGGCGCGCTGGCGTGACTCCGCGGGTGAGGAATACGCCGCGCGTCTGGGCGATATCTTGAACCCTGAGCAGACAGCCCGTGCATGGAAGACGGCGCTGGACCCGAAGGGCGAGTGGATCCCGGCGGTGCTGCAGGCCGCACACACGCGCCTTATGCAGATGCGCCGCAACATGCCGGACGCCGGCGGCCTGGTGCTTGCTACCGATACGCAAACTGCGCGCGCCTACGCGAAGATTTTGAAGCAGCTTTCCTCGACCCCGGTCTCGGTGATTTTGTCCGATGACCCGGGCTCTTCGGACCGCATTGAGGAGTTTTCCAAGTCCACCGACGAGTGGATGGTGGCAGTGCGCATGGTCTCTGAGGGCGTCGACGTCCCGCGCCTAGCGGTGGGTGTTTACGCCACCTCGGCCTCGACTCCGCTGTTCTTCGCGCAGGCAATCGGCCGCTTCGTGCGATCGCGTATGCCCGGTGAGACTGCTTCGGTGTTCCTGCCTTCCGTGCCGGTGCTGCTGGGCCTTGCTGAGAACATGGAAAAAGAACGCAACCATGTCCTGGGTGAGGAAAAGAGCCCCGATAAAGAGGGCTGGGACGACGAGCTATTGGCGGAGGCCAATAGTAAGAAGTCTGAGCCCGACATGCTCGAGCCCTCCTACGAGGCCCTCGGCGCTGAGGCGGAATTTTCCGGCTTGCTGTTTAACGGCTCGCAGTTCAACACCGGCGATATCACCGAAGACGTCGATGCGGACTTCCTGGGCATCCCCGGGCTTCTCGACGCCGACCAGGTCAAGGACCTGCTGCGCAAAAAGCAGTCGGAGGAACTCGACCGCCGCGAAGCAGAGGAGAAGGCGCGCCGGGCTGCTGAGGCCGCTGAGGAACAGCGCCGCAAGCTCTACGGCATGCAGTACGCCCCGAAGCGCCGTGAGGAACCAGCCAACAACCAAGAATCCACCGGCGTGGTGGATGAGATTGGCAACCTGCGCAAGGAGCTCAACACCGTTGTCTCCATTACCGCGCAGCGCACCGGCCGCCCCCACGGCGCCATTCACACCGAGGTCCGCAAGGCCTGCGGCGGCCCACCCACCGCGCTTTGCGACGCCGAGCAACTGCGCCAGCGCATCGAGTACCTGCGCAAGTGGTAGGTGACGCGACGCGGTGCACTCCTAGCGTGGAGCGCACCCAGCGTGGGCAACTTAGTCAAAAGCAGTAGTCAAAAGCAATAGAACGATTAGCGATAACACGATTAAGGCTTGTGGGCAGCACTCAAGGAGGCCAAGCGTATGACCACCCCGAACGACCCTCACACCCCGGGCAACGGGAAGAATTCCGACAGCGCCGAAGGTGCGGTATTCCCGGCCTATGCCGGTGGTGGTGTCGGTGAACCTCAAGCCGAAAAGAAAAGCGTGATCGCTATTTGGGCTCTCGTAATCGGCATCATTGCGCTGGTGTCTTTGTTCCTAGTTGTTCCACCGCTGCTGCTGGGGCCGATTGGCATCATCGTCTCCATCGTCGCATTGCTAAAAGGTAAGAAGCGACCAAAAGAGCTGCGCCGCGCCTGGATGTCCATCGCCGGCTTGATTACCTCAATTATCGCTTTAATCTTGTCCGTTGCTTTCTCGATTTACTTGTATACGCACATTGGTTGGACGATGACGCCTGACCCTGAAATGTGCACGACCATCGATGACCCAGCGCAAAAGCAAGCCTGCATGGAAGATTCTTTGGACGGCGCTACTCAAAACTAGATTGCCAGTGATTTCACAGGTTCCGTCAGTAACGTGGCCGGAAGCGATTACAAACGCATAAGCTATTTAACGTACATATTCGATAAAAGCACGCAATTAGAGCTGCCCCAAGGAGGCCAAACGCATGACCACCCCGAACAACCCAGAGAACCCGTACAACGCAGAGAACCCGGACAACGCAAAGAGCCCATTTAGCAGCGACAGCACCAGCAAGCTGCCCTCCTACGGCGAGGCAACCTCCAAGGCCAACGAGGAGCGCGCTCACGGCGCATACGCCACGGACGCTAACGCAACCGCCGCTGGCACCGGCTACCCGGCCTACGCCGGTGCCGACAGCCAGCCGGCAAAGAAGAACGCCGTTGCTATCTGGGCGATGGTCATTGGCATCATCGCGCTGCTGTCCCTGCTGCTGATTGTTCCGCCGCTGCTGCTTGGCCCAATCGGCATCATCGTCTCCATCATCGCGCTGGTCGTTGGCGGCAAGCGCCCGAAGGAGCTGCGACGCACCTGGATGTCCATCGTCGGCCTGATTACTTCCATTCTGGCTCTCGGTGGCACCATCGCCGTCATGGCCCTCGGCGTGAAGGTCCTCGGCGACACTGGCGCCGACAAGTGCCTGGAGCTGCAGGACCCTGCCCAGCAGCAGGCCTGCATGGAGGATACCCTGGGCACCGCAGCGTAGCAGTAAGGGAAATACCCACACACTGCACTAAGTAACCCCCACGAGCCCCGACCACAAACGTGGTTGGAAGGCACGTGGGGGTTCTTAATGTCTCGTGGAAGTCGCAGTCGCACCGTCACTTGGCGTCGGTAAGTGCGTTTCCGAGCGGAACTAGGAGAGGGGATTAACCCTGTTTCGATAAATATTGAACGGTGTTCAAGATGCTGGGCTACGATACCTGCATGGCAGAAACCTCGACTGTGCTGATGAGTATCAAGATGCGTGCAAGCCTTGAAGGTAGGCATATCTCGGGTGCAGAACGCATCGTAGAACCGCACCTTGTTCCTCGCGTGAGCTCAGAGCTTGCCACTCGTGCGTTGCGGCACGAGAAGGGCGTGCCGGATTCCATCAACATTGCTACGAAGGCGGTTGCAGCAAGCGACATTGCTCATGTCAGTGCCTTGAAGGTTTGTACACGGGACTGCGAGAACCCGGAGTCTGCACAAACAGCGATGATAGCCGTGCTCGCTAAGGACAACCGAGTTTCCGAGAGCGCAGCCCGCCGAGGTATCGAGCTTCTGTACCGCACCCGCGATATGCGTGGTGCGAGCATCGTCTGTGCTGAAACCGGTGAGCGTCTAGACACTCATGGGCAACGTGGTGTTCGGGTGGGAACATTTGATTGGGCTGATTTCCTTTGTGCCGAGTCGAAGAACCATCGGGCTGATGCCGTTGCTTTAGCGTCCAAGGCTCTTGCTGCGCCGGGCATAGTCGCGGAAGTCTGTATTTCCGATGACCCGAGCTACACCACGGGTTATGTAGCGGTCGAAGGTTCCTATACGGCTTTGCACAACGTCAAGGCTGAAGGCGGGAAGCAAGGTGGACGTGTCTTGTTCTATTCAGGCGCACTTAGTGCGCTTCCGGCGACAGAGCAGTGGCTGCGTGAAAAGCCTGTCCTCGTGGAAGGTTCTTGGCAATGAGCCTGGAAGACTGGGCATTTAGTTCCAATGCTTCGTGGTGTGAGCGTGGTCTGGAAAGAACCGAAAAGGTCATTAGCGGTAGTCAAAGTCCGCGCACCGTGGTCGATGGGCGTGAAACGCTGCTTGCGGGATCGTCTGATTACCTGGGGCTCGGGGCGAATCGCGCGCTTGCCGACGCGGCCTACGAAGCTACGCTGCGCGCCGGGGTGGGGTCAGGAGGATCGCGACTGACTACGGGTACGAGTGACTATCACGTCGCGCTCGAGCGTGATCTGGCTGGTTTTGTCGGTGCGCCGGCAGCGCTCGTGTTCGGTTCGGGTTACCACGCCAACATGGGAGTAATCCCTGCGCTTGCTGCAGCTGCGCGAGATCGTGGCGAGAGACTTTCTATTTTCTCTGACGCTGATAATCATGCGAGCATCATCGACGGCATCCGGCTGGCCAAGTCGAGCTACCAAGGGGTCCGGTCATCTGTTTATCCGCACCTCGACGTGAAAACCTTAGAAGAGCAGCTTGCTGCCGATGCATCGGAGCGCCGATTGATTGTCAGTGACGGCGTATTTTCCATGTCCGGCGAGCTTGCGAATCTCCATGCGCTTCAGGAACTTGCTCAGGATTACAACGCCTGGTTGATGATCGATGACGCGCACGGGATCGGCACACTTGGCAGAAATGGACGCGGCGTTTGTGAGCATTTCGATTTACCTTTGCCGGATATCTATATCGGTACCGCTAGCAAAGCCCTAGGCGTGGCGGGCGCTTTCGTCGCGGGCAGTGTGCCACTTATCGAGCTATGCCGCCAACGTTGCCGCAGCTATATCTTCTCAACGTCCATGCCGCCATCGCAGGCGGCTGCTATTAGTGCGGCGGTAGCACTTGTTCCTTCGCATGTGCCACGGCTTGCCCGCGTCGTGCACAACCTTCGGCAGCGTCTGCGGGCGAACGGATGGAAAGTGGTGGACTCGCCTGCACCTATTATCGTCTTGCCGGTAGGCGCTGAGGACGCAGCTATGGAGTGTGCGGCACAGGCAGCTGAAAAGGGAGTAATTGTTTCTCCGATCCGCTATCCGTCGGTACCGCTCGGACGGGCTTTGCTAAGACTCACAGCTCATGCCGACTACTCCGAGGAAGATATTGCGCTCATTAGCGATGCCGTAGGCCCCGCGCCTCGATAACGAGACCGCGGCGCTCACCACAAAGTAACCATCACAATGAGCGCCGAAACCACAACGAGGGGAATCTCCCACATTCCGATGCGCTTGGCAGTCCAAGTCTGGCCATGGGCGGCGGTGAAGGGAATCCACCAGGCGCGAAGGGCTGCCACGATGAGCACGAGTTCCATGAGACCTGCCTGCCAGATGATGTGATGGCCGGAGGCGCTAAACCCGCTGGCGCTAAAGATGTTGAGGAACTGCGTGGCCAGCAGTGCTACGACTATGGCCGCGAAGGCAATGGCGCAGCCGGCGTGGAAGAGGATTGAGAACTGAGTAAAGCCTGGTGTCTTCCACTCACGCACCATGGACTTCACCAGTGGGACCGTGCCGGAGAAATACAGCGCTAGGAAGGCGAAGCTGAGCCAGGCCCTGTTATCGATGTTGCTGAAGCTGGTTGCATAAGTCGCCATCGTGATGACGGGAACGAGGAGCGCTGAGGCGACCGTCGTGGCAATTCCGCTGGCCATGGAACGTGGCCGGCCATGGAAGGTCTCCCAGAGTGCGATGGTCATGAGGGGCGTAAAGAACAACGCCCAAACAATTAAGGCTGGCTGTAGGAAGAGTGCGGCTACCATTGCCAGGCAGGCGATTGGCCCATAAACATAAAGCGGCTTGGTGTAGCCGCGACGCCGCTGAGGCGTGCGGGCCTTGGCCACTAGGGACAGCGCAAAGAAACAGAAGTATCCGAAGAACCATGCAATGAGGATTGCGAATACGGTCAGCGCCGCACGCCAGCCTGGACTGGGCGAAGAGCTGAGCGAGGAGCCGAAGGAAGAAGCGGAAGCTGCGTTAGCGAAGTGGTGCAGCGCTGGCACGGTTACTGCCACGGCTGGTGCGATGAGCATCGCCCACGCACCATGTTGGTTGGGACGCCACGGAGTAATGCCGTGCTTTGGGGACACAGGAACTCTTTCGTCATATCAAACTTTTGGATGATAAGGCGAATATAGCACTACTGCGTGTACTGGCGTTCCCTGCCGTGAAGTCAGTCGTCGAAGGTGTGCACGGCGAGAAGCCTCATCACCAATAGGGGCGCTATTTAATTATTGTCACCGCCCATTCTTGCTCAGCTTTCTACTGCTTCTGGTTATTTAACTGCGCCTATTCATAACGGATGCCGCGGCCTGTGGGATGTAGTAGCATTTTCCACAATTGTCTCAAAATGTGACATAGAACCCAGTCTGCGCCAATGAAGGGGCTGGCTAAAACCGTGACTATCTAAGGAGTAGAAAGTGGTGGCAAATCATTCAATCGTTATCGGCGCGGGCATGGTGGGTTTGTCCACCGCCTGGTTCCTGCGTAAAGCCGGACACGAGGTCACGGTTATTGACCGCGACGGCGTGGCAGCCGGCTCCTCGTGGGGCAACGCCGGTTGGTTGAGCCCGGGCAAGACCATCCCGCTGGCAAACAGAGAGCTGTGGCGCTACACCCCTCAGGCATTCCTCGACCCGGACGCAGCACTGCACGTGCCGCTGGTTCCGGATCCCAAGGTCGTGGACTTCGGTGTGCGTTTCATGGCGAACGCGAACCAGCGCGCCTGGGACCGCACCATGAAGGCGCTGACTCCCATCAACCTGAAGGCGCTAGGCGCATACGACGAGCTCGTTGAGGGCGGCGTGGAATCCTGGACCAAGGACAGCCCATTTATCATCGCCTTCAAGAACGAGGCCGAGGCCGCCGGCTTCATCGAAGAGGTCGAAGGCGCCGTACGCCACGGCCAGGAAGTGCCTTTCGAGGAAATTTCCAATCCCCGCGACTTCGTCCCACACCTGTCTGATTCGGTGAACCTCGTATTCAAGCTGGGCAACCAGCGTTACTTTGAGCCGGGCCCGTTTGCGCACAAGCTTGCCGACGCCCTCCGCTCCCGCGGCGTCGAAATTCGCACTGGCGCTTCCGTGGTGGATGTCCAGTCCACACGCAAGCCAGTAGTTGAGCTCTCCACGGGTGAGCGCCTGCAGGCGAACAACGTGGTTATCGCAACTGGTGCATGGCTGCCGAAGCTCGCTCGCCGCCTTGGCGTGCGCACCCGCGTACAAGCAGGCCGCGGCTATTCCTTCAGCGTCGACACCGGCGAGAATTCCATCGACTATCCGGTCTACCTGCCAGCCCAGCGTCTTGCCTGCACCCCGTACCAGGGCCGTCTCCGCATCGCCGGAACCATGGAGTTCCGCGACGCGGATGCGCCATTCGATCCCAAGCGCGTGAAGTCCATGATTAAGCATGCAAGCGAGATGTTCACTGGCATCAACTTCGACGAGCGTCAGGACGAGTGGGTGGGCAGCCGCCCAGTCACACCAGACGGCTTGCCGCTCATCGGCGCAACCAAGGCGCCGAATGTTTACGTCGCAGGCGGCCACGGCATGTGGGGCGTTGTCCTCGGCCCAGCCTCCGGCCGTGCGCTGGCACACCTCATTGAGACGGGCGAGACCCTGCCAGAGATTAAAGACTTTGACCCGCTGCGTTAGTAGACAAGTTGCTATCGACTTCACTGCGCAAGGTTCGGTGTTCTTTGGAATTACTCCGGAAGTCAGATTTTAATCTGACAAATTATGCGAATGCTGTTATGGCATACGTTCCGGAACACACGGGGACTGAGTTTGAGTAGGGTACCATCTTATCCGGCAAACTCAGCGGAGAAGACTCGCCTGCGCCAATTTAGGAGAGCGTGCGAGGTGTGAAGAGGGATGCACCTTTTAACAACTAGACGGAAACCCAGGTCCTCTGAGGTGCTGTTTGTATGATGGATAAGTAGTCGTTGTAGTTGGACGCAAACCTGAGAGGATTGCAGTGTAGGGGAGATTGTCATCATGCGTAAGGACCGTGTCACTCATGGCATTGATCGCATAATGCAAGCTATTGTCGACAAAGAATTCGAGCTAGAGCAAGCGATGCCGGGTGACGCGAAGCTAGCGAAGTTTCTTGACGTTTCGCGCCCAACAATGCGTGAGGTTGTCTTGCTTCGGCACAAGTTTTGATCGTCATACGCTGTACGTGGTCTGCGCAGGCTCAGCATAATTTGCGCTCGGCTTTCCAAACCCTTCGATCCGTCTGTACCTTGTGGCAGCGATTTTGTCGGCCGGTGATATGGGTAAATGAAAGAAGGATTGCAGTCTTGACAGCTAGTAAATTTGAAATAGTTCCGGAAATCCAGAGAACTGTTGCTTTACCTCCCAAAGCATCGATTAATGCTGCTCTCGGTGCGAACCATGACATCCGCACGGGCCTTGATGAGCTAGTCGATAACTCGATTGACGCGGGAGCCAGCGTGGTAGCCATTATTCTGCACACACGAGCCAAGCGAATTGTGCAGCTTTCAATCCACGATGATGGCGTAGGCATGTCTAAAGATATACTCGAGGACGTTTTGCGTCTCGGCGGGCACGAGGCACATTCGGAGAAGAATATCGGCCGCTACGGCATGGGCCTGAAGGAAGGCTCGTTCTCCAACGCGGACGAAACGATGATTGTTTCGCGTGTGCGGGGACAGCATATGGTTGGCTATCAGCTGCCGAAGACAAGCTTTGATGCAGGACTTCTGAGTGAAAATTCCTGCACACAGGTGTGGAACACACGCCCGGAAAGCGTGAAATCGAGCTCTGGTACCTCCATCGTGTGGACGAAATTACCTAACGTGTACGCGGGTACGGACGACCAAGAAGCAGGTCGGTTTCTCAATCGTGTGTCCGAGGGCATCAGGTTGCACCTTGCGATTCGCTACCATCGGTTCATCGAAGACGGTCGCCTGAAGCTAGAGCTTTACTCTCAAGTCGATGACATGTTGGCCTTTTCAGCAGGACCCATTCGTGGAGTGAATCCCTTCGGATATCGGCGTAGCGCTCGCAAACAATACCCGCTGCGTCTTACTATCAACGGCGACCCAGAAGCGCCTGGGATCACCGCTCATCTATGGACAAATCGCTCTAAGACGGATGAGTTCAACCTGGAAGGCAAGGACGAACTTGGGCACCAGGGATTCTATTTTTATGATGCTGATCGTTTGATCACTCAGGGCGGGTGGAGCAGTTTCCGGTCTCCCCATAAACAGTGGAAACTCGCCCGGTTTGAAGTCGATGATCCTCGAGTTATTGAGAACTATCTGACCATCAGCCCGCAAAAAGGTTCGGTGCGACTCCATGAGAGCTTCTATTCGTTTGTCAAGCAGCTTCGGAATCCCGATGACACTAGCATCGACTTTGAACGCGTTCTCGAGGATGCCGCGTCGGTCATTCGAGCGGCCAATAAGAAATCCGGAAAACCGGATCCGCTTGCTGATACAGGACGAGGAATCGCGCGATCAATTCAGGAAGTCTTGTGGGCATCTGAGCGCACAAAATCAGCGGATCCCATCAATGTGGCATGGGGCGAGGTCGGAGATGGCGGCTTGCTTGAGCTCGACCATTCAGAGCACCTGATCATTATTAACGAGGATTTTCGCGCACATTTCACACATGGGCGCGTGGGACTGAATGATGCTCCTGTGCTGAAGACCCTGCTTTACTTATTGTTTAATCATTTGCTCAGTAGCGGTCGCTGGACGGGGAAGAGTACGTCCAACGCGGACTTGTGGATAGCCATGTTGAACGCAGCCCTGGAAGAAGAATTGGATGAGACGGAATAGGTAAGAAAGCGTGTCGGGTTGGCATTTAAAGGCGAAAGTACGGGCTTTTAGCTAGTTTTTAAGATGGTTTATTAAGCCGTTTGTGTCTTTAACTCATTCCTGAAGGAGAAAACTTGAGCTCGGTCGACTACAACGAGATCCACAGCAAAATTGCAGAGGCGCTCCCTCTGAGCACCATGCGTTTGCGCCGCAGTCTCTACGCTGTCATGGACTTTCTGCTCGATTACACCCTGACGCCGGAGGAGCTTGCGGAATATTTGCGCCACGGAGACGATGCTCAGGTCCAACCGCTCATAAACTTTGTTCTTGCTGCGCTGGAAGCCAAGAGTGACGTGATTGAGCCAGATACAGATACCGCGCCGAGTTCGAAAGAGCGCCTTGATTGGGTTTTGTCTCAACTAGGGATTGCGGAGCTCAAGGAGCTTGTTGTCGACCGATTCCCGCAAGCGGAGCCGATCGTCATAGTTGAGGAGAACTTTCGAGAGTGGTACACCGATGATCGCGAGCAGAAGAATCCGAACTATTGGAACGATTATGTTCGGGTTCTAAGTCGTAACGGCTGGGATGCGGAGTCGATCGCGACTGTCGGGGACCAGGCGCGTCAGGTGTTGCGACGCCTGGAAGATCCCACGGCTGAGCATTACCGGTCGACTCGAGGTCTCGTGGTCGGTTACGTGCAAAGTGGGAAAACAGCGAATTTTTCGGCGGTCACAGCAAAGGCAATCGATGCTGGCTACCGACTTGTAATTATCCTCGCTGGCACCTTGAAAAATCTCCGCGAGCAAACCCAGCGTCGTTTGGATAAGGAAATTTTCGGCCGTGAGGCGATTCTTGACGGCCGTGACGAGGACGATCTCACACCCCGTGATATTAAGTCGGAAGTATATTTCGAAGGCGACCTGGAATGGGAAACACCGTGGAACGAACGTGGCGGTACGTTCCTCAGCCATGGAGCTGGGTACGGACAAAATGGTTTCCCTAAGCTACGCCGGCTCACAACGTCAAAAAATGATTATCTAAGTGCTTCTGGCGCAAATCCGATTGTTGTCTTGCACGCTGATACAGACCTTCCACTACACGCAGCTGCCAATCTAGATAAGACGCCATGCCTAGTTGCGGTTGTTAAGAAGAACTCTAAAGTCCTAGAAAAACTCAATGCCGATTTGAGCCATGCTGACGTGAAAGACCTGCCGGCGCTCATCATTGATGATGAGTCTGACCAAGCCTCTATCAATACAAATAATCAGAAGGAAGACGAAGAAAAGAAGCGAACGGCGATTAACCATGAAATCACACGCATGCTGAAGACTCTTCCGCGTGCTCAGTATGTTGGTTACACCGCGACCCCATTCGCGAATGTCTTTGTTGATCCTTCAGATCCTGAGGATCTGTACCCGCGCCATTTTGTGCTCATGCTCAATGAACCGCCAGCTTACCGCGGCGCGAAGTGGTTCCACGATCGTGCTGATTTCCAGGGCATCCCTGATGAAGAAGTTACCGTCGCTGATTCACGTAGTAAGGCTTTCATCCGCGACCTAATGGACAAGGATGACACCGATAAGTTCCTTGAGGAACGTGAGACGGAGCTTCAGGAAGCACTGGACGCCTTTGTGCTTACCGGTGCTATCAAGAAGTACCGTCAGGCGAAGAAGCCTGGGTTACGTTTCAAGCACCACACTATGCTCGTCCACGAGAGTTTGTACAACTCGGGGCATGGCTCGACAGTGACCGCGCTGCGAGAGATGTGGAACACCAGAAATTACGCTTTGGGCTACGCCGACACAGAGCTGAAGTTCCTCTTTGATTCGCAGTTTAAGCCTGTTATGGATGTACCTCGCTATAACCAAGGATTCCCGGTTCCGGAATTGTTTGAAGAGCTTAAGCCATTTATCGCTGAGGCATGTGCTGAGATGGTGCGTGATTCTTCAGAAGACACGGAAGGAAATAAGACTCCGATCCTGCAGGTCGACTCGGAGGGCAAGGATTCGCCGAACTTTGAGATGGGCGGTGTTTGGAAAGTTATGGTCGGTGGTGCGAAGCTGTCCCGTGGTTATACCGTCGAAGGCCTGACCATTTCCTACTTCCGTCGTCAGGCAGGAAGTGCCGATACCCTCATGCAGACAGGTCGTTGGTTCGGCTTCCGTAAGGGTTTCCAAGACCTCGTTCGCCTGTATGCTCCGCCATCACTGGTGGAGATGTTCGAAGGCGCGATGCACGACGAAGAAGTCTTCCGTCAGAACGTCAAGGCGTACATGGATGAAGATGACAACGGTAAGCCGTATCTGACCCCCATGCAGCTGGCTCCTCTCGTCCAGCAAACCCTTCCGCACTTGAGGCCGACATCGCGGAACAAGATGTTCAACGCGGTTCTCGTTAAGGTCGCGTGTGGCCCGAAGGTCAAGGAATTTAACTCTATTCCAGAACGCAGCGAGCGAGCAGCGCTCGCTGCCAACTTTAAGAACGTTGGTCTTCCGCTGCTTCAGCATCTGGTGAACGAGAACCGACGTATTGCCTACTTCCGTATGGAAGGCATGCGGTCGGGCAATTACAAGGCATATGCCGGCGCTATTAATGGCTACGTAGGAACGATTCCTTCGACCACCTTTGTCGACTTGCTTGATGCCATGGAATGGAGCAAGGAAAACGGCTATAAGGAAAACAACGTTAACCCGATCATTCGGTACCTGCGCGACCTAATCGGTAACGGTAAGCATGCTGACCTGCATCGTTCTGATTTTGCAGAAGTTGGTATCGTGCTCCCTGCTCCGGCGGGATCCGATAAGAAGGAACTGACGAAGGACTACATTACGGTTCCTGGAATTGACTTCAAGGTTCCGCTCATCCGTCGTAGCCGCCGTGAAAGGGAAGGTCGTTCCGACCTCACAGGTCTCGACCCGAAGCTTGCGTACGTCGTGGAGAGCGTTGCTGCCGGCCAGTTCACCACGGAGCTCACCGAAGAGGATCTCTACTATGTCGACGACCCGGATGCGGTGCGAGCAAAGCTCGATGACCTAACGGAACCGTTCGATATGAGCCCAGAAATAATTGATCGCCGCGGTGCTTTGGCCTTGACGCTGATCGATGACCGTGATCCTGCGGTTCTCGAGAAGATCAAGGAGAGCGGAGTGTGGGTTGAACCTGACTTTGAAAAGGGCGAGGTCGGCGTCGCGTTTGGCTTCAACTCACCGCACGCCCCTCTCCGCCTGAACTCGAAAGTTGTCGAGTGGACGGTTCGCGTTCCTGGCAACTCTGAGGAGGACACTCCGATTACCATTGATGCGGACGAAGCTAAGGCATCAGAGAGCGCAAAGTAGTCGAGGACAAAAGAAAGGGCGAGGGGAGCAGATGCTTTCCCCGCCCTTTGGCATTTTCAGCACTTAGTGCGTTGTTCTAGTCGTCTTCGCGGATTGCTTCGACGATACGGACTGTCTCCATGGCCACACGCGTGACCTTCGCAATGAGGTCCACGATGTACCGCGGATTTCCCACCTCGTCAGCCCAGTCGTTGGGGTCGTTGACGATTCCCGATGCCTTGTCCTTCTTTACTCGGTACCGGTCAATAATCCACGCCAGCGCGGACCGCGAGCCGAGCATGTACTCGTCCGCCTCCGCCGGGATATCGCGTACGGTCACGGACTTGTTGTAGACGAGAGTCGTAACGTCGTTGACGTTCTTACCCGTCGACGGGTCCTTCTTCTTCGCCCACTTCATCTTTTGCACGCGCCAGGTCTCGCGGTCGTTCTCGTCCGCCGATGCCTTCACATCCACCGTCACTGGCCATGGCTCCACGTGCTCGTAGTTCACGTGCAGATCCATGAGCTCCCGGCCGGCGGCAGCCAGCTGGTCGAACCGCGCCCGTGACGTCGGCGTTTCGACATGTGGCAGCATCTTCGTCAGGTCCGCGGCGTACTTCTCCCGGTACCCCGGGTCATGCAGCTGCCCGTACACGAAGTAGAAGATGTCATCTTTCGTCACATCCGAGCCCAGCGCCTCGTGGTAAATCCCAAGAATCTCATCCGTGATATTGTCCACGCGCCGGTACCCGTCGAGGATTTCTCCTTCCGTACCAGGTTCCGAGCTTTCCGATGCCCCCATCCCAAAGTCCAGCTCACCCTCGGGCACCTCAATGGGGTCCCAGGTCCAGCGGGGAAAGTTTTGGCTTGCCGTGAGCACGTTGAGATCTGGCAATACCTTAGTTGAGACACAGTGCCCTGCAATATTTGGGTATGGCCCAGCTAACAAGATGGTTATGTTGTCATGATGGGGAGTAGGAAAGAGCTTTGGGAGCTGATAGACCATGTCATTGACTGGCTGGTGGAAGTAGGCGAATTGAACATGGAAAGGTCGATACAGCGATTTCATGATGCGGCTCGCATTAAAGCTGATGATCTTATTACCCGCTAGCTGTTGTTTAAGACTGCGATTCCAGGAGATCTTGGATAGGTCAGCATATTCTGGACGTTTGGCAAGGAATGCATTGACGTCAGTCTCGCGGGGTTTGGTAATTCTTGCGCTTTGAATCCAGTTCCTAAACTCGCCGCGCGCGGCATCGTAGGTCGTTATTAAAGTCTGCATCTGGCTGGCGACAGCTGAAGGCGTTGACCCATAGCACCACGAATCACGGGCAGTCTTTAAACCTGCAGAGAAATTTTTGAAGATTGCTGGAATTTCATCTGACTTCTTGTCGCCTAGGACAGGCCACGTCTCGAAGTCCTCATCGCGCTGATTGAGCCAGTCCCCGTAAATATTGGGCTCAATAATTTGCCACTCGATATTATCGAGCGTGGAGCGATCGACAATCGCAAGTTTTTCGTCTGCACTGAGGTAGTCACCGATATCGCGATAGTGGATACAGACATCGTCCGGGATTTCGCGCTTGACAGCAATGATGATGGCGACGGTGTTGCGGCTACCGGAGCCGAAGACCTTGCCGCCTTCTTTGCGGGATTGCTCGCCGGCAGTTCGTTGGTTGCCACGGAGGTTGTACACGTAGATGTCGCTGAGCTCATCTTCTAGTGAAAGTCGGACGCCGTCCGCAGTGTTACTATCTATCCAACCTCCGTTTGAAACAAATGCCAAGACGCCATGCGTGCCGAGCCGATCGATAGACCATCTGAAAGCTCGTAGGTAAGAGTCATACAGTGAGTTCTTATTTGTTGCCGTGGAGTTTGCAGCAAATGTACTTTCAATGCGGCTGTCTAGGGTCGGGTACTTCAGATTGGCATTATCATCGTTTGCGCTAGTCTGCTTTGCAGAATAGGGAGGATTACCAATAATGACATTGATCGGTGCATCGATCTGGCGTTGGATGGCGGCGTTGTTTTCTTTGAAGACCTTGAGGTCGAGAATGTCGCCGTCCTCGTGGATTTGGAATGTATCAGCAAGGGCGATGCCGTCGAAGGGGACGTACTTGGGCTCAGGTTCGCCGTTGCGTTGGGCGCGTTCGCCCTGGAGTGCGTTGTATGTGGTTTCGATGTTGACTGCGGCGACGTAGTAGGCGAGCAGCATGATCTCCGTGGCGTGGAGCTCGGTCGCGTACTTGCGCGCGAGGTCGTCGGGTTCGATGAGGCCGGACTGGAGGAGTCGGACCATGAATGTACCGGTACCTGTGAAGGGATCGAGGATATGGACGCCTTCGTCGGTAAGGCCCTTACCGAAGTGCCAGCGGGAGATTTGATCGGCGGAGCGGAGGATGAAGTCGACGATTTCGACTGGAGTGTAAACGATGCCGAGGGCCTCGGACTGCTTCTTGAAGGCCTTACGGAAGAATCGTTCGTATAGGTCTTTGATCACTTGCTGCTTGCCGGAAGCGGAGGAGACCTCGGAGGCGCGCACGCGCACGGACTCGTAGAACTTGGTGAGGGATTCGGTTTCAGACTCGAGCTTGGCGTCGGACAATGCGTCGACCATGCGCTGCATGACGCGGGCGACCGGGTTGTGCGCGGCGAAGTCGTGCTCGGTGAAGAGAGCGTTGAAGACCGGGGCAGTGATCAGGTGCTGCGAGAGCATGCTGATCGCTTCGTCCTCGGTGATGGAGTCGTTCAGGTTACCGCGTAGTCCCTCGATGAAGACCTCGAATTCCTTGCGGATCGTGTCATCCGCAGCATTGATGAGTGCCTTGATGCGGGCGATTTGTGCTTCGGCGATCGTGGCGACATCGTCAGCCCAGTCTTCCCAATAAGTACGCGTACCGACCTTGTCGACCAGCTTGACGTACATGGCCTCTTGCCAGGCCTCGAGGGAGAACAGCGTCATCTGCTCCGCGGTGAGTTCCTGCTCGCCGGAAGCTTCGGACTGGCCGGTTGGGGAGGTATCGGAAGCGTTGAGCCTATTCTTGGCCGTGGCCGGATCGTCTTCGGCAGGCTTGTCGTTTGGTTTCGAGTTCGGCACGGGCTGAACATCGATGGGCAGCTCGACCTTCTCATTGAGCGCAATCGAGTTGACCTTCGCGTTGAAGCGGTCATCGTGGGCGCGCAGAGCGTTGAGGATCTGCCAGACGACGCGGAAGCGCGTGTTGTCATTGAGCGCCTGGGACGGGGAGACTCCCGGCGGGATGGCGACGGGCAGGATGATATAGCCGTAGTCCTTGCCCTCGGCTTTGCGCATGACGCGGCCGACGGACTGGACGACGTCGACCATGGAATTGCGCGGGTGGAAGAAGATGACGCTATCGAGGGCGGGAACGTCCACGCCTTCGGAGAGACAGCGTGCGTTGGTGAGGATGCGGGTTTCGTCTTCGGAGATGGAGGACTCAAGCCACGAGATCTTATTGCCGCGCTCGAGGGCGTTCATGGTGCCATCGACGTGCTCAACGGCGACCTGAAGATCGATGTTGAGCAGGCTGACGTCGTTGGTGGCGGCGTGGTCCTTGAGCTGCTCCTGGTACTGGCGGATGAGCGTGGGGAAGGTCTCTTGGATGGTCTTCGAGGCCTTGATGTCCTTGGCGAAGGCAACGGTGCGGCGCATGGGTTGGGCGTTCGCTTCAAAGCCGGACTTGGTGTCTTGCTCGGCACCCGAACGCTTCGCGAGTCCGTTCCACGCGCCGATCATGGCAGAGGCAGTGGTGAGGTTGATTTCGTTGGTGGGGTTGGTAGCGAGGACGTCGGCGGCGATGTCTTCCTCGACGGTCATGACGAGAACCTTGTAGTCGGTGAGTAGACCCTTGTCCACGGCCTCGCCGAAGCCGAGGCGGTAGAACTCGGGGCCGTAGATGGCCTCGTCATCCATGGAGGCAAGCTCCGCGGAATGCTCAGCGGCCTTGCCCTTTATGTTGTCATCGAACAGGCGGGGAGTCGCGGTCATGTAGAGACGCTTGCTAGCCTTGATGTATTTTTCGTCGTGAATCTTCACGAAGTTGGAGGCATCCTCCCCGGCGAGGGTGACGCCGGTGGTGCGGTGAGCTTCATCGCAGATGACGAGATCGAAGTCGTCCATGCCGAGTTCCTGGGCCTCGTGAATGGCCTCAATGGACTGGTACGTGGAGAAGATGACGTTGATACCGGCACGACGCTTGCCCTGCGCGGTGCGCTCGGCAATGTTCTTGCCGTTGGTAGAGACCGGAACCTCCAAGTCATAGGAGGCAATGTCTTCAGCCTTCTTGGAGACCTTCGTATCCGAACAGACTGCGTAGGACTTCAGCGGCAGGTGCTCCTGGTTCTGTGCGGTCCATTCTTTTAACGTCTGCGAGAGCAAGGAGATGGAGGGAACGAGGAAGAGGACGCGGGCCTTGTTGCCGTTGAGCTCCGCGAAGCGCTCCGCCAGACGCAGGGCGGTAAACGTCTTTCCCGTACCGCACGCCATGATGAGCTTTCCACGGTCGTGTGTTTCAAAGCCTGCGATAGCCTTCGAGATCGCTTCTTGCTGGTGCGGGCGCGGGGAGAAAACCTCGCGCCGGGTGAGGTTAATTTCGATCTCAGAACCCGGGAAGGTCACATCCCAGTCGATAGGGGATTCTGCAATCGCTGCCGTGCCGATACGGTTGGTTGGGATGAGCTGGTGCTCCAGCATCTCCTCAGCATTCTTTGACCATCGCTCCGACGTGGAGATGATGATCCGCTGTGCGAAGGATTCTGTGCCCTTGTCTGTAGTAAACGAGTGTCCGGATGCCTCAAAGAAGGAATCAAGGTGACGCTTCTGGATATAGGTATCCGGCTTGTAGAACTTGCACTGGATGGCAACCCACGCGTCGTCATCGGCGCGCCGGGCAACGAGGTCGATGCCGGTGTCTTGCTTACCGCCGTTGAACTCCCAATCGCTCCAACGGCTGACTTCCGAGAACTGCTCCTGGAGGACGGGATCGGTTCGGAAGTAGTTGACCATTAACTTTTCGAACTTAATGCCGTACGAGCCTTGAGGCTGATTTTCACGGAGCTGGGCTAGGACTTCACCGAAAGCAGACATGGTGTCCATTATGGACTACACATGAGTTCTCCACTTCCAAATGGTGGCGATGTTGTGCAGCCGGGGTGGATGACTTGAGCCATTAGTAGAGCCCTGCATTCCTCATCATGCTCTGTCGTGTTTGAGAGATGAGGTAGCCGCTCAAGGGGCGGCCGGAGTGGATGGCGGCATCGTAAAGATAGTTGTGGAGGGTATCGGCACGCGAGCGGGGGCTGGTGCGTAAATCGAAGTCACGTTGGATCTGGGCGACTACGAATGGCACGGCGTTGATCTCGGAGACCGCGATTAGAAGTGCGGCGACGCTGCGCTCCACTGTGGCGTTGGTCGAGCTAAATTGCTTCGGCTTGTCGTGGGCTAGGGCGCTCAGGAGCCGGCGAGTGGATGTTAGCAGTTCCGGATCGATCTCTGGGTGATCGTTAAACCACTCGGTGATAAGTGCGTCCCATTGCTTTACACCAGCGATAACGTCTGGGGCTAGGGCGCTGAGTTTGGTGTCCTCGGAGGGGAGAGGGGAATCGTCGAGCTGTGCGTCGAAGCGGGAGGTCTCGGGGTCGGGCATGCCAGGGCCGAGGCCGATGGCATCTGGGCCGTAGCCATAGGAACCGAAGTCGGATTGTGCTTGGAGTTCCCTGCGGAAGCGCTTTCCTTCTTCCTTTAGTGCTGAGTCGAGCTGCCTTTGGATGTGGGCGGGGCGTCCTGCGACTTCGCCGGTCCAGGTGACGAACTTGGTGAGGACGCGTGGGAAGCACCGGAGGAACGAGTCACGGGCTATGACTTTGCGGGCTACGAGGGTCAGAGCTATTTCCACACGTAGTGGGGACCAGTGGTAGAGGTCGGCCATGGTGTAATTGGCTGTGATGCTGAGTAGCGTCTCGGTAGCATCGGCCTCCTCCTTCTTAAGCGGAACGGCATCCAGGAAGGCGGCCAATGTTTCTTCAGTTTCGGAATTATCGCCTTCTTCAAGACGAATACGGCGGCCGATGATACCGGGACTGGAGACAGTAGCAGGGACATTATCTAGTAGCGAAAGCACCCAGCGCAGCAGCGGACGGGTGGTAGGCCAGCTTTCACCAGGGCCGTCGTCGACTGTGATCTCATCTAGCCAGATGGCGTTGCTGAGGAAATCGGCCAGGCCCTCCTGGCTCGTAGGGCCGAAGCTCTCCATGGACTCATCCTTGGACATGATCTCCATAACCTGCTGTGCATTGGCCTCGGTGAGGAAACAGTCATAAATCGAGCCATTGCCGCCTGCTAGGTCAATGGAGACATTCACCGTCAGGGGCGCAGAGTGCGGGACGGATAGCTCGAGAGTGTAGTAATGGACATCCCCGTAGTACTGCGTAGCCTCGATGACGTTGACTACGCTGGCTTGCTCAAGGTGAGCAAGCCAGGTCGGTTCCTGCGGTAAGTCATCGCGCCGGGCGAGCTCAGCGTGATGGAGCTTTACGCGCTCTTTATCTTCATCCAGCAGGGCGGCGGCCCAGAGTACCGCGGTCGTCTCTGGGGCGGGGTTATCCCACATGGCTTCAAAGAACTCGGCAGGCTTTTGCGAGAAATCGTCATCCAGGGACAGGATCGCAGAGACCCACTGAAGCAGATCGATGGGGCTTGAACTGTCCAGGAAGGCCGCAAGGGCGGGCGTGAAGGCATTCATGACACCAGAGTCTATCCATGCATCCGCGGCAGCGGGGCTGTGTATTCTCGAGTGTTATGTCGAAATTCGACGTAGTGAGCTGGGAATATTTTTTGATTTGTAGACGGGTATTTTCGGCGTCTCCATTTTCTTAAGTTTGCGTTCATCTATGCGGATCCGCGTGTAGGCTCGGCACTGTTATAACCAGTGAAATTGGGTTAATTCGACATCCCAAGGAGATACGTGATGAAAAAGCTCATCAACTCACCGGAGAACGTAGTGGCGGAGTCTGTGGAGGGCTTCGCGCTGGCACACGGCGACATCGTCAAGCGCTTTACTGAGCCGCTGTTTGTGGCGCGTGCTCAGAAGAAGGAACAGGGCAAGGTTGCGATTGTCTCTGGTGGTGGCTCGGGACATGAGCCGCTCCACGCAGGCTTCGTGGGCCACGGCATGTTGGATGCCGCGGTGCCAGGCGCGATGTTTACGTCGCCGACGCCGGATGCGATCCAGGCGGCGACCGACGAGGTCCATGCGGGTGCGGGTGTGCTTTACATCGTGAAGAACTACACCGGCGATGTCCTCAATTTCGATACCGCGGCTGAGTTGGCGGAGTTCGATGACATTGAGGTCAGCCAGGTAATCGTGGATGATGACGTGGCGGTGGAGGATTCCACCTACACTGCAGGCCGTCGCGGTGTGGCGGGCACGCTGCTCGTGGAGAAGCTGGCAGGTGCAGCCGCTGAGCGCGGTGATGATCTAGCTGCTGTCACGGCAGTGGCGAAGAAGGTCGTGGAGAACACCGCGACCATGGGCGCAGCACTGAGCGCTTGCACCGTGCCGCACGTGGGCAAGCCTTCCTTTGACCTCGCAGATGATGAGGTGGAGCTCGGCGTCGGTATCCACGGCGAGCCGGGCCGCAAGGAGATCCCGTTGGTCTCCGCGGACGATGTCACTGATCATCTCATGGAGCCGATTCTTGCCGACCTGAAGTTGGCAGAAGGCGAGCGAACCATCGTCGTCGTCAATGGCATGGGTGCCACCCCGGCATCGGAGCTCTACGTGGTCTACCGCCGAGTAGCTCAGCGCCTAGAAGAAGCGGGCGTGACCATTGAACGCTCCCTCGTAGGTAACTTCGTCACCAGCCTCGACATGGCGGGCTGCTCTGTCACGGTCATGCGCGCCGACGATGAAGACATCGAGCTGTTCGACGCACCATGCCATACCGCCGCACTACGCCAAGGAGAATAAAGTGACTTCTGTTGAAACTTTGAACACCGAATGGGCCCTGGCTTGGATGAAAGGTTGTGCCGAACAAGCCCACGAGCACCGGGAGGAGCTTATTGAGCTCGACCGCGTCATCGGCGATAGTGACCATGGTGAAAACGTGGACCGTGGTTTCCGTGCGGTCGTGGAAAAGCTCGAAGCAGATGCCTCGGAAAGCATCGTGGATGTGCTGAAGCTGACGGCCAAGACCTTGATGTCCACCGTCGGCGGCGCATCTGGTCCGCTTTTGGGAACTGCATTCCTGCGCGCTGCTAAGTCAGTCGGCGGTGAAGCGCTTGATGGCGCTGGCGCGGCCGCGCTCATTGAGGCGGCACTCGAGGGCATCACCACCCGTGGTAAGGCCGCCGAAGGGGAGAAGACCATGGTTGATGCGTGGGCGCCGGCGGCGCGTGCTGCCCGCGAGCAGGCTGATGCCGGGGCGGGAGTTGCCGACGTTCTGCGCGCGGCAGCCGATGCCGCAGCCGAAGGCGCCGAGGCAACCATTCCACTCGTTGCTACCAAGGGCCGTGCTTCCTACTTGGGTGAGCGCTCTGTTGGCCATAAGGATCCAGGTGCTGCTTCGACCGCGCTGTTTATTGCTGCAGCTGCTGACGCTGCTTCTGCTGTAAAGGAGGGTTAGGGCATGGCAGAACCGAAAGTGGGCTTGGTCCTAGTTTCGCACTCAGCCAAGCTGGCCGAAGGCCTTGCTGAGCTGGCTGGGCAGATGGCCGCTGACGTGCGTATCGCAGCCGCGGGTGGTCTGGAGTCCGGTGAAATCGGAACCTCGTATGACCTCATCGAGTCGGCTATTAATGACCTGCTCGGGGAAGGCCTCGCAGTTGTTGTTCTCACCGACTTGGGCTCGGCAACAATGACCGTTGAGTCGGTGCTGGAGTTCCTTGACGATGAGCCGGTGAAGTTCGTGGACGCACCGCTCGTGGAGGCTGCTATCGCTGCGGCTACTGCGGCGCAGCAAGGTGATGACCTTGACGAAGTTGCTGTTGCTGCCGAGCGCGCCATCGAGGTGTTCGTGCCAAAGAAAGTGGCGGAACGCAAGGCAGACGTCGCAGACGGCGATGCATACTCACGGTCGGCAACCGTGGCTGATGCTGCTGGTCTCCATGCACGCCCTGCAGCGAAGGTGGCTGAGATGGCCGCGGAGGCAAGTGGCGACATTGTCATTGCATTCGATGACGACCGAGCTGATGCCGATTCCGCCATGATGCTGATGTCCTTGGGCGCCGCGCAGGGCGACACCGTGACGATCATCGGTGATTCAGCGGATAAGCCGATTGTCGACAAAATCGCTGATGCTATTGCGGA
>VNIW01000014.1_pt1 | contig 128819 bp, 115 predicted proteins | sample 7248591 | NCBI WGS metagenome assembly VNIW01 (sample SAMN12251776, study PRJNA551026) | human skin metagenome | isolation source: skin samples from patients infected with Netherton Syndrome | host: Homo sapiens | place: France:Paris | reverse complement strand
TCCACAGGTAGGACTCGAACCTACGACCGATCGGTTAACAGCCGATAGCTCTACCACTGAGCTACTGTGGATTAATGTATAGTATCTCCAATGAGCACAAATACTATTATAACAATAAACGTGATTTTTGCAATAGATATTCTTTAAAATTTATACGGAATATTTACACTAAATTAATATAAACATCCCGCATAATTTAAATTTAAACACACTGCTATTTATTATCTAATAGAGAATATTGGGAAAGTGCTTCGTAAATATTTAGTGAGGATTTTTCATAATCAATAGGCATATCGGGGTTATTTGAACGCATTTTAGATTGTTTATCTACCATGTAGTAATAAAAAATGGCATTTATATATTGATGCCACATACTATGAAATGACACATTTATGATAAGTGTTTCATGATTAGCAAAAATGACTTTACTTTTTCTGTGCTTTAAAGGCTTAATATCTACAATAAAATGCATATTAATCCATATGTTTTCTTCTTGTCTGTCAGAATGTGTTGGAAAAAAATAAGTTGGGAATAAGGGAGTGAGTAATATCGGAGGTTTGCTATTAATACGAGCGATTCTACTTGTTTCTGCTTTTTTGCTAAGATAATTATTTCCGTAAAACTTGCAAGATCTTTCTATAATTTTCTGCGTTTTAAATGGGCTTCTTTCTTTTGTGGTGTCAAATTTAATGATTTCTGTTCCTTGAGCATGTCCATAATCGTCGATAATGGGTCGTATGACCATATCTCCTTTACGTATAACATATATGGTTTTTTTGTCCATAGAGTAACCTTCCTTTCTTTCGATTAAAGTATTATATATTCTTTAAAACATATAACTGACTAATATTTTATATCATTTTTATTTAATGTCAAGTTATACCTTAAAAATATATTTACACCTTTTTCTCGAACAAATGTCAGAATATTCATTGATTTCGAAATTGAACAGATGTATACTAATTTTAAATAAATTAAATATGTAGAAAGGTCGTGTTTCTTATGCATTATAATACTAATGTGCAACACACAACTCTTGATCAATTTGTCACTACAGTTAACGACTTAGGCGTTGAACTTATTATTGATGAGGCGCTAAGAAAGGCTAGAAAGGATAAGTTAACCACCTTGATTGATAAGGCACTCATTGATAAAAACGAAACAGACTTTATGAATTACACAAACGAATACAAAAAATTGGAGGCGTTTCTAAATGACTAAATCCGGATCCTGGTATAAATCCTAAAAGGGCTATTCACTACTTAAACAAGTAAGCGAATAGCCCTTAATTAATGCTTAGGACATTAACTTAATTATTTCATCTTTATCAATATCTCCAAAATAATAATAAAAATCATAATCAGCTAAAGCCTCTTTGATGTGAGGATAATCATGTAAGCACCCAATTAATGCTTGTTCTAATTCTGTAATATTACCTTCTCCAAAGAAATCACCAAATATTTTAGCATGTTCGATTTTTCCTTTTTTAACATCTAGTTTTATTTGTATAAAACCACGCTCAAATTTATGTTCTCTTTCAAAATTATATTTAGGGTTTCTACCGTAATTCCATTCCCATGTTCTGTATTTTTCATTGCTTAATTGTTCTATTTTTTTCCAATCGTCATCAGTTAAATGATATTCTTCTACTTCATGTTCACCGAAAATCGTTTTTAAAATAATTTGTTTAAACTCTTCAATAGTAATTTTTTCTGTTAAAAACTCTTCAATATTGGCAACACGTTTACGTACGGATTTGATACCTTTAGATTTTATTTTTGCTGGGTTAACACGTAAAGCATTCTGCACTTCATCTAATTCACTATTCAACATTAATGTGCCATGACTAAACATTCGATCTTTGACTTTTACCATTGCATTCCCAGAAATTTTTGCGCTACCTACTTGAATGTCATTACGTCCTGTCATTTCAGCATTTACTCCTAATGACTGTAATGCTTGAACAATGGGCTCGGTAAATTTTTTGAAATTATGAAAGCTATTTCCATCATCATCAGTTATAAAACTAAAGTTTAGGTTTCCTGTATCATGATAAACAGCACCACCACCTGAAATACGACGTACCACGTCAATATGATGTTCATCAATGTATTCCTTGTTTACTTCTTCAATCGTATTTTGGTTCTTCCCAACTATGATTGATGGTCGATTCACGTAAAATAAGAAATAGCTTTCCTCTGAGGGTAATTGTTTTAAAACATATTCCTCCATGGCAAGATTAAGTGTTGGATCAGTAATATTATTATTACTTATAAACTTCATTCTATCTCTCCTTAGTTCTCTTCTTTATGCCCTTATTTACTTTATGCCTTAATTCCAATAAAATTTCCAATCATTAACTCATTTATGACATTTTTTTCATATTTTAGCTTTAAATATGCATTTATAAGAGAAATTTGTTTATTTGTAGTGTAATTTTTAGTAAAATAAAATTTAGCTATGATTTGAGGGAGGACTCAGAATGACTGTTGCTGAAGTAGGTAATATTGTAGAATTTTATGACGGTTTAAGAGGCCGTGTTGAAAAAATAAATGATAACTCTGTTATTGTTGATTTGACTATCATGGAAAATTTCAATGACTTAGATTTACCTGAAAAAACTGTAATTAATCATAAACGGTATAAAATCGTTGAACAAGAAGGTTAATTTTCAATGAAGAAGATATCTAATGCTTTAAAATGGTTTATTGCAAGCTTTATCGTATTTCACCTTATTTTACTTGTGATGTGGGGCGAACATCAAGAATATTGGTACCTATATACTGGTATTATGCTAATTGCTGGAATAAGCTATGTATTTTATCAGCGAGACATTAAGTCAAAAAGATTATTGACTTCAATTGGTGTTGGATTAATTACAGCCCTTTTACTCATTATTATTCAGTTAATATTCTCGTTTATTTCAAATGATTTAAGTTACACTGAATTAATTAAAGAATTAACGAAAACAGGTGTTCATTATAAATGGCAAATGCTAATTACTTTATTATTTGTCATACCATGCCATGAATTATATATGCGAACTGTGCTGCAAAAGGAATTAAATGCATTTCATTTACCATATTGGTTACAAGTACTAATTACAGCATTATGTTCCAGTTCCTTGTTTATTTACTTAGATAATTGGTGGATTGTTGTTTTCATCTTTGTATGTCAACTTATTTTATCCCTCAGCTATCATTATACACGTCGCATTGCAACAACATCTGTTGCTCAGATTGTTGCAATTATTCTATTATTAATATTTCATGGTTAAAAAGCATTTCTTAGTCTATGCAGCTAAGAAATGCTTTTATTTTTTAGTTTAAAACAAGTAATTGAATGCTACACTACGTTTATAATTAATGAAGCATCATTGTTAGGAGTTTACAATAAAATTATTTTTAATTTGAGGGCGATAGTCATGGGTGTTTAATAGTTTTGTCATAATAAATGACATTGGATATTCAAAACTATCTCTGTTTACTATAACGTCACCAATGATAAACTGATAATTTCTAAAACAATAATCGGTCATAGTAACACGATAACTACCATTTAAATCAATTCCTTTAATAGTAACCCTTTGAAATGGCGGCTTTTTCATATTCACTTCATAATTAAATCCTTGCCATTGCGTGCATAATGTTTCATCTATCACAGTTTGTTTCAAATGGTCATCTTCAATTTCCAAATGTGCATAACTATATTCTAAGATATCTTTGATCTGTTGACCTAACAGCGTTATATCAATGGGTTTGTCTGGATGAGGATATGCTTCATAAATATCTTTATTTTGTATCTGCTGTTTTAACCCTTGCTCTCCATTTCTAGGCACATTAACACAGGTGATATTATTGTTAAATGCATACCGCAAACTGTCATGCAGCAGTTGTGTAAAGTGATGTGAACCCGCTACCATATCTTCTAAGCTATTTACTTGTAAGGAGCACGAGGTTTCAGCAATGATTTCATTAGACCAATGTGTAACTGCTTTTCTATCATAATATGTTAACTTTAATAATGCTTCATCTTCATTATGTTGATTTAAATTTATAGCTTCGGCATTGACATGTTCTATTTCATAGCTATTCGTGCGTTTTTTAAACTGTATATTAATATGAACCAATTCTTCAGCGTTTTGTCCAGCTTGTACATACACCGTTTCATTGTCTTTACCTATTACCGTTTGATGTTGATGCGCCGTAATAATTAAATCTATCACACCCATCTCACGTATTAATTTCTCAGCTTCATTTGCATTTTCACTATGACGACTATTTGTAGTTTGGCTTATTTTATCTAAACCACCATGATAAATTACAATTAAAAAATCAATTTTTTCAGTTTCATGAATATAACGAATCCAGCGTTTAGCAGATAGTAAGGTTTTCTCGATTTTTACATCTGGTTCCATTTCAGCGTATTCATTTTTCATTAATCCATCTGCGGTTAATCCTATAATACCAATTCTCACATCTTGATATTGTTTGATTACATAAGGCGTTGAAAAGTATGGCTCACGTGTCATGTTATATTCTATATTTGCGGATAACCATGGAAACCTTGCAAGTGATACTGAGCGTGTTAAAAAGGACAGACCAAACTTAAATTCATCTGAACTAATACCACTTGCATCATATTGCATCGCATTCATTAGTTTTATCATAGGATGTCGCTTATATGGAGCAACTATGGCATAGTAATAAGCTGGTAACGAGCCGGCTAAACTTCCTCCACTATCAAGTAACAAGACATGTTTATTACGTTTTCTAATATCTTTTACGTATTGCCCTGCTCTATATATATTTGAGCCATAATTTCCATTTAAGAATTGACTATGCATATCCGTAGTAGTAATGACGTCAACACTAATTCTCTCATTTTTCTCCATATTGCCATCCTCCTGTCAACTTTAGTTTAACATCGATCATATTAAACAATCCATGTTAAACAAGTTTCTGTATGTTTTTAAATTCTTCATCAACAGCTAGACATATTAAGAAATATTAAAAAAGGCGCGAGACAGAATTCAATATGAATTCGTAGTCTCGCCCCGACAAGATTGTGTAATTAATTATTAAACTATCGTTTTGCTTCTATTCCAACGTACAAGTGATAATTAACCAATTTGAATACGCTCTTTTGGATAATGATATTTATCTGGTTCTCTTCGACCGGCAATCATTATAATAAATGAAATCAAACCTACACGTCCTATAAACATAAGAACCATTAATACTATTTTAGTCACATTGCTAATATCATCAGTTACCCCTAGTGTTAACCCGCAAGTACCAAACGCAGACATCACTTCAAAAAACACTTGTAAGAAAGTTAATTTACCATTCTCAGCTGTAGCAATAACAATCATACTTACAAAGGTTAAAATACTTGCCATTATAAATACAGCAAATGATCGTTGTATATCCATAATATGCAATTCTCTATTGAAAACTTTAATAGATGTTTTTTCTTCATTATTACTAAAATTAAGTGCAAATAATATTAAGATAGCAAATGTAGTTGTTCGAATTCCACCACCTACAGAACTAGGAGATGAACCAATAAACATGAGTAAACTCATAATAATATTTGTAGCATCACTGAAGTTAGTCACATCTATCGTTTGTAATCCTGCACTTCTTGTAGTTGCTGACTGAAAGAATGAATAAAATAATTCCTGATGCCAACTAAGTCCTTTAAATGCATGATTATGTTCTAGTGCTAAAATTGCTATAATCCCAAAAAAGAATAAGAAGAAATAAGTTGATGTCGTTATTTTTGTAAATAATGAAAATCTGAAGTTAGTTATTCTATTTTTTATATATGCTTTTGTCTCTAATAGTACTGGGAATCCAATGGAACCTAAAATAATTAATACCATCACGATAGTTTGGACAAAGTAATCATTTGCATAAGGAATAAGAGATTCCCCTGTTATATCTAAGCCCCCATTTGTAGTAGCTGATATTGACACAAATAAACCTTGCATTAAAGCGTTTTTTAAATCTGGATTATCTCTATAAAAATAAAATGCTAGTAATAATGCACCGACTAATTCAATAACAAATATGGTTTTTACAATATCAAGTATTAATTTAACTGTTCCACTCATCGTTTCCCTATTATTATCAAGCATAATGAGTTGACGTTCACGTATCCCAATACGTTTACCTAATACAACCCATAATAGGGTTCCAATAGCCATCACACCAATGCCACCAATATTTAGAATGATTAGAATGATGACTTGGCCAAATGTAGAATATGTGTCTACAATATTAACTGGCGATAATCCAGTCACACTAATACCAGATACAGCTACAAATAAAGTATCTATTGGATTGACATTGACATTGACATTAGGTTTATGGACAAATGGTAAATTTAATAATAAAAATGCAATGACGATGGCTACTAAATAATACAGTACAATCCCCTGTTGAGGAGTGGTTTTCTTTAGTAACTGATTGAAGATAGACATCTACTTCACCTCAACATTATTTCAATTTAATTTTTACTTCTTTCAGCTCACCATCACGATAAATTTTTGCTGTAATCGTTTTTAAATCTTCTCTATGACTAAATATAATCTGTCTATATCTCAAATTATCTTCAATTAGCTTACCATCTAATTCTACTATGACATCATCTGTTTTTAAACCCGATTTTTCACCTAAAGAATCTGTATCGATTTGTTTAATCACAACACCATTTTTTACTTTGTCCGGTAATTTTATTGCTTTTCTTTCAGTATCATTTAAGTCGCCGACATTTTGTAAATCAATGCCTGTATTAGGATAAACAACTTTCCCTTTATCTTCTAGTTGTTTTGCAATTTTTTGAGCATCATTAATTGGAATGGCAAATGCCATACCTTCTACGTTATCCATGTTGATTTTTAAAGAGGCAATACCTATTAAGTCACCATTTTCATCCACAACAGCACCACCAGAATTCCCTGGGTTAACTGGTGCATCAACTTGAAATGCTTTCGATAAAACATCATATTTACCATCTTTATCTAAATCAGCTGGTACAAAACGATTCATACCAGAAATAATCCCCTTAGAAACTGAGCCTTTAAAATCAACGCCTAATGGGTTACCGACCACTAAAATGGATTGTCCGAGTATTAAATTACTAGAATCGCCAATGTCAATTGGTGTTAATGCATCGTCTTTAGGTGCTTCAGCTTTGATAACAGCAATATCAGACCATTTATCTTTTCCTACAACTTTTCCTTGAATTGTTTGGTTATTGCCATATGTAAGTTTTTGTTTTTTTTCATTTCCTACTACATGTGCATTGGTCATAATATAAATGGCGCCGTCCACTTTTTTGTAGACGACACCTGAACCAATTTCACTTTCTGAGTCTTTAGTATCTTTGGGTAAGGTGCTGTTTTTAGGTGATTCACTTTCCACCGTAACTACTGATTTAACTGCGCTATTGGCACTTTTCATAGTAGCTGTATATTTCTTATCATGATTTCCAGAGTTGAGTAAACCACTTTGATTTGTTCCAGTGTTATTTACATTTCTAAATATTGCACTTAATAATAAAATTAATATAATTAATGCAACAACAATAACAACTTTAACCCAATGTTTTTTAAAGAATTTAGTGATGCTTTCTAAAATCTGTGCATTATTAATATTATCTTGTTTATTCTCTTTAGTTGCCTTATTGGGTTCTGTTTGTGTTTTTTTAGGCTTTTCTTGATGTGTTTGCTTATGGTTCTTTTTAGCGCTTGTTATATTTGCTGCTTGTTGCTTTTGTTCATCCTTTGAATTTACTGTCTCTGTGTCGTTTTTACGTTGTGTATTTTCTTTCTTTATTTGCTGGTGTGTGTATAAAGGTGGCTCTTCTTGATTGACTTTTTTTGTTGTTGACTGATTGAATTTACTATTATGTTTTTTATTCGTTTTCTTAGGTCTTGATTCCTGTTTCTCTAATGTATCTCGTTGCTGCTCTTTATTATCTTTACTATCATTTTGTAATTCTGTCTCTTTTGGTTTTTCTTTTGTTTCTGATGTTTTCTGTTGGATAGGTTCATCATTTTGATAATTATCTGCACGGTCAATCGCATTCTGTTGCTTTATTTTTTCGTCAGTTTTTTTAGCGTGATGTTCTACTGTATTTTTCTCATCATCAATACTATTTGTTTCTTTTCCAACTGGTTGTTTTATATGATTATTATCTTGAATACTAGTGTCTGGGGTATTTTCTTTTATATCTTGACTGTGTTGTTGATGGATTTCTTCTTGCGTTAATTTCTCAATACGTGCTTTTCTTAAATTATCTTTAACACGCTCTTCATTAACTTTAGATTGCTGCGCTTCTTTTTTTGCTTGTTTTAATTTTTCTTGTTGCTCTTGTTGAATTCGTGCTTCTCTTTCTTCATTATGGAAAAATTCGCGTCTTTTTCTTCGATACTGACTTCTAGGTATCACTTGTTTTTTACCCTTATCCAAAGATGACAACTCCTTACTTTTATTACTCTATTATTATGACACAATCAATGTATAATTGCTTGATGATAACGAACATTTATAGCATTTTACTATATACTTCTATATTTTAAATCTTAATATGTCTAACTAAAATCTGCAATTTGTTATAGTTATAAAAAAACTCTGCCCATGAATGCTCCATGGACAAAGTTATCTATCTTTATTGTTGTTCACGTTTTTTATTATTGTGTACAGATGTTAACCAACCTACCAAAACTAAACCTATCATTACTACCCAGAATATAGTTTGCCATAAAGTTGAATGTGGAAAATCTTCTGGTAACACCGCAATGTCTTTATGTGCTAAAACAATCACAACTAACTTGATACCTACCCAACCTACAATAGCAAATGCTGCACCTTCTAAGCCAGGATATTTGTTAAGTAGCTCTACAAACCATGTTGCTGCAAAACGCATTAGAATAACACCAATCATGCCGCCAATAAACATCACCGAAAATTGACCTAAATCCATACCACCAAAATGAATTCCAACTTTTGGTAATGTTACAGCTATTGCCATTGCGGCTAACATAGAATCAATTGCAAATGCGATATCTGCAAACTCAACTTTTAATACAGTGCCCCAGAATTGTAATGGGCTTAATTTCTTTTCAACCCCGTGTTCATCATAATGATGATCATCACCTTCAGGTTGAGGTTCATCTTTACTATGGAAGAAATTCCATAAATTTTTAATAGACATAAAAATTAAGTAAACAGCCCCTGCTGCTTGTATAAACCAAAAGTTCGCAATAATACTAATTAAGAATAATGCAATAAATCTAAATATAAAAGCACCTAATAATCCATAAAACAAGGCTTTCTTTCTTTGTTCTGGTGGTAAATGTCTTACCATTACCGCCATTACAACTGCATTATCTGCGGCAAGTAAGCCTTCCAAAAATACAAGAACGAGTATAACCCATAAATAAGGCAAAATTAAGCTCGGATCCAAAGCGGACAACTCCTTTGTTCATGATATACAAATAAAGAGACCCATGCTAAATTATTAGCAAAGGTCTCACTAAGCGATGACGCTCACTTTACCGGAAGTCATCCTTCGTAGTGACGATAAAGTGTTAATGCAGACATTTTATTAATAAATGCAGCGAAGTGCCTGTCCACATCTCAAGTTACTCCCCTCTGACATCAGTCATAGGTATTCATTTGTTACCAATATTATACATATATTGATAACTTAGTACAATATATTGCCTACAAATTGTGTGGCTAATTTATAAGTAACTTGAAGATTCATATAATTACAACAAGCTATAAAGTTTTATTTCTGGGAATTTCTCCTCAAACCAACGTGTTGCAAACTCATTTTCAAAAAGGAATACAAGTTGGTCATATCTATCTTTAACTAGAATAGAACGTGATGTATTCATCTTATCTTTAATATCATCTTCGTTTTCAATCCATCTAGCAATTTTTCTACCTACAGGTTCCATGATAACATCGACGTTATATTCGTTCTTCATGCGGTGTTCAAATACTTCAAATTGCAACTGGCCTACTGCACCTAGAATAATTTGATTGGTGTGTAATGTTTTATAGTATTGAATTGCACCTTCTTGTACTAATTGTTCTATACCTTTATGAAAATGCTTTTGTTTCATAACGTTTTTGGCAGATACTTTCATAAATATTTCCGGGGTAAATTGGGGTAAATCTTGAAAACTATATTTTTGTTTACCGCCAACCAGTGTATCACCAATTTGATAGTTCCCCGTATCATATAAACCTATAATATCACCAGCAACTGCATGATTGACCGTCTCTTTATCGTCTGCCATAAATGAAGTAGAACGTGTGATTTTTTGCTTTTTAAGTGTACGCTGTAACGTTACATCCATACCTCGCTCAAATGCACCACTTACTACACGCATAAAGGCAATTCTATCTCTATGTTTTGGATCCATATTGGCTTGAATTTTAAATATAAATCCTGAAAAATCAGCATCAAATGGACTTACTTCTATATCTTCTTTTGTTTGTCTTGCATGAGGCATTGGCGCAAAATCAACATAAGCATTTAAGAAATTTTGCACTCCAAAATTTGCTAATGCTGACCCAAAGAATACAGGTGTTAAATCGCCACTTAATAAGGCCTCATCATCAAATTGCTCTCCAGCTTCATCAACGAGCATCATTTCTTCAATTGCTTGGCTAAATGCACTATCACTCTGGATTGCATGCGCTTCTTGCAGTTCAAAATCATCGTTTAGATGTAATATATTTTCTTCATCTCTAAATGGCTCAATTGTTTTTGTTTTGCGATCAATAATGCCAAAGAAGTTTTGTCCCATACCGATAGGCCAATTCATTGGATATGTATCAATATTCAATGTTTCTTCAATTTCATCTAATAATTCAAATGGTTCTTTACCAACTCTATCTAACTTATTGATAAATGTAAAAATCGGAATACCTCTCATTTTACAAACTTTAAATAACTTCAATGTCTGTGGTTCGATTCCTTTAGCACAGTCGATAACCATGACAGCACTATCAACAGCCATTAAAGTACGATACGTATCTTCTGAAAAGTCTTCATGCCCTGGTGTATCAAGAATATTGATTTTATAATTATCGTAATCAAATTGCATAACTGAACTTGTAACTGAAATACCACGTTCTTGCTCAACTTTCATCCAGTCACTTGTAGCAAATTTACCACTCTTTTTACCTTTAACAGTACCTGCTTCACGAATCGCACCGCTAAAGTATAATAGTTTTTCTGTTAACGTTGTTTTACCAGCATCTGGGTGAGAAATGATGGCAAACGTCTTTCTTGACTCTACTTCATCTTTTAAACTCATTTATAAATCTCCTTTTAAATTATCCGCAATCCAACCAGTTAATTTAGAAGCAATTGTACTTGCATCTTGTTCATTATTAAAAGTAAATAATTGCATCATTAATTCATCGTTAATTTTATTTATATGTGTAGCTAAAGATATTTCGAAAGACCAGAAAACATCTGGAATAGCTATCAACAAATGATTTGTTTCTTTATTCTTATATAGATAAACATTAACCGTTTCATGATGAATAATCAGTTGTTTAACGATCAACGGGGCCACCGCCAAATTTCTTATAGGCAGCTTCTAAGCCTATCAAATCATCCCTATGCGGAACTTTAACATGTCCTGGCATAATTTGATAAGGTTCTCTTCCTTTAGATGCTAATACAACTGTATCCCCCGGTTCGGCAACTTCAATTGCATGTCTAATGCCTTCTGCGCGATCTTCAAATTCAACATAGTTATCGTGCGTGGCCCCTTTAGCTAATTCTGAAGTTAGCATTTTAGGATCATCATTAGCTGGGTTATCTGGTGTAAAGATAACATAATCTGCTCGACAAGCTACTGTTCCCATTTCTGGAGTTTTAGTTAAATCACGTTCACCCGCCATACCTACTAAGAAAATCAGTTTTCGTTTTACGAATGGTTTAACAGCATCTATTAATTTGTTCATTCCATCTGCTGTATGTGCGTAATCAATAATCAAATCTATAGGTAAATTCGGATCAAGTACTTCAAGTCGTCCTTCGACCGGTTCAAGCGTTTTCACTGCTTCGACAATAGTTTCAAAAGGTATTCCTTTACTCCACACAGCAATCATTGCTGCCATTAAGTTTGAAATATTGAATTTACCAACATATGGTGATTGTACATTATAGTTACCAAATGGTGTGTCAAGTTCAAATGTTACTCCTTGTAATGATTCATTAATATGAATTGCTTTAAATTGCGCATCGTTATCAATACCGTATGTAAAAATTTCGTATGGGGTTACTGACGCTAAATATTCAGAAAAAGCATCATCGTTGTTTAAAACTACGTACTTTTCTTTAGATAAATCTTCTCCTAATTGACTAAAGAGTAATGATTTAGCATGTCCATATGCTTCCATAGTGCCATGAAAATCTAAGTGATCTTGTGTTAAATTTGAAAATATAGCAACATCAAATTCAACACCTCTAAGTCGACCTAAAGCTAAACCATGACTTGACACTTCCATTGTCATCGCTTCTGCACCAGCATCCACGGCTTCTTTAATCTTTTTAGTTAATGACACTGTCTCAGGCGTAGTATTCGCACCTTTTGTCTTTTGCTCATTAATTTGGAAACCATTTGTTCCTAAATAAGCACTATTTTTATGTAACTTACGATAAATCAAATGAATCATGGTAGCAATTGAAGTTTTACCATTTGTTCCAGTAACACCATACGTCGTTAATTGATGGCTCGGAAAATCAAATAAGGTATGCGCTAACAAACTTGCCACTCTGAGTGTCTCACTAACAATAATTTGAGTTACATCGCCTTCGACTTCTTGCTTACTTTTCACAACAATAATTTGACATCCTTGGTTAATGACATCTTGACAAAATTTGTGACTGTCTACCGTATAACCTTTTGATGCTACAAAAATACTTCCTGATTTAGCTGTACGTGAATCCGTTGTAATATCCGTTACGTGTCTATCTAAAGTTCCAATTACTTGTTTTACTCTAATTTTTTCAAATAATGTGCTCGCATTCAAAACGTATCGCTCCTTTTTTACAATACTTTTTTTACAATACTTTCATTATACACGTTTTAAAGATGATGATAAATTTATTCTTATCTTTTTCAATCAAAACATTTACATCCGATTTAATTAGTCAAAAAATTAATTAGGGCTTAACTTTATTAATTTAGGGTAAAAATTTTAAAAATTTACTATAAATTGTATTATGACAATACATTTCATTAAAATCGTGCTACCATGGTAATATACAAAGATATAGTCAATTAATATAGTAAGGACTTAATTATTTAACATTTTTATATTAATAAAGTACTATTAAGTGATTAGTAACATTAAGACAACGACGACTATCAAAGATGAATGAATGTGTTATAATGCTTAGATATAATTGAAACTGAAACTAACGGAGGGTGGCTATTTATGGTTACTCAAACTAAAAAGATATTGATTATTACTGGGTCCTTTGGTAACGGACACTTACAAGTAACAGAAAGTATCGTTAACCAATTCAATGAAATGAATTTGGATCATCTCAGTGTTATTGAACATGACTTATTTATGGAAGCTCATCCAATTTTGACTTCTATCTGTAAAAAGTGGTATATCAATAGCTTTAAATATTTTCGCAATATGTACAAAAACTTTTACTATAGTCGCCCTGAAGAGATAGATAAATGTTTTTACAAATATTATGGCTTAAATAAATTAATAAACTTGCTGTTGAAAGAAAAGCCTGACTTGATCCTCTTGACTTTTCCAACACCAGTCATGTCTGTTTTAACGGAACAGTTTAATATGAACATACCTATCGCAACTGTAATGACAGATTATCGTATGCAAAAAAACTGGATCACACCGCATTCACAGCGTTATTATGTAGCTACTGAAGATACCAAAGCTGATTTTATGAGTGTAGGCATTCCAGCATCTCATATTAAGGTTACAGGCATTCCAATATCAGATAAATTCGAAGCTCCGATTGATAAAGATGCTTGGTTAAGAAAGCATAAATTAGACCCAGAAAAACCAACGATTTTAATGTCTGCAGGGGCATTCGGAGTGTCTAAAGGTTTCGACCAATTGATTAAAGCTATATTAGATAAGAGTCCGCACGCACAAATTGTGATGATTTGCGGCAAAAACAAAGGTTTAAAACAATCATTAGCCTTTGAATTCAAAGAACAAGAAAATGTATTAATTCTAGGATTTACTAAAAATATGAATGAATGGATGGCATCAAGTCAACTTATGATTACAAAACCAGGCGGCATCACAATATCCGAAGCGCTAACAAGAACGCTTCCTATGGTCTTTTTAAACCCTGCACCTGGACAAGAGTTAGAAAATGCGCGTTATTTTGAAAACAAAGGTTTTGGTAGAATTGCAGATACACCTGAAGATGCAATTAACTGTGTATCTGAATTAACGCATGATGTACAAGCTTTACAAGCAATGTCACAACGCATGAAAAAAACAAAAGTAGACTATTCTACATATAAATTATGTACTGATTTATTATCTTTAATCAATCACTCATCACAATATCAAGAAGTTTACGGAAGGGTTCCATTGTATGCAAGATTCTTTGTCAAATAGTCATACAAATAGTAAGAAAAGCTTTGTCATCATGCTAATTATTTTATTTTTAATGGAATTCGCACGTGGTATGTATACACTTAGTTATATAAACTATTTGCCAACTGTCACATCGATTTCCGTGGCTGTAACATCTGCAGCTTTATCCATACATTTTATTGCAGATGCATCTACCAATTTCGTTATAGGTTTTCTACTAAAAAAATGGGGAGCAAAGCTTGTGCTAACAGCAGGCTTTTTCCTCGCTTTTATTAGTTTATTTTTAGTGATTTGGGTTCCAGCAAACCCTATTATCATTATCTTATCAGCGATTATGCTCGGTATCGCTGTTAGCCCAATCTGGGTTATCATGTTATCAAGTGTAGAGGAAAATAAACGTGGCAAACAAATGGGTTATGTTTATTTTGCATGGCTCTCTGGGTTGCTCGTTGGTTGGGCGTTTATGAATGTGCTTGTTAAATTGCACCCTACTCGCTTTGCCTTTATGATGTCTTTAGTTGTCATTGTTGCTTGGGTTATGTATTACTTTGTTAATATTCAATTAACTAATTACAATACTAAGCCAGTTAAAGAACAAATCGGTCAAATTATTAACGTTATGAAACGACATCTTGTGTTGTTTCCTGGTATTTTACTCCAAGGTGCAGCAGTTTCAGCACTCGTTCCTATTTTACCGACGTATGCGACAAAAGTTGTCAAAGTAACAACCATAGAATATACCGTTGCTATTGTAATTGGTGGATTGGCCTGTGCCTTTTCTATGCTGTTCTTATCTAAAATGATTGACAATAATAGCCGTAACTTTATGTATAGCATTATCATTTTTGGCTTTGTACTATACACAGCATTTATTTTCTGGCTGTCATTAGTCACAAACATCATGATTGTGTGGTTAATTGCGTTATTTATTGGCCTTATGTATGGTTTATTACTCCCTGCTTGGAATACGTTTATGGCAGGACAAATTAATCCCGAAGAGCAAGAAGAAACATGGGGCGTTTTTAATAGTGTGCAAGGTTTTGGTTCGATGATAGGTCCACTATTTGGCGGTCTTATCACTCAATTCACAAACAGTTTGAATAATGCATTTTACTTTTCAGCTATAGTATTCCTATTTCTAGCATTTTTCTATGGCACGTTTTTCGTTAAATCAAATAAACATACGCATTAAAAAAAGATACTGTATGATGACTAGACTGTGCATCATACAGTATCTTTTATTCATATTGTTTAAAATTGAAATGTATCAATAACATTCCACTTATCTTCTTGATTGTCATATTCTAAGAGTGATAATGCTTCAATAACTTCTTTATGGTCTACCCCTGCTAATTTAACTTGTCCATAAATATCTTCAAACTCTTGGCTTGATAAACCTTGAGCGATAGTAAAGTGTGGGACAAATGCATGTTCAGCTATACCATAAAAAGCATCTGTATTAAATTGTTTAAATAATTTTTCTAATTCATCTGTTTTCGCAACTTTAAAGTAGATAACATTATTAGTTGGCTTAAAACTTGATGCTTTTGTCACATGTACATCAATAGGTGCAATATCACTAATTCTAGCTTTAATATCTTGTTTAACTGAATCTAATTCCGTTTCATTAATATGAAATTGCGCCTTGATTGTGATATGAGGTTTAATTTGAGCGTAATGAGTATCATAACGTTTACGGTATGCGTTCACCTCATCTTGAAATGATTTTGATGGAATCAATGCTAATCCTAAAATCATTGTTACCCCTCCTTTGTTTTACATAGCTCTATTATATCAAAATCACATGAAAACCGTTACTTAAAAATAAATAATTAATTATTTTTGACTAATAATATTATTAAGTCTGGGACATAATTATATTTTGAGCTTTGATCTCTGTATTGGCAGTAGTTAACTGTATTAAAAATACGATTATATCAAGCTTTTTCACCTTAGTCACTCTTGCCGCTGAGCGAGACAGAATTCATAATGATTTCGTAGTCCCTCTACCACCTTTATAATTTCATTATACTTAAAGCTTGACTTAGAGTTACTCTAAGGGTTTATGGTTAAGATATGTTGGAAAGGAGATTCAATGAAGACAATCAAAGAAGTATCTAATGAGACTGGACTTTCACCACACACTATACGTTTTTACGAAAAAGAAGGTTTAATTAATATACCTAGAAATAAGCAAGGTATTCGTATTTTTAATGAAATAACTATGGATACGCTTATGGCGATTGCACATTATCGAAATGTTGGTATGTCATTACAAGATATCAAACAAATTATGAAAGAATTTCACAATCATCAATTATCAACTCAACTTTTGAATAACACTTTAACTAAATTGGATACACAAATTAATGAACTTATATCTACTCGTGAATATCTAGTCAAAAAGATACAAATCCATCAACATTTAGCAGAACTACAAAAAAATGGTTATACAGAAAAAGCACGCTATGAGGCTTATGTAGCCCTAAGGAAAGATGAAAAAGGAGACGATTAACATATGTCAAAAGTAATTGTAATCACAGGAGCAAGTAGTGGTATAGGAGAAGCAACTGCCAAAATGTTAGCTAAAGCTGGTAATATTTTAGTAATTGCTGCGCGACGTAAGGAACGTTTGGTTCAATTAGTTAATGATATTAGAAATGATGGTGGTCAAGCCATCTATGTTACTGCAGATGTATCAAAACTAGAAGAAAGTAAAAAAGTAGCTCAAGTGACATTAGAAAACTATAAAAAAATTGATGTATGGATTAATAATGCAGGACTAATGCCATTGTCTGAATTTTCAAAAGGTTTGGTTGAAGAATGGGATCAAATGATTGATGTTAACTTAAAAGGAACTTTATATGGTATAGATGCTGCCTTACCTACTATGCGTAAGCAACAATCAGGTCATATTATCAATATTGCTTCATTATCTGCACACCAATCTGGCGCAACAACAGGTGTATATTCAGCTACTAAGTTTGGTGTATGGGCAGCAAGTGAAGCATTACGACAAGAGGAAGCAAGCGTACAATCAAATATACGTGTAACTGTTATTTCACCTGGAGCTGTACAAACTGAATTACCACAACAGGGTAGTGATCAAGAAATTAAAGACAATCTTAAAGACTTCTACTCAAATCTAGCTATTCCACCTGAACAAGTTGCACGTACGATTCAATTTGCAATTGATACACCTGTGGAAACTTCAATTAATGAAATCATCATCCGTCCGACGGCACAAGCTTTATAAAACTTTAAAAATAAGCTTAAATGCACAATAAAAATTATTTCATTATATGAATTATTTTTATTGGCATGAATCTAGCTATTTAGAGCTTAAAACATAATTACGTTTTAAGCTCTAAACTATATATGAATAGACTGTATTAAAAATATGCTTATATCAAGCTTTTCCACCTTAGTCACTCTTGCCGCTGAGCGAGACAGAATTCTAATAAATTCGTAGTCCCGCTACCTTTCTTGTAACAAACTGCTTTTTGATCAACAATCGTGTTGCCTGTGATACGCCCCATTGGTAATCTATGCATATTATAAATCTTCTTATTCTTCGACCTTTAAGAAATATTTCAAAATATCCTCTAACATTGGTTTCCAGGATTTCCAATTATGTCCGCCATCAAATTCCACATATTCGTGTGACATACCATAACGCTTTATTAGTGCCGACAATTCTCGATTTGGTGTTAGAAAATTGGCTGGCGCTCCTGTCGTTGGTAACTTGAAATCTTCCTCTTCCAATCCAATTGCTTGCCATAACGTCAACTGATCACGTTGTTGACATGCTTCAAAGCGTGCTCTAATTGAGTCATCATACATCGGACTTAACATGGCAACTTGACTAAATATTGTCGGATAAGTAAGCCCAATCATTAATGCAATACTTCCGGCTAAGCTATCTCCTATTAATAATCGCGCGTTACCCACTTTATATGTTGGGAATGTTTGATCTATAAACGGTAACAACTCTTTACCTACAGCTTGAATCGTCTGTGAACTGCGTTGACCTTGTGGATGAAACTCAGCACGTCGCTTATCTACATCTTCATAGTTAAATCCTACGATTATGGCTGGATGGATTTGTTCATTTTGTCTTAAGCGTTCATAGACTCTTTGAATACGACCAAATCTAAGAAAATCGAGCCCATCAAAGCAAATGATTACTTGGTATTTTGATAAATTAGTATATGTTTCGGGTAAATATATAGATAACGTAATATCTCTTTGTAATATATCACTATGTAAAATATGTTTATTAATTTTACCTGGCTTAAAATCTAACATTTGGACTGGCCCCCTAGTTATCGTATTCATATTGTAACAAGAGATTTTCACTTTTAAAATAAGATTTGAAAAATACAGTAATGATAAGTTCATTTAAAAAATATCTTGACTTCAACTTGAATTGTTTATTTGTGTTTATATTTAAAATAACTTTTGTCGTTACAAGTTTTGATATATACTTAAATATATTGAATGATGAAATTTAGGAGGACTTAAGCATATGCTTAATAAAGTGTGGTTTAGAACGGGTGTTGCATTATTAATTCTGTTCTTACTGATAAAATTAATTATGGAGGTACATAGCGTATTCACACCAATTGCTACCATCATTGGTTCAGTGTTTCTTCCATTTATACTAAGTGGTTTTCTATTTTATATTTGTTTACCATTTCAAACATTATTGGAAAAATTTGGCTTCCCTAGATGGGCAAGTATTACGACAATTTTTATTGCTTTGATTGCAATTGTTGCAGTTGTTGTTGCATTTATTGCACCTATCATCATTTCAAATGTTAATAGCTTAATTCATGCTATTCCAACTATTCAAAATGACGTTGAAAGAATTATTAATTTCTCACTAAAACAAATGGATAAATTACCTAGTGATGTGACTACTCGTATTAATAATACTGTGAAGTCTTTAGGAGATGGCGTATCTGATGTATTAGCCAACTCTTTAAGTTATATTACTTCATTTATTTCTACTATCTTCTTGTTGGTTATGGTACCGTTCTTCTTAATTTATATGTTAAAAGATCATGAAAAGTTTATTCCAGCTGTGGCTAAATTTTTCAAAGGAGAGCGTAAAGTTTTTGCTGTAGGTTTATTACAAGATTTAAACTTTACATTAAAATCATATATCCAAGGACAGGTTACCGTTAGTGTTATCCTAGGAATCATCTTATATATCGGTTATACAATTATCGGATTACCATACACACCTTTACTCGTATTATTTGCTGGTGTTGCTAACTTAATTCCTTTCTTAGGCCCATGGTTGTCATTCGCACCAGCTGGCATTTTAGGAATTATCGATAGCCCTACAACATTTATCTGGGTTTGTATAGTCACATTAATTGCACAACAACTTGAAGGTAATGTCATTACACCAAATGTAATGGGTAAATCGTTAAGCATTCACCCATTAACAATTATCGTCGTTATTTTAGCAGCTGGCGATTTAGGTGGATTTACACTCATACTTATCGCAGTTCCATTATACGCAGTGTTGAAAACAGTCGCGAGCAACATCTTTAAGTACCGCACTCGTATTATGGATAAAGCCAATAGTGACGTTAAAGATTAATAAGAGCAGTGTAATATTTTCAAACTAAAGAAGAAACTGGACCATCATTCCTAGAAAAATAGCCAGTAAATGGGTTGTATTTAAACTCATTTACTGGCTTATTTAAAACATTTTATATTGTTGGTTTGCTTTCTTAGGAAACAGCTTTCTTTTGCTACCCCAACTCGCTTTGTTTGTTGGCTTTCATTTCAAACATCTCTTTGTTGAGGCCCACCCCAACTTCCTGTGCTTGTGGAATTTCTTATCGAAATTCTTTTTGTTGGGGCCCGTGTCTTACCATATATTTATGGTGTGCAAACGGTGTTCAATAAAATATCATTATTTAATCGCGTGGAATCCACTATCTACATGAATATTTTCACCTGTCACACCACTAGATAAGTCACTAAGTAAATATGCTGCTGTCTTACCGACTTCTTCTTGATCTACATTACGACGTAAAGGAGCGCGTTCCTCAATCTCTTTCAAAATTGTATTGAAACCACCTACGCCTTTAGCACTAAGTGTGCGAATTGGGCCAGCAGAAATCGCATTTACACGGATGTTATCTTGCCCAAGGTCTAGCGCTAAATACTTAACATTCGCTTCTAAACTTGCTTTAGCTACACCCATCACATTATAATTTTGAACGGCAAATTCGCCACCAAGATATGTTGTTGCCACAATACTACCGCCATGAGGCATAATTTTTTTAGCTTCATGCGCTACAAGTGTTAATGAATATGAACTGATATCTTGAGCTAATAAGAAACCTTCACGTGATGTTTCAGAGAAGCGACCACGTAAATCTTCGATATTTGCAAAGGCAATTGAATGATAAACGCCATCAATATTGCCTACTTCTTCACCAATTTTAGCAAAACCATTAATAACATCTTCGTCTTTTTGCACATCAATTTGATACAATTTTGGATCATTTTGATTTAATTGTTCCAATAATTTTTCTAATTCTTTACGGCTGCGTTCTTTACGGTATGTAAATACCAACTTTGCACCTAACTTATCTAATACTTTAGCTACGCCAAACCCAATACTGCGTTTATTTGCAATACCCATAATGACAAACGTTTTATTTTCAAGATTTAACATTTAAACTATCTCCTTGTTTCGTTTTTTATATACATAACTCTCTCTTCTATGCATCATACAACATTTTAACACTATTTCTAGTGTCTAATAAAGTGTTTTAATGCCCTAGGTACTTGTGGTGTAACATGTATGTTCCTGAGTCTGAGACATCATTATGTTTTAAGCTAAAACTAAATATTGGCAGTAGTTGACTGGATTGAAAATACATTGATACCACGTTTTTTCAATCCTAGTCAACCTTGCCGGGCCGGGACTACAAATTCACATTGAGTAACATTTTCACTCCCTTAATAATAAAATTCTAACTCGCCTTTAAGTTCATCTACATATTCCTTAGACCCTGTTACAATTAAACGATCTTTATAACGCAACTGTGTATCACCATGTGGCACGATAGACTCATTATTTCTAATTATGCGTACAAAGATAACATCGCCACCAAATGGGAAATTACGCAATTCTAGATTTTCATATTTATGATTTAACATCTCAATTTCATATAAAGATGTTTCCACATTGCTTAGTAAATTAAGCATATTGGGTGTTTCAATAAGTCCTTTAAGAAAAATTTTATTGCTTAAAAAGTTGCTGAATATTTCTATGCCAGAATTTTTCATTCCCACGTCATCAGTCATTGTCTCTAAACGACAAATCACTCGATTAACACCGTGTTCTTCTGCCATCATCGCAACACGACGATTGATATCATCATCATTGGTTGCACATACGACAATATCATTATCAAATAAACCTAATCGAGTTAATATCGCCTCGTCATAATCATTGATTTCTAGTACAGTAATACTATCAGCCAAATGACGATGATCACTTAAATCTTTTCTAAAATATAAAGACACATTGTAAAGCTGTGATGTTAGATTTTGTGCAATTGGTATGGTTAGTTGATTTTTCCCAATGAGCGCCACTTCAATACGTCGATTAACTTCATCTGGAATTGGGAATAATTTTTTAAAAACAACAGGTACAAAGACACAAGTAATCACGGCACTGAGGATTAAAATACCAGATGTCTCTGACGATATCGTTTTTAGCTGTTCAGCTATCTTCGCCGCCGCAATAACTAATGACAATGTTGAAGTGAGTAAAAATGCTGACGCAATGGTTGTTTTCGTATCAAACCATCGTCGAATAAATAATACTGGTAAGAGTTTTGATATTAAAAATGCACCTATCAATACCGGTATAATAATCAATAAAGCGGGTTCCTTAATAAGTGATGGTATGTCTAAATCTACACCAACCATAATAAAAAATATCGGTATAAAAAAGCCATAACCAAATGAATCTAATTTTTGCACAAGCTCCTCATCGGGTTTAAGTAATGAAACTACGACACCAGCTAAAAACGCACCTAAAATGTATTCAGCACCCACGCCTTCAGCCAATGCTACTAATAAAATAATTAATGCAAAAATCGCACGGATTCCAATTTGTGTTGTACCTGACATTAATTTTTGTAAAAAGGACATATGTTTGAACAGAATACCAATAATATAAAAAATAGCGGTAAAAACAACTAAAATCGCTGATAACCATATCGAACCGCCACCTTGACCATTTAATGCACCGTATACTGTCAATAACACCATAGTAAACAAGTCTGCTAATACTGCTACTAATAAAATAAACTGTCCAATCGTCGTGCGCATAATATTCATTTCCTTTAGCGTTGGCACGACAACACCTAAAGAAATTGTCGAAATAATAATGATCATCAATAGCACATCATCAACTAAACCTAGCCATTTAAAAGCATAAGCTAAAACAATAGAAATAATCATAATAAAGATAAAAACAGTTAACGCCATATTTAAATGGCTAGGCACATTTTTATCCTCTTGACTTTGCCCCTGACGATTGCGTGTGTCTTTTTTAAAGGCTGAAAAATCAATCTCAAGACCACTTAAAAACATTAAAAAGATAAAGCCAAGCGTTGATAAAATATTGAGCATGCTATCCTTTTCAACTAAATTTAGAAAAGAATTCCCAATAATCACTCCCATTAAAATTTCTGCTACAACAACAGGTAAAAAACTAATATTTAAACGATTTACTAATATCGGCGTAAAAAATGCCGCTACGACAACAATTACAAGTGAGAAAAACTCCATATGCGCCCCCCTAAGTTAAATATGACATAAATGATGTTGCTAATCCGAAATAAATTAACATACTAACAATGTCATTAATTGTAGTAATAAACGGACCGCTTGCTACTGCAGGATCGATGTTTATTTTATTCATTAATAATGGAATCATGGAACCTACTAAAGTACCAACCGTCATAGCTATAGTTAAACTTGCTGCAACAATTAAAGCTAAAAACGGCTGTTTGAAAACAACAACGATAATTAGAAATAAGATGATAGCGCAAACCGAACCAGATAACATGCCACTCCCCGCTTCACGTAATGCAACTCTAAACTTACTTTGTTCATCAATCTCTCCTGTCGAAATATTCCGAACTGAAACGGCTAGTGATTGAGTGCCTGAATTTCCTGACATCCCGCTGATAATTGGAATAAATGCTGCTAATAAAGCAACTTTAGATAAAGTATCTTCAAAATTGCCTAAAATGGTAGCTGTTATCATACCTAAAAATGTTAAAATAATGAGCCAAGGTAAACGTTTTGCTGCTGTTTTTACAATTGAATCATTCGTTGAATCAATGTCAGAAACACCGGCCAAACGAGAATAGTCTTCACTAGCTTCTTCATCCATAACATCTAAAATATCGTCAATAGTTATGATCCCAAGCAGATGGTCCTGATAATCAACAACTGGTAACGCAATAAAATCATAGTCTCTCATTTTTTGTGCAACATGCTCTTGATCGTCTGCAACGTTCACACTAATTACACGCTCACTCATAATGTCCTCTATATAAGCATCATTTTCAGAAACAATTAAGTCACGTAATGATAGAACACCAACCAATTGTCCTTCTACATTCGTTGCGAAAATAACATAGATGGTCTCTGCATCAGGAGCTTGTGATTTGACAAGCATCAATGCTTCTTTAACTGGTGTTTCAGCCTCTAATGATATATATTCCGTCGTCATAATCCCGCCGGCTGTATCTTCTTCATAATGCAGTAATGCCTTAATCTCATTGGCATCGTCTTTATTCATCAATGTCAGCAAACTTGCTACTTTGGGTTTTGATAACTCATTTAATATATCTACCGCGTTATCGTAGGACATTTCTTCTAAAACTTTACTTGCATATTGTGCATTCATTGTGTCGAATAATTGCTCATAATCCTCATCATCTATTTCTAATTGATCGAAAAATCCAGCAACTTCTTGAGGTGATAACAATTGAAATATTTTATGTCTAATAACATTATCGCTATCCTCAAAATACTCGCTTTGCTCATATGAATGCATTGCGAGAAATTCTTTTCTAAAATCATCAATATCATTGTTATTTAATAATTCATCTAGTAGTGATTGGTTATATACCGCATGTTGATCATTGTCCGCTTTCTCTATCTCCATAGACAATTGGAACACCTCCATTACTGGTTTATTATAGCATGTTATACAGGCATATTAGTTGTTTATAATCAATAGTTATTGATATCGTTTTATGCAAAATAGGATGCTTAAATTGTAATGCCGTACATTGCAAACAATGGTTGTGAATCATATCATGATTTCCACCATATAACGCATCTCCTATCAAAGGATGTCCAATGTATTGAAAATGTACACGGATTTGATGTGTGCGTCCTGTATGTAATGTAACTTCACATAAACTAACGTTTTGTTTGCTATTAAGCGTTCGATAAGTTGATTTAGCATACTTACCAGTGGATGAAACTTGCCGCGTAATAATACTATCATTTGCACGGGCTATAGGCGCTTCTATAATTCCTTCTGGCTGAGTTGCGCCATGACACAGTGCTATATAACGCTTGTTTATTTTGATATGTGACAAGAGATGATGAATGTGACCATGTTTAGCTAATAACACTAAACCTGTGGTATTACGATCCAGTCTTGTCACAATATGTGGTGTAAAATCATTATCATTCTCGTGACAATAAGCTAGCACTTGTTCAATTAAACTTTCATGTGGATGCTCCCTCGATGGTGCACAATTTTGTAAACTCGGTTTACATACGATTAATAGATAATCATCTTCGTAAACAATATCAAGTGGATGGTGAAAGGCTTGTAAATTAGCACTTGGAATTTCAGTAGGCAAAATAATCGTGAGCTTATCTCCCGGTTGCAATTGATAACGCACTGTGACCGGCTCATGATTAACAAGTAAAGCGCCATTTTGTTTAATGGCGCTTGTCGTTTTCTTGGAAAAACCTTGTTGTTGTAAAAATGACTTTAGTACATCAGGTGATTTGATTGCATAAGTGAATCTCATCGTTCGTCATCACTTTCAATAAAGGAATCATGGACACGTTTCCAAAATGGGAAAGGTCTAAAACGAGCAAACCTTACTTTTTCATTGGCAACTCTATATTGAATACCGCTGACATTTTTATGTTTAATGCTGACATGATCAATGGTTGTACGAATTGTATCATGGTTTACAGGTGTGATATAACATGTATGGTGCTTAGGCAAGACAAGTGGTGAACCGACCGTACGGAATACTCTATTATTGATTGAGGCAATTTCAGCAATTTGAATTGCTTCAAGGGAAGGATGAATTAATGCCCCTCCCAACGCCTTATTATAAGCAGTAGACCCAGATGGTGTAGAGATACACAAACCATCTCCTCTAAAGCGTTCAAAATGTTTACCACGAATATTAACATCAACAACCAGTGTAGAGCCATTATCCGTTTTCATCGTTGCTTCATTCAATGCCAAGTAACGCGTCTCATAACCATTATCATTATAGCGTACAATCATTTCTAATAATGGGTATTCAATGACTTGAAACTCAGAATTATTAATTTCTATAATTAATTTTTCCACTTCATGAGGTAACCAATCAGCATAAAATCCTAAGTGACCAGTGTGCACCCCTACAAAAGCGACTTGGGAAAGCATATGACTGTATTGATGAAATGCTTGAAGTAAAGTACCATCTCCACCAACAGATATAACTATTTCTGGATTCTCATCATTCTGTGTCATGTGAAAGTCCTTCATATGACTAATCATTTTATGCTTTAATGCATTCGACTTCGAGTCACCTTTGGATAGAATCGTATAACGCATTACTTTACACCTCATTAATTATTATCATGTTTTTTAGCTCGTTTTTGTGAATAATATTTTTGTGCTTCTTGTATTTCTTCTTTAATTTCAGACATTTCTTCATCAAGTAAATAAGCCGCTTCAGCAGCACGTTCTAATCGGTGCTGTATCTCATCTGGATAATCGCCATCATATTTATAACGTAATGTGTGTTCGATCGTAGCCCAGAAATTCATCGCTAAAGTACGAATTTGAATTTCAGCTAAAATCTTTTTCTGACCATCTAATGTCTCAATTGGATATTCGATAATTACATGATACGAACGATAGCCACTTTGTTTTGTATTATTAATATAGTCACGCTCTTCAATCACTCTAAAATCCTGTCTTTGTCGTAACATCTTAACAACAACATCAATATCATCTACAAATTGACACATCATTCTTAATCCAGCGATATCATACATTTCCTGTTGCAAGCGATCAAAGGGTATACCTCTCTTATTCGCTTTATCGATTATACTAGTAATTGGCTTAACACGGCCGGTGACAAATTCAATGGGCGATGCATGTTCTCCAACTTCATATTGCTTACGTAATCCTTTAAGTTTTACTTTTAATTCATCTACAGCTTGCTTATAAGGTGTTAAAAATTGATCCCATTGATTCATATTACTTCACTCCGCTTCACTCTAGTTCAAAAGTTTTTTCTACTGCTGCTACAAACTCCTTACCATAATTATTATTGCCAACGATATTATCTAGTATAAAATCGAATTCTTCCTGAAAATGTTCTAATTTCAAATCATCATTTACAATAATGGTTTTATCTCTATTTTCATGCAACATTGACCATGTTTCTTCTACAAAAATGAGGTATGAATAGGACTGTCCATCATCTAATATGTAAGCAAATCCATAATTATCACTATCTACAAGCATTTGTCCTACTTCTTCCAAACCATCTGTTGGGTCATCTGAGTAGCAATAAATGCCATCATCTTTAACTTTAATTTCATTTACATAAATACGCATGCCTGTTCCTCCTTATTTTCGTTACTATTTTAACATAAATCTCATACATAACACATGTTTCAAACTAGTACTTGCAAAAGAAACCACAGTGGTTTAATAATATCCCAGCGCACACGTTTACTTTAACTTTTTGATGAATTACTGCATAATATTAATGTTATTATCACAGCATGTGTTAAAGGAGTGTCAATCCATGTCAACAAATCACGAAATTGAATTTAAACAGTTATTAACTGCTTCACAATATGATGATATCCGTCAAAAGTATTTTCAAAATGTTATGCCTTTTTCACAAACAAATTTTTATATAGATACTAGCGATTTTAAACTGAAAGCTAACCATAGTGCTTTGCGCATCCGTGTCAAAGATGACAGCTATGAACTTACTTTAAAAGTACCTGCAACTGTTGGATTAACAGAATATAATCATTCCACCAATCTTATACCTGAAATTGGTAAAACTTTGACATTACAACAATTTCCTGAAGATATTCAACATCAATTGATGCAATTCGATATAACTGATGATGAATTAAACATTTTAGGTTCCCTAACAACACATCGCATGGAAGTATACTTTAAACATCAACTTCTTGTTCTTGACCATAGTGAATACTTGGGAACTGAAGACTATGAACTTGAATTTGAGGTTAATGATTACGAACAAGGCAAGCAAATCTTTCTAAATTTTCTTCAAGAATGTGGAATTGACTATGTTAAACCTAAGAACAAAGTACAGCGATTCTTCGATTACAAAGCACAATGATTATATAAATATTAAAGCGTTGTACTGGAAGGCGAAATACTTTTAAATGTAAAAATTCATGTTATATTAGATATATAATTACAAGAAATAGGTGATTACATGACATCAACACCTTACGACATTATAGGTCAAGAAGCGCTATACAAGATGATAGATCATTTTTATGCTCTCGTAGAACAAGACGACAGAATTAATCACTTATTTCCTGGAGATTTTCAAGAAACAAGTCGAAAGCAAAAGCAATTCTTAACGCAATTTCTGGGTGGTCCTAATTTATACACAGCTGAACATGGACATCCAATGCTTAAGAAGCGACACTTAAGATTTAAAATTACAACATATGAACGTGACGCATGGTTGGAAAATATGTATATAGCAATCCAAGCCGCACAATTTCCAGCCGGTGTTGGTGAATACTTATATGAGCGACTTCGCTTAACTGCGAACCATATGGTAAATGCTTAACTAGACATTGAAGGTGAAAAACATGGCTGAAGAATTAAAATTAATGCACAATGAGAGTCGTGAAGATGCAAATCTGTCACCTGTAAGCAAAATTGAAATCTATTCATTTTTTGACCCATTTGACTCAGATTGCTTTAAATTATCTGCATTGATTTCTAAACTTCGAATTGAATATAATCAATACATTAGAATAAGACATATACTAAATCCTTCATTACGCGTCTTGACCAAATGCCAAGCTCAAAGTACATCAGAGTTTGATAATATTGCTTTAGCTTATAAAGCTGCAGAATTACAAGGTCGGCTCAGAGCTGAACGCTTTATACATTTAATGCAAAATGAGATTGTCCCTAAATGCGATATTATTACAGAAGATATGATTTGTAATTGTATTAAAAATGCTGGGCTTGATTATGAAGTGTTCAAAGAGGATTTACAAACTAGTAAATTAACTGAAAGTCTGAAAGTAGATCTTCATATTGCTAGAGAAATGGAAATTGAACAATCTCCTTCACTTGTATTCTTCAATGAGAACATTCATGAAGAAGGTCTGAAAGTTGAAGGATTATATCCATACCATATATATACGTATATTATTAACGAATTAATGGGCACTCCGATTGAAAAGCAACTTCCACCTAAATTGGAAATATATATCCAGAAAAAACAACTTGTCACGATGGAAGAATTATTAACCATTTATGAATGGCCAGAAAAATTGCTTAATAAAGAATTGAAAAAACTCGTTTTACAACAAAAAATCGAAAAATTATATTATCCTGAAGGACATTTTTGGAAATCTAAAATGCCAAAATTGTAGGAGATTTTATACTTTATCTACACATATATAAAACCACGCATCTAATACTAGTTGATGTGTGGTTTTTGTATTTACTGATAATAATGTTCGGCTTTTTGCCAACAAAGAAATCAATTAACGCCCTGCTACTTTGATAACTCCCATTTCTATACATAAAAATATAATTGTTTTTTAAATACCTTACTGGGGCACGTTTTTGTTGAAATACTTGGGCATTTCTCTTTGTTGGGGCCCTGTTTCCCCAGCTTGCACATTTCTGTTGAATTTCTTACAGAAATTCTTTGTGCTGGGGCCCCGTTCCCCAGCTTGCACATTTCTGTTAAATTTCTTACGGAATTTCTTTGTGCTGGGGCCCTGTTCGTTTTTTGTTTGTGTTTTTGGTTGCTTTGTTTGATTTTTTGTGTCTCGTTTGAATGTTTTGTTTTTGGGTATAAAAAAAACGCCGTGTCTGATTACACGACGCTAAACAAAGGGGATGGGAGAAATTTTTCACTTCAAACAAAGGGGTATGTTTGTTATGTGATTAATTTCATGTTCATAATATAACACGCACAACAAGGTGTTTCAATAAGAAATTCTTGTTTCATTCAATTTGTCACAAACTTGACAAATTGTAAGCGTGACCAATACGAACATTCACCACAGCCTATGCTTTTATTAATTTTTCAAATGCATCTAATTTTTGTTCAAATACTTCACATGCTTGTTCGATTGGTTTTGGTGAAGTCATGTCAACACCGGCATTTTTCAATATTTCAATTGGATAATTTGAACTACCTTTTTTCAAGAATTCATTGATATAGCGTTCTACGGCCGGTTTACCTTCTGTCAATATTTGATGACTTAAACTTTGAGCGGCACTATAACCTGTTGCATATTGATAAACATAATAATTCATATAGAAATGTGGAATTCTAGACCATTCTTTACTGATATCTTCATCTGTTTCCACAGTTTCTCCAAAATATTGTTTATTTAAAGCTGCATATTCTTCGTTCATGCGAGTAGGTGTCAATGGTTCTCCCGCTTCTTCAATTTGATGAATCTTGTGTTCAAATTCTGCAAACATCGTTTGACGGAATAATGTTGCTCTAAAACGTTCTAACTCTTGGTTTAATAATAGTAAACGACGTTCGTCATCAAGATGCTTATCCATATAATCACTTAAAAGCGCTTCATTACATGTAGAAGCAACTTCTGCCACAAATATTGAGTAATCACTCGCATTTGAAGGTTGATTTTGTCGACTAAAATAACTATGAGCTGAATGTCCAAATTCATGAATTAATGTATACAAATCCGATATAGTATCAGACCAGTTTAATAAAATAAACGGATTCGTCAAATGCGCACCTGAAGAGTAGCCACCTGAACGTTTACCTTTATTTTCATATACGTCTACCCAACGATTTTCTAAGCCTTCTTTGACGACATTTAAATATTCTTCGCCCATAGGTTCTAGTGCTTTAAGCATCCATGATTTCGCTTCTTCATAAGGCATTTCAAATTTAATATCTTTTACTAATGGTGTATATAAGTCGTACATTTTCAAGTCATCTAAACCTAGTAATTCTTGACGTAATTTAGTGTATCTGTGTAATAACGGTAAATATTTGTGAACTGTATCCACTAAATTGTCATAGACTTCTTCTGGAATATGATTGTTACTTAATGCACGTTGACGTGCAGATTTATAATGATGCGTTCTTGCATTAAATACATTCTTTTTCACTTCACCAGCTAATGTTGCGCCTAACATATTATTATGAGAACCATATGCTTTATAGACATTTTTATATGCTGATTCACGCAACTTCCGGTCATCTGACTCTAGATATTTAATAAATGTACCTTGTGTTAATGGGTGTGTATTACCATCTTTATCAATTGCATCTTCAAATTCCAAATCTGCATTTGAAAACATACCATAGACATTTGACGGTGTTGATAATGCATCTTGAGCTTCAGTTAATAATTTTTCCGTATCTGCATCTAAAATATGTTCACGCTTTTCATTGATTAATTTTAAATCAAACGCGTATCGCTTTAAATTATCATTTTCATCGATGAACGTTTGAAGTTTAACTTCATCAATTTGTAAAATTTCAGGAATTAAAAAGCTCCAAGCTGAGCTAAACTTAATAATTAATTGATGCGCACGTGACTCGAAACCAGTATATTTATCATTGGCAGTATCTTGGTCCTGTTTTAAATGGGCATAAACATATACTTTTTCAAGTTGACTTCCTAGTTCATCTTCAAAGGCCAAAGCCTCATATAATGTTTGTGCATTATCACCAAGATGTCCTTGATATCGTTGCTCTTCTCCAATTTTATTTTCAACTGATTTAAACGCTTGTTCGAACGCTTCATCACTTTCAAAAATAGTAGTTAAATCCCAAGTATATTGAGGATATTGTTGTTCTTGTTCTTCGCGAGTTAGTTGTTGACTCATTATATATACCTCCTTGTGAATGTGATATTTCTAATTTTCTCACGTTCTAGCTTATTTTGCACGTTTAAACATCGAATCAAATGTTTGTTTATATTGTGTAATTAACATGTTTAAAATATCTTCCTCTGTTGCATTCGAAAAAAGTAAATTCCTAAATTTAACGCTTGATTTAAAGGAATTAAAGTTAATTTTATGTGCTAAATACAACAATAACTGTGCTTGCCATGCGATTGGATGAGAATTGATATAAATTTGATTGGGAAAAATATAACCTAAAAATTGAGTAGCTTGATCATCTGATAGTCGTAATTGATATATTGCACTTAAAGTTGGTTCTAAAACTGAATTTTGTCTTCGACATTGTTGAATATAATATTTTATATGATGATTAGCTAATTTAAAGGAAACTGACGGGCATGGTGATTGTAACTTTAATATATTAAGTGGAGAAGTCTGTGTTTTCCTTGCACTAAAGCGCTTGCCTCCAAGATGTTGAATGTGATGATAACAATAAAATGACTTTTCTCTATCATCCCATTCATAAAGTGTGCGCTGTTCTGGATGGATAAAACTACTTTGAAACTGTGTTAGAGTCAATTGATTTCGGCTAAATTGTAGACCTTGAAGCAACCAAATTACATGCTTTCCTACAGACATTAATCCTTTTGTACGCTGCTTTATGATATTAAATGGAATTGTAGAAAGTTGTAATTCAATAACAAATTTGTCATTTATTAAAAGATCAGGGTATTGCTGAATATCAGTTAAAAAAGGTTCTATTTCTACCTTCTGTCCATGCAAAAGATATGATTGAGCAATGTGATATTTCATTTGATAATGTAATTGTGATTCTCCTTTAGCATGTATACATAAACTGTGGGAACGATGGGCAAAATGTGCCTTGACTTTATAACCTCTCTTTAAAATCACTAACTCCCTACAGCTGGGACAGTAATAATGCTCGGAATTCATTGCGTCTACTGCCTTTATCAGTTGTCTTTTGTTATTAAATGCACTTAACAAATGTCAACACCTCATAAATATTAAACGTACATTATCTTCAAATTACTTCAACAAAAAAACCAAGACACGCTAACGTATCTTGGTAACTTATAACAACTCATTATTCAGCTGTATCTGGAAAATAACGACGTACTTGAGCAGTTACATTGTAACTCATAATAATTTTTCCATAATCATCTAAATATACTTCAGTCTTATCAGTAGGATAAGCATATTCTAATAATTGACTATAAAAATCATTGATGTCTTCTTGTTCAACCTTCTCATCGAAGTGAACTGCATAATAGTAATTAGAATCAAGCATATAAAGCAAGTCTTCATATGAGTCAGTCGCTTGATTATGATGATAAGCATAATCAATCACATGTTCCAAATCATCAAATTTAACAATAATTGTTCTCATATTGGCACGTTGACTTTGGACCGTATCTGATTTATTAGTAGATTTATTATTGGCACGTTGTTCAAACATATCGTCTGCTTTTTGGTCTTTATCTAACACACTAGCTGCAAGTAATTCATTTAACTGCTGGTCAAATTGATCATTTGCATCATCGTCAGACATGTTCATAGCTTCATCCATGGCTTCATCATTTTTAGATTTTGAAATAAGTACTTCTACACCTTTTTCAAATGCATGCACTTGAATCCACAATGGACCTTCGACCACAAATTCTTCTTCTTGATTAATTTCATCCATCATTGACCAAAAGAATTCTTCTCCGCGTTTACGGTTTGTCCATAAATCTTCACGACTAAAACCTCTAGCCTCAATATCACTATAAGTTATAAACAATTTAACAGTTGTTTCATCTACGCGTTCTATTCTCATATCATCTCACTCCTTACAGTCGATGAATCGTAATCATATTGTATTAAAACGTCTGTAAAAATACAATTGATTTGTTCTGAATGATCAAAGCCTCACTATCGATTCCCTATAATAACACATTCCCTAATTTAAGTACAAAAAACAGCACTACGTCACGCAGCGCTGTTGTACATTTAAAATATCATAATTAACACTTTGATAAGTTAAGACCGTTTAAATATTAATCTACTAAACGTTGAGCTTCTTTCAATTGGAAAGTACGAACTTTTCTTGGTAAGAAACGTCTAATTTCATCTTCGTTATAACCCACTTGTAATCGTTTGTCATCTAAAATAATTGGGCGACGTAACAATCCAGGATTATCTTGAATAATAGAATATAAATCTTGTAATGGTAAAGAATCGATATCTACATTCAATTTTTGGTATGTTTTTGAACGAGTAGAAATAATTTCGTCTGTTCCATCTTCAGTCATTTTTAAAATTTGTTTAATTTCATCAATTGTTAAATGTTCAGAAAAAATATTACGCTCCGTATATGGAATGTCATGTTCTTGTAACCATGCTTTCGCTTTACGGCAAGATGTGCAACTTGGTGAAGTAAATAATGTTACCATACATCTCACTCTCCTATAGAATGAATATTATTCATTGATTTTATAATTTAATGATTAAGATATTGCACTTTTTTATCTCTCTTAATCTTACAATACTTATTATAGACATCTAACATTAAAATTAAATGAGAAAATCCTCATTTTTCTGAGAAATCTTTAAATTCTTTCAATATGCCGAAACGTCTTATAAATCAGGTACGTACATAGTTTAACATAACTTTCATTTTAAAGAAATACTGTTATAATAGTTAAAAACGAAATTATTATTTTAGAAAGTAGGCATACATATGGAAACTTTATTTTCTGGAATCCAACCAAGTGGTATACCAACATTAGGTAACTACATTGGAGCCTTAAAGCAATTTGTAGAAGTTCAAGATGACTATGACTGTTTTTTTTGTATCGTTGATCAACATGCAATAACAGTCCCTCAGGATCGTTTAAAGTTACGTAAACAAATTAAACAATTAGCTGCGATTTACTTAGCTTCAGGTATTGACCCAGACAAATCAACGCTATTCATTCAATCTGAAGTACCTGCACACGTCCAAGCAGGTTGGATGCTAACTACAATTGCATCTGTAGGTGAATTAGAGCGAATGACTCAATACAAAGATAAAGCGCAAAAGCGCACAGATGGTATACCAGCCGGCTTACTAACTTATCCTCCATTGATGGCAGCAGACATTGTTTTATATAATACAAACATTGTTCCTGTTGGTGAAGATCAAAAACAACATATGGAATTAACGCGTAATTTAGTTGAACGATTTAACAGTCGCTATAATGATGTGTTAACTAAACCTGAAATTCGCATGCCTAAAATAGGTGGACGAGTAATGAGTCTTCAAGAACCAACTAAAAAGATGAGCAAAAGTGATGATAATCAAAAAAACTTTATTTCATTATTAGATGAACCTCATATTGCTGCTAAAAAAATCAAAAGTGCAGTTACCGACTCTGATGGTATTATCAAATTTGATCGTGATAATAAACCTGGTATTTCTAATCTTTTATCTATATATTCCAGTCTTACAGATGAATCTATTCAAGATATTGAACAGAAATATGAAGGTGAAGGTTATGGCAAATTAAAATCTGACTTAGCGGAAATTGTCAAAGATTTCCTTACTACTTTCCAAGAAAAATATAATGCATTTTATCAATCTGAAGAACTAGATATTATTTTAGATAAAGGCCGCGATAAAGCACATAAAGCGTCAATGAAAACATTGAAAAAGATGGAAAAAGCTATGGGATTGGGACGTAAACGTTAATAACTAAATATAATGTACCCGCTTCAAAGTACTTGAAAACAATCTTGCCGGAGAGAGACTACGAATTCATTATGAATTCGTAGTCTCTCTCCCTTTTATTTTTCATTAAATAGCCATAACCTTTATCAAATTAACGTGATAAAATTTGATTAATAGTAATTATCATTAAGGAGCTGGCTATACATCATGTCAAAAGAACCTGGACACACTTTTTTAGCAAAATTAGGTAAAACACGCTTACGCCCCGGAGGTAAAAAAGCAACAGACTGGTTAATTACTCAAGGACAATTTAGTTATAAAAAACAAGTGTTAGAAGTAGCTTGTAATATGTGTACGACCTCCATTTATTTAGCCAAAACATATCAATGCCACATTACAGCCGTAGATTTAAATAAAAAAGCACTTGATAAAGGTCGTTTAAATGTTAAAAAAGCTCATTTAGAACATCTCATACAGCTACAGCAAGCAAATGCTATCCGCCTTCCTTTCGAAGATAATCAATTCGATATTATTTTAAATGAAGCGATGCTTACCATGTTACCAATGAAAGCAAAACAACAAGCAGTAGCAGAATACTTTCGAGTGCTAAAACCAGGAGGTATATTACTTACTCAAGATGTTGCTGTTATGAATGATGATAAGGAAAAAGAAGTAATTCAACACCTATCGTCTGCAATCAATGTCAATGTAACACCGCTTACACCAGAGCATTGGACACAACTTTACAAAGAAGCTGGATTTAGTAGCGTACATAATCACTATGAACCTATGACATTAATGACACCAAAAGGTATGATTTATGACGAAGGTATATTTGGTACAATTAAAATAATTAAAAATGCACTAAAAAAAGACAATCGCTCTATGTTTAAACGCATGTTTATCACATTTAAAAATCATAAATCAGATTTAAATTACATCGTACATGCAGCCACCAAATAAGTTATTTGTTGAATTAGCAAGTGAAATTTATAACAAAGAACAAATAAGATATAATAGCCTTTTAAAACCTGGCATTACAGCTAATAATGTAATTAATATGAAAAAGGCGATAATTTAGTCATTAGGACTATTCTCGCCTTTATCATATTAATTTCACAACTTTTCCTAGTAGAACTTCAATTTATAGGTAATGATAGGTAACTATTATTTATTTCTTCTTACCTGTTTCTCTATCAATCGATTTATCAATATATACTTGTTTTAATGAATAGTTTGGGCCAACTTTGTGGAAGTAAAAGTTTTTCACTTGAGGATTCATCAAGTGTGCTTCTCCTTTTTGATATATTGGTGCTACTGGCGCATCATCTAACAATAATTCTTCTGCTTGCTTCATTGCTTGATATCTTTCATTTGTTTTCTGCAATAAATCACCTTTAGCCGATTTTATCAAACTATCATATTTTTTATTACCCCAGTCTGTATTGTTTTGTGCGTTTCCTGTCGTCATAATTTCTAAATATGCGGTTGGATCGGGATAATCTGCAGACCAACCACCTAATGATGCTTGGAAATTCTCAGTTAATTCTAAATTTACTCTTTGCTTAAATGGCAATTGTTTTATTTTTAGTGTTACACCTGGCAAGTTTTTTTCAACTTGTGATTTTATATATTCAGCTGCTATTTTAGCATCTGGTGTATCCTCTGTGTTCATTGAAAAAGCAATTTGATTTTTTCCTAATTCATTTTTAGCTTTATCCCAATGTGACTTAGCAGATTTTGGATTATATTTTAATTCTGAATCTATAGTACTTGCAAAATCTTTATTGTTTGGGGATTTTGCAACGCCTTTAGCAGTAAAAGTATTAGCAGGTGTAGAACCGTTGTTTTTAACTGAATCTACAAAGCCTTGTTTATTAATAGATTGTGCGATAGCCAACCTTAAATTTTTATTTTTAAAAGCTGGAAATTCTTTTTCATTCATTTTAATAAAAAAGGTGCCTGAAGTTAAACGATATTTTAAACCACTTGATTTTTTATATTTATTAACTTGATCAGCAGTAATCGTTGTATCATCTATTGAACCCGTATCGTATAAGGAAGCACCAGCCTGTTGATCCTTAAGTACTTTATAATTTACTTTATCTAGTTTAACCTTATCTCTATCCCAATATTTATCATTTTTTGACAACATTATTTTATCTTCTGGTTTCCATTGATCAACTTTAAAAGGTCCGTTATAAACTGCTTTGTTAGCTTTTGTTCCATAACTTTCACCATATTTTTTGGCAATTTTTTCATTTTGTGGATCGAATGTGTTTAAAGCTAATAATTGGTTAATATATGGAATTGGTTTTTCTAAATCTATCTTTAAAGTATGACTATCTAAAGCTTTAATCCCTAAGTCTTTAACTGGCTTTTTTCCTGTATTAATCTGTGATGCATTTTTGATATCATTCATAATATACGCAAATTCTGACCCTGTTTTAGGATTAACTACCTTTCTCCAAGCATAAACAAAATCTTGCGCCGTGACAGGATCTCCATTTGACCATTTCGCATCTTTTTTCAACTTAACTGTCAATGTCTTTCCGCCGTTTGATTTTTTAGGAAAATCTTGGGCTACCCCTAATTCTGCTTTGTCTCCACGTCCAAGTACATATAATCCTTCAAAGGCTTGCGCTGTAACTTCAAATGATATTTCTTCTGTAATTAATCCTGTATCTAGTGAAGACATATCTTGAGTTAAAACTTTTCTAAACACATTTCCTTTGTCGGAATATAAACTTTCTTTATTGCCACACCCAGTAAGTGCAGTGCTTGTAACTAAGAAAAATGCAAGTATCGACATCAACTTTTTCATGTTCTTATTCCCCCTTCCCCTAAATTTAAGTATGACTAACCATTGACTGTGTCTTGAGCTGTTCTGCTTCTTCATTTGTCACAAAAACATAATGTTCTGGCCGTATTTCCATTAATGTTCTATCATTATCAAGGTTATCATCAGCGATATAAGCAACACGTTCTCTTGTTCTTTCACTTTCCGGATCAGGTTGAGGAACAGCTGAAAGTAAAGATTTTGTATAATCGTGTAGTGGATGATGATATATCTCTTCAGAAGGTCCTAATTCAACTATTTTCCCAAAATACATGACAGCAATACGATCTGAAATATATTTAACCATCGATAAATCATGTGCAATAAATAAAAATGTAATACCTCGTTCTTGTTGTAACTTCAGCATTAAATTTACGACTTGTGCTTGAATAGATACGTCCAGTGCTGATATTGGTTCATCGGCAATAATAAATTCTGGTTCTACTGCTAATGCACGAGCAATGCCGATACGTTGGCGTTGACCACCAGAGAATTCATGTGGATATCTGTTCGCATGTTCTTTACTTAACCCTACCGTTTCAAGCAAATCATAGACACGTTTCTTGCGATCACGTTTATTTACTGCCATTTTATGAATATCTATGCCTTCTGCTACGATATCCATAACTTTTAAACGTGGGTTTAATGATGCATATGGATCTTGAAAAATCATTTGAATTTTCTTATTGAATCGTAGTGAGTCTTTTCTATTTTTTATTTTTTGAATATCTACGCCATCATACATAATTTCACCACTGGTAATTTCATTTAATTTAATAATTGCTTTTCCAGTCGTTGATTTACCACAACCTGATTCTCCAACAAGCCCTAATGTCTCACCCTTATAAATATTAAATGAAATATCTTCTATGGCTCTTACTTCATTTCGTTTACCCTCATTGAAATATTGTTTAAGGTGTTTAACTTCTAGTAAAATATCTTTATTTTTCATTAAACGACACCCTTTCTACTTTTAGTGGCTTGTCGTAATTATTAGGCATGTTATGAGCCCTTTTCTGAACCATTTCTGGTGGTTCAACTTTAGGCGCGCGCTCATCTAACAACCACGATTTCACAAAATGCGTAGGAGAAATTTTAAACCATGGTGGTTCGGCTTTGAAATCAACATCTAATGCATATTGACTACGACGCGCAAACGCATCGCCTTGTGGTGGATTTAATAAGTCGGGTGGAGTTCCTGGAATTGCAACCAATGGTGTATCATTTTTAGTATCTAAATCTGGCATTGATGACAACAACCCCCATGTATAAGGATGTTTAGGATCATAAAATATTTCATCCACATCCCCAGTTTCAATCATTTGACCACCATACATCACGGCAACTCTATCAGCAATATTTGCTACAACACCTAAATCATGAGTAATAAATATAATTGACGTATTAATTTTCTGTTGTAACTTTTTCATTAAATCTAAAATTTGAGCCTGCATTGTTACGTCTAAAGCCGTTGTTGGTTCGTCGGCAATTAATACTTTAGGCTCACATGCTAAAGCGGTAGCTATAACAATTCTTTGTCGTTGTCCACCTGAAAATTGATGAGGATATGCTTTAAATCTTTTTTCTGCATTTGGTAATCCAACTAAATTGAGTATTTCTAGCGCGCGTTTCTTTGCCTGCGATTTACTAAAATGCTTATGCTTAATTAGTGGTTCCATGACTTGTTTGCCTATTTGCATTGTAGGGTTCAGTGATGTCATTGGATCTTGAAAAATCATCGAAATATCTTTGCCTCGTAATTTTATCAACTCATTTTCTGACTTTTGTGCTAAATCTTCCCCTAAGAAAATAATTTCGCCCTGTTTAATTCTTCCGGCATCCCCTTGGAACAATTTCGTAATTGCTTTTGTAGTCACAGATTTTCCAGAACCTGATTCACCTACGATGGCTAAAGTTTCGCCCTTATTCAAATAGAAATCTACACCTCTAACGGCTTGCACTTCCCCAGCGTTAATATCAAAGGAAACATGCAAATCATTCACTTCTAATACTCTTTCTGACATCTCATATGCCTCCTTTATTTACGCATTTTAGGATCAAATGCATCACGTAATCCATCGCTGAATAAATAGAAGAATAAAATCAATAAACTTAGTACTGTGGCTGGTATGAATAATTCATGTGGATGTATGAGCAACATCGCACGACCATCATTGACTAGTGAACCTAATGACGTTTGTGGGGCAGGCACTCCAATTCCTATAAAGCTTAAAAATGCTTCAAAGAAAATAGCACTAGGAACTGTAAACATTGATGTAACAACAATAGCTCCTAATGTATTAGGCAAAATATGTTTGAATATTAAGTTGAATTTTGAAGCACCAAGTGTTCTTGAAGCCATCACAAATTCTAGATTTTTTAATTTTAAAAATTCTCCTCGCATAACCCTACTCATGCCTAGCCATCCTGTAATCGACATTGCTAAAATAATCGTCCAAATAGAAGGCTCAAAAATCAATACAAACAAAATAACTACGATTAAATTAGGAATAGAAGCAACAATTTCAAGAATACGTTGCATAACATTATCTACTCTACCGCCAAAAAATCCCGAAATGGCACCATATACAACGCCTATGAAAATATCTAAAATAGCAGCGACAATCCCAATAAACAAGGAAATTTGGGCACCCTTCCATGTGCGGGTCCATAAATCACGACCGAGTTGGTCTGTACCAAACCAAAAGTTTTCGTTCACTTTTGCCTTATCATATGCATTTGACCCGTCAGAACCTGTGCCATCAAATGGTAAAAAAGATACTTTATCTAACACTGGAATTTTAGCTGGTAGATTACGGCGATTAACATCTTGTTCCGCATAATCATGATGACTTAACATCGGTCCAATAAACGCAAGTATAACAATGAGAATCAGCCCAATCATTCCTACAATCGCAAGTTTATTACGCTTAAGCTGTGCCCATGCATCTTGCCAAAAATTCTTACTCTCGCGTTGCATTTCGGGTTCTTTGTTCAAGTCGATGTCACGCATAACAAAATCAGTGGCCATAATACCTTCTGATGTATGCGTCATAGCAGCATTAGATTGATCATCAAGTGACTTGTCTATATTTTGTGTCATTGTTTTTTACCCCCTTGAACACGAATTCGTGGGTCTATCATTCCATATAAAATATCCACAATAAATATTGATACTATAAATAGTGTACTAAATAGAATAGTAGTGGCCATAATAACTGAGAAATCATTTGTAGTTATAGATCTAACAAATTGATCCCCTAATCCAGGTACCCCAAAAATATTTTCTATTGTAAGTGTGCCAGTTAAAATCCCAGCTAACATTGGCACAATAATCGTGATAATCGGTATTAAAGCATTGCGTAATGCATGTCCGAAAAGCACACGCATAGATGAATTACCTTTTGCTCGCGCTAACAATATGTAATCTGAGCTTAATACTTCAATCATTTCTGCTCTAATATAGCGCGCTACTGTTGCCAGCACACTCGCAGATAATGCAAGAGACGGTAATACGGCTGTTGAAAATCCTTCCCAGCCTGCAACTGGAAACCACCGCAATCTAACTGCAAAAACGTATTGAAGTAATACAGCCAGCACAAAAGAAGGAACTGATACTGCAATAACAGAAATAACTGTTGTTGTGTAATCAACCCATGTATTTTGCTTTGTTGCTGCGGCTACACCTAAAATAAGACCTAACAGTACACCAATAATCATAGCTGTTATCCCCATTTCCATGGATGGAATTAATCGTGGCCCTATTAAATCCCATACAGGCTGATTATGATATTGAAATGAATAGCCAAAATCGCCAGTAACAACATTTTTTAAATAATGTAAATATTGCACCGCTACTGGATCATTCAAACCATATTTTTCATTTAAAATCGCCTTCTGTTCAGCATTTAATTTAGCATCATTAAATGGTGAACCCGGCATTAATTTCATTAAGAAAAAGGTAATCGTGATAATAATAAAGAGCGAAATAAACATATACATTAATCGTTTTAATACATACTTTGACATCTAATCCCCCCTAATTAATTGTCGAAATTAACATTCCCTTCAAAATATTCAGAAATATTTAATAACATTATATATACTTTTTTCATATAATTGCAATATAGTTTCACAATTTATTAAGAAAATCTTTTAACTGGTAACTTTAAATAACGTTAGCTTTTCTAAATATGGATTATGTATTTATCTTTGTGAATAAGTGCGGTAAACTGATATAACATACGAAAGCGGAGTGAAAAGATGAAACAAAAATACACTTTTGGAATGGGACTATTACTTATTCCTTTAATTTCATTCATTGTCTGGTTATGTCGTCAGCACACACTAATCAATTATTTAAATAATTTATTCATCATTGCTACCATATGTTTTATCACGCTATTTCTTCTCTTAATCATTCAAGAAGGCATTTTTGATGCAACAAGTTTTGGATTTAGAAGACTAAAATACCAATTATCTTCGAAGAAAAAGCGTACAATGATTGAAGATGATGAATTTTTCAATCCACAGCACGTAAAAAAAGAAGACTACCCAATATTTGATTGGCTCGTCCCTCTGTTAATCATTTCCCTTATTTATATTATTATTTCAATCATTATATCGTTATTACTATAAAAAGCTTTCTTGATATTATCTCATAACAAGAAAGCTTTTTATTTTAATTTTTATGCTTCGAATTTTTTAAATACAAGTACAGCATTATGGCCACCAAATCCAAGGCTATTACTCATAGCATGCGTAATTTCTAAATCTTGTGCTTCATTTGGTACAAAATCTAAATCACATTCAGGGTCAGGTGTCATTGCATGAATTGTTGGTGCAACTTTAGAGTCTCTAATAGACAACGCTGAGAATATTGCCTCAATGCCACCCGTAGCACCTAATAAGTGTCCAGTCATTGACTTAGTTGAACTTACTTTCAAGTTGTTCACAGCGTCACCAAAGGTATTTTTAATTGCCTGAACTTCAAACAAATCACCTACTGGCGTACTTGTACCATGTGCATTTAAATATTGAACATCTTTTGCTTCAATACCTGCATCATCTAATGCAGCTTGCATTGCTCTTGATCCACCTTCACCTTGAGGTGCTGGCGCAGTAATATGGTAAGCATCGCCAGTTGTTCCGTAACCTACAATTTCTGCATAAATATTTGCGCCACGCGCTTGTGCAGATTCTAATGATTCAATAAACAGAATGCCTGCACCTTCACCCATGACAAAACCATCGCGCCCTTCTTGGAAAGGTCGGCAAGCAGTCTCTCTGTCATTATTTGTTGATAATGCACGGCTAGCGCTAAATCCTGCAATTGCCATGTCAGTTATTGGCGCTTCTGTACCACCAGTAATCATTGCATCTGCATCACCACGTTGGATAATTTTGAATGCTTCACCAATTGAGTTTGTACCTGTAGCACATGCGGTCACTGTTGAACCGTTAGGACCTTTTGCACCAGTATCAATCGAAACTTGTCCAGTAGCCATATCCGGAATTAGCATCGGTACGAAAAATGGGCTTACACGTCTAGGACCTTTTTCTAATAATTGATTATGCGCATATTCAAACGTTTCCATACCACCGATACCAGAACCAATCCATACGCCAATACGCGCCGCATTATCATCGTTAATTTCATATTGTGCATCTTCCAATGCTTGACGTGCTGCTACAACTGCATATTGGGTGAAGCGATCCATTCGACGCGCTTCTTTGCGATCTAAGTAGTCTTCTATATTAAAATCTTTTAATTCTCCAGCCAATTTCACGTTATACGGGTCGGTATTAATTCGAGTAATTTCATCGATACCGTTTACCCCTTTAAGTGCATTATTCCAAGAAGTATGTGCATCATTACCAATTGGAGATAGTGCACCTATACCAGTGATGACCACTCTATTTTTCTCACTCATACATTTTTTCCTCCTATTTTCCCCATTTGATAACCATAGCGCCCCAAGTTAGACCGCCACCGAAACCAACTAATACTAATGTATCATCGTCTTTAATTCTGCCATTTTCTAATTCTTGATTAATACTAAGAGGTATGGAAGCTGCGGAAGTATTACCAAATCGATTAACAGATACACTCATTTTATCTTTATCGAGACCTAGACGTTCTCGTGCTGATTCCATAATTCTAATATTTGCTTGGTGTGGCACAAACATGTCAATATCTTCAGATTTTAATCCTGCTTTTTCAACCACACGTTTTGACGCTTCACCCATAATTCTAACCGCAAACTTAAATACTTCACGACCATTCATTACTAATTTACCATTTTCTTGGTTTAGGTATAAGTATTTTCCACCGCTACCATCTGAACCCATTTCATAACTGATAATGCCTCTACCTTCAGAAACTTCACCAATAACGGCAGCACCGGCACCATCTCCAAATAATACAGCTGTTGAACGATCTGTTAAGTCAGTAATTTTTGATAGCTTATCAGCACCTACAACTAAGATATTATGATAATCTCCTGATTGTATATATTGTTTTGCGGTAATCATTGAATACATAAAACCAGAACAAGCAGCTAATTGATCCATAGTTGGTATTTTACCTGTTTCTAGTTTGTCTTGCAGTATATTTGCTACAGATGGAAAAGGCATATCCCCCGTAGCTGTAGCTACGATAATCATATCTATATCTGACGGTTCTAAACCTGCGTCTGCAATAGCTTTTTTACTTGCTTCATATGCTAGATCAGATGTGTCTTGATCTTCTCTAGCCCAACGTCTTTCTTTAATACCTGTCATTTTAGAAATCCATTCATCTGATGTTTCTAAGAATTGCTCAAAATAGGCATTGTCGATTACTTTTTCAGGATAGTATGTCCCAAAACCTTTGATACCCACGTTCATGGATGACACCCTCTTACTTCATTTTTTAATACCAGGTATTAATTTAACATTTGTGTCTATTAAACTCAAGCAGATACCTTTTAAATCATATTAAAATCATTCAAAATGCGATTATTGCTATCACGTTATATCGAAAATTACATCATTTTATTCAAAAAATGCAACAGTATCATATGATTGTCACTATACAAATAATCAATGATAGACTACAATAGTATTATATATTAAGAGTGGAGGTAGAAACATTCATGAGACACCTCGTAACATTGATTTGGTCTTTAATTTTATTACAAATGGTTAATTTTGTATTGAATAGTTTAAATGGTGGTGGTACGCTAAATTTCATTACACCAGTAATTATTGCAGTTATTTTCACTTTATTTGTAATTCTTATTAGCTCTATGAATGAAGCACCACGTGAAGTAGAACATTCAAAAAAATAATACCGTTATATCTCAATTGTCGACAAGGTTCTGGACTTTGTCGTTTTTTTATACATTATTATTTAAAACTAGCAAATCATCTAACTAAATCTATAATAAAAAAGTCGAGGAAGTGACTTAATTTTCACTTTCTCGGCTTTAATATTTAACTCTTTATTTATCTGTTGGTCGTTGAACATCGAATGTTAATTCTTGTTGGTCATTGATATCAACGTACACGTTTGTACCTTCCGGCATGTGTTCTTTAATCATCATACGTGCTAAAGGTGTTTCAATTTGCCGTTGGACAAATCGTTTTAATGGTCTAGCACCAAACTGTGGCTCGTATGCTTCTTCTCCTAACCATTGTTTAGCCGCATCTGATACTTCGATTGAAATGCGTTGATCCATTAAGCGAATGTTTAATTGCGTCAAGATTTTATCAACAATCATACTCATATCACTAACTGATAATGGTTTAAATAATACAATATCATCCATTCTGTTTAAAATCTCTGGTTTAAAGAAAGCATGCAAGCTATCCATAACCGCTTTTTCAGTTTCTTCAGTAATGCTACCTGTGTCTTTTACATTTTCAAGAAGAATTTGGGAACCAATATTACTAGTCATGATAATAATTGTATTTTTAAAATCTACGCTACGTCCTTTAGAATCAGTTAACCGACCTTCATCTAAGATTTGTAATAACACATTAAAGACGTCACTATGTGCTTTTTCAACTTCATCTAATAAAATAACTGAATAAGGATTACGTCTAACCGCTTCTGTTAATTGTCCACCTTCATCATGTCCTACATAGCCTGGAGGGGCACCAATCAATCTAGATACAGCATGTTTCTCCATATATTCACTCATATCAATACGAATCATATGTTTTTCTGAATCGAATAATGATGCTGCTAGTGATTTAGCTAATTCTGTTTTACCAACACCAGTAGGTCCTAAGAAAAGGAAACTACCAATTGGTCTATTAGGATCTTTAATACCTGCACGTGCTCTTACAACAGCATCTGATACCAAATCAACAGCTTTATCTTGACCTACAACACGTTCATGCAAGATATCACTTAAACTTAATAATTTTTCTCTTTCTGTTTCTACTAATTTAGATACCGGTATACCTGTCCATTGACTTACTATATCGCCAATTTCTTCATCAGACACAACCTCGCGAATCATGCGCTCGCTATCGCCTTGTTCGTCTTGGAAAGCATCTTCAAATTCTTGTAATTCTTTTTCTAGTTGTGGTATTTTACCGTATTGTAATTCGGCAGCTTTTTCAAGATTACCTTCAGTTTGTGCATCTTCTAAAGCTTGACGACTACGATCTAATTCGGCACGTTTTTCTTGCACTTTGGCAATTTTTTCTTTTTCTTGTTCAACACGTGATTGTAATGACGCTTGTTTTTCTTTTTCATTTGATAATTCTTCTTGTAATTCTTCCAATCGCTGTTTACTTGCGTTATCAGATTCGTTTTTTAAGGCACTTTCTTCAATTTCTAACTGCATAACGCGGCGATTCACTTGATCTAATTCAGTCGGATTTGATCCCATCTCTGTGCGAATTGTTGCACATGCTTGGTCGACTAAATCTATAGCTTTATCTGGTAAGAAACGATCTGTAATATAACGGTCAGACAATTCCGCTGCAGCTACAAGTGCACGGTCTTGGATTCTAACACCATGATAAACTTCATAACGTTCTTTCAAACCACGTAAAATAGAAATTGTGTCCTCTACGTCTGGTTCGCTCACGCCTACTTTTTGGAAACGACGTTCTAATGCTGAGTCTTTCTCAATATATTCTCTATATTCATTTAAGGTTGTAGCACCAATACAGTGTAATTCGCCTCGAGCTAGCATTGGTTTCAACATGTTACCAGCATCCATGGCGCCATCTGTTTTTCCAGCTCCAACAAGCATATGAATCTCATCAATAAATAATATGATACGTCCATCTGAATCTTTTACTTCTTTTAATACAGCTTTAAGACGTTCTTCAAATTCACCACGATATTTTGCCCCTGCAACTAATGCGCTTAAGTCTAACTCAAAAATCGTTTTATCTAACAAAGATTCAGGTACATCTTTTTTGACTATTCGTTGGGCAAGACCTTCTACAATAGCAGTTTTACCTACCCCTGGTTCACCAATTAATACCGGATTGTTTTTAGTTTTACGACTTAAAATTCGAATTGTATTACGAATTTCTTCATCTCTACCAATAACAGGATCCATTTTACCTTGACGAACTTCTTCTACAAGGTCACGACCATATTTTTCTAATGCTTCATAATTTACTTCAGGATTTTGAGAAGTCACGTGATTTCCCCCTCTAATTTTTTTTATTATTTCTTTAATGACATCTTGTTTATTCTCTATTGTTTGTTGCATGATTGTATCTATATCCATAGCGGCTCTGAGTAGATGTTCCATAGAGATATAGTCATCTTCGTATGCTTTCATATAATGTTCAGATTTAGTCATTAATTCATTGGCTTTTGCACTAATATATTGACCATATTGTATATTGTCACCTTGTACACTTGGATAGCTTTGTAACTTTTCAGCATAATCTGCTTCAAGCTTATCAACATCGATATTTGCACGTTCTAAGATGCTTTTGATTAAACTGTCCGGTTGTTCTAATGCGCCCTTTAAAATGGCTTCTATTTCAATATTTTGTAATTCATGTGTTTTACTTAATTCAACAGCACGTTGTAACGCACCTTGAATTGCGTGTGTCATTTGGTTAATGTCCAATTATTTCACCCCTACATTATCAGAGTTGGCCAAATTTTGACTTTGACTTTCTTTGACCTTAACTATATTATAGTCGCTCTTTTGCCTTTACGCAACTATTACACTCAACTTTTTGGTTTTAATTTTTGCTTGTAGCGTTTGATATCAGTTTTACTAGTATTTAAAGAAAAAGAACACTAACTTCATAACATCAAGAAATTAGTGTTCTTTATTTAATTTATATCTCAATTAACCCACACCAAGGGCAATCTTGGCATAGCGAGACATCATGTCTTTATTCCATGGTGGATTCCATACAATATTAACTTCAGTATCTTGGATTTCTGGAATTTCTGCTAACACGGTTTTAATTTGATCAATAATCTGTGGCCCTAAAGGACACCCCATCGATGTTAAAGTCATTTCAACTGTACATAATCCTTCTTCATCTACATCTACTTTATATACTAAACCTAAATTCACGATATCAATACCTAATTCAGGGTCGATTACCATTTCAAGAGCACCTAGGATACTATCTTTTAAAGCTTCTTCCACGAGTATCACCTCTCAATATTTGTCTGTATACTAATATATCAAATATCCGACAAAACGCCAATAAAATGCTATGATACTAATAAAATGAAAAATGTTTGAGGAGAACTATATGCAACCTTATTTAATATGCCTCGATTTGGACGGCACATTACTAACAGATGATAAAGAAATCAGCCCTTATACAAAGGAAATTTTAACGGAATTGCAAAAGGCTGGACACCATATCATGATCGCGACAGGTCGTCCCTATCGCGCAAGTCAAATTTATTATCATGAACTTAATTTAGAAACACCTATTGTTAATTTCAATGGTGCTTTCGTACATCATCCAAAAGATGCTCAATTTGACACAATTCATGAAGTTTTAGATTTAGACATCGCTAAAAGTGTCATCGAGGTACTACAACAAGCAAACGTAACAAATATTATTGCCGAAGTACAAGATCATGTTTTTATCAATAATGAAGATCCTCGATTATTCGAAGGTTTTTCTATGGGTAATCCTAAAATAAAAACGGGTAATCTATTAAATTCTCTTGACACACCGCCAACATCTCTACTTGTGGAAGCTGAGGAAATTCATATTAATCGCATTAAGCAAATGTTAACACGGTTTTATGCTGAAAATATTGAACATCGTCGTTGGGGTGCACCATTCCCTGTCATTGAAATAGTAAAACGGGGTATAAGTAAAGCACGTGGCATTGATGTTGTTAAAGACTATTTGAATGTGCCAACATCTCGAATTATCGCTTTTGGTGATGAAGATAATGATTTAGAAATGATTAAATATGCGAAATTTGGTGTTGCCATGGATAATGGACTAGATGAATTAAAACATGTTGCAAACCACGTTACTCATGACAACAATAGCGATGGCATTGGTCGTTATTTAAATGAATTTTTTGATTTAGGATATAACTATTAAGGATAATGCATTCAGTACATTATATTTAAGGAGAATGAAGACATGCAAAAAATGATTGTAGTAGGTGCTGTAGCTGGTGGCGCTACCTGTGCAAGTCAAATTAGAAGATTAGATAATGACTGTAAGATTACAATATTTGAGCGAGATCGTGATATGAGCTTTGCTAATTGTGGCTTACCCTATTATCTAGGTCAAATCGTTTCATCTCGAGATCAATTATTACCTATTACCCCAAGCTCATTTAAAGAAGATAAAAACATTGATGTTAAAACATACCATGAAGTTGTCGCCGTCGATACGCAACGCAATATTGTAACCGTCCGAGATCGACAGAAAAATCAAACCTTTGAAGCAGCGTATGATAAATTGATTCTCAGCCCAGGTGCAAATGCTAACAAACTCAACAGCGATAGTCCTATGGTTTTTACACTTCGCAATATGGAAGATACTGACCAAATAGACAAATATATTAAAAACCATCACGCACAACGTGCACTTATAGTTGGTGCGGGTTATATTGCTTTAGAAATTCTTGAAAATTTATATCATCGTGGTTTAGATGTCACATTAATCCATCGCTCTGAACATATTAATAAACTGATGGATAGCAACATGAATCAGCCAATTTTGGAAATGCTGAACCAATATAAAATACCATATCGATTTAATGAAGAAATCGATGATATTGACGGCTCAATCGTTCACTTTAAATCAGGTCACTCTGAACAATATGATATTGTTATAGAAGGCGTAGGAACACATCCAAATTCTAAATTCCTTGAGTCTTCAAATATCCAACTAGATACACAAGGTTTTATTCCAGTAAATGATAAATTTGAGACAAATATTAGCAATGTTTATGCGCTTGGAGATGTGATAAAATCACATTATCGCCATGTAAATCTCCCTGCACAAGTCCCATTGGCTTGGGGAGCCCATCGTGCGGCTAGTATTATTGCTGAACAAATTGCTGGGAATTCAAATATTACTTTTAAGGGCTATTTAGGCTCAAATATTGTTAAATTTTTTGATTATTCATTCGCCAGTGTAGGTATAAAGCCTAATGAATTGAAGCATTTTGACTATAAAATGGTTGAAATTACTGGTGGAACACATGCTGGCTATTACCCAGGAAATGATAAATTGCATCTACGTGCCTATTTTGATACAAATAATCGTAAAATCATTCGTGCTGCTGCAGTAGGAAAACAGGGTGTGGATAAACGCATCGACGTGCTGTCAATGGCCATGATGAATGACTTAACAATTGATGCACTTACCGAATTTGAAGTCGCCTATGCGCCACCATATAGTCATCCCAAAGATTTAATAAATATGTTGGGCTACAAAGCACGTAATCTTTAAAAATTTTAGGCAACGATTAATTAAATCTAGCATATAAAGCGAGCCATTATTACGAAGTATTGAAGCTAAAAATAAGCACAAAGATGATGTTGAATTTCAAACCATCTTTGTGCTTATTATCTTGAGATTTATATCCCATCCTGTTTTCTAGGGATAATGTACTAGTCTCTTCTATCAAATGATTATTTAACTTAATCCGAACATTTTGGTTAATGGACCAAGTGGTAAAATAATTCCTAAAATGATTGTAATCACAATTAATGCAATTGTCGTCCAAAATAATCCTTGTGTTGATTCATGCTTTTTACGTTTTATGATCGTTACTTCCATTAAAGCAACTACTGCTATGCCACATACCATTTTGAGTGTCAATAACATGTGGTTGCCTCCACCACTTGCAAATTCTTTAATAATTATCCAAAATCCAGAGATTAACGTTAGCAAAATAACAACCCTCAACACCATATGTAATGGTTTAGCTGTAGGCGTTCCACCTTGTGTTTTCGAATAATTAAGATATGTCACTATAAACATTATAATCGCAAGCACCCAGCTTAAAATATGTACATGTAACAAAACTTTATCCCCCCACTAAAAAATATCAATAATTACTTAAATAAATATAACATATTTACCACTCTACTGTATTCATCATCATTTACATTTATAACAATACATGTGCATCAAATCATAATTAAAAAAGCCTTGCACCTGCACAACAGCGGAAACAAGCCTTTGAAATCGTAGACTAAAGTATAATATTCATGGAACCTTCATCACTAAATACAGAATATGAATTTTTCACGTTAAAACGATAATTTCAATAACAAAAATGTGAGCGGGACAGAATTCATAATGAATTCGTAGTCCCGCCCCAGCAAGTTGACTAGGATTGAAAAAAGCTTAGTATAAGCGTATTTTTAATCCAGTCAACGACTGCTAATATATATTTCACAGCCTAAAACATAATGATGTCCCAGACTGATTTGTTATTAGGTAAGAGACGTTTTATATCTTAACCTCTATAACTATATGTTTACACACTAACTTATTCTGCAATATATGTTGTTAACGTACCAATATTGTCAATTGTTACTTTTACTTCATCGCCAGGTTGTAAATATTGTGGTGGCTCCATTCCAGCTCCAACCCCAGCCGGTGTACCAGTTGCAATAATGTCACCTGGATGTAATGCGACATATTTTGAAATTTCTTCAATTAATTCATCAATTTTTAAAATCATTTCTCCTGTATTACCATCTTGACGGATATCATTATTTACTTTAGTCACTATATTTACATTTTCCGGTGTTGGTAATTCATCTTTAGTCACAATAAATGGTCCCATAGGGCAACCACCCGTTAAGCTTTTAGATAAAAATGCTTGGTCTTGAGCATCCTGCGCTTTACGATCTGTAATGTCATTGATAATAGTATACCCATAGACATAATCTAGCGCTAAAGCTTTAGGAATTTTCTCACCTGATTTACCAATAACAATACCAAGTTCACCTTCATAATCCAATTGATCTGTAATATCTTTATGATTCGGAATTGTAGCATTATCGCCGATTAACGATGAAGCTGCTTTTGTAAATACATAGAGGCGTTGGACTTCATGATTAAGTTCGCTCGCATGATCTTGATAGTTTCTCCCAAAAGCAATAACATTATTTGGCGGTGTCACTGGTGGTAAAAATGTAATATCTTTGAATGCTATTTTATAATCCTCTGCTCTGCCACTATCTTCTGCAGCAACAACAGCTTTTCGTACTTGTTCTTGAAAATCTAACGTTTGGTTTTGTTGTAAGCCCGCTAATAATGATTTAGGATGAAAATCCCCTTCTGCAAAATCAGCAAATACTTTTGTTAAATCCCAAACCGCATCTTCACGTTTTACTTTCACGCCGTAAGATGTGACGTCTTCATGTTTGAATGACAAGAATTTCATTCATTATCAACTCCTCATCTATATCTTAACTCATATTATAACTATAATTTTCTTAAAATCACAAATATATATGTCCGAAAATTTCAAAAGTTAGCTCATACATTATGACAAACCTTGTTCAAATAATTTCGCTTTAAAAATCTTGATTGGACTGAACTATATGGATAATCTACCAAACTGGAAGAAATATAAAGAACCTTTTACTTCAGTATGGAGCATGGTTTCTAAAGCATTTTTATAATATTGCATTTGAATGCGATATTTTTCTTTAAGTTGTTCTCCTATTTCTTCATCTGTCATACCTTTTCGTCTATTAAAAGCATCTGTCTTATAATCAACAAAGTAATATTGATTATCTTTCTTATAAATTAGATCAATCATACCCTGAATAATCGCTACGTCTTCATGGTTATCTGATATATTATCAACTTTTGCTTGATTTACAACAAAAGGTAATTCACGATAAATTTGTTCAGCTTCTGCGATTTCAAGATATAAATCACTTTGAATAAACGTCATTATTTCTGGAAATTTAATGTCTTTCTTAGCATCATGTTCAATAATTTGTTGTGTGATTAAATGATCAATATATTGCTCCAATGCTTCCTCTGTCATACGCTCAGGTTTGAAAGGCAAATGTTGCATGACGGTGTGCATTAATGTTCCTACTTCGTTGGCTTTACGCTTCGTAACATGACGCATAAATCTTGGCCGTTCATATGTCGCAACACCAATGCGATATTGTCGAACGCGATCGTAGTTCGTATCGCTTTCTTCAGTTTCCAGTTGTCGTTTTAATTCAGATACGGATTGCTTAGAAGGCTTAGTGGTATTAATCACGTTTGGATATTTAAACTTAAGCTGTTGCGTAATTTTCGCCTTAATATCATCGTTGCCTGTATCCAACGTATTAAGATCCGAAATAGAACGCTGCTCATTCATATCTTGATGATTAGCTTCAATAATATCTTCAAAATAATCAATAATGATATTTACGTTTGGTCTTATGCTTTCTGCTAAATTTGCAATATCATTTTCGAACATTAAATCCGGTGTCAGTTCATAGGACTTATGCTTCGACAAAATACCATAAATAAGTTCAAAAGGATGTTCTGCTGTCAAACGCTCATTAACAGCTATATGTGAACCTGAAATAGCTAATTTTTCGTACTCTTCAAGTTTTTTTGTAGATTTAAGTCTGCCAATTAAAATAAGTTGTTCCTTTGCACGTGTCAATGCCACATAAATTAAACGCATTTCTTCTGATATCATTTCTTTTTCTGTTATTGCTTTATAAGCAACAGATGACAGTGAAGGATATGCCATATTTTTATCAATATCATAATAATCGATACCTAAACCATATTTTTGGTTTAAGATAACTTGTTCCCGTAAATCTTTCTTATTAAATTCCCTTGTTAATCCTGAATAAATAACAAATGGAAATTCTAATCCCTTACTGCTATGAATAGTCATCATTTTAACGACATTATCATTAGGACCTACGATATTTTCTTCGCCAAAATCTTGGCCGCGGTCAATCAGTTCATCTATAAAACGAATAAATTGATAAAGTCCTCTAAAACTAGAATTTTCAAATTCGATAGCCTTATTAAATAATCCATAAAGATTGGCCCGTCGTCCTTTACCACCAATCAAACCACTGAAATATTGGATAACATAATGGTCATGGTAAAACTTATCTATGAGTTGGTAAACTGGATTACTTTGACTATAAATCTGATACATTTTAATATCAGCTATGAAATTTTGTAGTTTCTTTACTAATTTTTTATTAGCCAAATCATGGTTAATATAGTTCACAATAGATTGATAGAAATAGTCATCATTAGGACTGAAGACACGTATATTAGCTAATTCATCTTCGGTAAATTGATAGATGACCGAACGCATCAATCCTACTAAATAAATATCTTGTAAAGGATTATCTATTGTTCTTAAAAATGATAAAACTAATCGCACTTCCGTTTGTTCGAAATAGCCTTGTCTACTGTTCACGTGAAAGGGTATGTCATGATCTTTAAACGCTTGTTGCAAGTCTCTAGCTTGCGAAAAACTACGTTCTAAAATAACAATATCTTTATATGTTGGTTGACGATAGTGACCCGTTTTCATATCAAATATACGCTTATTTTCTAAAATATCTTTCACCTGTTTAACAATATATTCAGCTTCTTGTTCTGAGCCATTTAGTTCACTATGTTCTTTATCTGCTTCAATCAATGTACGCAGCTCTACTGGATGATCCACCTCATCAAATGGCGCACCATAGTACAATTGTGCAGCATCATCGTAACTAATTTCACCAACTTCTTCGTCCATCATGTGCTTAAATAAATAGTTAGTGGTACTTAACACTTCTTTTCTAGATCGGAAGTTTTGCGACAAATCAATGCGTATACCTGTGCCGTTACCCTCTGCATTAAAACGTTGATATTTCTCAATAAATAGACTTGGGTCTGCTTGTCTAAATTTGTAAATAGATTGCTTGACATCCCCTACCATAAATAAATTACCGTCTGCTTCTGAACCAGTCTTAATGCAGGATAATATTTGTTCTTGTACGCGATTGGTATCTTGGTATTCATCTACTAATATTTCAGCAAACTGTTCGCGATACATCTCCGCGATATGAGAAGGTGAGCCATCATCATTTGTTAATATTTGTAACGCAAAATGCTCATAGTCAGCAAAGTCTAGGATATTACGACTTCGTTTTTTTTGACCAAATGCAGTTATAACGTCTTTAACAATGTCTGCTAATATATTTACTCGTGGTGCCAACCTTTGCATATCTCGCTTTAAATCTTGCGCACTGCGTGAGAAATAGTCTGCTTGGACTTTGGATACAAGCGATTTATATTTATCGTAATATGCTTTAGCTTCAACAAGTGCATCACCCATAGTTTCATTTACTTCTTTTATCTTTTTAGTCAATGCAGGAAATCTACTGACAAATTCATGATTTGCAATTACATCACTTTGTATCATATCTCCATCAAAGGCTTTAGTCATAAAAGCCATTTCATCTTCAATGACAGCTATTTGCTTGTCCGTATCTTCAGCTAAAGTAAATATTTCATAGCTTTTACTTAAAGCCTCTTGTGCAGCACGTAAAAAAATACGCGACAAATCTGTCAACAATTGTAACAAGTTGTCTTGTTGTGCTTCATTTTGGTATGGTTTCACTAATTGGGTTAACCATTCAAAAGGATTGGGGTTCGCAATACTAAAGTAATAAAGAGATTTAATGATTGTTCTAAAGTCATCGTCATTTCTATCCTTAGACAATTGCTCTGCTAGTTCAATGAAATCGCTGTTTAACACATCATAGTAGTGTTCTAAAGTTTCATCTATGGTCTGTTCTAACAGTAAGATGTTTTCTGCTTCACTACTCGTTCTAAAATTAGGATCAACATCTAACACATCGTAATGCTGTTGTATTAGCTTTAAACAAAAACTATGCAATGTAGAAATTTGAGCTTGGTGTATCTTTATGCGTTGATTCTTTAAATGCGTATTATTAGGATCTTCAAGTGCTGCTTCTTGAATGCGTTGTTCTACCCTATGTTTCATTTCACGTGCACTTAAATTAGTAAAAGTAACCACCAATAATCGATCAACATCAACATTGTCTCTGATGATACGTTGAATAATTCTTTCTACTAAAACTGCCGTTTTCCCTGAGCCGGCAGCGGCCGCAACTAACACATCTTGACCTTTAGCATATATACTTTGCCACTGCGCATCTGTCCAAATTACCCCTTCGGGCTTGACTGGTATCATGCATCGTCACCTCCATCTTTAACCGCCTCTTGGATTTCTTCAATAGGATTAATTGTTTCATCAACTGTACGATATCGTTTACTATCAATCATGCCATCAACATGACAAACAGACTGATAGCTACAATATTGACAAGGTAAAGTTTGTTTATATTTTAATGGCGCCACTTCTGTATGTCCTGCCATAATATTAGATGCGGTTTCAATAAAGTTACGCTTATTATGCTCAATAAACTTCATGATTGTCGCTTCATCAGCGACTTGACTGCCTCGCTGATTTATAGTGTTTTTAGCTGTTTTTCCCACGGGTATGATATCAGACACAAATTTTGGTTCCATTCTTAAATCTAAAGCATTTAACACTTCTTCTGAGCTATTTACTAATCCACTCATTCTAAACGCTTTTTTAAAATCTAATTCTAACTGAACATCATCAATATCAGTCCAATGTTTATAATTGATGCGAGGTTCATGCACATGAAAATACAGCAATCCCCCTGGTTTAACTGTGTCTGATAATCCTAACCGTTCATGGTTCTGCAAGACAATATCCATATATGTCATCATCTGCATTTGTAAACCATAGTAAACCTTCTTTAAATCTAGCTTTGCACTTTCTTTTGACGATTTATAATCAATAATATTCACATAACTTTGATCATCTTCAGTGTAGGTATCTATGCGGTCAATTTGTCCTCTTATATTAATCGGAATGCCTTGAGTTGTTTGAAGTGATTCGGCCATAAGTTCATCTTCATGAGGCTTGCGACGAAATCCGGTTTCAAAGCGTTGTGGCTTAAATTTAGAATAGCTACTTTGGTATTTTAATGCGCCAAGTGTTGTTTCTATAATGGCGCCAATACGCTGCGATAAATAGCGATAATAAGCTGTAGAATTTAATAAATTAAATTGAACTTTCGGTAAAATTTCTTCAAGTGCTTCAGAAGTCAGCTGTTTGATTGTCTTAGCGTTTAAATGTTTAAAATCACCATTAACTCTGTCAGAAATGTACTTTAATACAGAATGAAAAATGTCACCAAGATCAAAGTTTTGCAATTGATATTTCGTACGCTCATTTAAGCGTAACCCATGAGAAGCATAGTGTTTAAATGGACATTGTTGATATCCTTCAAAACGTGACACACTGGCATTAATCGCTTTACCATATAATTGCTGTGCCAATTGATCACTCAATTGTACAGTGTGATTATCATAAGTTAATGACGTTAATAAATAATCAAGTCCATCATTTAATTGTGCATCATCTCGCATGACTTGATACGTATCTATCCATGTATCTGCAACGATTTCATCATCAAGCCATGCACGTAAAGCTTCAAATAAATGAATTTTAGTTTGATGGCCATGTTCAACGAGTAATAATGGTTGTTGCGCATGAACATAATTTAAATTATCTATCTGCATGTTTGTATAAAGCTGCTTAATTTGAGACAAAAATGGACTGATTTCTTTTTCATCGCCAGAATTACCCATTAAGCTGTACGAAAAAGTTACTTGTTGTGTCGCACGTGTCATTGCTATATAACATACAAATGCTTCATCCATCTGCAAAACATCTGATGTTGGACTCAACTCAATATGAGTTTGTGTTTCAAAAAATTTCTTTTCTTCATCAGATATTAAGCTCGTAGAAGCAATCGGTTGAGGTATCACGCCATCATTCATACCAACCATAAATACTTTAGCCTTGTTGTCTACTTTAGCTAAATCCATGCTCCCTATTGATACTTGATCTAGCGTTTGAGGAATCATGGCAAATTCTAACTGTTCTAAACCAATATCTAGTACTTCGTTAAAACGTTGTAATGACATCTCAGTCGTTCCAAATACTGTGACTAAATCATCTAAAATTTGAATGATGCCATTCCAAATTTGATCAATTTCTTCTGCTTCTTCATACCGATGATCAGCCTCTAACGTATCACGTATAGTCATTAATTGATTAGGCAGTTCAAAATATTCCATGCTTTCGTAAAATGCCGTAGCATAATCAATGACAGTATGCGCATCATTCATCGCCTGTTCGAAATAGAGAATTTTATGAACCACATCATCTTTTAGTTGCACAACCTTTTCAAAGGTTTCCTGTTCTTCAGGTGTAAGCTGATGTTCTTTACGCCCCATTTTCTGGAAATGTTCTATTTGAAATCGAGATTCATCAAACCAACGTTTCCCAGTGATACCGCGTTCTAATACAAAATTTTCTAATAAATCAATAAGATAACTGCTGTTTTTTATTTGATATGTTAAGATATCTGTTTTAAATAAGCGCAGCATAGCATCTGTACTCCAATTTGTACGCATGACTTCTATCAATGAACGCACCATTTCCATGATAGGATGATGTGTCATAGATTTCTTTATATCAATATGAAATGGGATGTCAAATTGTGGCAGGACAGATGCTAGTAGATATGCATAGCTTTCATCTCGATACAGTATTGCTATGTCTTGATACCTTAAGTGTTGCTCACGCGTCGCTTTAATAATTTGTCGTGCAACTTCATTGACTTCTTCTCGTATACTTGCTGCTTCAAGTATTTGAATGTGACCTTGTTGTTGGATTGGATTAATTTGTAAAGCATCAAATTCTTGTTCTAAGTGCACTAAATCATGATTAGTAAATCGATGTTGTTGGTTAAAATGTTTGCGATTTAAAGTTATATTTAATTCTGCTGCAATTTCTTCTAAATGTTGTAATACTTCAGATGGCTTTCTAAATAGACTAAATGGATCAGTATTTCCATCAGTTGTTAGAAGTACAGTTACCTTCTTAGCATACTTCACTAAATGTTTGATAATGTCGTACTCTAATGATGAAAAGTTATGGAAACCATCTATATAAATTTCAGCACGCTTCAACCATTGTGACTGTGGCATAACATTAATGAATTGCTTCAGCTTATCTTCTGATGTGATATAACGTCCAGCAATTTGACGCTCAAAAGCATTATATATTAATGCAATATCTTCTAATTTATGTTGCATGCGTGTAGGTAATGAATGTTGTGTCACAAGCGATTGCAAATCCTCAGGTGTTACAACATATTTCTTAAAATCTTGTATTTGTTCTGCTAATTTCTCACTAAAGCCATAATATTTAGCTTGAGAATGATAAAGCTTTAATTCCTGTTGGTGATTTTGAACAATATCATAAATCATCATTTCCATGGTTGATTTAGATAAGCGTTCTTCTGATAAGCCACCTACTTCTTGAAACACACGATGGCTTAATCGCTCAAAATGTAGTACTTCTGTTCTAAGACTTCCATACAATTCATGGTCGCTTACAAAAGCTTGTTCCAACTGAAAGGTACTTTGAGTAGGGGCTATGAGTACAATCGGGTCTCCAAGAGGTTGGCGTTTCATTTCTGATTTAATGTCACTAATCATTTGATAGGATTTGCCGGTCCCAGCTCTTCCGATATATGTATTAAATTCCATAAATATAGCCACGCTCCTTTATTAAATTCATTTTAACACAGAACATACGTTTCTATATAGTGATTTTATGAGGTTGTTCGCAGATAATCGAAAATACTTTTTATGATAAATAAAAAGAGACGTTGCGCATTGAAATGCAATCATCTCTTGTCTATATCATTAGCTCATATCAGGGTTAAAATTAAATTTAAAATCAGTTAATGGCCAAAATCTTAAAGACACTTTACCGACAATTTGCTTTTCATCGATAAGGCCAAAAGCACGGCTATCTTTACTTACCTCACGATTGTCTCCTAACACGAGGTATTTATGTTGAGGTATGACATTAGAATTATGTTTTGCACCGGCCAAATCTTTTATATCTAAAGATCCAGTAATATACTCTCCTTGCTTACGTTTCATATTGTATTCGAGATAAGGTTCTTTTACTTTTTTTCCGTTTATAATAAGTTGATCATCTCGATAGTATACTTTGTCACCTGGTGTGCCTATAACGCGTTTAACATAATCATCCTTTTGGTTAGCATGGAAGACAATGACATTCCCCTTTTTCACAGTGCCTACTTTATAGCCGATAATATTGACCAGAACATGATCGCCATCTTTTAATGTTGGATTCATTGAGTCTCCTTTAATGGTATATGATTTCGCTACAAAATTAATGATTAGTATGACTAAAATAATACCTACCGCTATAGCTATTAACCATTCTGTCAATTCCTTTTTCACATAAACACCTCCTTTATCGTTCATAGTTATAACGAAAATGATGGAAAGGATAATAAGTTAAATTAACATCACCAATAATGTCTTTTTTATCTATAAGTTGATATGACTGAGATTGCTTATTTAATCGACTATCATCAGATAGTACAAGGTACTTATCAGGTGGAATGATATCTCCTTCTGAATGAGGTAAATTGCGTAACTGAAAGTCTGTTTTTATATTTTTAGCATATGATGCTTTAATTTGTCTATCATCTCGATATAATTGCCCCTGCTTGACTTCAACTGATTCACCAGCCATACCGACAATTCGACTAAACTTTAAATCACCATGTTGTCGGAACATAACGACATCGCCATGTTGTAGTATGTTAAACGTCACTTTGACTTTATTAACAATGACACGATCATTTTTTTGTAAAACAGGTGCCATGTTCTGTTGCTTTACTACTGCACCTTGAATAATAAAAACATTTAAAATGAAAACAAAAATTATCGCAGCAATAAAAGCTATTATATATTGACTAACTTTTTGCACCTTGTCACTTCTCCTTTGATTGACCCATAAAATACTTTTCAACTTGTTTGCCAACAATCCATAATACAACTGTAACTAAAATCAATAATATGCCACGAATAGGATGCGTAAATAATGTTGTTATTCCTGTGCCCATCATGCCTAATAATAATATAGAAATCAATTTAGAGATTAGCAAAATAATAAAGTAATATTTAGTCTTAATATGGGATAAACTTGCAACAAAATTCACTAACGTAGTGGGCGTAAACGGGAAGCATAGTAAGATAAATATAGGCACCGGTCCTTGTCTATCTATAAAATGAATAAGCCTTTTCACCGCTGTTCTTTGCTGAATTTTAAGCATAAATTTGGAATGAATAAATCGTTTGCAAATAAGATAGACTGTAAATGTACCTGCTACAATTCCCAACCAAGATATAATAATTCCTACAGTAAATCCATAAGCATGAATAACAACTGTAATATAAAGAAATAACGGTAAGATGGGTACCATAGCTCTTAAATATAGAAGTAGAAAGCCAGCCAAATAGCCCAAATCTCGAAACGCATCAAACCATTGTTCAATTTGTTGTAACATGAGTGACCTATCCCTTCTATAAATAATGTCTGACATTGCTATTTACTTAAAAACATTGTAGCAAATAAACGCCTACAATACCTTATTGAAAGACTAAAAACCGATATGCGGCACTATTACCACATATCGGCTCAACAAACTTTAATAAACCATTACCTATTATAGGCGTGCTTCTAAATCAGCTTTTTTATCTTCATAACCTGGTTTACCTAGTAATGCAAACATGTTTTGTTTGTATGCTTCAACTCCAGGTTGATTGAATGGATTAACGCCTAGTTGATAACCGCTCATTGCGCAGGCTAATTCGAAGAAATATACTAAATAGCCAAATGTTTCTTCATCTAATCTTGGTACATTAATGACAATGTTTGGAACACCGCCATCTGTATGTGCTAATAGCGTACCTTCAAATGCTTTAGTATTGACTTCGTCCATTGTTTTGCCTGCTAAATAGTTTAAACCGTCTAAATCCTCGCTATCTTCTTCAATCGTGATATCTTGTTTAGGATGATTTACTTTAACTACAGTTTCAAATAAGAAACGACGTCCTTCTTGTACATATTGTCCTAAAGAGTGTAAATCAGTTGTATAGTTAGCACTTGATGGATAAATACCTTTGAAATCTTTACCTTCTGATTCACCAAATAATTGTTTCCACCACTCGTTGAAATATTGCATAGACGGCTCATAGTTAATTAACATTTCAGTTGTGTAGCCTTTATTATAAAGAACGTTACGAATCGTTGCGTATTGATATGCAATATTATCGTCTAAATTATCAGATGATAACTCTTTACGTGCTTTATTTGCACCTATCATCATTGCTTCAACATTAATTCCAGCTGCTGCAATAGGCAATAGACCTACGGCAGTTAGTACAGAATATCGTCCGCCAACATCGTCAGGAACAACAAATGTTTCATAGCCCTCATTATCAGCAAGTTGTTTCAACGCACCCTTTGCTTTATCAGTAGTAGCAAAAATACGTGTTTGTGCTTCTTTTTTACCATAACGTTGTTCAACTAATTGCTTAAATAATCTAAATGCAACTGCAGGCTCAGTAGTCGTACCTGATTTAGAAATTACGTTAACAGAAAAATCTTTATCAGCTAAATAATCGAGTAATTCTTGAGTGTATGTGGATGATAAATGATTTCCAACAAAAACGATTTCAGGATATTCTGTATTATTACGGAATGATGAGGTTAGCATTTCAATTGCAGCACGTGCACCTAAATAAGATCCTCCAATTCCAATTACAACAAGCACATCAGAATTAGCTTTAATGCGTTTTGCCGCTTCAACAATTCTAGAGAATTCTTCTTTATCATAATTTTCTGGTAAATCAAGCCAACCTAAGAAATCATGACCCGCACCTGTTCCCTCATGAATTGTACGATGAATTGATTTTACAATTTCTTGTTGTTGTTCTAGTTCATGTTTTTCAAAAAATTCTAACGTTTTACTATAATCTAATTGAATATGCGTCATTTAAAAAGCCTCCTGTGGGGTAGATTACTTTAATTTTACTAACTTTGTATACCTTATTCAAATTTCAAGTCCTTAGAACTAAATTTGAGCTATTTAAAAAATGATAATGATATCAAATTAAAGTAAAATCTACCATTACTTTTTTATGCATTTTTCATATTTTTTAGAAATTACAAAAAAGCTTTAAATGTGAACATATAAGGCTAATAAAGAAAAATGATAAAGTTATAAAATGTATAATTATGTAATAAAACGGTTTTATTTTCATTACCTTTCTGTTATGATAAAGTCATAATGATAATTATGAAAACAATTTGAGGTGACTATATAATGAAAGATAAAATCGTGTTAGCTTATTCTGGTGGATTAGACACTAGCGTAGCAGTTAAATGGCTTATAGATAAAGGATATGATGTTGTAGCTTGTTGTTTAGATGTCGGTGAAGGAAAAGATTTAGATACTGTACACTCTAAAGCTTTAGAAATGGGCGCAATTGAATGCCATATTATCAATGCTACGAAAGAGTTTAGTGATGACTATGTAAGCTATGCTATTAAAGGTAATTTGATGTATGAAAATAGTTATCCTCTCGTATCAGCATTATCACGACCACTCATTGCTAAAAAATTGGTAGAAATTGCTGAACAAACACAGTCAATTGGTATTGCACATGGCTGTACAGGTAAAGGAAACGATCAAGTACGTTTTGAAGTAGCGATCAAAGCTTTGAACCCTAAATTAAAAACATTTGCACCCGTGCGAGAATGGGCTTGGAGCCGTGAAGAAGAAATTGATTATGCATTGAAACACAATATTCCTGTATCTATCAATCATGATTCTCCTTATTCAATTGATCAAAATTTATGGGGCAGAGCAAATGAATGCGGTATTTTAGAAGATCCTTATGCAACGCCTCCAGAAGATGCATTTGATTTAACAACACCTATTGAAGAGACGCCAGATACTGCTGATGAAATTATCCTATCATTTAAAAAAGGTATTCCAGTTAAATTGAACGATAAAGCCTATGATTTAGATGAGCTAATCTTAACTTTGAATGACCTAGCTGGGAAACATGGCATCGGTCGTATCGACCATGTAGAAAATAGACTTGTAGGTATTAAATCGAGAGAGATTTATGAAACGCCTGGTGCTGAAGTCATTTTAAAAGCACACAAAGCGCTTGAAACCATTACGCTAACAAAAGATGTGGCACATTTCAAACCGATCATTGAAAAACAATTCGCAGAGCAAACATACAACGGGTTATGGTTCTCACCTTTGACAGACAGCTTAAAAACATTCATTGATTCAACACAGCAACATGTTGAAGGAGATGTCAGAATTAAATTATTTAAAGGTAATGCCATCGTTAATGGCAGACAATCACCTTACACGCTTTATGATGAAAAATTAGCAACCTATACTAAAGAGGACGCATTCAATCAAGAAGCTGCTGTTGGCTTCATTGATATCTTTGGCTTACCAACACAAGTCAACGCCATGTTACATGGAGGCTATAGCAATGAGCAATAAAGCATGGGGTGGACGCTTCCAACAGCAACCCGAGGAATGGGTAGATGATTTTAATGCGTCCATCGATTTTGACCAAACCTTAATTGATCAAGACATTGCAGGAAGTATTGCACATGCCACAATGTTAGCAAATCAAGGTATCATCTCAACACAAGACAAAGCGGATATTATAGACGGGCTAAAAGCAATACAAGCTGATTTTCATCAGCATAAATTAACATTTAAACATTCATTGGAAGATATTCATTTAAATATTGAACATGAATTAATTGAGCGCATAGGTGCAGCAGGTGGTCGACTGCACACTGGTCGTAGTCGCAATGACCAAGTTGCAACGGATATGCATTTATATACAAAACAACAAGTTTTAGATATAACAACGTTAATTAAATCTTTCCAACAGACCATCGTTGAGCTTGCCAATCAACACGTTGATACGATAATGCCTGGATACACGCATTTACAACGTGCTCAACCTATATCTTTCGCACATCATATTATGACATATTTTTGGATGCTTGAACGTGATAAAGGACGCTTTACTGATAGCTTAAAACGTATAGATATCTCACCATTAGGTGCAGCAGCCTTAAGCGGTACAACATATCCAATTGATAGACATGAAACGAAGGACTTACTCGGATTTGCTAGCGTTTATGAAAATAGTTTAGATGCCGTTAGTGACCGTGATTATATTGTAGAAACATTGCACAATATTTCATTAACAATGGTTCATTTATCACGCTTTGCCGAAGAAATTATTTTTTGGTCAACAGATGAAGCAAAGTTCATTACACTTGCGGATGCATTTTCAACTGGTTCCTCTATCATGCCACAGAAAAAGAATCCCGATATGGCTGAACTTATCCGTGGCAAAGTGGGACGTACAACAGGTCACTTGATGAGTATGCTTGTAACACTTAAAGGGTTACCACTAGCATACAATAAAGACATGCAAGAAGATAAAGAAGGATTATTTGATGCTTTGCATACGATCAAAGGTTCATTAAGAATATTTGAAGGTATGATTGCAACTATGACTGTTAATTCAGAACGCTTAGCACAAACAGTTATACAAGATTTTTCAAATGCAACAGAGTTAGCTGACTATTTAGTTACTAAAAACGTCCCATTTAGAACTGCACATGAAATCGTTGGAAAAATAGTATTTGAATGTATACAACAAGGTATTTACCTCCTAGATGTCTCACTAGAACGCTACCAGGCTTATGACGCACGCATTGAAGCAGATATCTATGACTACCTCAAACCAGCAAATTGCTTACAACGTCGCCAAAGCTATGGTTCTACGGGACCTGATGCAGTTAAACATCAACTTAAAGTAGCGCAAGCATTACTCGATGAATCATAAATCATTCATTAAAAATTGATTTCATTTTATAATGATTTCTTTTGGTTCTATAATAAATCGGACTGGTGAGATAAAACACTAGTTCGATTTTTAAATTTTGAATAGAAAAATAGTGCAATTACCTCTATAATAATTAGCCTATTGGTTATTCGACCTACTTGCAGATAATCACTAATTTAAGCTGTAACATAAATATGCATTTACCATAAAACTGCCTAAGACTTATCATCTTTTGGTGTGATTGTATAAGTAATTGCTATCGTTACCAGTATGATGATATGACTGATTATTCCTAAAAAAATGGCATAACCAGATGCATAGAACGGTTTAAAATACCCTGATGTTTCATACAAATTCATAAAAACATGCGTACAAATGAAAGATATTACTATACCTATTGTTCTAATCATAAATGTTGAGACATAGCTCTTAAAGCTTTTAATAAACATTCCGAGAGCAATAGATATTATAACTAGCGGAATATATCCCCACATCACTTTATAATGATAATCTATAATTAAACCAAAATAATCTATTGGAAGAATGGATAGTAAGTAGATGGATAATTTAAATTTATTCACTGGTATGGTTCTCCTTTAACATGTGATGATTTCAAATAAAGTATTATTAATTATCTTTACGTAATATATTATATCTGCTAAGTTTTAAAATTTTATGAAGAATCGACATGCGTTTGTATTTAAACTTTGTTATTTACAGTAATATTTTATTGTGATAACTATGCTATTAATTTCTAATCATTTTTATAAAAAAACTTTCGCTAAGTTCACATTAAATCAATTTAGCGAAAGTGTTAGGTATCCTTCTCACAACAAGTCTTATTACAATAACGCATGAGATATACATTCTTATAATATTAACTAAAATATAGCAGCAGCGCATTAATATCAATATACATAAAATGTTTGCCCATTTTAAATAAGTATAGTAAAACAATAATCAGTAAAACAACAAACATTGCCGATTTGTATTTTTTCTTTTCCTGCTTCTCTTCTTTTTCATTAGTTTTATCCCTATTTAAATATTCCAGTAATTCTGCTTCTATTTCTTTATCTATTTTTGATTTCTCGTCTTCATAATTTTTGCTGTGTTTTTCAGGAACTTTATTGTCATTCTTTTGATTATCCTTGAGAGTCATATCTTATACTCCTTTTTACCTACAAAACTTACGACTTAAATACTTTCTGATATTGCACGTACCCTGACACATAATGTTCTATATCATCAATTCTTACACGATAACCATGATGTTTAATAAAGAAACTATTTAAAATGCGACCTGGCTTTTTAAAATACATCGCAATTTCAGGATAAAAGAAACCCGTGCGTTCATAATCTGCCCTTGTATGGATCGTATCAATAAATTTATCTTCGTCTAACCATTCTGCAACCAAATCATCATATCCCGAAGCTTTAGCCTTTTCAACTAAATGATATGTGGCCATCAGCATTTCTAAAAACGTAGGGTATGTTGTTTCCCTCTGTTTAATATAATCCAAGTGAGAACTAACGTTTTGAATTCCAAAACGGTAATACTTTTCTTCCGATGAAATTTGAACTAACTCATTTGTGCAATAGCCTAACCAATGGTCATGATATTTCCAATAATCATTAGCAATAAAATACTCAAATAATATTTTTACCGTTTTTATCCATTGCGGCTGCTGATCGATTTGATATAACCGTAATAGCGCAAGTGCTGCTTCTCCATCATAATATACAATACGATATTTTTCTTTTACAGTTAAATCTGGATAATTTAAAATATGTACCGTTTCGCCTGTCGTCTGATTAATCATTTTTAACATACCTTGAGCAACTTGCTGCGCTACATTTAAATAACGTTTATTAAATTGTCCATATTTTAAATATTCACATACAGCAAAAATAAATGACGCATTTTGACCTAATTTAATTTCATTGATATCATTCGTACCATCAAAAACAAACATTGCTCCTGAGTTATCTTTGCATAAACAATAATCAATAATATAGTCAATTGCTTTCTCTGTTGATGTAATATCTTTCTGTTGATATGCTAAACCTTCAATTAATGCATACGTTGAGGAAGCGTGTCTAAGTACGTTATAAAAATTAATCGTTTTATCAAAATGTGGAAAATAACCATAAATATAGCGTCCATTCGGCATTAACATATTTTGTAAAAAGTCAGAACTCTTATCTATTAACTTATCAATTTCTGTATGTAAATTATTAACTATACGTAAGTTTTTTTGATATCCTCTTCCATGTAATTGATAAATACCTTCACCATCATATATAAACCCTTGTGTATAAAACTTCGTTACATTTTTATCTTTGTAAAATTCATAGCTAAAACCTTTTTTATGTGTCGTATATTTTTTAAGATAATTATTAATATTTTCTTCGGATAAAAATAAAGTGTTCGTACCTTTTTTAGGTCTAACAAATGCATTGGCATTAATTTCTTCTGGTAAAAAAGTTAAATTCCAATAATTATCCATTGCAATACCAAAATCAATATAATTTCTACGAGTAGTTATCAATTCTTCAGCTACATTATCAAAACGAATGGTTTGTGTATCAGTAACGATATCCAATTTTATCCATTGCGGGTAACTACCTGCTTGTTTCTTAAATTTTTGGCATCGCTTCATAACATCACGTTCAAGATTACGCTTATTTTTTAATAATTTGACTTGCGCTTTAATATTGGGTTTGCCCAAACTCACAAATATCTTATCAAATTCAGGATAGAAATTGTTGACTTGATCAACTAAGTCTTGAATTTTACTTTCTATATTCATAGGCTTTCTCCTTTAATAATAGGTTAACTTTACTTTACAAATATTTTATTTTTTCTGCAAATTTTCAATCAATTATAAAAAAGGACGGACAGACGCCCGACCTTTCTGTAAAATATAATTAATTTTCTTTACGATTTTTATGACGTTTGCCGAATAATAATAAGGAAAGCAATGATATCAAACCAAAATTAATTTATAATTCGAACACCATCGTAGGGCTACATCTTATCACCCTAAAATGATAACGAGCTGTATATTATCTAATACATAAGAGAAAAGACAATTTCTATTAAAATTATTTGATAGAAATTGTCTTTTTTACATTGTTTAAGAACTTAATATCCTAGACCCTAAAAATTATTATTGTATTTTATGCCCAACCACGATAACGAGCAGCTTCGGCAGTACGCTTAATACCGACAATATATGCTGCTAATCTCATATCAATTCTTCTATTTTGAGATAATTCATATATTGTATCAAAGGCTTCAACTAATTTTTCACGTAATTTTTCATTAACTTCTTCTTCTGACCAATAGTAGCCTTGGTTATTTTGCACCCATTCAAAGTATGATACCGTTACGCCACCAGCGCTTGCAAGCACATCTGGTACTAGTAAAATACCTCTTTCTGTTAGAATACGTGTTGCTTCAGGTGTCGTTGGTCCATTAGCTGCCTCAACAACAATATCAGCTTTAATATCATGTGCGTTATCTTCAGTAATTTGATTTGAGATTGCTGCTGGAACTAAAATATCACAATCTATTTCAAATAGCTCTTTATTCGAAATCGTATCTTCAAATAAATTTGTTACAGTACCGAAACTATCTCGACGATCTAATAAGTAATCAATATCTAGTCCATTAGGATCGTGTAATGCGCCATATGCATCAGATATACCTACAATTTTAGCACCCATATCGTATAGGAATTTTGCTAAAAAGCTACCTGCGTTTCCAAAGCCTTGAATCACTACTTTAGATCCTTCGATTTGACGTCCTCTTCGCTTAGCTGCTTGTTCAATAGCTATAACAACACCCAAGGCAGTAGAACGATCACGACCTTGTGAACCGCCTAAGACAATTGGTTTTCCTGTAATGAAACCAGGTGAATTGAATTTATCTAATGCGCTATATTCGTCCATCATCCATGCCATAATTTGTGAATTTGTAAATACATCAGGTGCTGGAATATCTTTAGTCGGTCCAACAAATTGTGAAATTGCTCTTACATAGCCACGAGATAATCTTTCAACTTCATGAATACTCATCTCACGTGGATCACACACAATACCACCTTTACCACCGCCGTATGGTAAGTTGACAATGCCACATTTTAAGGTCATCCACATAGATAAAGCTTTTACTTCCTCTTCATCTACTTCAGGATGAAATCTTACGCCACCTTTTGTTGGCCCAACTGCATCATTATGTTGTGCACGATAACCAGTAAATGTTTTTACAGTTCCGTCGTCCATTCTTACTGGAATACGCACTTCTAAAAATCTTAATGGTTCTTTAATTAAATCGTACATACCATCATCAAAACCTAATTTATGTAATGCCTCTTTAATAATACTTTGTGTAGAAGTTACTAAATTATTAGTCTCAGTCATGATCCTCTTCGCCTCTTTTTAACTAATGATTTCGCTTTCATAAACATTGTAACAATATGTCTTATGTTTTTAAAGGGGTTTCATACTAAATGTTACAATTTTTTGAACAGCCTTTAGTACTACCATTACAGTATGCCTAGCAATTTGTATAAACATCATATCAAAACTTTATATACCAATGTTTGATTGCCGAATTAAACATTGTGTCACAATAATTTAATCAATTTTACATCATACAAATAAATCAAAACAACTCCTTTATATAAATAAAAGAGTTGTTTTGTAAGCCCTTACATTTATAATGCCACAACCCACCAACAAAATACAAGCCCAATTTAAGACGACACTCCAATAAAAAGGAGCAGAACATAATTCATTATGAATTCGTAGTCCGCCCCGGTAAGGTTGACTAGGATTGAATAAAGCTGAGTATAAGCGTATTTTCAATCCAGTCAACTACTGCCAATATTTGGTTCAGAATATAATAGAGACATGTACTGTGTGTTTCTTTTAGTCCCGCTAGCTCGTGTTAATGACCTCTAATTCTCATCTGTTCTTGGTAGTGGATAAAAGCCATTATTAAATTTTTTCCACAAGTTCGGTGGTAATTCATAATGATCTTGTCGTGTTGAATCAAATGTAGAAATAATATCTTGCTCTTTGCCTTTTTCGATTTTTGAAATAAATTGATAATCGAGTGCAAGTTCACGTCCTAAAGCCACTAATTCGATATCTGCTGTTTCAACTGCATCTAATGCTTGGTCAGCCGTGAATATAGAGCCTATTCCAATCAATGGCATGCGACCATCTATCCATCTATGGATGAGTGGTAAGCGTTCTTGACCAGCGTATTTACCTTCTCGTGTTTCACCATGTACATGCATTGTTGATATATGAATGTAATCAATAGGTTGTTCTGCCAAAAGTTCAACCAATTGCTGAGTGATTTCCATTGTAATTCCTGGCGATTCTTGTTCTTCTGGTGATAAACGATATCCAACAATAAAGTCATCACTTGCATATTTTTGCTTTGCTTGAAGTACTTCTTGAACGACAGCTAGTGGAAATTTCATTGAATCTGCCCATTCATCATTGCGTCTATTATAGTATGGAGAAACAAATTGATGAATAAGATAATGGTTAGCTCCGTGAATCTCAACGCCATCAAATCCCGCTTCAATCACACGACGTGTTGCTTCACCAAAATCTTTAATCGTTTGTTCAATTTCTTCTGGTGTTATCTCTCGCGCGTGATGTTCTTGCTGCTCTCCAAAACTTTTCATTGAAATTGGACTAGGAGCTACAACATCACCATTAGGAGTCAAGTTTGGCAATGACTGTGCACCACCGTGATGTATTTGAACTAACGCCTTTGCGCCGTGTTTTTTCATCACTTTTGCTAAACGCTTTAAACCATCGATATCGGAATCATGTGCGACTGAAGGTTGACCTGGAAACGCTTTACCAAGATCATTAACATTACTTGCTGCATTAATCGCTAGACCAACATCTTTAGAACGCGTTTCACTAAATGTTATTTCACTTTCAGAAATTGTACCATCATCATTTGAAGTATTGTGTGTCATAGGTGCCAAAACAAATCGATTTTTTAGTTCAACACCGTTCGGTAGTTTAACTTTCTCAAATAACTTCGCATATTTTTTATTCATTGCAAATTTTCCTCCTTAATTTTGCACAAACTATAGCATGTGAACAACTTTAGTTCTAATTATTTGCTTGTTAATACATGTTGACATCCACTTTTTTTCTTCCCGAAAAACTAAATATCAATCATTTGTGAATTTTTATATAAAAAAACTAACGTTCCTTTTAATCAGCAACGTTAGTTTGACGTGTTCACAGTCATTCAATTGTTATGCATCGCACGTTTTGACTGTTTAATCCAGACCGGTAGGCGTTCTTCAAGCGTTTGAAACCCATACTTTTCTGTCTCTCTTATTTCATCCAAAACGGATTGTTTTTCTTTTTTACGTTCATAGTTTTTAAAGTAATCATTATCTTTAAGGGACAAATTAAGCTTTCCTTCATCATCAATTGATAAAATTTTAGCTTTAACTACCTGTCCCTCTGACAGAAATTTCTTTAAATTGTGGACATAGTCATCCATAATCTCTGAAATATGAATAAGTCCTTCAGTATGGTCAGGGGTCTCAACAAATGCGCCATAAGGTTGAATACCAGTCACACGTACCTTAATATGTTGACCTGCTCTATAGTGATTATTCAACGTGATAACCCCTTATATCTATTTTACTTAACATAATAATAATAGCACAAAACGATAATGTGGACTAATAATATTGTTAGGAACAGAGAAATCATGTAGTTTATAGACTAATTAAAAACCATGCAACTGATAACAATCAATCTACATGGTTTTAATTCTTGTTAAATCATATATTCTATTTATAAAAGTAGTGCTTGGGCTACCTATTAAATCCCAAACAGCAACAACTCATACAGCTAAATATTTAAATTCTTGTTGGTCGTGATTATATCGCGTTCTTAGTTCTTATTCTGCTACATCGATACCTTCAATAACAACATCATGTACAGGTTTATCTTGAGGACCTACTTTAGTATTAGCGATATCTTCTAATGTAGTGTCTCCTTCAATGAGTTGTCCGAAAACCGTATGCTTTTGATCCAACCATGGTGTACCGCCATTTTCTTTATAAGCTTGAGCGATTTCTTCAGGCCAGCCACCATCAACAAGTTGACTAATCATTGATTCTGGGATGTCTTTCATTTGTACAACAAAAAATTGTGACCCATTTGTATTTGGACCAGCATTGGCCATTGACAAAGCGCCATATAAGTTAAATGCTTCTAATGAAAATTCATCTTCAAAAGCACTTCCATATATGCTTTCTCCACCCATACCAGTTGCTGTAGGGTCACCACCTTGAATCATAAAGTCATTAATCACACGGTGGAATGTAACACCATCATAATAGCCATTTTTCGCATGTGTCACAAAATTTTCAACTGTTTTTGGAGCAATATCTGGGAATAATTTAAACGTCATGTCACCTTTATTTGTATGCATGATTACTTTAATTTCATTATCTTGTATTTCTTTATTTAACTGTGGATAGTTAGCCATTTCAATTCTCCATTCATGTTATGATGATATACATATATACTAACATATTTGAAAGGAAGTCATATAACATGTTACATCGATTTTCACATAAAACTGGGACTTATGGCGTCTCCATTGTAGAACAGCATGGTGATGAGGTTCTTGTTCAAATTGAGCAAGTGATTAAACATCCAAAACAAGGTGATTTACATCATCCCAAAGCTACAGAAGGCGTGTTCTTTCACGAGCGTAAAGCGCTAAGCCACTTTGAAAAGCGTTATGCTAAGCAGTCACAATTACGGGAATTTAATGTTGAACGTATGTCTTATGAAGCATCATTGCAACAAGCACTCTCCGCATTAGAAGATTCACTTAAAGAACAAAATGATGATTATGCACAGCGCGCATTAGAAAATTTGTCACGCATAAAAGAGGATTATACCCTTCAATACAAACAAAATTTTTACTAAAAAAACGTGTTTCTTCTTATTTAAAAGTCTCGATAAATGTAAGCATAGTAGTGATTGTCACGTTTTTCAGAACAATATGATTCATGTATAATGAATAACATAAACAAATTTTTAAAGGAGGACAATATAATGAGTTGGTTACATATTGCGGTTATATTACCGTTAATATTTGCACTCATTATTCCAATCCTATATCGATTCGTACCACGTATCCATTTAGGATGGTTTGTATTACCTGTCCCTATCGTCTTATTTATTTATTTTTTAACCTACATACCAATTACGACGTCAGGTAATACGATAATGAGAACTTTAAACTGGATGCCTCATATCGGAATGAACTTTGACCTTTATATAGATGGCTTAGGTTTATTGTTTAGCTTATTAATTACAGGGATTGGTAGTTTAGTCGTACTTTATTCGATTGGATACTTAAGTAAGCAAGAACAACTTGGAAACTTTTACTGTTATTTATTATTATTTATGGGTGCGATGTTAGGTGTTGTCATCTCAGATAATATGATTATGTTGTACTTATTCTGGGAGCTAACGTCTTTTTCCAGTTTCTTACTGATTTCCTTTTGGAGAACACGTCAAGCTTCCATTTATGGTGCACAAAAGTCACTAATCATTACAGTATTAGGCGGCTTATCTTTACTCGGTGGTTTTATTCTATTAGGTATTGCTGGAAATAGTTTTAGTATTAAGCAATTATTTGAAAATACCATTGAAATTCAAAATAGCCCAATATTTAATCTTGCGATGGTTTTAGTTTTAATTGGAGCTTTCACCAAATCTGCACAGGTACCTTTTTATATTTGGTTACCAGATGCTATGGAGGCGCCAACACCAGTAAGTGCTTACTTACATTCTGCAACCATGGTTAAAGCAGGATTATATCTAGTGGCGCGTATGACACCATTGTTTGCTGTATCTCAAGGTTGGATTTGGACCGTGACACTCGTCGGTCTAATCACTCTATTTTGGGCTTCTTTAAATGCAACTAAACAAACTGATTTAAAGGGTATTCTTGCATTTTCAACCGTCTCTCAGTTAGGCATGATTATGTCAATGCTGGGTATTGGCGCAGTAAGCTATCATTTCGAAGGCGCTGATAGCCAGCTCTATATTGCAGCTTATACTGCAGCAATGTTCCATTTAATTAATCATGCGACATTTAAAGGTGCCTTATTTATGGTGACAGGAGCGATTGATCACGAAACTGGTACGCGTGATATCAATAAGCTAGGTGGTTTATTGACTATCATGCCGATGACCTTTACGCTTACGATTATTTCAGCATTAAGTATGGCAGGCATTCCACCGTTTAATGGTTTCTTGTCAAAAGAATCATTTATAGATGCTATGCTTTCGGTAACACATGCAAATATTTTTAGCTTAAACACATTAGGTATGATTTTCCCAATCATGGCTATTGCTGGAAGTATCTTTACCTTTGTCTACGCTATTAAATTTGTCATGCACATCTTTTTTGGCAAACATCGTCCAGATCGTTTGCCAAAACAAGCACATGAAGCACCAATTCTCATGCTTGTGTCACCTACTATTTTAGCGATTCTAGTGATTGCCCTTGGTTTATTCCCTGGATGGACATCACAAGCACTTGTTGCACCTGCAGCACAAGCAATCAGTCAGTCATCAAATGTAGTAGCAGAATTTGAACTATTTCACGGTCTGACCCTAGCGTTCATCTCTACGTTAGTGATTTATGCTTTAGGAATTGTCTTTATTTTAACGTTTACTTACTGGGTTAAACTATTGCAAGCTCACCCTCAACGGCTAACGTTCAATTATTGGTATAATCGTTCGGGCATGCTTTTACCTAACTATTCTAAGGCAATGACAAGTAGTTATGTAGATGGTTTCTCACGTAATCATTTAGTTATTATCTTCAGTGCTTTATTAGTCATCACTATCGCTACACTGTCAAGTGTGCCTTTCCACTTTGACTTTAAAGACGTAAATCGTATTAGAATCTTTGAAGCAGCTATTATTGTATTGCTTGTTGTTGCTGCGTTTATGGTCGTCTTAGCTAAGTCTAGACTCTTTAGTATTATCATGTTGAGTGTCATTGGCTATGCCGTATCGGTACTATTTGTCTTCTTTAAAGCACCTGATTTAGCTTTAACTCAATTTGTTGTTGAGTCAATCTCAACTGCATTATTTTTACTATGTTTCTATTATTTGCCTAACTTAAACCGTTATAACGAGACGCGATCATTTAAAGTAACGAATGCTTTGATATCTGCTGGCGTAGGACTTGTTGTTATCATTTTAGGTTTGATTGCCTATGGTAATCGCCATTTCACTTCAATAGCTGAGTACTATAAAGCGCATGTGTATGATCTAGCTCATGGTAAAAACATGGTCAACGTCATCCTCGTCGATTTCCGTGGTATGGACACTTTATTTGAATCGTCTGTACTTGGTATTGCAGGTTTAGGCGTATATACAATGATTAAATTAAAAAATAAGCATAAAGCCAATTCAAGTGAGGTGAAGCGTTATGAACAGACAGAAAAATAATTTAATGTTACAGTATGCTGCTGTCATTATCGCTTTGTTAATTTCACTTTTTGCTGTCACATTATTTTTAGCAGGTCATTATACACCTGGTGGTGGCTTTGTCGGTGGTTTATTAATCTCAAGCGCTTTAGTAATTATCACCATTGCTTTTGATATCAAAACAATGCGTCGTATCTTCCCTTGGGATTTTAAAATTTTGATTGGTATAGGTCTTGTCTTTTGTGTAACAACACCTATTGCAAGTTGGTTATATGGCGAAAATTTCTTTACACATACTGAATTTAATGTTCCCTTACCATTGCTTGCACCTATGCATATGAATACGCCCATGTTCTTTGACTTTGGTGTGTTATGTGCCGTAGTTGGTACCGTAATGACGATTATTATAACGATTGGAGAGAATGACTAATGGAAATTATCATGATTATTGTTTGTGGCATATTAACTGCCATCAGTGTCTATCTCATCTTATCTAAAAGTCTTATTCGCGTTATTATGGGAACAACAATTATCACACATGCCTCAAATCTCTTTTTAATCACAATGGGTGGTTTAAAAAATGGTGAAATGCCTATTTATGAAAAAGGTATCTCTCATTATGTTGACCCTATACCACATGCCTTAATTTTAACTGCGATTGTCATCGCCTTTGCAACAACAGCCTTTTTCTTAGTACTTGCATTTCGCAGTTATAAAGAATTAGGCACTGATAATGTCGAACGTATGAAAGGAGCTCCTGAAGATGCTAGAAAGTAATTTATTAGTGGTAGCCATTATCGTGCCGATGATTACAGCGATTATACTAGTATTCTTAGGTAAGCGTCCTGTTATCAAACGTTATGTGGCTCTTATTGGATGTGTGTTAACGTTAGTAGCTGCGATTGTTAACTTTAATCATGTGGCACAACATGGTCCAATTAAAGTTGAACTCGGCTCATGGTCGGCACCATATGGCATTGTTTTTACTTTAGATTTATTTAGTGCCATGTTAATCATTACCAGCATTGTAATTACAATGCTAATTATTTCATTTTCAATTCCTACATCTGGCATACATAGAGAAACGTATTATTATTACTTCTCTATTATGTTTATGTTGACTGGTATTATAGGCGCATTTACTACCGGAGATATTTTTAACTTATTTGTCTTTTTCGAAGTATTTTTAATGTCTTCTTATTGCTTACTCGTGCTCGGTAGTACGCAAGTTCAATTGAGAGAAACGGTTAAATATTTACTCATTAACGTTGTATCTTCTACATTTTTCGTTATCGCAGTAGCAATTCTTTATTCTATTGTGGGAACGTTAAATATGGCAGATATCAGTCAAAAACTAGCACAACTATCAAACACTGAAAGCGGACTAGTTAGCATTGTCTTTATTTTATTCTTCTTTGTTTTTGCAACAAAGGCTGGTGCCTTTCCAATGTATGTATGGTTACCTGGTTCATATTATGCACCTCCATTTGCTATTATTGCTTTTTTTGGTGCATTGTTAACTAAAGTCGGCGTATACGCGATTGCTAGAACTTTGAGTTTATTTTTCCAAGATACCGTTGGCTTCTCACACTATCTTGTCTTATTCTTTGCATTACTAACAATTATATTTGGCTGTGTAGGTGCGATTGCATTTAATGATACGAAAAAGATCATTATTTACAATATTATGATTGCTATAGGCGTGATTCTGGTGGGTGTTGCCTTAATGACACAAACTGGTATGATGGGCGCAATATATTACACTTTACATGATATGTTGGTCAAAACTGCCCTGTTTTTATTAATTGGAGTAATGTATCAAATCACTAAAACTACAGATTTAAATCAATTTGGTGGTTTAATAAAGTCTTATCCTGTTTTAGGATGGACATTCTTTATAGCCGCACTTAGTCTAGCGGGTATACCACCATTAAGTGGTTTTTATGGTAAGTTATTAATTGTAAAGTCTACATTTGAAGAAGGTTTCTATATCAGTGGTATCGTTGTATTACTATCAAGTTTAGTCGTATTATATTCCGTTATGCGTATTTTCTTAAAAGGATTCTTCGGTGAGGCATATGGCTATAACATAGCATCAAATCAACAAATTACCACGATTACAATCATTTCAATTGTTGCTGTTACCATTACAGTTGTTTTTGGATTATCGGCAGAGGTACTTTATCCTTATGTTAAGGAAGCTGCAATGACTTATACAGATCCTAGTATTTATATTAAAAGTGTATTGGGGGGTAAATGATGATTGCATTTCAATTTATTGTTAATTTGATTCTTTCTGTTATCTGGCTTTTATTAACTGGTAGCTATACCCTCAATAATTTCGTCCTTGGATTAATTCTTGGTGCCCTATTCGTATTTTTATTTTCAAAAGTATTACCGCAACATTTTTATTTATATCGCGTATATAAAATTATAAAATTAGCCGTAGTCTTTTTGATTGAATTAATTAAAGCAAATATTGATGTATTAAAGATCATTTTACGGCCTAAAATCAATAATCATCCTGGATTCTTTGTATATAACACAGACTTAAAAACAGATTGGCAAATCGTCTTATTATCTAACCTTATTACGTTGACACCAGGAACTGTCGTCCTTGGTATTAGTGACGACCGCACTAAAATCTATATTCATGCCATTGACTTTAGTACTAAAGAAGAAGAAGTCGCTAGTATTAAATCATCATTGGAAAAAGTAGTTAGAGAGGTGGGGAACGAATGATTCATGTCATTATGATGATTGCTTTAATCATTGTTGCGTTATCAATGATTGCAATGTTTATTAGGGTCATTTTAGGCCCCTCTCTCGCTGATAGAATTGTTGCACTAGATGCGATTGGCCTGCAATTAATGGCCTGCATCGCACTTTACAGTATTTTTATGGGGGCAGAGTATTTATTAGTAGCAATTTTACTCGTTGCCATACTTGCATTTTTAGGTACAGCTGTATTTAGTAAATTTATTGATAAAGGTAAGGTGATTGACCGTGATAACGACGATCATCAATAGTATCGCTGTAATATTTGTTATTTTAGGTGCATTGATAAGTGCATTTGCAGCCATTGGCATTATTCGTCTCGAAGATGTTTACTCACGCGCACATGCTGCGGGTAAAGCAGCAACACTTGGTGCCATGTTCTTACTATTTGGTACGTTTTTATATTTTTACGCCACGAAAGGTTATCCAAATATGCAACTACTATTAGGTATTATCTTTGTCTTTATAACTGGTCCCCTTTCAAGTCATATGATTATGAAAGCAGCTTATAATATTAAAACGCCATACACTAAGAACACTAAAATAGATGAAATTAATGATGATTTAAAAGATAAAAAATTATAACGTTAGGGAGCGGAACTACGAATTCATAATGAATTCTGTTCCGGTCCCTTTTTTGTTGCATTTATTTTGTTAAACATGCTATTATAAATCGTAACTATTACGTTTTATAATAGAAAGTAGTGATTATATGCATTGGACAATTATTGGTGGCGGTCTTCAAGGCACCACAATTGCTATTAAGTTAAGACATCATGGCTTACCACTTGAAAATTTAACGATTATTGACCCATATGCTTCATTATGTGAACAGTTTAATCAATTTAGCCAGCGTATTCGCATGCCTTTTTTAAGGTCTCCGTTTGTACACCATTGTCATCCAAATCCATTTCATTTAAAACAATTTGCGAAATACCATCAGTATACGGGCGCGACTTATGGTAAATATAAACGTCCTCAACGTGACATGTTTATGGATCATACACATCAACAAATTCATGATTACAATCTTAATATGTGCCATCGCCAAGGCAAGGTTAGTCACATACGTAAACAGCAATCACAATGGCAGCTTGAACTACAAGATGGCACACTTTTTAATACAGATTGTGTGGTATTAGCCAATGGTTGCAATCATCAGCCGTACATTCCTGACATCTTTCAACAGCAACCAGATATCACACATATTTTTCAAACTAATATCGACGAAACAATTTATCAACATACCTCTCATGTTGTCGGTAGTGGTATTTCTGCTGCACATTTAACATTAAAATTAATTGATTTACAGCCAGATAATACGATTCATTTATGGATGAATAAGCAATTTGAAATATATGATTTTGACGCTGATCCTGGATGGCTCGGTCCTAAAAATATGAACCGGTTCTTACAAATTGAATCATCACAAAAACGTATGGCTATCATAAACCAAGAACGACATAAGGGTTCATTACCACATGAATTATATTTACGCCTTAAAAAATATGTATCTGAAGGTCGACTTATCATCCATCAGTCACCTATCAAACACATATCGGATCATCATTGTTATACGGAACAGGAGCAGCATCCATATAACCATATTTTATTAGCTACTGGTTTTAAGCCTACTTTGCTTCAACAGCCTATGGTTAAAAACTTGATTCAACAAGAACAAGCACCTATAACCATGAGTGGATTCCCTCAAATAACTTCAGAATTAGAGTGGTTACCACAATTATTTGTTGCTGGTGGATTAGCAGATTTAGAATTAGGCCCATTCGCTAGAAACATTATGGGTGGGCGTGATGCCGCAGAACGCATATATCAGGCATATCAACGTCTAACTCAAAAACCCTATAAAAGAGGAAGCGCATAATAACGCTTCCTCTTTTATAGGGGAAATTTTGTTACTTTATTGACTTGATTGCGATTGTACCACGCATAACACTAATAAATTGTGCTTTGTCATCTGTAATTTTAATATCCCAAACTTGTGTTGTACTACCTTGGTGCAATATTGTAGCCGTGGCATAGACATAACCATCACGTGTAGATTTAATATGATTGGCATTCATCTCTAAACCAAGTGGAATGAATTTTTGGTTATCAATTAAATTAGCCGCACCAAGTGAACAGGCTGTTTCACCAAGTGCTAGACTTGCGCCTCCATGTAAATATCCAAAAGGTTGTTTCACTTTATCACTCACTGGCATAGACAATACAACCTTGCCCTCTTGTTCGGACTCAATCTTCATATCCAATGTTTCTAATAAATTAGTCATATGAGACACTCCGTTTTTGTTTTATAATACCATAGCTGCAATTGTTCCAAAAATAATGAGCGGCACATTATAAAAGATAAAGTTTGGAATACAGGTATCTCGTATATGATCGTGCTGTCCATCAATATCTAATCCTGCTGTAGGCCCCAGTGTTGAATCACTCGCAGGTGAACCCGAATCACCTAATGCAGCAGCGGTACCTACTAAAGCAATTAATGCCATCGTATCCAATCCAAGAGAAGCACCTAATGGAATAAATAACGTAGCAATGATTGGAATTGTTGCAAACGATGAACCAATACCTAATGTGACAATTAAGCCAATGACATACATGATGATGATGCTTAATAACTTATGTCCACTTGTCACTTGTGTTAAGTTACTTACCAAGTGTTGGATATCTCCAGTTTCATTCATCACACCCGCAAAGCCATTCGCTGACAAGATAACTACACCTATAAATGACATAATTTTAATACCTTCAACAAATTGACTATCTAACTCTGTCCATTTATAAACACGAGAAATGAAGAATACAAGCACCCCTGCAAGCGCACCAAAAATCATTGAATCTGTAAATGTTTGAACTAAAAATGTTGCTAAAATTGCTACAACAGTTACACCTAAGACATATGGTTTAATTTCAGTATTGCCTGCTTCGTTATCTGTATATGATTCACGCTTATAATCTCTGGGTTTACGATAGTAAATCATACCTAGTATCAAGCCAGCAATATAGCCCATTGAAGGTATTAACATCGCTTTCCAAATCATATTAAATTCAATAGGATGATGTGCTTTTGAAAATCCGCTTTGAATAATTTGGTGGAAGATTTGACCAAAACCATAAGGTAATAATACGTATGGCCAACATAATCCAAAGCCAATGACTAAACCAATCAAACGTCGATCTATGCGCAAGTCATTAAATAAACTTAATAATGGTGGTATCACAATTGGAATAAAAGCGATATGAACTGGAATTAAGTTCTGGCTCATAATACTCATCGCTAAAAGTGCCACTATAATAATGACTTTAACCTTAATTCTTGACAATCGACTATTCTCTGAGTGGATTGCACGTATAATCTTATTAACTAAATAATCGGTAATACCACTATAAGAAATTAAAGCAGCAAAACCACCTAATAAAGCATAACTCAAAGCAACCTCTGCACCATCTACAATATTTTTAGCGAAGACCGCCACCACTTTATTTAAAGTCATACCTGAAATCAATCCACCAACAAGTGCACTAATAAAAAGACTAATGACTACATTAAGTCGACATAAACATAAAACAATCATTAGCACTACTGCAATAACAACTGCATTAATCATAAAAAACACATCCTTTATCACTCTACCGAACTAAAGCGTTTTTGTATGACGTTTATAATAGCAGTTCAAATTACAGCTGTCAATATAAAGTTGCAAAAAAATGGTTAAAAAAAGAGCAGGACAGTATTCATTATGAATTCGTAGTCCTGCCCCGGCAAGGTTGACTAGGATTGAAAAAAGCTTGGCATCAGCGTATTTTCAATCCAGTCAACTACTGCCAATATATGGAGTTCATAGCCTAAAACATAATGATGTCCCCAGATCATTTATAACTTGAAATAGTTGACTTCAGGAACTATGTTCCACTATGAATCTTTATGTTAATTGTTGTAACCACTTTACAATTGTTGGTATTAAATACCCTGTTGCACCTTTTGGACCATTATAGTTCTTATGAGCGATGGTAGCTGGACCCGCAATATCAAAATGTAAATGCGGCACACTTCCGCTAAAATGACTGATGAAAGCAGCTGCAAATAAAGCTTTGCCTTGGCCATTCGTGTGATTGACTAAATCGGCAACATCTGACTGACGAATTAAACGTTGCTCTGTCGCAGTCATAGGTAGTTCAAATACATATTCTTCGTACTGTTGTGCAACGGTTAAAATTTCTTTTAGTTGATCATCTGCTTGTGAATTAAATACAGCAGCCTTATCTTCTCCTAAAGCAGCAATTGCTGCACCTGTTAACGTTGCAAAATCAAGAATGGCATTTGGCTGAAATTGACTCGCGTAAAACACCGCATCGCCTAATACTAATCGACCTTCTGCATCACTATTGAGTACTTCAACTGTTTCACCACTAAGTGCCGTATAGATATCATCCGGCTTCATAGAGCTGTCGCTAATCATATTTTCAGCTGCCGCAATAATACCGACGACATTTATTGGCAGTTGTAAGCGTTCAATGGCATGCAACATGCCTACTACATTCGCTGCACCACACATATCAAATTTCATTGTTTGCATGCCTGCCTTTGACTTAATGCTATATCCTCCTGAATCATAGGTAATACCCTTACCTACAAGCATAATAGGTGCTTGCTCCTCATTTGTACCTTGATATGTCAATGTAATCAGTTGCGGTTCATGTGCAGAACCCTTGCCTACTGCGTGTAACAAACCAAAGCCTTCTGACAACAATTGTGTACCATTTTTTATATCAATCTGAACAGCACGATCTTCAAAATGTTGTGTAATTTCATCGGCAAAAACTTTAGGCGTTAACAAATTAGGTGGCATATAACTGAAGTCACGTGCAACATTCACGCCTTCACCGACAATAACACCTTGCTCTAGGGTATGCTGTATCTCATCATCTATCTTATTCAAATAAATGGTTAAATGATATGGTACACGTTTATTTGATTTGTAATGATCAAATTGATAAATCGCTCGTGCACTTTGTAGTCCGAGCAATGTCGCGCAGTGTTGCTTGGACATTGTTTTAGATTGAAATGTCTCAAATAGTAGCTCGGCTTCTGCAATCATTTCTTTACGTAAATATTGAAATAATTGACCAAATCCACATAAATAATCAGCTGAAGTTAACGTTTTTAAATTACCTAAGCCAACTGTGATTAATCTTACTAGACGTTGATTAATATATAATGCTGTTGAAGAAATATGTCCTACATTAGCACTAATAATATGCTGATGCTTATAGCTCTCCAATAAACCTGTCAAATCGAGACCATCATAATAAATTGGCTCTAATTGATTCAGATGTGATGGTAATCCTATGATTAAAGTGTCCTTGGTACCTTGTTGTTGATTGAAAATTAATTGAACCATAGTATCATTCCTTTTATATAATTATTTAATTTTAAAATTTTCCTTATAAATTTAACTATATCATTTATAAATCATAACATAGTACCAATTAGGTATATCAATCATGTTAATATGTTGATTTAGGCACTAAAAAACCCCTTGCTCAATGCAAGAGGCTAAACGGTAGATCAAAGTGTCCTATTAACTTTTTTTATGTTAATCGTCAGTCCATTATCTTAGAATTTACCTTTTTTGAATGCTAAACCTACGCCACCGATTTTGAATATTGCACGTGTATCGATCACTTTTTTCATGAAAGCAGCTTTTTTACCTGCAATGTCTCTACCGTATACAATACCAACACCATCATGTGAACCTAAAGAACATACTGTTCCGCGGTCAACATATTCAAAGTCAACTGTAGCTTCACCATTTAAGATATGTTTAATGTTTTTAGCCACGTGCTCACCTTGTTGCATAGCAATTTGAGCTGTTGTTGGTAATGGACGTTCTTCACCAGCTGGAATAAACGCAGATACATCACCAATCACAAAGATATCGTCATGACCTTCGATAGTTAAATCTTGTTTGTTCACGATACGGCCACGTTTAACACCTTCAAATGATGCTTCCATTAATTGACTACCACGTACACCTGCAGCCCAAACTGAAGTACCCGCTTCTAATTGTTGTTCTTGATCATTGATTTTAACTACAAAACCTTTTTCGTTACAAGCAACGATCGGTGTAGCGATTTTAAATTCAACGCCGCGATCTTCTAAATACTTAACTGCGTAGTTAACTAACTCGTCTGAGAACATTGGTAACATTTTTGGTGCAGCTTCAACGCAAGTAATTCTAACCTTTTCTTGGTTTACACCATACTTATTACATAATTCAGGAATGCGGTCAGTTAATTCACCTAAAAATTCAATACCGGTGAATCCAGCGCCACCTACTAAAATAGCTAAGTCATTATCATTTTTCTCTTTTGAAGCTGCATAGTTGGCAAATTTATCTTCAATATGACGAGATAAATGACGGGCAGTATCAACATTTTCAATTTGGAAAGCATAGTCTTTCATACCGTTGATACCAAATGTTTCAGTTTCAAAGCCTAATGCAACAACTAAAATATCGTAGTTAAAAATACCGCTATCTGTTTCTACTTTTTTCGCATTGCGGTCAATTTTAGTCACTTCAGCATTGACGAAGTTTACTTTGTCTTTTTTAAGTACGCTTTCAACTGGATATATTAAATCTTCGTAGCTAATAGTCCCAGCTGACGCTTCATGTAACCACGTTGATTCATAGTGATATTTATTTTTATTCACCAATGTAATTTCTGCTTCTTCAGCTGAAACATGCTTTTGTAATTTTGTTACAGTTTGTAATCCAGCATAACCTGCACCTAATACAAGTATTTTTTTCCGTTCTTGAGCCATTACTATTCACCTAAGCTTTCATTTGATTTAATTTCTACGTAGTCTAAAGTATGTGACAATAATACAATTCATAAGTTAATTCAATATGAATGTGTTGCAAAAAACAATTTATAGACTTTATACATACGTATCAATGTCTTTTTATAATCTTGATCAAGTCATTTGAGTTCACAAAAAAGACAAAATCTTCAATCCATGTTTAATTCTATAGTTTTTAGCTTACATTTTCAAGCGAATATAGGTTTAAAGTAAAAGTTGTTAATAGTTTGTTATTTTTTAACCATTAGTTATGAAAGTAGCAATGGCTTTCTTGTTGAAGCATATTTAGTAACGTCTCGGCGTCTATAGCTTCATATAAGTTTGTTAAACCATGTTGTTTAACATTCCCTTGTAATATCAATATCGCCGTCCAATATAATGTCAAAGCAGTTACATCATTCCAATCTTGTGACCACCGTATTGAAATTGTCTTGTTATCATTTAACAGCAAACTAATGCATGTAAATGGCTCATGGCGATTGGCATCAACTTCAAATTCATTGCGTAATATAGTGATGGCACTAATGATATCATGTTGATCAAAGTGATATTTCGCTTGTGCCATTTTATAGATAATACTGTCGTCTTTAAAAGCATTAAAGAAATGTGCTTCGTTAATCGTTGTTTGCTTAATATAATTTATAAAGTGTTGGTTAATAATAGGAATGCAATGATATGGTGGTGCGTCTGACTCAAGCTGACGTGTTGTCATCATATAATTTGTAGGCGTTAACTCTCCTTGTACTAAATACATTTGATTGTATGCATAAGGTGGATTAGATGTTGTCATCATTTCAAGGACAGCGGATTTAGATAGATGTCCTGTGCCTGAAAAATACATTTCTAAGGATTTTACTTCATTACGGCAATATGTATAATCAAGTAGGACTTCCGTTAATCCTGGGTTAACACCTGCAAATTGAATTGCATTAAGCTTTGCTCTACTTAGCTGGCTATGCAATTCTGCTTCATTGTTTGCCCACTGAATGTCTCCAGAAGCATCGATATAGTGCGTGTGATATGTGAAACAATATCGTAATAATTGTCTGATTGCCTTTCCAGTGCAATTTATAATCAAATCACATCGACGTATCAATGATATGATTTCATCCTCACGCTCTAAATGAACGGTTGTAAATGTAACATGTTGTGGTAACTCATGTTGAGGTCGTAGTTGTCTAGAAGTAATAATAACGTTGATATTCTGGTGGTTTGCTAATAATGTCGCAAGCTTATACCCTATTACACCATTGCCTCCGATAATACCAATACATTGTACCATTTATAATTTCCAACCTTCCGATTCACTTTTAATAGCTAAAAAGTCTTGATACATACCTGCTTCATTTGCAAGTGTATCATGCTGACCAAGTTGACAGATTTCTCCTTGTTGTAACACCACGATTTGGTCTGCATTTTTAATTGTTCCTAATTTGTGTGCAATCGTAATAACCGTTTTCCCTTTGCTCAGTTCATCAATCGCTTGTTGAATCAGATGTTCATTTTCAGGATCAATACTCGCTGTTGCTTCATCAAGAATAATGATAGGTGCATCTTTTAGAATGGCTCTGGCAATAGAGATGCGTTGTTTTTCACCACCTGAAAGATTATTTCCTTTTTCGTTGACAACGGTTTGATAGCCTTGAGGTAAAGACATGATAAAATCATGACAACAGGCCTGTTTCGCTGCTTCAACCACTTCTTCTTGTGTCGCATGAGGTTTCCCAAATAAAATATTGTTTTCGATAGTATCATTAAACAAGTAAACTTTTTGAAAAACTGCACTAATATGTGACATCAATGTGCTTAGTGTCATAACTCTAATATCTACGTCACCAATACGTATACTACCTTCATCGACATCGTAAAATCTTAACAGCAAATGACACAGTGTTGACTTACCACTTCCAGATGGTCCAATAATCGCTGTTGACGTTTGTGCATCAATGTTAAATGTCACATCTTTAATAACGGATTGTTGCTCATAGGCAAAGCTTACATGATCAAAGGCTATATTATAGTTGGTAATATTTTGGTTCGTTGCAGTTTCATTGAGCTCTGGAGCCGTTTTTATCTCGGCGATATCATCCAGTGTCACATCAATAATTTCTAACACATGTGCTGCATTATTAATATGCTCTACACTATCAAAGATGACAAATGAAAATATAGCCATCATAATGAGCATCGGTAGTTCAATTGTATGGTTAAAATATAATAAAGTTGCGACAAGCACAATAAGTACTGAAACAATTTTTAAACTTAATAAGTGAAGTAAATTAAACGGTGTATATTGCAGTTCTATTTTAGAATTTGTACGCTTACTATCGTCAACAGCACGATTGAAGCTATTTAAACTCGTATCTTCTTTAGAAAAAGCTTTAATAACTTGAATACCTCTTACAACTTCTAACACCTTCTCAACAAGCTGATTTTGTGCATAGTGATATTTCGGTGCATTACGATGACTTATTTTTTCTAAGACATAAATACTCAGTAATGATAGCAAGACACCGCAAAGTGCAACCAACGCAACCTGCCATGAGACAACGGCTAATGATAGAATAAGTACCGTGATTAGGATATATCCATTCACCACTATATCAACCATTTTCATGGCATAGTTTTCTAAAAATGTTAAATCTGAAGTTACGGTTGTTGAGAGCTCATTCGAATGATTACGCTCAAAATATCCTAAACGCACATTTTTTAATTTTTCACCAATGGTTAATCTCTCTGTAGCACTCATTTCGTAGGCAATACTCTCTTGTAACCTATTTTTCGCATACGCAGTGATGAAACGTGCCAACACTAATACAATCATGACACCAAGTACCAAAAATATTTCATTACTTTCAATATCTTGATGTGTTAACATGCGATTAAACACATTGGCAGCTAAGAAGATAGGCATTGCAATAAAAATTGCATTCAGAAATGACATGACAAATCCTAAAATCATTCGAGCTTTGAAGGGTGCAGTCCATTTTAAAATTTTATTGGTTATTTGAAACATCGGAATCCTCCTTATCGTCTATCACTACGACGTGACGCCCCAGTCTTTAACACCTCTATGAATCGTCCACATTTTGTGATATGTACCTTGATTTTTAAGCAACGCTTCATGTGTACCTTGCTCAGCAATACGATGTTGATCTAACACTATGATTTGATCTGCTTGTTTAATCGTTGATAAACGATGTGCAATCACAATTAACGTTTTATTGTGTGTTAATGCATTTAAAGCACTTTGAATCTTTTGTTCATTGTCTGGATCTACATAAGCTGTTGCTTCATCTAGAACGATGATAGGTGCATCTTTCAAAATCATACGTGCAATCGTCACACGTTGTTTTTCTCCACCTGATAATTTATCACCAACAGCACCCACATATGTATCATAGCCTTGAGGTAACTGTTGAATAAAATCATGACATTGTGCTTGTTTAGCAGCAGCAATAACATCTTGATCTGATGCTTCAGGGCGTCCTAATTTAATATTTTCTTTAAAGGTTAAGTTTAATAAAAAGTTATCTTGACCAACAAAACCGACTAAATCATTCAATTGTTTAGGGCTGATATTTTTAATGTTGGCATCTCCTATTAAAATGTCACCACGGGTTACATCCCAAAATCTCAATAATAATTTAGCAATCGTGGATTTCCCAGTTCCAGAAGGACCAACTATAGCGGTAAAGGTCTGGCTAGGAATTGTAAAGTTTAAGTGATCAAAAACAAGGTCTTCACTTTCACCTGTATAAGAAAAACCGACATCATTAAACGTAATATTGGTATTTTTAGGCTGTTGAAATTGTTCGGGTTGACTTAATTCTTCTAAATCTAAAATTGTTTGTACTTCAGAAATTGCATATTGAATCGACTTTAATTGATTCACATAATTAGTGAAGTTCTTAATTGGTGCAACGACACCTAAAGATAACACTAAACATAAGAAAAATGATGCTTGATCTAATTGATGTATGGCCACCAGATACATCCCCATAGGTAAGACCCCTAAAAAGGTTGATGGTAAGATGCTGGCACCTAAATTCATATAACCCCATGTTTGTTTAAACCAATTTAATGTATGTGTCTTATAATCATTGACGGCATCTTTATATTTTTGATAAGACTTTTGCGATTGATTAAATGTCTTAATTACCTCAATACCTTCGATATATTCTACAATTGAACTATTCATATAATTATTTGATGCCATTTGTGCAGCATACGTATCATTAAAGCCAGACATTAACTTTTTAAATGCAAAAAATGATATCGGAATTGTAATGAGCATTGCACATGCCATCCGCCAATCAATGACAATCATACAAACAAAAATCGCGAGTGATAATAATAAGTTGCCAATGACTTCAGGAATAATATGTGCTAGAGGTAATTCGATTGTTTCAACTTTGTCTACCATAATGCTCTTAAGTTCACCGATTTTTTTCGCTTCCACAACACCGAGTGGTAATCGCATAAGTTTCTGTGCCAATCTTTTTCTAATTGTTGACAATATGTCATAAGCTGTTACATGGGACAGCATGGTAGAACAACCGAAAAAGATAACTTGTAATACATAGGCTAAAAGCGCTATGCCAATGTAAAATAATACGTTGTGTATTTCTTTATGCCCAGCTACCACATACAGAATAATTCGATAGACTGCCCAATATGGAACTAAACCTGAAAACACACTCAAGATGGATAACAAGACCGATAACACAATTTTTCCTTTACTATCTTTACCGAAATTCAATAAAGATGTGAACCAATGTGAGCGATTTGTCATGTTTGTTACTCCTTTCTTTTACCTCATAATACTTGGAAATATGATGCCAATTTATCATGACCTGCATGATCTAATGGATAATGATCTATGACTTGTCCAGCTGCAAAATGCATGACATAACTGCATAATTCTAAAATCAAAGCATAATCATGCGTGATAACAAAAACGCGCTTACCTTGCGCATGGACCGTCTGAATATTCTGTGCGACTTGCTTCATGTGATATAAATCTAAACCTGACGTTGGCTCATCAAAAATAATAAAATCTTTATTGCTGATAAGCGCGGTCGCTATCGCAACACGTTGCTTTTCACCACCAGACAATGAGCGTGGATGCGCCTCTTTTTTAGCCAATAAATTCATGTGTTTCAAAATAGCATTAACATGTGTTTCTTCTATATCTTGATTGAGTAGTTTCATTTCTTGGTCAACACTTTCTGTAAACAATTGTGTGTTGACATCTTGAAATACCATATAGCTATACTTTAATAATTGTTTCCTTTTTGCATGACATTGTTGCCATGAGACACTTCCTTTGAATCCCTTTGCTAAACCACAAAAACAACGTGCAAAGGTGGACTTTCCACTACCATTATCACCAATTATGGCAATCATTTCATGTTCAGGTATGCTGAAATCTGCAATATTTAGTTGTTTAGTTTGTCTCCATTTGTTGTAACCATAGCTGAAATCTTTAATGTGTATTGACGGTTGATTATCGTTATGAGGCATATCGTTTTTTACTGGACAGGCTTGATATCTTAATCCCATTGTTTCATACTGTTGTTGTTCGAGCGCACGAAAATCATTCACCGTAAAACACTGTTGCAATTGTCCGCTATCGATATAATAGATATTGTCAGCCAAATCAAGCGCATAATCGAGACGATGATCTATAATGATTACCGTCGTCCCTTGTTGCTTCAAATAACGTATCATCTGCTGAAGCTTTTTAATACTATACATATCTAAATTGGAAGAAGGCTCATCCAAGACGACGATTTCTGGCTTACTAATTAGCACGGAAGCACATGCAATCATCTGCTTTTCGCCTCCAGACAACTCAAAGATATTCCGCTGTAATAAATGTGTTAACTCAAAATAATCCATGGTTTGTTCAATTTTCTGCATGATTGTAGCTGGTGAAACACCTTGATTTTCCAGGTTAAAAGCCAGTTCACTGGTTGTATCCACGTTATAGAATTGTGTTTTAGGATTTTGAAATACGCTGCCTACCATGGTCGAAATTTCATACATGGATAATTCAGCCATCGATTGTTGATTAAGATAAATGTCTCCCTCAATGTCACCCGTTTGAACCTTTGGTATTAAGCCATTAATCAATTTTGCTATGGTTGATTTACCGCTGCCTGACTTCCCACAAAATATAGCAACTTCACCTTGTTTGATTTCTAAAGATAACTGCTTTAGTGCTGGATGTGTTGCTTCAGCATAAGTAAAAGATACGTTGTCAAATTTAATCATCAACTTAATTTCTCCTTATAATAATTCACCCACAATGCCAACATAACAATAAAGAACACCATATCTAACCACTTAAATTTGACTGTACATATATTTGTCCTTGCGTGTGGTGCATCGATGCCACGTGTCATTGCAGCAAAGGATAAATCATTGCCAATTTGTACGACTGATATAATCAGTGGAATGAGACGATACTCTAAATTTTTAAAAATATGTCGTCTTAACGTAATACCGCGCATTTTCATGGCATGATTAATATTCCTATACTCTTCTGAAATCGTTGGAAAAAAGCGAAAAATAACAGTGATTGGAATAATAACGTTGCGTGGCATTTTTATTTTTTCCATAGCGGCTATAAATTCGCTCACTTTAGTTGAATATAATGTAAAATAACCTACAATGAAACCAGGCAACATATTCATAAATATGCCTACGCAAGCCAACAAGATAAACTGCAGCATACCATGTGTATACGGCACAACATAAGCTTGTAAAAGCATCAGTATCACGAACAACATTGTAAACTTTAAAAAAGCTAAGTATTTATATATAGAAAGTAACAAGCTCAATGAACATAACGTAATCGTAATACGTAAGATACTTTGTGAACTCCCACTTGAAATAAGAATAGTGCCCACAGTAATTGTCAGTAAAATCTTAGTTCGAGGGTCTAATTGTGCTAACCGTGTTCTATCATCTTTAAATAAAGAACTTATTTTACTCACATAAGCCCCGCCTTTTTAAAATGTTTACTAAACATTTTCTTACCTAACCAAGCACCTAAGAGCCCACCAACGATTGTTAAAACAAACATAATTGGTAACGTCCATAATGGCGTTATAGATGCTAATGTTTGCACATATTCATGCCCATAAGATTGTTCTAACTCTTTAAAATACGCATCTCTAGCTAAAAACATACGCAACACAAAGCCCATCATCCATAATGAAAAGACCGCATAACCCCATGCAATATTATTCCAAGCTTTGTAATCACCTTGTTTCATAATCAAATCACCAAGCAATCCACAAATCAATCCAGCTGGAATCATAATTAGTCCACTTCCCATGATGGTAAAAGCTAGCCCTAATATAAATCCAGTCAGTGTTAACATTCCAAATTTTTCAATTTTCATCACATATAAAATAAACGGTATACCACAAACGATTGGACAAATTAATCCTAAAAATGGAATTAAAAACGGTATATAACCTAGCATAAAAGTAACAAAAAAGACGACCAAATAAATGGCTGTAAAAATACCTACTGTAATTAAATCTTTAACGTTTAACTGTTTCATAAAAATGACTCCTTTACTAATGAGCTATTAAATTTGCTATTGCTGTGGCATTATCTTTATCTTCTACGCAATCGTAATGATTACCTGGAATATTTTTTTGTTCAAAATTACCTATGCAATATTGTTCCCATTGATCATTATCTTGTGCTGGCAATAAAGAACTATTTTCTTTTTGTTGCGCATTTAAATACGTAACATCCCCAATGTAAGTCGTGGGCACCATATGTGCGGATTCCCAACTTGCCATTTGAACTTGATAAGAAGACATTAAAAATGCTTCATTAATAGTTTCTCCATTTGTTTCCTCTATTACATTCGCATAAATCTTAAATCGTTCATCAAATGTTTTGCGTTCAAAAAAATGTTTTAATTGTGTAACTAATTGATCTGATTCCCCATATTTATTTTCCAGGAAATCTAATAAATGATATTGTTTGTCTTGTTCTATGTTGCTATACATTTCTTTAATACTCTGAGTTAATTTATTGTATTCAATATCAGGAATGACATCAGAGATTGTTATAAAATGATTTTGTATATATGCCATTTCTGACACGATGTCATCTATTTGAGATATAGGTGATATCGATGTATCAATTAACGTCACATGTTCTACGTCAATGCCTTGTAGTGTTAAAATATTAGCAGTTTCTAACGCCACCAATCCGCCCGAACAATATCCTACAAGATGAATCGATTCATAATCCGTTTCACTAATCATTTCAGCATAGGATTCACTAATTTTTTTAACAAGATTTTGACGATTGATATGACAATATTGCTCTTGATTGTTAATGGTAATTCCTGCCAATGCATCGCGATCAATAGCTTTTAAATCATCGATTAAATAACGCAAACAATTCATCGTTCCTAAACCAGCATGAAATAGTATTTTTAGTGTCGTACCTTCCTTTTTAAAGAATGTCAACTTCCCGATTGATTGATTACTTTCCGACTCCTTCACATTTTCTACTTCAGCAATTTTGGTATTAATTGCATTGAATAGCATATTAATCGTGGGTTCGGCTAATAATTTTCGTAATAAACCATCAAAATTGATGGTTTCATAATCATGTGCTTTACACGATTCAACCACTTGAGTAGAAAGTCGTGCTAATACTAGTGAATCCGCACCAAAGTTATAAAAATTGTCATCATAAGATAGTGAATTGACTTGTAATATCGACTGACAATGGTCGATGATTTCTTGCTTTAAAGATTCGGGTACTAAATCTGCTTGAACATCAGATGTTTTATTATCTATTTGTTTGACGTCTTGCTGTTGTGACATGATTTGCTGATACGCACTTGTTTTTCTTTCAGTGTCATACCAAAAGCTAAGTGTCTTAGTTAAACTTTCACTAGTTGTATAATTCATGAGCATGTGTTCTAAATCCATAATAAACCTATTGATAAATGCTTCTTTAAAAATACCTTGTCTCGTATCAATATTAACGTTTAACTTACCGTTAATTTCCATGATTTGACAATCCATAAACACTTGTGGCGATTGACTTAAGCCTTCATCCCCAATTTTCAAATGCTCAAAGTGCATATCTCCAGTCCCTAATGAACTTGTAAAAACAATAGGATACAGACGATTTGAATTTGTTTTTCTAATCTCTCTAATTAAATCAACACCGGTAAAAGTGTTATGCTGTAAGTCCTCTAATAGTGTAGCTTGAATCTTTGAAGCGTTTTCCAAAAACGAACTATTTTCATCAACATTGATTGATAATAAGTTCGTAGAGGTGAAATCACCGACAATATGATCAATATCTTTATATGTTTCATTACGGTTCATCGTCGTTAAATTGACTACAAATGTCTGTTGATCGATCCACTTATTGACAACACAAGCAAATGCGGTTAGTACAAATGTATTTGGCGTTAATCCATGCTGTTGTGCAAATGTTTTTAAATTTAACCATGACTGACGATTGACTACAAATGAATTTCTTACAAATAAATCTTTGGCATTATCAATAGTAATTGGTAATTGTGGATATTGTCCTAAATGTGGCAACTTATTTAACCAATATTGCTGATCAACCAAATATTTAGAGCTTGCCTTAGTTAATTCGCTTTGCATATATATATCTTTTAGCTCGTAGTCTTGAGATGTATCAATAACGTCATTTTCATTAAAATAGGCACTTTCAAACGATTTAAGTAATATCCAAATACTTGTCCAATCTAAAATTAAAAAATCAAACGATAGGTGCAGTATGGATTGCTCATGTCGTTGCGTAATACCTATATCAAATAATGGCCATGTTGCTGGATCATATTGTTTATCTTGAAGTTGTTCTCGTATTAAATGACTGTCACCATTTTCATTATTTACTAATAATTTATAATCTAAGTCACCTGACAATATCGTTTGTGTCTCCCATGAGTCAATAATCGTCCTCAAAGCTTGATGTTTCTTTATGAGTTTATTCCATAATTGATTAGCTCGCTCTATGTCTAATTTAGGAAATTTGACTTCAAAATAGACATGACTTGATACATCTCCAAATTTGCTTTGTTGCCCTATTAGATAGGCACTTTGAATGTCTTTTAAGAGAAAGCGTGTTGCACTTTGATAATAATTAACGTCACTATGTTTTAATAAAAGCTTTAAAATATCCTGTTTGTTTTGCTTCAAAAATGCTAATATTTTTTCATTTATTTTTGCATTTTTACTTTTATAATGTAATTGACCGTCTTTCGTCCACAGCGTTATACCTTGCTTATATAACTCAATGAGTTGCTGCTCTAAATTCACCTTTATCACATCCTTTCTAAGGTAATTTTATTAGATAATTGATACGTTTCATTTTGATTATTTTTCAAAATAACTTTATCAATTTCTGTAATATTTCCTTGTTTTAATTGAAGTTTGTCATCATGACAAACCAATTGGCACATCAATTGATAATCTTGTGGTTGACACACGAAGATAACCTTATCAATTTCTGTGAATTGATTCGAATGAATTGTACTTGAAGGCCTCTGTGGCGTACTATAATCTGAAACCACAAACGGTAATGTTACAGGTAGAATTGGATAATAACTAAATGCTATCTTTTCGTTTTTTAAATTTTTTCTATACCACGTAATCACCTTTCTCCCTTTGATTTCAAATTGATTTAATATTGTTTTGTTTTTTGAAAAGTGCGCAATAGACCTTAAGCTAGCTTTTTGAGCTTCAATGGCAAAATCTATAAATCCTTGCTGACTACAACACCATTTTTTCCATCGCGCTTTCATTGCACGGCCATAAATACATCTAAAAATATAAGCAAATGGCATTAATGTGCGATTCATTTCTATAAGTTCAATATAGGGACCCTCATTGAACCAAATAAATGCATTTTTAGATTTTTCACCGCCTCTTTCAATTTCAAACCCTAGCTGTTTGAACGCTTCCATCGCTTGTGCAAGATTTTTCACTTTATATTGTAAGTGGCCAATTTTATACATAATTACCTCTTTTCTAAAATAAATAATGCTTGCTTAAATGATGCTAATTCATCGCTTTGTTGTGGTTTTTTATCTAATAGTTTAAATCCCGTCTGATTAAATAGTTCATACCATTCATCTAGCGTGAGAAAGGTTGTATTTTTACTTTTTCTAATATCAGTTGGCTCGGTCATCATAAATGCTTGAGAAATTAACATAGGTGCCGATTCACCATAAGCTTCACCGATGATAAGTTTGCCTCCTTTAGTTAAAATCTGATGCACAGACTTAAGTAATCTGTTCAAGTTCTTCGCGTTATTAATAACACCCACTGCGATCACAATGTCTATAGGCTGATAAGCATTTAATTTGCTATGATGAAGGTTATCTATATTTAGAAGTTGATATCGCATAAAGGTTTTATCAACAAATTGTTTTTTTGCCAACGAGATAAAATACTGCGAAATATCCGTAAAGAGATACGACCCCGTAAATATCTGCCCGATTTGTTTCAAAATGCACGTCGTAGTTGCACCTGTACCAGCGCCTAATTCTAATATATTGAGCCTTCTATGTTCTGCGCATGTTTGAACGTATAAAGCAATTTGTGTGTTAATATAGCGTGCAATCGCTGTATGGCGATACAACGCATTGGCAATGTCAATATCTCCATGTTCAAATAAAATTAAATTAACTGGTTTATCTCCTCTAACGATAGCTTCAATATGCTCAAAGTGTGCTTTAAAATATTGGAAGATTTTCTTTGGCATAATAGATGTTATCCATTGCTGCTCAAGATGATTCCATTCATGTTGCACGTTATCTTTAGTAAGCGTTTGATAATCAAAAATATATGCATTATCCATAGTTTTAATTACATAAAAATGATCTACTAAATAATTCAACCATCTGCTCATAATGTCTTTATTGTTAGGATGTACTTCTAATCTTTCAAATATGTCATCTAACATATAAGACTGTTTCTTATCTAAATACTTACCTAATACATAAAGCATGGTGAGCGCACATACACGTTCTAATCTATGCAGTTGACCACTTATATCATCATCAGACGCAATGTCATATTTGAACTGACTGACATCAAAGTACGCATAAAAATCATTTTTTGTCTTTTGTGGATAACCAAATGCTTGCATAAGTTTTTTCCAAGCCATGGCATGATTGATGTGGCTCTGTGCCTTGGAATTAAAGCATTTTTTACTGTAATATTCTTGGTTTAAATATAAATTTATTTCTTCAAAAATCATCCGAGTCCAAAGTTCTGTAAATATTAATTGCTGTGTTTGTTCATAGCTTGAATATATCGTTTCTATGTTATTTTTTTGCATGCCAAGTGGTGGATGATCTTTTAATTTATAAGGCAACAAGTGTTCTTTTGGAAAATGAATATATTCTCTCCACTGCACATTACCGTGCGGATCGGTTAATGCTAGTTCGCCACCTTGAAATCCTATTTTTATATTGAATAACTGTCGCATAAATTGGTCAATATCATCACGAACTTCATTGTACGCACTTAAATTTAATTGAATACCATTTAAATTAGTCGAAAGTAAATGATACGGTCCATCATTATTTAATTTTTCAGGGAGGGGGTCATTTACAAACGCTGGTAATAATTTACATAGTATTTCTGCCACTGGATAAGATAACTGTGTTGCAAATTCGAAATTGATATATTTAACATCTTGTTCCTTTTTTATGATTTGATAATTTTCGATAAAATTTTGTACTGATGGCAATCTACTATATAAATTGCAAATTGCAAAATAACGTTGATTTTTTCGAGCGACCCCATATAACTCGGCATATTCCCTCTCAGAAATAGGTTGTTCAAATATGACATCTATCCCTTTTTGTAATAGCTTTTTGGCAATAATATTGCCTTGACCACCTTGAACTTCTGATTTAATTGCTACACATGCAAAATCAATATGACTCGGAATCTCATCGATATGCGTATATAAATTTAACTGATAAAATTCAGCACAGTCGACAGAGCGTTGACTACCATTTGCTAACAACCCACAAATATTTATATCATCATGTTTACGTATCGCCTCTATATAAAATTGACCAAATCTACTGCCACATATAATACAATTTTTCATATTTACAACACCCCTTCATCACGATTAATATGTTGTGAGCCTTCTATTTTAGCTGCAATATCAGCGACAGTAGGATTTGTAAATATAAAGGATAGTTCGAGTTCAACGTTAAATTGGTTTCTAATTTTATTGGCAAGTTCTATCGCTTTAAGAGAATCACCACCAATTTCAAAAAATCTGCTATTACTGTTAGAAACCTCTTGTTTAACAATATCCGTTAAAATATCTTTAACATCGTCTATGAAACTACTTACTTCGAGTTGATTATCATTTTCTAAAACGGAATCTATTTTTGTAAAATAAGTATCTTCATATCTATCACTTACGTTTAATTCATGATTTAGAACATTTTTATTATGCGCAATCTCAAGTATCATCTTAATAAAATAATCAAACATTTTATCAAGGTTGTCTGTACCTATGCGGTGATCTACACTATCCCAATAAATGTCTAAACCACCATCTCGTTCAATCACTTGATTGTCTAACCAAACCTGAGGCGTTTGACTAATATTGTAAACAATTTCTCCTAGTAAGTTTTGGCTATTAAGTGCATGTATACCTAGACCACTTGTAAATACAAACGGCATGAGTATATAGTCATTAATTTCACAATATTTTCTTAAATCTCGTTGAAATTCAACACCGGAATACAGATGATGTTCTAAATCTTTGACGAGCTGTTTCTGAACATATTTAAAGCGATCTAACAATGTTGTGCTGCCATAATGTTTAATTTCTAATAAAGTTAATGTAGTGAAATCACCTATGACATGTTCAATATTAGGATGTACTGGCAACCTATTAAATTGCGTAATATTAAGTGAAAAATTATCGTTATGACTGACTTTCCTAATCGCTTCAGCATATATACCGATCAAGAGTGAGGTTGGCGTCAACTCTATGCCTTTAGCTATTTCTTTTAACTTTTGCCAACTTTGTTTATCAACATGATATGTTCTTCTTGTAAACTGATTTGCATCATCATTTGATACAGCCATTGTTGGTATTTCTGGTGCTGTTAAAAAGTGTCCGACTCGTTTTAACCAATAGTCTCTATCTTTGGTGTATTGCTCTGTTTGTTTAAGTTGATTTAGGTAGCATACATAATCTCTAAAGTTTAACGCTGTAAGTTGTTGGCTTATATCTTTGTTAAGATACAGCTGATTCCATTGACTTAGCAATGTAAACATACTCCAACCATCAAAGATCAAATTGTCGAAACTAATATGCAGTCTAACTTCTCTGTCAGATAAAATAGATACTTCAATATTAAAAATGGGCCATTGATTGATATCTAATACTTGATGAGACAATCTATTTCTAATTTCCAACAACGAACTTTGTTGCTGTTGTGAATTTTTATTTTCAAGATGGTTCGTTTTAAATTTATAATATGGCACTTCGCTTAATATTTGCTGTAAGCCATCATCAGTAATTATTGCTCGCATCATGCCGTGGCTATGGATTAGCTTGTTCCATGCTCTTTCTAGTCGTTCTAATTCAATATTCGTAGCATTAATTTCGAAATAGCAATGCGTCGATACATTATGGTGGCTTAATTCTTTTTTCCTGCCTATGAAGTAAGAATATTGAACATCAGTTAAGGAAAACGGTTCATTTTCTTTTGCTGGATTAGTTTGAAATTCGATGGTTTCATCTGTATGCACTTGGTTCTTATTCTTCTCAACTTGTGCAGCCTGCGCTTTGATTGTTGTGTTTTCCATGGCATCTTTAATAGTAAAATTTATATGAAATGCGGTTTCTATTTCTTTAGCTATATGTGTAGCAATTAGTGAATCGCCACCAATGTTATAAAAATTTGAATCGCTGTTAATAGTGTAATCGTTAAACTCTGCACGCCATATATTTAGTATCTTTTGTTCCATATGAGTTAAGTTGTTAGCTTTAACGCTGGAATCACTGTTTCTTTGTTTACGAGCTAACTGACTTAATTTTTTCTGATCAATTTTACCATTTTTATTTAATGGAAATACATTTAAGAAATAAATATGCGCTGGAATCATATAATTCGGTATAACATGCGTCAGTTGAGATGTAATATATTCAGATGTTATATCAGTTGGAGAAATGCAATAAATATTAGCATAAACCCTATCATTACCAACTTGTTGTATACGCTGACAATCAAAGTTATTTTCAGTAAACATGTTTTGCCAATCTCGTCTAGTTAATTTCCCCTTATAATCACCAATATAAGCATTTAATATATCAACCGTAATTTGTTCAATAAATAAACTTAGATTAGGTTCAACAATAATTATATGTCCATCTGGTTTCAACTTAGATTTAAGTTTCATCAACTGCTGTTGTATATTAAAACTTCTATGAAGCGCGTTAACAGCAATAATCACATCATAATGGTGATCTTTTAGCTGCTCAAAGTCGTTTTTTACTTCGATTCCAATGTCATGATCAATATACTCCCGATTTAATAATTTTGATTCATCTAAATAATGGTAATCTTTGCCTTTATGATTGATTTGATGCACAAGGTCACTGCTTAATGCGCTGTTTCTTGTCTCAAACTCTAAGACATTTATCGATTGATTGTTTAATTCTTGGATAGTTTTGAACAAATAGTCTTGTATCGCCATATTCCAAGGCATTAGTTCTGCAAGTTTAGATGGTGCTAACTCTGGTTCTTGCTGATAGAACAGCTCAATAGGATTCAGTTCTCCAGTAATCAGTTTAGGTAAATATTTTTCTAATTTATTTAAAAATTTGATGATGGATTTGTTTTCATCAGGGTATTGATAAGCATTATCTACTTTAGATGTACGCTTGTATTTGCCATCTTGTTCATTAATATAGCCTTTAGCTATAAGTCTATTTAGCCATTTGTTCACTATAGACTCGTACTTTTTATGAACGTTTAATGTTGTTAAAATAGTCTCAAACGAACGATAATTTAAGCTATCTAATGCATTTAAATTCTCAAACATTTTCATTAATACGTGATAGATCATGTTATTCATTCTAGATAATGTTTGAGGTATATCTTTAATACCATTTTCATCATTTAAGATGGTTGTATGACTTTTAGGAATAATAAATGCTGAAAGTGCATTATTAGTTTTAATAACCTTCACTTTACTAATGTCTATAGCGTTTGAGATTGCTTTTTCAATTTCACCGATTTCAATTCTATGCCCTTTGATTTTTACTTGATTATCAATTCTACCTAAAAATTCAATCGTGCCATCATTCCAAATACGACCTTGGTCACCTGTTCGATACCACTTAACATGATTGTTATCATAGTAGAATTTTTCTTCAGTTAGCTGTTGGTCACCAATATAACCTTTAGCCACGCCAAGTCCACCAATATGTAATTCTCCAACTACATTATTAGGGCATACTCTATCAAATTTATCTACTACTTTATACATTTGCCCTTTGAGTGCTGTTCCATATGGTATCGAAATCCAGTCAATAGGAAGTTGATGTGGAACATCGATATGGTTAGACCAAATGGATGCTTCCGTTGCACCACCCATCGCAACGACTAAACTATCTGACATTGAACGTTCGTAAAACCGCTGTGGCAAGTTTAAATCTATCCAATCTCCTGACAGTAATACTTTACTTAAAGGAAGATGTTCATTTTTACCTTCTGCCATGGTAACAAGCATATCAAACAGAATAGGCACAGAATCCCAAACTGTCACATTATATTTATGAATGATTTCTAGCCATTTATTAGCATCTTTAAAATTCTCTTCGGTTGTGAGGATTAGCGTGCCACCTGCATCTAATATCCCAAATATGTCGTAAACAGATAAATCAAAGTCTATTGATGACACCATCAATAATGTATCTTCATTGGTGATATGATACTTACAATTAATATCAAGTATTGTATTCATTGCATTATTATGGGTAATTTCAACACCCTTAGGTACACCTGTTGAACCCGACGTCATAATGACATATGCAGAGCTATTCGCACTAACAGACTTAATCTTGCAATCTTTTGGCTTTGTAGTTAAATTAACATCAATCATTTTTTTATGACTACTTCTTAATGAACATGACTCAATATATTTGGTATTGCTAATAATGACATCTATCCCTACCTGCTTATAAATCTTGTCTCTCCGATCACTAGGTTGCTGAATACCAATCGGTACATAAGCAGCGCCGGCAAATAACACACCGAGAATTGACACCACTTGGTCGATTCCTCTAGGTAATGTAATCCCCACATAATCATGGGGCTTAACGCCAATATCTTCTAACATCTGTTTAACGGACATGGCTTTGTCAAATAATTCACCGTAAGTCATACGTTTACCATCATCTGAAGCTATTAATGCAATATTGTCTGGTGTCTGCTGATAATTTCGCACGAAACCTTCATATAGCATTGCATTAGGTTGTTTCAAGTTTGATAGCTGTATGTCTTCCACATATTCGCTTAATATGTCGTTCGTCTTATTCCAATTATCAACATCTGTTAATGATGCGAGCAAACGACGATAGTCATCTAACATCGCATCAACCGTTGTATCTGTTAGCAAATCATCCACCTTGTCCCAGCATAAATGCAAGTCGCCTTTAACAAGATAAGATTGAAAATCTAACCACACGCCTGGTGTTTGAGAAACCATATACGATATTTCTCCAAATGTTTGTCTTGTCTCATCGTTTTCAAGTTCATAATCAATATTACATGCGAATACGACTGGGGCGATATTTATACTTTCTCCATATTTTTTTGAAACATCACGTTGTACTTGTACACCGCTATAATCAGAATGGGATACATTCTCAATAAACGTTTGCTTTACTCTTTGTAACGTATTCGCAAAGCGTTCATTTTTATGAGGTATATGTTCAACTAATAACAGATTTGTAAAATCTGCTACTATATGCGTTACATCTTTTGTATCACTTTCTCTATTAAACAACGGAATATTGACATAAAAGCCTTCTTGATTGCTCCATTTCTCTAGTGTCAACATATAGCATGTAAGTAAAACAATAGATGGCGTTGTGTCAAATCGCTTTGCGTTCTCTTTAATTTTTTCCCATACCTTATTTTCAATTATTCTTTTATGTCTTGATACTTTTACCTGTTCTACCAATTCTGGCTTTTTTAAAATGGGTAATTGAATAGGATTCAACTGCAATTCATCTATTTTGTGTGACCAAAATGTTTTATCTTGTTCTACTTGTTCATCATCTATCTGCTTTTGTTCCAAATATGTCTTAAACGTGATTTGTTCTTCACTTACAGTATGACCATGATATAAATGCGCTAATTGTTTTATGATCATACTGATACTTAAAACATCTGCTACCAATAAATCGATATTTAAACTTATTTGCACCTTTTGCTGTGGCAATATAAAAGCAGTTAAGCTTGCCACTTCTCCACGATAAACATCTAATTTTTTGTGGGATAGTTCTGTTCTATATTTTGCTAATTCCACTGATAGTTGCGTTTCATCTAAGTTATCTAATTCGATTATATCGATGCGTTTTTTGATTGGTTCTTTCAGAAATTGTTGTTGATGGTTATCAATAAATCGGCAGCGTAACATAGGGTGAATACGTTGTAGCTCATTCCATGCTTGATTTAATTTTTCTATATCCACTTGATGCCCTATAATTTCAAAGTATGCATGACAGCCAACGCCACCCAACACTTGATCCTGTTCTCTACCAATTAAATACGCACTTTGTACATCTGTTAATGGAAATGGCTGATAGTTATCAACCGCTTCTATTGAATGATGAACAGTACTTTTTTTCTTTTTAAATTTACTGTTGTCAACAAGTAACATCCACTGGCTAAATGTAGGTTTTTCTATTAATTGAGAAAATTTTATCCTTAAACCTTCTCGTCGCAATTTACTGACTAATGCCATGATATCTATTGAATGAACGCCTAAATTAATAAGATTTTCGTGCGCATCAATGTGTGTAAGATTTGTTTTTTCAGTTAACCAAGACTTAATAAGCTGTTTTATTTTATCTTTCGAAAAAAGCACTTCCATTACTATAAACCTCCATGTCTTATTTAACTCATTCTTTTAATCTATTAACATCAATTTTCCCAAATGTAGTTAAAGGCCATACGGGTACTTTTTTTATTAAATCGGGCAATTTAAAATTTGCTATACCTTGTTGTTGTAGATAATTTCTCAGTTCATTAAGATTGATATTTGTATCCTCTTTAATGCAGACACAAATTTTCTCACCTACAACCTCATCTGGTACTCCTATTACTTTGACTTCGTCAACATTAGGATGGCCTAAAATGACATCTTCTAATTCATTAGGTAAAATTTTCTCACCTGATTTATTAATCATCTCTTTGATACGCCCAACAACTTTAAAGTTTCCATCAGGTTGTTGCTTCACTTTATCTCCTGTCATAAAATACATGTCATCATCTACACATTTTATGTGTGGCGCATGTTCATAGTTATATATTGTATAGGGGCCTCTGACGTAAAGCTCGCCATATTCACCTTGCTGCACTTCTTTTCCACTATCATCTAATATTTTAATTTCGTCATATTCAGAAATAGGTGTCCCTTGTGTGTGATAAGTGACTTCATTGCCATCTTGCTTATCAGTCATACAAATTAATCCTTCTGCAATACCGTATACTTGTTGTAATTTACACTCAAATTGTTCTTCAATTTTTTGCGCAGTAAATGAATCTAATAATGCACCTCCCACCTGAATTAATTTGAGAGAACTGATATCATCTTCATCGTTATCTTTTTGATAGTCAAGACACATTTTCGCCAATGATGGTACAAGCGCTAAATGAGTAATATCTTGTTCATCTATCAACGGGAAAATTTCATCAGGGCTCGTAACACTACAAATCACTATTGTGCCACCGACCGCTAATGTTCCAATGATTCCTGGACAACCTAAAGGAAAATTATGTGCGATAGGCAAAGCAACTAAGTAAGTCGAATGTTCATCTAAGCCACATCTTTGTGCACATTGTTTGGCAACATAAATATAGTCACAATGTCTACGAGGTATAAGTTTAGGTATACCTGTCGTACCGCCTGAAAGTAACAATAATGCAGTATTATTATAAGATGGCTTGATTAATTCCTCTGAATAGCGATAGTCATAATCATTACGATTTACGGAATAAAAATTTTTATATTGCTTGGAATTTCCAAGAATATATTGATTAATCTGACAACCTAGTTCACCTTCTATTTCATTAATCAGCTGTGAATATGAAAAGCCTAAATACTTATCTTTAGCTATATATGCTACCGCACCAGACGCTTCCAAAACACCTTTGATCTCAACTTTTCGATGTGTCGCTAAAGCTAATACAGGTATCGCTCCTATTTTAAATAATGCGAATAAGACGAAAATAAATTCGAAGCAGTTTGGTAACTGGATTAACACTTTATCGTCCGGTTTAATGCCATCCTGATAAAATTTATACGCAAAATGATTTATCTCGTCATACATTTCTTGATATGTAAATTCAAACTCACGATCTATAAGTGCAATCTTTTCTGGGTACTGTCTTACTTTTTCTTGGATAAATTCATCTAGTGTTTGATGATCCCAAACTTGTTCATCATAAAATATTTCTAGTTGTTCTCTCTTTGTCCTTTTCATTTTGGAACCTCCATCATTGAAATACCTAAAATAAATTTTGAATCTATATCTTCCATTCTCACAATGGATTTTGTTGTATCTTTATTGTTGTATATTATAAAATGATTGCCTGAACGTTTTTGAACTTCTACATAATCCAATCCTTCCATCAAACCTGTACCAATACATTTTAAATATGCTTCCTTGGCAACCCAACACTGAAAGAAATGATACGGATTATCGCTAATATATAACGCTTCGTGCACATTAAAATAACAGTCAATAATATCTTTGAAGTCAATTTGTCTTGTTATATTTTCAACATCTACACCAATATCAACCATTGAAAACGCAACCACACAGCAACCTTCAGTATGCGAAATATTAAAGCGAATATTATAAGCATTTTCTATATAAGGCTTTTTGTAGCTTGTGTATTGATAGACCAAGTCAGTTAACTCACACGTCAATAGATATTGATAAAACAAATTCACAAGTGCATGACTATAAATATAATTCACTTTGTCGCTTTTTCTTTTTAAATTTTTTAGTTTAGCAAGCTGTGATTTTGTTAAAAAACTGGATTGATTACCGCACTTGTTAACTCTGTCAGTCCTACCAATAACAATCACCGAATAACCATTTAACAAATGTTGCATGATGCGTTGTGATAAATTGTGCATGTTATCATTTAGCTCATATATTTTATATTTCATTTAAATATGCCTTTATCTTATTGATGGCTTCTTCGGAATTACCGTTAATAAACATATGTCCACCCTCTACATATTCCCATCTAAATGATTTGGTTGTGTATTGCTCCCATTCTAGTAACTCTTCTAGCGTCATTTGTTCATCTGAGGTACCCATCAACGCCAAAATAGGACTATCTAAGGGTTCTTTATTCATATCTTGGTATTCTTCATCAATGACAAAGTCGGCTCTTAGCATCGGTAAAAACATTTTGATTAAATTATCATTTTCTAATACTTCTTTTGGTGTACCACCATAGTCTTGCAAGCCCTGTTTAAAACCTGCATCATCAAGATGATATATAGGATCAGGTTCTTTAAAACACGGTGCTCTACCCGCCGAAATAATCACTGCCTTAGGATTATTTAAACCGCTATGTTTAATTTTTAATGCAAGTTCATAAACAATTTTAGTTCCCATACTATGGCCAAATAAATAATAGTCTTGTTCAAAATTAAATGTTTGGACTAATTCATCATAAATTTCTTGAACTAACTCACTAATTTCGGAAATGGGCGTTTCGCTAAACCGACTTTCTCTGCCTGGATAAAGCACTCGCATCACATTGGTTGCCGGAAAATAATCACTCCAATGTCGATAAATATTCGCCCCCCCACCTGCGAAGGGAAATAATATCAACGCTTCATCTCTATCTTTTTCATGATTTATTAGATAATTTGCCAAATACCTTTTTCCTCCTATAGTTATTTTATGATTTAAAATGATATTTACACTTTTATCTTACATTAATTAATAATGATTATCAATGTCGATTGATATTTAACGCAAAATTTATTGTTTCCCAAAAAATTCTATATAATTTTTATTTTTTATACTCTTTTTTGGGAAAACAAAAAAACCCTATGAGAGACTCATAAGGTTTTCTAACATATTTAATTCAATTTATATTTAACTACACGTGATTAACATTCTTCTGGTGTACCTGAAACTTTGGCTGTTTTAAATGAACTGCCACAGCCACAAGATGCAATCGCATTAGGATTATCGATTTGGAAACCACCACCCATGAGTGACTGTTTAAAATCGATTGTTGTCCCTTTTAACACCGGCGCATCATCTTTATCTACGAGTACTTTTAAACCATAGAACTCTAACACTTCGTCGTTATCCCCTGCTGTTTCTTCTGCAGACATACCATACGTTAAACCAGTACATCCACCACCATTAACTTTAATTTTTAAATAACCGTCTTCCATATCATTACTTTTCAACATATCTTTGACTTCATAAGCAGCAGCTTCTGTTAAAGTTACAGTACTCATCATCATGACCTCCTAAAAAATCCATGTTTCTTCTATATGTTTATATATATTATTTAATAACTCAGTTGGCGTTTCACCTTCAACAATATCACCATTAACCAATGCATACAACCCGGATGAACAGATACCACAATTTTGTAGACAACCATATTCTAACACATCGACATCAGGGTCCTCTTCAAGTTGATCGTATACATATTGTCCACCACGTGCCATATTGGAAATACAAAATTCCACGATTGGATTCATAGTACACCCTCTCAATCATTTTAGTCATATTATTATAGCAAATATACTTTCTATATGCATACGGCCAGCTCATTATCTTGATTTTTATATGCACTCCAATAAAACGTTTACAATATGATTGTGCCCAGTCGTAAATTTGTTTGTAGTCATCAAAAAAACAAGATATAATAAGCACATAAATAAAAATACTTCAATTTTTTGGGGAAATTGATGTTTTGTTATCGTAAATGCAGTTTACACAGTTTTTCACTCAATTAATATAACATCAGTTTAAGAAAATATGAGTGATGTGTGACAATGATTTCATATCAAAGGGGTATATTTATGAAAAATTTAGTATTACTAGGTGGCGGCTACGGTAATATGCGTATTATGTCGCACATTTTACCAAATGCATTACCGGCTGACTATACATTAACGTTAGTCGACCGCATGCCTTATCATGGCCTTAAGCCAGAATTTTATGCATTGGCAGCCGGCACAAAGTCTGATACAGATGTTCGCATGAATTTTCCAGAATCAGAGCGGATTAATACCATTTATGGGGAAATTACAGATATTAACTTAGATGACCAAATCATTTCGGTCGGTCAAACAAAAGTCGATTACGATGAATTAGTGATTGGACTTGGCTGTGAAGATAAATATCATAATGTTCCCGGCGCTGACGACTATACGTATAGTATCCAAACATTATCTAAAGCTCGTGAAACATTTCATAAAATCAGCGAACTGCCTGCTGGTTCCAAAGTTGGTATCGTTGGTGCAGGCTTAAGCGGGATTGAGTTAGCAAGCGAATTGAGAGAAAGTCGAAAAGACATTCAGATTATCTTATATGACCGTGGAGAACGTATTTTAAGAAATTTCCCGGAAAAACTAAGCAATTATATTGCAACTTGGTTCAAAAAGCACGATGTAACGGTGGTACCAAATTCGACAATTGATGGTGTTGAACCCGGTAAAATATATAACAATGGACAGCCTGAAGACGTCGACTTAGTAGTATGGACGGCTGGTATCCAACCTGTTGAGATTGTCAGAAATTTACCGATAGATATTAATCGCAGTGGTCGCGTGATTGTAAATCAATATCATCAAATTCCTACATATACGAATGTATTTGTAGTTGGTGACTGTGCAGATTTACCTCACGCACCAAGTGCACAACTTGCAGAACTTCAAGGCGATCAAATAGCCGATGTCTTAAAAAAACAATGGGCAAACGAAGCGCTTCCAGATAAAATGCCAGAATTAAAAGTACAAGGTTTCCTTGGTTCTTTAGGTGAAAAGCAAGGTTTCGCCTATATCATGGATCGTACCGTGACCGGACGTCTTGCTGCTATTTTAAAATCAGGTGTCTTATGGCTCTACAAATACCATAATGGTTAATAAAATTATTCAATATAAAGTCTTGGACATCATTATATTTTAGGTTACGAACTCTATATTGACAGTAATTGACAGGATTGAAAAAACTTGGTATCAGCGTATTTTCAATCCTGTCAACCTTGCGGGAGCGAGACTACGGATTCATAATGAATGCTGTCCCGCTCCCTACATATTATTTTGTATCCATAATATGATTATCTACAAAATTTGTGACTTGTTTTGTTTGTATATAGCCATCAGCTACATACGCATCATTCATCGTCACAAGAGGATAAAATAATTCATCCTCTTGCAATTGTTCAATAAATTGCACATCATGATCCGTTAAATTTTCTGTTTGGTGTTCAAAATCGATATATGTGAATTGAAAGTCAATTTGCGGATATTTTCTTTTTAATAATGGTTGTAACCATTCATACGTATTTTTAGATGTTGGCGCATTGACACAACTTGCGCATACCACATCTGCCCCATAAACGACAACACTCACCTTTGTCATATAAAAAATCCCCCGTTGAGTTGATAGATTTTTCTTTCACTATCCATTATAATAGAATAACAATCTAAATATGAAGTAATATACTTGAAAGGAGTCATCTCTCATGCCAACTGAGAATGCAACAATGTTTGATCAAGTAGCTGAAGTTATTGAACGTTTACGCCCGTTTCTCTTACGTGATGGCGGCGACTGTACATTAGTCGATGTAGAAGACGGTATTGTTAAATTACAACTACATGGTGCTTGCGGCACTTGCCCAAGTTCAACAATTACATTAAAAGCAGGTATTGAACGAGCATTACATGAAGAAGTTCCAGGTGTAATTGAAGTGGAACAAGTATTCTAGATATCTATAATATATATATATCACTAGAGCCCCTACGCGCTCTAGTTTTTTCATTTGTAGTCACAGAGATAAAATGTATAACATTCAAGAACCAAAATACTGAGATATAAATCTCTAAAAAATGACAATATGGAACATAAATCCCAAAATAAATAGCACAAAGACGATTTGAAATTAAAAACCGTCTTTGTGCTATTGTTATATTCAATACATCTTACTTATATTTATTGATGATCTTGATCATCGTGATGCGGTTTATGTGGTGCTTTGTAAGGTGCTCTCATATGCTTGTCGATTTGTCTATCCATGTCGACCCAGCCTTTCCATCCTATATGAACGGCATCAGTAATGTAATGTTTCGCATATTCTTTGTCCGTCATATCATACAATTGACCACCATTATTAATTACTGTTTCACGAATTTTGTTGTAAACAGGTTGACGACGTTCATGTGGAATACCGATATGATCGTACCATTTTCCATTGGCAGGGATGCTGACGTATTGAACATCTGCACCTGCTTCACGCATCGTATCTACAAGTAATTTTAAGTCGTTAAATTCTGGAGAATTAATATTAAACTCCCAATCACGTCTTACTTTACGTCTATTTTCCTTAATTAGTTTCCAATATTCATCTTTAATGCCATATTTATTGGATTTCGAATGATCGATTGCAATTTTTGTCGCTTTGCGATTCATCTCGTTCCAAGAAGCATTCGGTGATGTCACTGGTTCAACATGTGACAACGGTGATTTGTCGAAACCAAAGTATAATTTGATTGCTTCAATCTTTTTGATTTGCTCACCTTTGAATTGAGAAATATAATTGCCATGATCTTGATCTGGGTGTTTTGCTAGTTGTTTTAAAAATGCTTTATTTTTAGCATGCTTAAATTGTAATAACCGTTTCGCGTAGCGTTGTTTCAACTCAGCTGGCATTTTAGATTGCTTGAACAATTGATCGATTTGGTTCGCAGACATACGTCCATCATAGTTCTTATTTGTTAAACCATGATCAGTGAACCATTGCGGTGAAATAATTAAACTAATTTTTTTACCTTTTAGTTGATCGTATTGTGCTGCTAACTCAACAGCGTTAATCAAGTCTGTTGAACCACCCGTTCCAAGTAAATATGCAGGTTTAGTCCCTTTACGACCATTAAGTGCAATACCTGGATTAAATGGATCTTCTTTGTTGAGTTCACTTGAACCATAAATTGGGTAATAATCGTTTGATTTAAATAATTTGTTTTGAATGAGCGTACCTTTAAGCACTTGATCCGTTGAAGCAAGTCTATTATTTGCCAGTGTTTTATTTGTCACCAATCCCGTAAACCAGCTTGACGGCATTAAGACAAAGATGATAAATATCACACCGCTAATTAAAATCGGTAAAAACGGTTTTAATTTCATCGTAATTCTTCTAATGCTTCCACAATTTTATTTGGTGTCGCCCACTCATCACGATCAAAATCCATAATTGAAACTTCAATACCTAATTTGTTTTGAATTTCTAATAACAGTCCTACAGTTTGGAATGAATCAATAATCCCCTCTTCGAAAATTTCTACATCAGGGTTTTCTTTGACGATATCATTTTCAGCAACTTCAGCTAATACATCTAATACTTGTTCTTTAAATTCCATAATTAATTACTCCTTTTATATCAGTTTTCCTGAGAAAATTAAAAATCCAAATGCTACAAAATGGAAAGTGATAACAATGCTTAAGGCAGTTGTAAATCCATTTTGCCAACGTGCAGGATGTTTCTTGCGCCAGCGTTCATAATAGCCGTAACCAATAAACATTAAACCATGATAGATACCATAGACGATATAGAATAATTCTAAACCGTGCCAGACACCCATGATAAAGAAGTTTAGGAAAAAGGCTACATTAGACATGGCAAATTGACTTTTTAATAATTTTTTCTTTGACATGTAGAACAGTGCACGCATGTAAATGCAATCTCTAAACCAGAATGATAGCGACATATGCCATCTATTCCAGAAGTCTTTTATATTTTTAGCTTTAAATGGTTGTTTAAAGTTTGGCGGTGTCATAATGCCATAGATATAGCTGACTGCTACCGCAAATAAACTGTAACCAGCAAAGTCAAAGAACAGATAGAAACTATACGCATACATATACAGCCATTTATGCGTAAATCCATGTAAATCCATCATCAATGGATTAATCGCATAGAATTGAATTAAATGCGCAATAATGTATTTATATAGGAACCCTAACATTATCATATGAATCGCTTTTAAAATCAACTCACGATATTGCTCACCTGTTGGAATCTTCTTATCATCTTTCACGTAACGTTTGTAACGGTCGATTGGACCAGATGATACCGTTGGGAAGAATGAAATAAATTGCATTAACTTGCCAACTTTTATTTCTTTAATCGAGCCATCTCGAATTTCCATAATTAATTGAACACTTTTAAAAGTTACATAAGAAATACCTAAGAACCCTACAAATTCAATTAATTTATGTTCATGGAAATGAATTTGATGACCACCTAGCCAAGAGCTTTGCAATATTTTAACCACTGCTAATGGCAAGATAGACAGAACCATAATTACAGTAAATTTTGCAAATGTATTATTTTTCTGTCTCGATTTAAAGTAAAACATAATCAGCGCTGTTTGATAAATTAAATACACAATAAAACATATTAACTGGACGCTAATATATTTCGTACCAAAGAAATGATACTTATCTGAAGCAAAGATAATGACAATCATAATGGCTGTACTAATGCCGTTGTATATATAACTACGCTTACCTAAAAATCCGAGTATAATCACTGGTAAGAGTACAATAAATGCAATTAAAAAGAACGTAAACGTACCATATGGAATCATCCGTTTACAACCTCCGCAATAGCTTTACGATCTAATTTACCATTTGAAGTAAGTGGTAAATGATCCATCCAAACGAATTTTCTCGGTATCATATACTCGGGTAAACGAGATTTCAATTCGGATTTCAATGCGTGAGTCATAGCCATATCATCTTCAACGTGTTGCGTTGGAACAACAGCACCAATTAAGTGAACAACTTTATCATTGCGGTATACTGGCACTACAACAGCTTCTCTCACTCGATCAGATTGGCGTAATTGTGCTTCAATCTCTTCAAGTTCCATACGGTAACCATTCATTTTAATTTGGAAATCAATACGTCCTTGAATGAACCATAGGCCGTTGTCTTCTTTGGCTTTATCCCCTGTATAATAATGGCGAATGCCATCATCATATTTAAATGCAGCATCTGTTTTAGCTTTATTTTTTAAATAACCTAGGCTCACGCTGTTACCTTTAATAACAAGTTCGTCTTCATCAGTTATAGATAACGTCGTACCTGGACGTGCAACACCTACTGGAAGTGGATTATATTGCGCTAATACATCAGGTGTGATTTGAATACTTGTAACAGCTACAGTTGCTTCAGTCGGACCATATGTGTTGTAAATCACAGCGTGTGGATATCTATCAACTAAAGCCTTAGCTGTTCTATGTGCCAAAATTTCACCACAGAAGAAGAAATGATTTAAGCTTGGGTAATCATTTTCATTCAATGTCGGCAATAATAAGCACATTTCAATAAATGATGGTGTAGATACCCAAGTGTTAATTGGTGTAGCCACTAACATGTCATTTAATAACTTAGGCTTTTTAATCATATCTTTATCTACAAGATTTAGTGTGCCACCAGATGTTAAACATGGATAGATTGCCATCACTGATAAATCAAATGAAAATGGTGCTTGGTTTAACCATTCTTGGCCACCATCTTCTTGATGTAACGATACCATCCATTCAGCAAATTCAATCAAGCTTGCGTATTGAATTTGAACACCTTTAGGCTCACCAGTTGAACCGGAAGTAAAGATAGTATATACCGTATCTGTTTCAGTCATTTGACTATCGAATACGATTGGATTGTTTGATTCTTTGACATCTTGAGTCGTAATCGTCTTCGCCCCATCATATGTTAATGGTTCATCAACGGTATTAAAGATGAACTGTGGTTCAACTTTATCAATAATCATGTTTACACGTTCAGCTGGCACCGATGTATCAATCGGAACGTAGCCGCAACCTGCTTTGATAGCACCAAGCATACCAACAATCATGTACGGAGACATATGGCCGTATAAAATCATTGGTTGTTGACTGCCTTGTAATTGATGTGCTAGTTTACTTGATTCCTCAAGTAATTCCTTATAAGTTAATTCGTCATTCATATGTCTTACAGCAACTTGATTCGGCTGCGCTTGCTCAATATCGATTAATTTAGAAATGATATCGTTCATATGTTATATTCTCCCTCATTAAAATTCATTATAAATGAAGTTATTCTGTGTATCGCCAGTACCATAAATTAAATACAATGCTATGAATATAGCTAAATAAAGCAATGTTAATAAATATGGTTTAAGTTTTTTAAATGTTTCTGAAGTTTCTTTTTGTTGGGCTTTCATATCGCACCTCACTCATTCAAAATTAAGATGCACAGCTTATCTTTTGCTGCGCCACTTTTTATAATAAGTATAATTAGTTTCAGATTTATATATTATTTTTACAACTTATTATATCTATTTTTTGACAAGCCTGCAATGTTATCTTTAAAAACACTATTGCAAAGACTTGCACTACACTATTTGTAGAACATATTTTATTTTACGTCTTATTAACGAAACACACAATTACATATGACATAACAATTTTGTTATATACGCAAAAAACTTCTACATGCTATTAAATAACAACATGTAAAAGCTCTGCTTGTATCATAATTTAATGGCTAGTAACCGGTGTTAATGGCGCCTGTTGTTGTAAAACAGCCACGATATTATCAACGCATAATTGAATCATACGATTTCTCGTCTTCACTGATGCACTGCCAATATGCGGTAAAATGACGGCATTCGGCATAGATAATAATGGATGTTTCTCATTAATAGGTTCTTCACGTAAAACATCTAAGCCGCATCCTGCGATATCACCTTGTTCAAGTGCAAATACAAGTGCGTCTTCATCTACTATTGCACCTCGACCAATGTTGATAAAGATTGCATCTTGTTTCATCGCTTGAAATGCCTCAGCATTAAATTTGTTCTTCGTTTCCGCTGTCAATGGTGCTGTACATATGACAAAATCACTTTCTTCTAATAATGTGTCAAAATCAGCATATGTGACTTTTAATTCACGCTCAACATCTTCTCTTCTTGAACGATTATGATATAGCGTACGCGTATTAAAGCCACTTAAACGCCTTGCAAATGCTTGACCAATGGCACCCATGCCAAAAATACCAACAGTCGAACCGTACACATCTTTACCAGATAATAAGTAAGGACCCCAGCTAGTCCATCGACCATCTTGAACATATTTTTCTGCTTCAACAATACGTCGCGCAACACTAAGCATCAAGGTAAACCCTAATTCTGCTGTCGTTTCTGTAAGTACATCTGGTGTATTGGTTACCACAATATCGCGTGACTTTGCTAGTGAAATATCGATATTATCATAGCCAACTGCCATATTTGCAACGATACGCAACTGTGGCGCTTGTGCGATAACTTCGTGATCAATTTGTTCACTGAGCGTAATGAAACACGCTGTTGCATCTTTAATAGCTGTTAAAAACTGTGCTCTAGGCATTGGTACAAGTGCCTTATCCCACATCTCTACTTCCCCAAATTGTTCTAATTGCTGGACAAAGTGGTCTGGGATTTTTCTGGTAACAAGTATTTTAACCATCATTCAGCCTCCTTTATGTGTCCCTGACTATTGTTGTAATTGTCGAATCACTTCATTTAAATCTTTTACCGAATAAGTTGGCGGAACATCTTTTTCTTGAATTTCAGCAAATGAGGTTACACCCGTTTGAACATGAATTGTATCCACGCCAACATTGATGCCAGACATAATATCTGTATCATACAAGTCCCCGACCATGGCAACATCTGCTTTATCTAATTTAAGTATATCAAGTGCAATATCCATTATAACTGGTTCTGGTTTACCAATAAATTGTGGTTGTTGCCCAGTAGAGACGCTAACGACACTTGTAATAGCACCATTACCAGGTAATAAACCACTTTCTTTAGGAATAGAAACATCCGGATTAGTTGAAATAAATGTGGCACCCTCACGTACAGCAAGTGTTGCAATCGCTAGTTTATCGTAGGTAACTTGTTCATCTAATCCTATCACTACATAATCGACATGTTTATCTCGTCTTAATGTTAAACGACGGTCTAGTAATGCTGCTTTCAAACCACTACCACCAATCATATATACAGAGGCATTTGCTTTTTCATTGGCAATAAAGTTTGCCGTAGCTAATGCTGAAGTCACAATCTCCTCAGGTTTAGCATCAATATGCATCTCGCGTAATTTAGCTGTTACTTCTTCAGGTGTCTTGGTCGAGTTATTCGTTACATATAAATGAGGGATGCCTTGCTGATTTAAATAATCAATAAATTGTGCTGCTCCGTCAACTTCCTCTGTACCTTTGTACATCGTCCCATCTAAATCTATTAAATATCCTTTATAGTGTTTCATTGTTAATTGTCTCCTTTTCCAAAAGCTGTCACTGGTACACTTTCCTGTTCTAAAAATAATGATACTTCATATATAAAGTTGTCATAATACGGTAGTGCATCATCAAACAGAGGTTCAAGTGTATCATGTTGTAAAGTAATATAATCATGTGCAAATTGCTTACGCACTTCGATTGTTTGATTGATTGCAGCTTGTGTTTCAGATGTAATCACACCCTCAAGTGCTAATATATCAATTACATCCTTGTAATTACCAGGATCTCTTAAAATAAAAGCATCGATAATCATATTACCAATATCGACAGATGCTTCAATTAGCATTTGTGCAATGCGCTCAAAAGCATAAGGATTATCTTTATGATCTTGATAATCTTGCGTTAACTGCCTTAAATAATTTAATTTCTGTGTTAATTTTTCTTTGTCTACAAAATACATGCTTAGTCACCTCTTAATGTCTTTATCATATCATAATTTTGCAGCACACTTCATTTGTAGTTATACTAAATAAATAACCTTAAATAAAGGAGCACCACTTTATGATAGATATGTATTTATATGACGATGAAGAACAAAGTCAAGTGCAATTTGTAGGCTTTGTCGGTGAACATAGTCGCTATGATTTGATGTTAGTTCAAACAGACCGTCATTATGGAAAGACATTAGTTTTGAATATGCAGACCAATAAATTTGGAATTATCGGCACAGATGACCTTGAAGAAGATGGTTATATCGCCTATATTCTTGGTGTTTCTGATGCAGAAGCCACTGAAATAACCGAATATTTAAATGAAGTCATACAATAACATGTTCATGATTCAATGCTGTGTCATAAACATGTTATCAAAGCATGAAAAAAGCGAGGAAACAAAAGTTGATGTTAACTTTGTTTTCTCGCTTTACTTGTGGACTTTCGTTTTGAAAGTTACTCTGTTGATGCTATGTTGTCTGTGCCAATTAATCTTTATTGGTTTCTATTTGTTGAGATTCTGCTGGTATGGATGGCGCTATTTTGACATCGTGTAGTTTGTCTTCACTGTTAATTTGTGTGTCTGACTCACCTAATCGAGTTTTAACCTCGTCTTCTGAAAGACGCTGTAGAACAAAATATGGGCAGCCAAAATTACAATATTCTAAGATATAATCTTGAATACTTGAAAAGCGTTTTGAAATTTCAGCCTTTTTGTTACTATCTTTATAAAATCCTTTGAGTCTTAACAGTTCGTAACCAAAATCTCCGACAACAAAGTCATATTTATCGAGAATATCTGCATATTTAGCAGCAAATAATTCTTCATCAAAGCAGTCACGATAGTCCTCAATGATTTCAAAATATTGCTGGTTTACTTTAATCATAAATGACTCACCTTTATATGATAATAAAGACTTAGCAAATACGACAGTTAATCACTCTCGTACAAACTAAGCCCTTTTATTGATAAGAATGACCATAGCTGATAGTGGCTCACATAATACTTCTGCCAACTCAATTTCCACAGTCTATTCGATTATTGTTGATGATTTAATTGCTTTTCTCCTAAGCGATGACGTTCTTTAGCCGCTTCATTAACTTGTTCATCTGCGTGATATGAGCTACGTACCATTGGTCCAGCTTCACAGTGTTTGAATCCTTTATCCATAGCTGCTTTACGTAACTTACCAAATTCTAGAGGTGTATAATATTTTTGAACTTTTAAATGCTTACGAGATGGTTGTAAATATTGACCAATTGTCAAAATGTCTACGTCATTTGCACGTAAATCATCCATAGCTTGTAATAATTCTTCAGTCGTTTCACCTAAACCTACCATAATACTTGATTTCGTAGGAATATCTGGTTGTAATTCTTTTGAACGACGTAAGAATTCGAGTGTACGGTCATATGTTGCACGTGCACGTACTCTTGGTGTTAAACGGCGTACTGTTTCGATATTGTGATTTAAAATATCTGGTCGTGATGCCATTAATGTTTCTAACGCTTCATAATCCCCACCCATATCAGATGGTAAGATTTCAATCGTTGTGAATGGATTTCGTTCACGTACTTTGCGCACTGTTTCAGCATAAACATTTGAACCCGCATCTCTTAAGTCATCACGTGCTACTGCTGTAATAACCACGTGTTTTAAATTCATCAGTTCAACCGATTCTGCCACACGTTCTGGCTCATTTAAGTCTAATTCATTAGGTAATCCCGTCTTAACAGCACAGAAACGGCATGCTCTTGTACATACCGCACCTAAAATCATAAACGTTGCCGTACGTCTTGCTCCCCAGCATTCATGTATATTTGGACACTTTGCTTCTTCGCAAACAGTGTGTAGATTCTTTTCTCGCATCATTTTTTTGAGGCCAGTGTAGTTCTCATTCGTGTTAAGCTTAATTTTCAACCAATCTGGTTTACGTAAAATTTCTTCATTTCTTGTAGCCATAACAACGCTTACCCTCCTGAATAATCAATCTTCATTCATTATAACTAAATTTACCCTAAATTAAAACGTAATACGCAATAAATTTAATAATTTAATAACTTTTCTTTAAATATATCGCGTAAAAATTCTGGCATTAAATATTCTGTTGGCAATCCTTTTAGCATCGGGAAGTAACGGCCAAACGTGTACATATCAACCGTTCCCAACGTATAGTATTGCTCATCATCAATGTCTTCTCCATTGATAAAATAACGTGCTTCTGATTCTATAAAACCCAAATTATATAAAATATAACCGCCAAAGATGTCTCCTCTAAAGCCTAAACCTTGTGCATGCTCATGTAAATATTCTTGCTTTTGACTTTTTATAATCACATTTTTCAATTCTGTACCTGTGACTTTTACCCTTACTAAATTAATAGGATGTGGTAGCATACGGTGAATATCGTACTCGGTCACTTGGTCAGCCTGAATACCTTGAACAATTAATCCCGCATTGATGATCGCACAATCTGCATTTGTAAGTTCAAAGACACTTTCAGCGAGAAGATAGGTTGTTTGGGTAATGACATCTGTTTTATTTTCTAAGTGAACTGGATGGTGAATCACAGGTTCATTTAGCAGTGCCTTACCTTCCTCATCAAAGTGTGTTTCGACAGTGGGCAATGTGTCGAGCGGATGTAGCATTGCTTCTTTCGCAATGACTTGATGTTGTTCAATGGTTAGCGTAACTTCACCTAAATAGTGACCATATTTTCCAGCGGCAGCCATCAGCACACCATTATTTATTTCACCATGTTCAAAATAGTGATGCGTATGGCTCCCGAAAATAACATCAATATCTGGTATTTCTTGACATAATTGTTCATCAAAAAAGACACCAACATGACTCATCACAATTAAGACATCATATTGTCCTTGACGTGATTGAATCTCATCTTTAATCGCTTCAAGTGGATCTGTCACAATCCAATCTAGCGCACGATAAAATGGTGTAAATGGTGCGGTTGCAGCAACAAAAAGAATCCGTGTCCCTTCGATGTTTTGAATATATGAAGTTGCGATATGGTTAGGCAATTGTCCATGTTCGTCAAGAACATTCGTACAAATCACCTTAAAATGCGCATCATCATATAATGTATTCAAAGCTTCATGCGAAATCGTCATCCCTTCATTATTACCAATGGTTGCAATATCACATTGTGCCTCGTTTAATAACGCAACATTCTTTTTCCCTAATGTTGCTTCTGTCACAGGGGCAGATAAATCGACATGATCCCCAATATCTATATAAAGAGAAGGATGTTGAAGCGCTGGGCGATGTGTCTGTAAATAAGCTTGAATGCGTGCATATTCGTACAAATGACTATGTATATCATTCGTATGATAAATCGTCAACTTCACAGTACTACCCCCTTTGTAATTTACATCAATGATTTAAAAATAAGATAAATCCCCATGAATAACATGACAGTTCTAAGCAACATGACTACCGTTTCAGACTTAATAGAATGATTGATCTTCACTCCAATTTGTGCGCCAATATAACTTGAGATAATTAAAATAATAGAATAACCCCAAGCCACATGTCCTTGAAAAATGTGACCAATTGAGCTCATCACACTAGAAAAGAAAATCATCATCATACTTGTGCCGACAGCAACATGTGGTGGAAATCTAAAGATAATCAGCATTAATGGCGTCATTAATGCACCGCCGCCAATGCCAAATAATCCTGTTAACACACCAATAAATAAGGTTGCGACAAAAGCCACAAGCGGTGGAACACTATAATGATAAGTTACACCTTCCGAATCCGTATAAGACTTACGATATTGTGGCTTATCAAATAGTTTAATTGGTTTTATTTTATGACGTTCCATCAATATAATGGATACAAGAATCATAAAAATACCAAAATATAAATTGAATGACTCTAATGTTAAATAGCGACTAAGCAACGAACCCGCTAATGACCCAGGCAATAAGCCAAATAGGAAAATAGAGCCATTTTTAATATCGACTTGTTTCGTTTTCAAATAGCCTAGAGATGACGATAATCCTGTTACAATGAGTATCACGGATGACGTCCCAATAGCAATTTGAGGCGTAATGCCATGTAAAAGATGATGTTCCACACCTAAATAAACAAGCGTAGGTACAATGATGATACCGCCGCCAATACCTACTAATGAACCAATAACAGCAGAAAGTAGGCCAATTAAAATAAGAAAAATAAAAGTTAATACCATTGATTTCGCCTCTTAAAATAATTTTAGTTGTTGTGGTGCCAAACCTGTATAATCTATTCCAAGCATCTGTTGATATGTTTTGGCATTTTTAGCCGCATGGCCCCCAGAATTATTATTAAACACGACATATACTGTCTTAGCTTTTTGCGCTAATATTTCAACTTTATGCGCGAGGTCTTGCAATTCTTGTTGATTATAATCATATAAATACCGCACATCTCGCCATTCTTGGCCTGTCATATCCTTTTTAGTCCAGCCTTGAGTGTTGCGCCCATGATAACGTACAAAGGCGATATCATGAGTAATACGATTAACCATTGGAATCGAACCCATTTTCACCTGTGGTTCATCACAAACCGCATGAATAAATTGATGGTCGACAAGAAATTGTAATGTCTGTTCCTTATGTACCGCATCAAACCATGATTGATGACGAAATTCAATGCATACAGGAAGATCTAATAATTGTTGGCGTACATACCGTAAATAAGTTACATTTTCCATCGAGCAATCAAACCAAGGCGGAAATTGAACTAACACCAACGCTAATTTATCATGCGTTTGCAGGGGTTCAATCATTGCTTTAAATTGCTCAAACAACGCTTTGCGCGATGTCGCAACATCTTTATAATCCGCATGTAACGTCAACGCTTGATGTATTTTGACAACAAATTTAAACGTCTCTGGTGTCTCTTTAATCCACTTTAATATATTTCTTTCAGGTTGAATCGCATAATAAGAGGCGTCCAATTCAACAATTGGAAAATGACCTGCATACGTTTGAAGTTTATCAGCTTGGCGTCCAATATCTTCATATAACGTCTCATGGTCACCCCAACCAGTTAAGCCAATGTTAATCATATTCATCACCAGTACAATCATACCACAATCGAATTTATTACTTCATTATATCAACTTAGATTTATCAATGATAAACGATTTAAAATTGGCAACGTAATGCTTCTATCTCTGTCAACAATTTATCAAAAAGTCCAGCTACATGACTATCTATAGCCAGTCGTGGTGCTTGTCCACTCCATAAGTGCGTCCATGCATCGTTATGCTTTTGTGCTGAATGTTGACGTATCGATGTTGTCAACTGATTTTGAATTGGATAATCAGGGATTTTACCATTATAATTCTTAAAGGATTTAATAAAATTGTTATTAATACCACGCGCATATTTGCCACTAAATACATTTGTCACGACCGTATCCGTCTCTTTACTATTCAGAATGGCTTGCTTTAATACTGGGCGTGCACCACTTTCTTGCAACGTTAAAAAAGCTGTGCCCATTTGTACGCCAGAGGCACCTAAAATCAAGCTTGCCAAAATGCCACGGCCATCCATAATGCCACCTGCAGCAATAACAGGAATATCTACGTGATCAACGATTTGTGGTACAAGTGCCATTGTACCAATCATTGATTGTTGCCCTTGAGTTGTAGGTAAAAAGCTACTACGATGTCCTCCTGCTTCGCTACCTTGGGCAATTACGATATCTATACCTGCTTGTTCAATTGCGATTGCCTCATCTACTGATGTTGCAGTACCCATCGTCACAATTTGTGCTGCTTTTAGTCGTTCAATGATTTCTTGATTCGGTATGCCAAATGTAAAGCTACATACAGGCACATGGTATTGAAGCACTAAATCAATCGCAGCATTAAAACGTTGTTCCTCAGTAATATTTACAGTGGGTTCTTCTAGTTGAAGTGCACGACGATAAGGTTTCAGCCAAGCATTCATTTGTGCCACCTCAGCCTCTGAATACTGATAATCACTCGGAATAAATAAATTCACTGCAAATGGTTCCGAAGTTAATGCCTGAACTGCTTGGATTTCTTGTTCTAATCGCGCAGTATCAAAGTAGCCTGCACCAATCGTGCCAAGCCCACCTTGATGACTCACGGCAGCCACTAATTCGGGTGTAGTACTGCCAGCCATGCCTGCTTGAATGATAGGATAGTGAACGTTCAAATATTTTGTGAATTGCGTTGTCAACTGCTTCATCTTGTATCCTCCAAATTTACCGTCGTCTTTGAAATTGTTGATGCAGGTGCTGATGTTTTAAACGTTGTTGTTGTAACTTTTCTTGTTCTTCTTTATCCATTTCATCTTCAATATCCATGCCTAACATTTCTTCAATTAAATCTTCATGCGAAACAATACCATCTGTACCACCATATTCATCAAGCACAATCGCTAAATGTTTTCGACTTATTGTCATTTTTCTCAACACCCATTCTGCACGATTGTGTTCATTGACAAACAGTGGTTCAGCAATATATTCATCAATAGTATGACTCGGATCTTTGCTCCAAGACAGTAAGTATTTCGAATGAAACACGCCTATAATATGATCAATATCTTCATCATATACTGGATAACGCGTATAAGGTTCATTCATGACCGTTTGATAGACTTCATCATAAGGTGTGATATTTGAAAATGCAGTGACATTTACTCTTGGCGTCGTATTAACATCTTTAATCTTTAAATTACTAAACGCCATAACCCCTTTTAAACGTTCACTTTCAATTTCATTCAATGCCCCATCACGCTGAGCCACTGCAAACATCATTTGAATCTCCGCTTTAGACCATTGCGCTTCTGGTTCACTTCCATTCGCAATAAGTCGATTCAACCCTTTCGTTATCGCATCCAATAATAAAGTGATTGGACGCAAGATTGCGACAAACACACGTACAACAGGAAAAATCATACGCATAATGCGATTAGCGAAATTTGCAGCAATAGATTTAGGTATCACTTCTGCAAATAAAATAACAAATACAGCATATATTGTAAGCGTGAGGCCTAAGTGCCATTGTGCATGATAAGATACCGCTGCTACTAGCACAGTCAACAGTGTCATACTTATCGTACGACCAATGAGTAACGCCGTCATCGCTTCACTTGGATGCGCTAAAAATCGTGCAATACGATATGCTTTTTTATCACCTTGCTCGCCTTCAGTTTGAAATTTCGTCCGATGCACCGTACTTAAAGTGGTTTCACCAATAGAAAAGAAGAACGACAACACAACTAAACAAATAATTGCAATAATCATACAACATGCTCCTCTGCAATGAATAAAAATGTTATATTATATAAAATATTCCCAACAATTAAACACCATAAACGCATAAGTTCCCTTAGCCAATATACAAAAAACTTATAAGTGTTAGCGACGATGACGTGCGAATAACACATTATAAGTTTTAATTTAAATTATGTTATTACAAACTGAATAAAGTAAATTCAAATTCATTATGAAATAATCATATATTTTGGGTGACACAGTCTATAATGAGACTCGATAAGTTCAAATCATTTTTAAACTCATAGCTAAATTCACCATAAGTTGCTAACCGATGCTTATTTTCACTGGATTACTTGCTTTCAATCCTGTAACCCATTTCTTTACTCGTTAATATCTCACCAAATAACAAATAAAAATATGTACAAATATAGTTCATTAATGGAATCAATAATAGCAATCCAATCATTAAAAATCTATTACCTTGATGATCAGGTATAATAAAAAACTCTATTGCCTTTTGAACATATAATAAGATCGCAACAAATTTTAAAAACAGAATTAAGAGCGTCTTATCTTTAATAAAACTCGGCGTAATCGTCATAAAAATTAAACTTAAAATATGTGCAGAAAAACAAATAATGGCTATAACGGTTCCTAATATCCAATATATTCTAATTTCTTGAGTATTACCCTCGATAAAAAAGTAAATATTATAAAAAGATAAATAACTGCTATATGTAGAAAGTATGCCCACTATCATAAATATCAGGGCTCTCTTTTTTATCTTTTTTCGATCACTAGGAATTTTAGGGAAGAATAACTGCAACAAGCCACAAAAAATTATTAAAAGTTCTATAGAAGTTGCTATAATTAAATAATTAGCTGTTGCTGCTAAAGTGAGACCAACAAAATATTGTATAGAACTAAAAAGAATTGAGCCTAAAGCCAACATATTCATAGCTTGAGTTGCTGGTTTTCTCAATGCTTGATAAGTCTCTTCCATGCCATCATCCCTCCTATTAATAGTAGCTTCTACTTTTTAACAGATTAAGCAACATTAAGTATATATCTTTATCGATATTGAGCTATAACAATTGCGAAGATTATCATCCACCCAAACATAATAATGGGTCGAACCACATAGCCATGAAAGATGCCACGATTCACCCAAAAATAAATGTCTATGATGAAATAAATAAAAATCAAGACAAATACAATAGAAGTGATTGCAAATGCAATTGACATTGTGTCATTAAGTGAGCGTTCTACAAAATAACGTAAATCATCATTCGTGCGTTCAGTGGTTTGTTTAACTTTCATCGCTATTGACATAATAAAAATAGATGAACATATAGCACCTGCACGTGCAATATCTTTTCCGTATTTTAGATCAGTTCTTAAACTTTCAGCTTTTTCTTTATCATATTTATGTAATATTCTTGCCGTATTTTTGACCTCTTCCAATCTTATTCTGTTGGGTTTTAATATAGAATAATGCGCTGATAAATAGCTGCTTAGTAAGAACAACCAAAACACAATACTCTTCACATTATCCATCTCAACCATACCAATGTTATCAAAGTAAACATATGTTTCATACACTACCATATAACCTATAAATAATAATGCAGCTTTCACATATTTCTTCCTTTTAAGTAAATCTAAGCATTCTCTAACAATAAAATATGCTGCACAACTTAGAATGAACAGACCCACTGTAATAATTATAATCATAGGTATTCACCTTCTTATTTAAAATATAAGTTATTTACTTGCTAGTATGATGTTGCTCTTCTAATTCAAGTTCCTCTAACACTTGATATCTCATCAAATTAAAGTAAGAACGACCTATTAACAAGTTAATCATTAAAATGACGATAATAGACATCCATATAAAATTATTTTCATTATCTGTATAAGGCACAATGCGACTTAAATAAATCAAAATACCAAAGCCACCTAAAGTTATAGCAATGCCCATTATATTA
>VNIW01000001.1_pt3 | contig 146754 bp, 118 predicted proteins | sample 7248591 | NCBI WGS metagenome assembly VNIW01 (sample SAMN12251776, study PRJNA551026) | human skin metagenome | isolation source: skin samples from patients infected with Netherton Syndrome | host: Homo sapiens | place: France:Paris | reverse complement strand
CTAGAACAAACACAATAAGCGGTGTAGTCACAAAAGTTGGCACCTATCCAATTGTGGTAACGAGCACTGATGCCGATGGTAATAGTATTGAGACAAAATTCAGTATCAAAGTTGTAGACACGACAGCACCAACAGTAAAAGGAATTAGTGATCAGACCAAAGAAGTGAATACGTCAATTGACGAAATTGTGATAGATGCCACAGATAATAGTGGTCAAACAGTGACGAACACAGTCAGTGGTTTACCAAGCGGAGTAACGTTTGATTCTAGAACAAACACAATAAGCGGTGTAGCCACAAAGGTAGGCACTTATCCAATTGTAGTGACGAGCACTGATGCGGAGGGAAATAGTACTGATACAAAATTCATAATCAAAGTCGTAGACACAACGGCACCAACGGTGAAAGAGATAAGTGATCAAACCAAAGAAGTGAATACGGCAATCGATAGCATCAAGATTGATGCGAAAGATAATAGTGGCCAAGCAGTAACAAACACAGTAAGAGGTCTACCGGAAGGAGTAACGTTTGACTCTTCAACAAACACAATAAGCGGTGTAGCGACAAAAGTAGGCACTTATCCAATTGTAGTGACAAGCACTGATGCGGATGGTAATAGAACTGATATAAAATTCATAATCAAAGTCGTAGACACAACGGCACCAACGGTGAAAGAGATAAGTGATCAAACCAAAGAAGTGAATACGGCAATCGATAGCATCAAGATTGATGCGAAAGATAATAGTGGCCAAGCAGTGACAAATAAAGTCAGCGGTCTACCAAATGGAGTGACGTTTGATTCTAGAACAAACACAATAAGCGGTGTAGTCACAAAAGTTGGCACCTATCCAATTGTGGTAACGAGCACTGATGCCGATGGTAATAGTATTGAGACAAAATTCATAATCAAAGTTGTAGACACGACAGCACCAACAGTAAAAGGGATTAGTAACCAAACCAAAGAAGTGAATACGGAAATTGACGAAATTGTGATAGATGCCACAGATAATAGTGGTCAAACAATGACGAACACAGTCAGTGGCCTACCGGAAGGAATAACGTTTGATCCATCAACAAATACAATAAGCGGTGTAGCCACGAAGGTAGGCACCTATCCAATCGTGATAACGAGTACTGACGCCGATGGCAATAGTGTCGAGACAAAATTTAATATTAAAGTTGTAGACACAACGGCACCAACGGTGAAAGGGATAAGTAATCAGACAAAAGAGGTCAATACGGCAATCGATGACATCGAGATCAGTGCTAAAGATAATAGCGGCCAGCCAGTAACAACCAAAGTTAGTGGTCTACCAAATGGAGTAACGTTTGATTCTAGAACAAACACAATAAGCGGTGTAGCCACAAAGGTTGGCACCTATCCAATCGTGGTAACGAGCACTGATGCGGATGGTAATAGAACTGAGACGAAATTCATAATCAAAGTTGTAGACACGACAGCACCGACGGTGAAAGAGATTAGTGACCAAACTAAAGAAGTGAATACTGAAATTGATAACATCAAGATTGATGCGAGAGACAATAGTGGCCAAGCAGTAACAAACACAGTAAGAGGTCTACCGGAAGGAGTAACATTTGACCCTAGAACAAACACAATAAGCGGCGTAGCCACAAAAGTTGGAACTTATCCAATCGTGGTAACGAGCACTGATGTCGAGGGAAATAGTATAGAGACAAAATTCAGTATCAAGGTCGTAGACACAACGGCACCGACGGTGAAAGAGATAAGTGATCAAACCAAAGAAGTGAATACGGCAATCGATAGCATCGAGATTAGAGCTACAGATAATAGTGGTCAAGCAGTGACAAATAAAGTCAGCGGTCTACCCCAAGGAGTAACGTTTGATTCTAGAACAAACACAATAAGTGGTGTAGCGACAAAAGTAGGCACTTATCCAATAGTGGTAACAAGTACGGATGCCGAGGGAAATAGTATAGAGACAAAATTCAGTATCAAAGTTGTAGACACAACGGCACCGACGGTGAAAGGAATCAGTGACCAAACCAAAGAAGTGAATACCGAAATTGATAACATCAAGATTGATGCGAGAGACAATAGTGGCCAAGCAGTGACAAACACAGTAAATGGTCTACCGGAAGGAGTAACGTTTGATTCTAGAACAAACACAATAAGCGGTGTAGTGACGAAAGTTGGAACTTATCCAATTATAGTGACAAGTACGGATGCCGATGGCAATAGTGTCGAGACAAAATTCATAATCAAAGTTGTAGACACGACAGCACCAACAGTGAAAGAGATTAGTAATCAGACCAAAGAAGTGAATACCGCAATCGATAACATCGAGATTAGAGCTACAGATAATAGTGGTCAGCCAGTAACAACCAAAGTCAGTGGCCTACCGGAAGGAGTAACGTTTGATTCTAGAACAAACATAATAAGTGGTGTAGCGACGAAAGTCGGTACTTATCCAATCGTGGTGACAAGCACTGACGCCGATGGCAATAGTGTCGAAACGAAATTTATTATAAACGTTATAGATGAAGATAAGTTAGAAATTCAGCCTATTCCAAATCAAATTGTCAAAATCAATACCCATATTAAAGATGTTAAGATTATTATAACTGGTGGATTAGGTTCAACAATTATAAGCGTAAGTGGATTGCCTAAAGGGCTTGAATTCAAATCAGAAACGCTTACTATTAGTGGTATACCAAAAGAACCTGGAAGATATGATATTATAGTAACTGTAATTGATAGTAACTCTAATCAAGCCGATGTTCATTTTGTTATAGAAGTAATTAACGATGATAATAATAAAAAACCTGGTAAAAATTCTCATATTGATGACCCTGAGAAACCCGTAATTGACAATAGCCATAAAAATGGGATAGCCATTCATGGTAAAACGAATTCATCTAAACATGTGATTATTGATTTACCATCAGAACTTACTAAGACTGTAAATATTAATAATCCTGGTAATTATACAATATGGGTTTCAGGTGCCCATAAAATGCATAAAGAGTCTTATCGCATAGTTGAACGTGATAAAGATAATGATATTTATGTTTTACCAGATACAGGTAACAACAGTAAAAGTTCTACAGGCATAGTAGCAACTGTTTTAGCTATGATTGGGGGAATATTGTTACTATTTAAACGTCGGAAGAATGATGAAGAAAAATAATTAAATTAGCAATCTTATAGTCTCAAAAGTTAGCGCTTTAGTCCTAGCTTTTGAGGCTATTTTTCGTGGTAAAAATGGTGTGAATTATGTACGAACCTATTATATATAAAAAAATACTTTTAATAAAATTAACGAAAATAAAAATTACCTATTAATATACATTTTGTACTTGAAAAGAATATTTAAGAGAAATTATGATTAAAAAACATTTAATATAATTAAAATGCGTAATATTAAATAGTGATAAATCTGTTATAATTCATATATCATTGTATTATTACTCTAATTATATAGATTAAAATGTATTATTATAATTATTTTGTACTATATATCAAAATTCTCATATACATCTAGGAAATAAAATAGAGTTTGATATGCAATGACAACTATTTTAACCAACTATAGGAGGTCAGTGAATGACTAACAGAAAGAGAAACTCGTCACAACGCATGGATTTTATCCCAAACAAACTAAACAAATATTCAATCAGAAAATTTACAGTAGGTACAGCTTCAATATTAGTAGGTGCCACACTTTTCTTAGGGCATCATGAAGCTGAAGCAGCTGAAAAACAACAATCCATATCTCAAAACCATAGCGATGAACAAGAAAGTTCTCAAGCTGATACAACAGTAACCACAGAACAAACAACAAATAATAATGTTTCTTCTCAAACTAACGCCACGTCACCAAGCACTCAAGATAAAACAACGATAGATCACACTGAAAATCCATCTTCAACAAACCAGCAGATAACAGAAAATCAATCACTGCATGCAAAAGATTTACAAACATCAAATCAAAACAATGTCTCGCATAAAGATACTGCAAACAAATCAACAGAAAAAGAAGCTAGACAACATCAAAATCATAAATCGACAATTCAACAACAAGAAAGTTCAGAAAAGTTAGTAACAGCTGCTCAAAATGCATCAGCTACAAACCAAGCTGTATCCACCAATACGAATGAGACACATGTACAATATGCTGATAAAAAATTGAGCCAAATTGGCGTGAACCATCAAACGAAAGAACAAGTTAAAGCTTCACTAGTTACTAAGAAAGCTTTTAAGCCACGTTCTAAACGAGATTTAGATAATACAATTGTGGCAGAAGCCTTAAAAGCAGACATTACAAACCCTGACTATGGTGTTAGAACCCCTGCAACTCCTGTAACTGCAGCTGCTTCAACATCTCCAACAACGCGTGCATTGAGTAGTAATTATAGAGTAAGAGCATTAGCGGCAGCTACACCAACAGGTAAAGATGTGAGTGACAAAATTAAATTTTCAAATATAGATATAGCAGTGGAAGGTAGAACTGCACATACAAATGCTAGTGGTCAACGTGAATTATGGGTGACTTCTGGAGATATTTTATCTTTAAAAGCAGATTATACCGTTGACAATAGCGTTAAAAGTGGAGATACATTTACGATAGGCTATGGACAATATATTAGACCTGGAGGATTTTCGTTACCATCATCGGACACAGAATTAAGAGATGCAAATGGTGCAATTATAGCTAAAGGTAAATATGATAGTAACACGAATAAAACAACCTACACGTTTACAAATTACGTTGACCAATATGATAATATTCAGGGATCTTTTAAAATAGCTGCAACTGCTAAACGAGAGAATGCCATCAATGATAAAGGATCATATAATATGGACGTAAAAATTGGAAATGTTTCTTTCAATAAAAATATTATTGTTGATTATGGTGATAATAAGAATAACCCTTTAAATGCATCAACGCTTTACAGAGATCCAAAAACAAACCAACAGTATCGAATCATTTATATTAATGAGCCAGGCAAAACATATAAAAATGTGAAATATCATAGTACAACAATGAATGGAAAACTCATAGATGGCACAGATGCAATAAAAGTTTATAAAGTGAATGATCCTTCAGCAATGGTCAACAGTTTCGCACCCGATTTAACTTCAAGTAAAGTAACAGATGTTACATCATCAAAAACAATTACATATGATAATAATCGCTCAACTGTAAATGTTTCTTTAGGAAATTTAGACGGTAAAACACGTTATATTATTGCTGAAAAAGTAGAACCTACAACTGACAATGGTAACTTAAGTTCAACGTTTTCAATAACTAACGATGATAAAAATAATCCAACAATTTGGGCAGCAAGTACTACACAAGGTTCTGCTGGAGACAATTCAACTGGTAGTGGTCAACAAACAGGTAAATATTCACTTGGCGACATTGTCTGGAATGACAAAAATCGAAATGGCATTCAAGATATAGGAGAAGAAGGCATACCTAACGTTTATGTTACTTTAAAAGATGCTAACGGAAATGAAATTGACAGAGTGACAACGGATGAGAACGGCAACTATAAGTTTAAAAATTTAAAAAATGGAGAGTACACTTTAGAATATTCAACTCCTAATGGAGGATATTCGTTAACCAAAGCAGATCAAAGTAACAATGATGCAGTCGACTCAGATGCACAATTAGTCAATGGAAAATATGTTGCTAAAGCTACAATTCAAGATGATGACAACATGACAGTTGATGCCGGATTTTATAAATCTGTTTATAACATCGGAGACTTCGTTTGGAATGATACGAATAAAAACGGCATTCAAGATGACGGAGAAAAAGGACTTGCCGGCGTAACTGTATTATTGAAAGATGAACAGGGACGTACAATTGCAACTACTGTAACCGACAAAAATGGCAAATATGGCTTTTACGAATTAGAATCTGGTAACTATACAGTTCAATTTATTACACCTGATGGTTATATATTATCACCATCAAAAGTAGGTACAGATGTAACTAAAGATTCTAATGGCGATGAAGTACCAATTAAATTAACTGAAAATGATTATTCTAATGATTTAGGTTTATACAAGCCGGATGCACCTAAATTAGATGACTATGAAATTACAGTAGAAGATAAAAGTTATGAAAATACTGTTCGTGTTAACACTAAGTTACCTAAGAATACAATCCAACTTGCACAACAAGGTAAAGATGGTCGTGATCGTGTATATTATAAACAATTAGGCTATCATCCAGATTTGACTGGGAAAGATGCTTCAAAATTACTGCAAATAGACGGCTATTATTTTGAAGAAGTACGCCGAGATCATATATACCAATCACAAGATGCTATTTTTGAATATAACTTGGATAATAACACAGGTGTTAAAAATATAACGTATAATCCAACAACAAATACGTATACCGTGACATATCAAGACGGTTCAACAAAGGAACTACCAGGTCAACAGCCTAAAGGATTAACAATAAATAATAGTTATATTAATCAAAATGGAGATACTATTGTGGAATTTAGTGATGGTACAACTATTACGATTCCTAAAGGTAAAGATGGTGTCGACGGTAAAAAAGGTGAAGATGGTAAAACACCTAAAATTGAGCAAACACCAATTACCGATAGCTCAGGCAAACAAATTGGGGTTACAAGCACTGTTAAAGATGGTGATGGTAAAGTAATAAATACGCAAAAAGTACTTAATGGTCAAGATGGAGCAAAAGGAAATCCAGGTGAAAAAGGCGAAAAAGGAGACCCAGGAACGAAGGGTGACAAGGGCGAAAAAGGAGATACAGGCGCTGCAGGTCGAGATGGTCAGAATGGTCAAGATGGTAAGTCAGTCATTGCAAATACAGAACGTGGTACAAAAGATGGTCAAGAAGGCGCATATATTAGAATCTATGAGGTCAATCCAGATGGTAGTCGCGGCACAATGATTTCTGAAACATTCATCAAAGATGGTGTGAAAGGCCAAGATGGTAAAGATGGACGTTCACCATCAATCCAATAAACGCCTATAAAAGATGAAAAGGGTAAGATTATCGGAACGACGATTACTATTCTAAGTCCAGATGGTCAAGAAGTTTCACATCAAGATATTTTAAATGGTAAAGATGGCCAAAATGGAACATCTGTGACAACCATTACAGAACGTGGTAGACAAAATGATCAAACAGGTTCATATGTTAGAACATATGAAAGAAATCCAGACGGTAGTCGTGGCAAGCTCATCAGTGAAACCTTTATCTCAGATGGTCAGAATGGTAAGGATGGACAAAATGGCATGAATGGAAAATCTATAACAGCGGAAACACGTCCTGGTACAGATGCTGATGGAAACACTGGTGCATGGATTCGCGTTTATGAGTTGAATCCTGATGGCACTAAAGGCCAACTTATCAGTGAGACGTTTATTAAAAATGGCGCAAAAGGTGAAAAAGGCGAAGACGGTAAGACACCAAAAATCGAACAAACTCCAATACGTGACAGTTCTGGTAACCAAATTGGTGTAACAATCACGGTAACAGATGGTGATGGGAACGTCGTTAGTAAAGAGAATATTTTAAATGGCAAAGACGGTGCAAAAGGTGAAAATGGTAAGACGCCATCTGTAGAACAACAAGCCATTCAAGATAAAGATGGAAAGCAAATCGGAGTCACAATTATTATCAAAGATGGAGACGGTAAAGAAATCAGTCGTCAAAACATTCTAAATGGCCAAGATGGTAAAAATGGTACTCCTGGTAAGGATGGTCAAACACCAACAGTTGAAACAATGCCAGCATTAGATAAAGATGGAAAGCAAATCGGTGTAACTATTATTACACGCGATGGTGATGGTAAAGAAATTGGGCGTCAAACAGTGACGAATGGCCAAGATGGTAAATCTATTACTGCAGTAACGGCACGTGGAGAACAAAATAATCAGACAGGTTCATGGATACGTGTGTATGAAGTAAATCCAGATGGCACACGTGGTAAGTTAATTAGCGAAACGTTCGTTGCTGATGGTCAAAAAGGTGCTGACGGTAAAAACGGTGTTGGTGGCAAAGACGGTAAAACACCAACAATCGAGCAACAGCCTATTCGTGATAAAGACGGAAAACAAATCGGTGTAACTATCATTATCAAAGATGGAGACGGTAAAGAGATTAGTCGTCAAAAAATTCTAAATGGTCAAGATGGTCAAAAAGGTGCTAATGGTCAAGACGGTAAATCTGTAACTGCAATTACAGAACGTGGTACTCAAGATGGCCATAAAGGTTCATACATTAGAATTTATGAAATGAACCCAGATGGTACACGTGGTAAATTGATTAGTGAAACATTTATCGCTGATGGCGAAAAAGGTCGAGATGGTAAGTCAGTAACTGCCGAAACTACACGTGGAGATAAAGATGGTCAAACTGGAGCGTACGTCCGAATTTATCTAACCAATCCAGATGGTACACGTGGCAAATTAATCAGTGAAACCTTTATTGCTGATGGTCAAAAAGGTAAAAATGGCCAAGATGGTAAGACCCCAACAATTGAGCAACTTCCGATTTTGGATAAAAACGGAAAACAAGTTGGTGTGACAGTAATTGTCAAAGATGGAAATGGCAAAGAAATTAGTCGTCAAGATATCTACAATGGGCGTGATGGCCAAGACGGTAAAGATGGCAAAACACCATCTATTGAACAACAGCCAATTTTAGATAAAAATGGTAAACAAATCGGCACTACTGTGATCATTAAAGATGGAAATGGCAAAGAAATCAGTCGTCAAGATATTCACAATGGTCAAGACGGTAAGACCCCAACGATAGAGCAAGTACCTTCTTTAGACAAAGAAGGCAAACAAAACGGTATCATTGTGATCATTAAAGATGGCGATGGTAAAGAAATCAGTCGTCAAAATATTTATAACGGTGAAAAAGGTCAAGATGGCAAGGACGGTAAAGATGGTGTAGATGGTAAATCAATTACTGCCATAACAGAACGTGGTACAAAAGATGGTAAATCTGGTTCTTACATCTATATCTATGAAATGAATTCAGACGGTAGCCGTGGCAAATTAATTAGTCAAACCTTTATTGAAGATGGCCAAGACGGTAAAACACCAAGCATTGAACAACAACCAGTTAAAGATGAAAAAGGAAATCAAGTTGGTGTTGTTATCATTGTTAAAGACGGTGATGGTAAAGAAATCAGTCGCCAAGTTATTGTAAATGGCAAAGACGGCAAAGATGGTAAAACACCAAGCATTGAACAACAGCCAATTAAAGACGAAAATGGTAAGCAAATTGGCATCACGATTATTGTTAAAGATGGTAATGGCAAAGAAGTAAGTCGTCAAAACATATACAATACATCTAATATCACAAATATTTATGTTAACGTTGAAGGCAACATTGTCTTTGTCTTCAAAGATGGAACAACTTGTATTTGTAAATGTGAGCCAAACAAACCGAGCGAACCAGGCAAACCAAGCGAACCAGGCAAACCAAATGAGCCAAGTAAGCCAAGCGAGCCAAACAAGCCAAGTGAGCCAAGCAAGCCAAGCGAACCAGGTAAGCCAAGCGAGCCAAACAAACCGAGCGAACCAGGCAAACCAAGCGAACCAGGCAAACCAAATGAGCCAAGTAAGCCAAGCGAGCCAAACAAGCCAAGTGAGCCAAGCAAGCCAAGCGAGCCAAACAAACCAAATGAGCCAAGCAAGCCAAGCGAGCCAACCAAGCCAAGTGAGCCAAACAAACCGAGCGAACCAGGTAAGCCAAGCAAACCGAACAAATCAGTTCATACTAGAACAATGAAACATGTGAACTATAAAACAACGAGTCATTTACAGCAAGTTCATGATACGACACAATCAAACAATGATAAAAAACAGCAAGAATTGCCAGCAACAGGTGCTGTTGATGACAATGGTTATCAAGCTCCATTCTTTGGATCATTATTTGCAATTTCAGGAACAATATTGTTCTTAGCAAGACGTCGTAAACATCATCAATAACAATCATTAAATAGCGTTAATTATATGAGATTCGTTATAGTATAGAAGTTTCTGAAGTAATCAAACAGGTATGGGAAACTAAAGGTTGAAAATCTTTTATCCCATGCCTGTTTTTTTATAAAATGAGTTCAGTTCGTTTTTAAGAGAGAAGTCATATCTATTTAGATATAGAAATATTTTAAATAATTACAAATAAATATTAGAGATAAGCTTGACTTTAGTTATAAATATCGTTAAAGTATTAGCATATAATTCTGACAATTCAGATAGGTATTAACTGTATTGTTGCAAAAATGGAGGGGGGATCACAATACGATGTCAGTACCTAAAATAACTTACGATGTATTTTCTGAGGACCCTTTTATAGAAAAGCTAACACTAGATGAAGGAACAAAAGGCGCATATGACATTTTAAAGTGGGCGTATGACACATATGGTGAGTCAATCGTGTATGCATGTAGTTTTGGTGCGGAAAGCATGGTGCTCATTCATATTATTAGTCAGATTAAACCTGATGCCCAAATCGTATTTTTAGACACAGATTTACATTTTCAAGAAACATACGATTTAATAGAAGATGTAAAACAACGTTTTCCTCAATTACGTATCGAAATGAAGAAACCAGACCTCACACTTGAAGAACAAGCAGAAAAATATCAACCCGCACTATGGAAAGCAAATCCCAACCAATGTTGTTATATACGAAAAATTAAACCACTAGAAGAAGTTTTATCTGGCGCAGTAGCTTGGATTTCTGGATTAAGACGAGCTCAATCCCCAACAAGAGCACACACGAATTTCATTAATAAAGATGAACGTTTTAAATCAATAAAAATTTGTCCTTTGATTTATTGGACGGAAGAAGAAGTTTGGGACTATATCAATGATAATCATTTACCTTACAATGCTTTACATGATCAGCATTACCCTAGTATTGGATGTATTCCTTGTACTTCTCCAGTGTTTGATTCAGATGATTCCCGTGCAGGAAGATGGTCGAGCTTTTCCAAAACAGAATGTGGCTTACACGTAGCAGATAAGCCATAAAAATTTTACTACTTATTCTTATTATTCCGATATGAATTTAAAATAAAATTAGCATTGGAAAGTTATACACGGTTATTTCATAATAGAAGGGTAGATAAATAAAATAGTAATTATTGATAAGAGGTGGAACGATTGAGTTTAAGTGTAACAAACAGTCCATTTACTGCAGAACAAGCCAAACAACTTAGTGAAGTTATTGCTACGTTAACACCTGAACAAAAGGTATGGCTTAGTGGCTATTTAATTGCCAATCAACAGACAATACAAACCAATTCATCGGTTCAAAGTGAACAACTCTCAACAAAAGCTGAAGCAGTTATTCAAAGCAATGAACAGGAGATAGAACCAACACAGCGCAGTATTACGGTACTTTATGGTTCAGAAACAGGGAATGCGCAAGGTGTAGCTGAAATTTTTAGCGAACGTCTAACGAATCTTGGTCATAACGTTGTAATAAGTAGTATGGACACATTCAAAACAAAAGAACTTAAGAAAGTAGAAGATTTATTTATTGTCACATCGACACATGGAGAAGGTGACCCGCCAGATAATGCGCTAGAATTTCATGAATTCTTGCATAGTAGAAAGGCACCTAAGTTAGAAGGTGTTAGATTTTCAGTCCTAGCTTTAGGAGATCAAACTTATGAATTTTTCTGCCAAACAGGTAAAGATTTTGATAAAAAACTAGCTGAATTAGGCGCAGAACGTTTATATGAACGTATTGATTGTGACATTGATTATGACGAAGATGCGGAAAAATGGATGGCTAACGTCATTAAAGCCATTGATACTGAGTCAAGAGGTACAGAAAGTGAACAAGTTATAAGTGAATCAATTAAAGCAGCTAAAGAACGAAAGTATTCTAAAAGTAATCCATATGAAGCAGAAATTTTGGACAATATTAATTTAAATGGCAAAGGTTCAAATAAAGAAACACGACATGTTGAATTGTTGCTAGATAATTTTGGAGAAGAATATGAACCTGGCGATTGCATTGTAGTATTACCACAAAATGATCCGCAAGTCGTTGATTTGCTTATCGCAACATTAGGCTGGGATCCAGAAGAACAGATTCCTGTATCTGAAGATGGTGATACATTAACGTTATCCGATGCATTAACACGTCATTTTGAAATTACTAAGTTAACGAAGCCATTGCTACAACAAGCAGCAGCCATATTTGACAATGATGACTTGAGCGACAAAGTTCAAGATAATGAATGGGTTCAACAGTATATCAATGGTAGAGATTTTATTGATTTGCTTAATGATTTTGGAACGGATGAGTTGCTACCTGTAAACTTGTCACAGCTTTTACGTAAGTTGCCACCAAGAGAATATTCCATCTCAAGTAGCTATAAAGCAACGCCGGATGAAGTACATATTACAGTGGGCGCAGTGAGATACCAATCTCACGGACGAGATCGCTCAGGTGTTTGTTCAGTTCAATTTGCAGAGCGTCTTCAGCCAGGAGATACGGTACCAATTTACTTAAAACGTAATCCAAATTTTAAGTTTCCAACAGAAGCGGATACGCCGATTATTATGATTGGTCCAGGAACAGGAGTCGCACCTTTTAGAGCTTGTATGCAAGAACGTGAAGAGCTTGGATTTAAAGGTAATACATGGCTATTCTTTGGAGATCAGCATTTTACAACAGACTTCTTATATCAAACTGAATGGCAAGCATGGTTAAAAGAGGGATACTTAGAAAAAATGGATGTGGCTTTTTCTAGAGATACAGACCACAAAATATATGTCCAACACCGTATTATGGAACGCAGTGCACAGTTTAATGCATGGTTAGAAAAAGGAGCATCTATCTATATTTGCGGTGATGAAAAACACATGGCAAAAGATGTGCATCAAGCCATCAAAGATGTGTTAGTAAAAGAACAGGGACTTAGTCAAGATGAAGCAGAAGCATATTTAAAACAACTTAAGAAAGATAAGCGTTATCAACGGGACGTATATTAAAAGAAAGGCAGGGGGATTCAATGGCAAAATCGAATGAGCAACTTGAGCAAGAATTAAATCAAAAACTTGATCAATTAGAATACATCAAAGATGATAGTAATTATCTACGTGGCACGATTGAACAAGGTTTAGCAGACCCGTTAACTGGTGCTATTTCCGATGATGACACTAAGTTGCTGAAATTTCATGGTAGCTATCAACAAGATGATAGGGATTTGCGTGACGAACGGCGAAAACAGAAGCTTGAGCCAGCGTATAGCTTTATGATCCGTGTACGTCTTCCTGGAGGGACAGCTACACCAGAACAATGGATAGCCATGGATGACATATCAAATCAATATGGTAATCACACAATGAAATTAACAACACGCCAAACATTCCAATTTCATGGCATTTTAAAGCGTAATTTAAAAGCATCTATGCGCCATATAAATGATGCATTACTAGACACGATTGCTGCATGTGGGGACGTCAATCGTAATACAATGTGTAATCCTAATCCGTATCAATCACGTTTTCATCAAGAAATGAATGATTATGCAGCAGCAATCAGTAATCATTTATTACCGCAAACCAATGCATATCATGAAATATGGTTAGATGGTGAAAAGGTGTTGGATTCAAGTGAAGAAGTTGAACCGATGTATGGTAAAACATATTTGCCACGTAAGTTTAAAATAGGCATTGCTTTACCGCCAAGCAATGATATTGATGTTTACTCACAAGATATTGGTTTAATAGCTATTGTTGACCATGATGAGTTGATAGGATTTAATGTCTTAGTTGGTGGTGGTATGGGTATGACACATGGCAATAAAAATACCTATCCACAAATCGGGCGTTTACTGGGTTATATACCTAAAGAAGAAGTGGTCGATGTTTGTGAAAAGATTTTAACGATTCAGCGTGATTATGGTAATCGTGTAGACCGAAAAAATGCACGCTTTAAATATACCGTTGATCGTTTAGGGCTTGAGAGAGTCAAAACAGAATTAAATCAACGTCTTGGATGGGAAATTCAAGAACCAAAAGCCTTTAAATTTGAGCATAACGGTGATCGTCTTGGTTGGATTCAAGGAGAACACAATTGGAATTTTACGCTGTTTATTCAAAATGGTCGTATTAAAGATTTAGAAGATTATAAATTGAAAACTGCTTTGCGAGAAATTGCTGAAGTACATCAAGGAGACTTTAGATTATCACCCAATCAAAATCTAATTATTGCTAATGTGTCTCCAGAACATAAAAAGGATATACAAGATATTATTGAACGTTATCAATTAACAGATGGTAGACACTATTCAGGTTTACGACGTAACTCTATGGCTTGTGTTGCATTTCCAACATGTGGTTTAGCTATGGCTGAGTCAGAACGCTACCTACCTTCATTGATTGGTAAAATAGAAGATTTACTAGATGAAGCAGGTGTTAGTGAAGAAGACATTACAATTCGTATGACAGGTTGCCCAAATGGTTGTGCACGTCCGGCATTGGCAGAAATAGCATTTATTGGGAAAGCACCAGGAAAATACAATATGTATTTAGGTGGTGGTTTCAAAGGAGAACGTTTGAATAAACTGTATAAAGAAAATATTGATGAACAACAAATTTTAGCAAGTTTGCGACCAATATTAATGGATTACGGTAAGTCACGTTTAGAGGGCGAACATTTCGGTGATTTCGTCATTCGTTCAGGCGTTATTGCTGAAGTGCATTCTGGTCAAGATTTTCATAGCTAATCAGCTAAAAAGAGGGTGTTAATATGGGGAAAGTCTACTTAGTTGGTGCGGGTCCAGGTGACCCGGAGCTGATTACAGTAAAAGGTTTAAAGGCAATTAAACAAGCGGATGTTATTTTATACGACCGTTTAGTCAATAGGGAACTCTTGGATTACGCAACGGCAGGTACAAAATTGTTTTATTGCGGAAAGGATCCTAATAGACAGTCGTTGCCACAGTCAGAAACGAACAAAATGCTTGTGAGCTTAGCTAAAAAAGGTCATACAGTAACACGTTTGAAAGGTGGAGATCCCTTTGTTTTTGGCCGTGGTGGTGAGGAAGCGGAAATATTAGCGCAACATCATATAGCATTTGAAATTATACCTGGTATTACAGCAGGAATTGCTGCGCCAGCCTATGCAGGGATTCCAGTGACGCATAGAGATTTTAGTTCATCTGTCGCTTTTGTGACTGCAGTGAATAAGCCAGGAATGACTAAAGCTGCTTATTGGGAACATCTCGCACATGGACCGGAAACGTTATGTATATATATGGGTGTTAAACGTTTGTCTGAAATTTGTGGTTTATTAATTAAATACGGTAAACCTATTGATACCCCTGTTGCATTAATCCACTTAGGTACAACAGCATATCAACAAACGGTCACTGGCACATTGAGTACAATAACAGAAGTAGCTAAAAATATTAAAAATCCAGCTATGATTGTAATTGGTCAAGTCGTACAGATGCATGATAAAATTCAATGGTTTACGGAACAAACTGAACAGATGAGAATGGACTATTCACAAGTGAATTCTAAATAAATTAACAGGAGGATAAAGATATGAATATGCCACTTATGGTTGATTTAGCAGGACAACGCATTGTAATTGTCGGAGGTGGGCAAGTTGCTGCCAGACGAGCTTCCAATTTTATCGACTACTGCCAAGATATTCATATCATTAGTCCTCAAGTTCATTCGTCATTAGAAGATTTAATAAATGCTGGACAAATCACCTGGCATCAAAAAGAATTTGACGCCGCTGATATAGCAGGTGCATTTTTAGTCGTTGCTGCGACAAATAATAAGGCTGTTAATCAACAAGTTAAAGCGCTGGTACCTCCAGGCTGTTTATTCAATAATGCTGAAGATGCAACGTCTGGCAATGTCACTATTCCTAATATATTAAAAAGAGGTAAATTAACACTAAGCGTAGCCACGCAAGGCGCAAGTCCAAAGTTAGGGATACAAATAATTGAACAACTTAGCCACACGTATGATGAACGCTATGAGCAATACGTTGAATTTTTATATCAATGTAGACAGACGCTCAAACGAATAAATATTGAGCCATCTTATCGACAAGCATTATTGGCAAAGATCGTCTCTGACGACTATTTAGATCTTGATAAGCAACAAGCATTTTTACGATGGCTCCAAGCACAAGCTGAATAATAGGGGGCACTTAATTTATGAAAAAATTGTTGATTTTTGCATTAGCTGGATTTTTGGCCCAACTTGTAGATGGATCATTAGGCATGGGGTTCGGTGCGTCATCGTCCTCCATTTTATTAACATATGGTATTACACCAGCGATTGTGTCAGCAACGGTTCACTTTTCTGAAATAGCAACAACAGCAGCGTCAGGAACATCGCATTGGAAGTTTGATAATGTCCATCGATCGACCATGTTAAAGTTAGCAATTCCAGGTGCAATCTTTGGATTTTTAGGCGCGGCATTTTTAACACATATTCACAGTAGTGTTATTAAGCCATATATTGCAATATTTTTATTAGCAATGGGATTTTATATTTTATATCAATTTTTATTTCGTCGTCAGCATGAAACACATGAACATGTTGGTCAATTAAGTGGCTGGAAATTAATTCCACAAGGTGCGATTGCTGGTTTATTAGATGCGATTGGTGGCGGTGGCTGGGGACCAGTCAACACACCCATATTATTATCTAGTAAAAAGATACAACCTCGTTATGCGATTGGTACCGTATCAGCCAGTGAATTTTTCGTAACATTAGCCACATCGCTATCATTTATTTTATTTTTAGGGATAACACAAATTAATTGGTGGCTTGTTGTTGCATTAAGTATTGGTGGCATGGCTGCTGCACCTATTTCAGCATACTTAACAAAAATATTGCCCATTAATATATTAGCGATATGCGTAGGTGGTTTGATTATTTTTACCAATAGTAATGCTTTATTAAGTTATTTTGTCGACAATAGCACAATCATAAATGTCATAAGATTCGCAATTATTTGTAGTATTTTAGTACTTATCATTTTTGTTGCCATTCGCAACAGATTGTTATCTTTTTCTTACAAGAAAAACCGAGTAAACAAATATAATTAATTGGATAAAGGAGTTTTGTTTTATGTCAGTCTCAAAAGATATACTTCATTATACAATCAAACCACATGGTGGCGTACTTATTAATCGAGTCGTTGAAGGTATAGAACGAACACAGTTGAGTCAAGCAGCACAATCGTATAAAGCAATTACATTAAATCCATGGGCAATTTCAGACTTAGAATTAATTGCTATTGGCGGATTTAGCCCCTTAACTGGTTTTATGGGGCAAGAAGATTATAATCAAGTTATTGAAAAGACGCATTTAACAGATGGTTCAGTATGGAGTATTCCTATTACATTACCAGTTACAGAAGATGTTGCATCAAAGCTTGAAATTGGTGATCATATTGCTTTATATGGTGAAGATGGAGCACTATATGGCACTTTAAAGCTTACCGAAAAGTACACGTATGATAAGAAAAGAGAGGCTCAGCTTGTTTATGGTACGACCGATGTAAAACATCCTGGTGTGAAGAAAGTTTATGACAAAGGAAACGTATATCTAGCGGGACCAATTCAATTATTAAAGCGTCCACAGCATAATAAATTTGCGGATTACCATTTAGATCCGCACGAAACACGTCAGCTTTTTCATGATTTAGGTTGGAAGACGGTTGTCGGTTTCCAAACAAGAAATCCAGTGCACCGCGCACATGAATATATTCAAAAATCTGCTTTAGAAATTGTAGATGGCTTATTATTAAATCCATTGGTAGGTGAAACAAAAGCAGATGATATTCCAGCAGATGTACGTATGGAAAGTTACGAAACGATACTAAAACATTATTATCCTAAAAACCGTGCTCGATTAGTTATTTATCCAGCAGCAATGCGTTATGCAGGGCCAAAAGAAGCAGTTTTACATGCTATTGTACGCAAAAATTATGGATGTACACATTTTATTGTTGGACGTGATCATGCTGGTGTTGGCGATTATTATGGTACATATGAAGCCCAACAATTTATTTCTCAATTTGAAGATGAATTAGATATTCAAATTTTAAAATTCGAGCATGCGTTTTATTGCGAAGCATGTGGCAATATGGCTACGGCTAAAACATGTCCACATGATGCGACACAACATGTTCATTTAAGTGGTACAAAAGTCAGAGAAAAATTACGCAATGGAGAAGCATTACCAACCAAATTTTCACGACCAGAAGTTGCTGAAGTATTAATCAAAGGGTTACAACAACATTAAGGTGGGGGGAAGTAACATGAGTCAATCAAGTCATATTACATGGCACGATTCAGAAGTAACAAAAGCAGATAGACAAAAGCAAAATGGTCATAAAAGTGCAGTCATTTGGTTTACCGGACTATCTGGTTCTGGAAAGTCAACAGTGTCTGTCGCATTAGAGCAAGCTTTGTTTGAATTAGGAAAACATGCTTATCGTTTAGATGGAGACAATGTGCGACACGGTCTAAACAAGAATTTAGGCTTCAGTCCAGAGGATCGTAAAGAGAATATTCGACGCATTGGTGAAGTCAGTAAACTGCTTGTTGATGCAGGGACGATTGCAATCACAGCCTTTATTTCTCCATATCGTGTCGACCGTGATGACGTAAGGAATATATTAGAAGACGGGGAATTTATTGAAGTTTATACCCAATGTAGTGTTGAAGAATGTGAAAAGCGAGATCCTAAAGGTTTATATGCAAAAGCACGTTCAGGGGAAATCAAAGAATTTACCGGTATTAACGCGCCTTATGAAGCACCGTATCATCCAGAAATTACAATTAATACTGAACAGCAAAGTGTGGAACAAGCTGTAGCACACATTCTTAATTATTTGACAGATAATAAATATCTTTAATAAGTGGAGCATAGAGAGTAAGCCAGTTTACTTTCTATGCTTTGTTTATGGAACGAGAAATAACATCATAAAGTATTATCATTTACTGATAGATTCATTTGTACTAACGTGTTTAAAAATGCATTATTGCTGAACATGTGATGAAATTGAAAATCTGGCAGTTACAAAGATAATAAATTATAGAAATAAGATTGTTGCAAAACGTGTTGTCATATAAGTGAGACGCACATGAAAAATGTTTAGAAAAAAAGCATAGTGTGAATAATTTAAGAAACGTTAAATTAAAGTAGAAGAGGCGATATGAATGACTGTTTTGTCTGAACAGGAAAGAATAGATATTTTAGCAGACATCGTTAATATCAATACAGAGAATAATAATGAAATCGAGGTTTGCTATTATTTGAAAGAATTACTACAACGTTATGACATTGAATCAAAAATAATTGAAATTGAAGGTAAACGTTCAAATTTAGTAGCTGAAATTGGGTCAGGTAGACCTGTCATTGGTATATCTGGACATATGGATGTTGTAGACGCAGGTGATGAAGCGCAATGGATGTATCCCCCGTTTGAATTACATGAGCAAGATGGGAAATTATATGGGCGTGGTACATCTGATATGAAGGGCGGCCTTGCTGCGTTAGTCATTGCTATGATAGAAATAAAAGCTTCTAATTTGTTACAACAAGGTACCATCCGTCTTTTAGCAACAGCAGCTGAAGAAAAAGAAATGTCAGGATCAATGTTATTTCGTGATAAAGGTTACGTTGATGATTTGGATGGATTGATTATTGGTGAACCAAGTGATCATTATATAAACTATGCTAACAAAGGTTCAATGGGTATTAAAATTAAAGCTAAGGGTGTTGCCGCGCATAGTTCGTTACCTAATTTAGGACATAATGCAATAGATGACATAATTAGATATATACAAAAAATCAAAGAAAAATATGAAGATATTAAAAATAATGATAATAAACATTCATTAGACGTATCACCGCTAATTAAAGATTACTTTGGTGATAAGTTTAATGATAAGGAGCTTAGAAAATTAGAAAATGTTGCTGAGGGTTTAGTTATAGTTAACTCAATTATTTATGGTGGGGAACAGTTTAATACAGTACCTGAAAGTGCATATGCAGAATTTAATATACGTACAATTCCAGAATATGATAATGAAGCAATCATACAATTGTTTGAAGAAACTTTGTATGAAGTGGATCAGGCACAATTATCAATGGAAATCACTACGAATCATGCCCCTGTTTATAGCAACAAAGATAATTTGTTAGTGAAGTCATTTACTGAATATAAAGATGATTTAACAGTTACAGCGCTTGTCGGTGCGACAGATGCATCAGAATTATTAAAAGGTATAGATAATGTAGACTTAACCATTATCGGTCCTGGTTTTATGCGACAAGCACATCGAGCGAATGAATATATAGATAAACAGCATTATTTAGATTTTATTGATTTGTATCAACATGTCATTGTTGATTATTTAAACAAAAAGAGTAATTAAAAGAAACTTAACTATGAAGAAACATTTGATAATAAATGTCTTCATAGTTTTTTTATGAATAAATTTAATTGTTTTTGATGTCATTAACGTGAAAGCAATTATCAGTTTTATTACAACAAATGTAATAATCTGTTGATTATGATGTCTATCATTCCCAACATCATCGTTGTTAGAGATTGTTACAAAATAGCTATGAGTTTTACATCGAACGACTGTTTATTATGATTCTTTTACAAAATATTAACAACGCACACAGCAGCTTATTTTTCTGATAGAGTGTGATTTGTCGTTGAAACAACGAGAAAAAAATTAATCATGTTTTGTAACTTGAAGGTAGCCACGAGATAAAGAAATCATTATTTAAATGAATTTAGGAGGATATTTAATTATGAAAAAGATCGCTACAGCTACAATCGCAACAGCAGGATTTGCAACAATTGCACTCGCAGGAGGTCATGACGCACACGCTGCTGAACAAAACAATAATGGTTATAATCCAAATGATCCATATTCTTATAGCTATTCATATACAATTGACCAACAAGGTAATTATCACTACACTTGGCAAGGTAATTGGAGTCCAAATCAAGCACAACAAGGTCAATACTATTCATATAATTATACAAACACAGCAGGCACTCAAAACTACAACTACAATACGCAATATAGTCAAAACTATCAGCCACAAACTCAAGCATATCACGCAAACAATGGTGGCGGATTAGGTGCTAGCTATTCAACTTCTGATAGAAATGTTAAAGTAACAACTACACAAGCACCATCAAGTCATGCTTCAAATACTAGTGGTGGTTCAGCATTTTCAGGTAAATCAGGATCAAGCTCGAACCTATACACAGCAGGTCAATGTACGTATTACGTTTTTGATAAAGTAGGCGGAAAAATTGGCTCTACATGGGGCAACGCAAGTAACTGGGCTAGCGCAGCTGCATCAGAAGGCTATAATGTTAGCAATTCACCAAAACAAGGTGCGGTAATGCAAACATCTCAAGGTGCATATGGTCATGTCGCTTATGTTGAAAAAGTCAATAGTGATGGTTCAGTTAAAGTATCAGAAATGAATTACAATGGCGGACCTGGCGTTGTCTCTACACGTACAATTTCAGCAAGTCAAGCAAGCTCTTACAATTACATCTCATAATCAACTATTTGAACGGTTCATCCTACAATATTGCGCTTCAACAATATTGTAGGATTTTTTTATTGTCTGCTGCTCAAAGTTCAAGGATTATTAACAACTCTTTGACAGTTATGTTAACATGTGGGTTTTTATTTGAAATACTATATATAGTGTTATAAGTTTAATATAAGTACTATATATAGAAATGGAATGATTTTTATGAAACAACTTGAAGCTGAATTACAAGGTCTCATTACCAAAGATCCAGCAATTGTAAATGAGAATGCCAATAAAGATAGCAATACATTTTCAACGATGCGTGATTTAACAGCAGGTGTCGTTTCAAAGTCATATGCATTACAACATTTATTACCTAAAAGAGTCGCACAAGCACATAAGAATGGAGATATACATTTTCATGATTTAGATTATCACCCATTCCAACCTTTAACAAACTGCTGCTTAATTGATGCAACATCAATGTTACAGCATGGGTTTGAGATTGGGAACGCCAATGTCACTACACCGAAATCAATTCAAACGGCGTCCGCACAACTTGTACAAATTATTGCCAATGTTTCTAGTAGCCAATATGGTGGCTGCACGGTCGACCGTGTTGATGAATTACTTAGTACATATGCACGACATAATGAAGCACATCACCGCAAAGTTGCTGAAACATTTGTTAGAGCAGATGCTATAGAAGATTATGTAGATCAACAAGTAACTAAAGATGTTAATGATGCTATAGAAAGTTTAGAGTATGAAATAAACACATTGTACACATCAAACGGTCAAACGCCATTTGTAACACTTGGATTTGGTTTAGGAACAGATAAACTAAGTCGAAAAATTCAACAGGCAATTTTGAACACACGTATCAAAGGACTAGGTAAAAATAGAATTACTGCAATCTTTCCAAAATTAGTCTTTACGATAAAAAAAGGCGTTAATTTTAGCGAAGAAGACCCTAATTATGACGTTAAGCAACTCGCTTTAAAATGCTCAACGAAACGCATGTACCCAGATGTTTTAAACTACGATACACTGGTTGATATTTTAGGTGATTTTAAAGCACCTATGGGTTGTCGTTCATTTTTACCAGCTTGGCGTGATGCTCAAGGACAATTTGAGAATAGTGGTCGATGTAATTTAGGTGTCGTAACATTAAATATTCCGCGTATTGCGATTGAGTCTCAAGGCGATAAGTTAACGTTTTGGCGACTTTTCCATGAGCGTATGGATATTTTACATGAAGCCTTACTTTATCGTATTGAGCGTGTTGCACAAGCGGTTCCTGAAAATGCTCCGATTTTGTATAAAAGTGGCGCCTTTAAATATAAATTACAAGAAGGTGAAGATGTTACAGATTTATTTAAACATCGCCGTGCTACGATTTCTATGGGTTATATTGGGTTATACGAAGCAGCTACTGTATTTTATGGTCCAAACTGGGAAACAAATCCAGATGCCAAGGCCTTTACATTAGATATATTAAAAGAAATGAAGGATTATCAATTAGAATGGACGGAAGAGACGGACGTTTGGTTCAGTATTTATAGTACACCGAGCGAATCATTGACAGACCGTTTTTGCCGCTTAGATTATGAACGATTTGGCTCTATACCAGATATTACGGATAAAGGGTACTATCAAAATTCATTTCATTATGATGTGCGAAAAGATATTACACCTTTTGAAAAAATAGATTTCGAAAAGGATTATCCATACTATGCAAGCGGTGGATTTATTCACTATTGCGAATATCCAAAATTAAATCATAATTTAAAGGCGCTTGAAGCGGTTTGGGACTATGCCTACGATAAAGTTGGTTATTTAGGAACAAATATACCAATTGATCGTTGTTATGAATGTGGCTATGAAGGAGATTTTGAAACAACTGCTCAAGGATATACATGTCCACATTGTGGTAATCATGATCCTAAAACAGTAGATGTGGTCAAACGAACATGTGGTTATTTAGGAAATCCAGTACAACGACCTGTGATTGAAGGACGTCAAAAAGAAATTTGCGCAAGAGTTAAACATATGAAGGAACCAAAATAAAATGAGTGTACTTGACGTTACAGAAGGTCGTGGTTATATTGCCAAAATTGAACAACATAGTTTTGTTGATGGTGAAGGCGTTCGCGTCAGCATGTATGTATCAGGTTGTCCCTTTCTATGCGAAGGATGTTACAATGTAGCTGCTCAACGTTTTACTTACGGCGAACCCTTTAATGATGAAACGCTTGAAGCAATTTTGCACTACTGTGAACCGGACTATATTGCTGGATTGAGTATACTCGGTGGTGAACCATTTTGTAATGTTGATATTACCTTGAAAGTTGCTCGTGCCTTTCGTCAAAAGTTTGGACACCGCAAATCATTGTGGGTATGGACAGGATTTTTGTATGAATATTTAAGTCATGATGCAGGAATAAGACATCAACTATTATCTTTGATTGATGTCTTAGTAGACGGCCCATTTATACAAGCGCTATTTCAACCTAATTTAGCTTATAAAGGTTCATTAAATCAACGTGTCATTAATGTTCCAGCATCCTTAAAAAAAGGAACCCCAGTCATTTATGTAGAAGATTAAACATAAAGTAATAGGGAAGATAAATAGTATAAGTGCATGACTTAAGGTGCATAGGAGTGATGTATATGAAGTTAATCATCATCATCGGGCAATGGCTCATAGCTATTGGTTTGATTGTTGGTTCAATATTAGAAGAACGTCACTATCGCAAACAGCGCCAGAAAAAACAATCATCACAAAATAAATAAATATTTAAGAGGGATAGCGTCGAAGTGACGCATCTCTTTTATTTTTGTCACAATTTAAGTTATTATAAGACAAATATATATACATTTTTGTATACTTTTTGCATTCTATAGTGATAAAATATTTAATGTTAAAAATATCACAAAGAAATTGTGTTAGGAGTTAAGATTATGATTCTTTTTGCCATAGAAATAGGAATTATGATTGCAGCTATTTTATTAGGATTACGAACTGCAGGCGCTTTAGGTTGTGGTATTTTCGCAATTGTGGCGCAACTCATTATGATATTTGTTTTTCAATTACCCCCTGGATCTGCCCCAGTTACAGCAGTCTTAATTATTCTTTCTATTGGTATTGCTGGGGGGACACTCCAGTCAACAGGCGGTATAGATTATTTAGTATACCTAGCTTCTAAAGTGATTGAAAAATATCCAAAATCTATTATTTTTATCTCACCGATTATTGTCTTTATCTTTGTTTTTGGTATTGGTACTGCGAATATTGCTTTATCATTAGAACCGATTATTGCGAAAACAGCAATGAAAGCAGGTATTCAACCTAGACGCCCTTTGATTGCCTCTGTATTGACAGCAAACTTAGCATTGCTATGTAGTCCTGCAGCTGCAGCTACAGCTTATATCATCTCGGTGTTAGCAGGTTATGACATTAGCATGGGCAAATATTTAAGTGTTGTTTTTCCTACAGCAATTTTGACAATGTTGCTATTAAGTGTATTTTGTACTTTGGCTGGACGTAAAAAAGAACAAGCACAACGCTTTGAATTGAAAGATTTAGAAGTCAAAGTACCAACCACGTTTCCATCAAAAGTAAAACTTGGTGTGGCTAGTTTCTTATTATGTGTAGTCGGGATATTAACATTTGGAATTTTTCCGCAATTGATGCCAAGCTTTAATATAGATGGTAAGTCAGTAGAAGTAACGATGACTGAAATTGTTCAATTCTTTATGTATTTAGCTGCTGCGATTAATCTATTATTAAATAAAATTGATACGACGGATATCTTATCATCACACATTACACAATCAGCTATAGGTGCTTTATTTGCGGTTCTTGGACCTGGATGGTTAGGTGCCACGGTATTTAATGCACCTCAAAATTTAAAAATTTTAAAGGAAGATGTAGGTGCTGTGATTCAAGTAGCACCATGGTTAGTTATTCTTTTAGTCTCTATTGTAGCGATAGTTGTTATATCACAGACTGCAACAGCTTCGATTATGTTTCCTATTGTTCTTAGTATAGGTATCCCACCAATGTTTTTTGTCGCTATGGTGCAAACGATAAATGTGAACTTTGTCATCCCAGCGCAACCGACTTTACTCTTTGCAGTTGACTTAGATGAAACGAAGCGCACTAAAGTGACCAGCTTTATTATTCCTGGATTCTTTATGATTACGGTGTCAGTGCTTATTGGTTTTTCAATTAAAGCAATATTAGGTTATTAATAGTAGTAAATTATTTACGAATCTAGAACATTATGCCTAGGAAAAATAGTGAGCGAGACAGAATTCATAATGAATTCCTAGTTTCGCCCTTGCAAGGTTGACTGGGATTGAAAAAAGCTTGGTATAAGCGTATTTTCAATCCAGTCAACTACTGCCAATATATATCGCTCATAGTCTAAAATATAATGATGTCCTATACAGTTATTTTTTACAGTACTTTGAATTTTGGGCTCGCTAGCTTAGGAGAAAGCTTTCTTAATCCCAACTTGCTTTGCTTGGCGAATTTCTGCTCGAAATTCTCTTTGTTGGGGCCCCAACCCCAACTTGCTTTGCTTAGCGAAATGTGCTTTGCATTTTTTCTGTTGGGGGATGTATTCTCGGAGTCTTGCCATAAATATGACTTATTAATATTTAAAATATTTTTGAAAAAATAACATAACTCAATATGTACGTTACCAATAAAAATCTTCAGTTTTAATACCTCTTACCATATTAATGATATTGTGGAAACCATATTTGAAGAAAATTTTTGCGTTTTAATTTTAACCCATTTCATTTATACTCCAGATTGTTCCTTATCTTATCAGAGAAATCGATGTTTCAGTCTCATTTTTTATCAATAAAGTACGATTTGAAAATAAATATATATTCACTAAATATGTATATTAATTCAAATAAAAGCATAGGCATTGAGCGTTTAGTTTGTTAAATCCAAACTTAACACTGTTATTTTGGCAATGTTCTCTCTGCTTGTAAAATGACATAATATATAATTATTCACTTATTACTAACTATAATTTTGTATTGAATTTGCATTATTATGTTTTTTTAGATATTGTCAATTTTGTGAATTAATAACAATTTGTTTGATAACCATATTTTCAAAGTTTCAATCTTTATCGATACTAAAGGAGGATCAACATTGAAAAAAGAGAAAATAATGGATTGGCCTACCTTTATAGGTACGGTAGTCATTTTATTGTTAGCAGTCATTCCAATGATGGCTTTTCCGTCTGCAAGTGAAAAGGTCATTACAGATATTAATAGTGCTATTTCTAATTCTATAGGTTCCTTATATTTATTTATTGGACTTGCAATTTTATGTTTCGTACTTTACATAGCATTTGGTAAATATGGGAATGTCACTTTGGGTAAAGCAAGTGATAAGCCAGAGTTCAGCAATTTCAGTTGGGCATCTATGCTGTTTTGTGCAGGTATAGGTTCAGATATTTTATACTGGGGTGTTATTGAATGGGCATATTATTATCAAGTGCCTCCAAATGGAGCGAAACCAATGTCAGATCAAGCATTAACGTTTGCGACACAGTATGGTATGTTCCATTGGGGACCAATTGCTTGGGCAATTTATGTCTTGCCAGCACTTCCGATTGGATACTTGGTCTTTGTAAAAAAGCAACCAATTTATAAAATTAGTCAAGCGTGTCGCCCTGTGCTCAAAGGTCAGACAGACAAGTTTTTAGGTAAGCTTGTAGATGTACTCTTTATCTTCGGTTTGTTAGGAGGAGCTGCAACATCATTAGCGCTTGGTGTACCAATGATCTCAGCTGGCGTTGAAAAATTAACTGGACTTGATGGACAAAATATGGTGCTACGATCAATTATCCTTTTCACAATTACAGTGATCTTTGCTATTAGTTCATATACAGGTTTAAAAAAGGGTATTCAAAAATTAAGTGATGTCAATGTATGGTTATCATTTTTATTATTAGGATTTGTGTTTATCGTTGGGCCAACCATCTTTATTATGGAAACAACAATTACAGGATTTGGTAATATGTTACGTGACTTTTTCCACATGGCAACGTGGATGGAACCATTTGGTGGAATTAAAGGACGTAAAGAAACGAATTTCCCTCAAGATTGGACGATTTTTTATTGGTCATGGTGGCTTGTTTACGCACCATTTATTGGACTGTTTATTGCGCGGATTTCTAAAGGTAGAAGACTAAAAGAAGTCATATTAGGTACGATTGTTTATGGAACATTAGGATGTGTGTTGTTCTTTGGTATATTTGGAAACTACGCAGTATACCTACAAATTTCTGAACAATTCAACGTTATTCAATATTTAAATAGTCATGGTACTGAAGCGACGATTATCGAAGTAATGCATCAATTACCTTTTCCAACAACAGTCATTGTCCTATTCTTGCTTTCTGCGTTTTTATTCTTAGCAACGACATTTGATTCTGGGTCGTACATTTTAGCGGCAGCAACACAGAAGAAAGTATTAGGTGAACCATTAAAAGCGAATCGTTTATTCTGGGCTTTTGCATTATGCTTATTACCATTTTCACTTATGCTAGTGGGTGGCGAACGTGCGTTAGAGGTGCTAAAAACTGCGTCAATATTAGCCAGTGTGCCACTGATTGTCATCTTTATTTGCATGATGGTATCGTTTATTATTACCTTGAGTAAAGATAGAATTAAACTGGAAACTCGTGCGGATAAATTGAAAGAAGTAGAACGTCGTTCATTGCGTATCGTTCAAGTAAGAGAGAATAATGACGAAGACGATAATTTATAATATATGCAAAAACGTCTATGATCAGCTGATAAAGATCATAGACGTTTTTTGTTTAATTATTGTTTTCTTGGCTGTTTGGAATAGGAAAGTAGTCAAATATTTCGCCAGTTTCTAATGCTGTAGTTAAATTTGACAACCACTGACAATATATTTTTGTATGTTTCAATTGCTGCTCAATATTAAGCGCATCTTGCTTAATTTCATCATCAATTGCCTCATCATTTAGCACTGAAGTAATGATTTTTTCGGCTTCAATAATTGCTGCCATATTAGTGTCGACTTCACGCTCCCATTTTTTAGTGAAGAAATTGCGGAAAAAGGTAAAAAAGTCTTTTTCTGCGATAAAATGTTGTTTTCGACTGCCTCGCGTAAACTGTTGTTTCACTAAATCGAATTCTTGAAGCTTCTTGACACCTGCACTCATACTTGGTTTGCTCATCTGAAGATGTTCACGCATTTCATCTAATGTCATGCTACCTTCGAAGACCATTGTCCCAAACAAATTTCCGACGCTGCGATTTGTGCCATACAAGTCCATAGTTTGCCCAATAGAATTAATGACTAAATCTTTAGCAGCTTCTAATTTTTCTTCATTTGACTGTGAATGTACCATACGCTCACCTCCATTATCCAGTTCATTAGCTGCATTCACTGTTAGATATTACCAATTCATACTTGCACATTATAGAAAATTTTTCAATCACTTTAAAAAGATAGAAGCAGGACAGCATTCATTATGAATTCGTAGTTCTGCCCCGGCAAGGTTGACTAGAATTGAAAAAAGCTTGGTATCAGCGTATTTTTAATCCAGTCAACTACTGCCAATATATCGCTCATAGTCTAAAACATCATTATGTCCTAAACTCTAGATAAAATTATGACAATATCATGAAATTTGACATTAAATTTTCACATATGCTAGCATATTATTTATAAAATTCGTTAAATATAAATTTAACAAACTTAACGGAGGTCGTTTGATGAAACTTGTAGAAAAATTGTCGCAGCGTCAATATATCGATGGTAAATGGGTTGAAAGCTCAAATAAAAATACAAGAGAAATTATCAATCCTTATAATCAAGAGGTTGTTTTTACCGTAACAGAAGGTACAGCTGAAGATGCCGAACAAGCTATTTTAGCAGCGCGTCGTGCATTTGAAGATGGCGAATGGTCATTAGAAACAAGTGAAGTCAGAGGGAAAAAAGTTAGAGCTATTGCTGACAAAATTACGGAACATCGTGATGAGTTAGCTCAATTAGAAACACTAGATACAGGTAAAACACTAGGAGAGTCATATGCAGATATGGATGATATTGCTAATGTCTTTAACTATTTTGCTGGATTAGCTGATAAAGACGGTGGAGAGATTATCAATACGCCAATTCCAAACACTGAAAGTAAAGTTGTTAAAGAACCTGTTGGTGTTGTCACTCAAATTACACCTTGGAATTATCCTTTATTACAAGCGTCTTGGAAAATTGCGCCAGCATTAGCAACTGGTTGTTCGCTTGTAATGAAACCAAGTGAAATTACACCATTGACTACAATTAGAGTATTTGAATTAATGGAAGAAGTTGGTTTCCCTAAAGGCGTGATTAATTTGATACTTAGTAGTGGTGAAGAAGTAGGGGACACATTATCGGGTCATAAAGAAGTGGATCTAGTTTCATTTACAGGCGGAATTGAGACCGGAAAACACATTATGAAAAATGCTGCGAATAATGTAACGAACATAGCATTAGAACTGGGTGGTAAGAACCCTAATATTATTTTTGCTGATGCTGACTTCGACTTAGCGGTAGATCAAGCATTAAATGGTGGTTACTTCCATGCAGGCCAAGTTTGTTCAGCTGGATCACGTATTTTAGTTCATAACGATATCAAAGGTGATTTTGAAAAAGCACTTATTGATCGTGTAGGTAAAATTAAATTAGGGAACGGCTTCGATGATGATACTGAAATGGGGCCAGTTATCTCTACAGAACATCGTGACAAAATTGAAAGCTATATGGAAATTGCTAAAAAAGAGGGCGCTACAATTGCTATTGGCGGCAAACGTCCCGATAGAGAAGACCTACAAAATGGGTTATTCTTTGAACCAACAGTTATCACAAATTGCGATACATCAATGCGTATTGTTCAAGAAGAAGTCTTTGGACCTGTTGTGACTATTGAGGAATTTGATAGCGAAGAAGAAGTTATAGAATTAGCTAATGACTCAATTTATGGCTTAGCTGGTGCCGTATTCACAAAAGATTTAGGTAAAGCACAGCGTGTGGCTAATAAACTTAAATTAGGTACAGTGTGGATAAATGATTTCCATCCTTACTTTGCTCAAGCACCATGGGGTGGTTTTAAACAATCAGGTATTGGTCGCGAATTAGGTAAAGAAGGATTAGAAGAATATTTAATCAGTAAACATATTTTAACGAATACGAAGCCAGAACCAATCAATTTCTTTAGTAAATAAAAGAGCGTTCATACATTGTAAATAAAGTTAAAACAAACTTATATATGCGAGAGACACATCATTTTATTTTATAAGGGAGGACGAAATCAACATGAGTGAAAACAAGTCATATGATTATGTCATTATTGGTGGTGGAAGTGCAGGTTCTGTATTAGGTGCGCGTTTATCTGAGGATAAAGATAAAAATGTACTTGTATTAGAAGCAGGCCGTAGTGACTATCCCTGGGATTTATTTATACAAATGCCAGCAGCATTAATGTTTCCTTCAGGTAATCCATTCTATGATTGGAGATATCAAACAGAAGAAGAACCACATATGGGACGTAAAGTAGACCATGCGCGTGGTAAAGTCTTAGGCGGCTCAAGCTCTATCAATGGAATGATTTATCAACGAGGCAATCCATTAGATTACGAAGGTTGGGCAGAACCTGAAGGTATGGAATCTTGGGATTTTGCGCACTGTTTACCTTATTTTAAAAAATTAGAAAAAACCTTTGGAGCAGCGCCACATGATCAATTTAGAGGACATCAAGGACCAATAAAATTAAAGCGAGGACCAGCAACAAATCCTCTTTTCAAATCATTCTTTAACGCAGGTGTTGAAGCGGGTTACCACAAGACAGAGGACGTCAATGGTTTTAGACAAGAAGGATTCGGTCCATTCGATAGTCAAGTCCATCATGGTCGACGTATGTCTGCATCAAGAGCATACTTAAGACCAGCAATGAAGCGTAAGAATTTAACGGTTAAGACACGTGCTTTCGTCACTGAATTGCACTTTGAAGGTAATAAAGCTACCGGTGTAACGTTCAAACGTAATGGAAAAAATCATACTGTAAATGCAGGAGAAGTGATTTTATCAGGTGGTGCTTTTAACACACCGCAATTATTACAATTATCTGGTATAGGAGATGCGGACTTCTTAAAATCAAAAGGCATTGAGCCACGCGTGCATTTACCGGGTGTTGGAGAAAACTTTGAAGACCATTTAGAAGTTTATATTCAACATGAATGTAAAGAACCAGTCTCTTTACAACCTAGTTTAGATGTTAAACGCATGCCATGGATTGGTTTGCAATGGATTTTTGCACGAAAAGGTGCAGCAGCTTCCAATCACTTTGAGGGTGGTGCCTTTGTTAGATCAAATGATCAAGTTGCCTATCCTAACTTAATGTTCCATTTCTTACCAATTGCTGTAAGATATGACGGACAAAAAGCACCAGTTGCTCATGGTTATCAAGTACATGTAGGACCAATGTATTCAAACTCACGTGGCAGCTTAAAGATTAAATCTAAAGATCCATTTGAAAAGCCAAGCATCGTGTTTAACTATCTTTCAACAAAAGAAGATGAACAAGAATGGGTAGAAGCGATTCGTGTAGCGCGTAATATTTTATCTCAAAAAGCGATGGATTCATTTAATGGTGGTGAAATTTCTCCGGGACCATCTGTACAAACAGATGAAGAAATATTGGACTGGGTGCGTAAAGATGGTGAAACAGCATTACACCCATCATGCAGTGCAAAAATGGGGCCGGCAACAGATCCAATGGCAGTTGTAGATCCACTAACAATGAAAGTCCATGGCATGGAGAATTTGCGCGTCGTGGATGCTTCAGCAATGCCAAGAACTACAAATGGAAACATTCACGCACCGGTACTTATGCTTGCCGAAAAAGCAGCAGATATCATTCGCGGCAAAAAACCATTAGAACCACAATACGTAGATTATTACATCCATGGCAAACACGACCCCAACGATGGTGCAATGGAACACAATCCATACTACCCATACTAATGAGGCCAGCAGAGAGAATTTCGACAAGAAATTTGACAAGTAGAGCAAATTGGGGTGGCCCCCAGCATAGAGAGATGCTACAAGCATTTCCACAAGCAAAGCAGATGATGCAGGATAATGAAATCTTTAAAATTAGATTTCAGTCCTGCTTTTTTTATACTTATAAAATTACTTGAGTGTGTGTCACAACAAATCTTATTGTGAAAGATTTATAATGGACTTATAAATAATAAAAGGAGTGGTGAATATGGGGGAAACATTAGTTGAACGTTTAAAAGCAAAAGAGCAACGTATGATTGATATACGTCGATATTTACATGAACATCCAGAATTATCATTCCATGAAACAGAAACACCTAAGTATATTGCTGAATTCTATAAGGACAAAGCGTGTGATGTCCAAACGAATGTTGGTCCTAATGGTGTAAAAGTGACCATTGATAGTGGCAAACCAGGTAAAACGATTGCCATTCGTGCGGACTTCGATGCGTTACCAATTCAAGAAGATACTGGATTATCATATGCTTCCCAAAATGAAGGAGTCATGCATGCTTGTGGTCATGATGCGCATACGGCATATATGCTTGTTCTAGCGGAAACATTAATTGAAATGAAAGATCAATTTAGTGGTAAAGTCGTTGTCATTCATCAGCCAGCAGAAGAAATGCCACCAGGTGGTGCGAAAGGTATGATTGAGGACGGTGTTTTAGAAGGTGTTGATCACGTTTTAGGCATTCATGTTATGACGAATATGACATCAGGTAAAATTTATTACCATGAAGGTAATACGCAAACAGGACGCGCTTATTTTAAATTAACTATACACGGAGAAGGTGGACATGGCTCATCACCTCATACTGCTAAGGATGCGATTGTCGCTGGTGCTAACTTCGTCACTACAGCGCAAAATGTAGTTTCAAGACGATTGAGTCCTTTTGAAACAGGCGTTGTGACGATAGGATCCTTTGATGGTAAAGGTCAGTTTAATGTAATAAAAGATACCGTTGAAATCGAAGGAGATGTTCGTGCTTTAACAGATGCCACACGAGACACGATTAAATATGAACTTGAACGTATTGTTCAAGGTATAGCTACATCATTTGATGTTCAATATGACTTTGAATTTCAACCAGATTATCCCGCGTTATACAATGATCCTCAGTTTACATCTTATATTGTTGAAACATTAAGACAAGCGCAATTACCAGATGTAATAGGCGTAGAAGAATGTGAACCACAACCACCATCAGAAGATTTCGCATATTATGCTCAAGCGTTACCAAGTACGTTTTTATATTCAGGAGCTGCACCACAGCAAGGACATGCATATCCGCATCATCATCCGAAATTTAATATCGACGAATCTTCCATGTTAGTTGCTGCAGAAGCTGTAGGTACAATTGTTTTAGATTATTTACAAGGATAGATATCTTAATTTAAATTAACTATTTGTTAAATTAAATTTAAAAATTTATAACTTTTTATTGGAAATAGTTAAATATATGATGTTTTATTATTGTTTACGTGTTAGTATGGGGATACATACTAATGAAGAGGTGAAAGTGTGACTTTTTATGATTACATGCAGAACTTTGTCGGAGACCAGACGCCTCTAGGAGAATTAGCTCATTATTTAAACAAGGATTGTCAGTTTCCTAAACATGAGAAGACAACTGATAATATATTGAGCTATTTTATCGATGAGATTGAGTTAGATGATGAACATTTAGAAACAGTAAAGCGTTCATTATCTTTATATGAACAGCAAACAGTGCACTTTAGTTTAGTAGATCACATAAAGACAGAACCAAAGGAAAATGTTAATGAAGATTAATGAAAAAGCACCGTATTATGCTTTAGAAGCTACTTCGCCGCAAACAATGCGCATTTATAAAAATCATCAGCACTTTGAATATATGATTTTAGAGTCTATAAATGAATTAATCGATAATGGCTATTGTATGTTAAATCATTTATATGTGAATAAAGGACAAGAAGGAGCATTTGAGCAAAAATTTTTACAGTGTCAACAACATTTAGCATCTGTACCTGGTTTTAGAGCGCTACGCTTTTTACGCCCAAATGAACAAGGTCAGCATTATGTCATCATTACGCAATGGTTGAACCATCAATCGTTTAAAAATTGGCAACAATCTTCGGCCTATTCACAGACACATCAAAAACGTGGCACGTCACAAGGTGCGGACGTACGGTTAGTCAATCGCAAATTGTCTTATCATATTGGGATTATATGTGAACGATATACTTCATAAAAGTGTCACCAGACTTGAGTAGGTGGGACATCAATCACTGTAAGTCGAAAAATGGCAATTTCTATTAAAATAAAGTAGAAATTGTCATTTTTGTTGTTTAGAATATTAAATTTCTTTTAAAAAGTGTAATTAAAGTTATGAGCTACTGCATTAGATAATCTCTTATATCAATATCTAAGTAGTGAAACAATACGAGTTGATAAGTTTGAGAAGTTAGCATGATTCATAATCTTTCTTAATTAATTTTCATATACACGGAGTCTGGGACATCATTATGTTTTAAGCTATGAACTCTATATTGGCGGTAGTTGACTGGATTGAAAATGGGATGGTACCAAGCTGTTTTCAATCCTTATCAACTTTGCAGGGGCGGGACTACGAATTTGTAATAAATGTTGTCTCGCTATCAAATTTCAAAAGGGAAGAGCTAATTATTTTATGAATTGAAAATAGAAGTCTGAACAATTTTTAACTATTCATTGTTATAAAGAAATCGATCATCACAGAATTTTTATAATTAATTTTAACAACTTTATACTTTTTTATAATGAAACCACTTTCATAAGTGTTTACTTTTTCAATGCATTATAGGGTTTGATAAGATAATATCATTGGAAGGCGAAAGGAAGTTACGATATGAAACAATCAAGTTTATTAGCGCCAGAAACATATAATATTGTCAGTGAAATTGAAAAACATGTTTCTGACCAAGATAAAAATGCAATTATTTATGAAAATGGACATAATGACCCAATCGCGGTAACTTATGCAGACTTAATGAAACAAGCTAATCAAGTCGGGCATGTGCTGTTAAATCATGGTCTCAAAAAGGGAGATAAAATTTTAATCATGATGCCGCGGTCAATCTCTACATATAGAATTTATATCGCTGCATTAAAGCTCGGTATTGCAATTATTCCAAGTTCTGAAATGCTGCGTACTAAAGATTTGCAATATCGTATTTCGCACGGAGAAATAGATGCGGTTATTACTATGCCGGAATTTATTAAAGAGTTTTTGAATATAGAGGAGTATACATCATTAACTAAATTTGTTGTCGCAGGACACCATGAAGCATGGATTTCTATTGATGACGAGCGCTTGAATCAAAGTGAAGAATTAGATATGGCACCAACCAGTCGAGATGATATTGCGATACTATCTTATACGTCCGGTACAACAGGGAATCCAAAAGCAGTTACACATACACATGGTTGGGGTTTTGCTCATATGAAAATGGCACCTAAGCATTGGTTAAGTATTAAAGAAGATGATCTGGTGTGGGCAACCGCTGCACCAGGTTGGCAAAAATGGGTATGGACACCTTTCCTTTCTATTATGGGGTCAGGAGCTACAGCATTTGTTTACAATGGCAAGTTTAATCCTACTCGGTACTTAGAGCTATTACAAAATTTTAAGATTAATGTCTTATGCTGTACGCCAACAGAGTATCGAATGATGGCTAAATTATCCAATTTAGATAAGTATGATATTCATCATTTACATAGTGCAGTATCAGCTGGTGAGCCTTTAAATAAAGAGGTTGTTAATCAGTTTGAAGCGCACTTTGGGCTTACTGTTCGTGATGGCTATGGTCAAACAGAGAGCACATTATTGATTGGATTTTTAAAAGATACAAAACCACGCCCAGGTTCTATGGGTAAAGCAATTCCAGGTAGTGACACAACAGTAGTTGATGATGAAGGACGCCAAGTTGCTCCTGGTGTGAAAGGAAATATTGGTGTACCACTAGATTTACCAGCATTATTTAAAGGTTATTATAAAGATGAAGCGCGAACTAAAGCCGCACATGCTGGGAAGTATTATATCACTGGTGATTTAGCACATATTGATGAAGATGGTTATTTCTGGTTTGAAGGACGCAGTGATGATATCATCATCAGTTCTGGTTACACGATTGGACCTTTTGAAGTAGAAGATGCATTAACTCATCATCCAGCCGTAAAAGAATGTGCAGTGGTAGCCAGTCCCCATGAAATACGTGGAAATATAGTCAAAGCATTTGTTATTTTAAATGAGGGTTATAAAGCAAGTGATGACTTAGTTAAAACATTGCAAGACTTTACTAAAAAGACCGTTGCACCATATAAATATCCTAGAGCGATTGAATTTGTAGAAGATTTACCAAAGACCAATTCCGGAAAAATTCGTCGTGTAGAATTGCGTGATGCAGAACGTCAAAAGTACAACCAACAATTTAAACAATAAACTGTTATATTAACTTAACCGTAAAGGATGTTGAAGCATGCTTTACGGTTTTTTTATGTACTATTCAAAATAGTATGACACAATAATTTAATTACTGCATACACATTCAAAAAGACTAATAATGTTACTGAAATGTGACTTTAAAAGTATATAATATTTCATTTTATATATGTTATTGTTGTAAAACTCACACATTTATGACATACTTTAAAATAATTAGTATGACATAATAATATGAGGTGAACACATTGACAAAATATATTTATGCATTTGATGAAGGACAACGCACAATGAAAGATTTACTTGGTGGCAAAGGCGCAAATTTATCAGAAATGAAACGCCTTGGCCTGCCAGTGCCCGATGGCTTTACGATTACTACTGAAGCGTGTATCGAATATTTAAGACAACATGCGCAACTACCTACAGAAGTTAAGACACAGTTAGTTGATCATTTAGCTGCATTCACTAAACGTACTGGAAAAGCCTTTTCTTCAGATACCAACTTATTACTAGTTTCCGTTAGAAGTGGCGCAAAAATTTCGATGCCGGGCATGATGGATACAATTTTAAACTTAGGGCTTAATGATGATAATGTGGAAACACTTGCTAGCAAAACGGGTGATGTAAGATTTGCTTATGATTGTTACCGTCGCTTACTTCAAATGTTTGGCGAAGTTGTTTACAATATTCCAATGGTTGCGTTTGATACATATTTTGAAGACTATAAGCAACGACATGGTTTTGAAAATGATGCTGCAATTAGTGCAGATGGCTTAAAAGATATATGCGAACGCTTTAAAACAATTTATTTAGAGGAAGCACGTAAACCATTCCCTCAAGAACCATTGAAGCAGTTAGAAGAAGCCATCGAGGCTGTATTTAAGTCATGGGACAATGATCGTGCACGTGTCTATCGCGATTTAAATGAAATTCCACATGATATAGGTACAGCAGTAAATATTCAAGAAATGGTCTTTGGTAATAGTGGTGATAAAAGCGGTACAGGTGTTGCTTTCACACGTAATCCAGTAACAGGAGAGAATCGATTGTTTGGTGAATATTTATTGAATGCACAAGGTGAAGACGTTGTAGCTGGTATTCGTACGCCACAAGATATTCAAACGTTATACGACCAAATGCCAGATGTTCATCAAGCCTTTGTCAAAGTAACAAAACAATTAGAAGCACATTATAAAGATATGCAGGATATTGAATTTACGATAGAAAACGGTAAGCTTTACTTATTGCAAACACGTAATGGGAAACGCACGGCAAAAGCAGCTGTTAAAATTGCGGTTGATTTAGCTAATGAGGGATTAATTACACAACAAGAAGCGATGCGAAAGGTTGACGTTAAAGCAATTGACCAATTACTGCATCCTAACTTTGATGACAAAGCTTTAGCGGAAGCAACTACAATATCAACACTCGGGTTACCAGCAAGTCCAGGGGCTGCGACAGGTCAAATCGTCTTTTCTGCTGAAGATGCTAAAGTACAAGCTGATTCAGGCAAAAAAGTAATATTAATGCGTCCAGAGACATCTCCAGAAGATATAGAAGGTATGGTTGCAAGTGAAGCAATCATTACGACACATGGTGGTATGACATCGCATGCAGCAGTAGTAGCACGTGGTATGGGTAAATGTTGTGTAACAGGATGTTCAGATTTAGAAATCAATACATCAGCTAAGACTGTTTATTATCCAGATGGTGAATTACATGAAGGAGATACAATTTCTGTAGATGGTTCCAAAGGTGATATTTATTTTGGTGAAATTAAAACGGTTAATGCAGAGCATAGTGAAGACTTTGACCAATTTATGACATGGGCTGAAGATACGGCACGTTTAAGTGTACGAATGAATGCTGAAACGCCACAAGATATTGAAGCTGGTTATCAATTTGGTGCTAAAGGTATCGGTTTAGTTCGAACAGAGCATATGTTCTTTGGTGCAGAACGTTTAGTTGAGATGAGACGTTTTATTTTAGCGTCATCATATGATGAGCGTGTTGACGCTTTAAATGCAATTGAAAAATATCAGGTTGAAGATTTCGAAGCCATCTTTAGATTATCAGGAGAACGTCCAACGATTGTTCGATTATTAGATCCACCATTACATGAATTTTTACCTAATTCAGCTGAAGACATACAACATGTTGCTCAACAATTAAATATTTCCGAGGACATATTGAAAAAACGTATTGTTGATTTGCATGAAGTAAATCCAATGCTCGGTCATCGTGGTTGTCGTTTAGCCGTTACTTATCCTGAATTATATGAAATGCAAGTCGAAGCAATCATTAGTAGTGTCATAAGGTTGAAAAAAGAAGGTATTAATTGTAAACCAGAAATTATGATACCGTTAGTATCTACAGTTGAAGAATTTACGGTTTTAAAAGAAGATTTAGTGGAAACAATTCATAAATTAGAACAACAAGCTGGCGAAAAAGTCGATTATCTTGTAGGTACAATGATTGAAACACCACGCGCATGTCTTATTGCTGGTGAGTTAGCTGAACATTGTGATTTCTTTAGTTTTGGAACTAATGATTTAACGCAATTAGCATATGGTTTTTCACGTGATGATGCAGGAAAATTCATAAATGTGTATACTGAAAGAAATATATTGAAGCTTGACCCGTTCCAAACTTTAGATAAAGACGGTGTAGGACGATTAATACAAATAGCTGTTGAACAGGCCAAACGTGTCAATTCGAATATTAAAATTGGTGTTTGTGGTGAATTAGGTGGCGATGCGAAATCAATCCATCAATTCAATAAATTAAGCATCGATTATGTTTCTTGTTCACCATTCAGAGTGCCTGGCGCAATTATTGCAACAGCACAAAGTCAAGTGGAGGAAAGTGAGTAGTATAGTGAAGCAACATGTATTAAAGTTATTTATCGTTTCTGATTCTATTGGTGAAACTGCACAGCGGATGATCCAAGCCACATTGACACAATTTCCGGATTTAACACAGGTTGAAATTAAAAAATTTCCCTATATTAAAAATGAAGAAGAATTTTTAAATGTGTTGAATTTAGCACATGAACAAGGGGCGATCGTTGCGACCACACTAGTGAATCCGTCATTTAATTCACTAGGACATCGCTTTGCCGAAGAAAAAGCACTGCCTTATGTCGATTATATGTCAGAATTGATTTCAATCGTTCAGGAACAGACACAAACTGAACCGTTACTAGAAAGTGGCGCACTTAGAAAACTAAATGATGAATATTTTAAACGTATTAAGGCTATTGAATATTCAGTGAAGTATGATGATGGCAAGCATTTTTCAGATATCGGAGAGGCGGATGCACTTATCGTAGGTGTTTCCAGAACATCAAAAACGCCATTAAGCATGTATTTGGCTAATAAAGGTTATAAAATAGCCAACATTCCATTGGTGCCAGAAGTAGCAATTCCAGAGAGTGTTTTTAAACAAAAGGGATTAAAGGTCTTTGGATTAACAGCGAGTCCACAATATATAGCTAACATACGTAAAAATCGTGTTGAAACTCTGGGTTTAACGCAAGAATCTCAGTATAATAGCTTAGAACGTATCAAAAAGGAGTTATCATATGCTGAGGAAGTATTTAAAAAGTTAAATGCCACAGTGATTAATACAGAGTATAAATCCATTGAAGAATCAGCATTTTATATTGAAAAATTTTTACAGCCAAAATACTAAATATGAGGTATATGAAAAATTCAACGTCACACAACTTGTTAAGTGCTGACGTTGGATTTTTAGTAAAAAATGTTATAACAAAATTTTTATTGAAGTTAAATTATATTGTACGATAACTTTTTTCTTTGAGATGTAGATTAACTGATTTACAATTTCATAATATTGCTTTAAAATTATACACGAAGTACTTATTTAATTTAGAAGTTTAGCGATTTGCTAAATTAAAGCAATAAATGGGTGTTTTAGGAAAGAGCACTATTTATTGTATATATAAATTAAATGTAATCAATAGAGAGGTGTAACATATGGCAAACTCACAACCAAAAGACGTCATTTTAATTGGCGCTGGTGTCTTAAGCACTACATTTGGTTCTATGTTAAAAGAGCTTGAACCTAACTGGAATATCAAGCTTTATGAACGTATGGACCGTCCTGCACTTGAAAGTTCTAACGAACGACATAATGCTGGTACAGGTCATGCAGCACTATGTGAATTGAACTATACTGTTGAACAACCTGATGGTTCAATTGACATTGAAAAAGCGAAAGAAATTAATGAGGAATTCGAGATTTCTAAACAGTTTTGGGGTCATTTAGTTAAATCAGGTAGCATTGATAACCCAAGAGAATTTATTAACCCACTACCACATATTAGTTTTGTTAGAGGCGTTAATAACCAAAAATTCTTGAAAAAACGTTATGAAGCTATGAAAGATTTCCCAATGTTTGATAATATCGAGTATACAGAAGATATAGAAACATTGAGAAAATGGGTTCCATTAATGATGGAAGGCCGTGTCGATGACGGTAAAATGGCTGCAAGTAAAATCGACGAAGGTACTGACGTTAACTTTGGTGAGTTAACACGTAAAATGACTAAAAATATCGAAGCACATCCAAATGCTGAAGTTCACTTTAACCATGAAGTGCTTGATTTCAATCGTCTTAAAGACGGTAAATGGGAAGTGAAAATTCGCAACCGTGCTACTGGCCAAGTGCAAACACAAGTGACTGACTATGTATTTATTGGCGCAGGTGGTGCAGCGATTCCATTATTACAAAAAACAGGTATTCCTGAAAGCAAACACTTAGGTGGATTCCCAATTACAGGTCAATTCTTAGCTTGTACAAATCCACAAGTTATCGAGCAACATGATGCCAAAGTTTATGGTAAAGAGCCACCAGGCACACCACCAATGACTGTGCCGCATTTAGATGCGCGTTATATCGATGGTCAAAGAACATTGTTATTTGGACCATTCGCTAACGTTGGACCTAAATTCTTGAAAAATGGTTCTAATTTAGATTTATTCAAATCTATCAAGCCACATAACATTACAACAATGTTAGCGGCTGCCGTTAAAAACTTACCATTACTTAAATATTCATTCGATCAAATTATTATGACTAAAGAAGGTTGTATGAATCACTTACGTACATTCTATCCAGAAGCACGTGATGAAGATTGGGAATTATACACTGCTGGTAAACGTGTTCAAGTTATCAAAGATACTAAAGAACACGGCAAAGGATTTATTCAATTCGGTACAGAAGTGGTTAATTCACAAGACCATACAGTTATTGCTTTACTTGGTGAATCACCAGGGGCATCAACATCAGTATCAGTTGCACTAGAAGTTCTTGAAAGAAACTTCCCAGAATATGCTGATGACTGGAAACCAAAAGTAAAAGAAATGATTCCTTCTTATGGTGAATCATTAATTACAGATGTTGATTTAATGAGAAAAACACGTCGTCAAACATCTAAAGACCTTGAATTAGGTTATTATGATGATGAAAAATAATAAATAATGCGATAACAGAAGTCAGTGACATCAATGTCTCTGATAAGCAGAAGAAGGTAATTCTATTAATTTCAATAGAAATTGCCTTCTTTTTTTACAATTAAGTGAGACTAGGACATCATTATGTTTTAGGCTATGAACGATATATTGGCAGTAGTTGACTGGATTAAAAATACGTTTGCTGTGTTCAATCCTAGTCAATCTTGCTGGGGTGGGATTATAAATTCATAATGAATGCTGTCTCGTTCCCATATTTAGCTAACTGAAGCTATGATGACACTAACTTTCTATAGGTATAAAAAAGTTAGCATGCTTGTAGTGGTAGACAATATTGGAGTAATCAAAAGGTTCACCTTTACTTGTATAGAATGTAAGTTCATGACGCATACAAGGGTCTTGAGCGTTTAAATCTAAATAATTTGCTTCATTATCGTTTAAAAAGTCGATATAGAAATAAATATCAGAAAAACCAATATTTATCTTGAGACGCGTCTGTAAATAATCAAATATTGAAGCTTGAGCAACTTCTTTGTCCAATGTGGTAACTAATGCTTTATTGAAATAAGAAGTTTCAATGCAAAGCGGCTTATCGTCTAAATAACGAATGCGCTCTACTAAATAGACTTGTGTGTCTTTATCTTTTATCTGTAAGTGTTTTTGTGTTTCCTCGTTAGGCGGTATGATGTCGATGTTAAGCACTTTACTTGTTACACGATGTCCTTGTAAATTATCTGAAAAGCCCTTTGTTTTTAACAGATTAATATATCCAGATTTTTTGCTATTTCTAACATATATACCACTGCCCCGAGTTTGATAGATAATACCATCTTTTTCAAGTAACTCTAATGCTTTAACAATCGTACTTTTACTCACTTGATACGCTATTTTTAGTTCTGCTAGGCTTGGAAGTTTGTCACCAACTTTATATTTCCCATTTGCAATAGCTGCGGTAATTTCATGTGCAACATGTTCGTACTTTAACATGATTAATCTCCTTAATGCTGTATTTACAATATAGTATACCAAAAATAAGCTGAAATTAAATTGTACCGGTATAATTGTATAAAAACGATTTACAAATTGTACCGGTATAATTATAATGAGTTGTGTAAGGGTTTCCATATTTGGGATAAATAAAAATTAAATAGATTGGGAGGTTGTGTTATGAGTGAAAGAGATAGAAAATTAGCGATACATATCCTTGAAGCCGTTGGTGGAAAGGAAAATATCGTTAATTACACGCATTGCGCAACGCGATTACGTATCGTCTTAAAACGTTCTATTCCGGATGCTAAAAAGAAAGTAGCAAGTATGGATGGCGTAGTAACGGTAGTTGAAAATAATGGACAATTTCAAGTGGTTATTGGCAATGCGGTCGCAAGTGTTTATCAAGAATTTGAGGGATTATTGGGAGAAGAAAATCAACAATCTAGCGATGAAGACAGTGAAAAAGGTACGATTATTAATCGTATTATTGCAACGATGTCTGCCGTCTTTGCACCATTTATTTATGTCTTAGCGGCTGCCGGTATATTACAAGGTATATTAATTATTGCGAAAATGTTGTTTTCATCATTTGAGAAGACTGGCACATATGAAGTATTTAACTTTATTTCATGGGCACCATTTACATTTTTACCAATATTTATTGCGATTACTGCAGCAAAACATTTCAAAGTGAATACTTATATCGCAGTAGCTTGTTGTGCTGCACTCGTTAGCCCGGATTTAGCAGGAATTGTAGAACGCATTGGGAGTGGACATACGTTTACATTTATTGGTATTCCATTAAGTGAAACAAGCTATACATCATCAGTGTTACCACCACTATTATTAGTATGGGTGTTGTCATATGTTGAAAAATATTTAAATAAATATATTCATGAAGTTATACGCCCGTTATTTGTACCGTTCTTCAGTATTGTAATTATGGTGCCATTAACATTATTAATTATTGGTCCATTAGCATCTGGGGCTGCACATGGTATTGCACAAGGCTTTAACTGGCTCGTAGCTGTAGCACCATGGTTAGCAGGATTATTAATTGGTGCATTTTGGCAGGTATTTGTTATCTTTGGTGTTCATTGGGGCATTACGCCAATGGTATTGGCAAACTTTGAACAGTATAAAAGTGATGCTTTCCAAGCCTTTCAAACAATTGCTGTTATTGCTCAATTTGGTGCAGTTATGGGTGTATTCTTCAAAACGAGAAATAAGGATTTAAAGCGTGTATCGTTATCAGCAGGGATTACAGGCATCTTTGGAATTACTGAACCGTCTATGTATGGTGTGAATTTGCGCTTTAAAAAGCCATTCATTATCGCTTGTATTAGTGGTGGTATTGGGGCTTTAGTTGCAAGTTTCTTTAATCCAAAATATTATGCATATGCTGGTCTTCCTGGGCCGATAACAATTGTCAATGGTTATAGTCCTGATAACATCTCATCAATATGGGGAATTTTACTTGGTTCAGCCGTTGCAATTATTTTACCTATCATTTTAATCCAAGTACTTGGCTATGGTGAAGATGTGACAGAACAGGTAGAAGGTGTTGACGTCGAAGAAGGACATGAGATAAATGAACAAACACGTTTGACTACTACATCTGATCAACTTGAAACAGAGATACATGCTCCACTAAAAGGTTTAGTAGTAGCATTATCTGAAGTAGATGATCCAATATTTGCGGAAGGTATGATGGGTAAAGGATTAGCCATTCAGCCAGAAAGTTATGAAGTGACAGCACCTCTCAAAGGGGTGATTAGTATGGTTGCAGTAAGTAAACACGCGATAGGTATTACATCGCCAGAGGGGATCGAACTTTTAGTTCACGTTGGTTTAGATACTGTGCAATTAAATGGACAAGGCTTTGAATTACTTGTTGCTGAAAATGATCAGGTCGAAGAAGGGCAGCCTTTGCTGAGATTTGATGCAAATTATATTAAAGAGCAGGGCTACGAACTTATTACACCTGTAATTATTACTAACAGTGATGAATTTGAAGACATTATCATAGCTGACAGTCAAAATATCACATCTAGAGAAAAAATAATGACAGTAATTAAAAAATAGAGCGTAAAGGAGATTTAAACATGGCTAAATTACCACAAGATTTCTTATGGGGCGGCGCACTTGCTGCCAATCAATTTGAAGGTGGCTATGACCAAGGTGGCAAAGGCTTAAGTGTAATTGACGTAATGACAGCAGGCGCACATGGTCAAGCACGTGAAATTACACAAGATATAGAACCTGATAAATATTATCCTAATCATATGGGTATTGATTTTTACCATCGCTATAAAGAAGATGTCGCATTGTTTGCTGAAATGGGATTGAAATGTTTGCGTACATCGATTGCATGGACACGTATTTTCCCTAATGGTAATGAAACAGAACCGAACGAAGCAGGACTGCAATTCTATGATGATTTATTTGATGAATTATTGAAATATGACATTCAACCAGTGATTACATTATCGCATTTTGAGATGCCACTACATCTAGCACGTGAATATGGCGGTTTTAGAAACCGTAAAGTAGCAGATTATTTTGCATATTTTGCTGAAACTGTATTTAAGCGTTATAAAGACAAAGTTAAATACTGGATGACATTTAATGAAATTAATAACCAAATGGACATCAATAATCCTATTTTCTTATGGACAAACTCTGGTGTATCGTTGACAGATGATGATAATAAATTAGAAGTATTATATCAGGTGGCACATAATGAATTGATTGCGAGTGCGAAAGCAGTAAAAATTGGTAAGGAGATAAATCCAGATTTTGAAATTGGTGCTATGATTTCCCATGTACCAATCTACCCATATAGCTGTAATCCGCAAGATATAATGGAGGCAGAAATCGCGAGTCGTATGCGTTTCTTCTTTCCAGATGTACAAGCACGAGGTTATTACCCAGGTTATGCGACAAAAATGTTTGAACGTGAAGGCTTCGACATTGGTTGGCAAGAAGGAGACGATGTGATTCTACGTGAAGGTAAAGTCGATTATATTGGATTTAGTTATTATATGTCTACGGCCGTTAAATCTGATAATGAGGCTAGTGTAGAAGATAATATAGTAAATGGCGGATTACCAAATTCGGTTGATAATCCTTATATTAAGAAAAGTGATTGGGGCTGGGCCATTGATCCGGTTGGCTTACGTTACACATTAAATGCATTATATAATCGTTATCAAATTCCTTTATTTATAGTTGAAAATGGATTTGGTGCCGTAGATGAGTTTGATGATAAAGGTAAAATCCATGACGAATATCGTATCGAGTATTTACGTGAACATATTGAAGCGGCTATTGATGCAGTAGATCAAGATGGCGTAGAATTAATGGGCTATACACCTTGGGGTATTATTGATATTGTATCCTTTACGACAGGTGAAATGAAAAAACGTTATGGTTTAATTCATGTTGATCGTGATAATGACGGTAACGGTTCATTAGAACGTACCAAGAAAGATTCATTTGACTGGTATCGCAAAGTTATTGAGTCAAATGGGGAAGTTTTGTAAATTAAAAAGAGAGCTGAACAGAATTCATTATGAATTCTTAGTCCAGCTCTGGCAAGGTTGACTAAGATTGAAAAAGCATGCTATAAGCATATTTTCAATTGAGTCAACTACTGCCAATCATTAGTTCACAGCCTAAAACATGATGATGTTTTAGGCTGTTTAATACATTTAGCTATTTTTTATTAATACTTTCTACCCATTTGATGAAGTTACTATCACTATTACCTGATGTTTCTGCCATTGTATGACCTTGATCCCAAACTGTTTTGAAGTCAACGTTTTTAGAACCAACGCGTTCTTTTAAAGCTAGAGAAAGATTAGTTTCAGTATTTAAGGCCGTATCTCCTTGTTGAATACCTGTTCTAATTCTCCAATGATTTGCCACATTAGATTTACCATACCCGCTATAGTAATCAGATAAGTAATACATTGGATTGTACATATTCATTCTTGTTGACATGCTTGTGCCTAATTTATCTGTTTTTGTTAAGTCATTTTTATATGATGAAACATAGTTACTATTCCAACCATTTAGTTTGCTATAGTTAGATTTATTTTCTGTTAAAAGTTTAGCTAGTGATTGATCAAAATGTAATTTACTGTCACTACCTGATGTTCCAAACACTTCATTTTCAGCTTGGCTACGTTTTAAATCATCAAAGGCTGAAACTGATTTAGAAGGTTGTTTATAATATTTCGCAAAGTCTTTAAGACTTGTAATATGTGCGCGTTTTGTTTTCTTATCATACGTAATCCATGTGCCTTTTTTATTTAGATCTTTTAAGTAAGCATCCATTGTTTTGTATGTTTTATTTGAAGATTGTTTTCTCATTTGAGGCATAGATCCCATTTTGCCAGAAGGTTTTCCACCGCTAGGTCCACCATTACCCATGCCTGCTTGCTCAGTGCTATTTTGTTTGTAAGGGAATGTTGTATTATTTAAGAATTCTGTAGCTGAATCTTCAATTTCTTTTTTTAGATATTTAGCATATGAGCCTTCAGTATATTGACCATTTTTAGATTTAGTTAATGATAATGTAGTATTTCCATTTTTCAGATTTAGTTTATTTAAGTAGCTTGCATAAGATGATGCTAAATCGGTTGATAATTGTTTTTGGAATGAATTTTTCTTGCGATTACCTTCATTACCATATTGTCCCATTTGCCATTCATAAGCAGCATCGGCTTGATCTAGACTTGTAATAGGGCACCACGCCATAGCACCGTCAATTTTATCACTGATATATTTTCCATTTTTATCTGTCATGGCTGCGCCAATTTGTTCTAAATATTTATAGTAGAGCTTGCTATCACCTGATGCACCGGCAATAGCACTTTGAGCACCACCGCCACTATGACCAAAAGTATAAATCTTACTACTGTTACCTGGTAGACTACTATCGTTGAAACGGTAATATCTGATTGCTGCTTTAAGATCGGTTACACCCCAAGGAGAACCGGTTTCATATGATTTAGTTGATGCATTACTGCTGTTATTGCCCATGCTCATACTACGTCCTCGTAATCCTGCTTCAACATATATGAATCCAGCTTTCATATACTTAGAAATATTACTATAACGATATGACGTAGGTGCACTTTGTTCGGCATAACCAGGTGTATTGACTGGATAAACGATAGGTGCTGTTCTAGCAGAATAGCCGTTAACTTTCTTAGCATCGTTTACAGTAACGGTATATGTCCCATTATGATTCTTTTTACCTTTGAAATAAGCAGCTGGTACATAGATACCTAATTTTTCTACATTTTTAGCTTGGGGATTGGAGACATAACTTATATTTAGTTGATAATAAACGTTATTTTTACTATCATATTTCCATTTTGAATTATCTATTTGCAGCGCAGATGATGCTTGGTTATAATTTTTGATTTTAACATTTGAAGTGTTCACACCTTTAGCATCATGATTAGAATTATTATTTTGATGTTCGCCAACGCCACAACCTGAAAGTATAACTGTTGCGGATAAGAGTGATATGAAAGTCTTTTTCATCTAATTAGCCTCCTTAATTTGTCGTAGTTCTATTATTAGTCGCAAATAAGGAGCATATCAATTCGGATTGAGCGCATGAACCATTCTACATTAGAAAGATGATGTACACCTTAGGTCTCTTGACAGTATTTGCTTGTAATTAGTTTCTGTGCTTTTTGGCTAACTCTAGCAAATATGCCACCTCTTTAGAAGCAATTAAATGATTATGAACATTAACGTTAATATAGAGTTTTATAGGTGAATTCAGCTGAACGATTTTTAAAGGAGACGTTACGTAATAATTAGCCTGTTGTTCCATAATCAATGCGACGCCATTATTTGTATTTACCATTTCAAGTAAATTTTCAATACGAGGTGCTGTAAATGAAATTAATGGATAAAATTGTTGTTCTTCACAATAATTTAAAAAAGCTTGATGCTCCAATGCGAACTCAGGTGGTAAATAGAGTTGTTCATTTTCAAGCATCGATAGATCGATTTGTGAGACATAGGCTAATGGATGAGATTCATGCACAATAGCACATAAGCTTTCTTCAATATAAGTAAAAGAATGATTATCATGAGGTGGATGTGGTGATCTTAAAAAGCTAATGTCAATCTTACCTTCATTAATCAATTGAGCTAATTCTTGTTCTGACCCTTCATGAATACGAAATCTAACATTAGAAAATTTTTGAACACATTTTGAGATTAAGTTTGTAATACCATATTCAATCATTAATCGAGAAGCGCCAAGGTTAATGGTGATTAAATTATCATTTTCCTGTTGCTCAAGCTGTTTTGATAAATCTTTATAATTTTGGCAAATGATTTTGGCATAATGCAGAAATAGTTTACCTGATTCTGTTAGTTCAAATTGTTTATTTGCGCGATCTATAAGACGATAACCGCACTCATTTTCCAAAGAAACAATGTGCTTAGACAGTGTAGATTGCGCTATGTAGAGTTCTTGAGAAGCTTTAAAGTAATTTTGGTATTTAGCTAAGACAATAAATTCATTTAAGTAAGAAATTTCCATGTCAATCAACAACTTTCGATAAGTATAATTATTTAAATCATACTTGATTATCATTGGTATATTCAATTGAAAGAACATTGCAGTTTGAATATTCATAATAACTTTACTTGAGGAAGATGTGTTTGATTATGAAGCGTGCATTTACCATCAAATGATTGAAGATTGGAAACGTAATTTAAGTAATTTCAAGCACGAAAATTTAATCAATCAAATACTTATTAACGCTATGCTGACGGGTTTGTTAGTGTAGTATTTAATTTCCTAAAAATAATTTCGATATATCGCTTTACATTTAACGATATATCGTTTATTATATCGATATATCGAAATTGATTAAAAATAAGTAAAGGTGATGAAAATTATGTTTAGAAGACATTTAGAAGGTATGAGACAAGGTATGGCACATTTTGAACAATTTGATGCAGGGAGAGGCCCTCGAGGTTTTGGAAATTTCGGTGGTTTCGGTGGCCGTCACGGTGGGCGTGATAGATTTTTCAAAAAAGGGAATTTACAATTCGTTATTCTTAAAATGTTAGAAGAAGAATCACGTCATGGCTATCAAATAATTAAAGACTTAGAAGAAAGATTTAAAGGTTTTTATTCACCAAGTCCTGGTTCTGTTTATCCAATTTTACAAATGTTAGAAGATAGAGACTTTGTATCTATTTCTAAAGATGGAAATAAAAAAGTGTATACCATTACGGATGAAGGTAAAAAGTTTTTAGAGGACAATGTAGATCAAGATGCGTTTACAAAACGCTTAGAACAATTTAAAAACGTTGATTTTGAAGAACTAAAAGCAGTGCGTGAACAAATGCAAACATTATTCCATGAGTTTATGAAAGCAAGTCAGCAGACATTACAAGATGATAAAAAGAAAGCAGAATTCGACGTCTTTATACAAGAAACAAAAGAACGATTACAACAATTCTATAAATAAAAGGTTGGAGAAATAGGGTTATGAATATAAAAGATATTAGACGAGTTGGCATTATTGGTGGGGGACCTGGAGGCTTAATGTTAGGCCTATTGTTACAGCACCAAGGCTTTGAAGTTAATATTTTTGAAAAAGCTGGTTTAAATGTTAACACTGATCGTGGAGGTTCTTTAGATATCCATGATGATAGTGGTCAATTGCCATTGCAACAAGCAGGCATTATCGATAAATTTAAAGCACGAGCACGCTTTGACGGCGAAGATACGCGCGTACTAGATAAAAATGGTAACGTATACTATGAAGCGTTAGTTGATCCACAAATAGAAGGTGGACGACCAGAAATTGATCGTGGTGAATTATGTGATATTATTTTTGAACAATTAAAACCTGAAACCGTAGTTTATGGTAAAGCATTTAAATCTTTAACGCATATAGATAATGAGCAAATTGAAGTAACATTTGATGATTACAGTACACGAATATTTGACTTTGTAATTGGTTCAGATGGTGCTTTTTCAAAAGTAAGACCTTATTTAGCAAATACGGACGTAGAGTATAATGGGATATCGATGGTAGAATTAAATGTTGAAGATGTCTTTCATCAGTATCCTGATTTAGCTGAATTTAACAAAAATGGGAAAATGATGGCATTTGGCGATCACAAAGCGATATTAGGTCAAGTTAATGGAGATGGACGAATTAAAGTCTATATGTCGTATAAAATGGATTATGATGAATTTGATCAATTTAAAGCCATGAATAGACAAGAAATTAAAGAACAGTTATTACATGACTTTAGAGATTGGGACGTCAATTTGAAAAAATACATTGATTATGCGAGTGATGATTTATTATTACGACGTATTTATAAACTGCCTATTGGTTTCAAATGGGATAATCAAGCGAACTTGACGTTAATTGGTGATGCAGCGCACTTAATGAGCCCTTTTGCAGGAGAAGGTGTCAATATGGCACTTTACGATGCATATCTTTTGGCTGAAGCAATTAAAAGTCATGTAACGTTACAAGATGCACTAAAAGCATACGAAACAGACATGTACCAAACTTCTGAGCAAAGTGCTCGTGAATCACAGGCAAACTTAGAAGAGATGTTTGGCGAAGGTAATCCTGCCAAAAAATTTGGAGATTTCTTTAAGCAAGTAGGAAATTTGTTTGACGTACATCAAGCATAAAAAATAATAAAGTACCGACTGTTTAAGGTGAAACAGTCGGCACTTTTTTTAATTTCAATGTTTTTCGCTCAAAGCTGTTATCGCTTAAGCTTTAAACATATATCTTAGTTTTTATTCACTGATGCATCATAGATTGAGTCAACAGCTTCACCTAAAGCTTTATCAAATTCTTCTTTAGATTGGCTATATCTTAAGTCACTTGCTAATGCACGAGAGAAACTTGCGATTAATTCATCGTTGTCTTTCAATAATTTATTTGCTTCATCTCTGCTATATCCGCCTGACAATACAACTACACGTACAACATTTGGATGATCAGCTAATTCTTTGTATAAGTTTGCTTTAGTAGGAATTGTTAATTTTAACATCACTAATTGGTCATCATTTAAAGCGTCTAAGCCTTTTTTAAGTTCAGCTTTTAATACTTCTTCGATTTCGGCTTTATCTTTAGCATTGATGTTCACTTCAGGTTCGATAATTGGAACTAAACCTTTGGCAATAATTTGTTTACCAATTTCAAATTGTTGTTCAACAACGTCTCTAATACCTTGTTCATTTAATTCTAAAATGTTAGAACGCATTTTAGTACCAAAGATGTGACGTTCAACTGCACGATCTAATGTTTCATCTAGGTTATCGATAGGTTTCATTAATTGAACACCATTTTGTTGTTCAGCTAAGCCTTTGTCTACTTTTAAGAAAGGAACAACACCTTTGTCTGCTAAGTAGTCACCAGTATATTTGCCTTCAACTTCACGATCCATTGTTTGTTCGAATAGAATCGCACCTAAAATTTTATCTGAAGTGAATGATGGTGAAGTGACAACACGCGTACGCATGTCGTGAACAAGTTGGAACATTTCGTCTTCGTTGTTATATTGGTCTTCGCCAACACCGTATTCTTTTAAAGCTTTAGGTGTACTACCACCACTTTGGTCTAAAGCGGCGATAAAGCCTTTACCATTTTTTACCTTTTCTAATTGTTCTTTATTCATTACTTTCCACTCCTTCTAATAAGTTTCACTAATAGTATGATAAAAAATGAATATATTCTCAAGCTTTTTTACTCATATTTATTGAATATTCTTAATAAAATTTGTAGAGTTTCAAAAAATAGACGTATTTTTATCGTAGGGGAGTCGAACACGGCATGACGACTATTGACCGTTGGGGAGTACCAGACAGGGGTAAATCTTCATTAGCATGTCAATTACAAAATATTTTAAGCTTTCCATACTATTATATTGATCGTATTCAATGATTGATGATAATCAGACCATAAGTGAATCGCAGTTAACTGAAGCATTGATGTGTATTATGTAACAGGATAAATGGATGATCGATAGTAAAGTAGCCACTCTAGCGCTAAGGGTCATGTGTGTAGATAAGTCAATTGACTAAAAGAAACGCGATTGAAATGCATAATTAGAGTCATAATCTGTTATTTAAAATAATGACGTAAGCCACAAACAAAGAACCTTTACGGCAATCCGCAAAGGCTTGATTGAGAATTTATTCAATATATTTGGAATTTACCGAAGCAACAACGTGATTTATTAAGACAGCTTTAAGCGGGAACTGAGCATCAAGTTACTTGGTTTACATGTAAAAGTAAACAGTACCATTCATTATAATTGGTATACACGGTGATCATAATGATCATCGAAAGAGAACAATACATTTGATTTGTCCTAAATGTACTTATGAATACTTTAGTGTTTTGAATTGCGCATGAACGTCAATGCCAAACCACTCATAAGTGCTAAAATACCAAATGCTAATGTTATTATATTATTTGAAGTGTGACCCGTTTCAGGGAGTGAGGCATTCTGCTGAGGTAATTCCGTAGATTTGATATTACCCACATAATAGCGATTAAGTTCCTTTTTACAATCTACGGGGTTATTTTGCTGTTCTTGTTGTGCCATATGAGTTGAGGTATTAGCTATTTCGCTAGCTGCATATGTTTGGTTAGGGTTTAATAGGTTATATACACCAAATTTACCATTTTTATATTCAACTTGGCCGTTTTTATAAACTTTATAAGTACCGACACTGTCATTAGTTTTAAGTGTGATTTTGATTTTAAAGTAGTTACCTTTGTCTATAACTGTATTAAAATTTTGCAAATCTGGATTGCCACCACTACGTGCCATAGCTTGCTTTGCAGTTGTGATTGCATCTTGTTGGGACATGGTATCTGCTTGAGTAACACATACGCTTGTTGCAGTTAATACCAAGAATAGCGCAAAAACAGATAAAATAATTTGAACCATTTGTTTCATTATGAAACCCCCATTCACATAGTAAATAACTTTACAGTGTAAGTGTATCATCATCAGCTTAATGTGCGGGCGTTTTTAACAAATCCTAAGGTAATCTTAATATTGTATTTACGTAGTGCTAAAATTAACTTTATACAAATATAGCATTTGCTTTTTTAAATGTTATCAAAGCTTAATTATAAAGTGATATACTTATTTATCTTTTATCAATAAATGGAATACTTCTAGCCACACAAACGATAAAAATAATATGTGCTAAAAGCCATAGACTATATTCTGACCAGCTAAAATGAAAGATAGGTCGAACAGCGATATGAATGAGAAATGGATACAGCACTATAAAAGATAACATAGATGCCACATAACCAATGGCATACCATTGCTTTCTAACTCGATAGAGCAGTAATAACATCATATAAACAACAATACCAATGATTAAATGAATAAGGATTTCAAGCCATAACGGGGTGAATTGTTTAGGAATAATAAAGTCTATATTGATAAGTAATTGAGCTAACTGGGTTGTGTCAGTTAACAAATCTATGATAAACAATATGAATAATAGCAACATACTAATTAGACAGGCGCTCGTTAAATGATATTTTAAATAATACATTAGGCATTCCTCCTTAAAACGATTTAGTTATCTTTTCCCCTAAGTGTAAAAAACAATTATTAGTCAGAAAATTCAAAAATCTAATTGACGTTCTCTTTGCATAGTGATAGGATAAATTTAATTCAATAAAAGTAAGAAGACTCTTATCAAGAGTGGTGGAGGGATGTGCCCTATGAAGCCCGGCAACCGTCAGTGAATGACATGGTGCCAAGTCACATAAAGTTTAAAGTACTTTAAGAGATGAGAGAAAGTGTGCGTACTTTCTCTTAATTTGAGAAAGTATTTTTTATGTCTTGAATTCGACTGTTTTCATCTTTATTGAAGTAGCAATTAGAAAGGTGAGGATACAATTGAAAAAATGGGTCATCATGATTAGTGTGTTAATTATTACTCTAGCTTTATCAGCGTGTGGCAAAGACAATAAAGAAGCGAGCAAGACTATTACCGTTGCAGCAACACCAGCACCACATGGAGATGTGTTAAAACATGCACAAGAAGCAATGAAGAAAAAAGGCTATGATTTAAAAGTTAAGATTGTTAATGACTATAAAGTACCAAACAAATTATTAGATAAAGGTGATGTAGATGCCAATTTCTTCCAACATGTACCTTATTTAAAGGCAGAACGAAAAAGTCATGGCTATAAGATTGAAGAAGTAGGCAAAGTCTTTACAACTCCAATGGGCGTATATAGTAAAAAATATAAACATATTAAAGACATACCAGATGGTTCAACCATTTATGTTTCAAATAATCCAGCAGAAGAAGGACGCTTTTTATCATTTTTTGTTAACGAAGGCTTAATTAAGTTGAAAAAAGGAGTGAAAATTGAAGATGCGAAGTTTGAAGATATTGCTGAAAATAAAAAGCATTTGAAATTCAATAATCAACAAGGCGCTGAATTTTTACCTAAAACATATAATAACAGTGAAGGTGCAGCAGTTATCATGAACTCAAATTACGCAATTGATAATGGTTTAAAACCATCTAAAGATGCGATTGCATTTGAAGGAAAATCATCACCTTTTGCTAATATTATTGCAGTACAAGAAGGACATAAAAAAGATAAAAAATTCCAAGAATTATTAAAAGTTTTACAATCAAAAGAAATTAAAGCATATATTAAAAAACAATATGGTGACGACGTGATTCCATATGAAAATTAAAGTGACATAATAGCGTGCTGCGATACAACATATGTTAATTTTAGTACTTGTTGTTTTAATCATTTTAAATATCCACAGTAAGCGTGAACAAACAACTTAATAATTTAATTATTCAGAAAATATTTACAAATCTGATAATTAATTGTATATTGGGTTGTATTACATTGCTGTGCGAATAAGTCAGCAGTATTTGGAGGATGAATTGACTATGAGTAAAGCAGCGCAACTTATTGAAGAAGATGGGAAATATTTTGCAAAATCAGGACGTATCAAATACTATCCGCTCGTGATAGATCATGGTTATGGTGCAACGCTTGTCGATGTTGACGGTAAATCATATATTGATTTATTATCGAGTGCCAGTTCGCAAAATGTTGGTCATGCACCTAAAAAAGTATCCGATGCTATAAAAGCGCAGGTAGATAAGTTCATTCACTATACACCCGCATATATGTATCATGAATCGGCGGTTAAATTATCTAAAAAGTTGTGCGAGATTGCGCCTGGCAACTTTGAAAAAAGGGTAACCTTTGGTTTAAGTGGATCTGATGCTAATGATGGTGTCATTAAATTTGCACGTGCTTACACGGGACGTCCTTATATTATTAGCTTTACTAACGCTTATCATGGATCAACATTTGGCTCATTATCTATGTCCGCGATTAGTTTAAATATGCGCAAACATTATGGACCATTACTAAATGGCTTTTATCACATACCTTTTCCTGATAACTATAGAGGAATGTTTGAACAGCCAACTGCAAATACAGTTGCTGAATATTTAGCACCTCTAAAGGAAATGTTTGCGAAATACGTACCCGCAGACGAAGTGGCATGTATTGTTGTTGAAACGATACAAGGTGATGGTGGATTACTAGAGCCAGTCGCAGGCTATTTTGAGGCATTAGCAGCTTTATGTCGAGAACACGGAATTTTAATTGCTGTTGATGACATTCAGCAAGGATTAGGTCGAACAGGCACTTGGAGTTCGGTGGAACACTTTAATTTTATACCAGATATGATTACATTTGGAAAGTCATTAGCTGGAGGCCTACCAATGTCTGCGTTAGTGGCACGTAAAGAAATTATTGATAGCTTGGAAGCACCAGCACATTTATTTACTACTGGGGCTAATCCGGTAAGTTGTGAGGCAGCACTCGCAACAATTGAAATGCTTGAAGAAGACGACTTATTATCAGAAAGTGTCAATAAAGGGCGCTATGTACGCCAACGTATGGAACAATGGACTTCACGTTATGAGTATGTTGGTGATGTTCGAGGCATCGGGCTTTCTATAGGCATTGATATTGTGTCAAATAAGCAAAATAAGACAAGAGATCCAGAAGCAGCTTTAAAAATATGTAATTATTGTTTTGAACATGGTGTTGTCATTATTGCCGTTGCAGGTAATGTATTGAGATTTCAACCACCATTAGTCATTACCTATGAGCAATTAGATGAAGCACTAGCAACGTTAGAACAGGCGTTACAAGGTTTACAAGATGGGCAATTAGATACATTAGATATCGATGGTCAAGGCTGGTAATAAAGGTGTACGCGCATTAATTAACTTCGAAAGTATATTGCTAAATAGGATGAATATATTTAAATCTAGGACCTCTCAGGAGGTTCTTTTTTTGTCAGTGATTTAAAATTTTAATATTTGAAAAGTGTATTCGCTTGGCAGTTACAACGATTATAGGAAAGTGTTTATTAAATAAAAAATATAGGTTATATTTTAGTTAATAAATGGTGTATAATCATAATGTATTTTGTTAATATACAGTATTTAATTAGTAGTTTGTTTAAAACGCGTTAATAAATAGATAGCCTTGTTGCATCGGAAGGAGCTTACGAGTGTTTTCAATCATCATTCCTACATACAATAGTGAAAAATATATTGCACATACACTAGATAAGCTATTAAGCTGTCTGTATTTTGAAGAGGATGAAATTATTGTTATCAATGATGGTAGCACTGATTCGACGGCACAAATTTTAAAAGGCTATCAAAATCATGCACAGATTAAAATTATTAATCAAACGAATAAAGGTGTCAGTGCAGCTAGAAATTTAGGCATGTCACTTATGAGTCCTGAGACAAAATTAGTGACATTTATTGATGACTCTGATTATGTGAGCACAAATTTTTTCAAAGAAGCCAGTCGATTTTTTCTTAAATATCCGTACATAAAATTAGCAAGTGCGCCTATATTAATACGTAAAGGCCATACATTATCAGCTCAAAATTTAAATTATCGTTTTCAACAACGTAGGCATGTAGTAGATATTACACAGCAGTACCAAGATATTCAATATCATATTGGAGGAATGGTCTTTCGAAAATCGTTGTTTACCCATCATAAGTATACATTCGATGAGACGATTGATTTTTGGGAAGATGCAAAGTTTATTAATACGATTCTATTAGACGTCAAGTCTTATGGCTTAATTAAACATGTTAATTATTTCTATAACAGAGATGATTACCGGTCATTAAGTATTAACTCATGGAAGGATCAAAATAGGTATGCGCCTCATATCGTTAAAAATTATCTTGAATTAATTCAACGCTCTACCGATTTATACGGCAGGGTTTTACCTTATATTCAATATTTGGTCGTGTTACATTATTTGAACTATATATTAGAACATAACCAGGGTTATTTAAATTTAAAATACATTCAAGACAATACTCGTTTTAACATAGAAACAAAAGTATTACTACAATACATAAGCATAGAGATGATAGATGCATTACCAATTGATAATTGCTATAAACACATTCTTTATCAGCATAAAGGGATGGTATTTCCAGCTGAAAAGGATTATAAAAAAATAAATATCATTGTGCATCGATATCATTGGTGCAGTCGTGAATTACACTTTTCATTGTCTCAAGAGGCGTTTGATATGAGTGATAGTACGCAAATTTATATTGATTCACATGGCAAGTTAAAAGCTCGAGCAATGTTAATACACGATAAGCCATTAATCATTTTAGGTGTTAAGGTGAAAAATTTTAGTCGTAAAACTTTTCAAATTCGACTGCCACGCTATCGTTTGCTAATAGGTGGTTACTTCAGAATTATTGATAATGAGCGTGGTATCAAAATGAGTATTTATAATCCATCTTTAGGGATACGCATGTTAAAAAAGTTAATGTATTCAATCAAATATTATAGCGTTTCAAGTCGTAGAAATAAGGAGGTATCTTAATGTTAATTTCAGTCATTTTGCCTGTATACAATGTGTCGGATTACATTGAAGCATGTTTAGACTCGTTGCTTCATCAAAGTATTGGGCAAGAAAAGATAGAAGTCATTCTTATAGATGATTGTTCCACTGATGATAGTGTTGCTAAAATGCGTAACTATGAACAACAATTTAGTCATTTTAAATTATATCAATGTCCTGTTAATTATGGTGCACCAGGAAAACCACGTAATATTGGTGTGGCTCAAGCAACTGGCGATTTTCTTCACTTTATGGATCCGGATGATATTTTAGCATCGGATGCGTATGAACAATTGTTGGCATCAATGGGAGATCAAGATGATTTTGCTATGGGAAAAATGGTGTCTTTTAATGAAGATGGATCGACATTCCAGCATGTGACATTTAAAGAATATAAATTAAATAAGACGTATGAGCATGTAAAGCTCGACGATGTTCCATTTTTCTCGCAAGTGAAAGTTGGCGTTGTACTGAAATTAATTCGAAAATCATTTTATGATGCACATCATATTTCGTTTGTAGAGGGGCTTCGTAATGGAGAAGATAAATTGGTGGATACATTGCTGTATACCCAGGCACAATCATTTTCATACACGCCACAAATTATTTATTACTATCGTAATCGTGATACAGGTGATAATAAATCAATCACACATCAAGATGTGATGCGCTCCATTGAAAACGATATTGCCGCATATCATATTTGTAAACCTTTTTATAATAAAGAACAATTACAATTTTTTAAAATTAATGCGCTACGTTCAATCTTTTGGAAAGTCTTAGATCAAGAATTTTATCTTATTGATAATAGTCAAAAGTTAAAAATATTTACTGAGCTTTTTGACATTGTAAATCATTATGAACCACGTATTTTTAATTTATATTTACGTCATGAATTACCTATTATTCATTTGATACAACAGCGCGAATATGAACTTGCAATTTCTTATGCAGCATTATTGGAAGCGCGACGAAGATATTTTTATAGTGCAACCGCATTACAAGCGAAAGCTGCAGAAATTAAACGCTTTAAGAGCAGTAAAAGTTACAAATTACACCGTTTAGTGACAACAATAAAACGAACTATAGGATTGAAACAACGATGAACATATTATTAGTACTCTTTAAAACAAGGAACATGAATGTCCAACAATATAAAGCACTTAAGCATTGTGAGGCTTTTAAACATGTTGAAACGATTTATATAGCAGATGAAAAAAGTATCAATATAGATATTAAAGGTTATGACTATATCTTGTTTGCCAACCCTAACTTTACTTTTAATCATGTAGAGCTTGAACAAGCAATTCAAACATTACAATCATCTGATGCTACTGCAGTACAGTGGACACTTAGAGATGTAAAATATCTCAAACAAATGCCTTATACATATAACAATTATAGAGAATGGTTTGCTACTATTTTAATACGGAGAGATGAAACACAAGAGCATTGTGATTTAATGACCTATTTTCAAGCTACGGCTACGATAACATCAAAAGCGTATATTTCGGCAAATTATATTGGAAGAAATACGCAAAACAAGGAATATAAGCATGATATTATCGATTTAACGATCGACTTATTGGAATCTTTATCAACCGCTCAAATCATAGGTGGTTTCGCTTCAAAAAAAGATTTAATTCACTTTTTAGACTTTGTTATTGATAATCAAGTATTTGAAAGAGACGTGGATAAAGAAAAGCAACTTAAATTAATGAAGATAATTGCACAAAAATTTAGTGGTTTGAAAGAACTGAGGGAACGTAAACAAACAAGGTTGTATTTATTTTATGGTTTAGTATTTAAACGATACTTTGATGAAGCATTGAGTGCATTGACATTATATCGCAGTCGTCGTTATTGGTACCAAGTTAATCAAAATTTGGAACAGAATAGGGATAATGAATTTGAACAACTCAGAACTTCAGATGCTTGGATAAAGACACAAAAATATCGCGATGCACGTATAAAATTACAGCTAATACTAAAATATCTAGAAAAATATAGTTTAAAATGCTTTGCACATTTATTTAAAATGATCATACACAAGCCAATATGGCTGATTTCAGAACGTAAAGACAGCGCATCAGATAATTCTTATTTCTTGTTTAAATATTTAACGCAACAATGTAGTGAAATTAAAGCATATTATATTTTGGACAAACATGCTAAGCATGCACGTGCAAAAGTGAAAAACCTAGGAAAAGTAATCAACTTTGGTTCGATTAAACATAAGTTATTAATGCTTGCTGCGGATAATTATATTACGTCATTTACAGCCGAAGAAACGCTGTTACCATACAATAATCAGTTGTATAAACATATTTATCAACAAGAACTTGCACAAAAGAAAATTATCTCTATTCAGCATGGAATGATTATTCACAATATATCGCCATATTTAAGTAAGAATAATTATTTAGTGAACTATATAACAGCAAATAATCAATTTGAAAAACAAATTATTACTGAAACATTAGGTTACGATGAACATGAAGTATTGATTACAGGTATGGCAAGACATGATAATTTATTGGAAACATCTGTGGAAATTAGTGAAAGTCAAAAAGTATTATTTATGCCAACATGGCAACGTGGATTACAATATTTGACAACGGCACAATTTTTAAGCAGTGAGTACTATCATAAAATGGTAGAATTGCTAAATAACTCTACGGTATTAGACTTTTTGCAACGCTATAACTTAACGCTAAGGGTATTATTACATCCACAATTTGATAAATATAGTAAGTACTTGATGAGTGAACATGCTGAAATTGAATTTTGTTCAATGAGTGATGTCGAAATTCCAACGGCTATCGCACAATCAAAATTTTTAATTACTGATTTTTCATCGGTAGCGGTGGACTTTTTATTCCAGCAAAAAAATGTCATATTTTATCAATATAATAAATATCTGTCACATCATGTGCCGTCTAAACAGATTCAATATCGAGATATCGGTCAAGTTGTGACTACAATTGAACAAGTTACAGAAGCACTTCAGAAATTGGCTGCCAATGACTTTAAACTATTACCACAATATCAAATAGCTTACGATAAATTGTTTGAAGTCAAGCACCATATTAATCAAACATTAGTTGACACTATTAAGCAGTTGAAGTGAGGAAAAAGCAATGAAGACGACTATATCAGTACAACAGGGAAAGCTCTGTTTTCATCACATACAACAACCAACCGATATTATGTATCAATTTGAAGATCGCATTGGTATTTTTTTACAAAAATTTCCATTAACATTTGAAATAAATAATCACATGGTGACTTTAGATTTGAAGCATCATTTTAGTTCGGGTATCATCAGTGGTTTGAAAATTAAAATGGCACTTGATGTAGAGGCCAGAGAACCTATTATTTTGGACGATATTAATCCACTTTATATTGTAACTATACACGTTGATAAAGAAGCGTTGTATATTACTTTAACGGCTAAAGACACTCTCGTAACAATTCACTGTCAAGGCAATCAACTTCAATTAATCAGTGATTACAAATGTACGACATATTTAGGGCAATTAGTCGCTGGAACGATGTTGCCAACTGCTAAATACTTTGTAACTAAAGATAAGCACATAATCATGGAAGATATGCTAACAATGATGCAACATCTAGCTATTAGACAACAACGCTGGAGTGTTTATGTACAACTAAAAGATGATTGTGGAAATCAGCATGTAGAGAAAGTGCAATTAACGGATTGGATTCATCAAAATAAGGCGTTGTTAGCACAATATTCTGTTGATTATCATCAAAAAGATAACTTTTTATTATATGGAAATGTGCAGCAACAAGTGACATCATTACCTATATCCATACAAGCAGTCAACCAACGATTATATAGTCTGACTTGTGATAGGGAATTGGCTCATGACACTATTTATCTAGCTTTACGTTCGCGACAAGGCAATCCATTTCATTATCGCGAGTATGTTGAATTTCCTACAATTAAGCAGAGTGCCATCATTGATCTAGGTCAATTGCACAAAATTTATACTAAAGACGGTGATAACTTTGATGTGCTCATTGGTAAAAATTTTGAGACAGCATGATTCGTTATTCCTACAAATCATAAACAGATAGATACGCGCTATGTAACACTGAGTAACACGATGAATGCTAAGTTTTACATTAATGGGCGAGGAGGTTTAAGTCTTTATGTCTTAGAAAAGACACAATCACAAGCCTATGAAGTGCCGAAAATTGCTGTTTTAGGAACTTGTTTTTCGCGCAATGGTTTAAATACATCACCTTATTTTAATCCAGATTATAAAAAATATATGAACTGTGTATTCACTCAATTCCATAGTCGTTTGGATGCTTTAAATGCAGTGCCAGCACCAGCATCATTAATGCAGCAATATAAGCAACATCATGAATTTGAGCATATTGCACGTGATATGGCTAAAACCTTTTATGATGAGCTACGCCAATCAGGTGCTGAAATACTCGTTATTGATTTATATGCTGATGCTTTATTAACATCATTAAAGTTAAACAATGGTAGCAAGATTACTTATAATTATTTGATTAAAGATAATCCCAATTTAGGGGACTATGTCAGTGAATGGAATGCGCATGAATTTGACAATGATACAGACTATTATAATGAGTGGTTAGCTGAGTTACATAAATTTATGCATCATATAACTAACATCATTCCTGAAAGTCATATTATTTTAAATAGAGGTCGATTAGCGGAAAAGTATAGTGAAGAAGGACAGCTCAAAACATTTTCTACGATACAACAAATTAAAAAAGCGAATGAAATATGGGAGAATTTAGACAATTTATTGCTTCAACATTATCCACAAGTCAAAGTAATTGATTTAACAGGAAAGCAGTATCATGCAGATAAAAATCATCCTTTTGGTTTCTCCTATTCACATTACGAATCACAATATTACAAAGACTATTTTAGTGAACTTGTTAAACAAGTATTGTTAATTAAAGCGTTGTAATAATGTAGATTATAAGCGCAAAAGGCGCATGAAAAGTTGCATTATTTCTCGGCTAGAAACACTGATGACGTATAAGCATATAAAATCACATGCTAAAGCATAGTACACATGGCCAGATACCTGAGATAGCACCCTAGGAACGCAAAGTCATACATTTCAGAGTATTGAATATAAAATAAGAGCCTAGAACATCATTATGTTTTAGGCTATGAACGAAATATTGGCAGTAGTTGACTGGATTGAAAATACGCTTATATCAAGCTTTTTCAATCCTAGTCAATCTTGCCGGGGCGGGACTACGAATTCATAATGAATTCTGTTCCGCTCCCTATTATTTTAGAATTTATATCCAGCTTTTTTATAATGGTTATGTTATTTTTGCTTTGGCACGATATATTCTGGTTCTTCATTTTTCTTAGAATGACGCACGCCATAGAAAAGATAAATAACAATACCGACTACAAACCAAATTAATGTATATAGTTTAGCTTCATAGCTTAATCCCCAAAATACTAAAAATACTAAAACAAAAGTAATTGCCGGTAAAACAGGATATAAAGGTACTTTAAAACCTGGTACGGGTAAGTCATTACCTTCGCGTTTACGTAAACGATACATTGCGATAGATACAAACATAAATGCAACAAGTGATCCAGCTGAAATCAATTGTGCCAAGAATGCGAATGGGAACATTGAACCGATAATGACTACAATGATAGTCAAGATAATTAAAGAACGATTAGGCAAATGTTTATGATTTAATTTCGCTAACCAAGATGGCAATAAACCATCGCGTCCAAATGAGTATAGTAAACGTGATCCAGCCAACATCATACCAATCAATGCAGTAAACATACCGATAACAGAAATACCTTGTACAATTGCTGCAACAACGCCATGACCACTTTGACGTAATGCCCAGCCAACAGGTTCAGCATTATTAGCATATTGTGAATAATGGAACATACCTACGAGCACAAGTGCTACAGCAACGAAAAGAATAATAGCGACTACTAATGAACCTAAAATACCTCTTGGCATTGTTTTTGATGGGTTAATTGCTTCTGCTGAGTTCGCTGCGATTGAGTCAAAGCCAATATAAGCTAAGAAAATCATAGATACACCAGCATAAACACCTTGCCAACCTCCAAAGTCACCTGTATCTGTTACTTTATGTTCTGGAATAAATGGAATGTAGTTCTGTACATGTAATGCTGTTAAGCCTACAACAACAAATAACAATATTGCAAAAATTTTAAGAACTACTAGAATGTTTTCAATGCGTGCTGCTTCTGTCATACCTCTTGATAAGAGCAATGCTGTTAAAATAATAACGACCGCAGCGATGATATCAATAATACCACCATTTGCACCAAATGGAGCTGATAATGATGTAGGTAATTTAATACCTAATGGTGAAATCAGTCCACGTAAGTTAGCAGAGAAACCAGAAGCCACAAAGGCAACAGCGATAAAGTATTCTGCTAATAGTGCCCAACCTGCAACCCAACCAAAGAACTCACCAAATAATACGTTAACCCATGAATAAGCTGAGCCAGCAAATGGCATGGCAGAAGACATTTCGGCATATGTAAATGCGACAAGTCCAGCTACTATTGCAGCGATTAAAAATGATAAGGCAACAGCAGGACCAGCATGTTCGGCCGCAACAATTCCCGGTAATGTAAAGATAGAAGTCGAAACAATTGTACCTACACCAAGCGCTAGGAAATCTCTAACACGTAAGGTACGTTTTAAATGACCATCTTTATTTTGATAAATCGTAGGATTCTATTTACGAGTAATAGTTTTGAAAAAACTTGACATAGCAATTAACCTCCACAGTTAATAATAATCTATATTTAAATGTGATATTTTAATAATTAACATCATATCATAAAATCACCGACCATAGTCTAAAAATTCTGAAAAATTTCATTTTTCTTACTTTTTAAAGCGGATATACGATAAATTTATACGATAAAATAGATTATAGCAGACTTAAAGCATAATGTAAGTGGCTATTTTGGTACATCTATCTTTTAAGAGAAAAATTGCCATTATTATAAATTTTTTAAAAAATAATAATAAGAATTGCATAGGAATGGAAGATGAAAGATTTAGGATTATAACAACATTAATTGTTACAATATTATTGAAAAGCCTAGTTAGGATTGATATTCCTAAATCTAATTTCTACAATAAAAGCAAATAAACTAATATAGGTCGTGGAAGAATATGGAAATTAAACAGATAAAGTATTTTGTCGAGGTGGTTCGACAAGGCGGAATGACGCAAGCTTCTGAACACCTTTATATTGCACAATCAACGATAAGCAAGGCAATTAAAAGTATTGAAAATGAATATAATATCACTTTGTTTGATCGCTCACAAAAGCAAATTAAACTAACAGATATTGGTCAAACATTTTATGATAATAGTTTAGAGTTTTTAGCACTTTTTGAAAAGTTATCATTAGAAATGAATGACGTTGTCAATCTACAGAAAGGTCATATTCGTATTGGCCTATCACCGATGATGAATGTTCAAATGTTCACCGATAGTCTTAACCAATTTCATCAACAATATCCTAAAGTAACATACGAAGTGATTGAAGGAGGTGGTAAAGTGGTAGAACATAATATTGACAACGATGAAATTGACATCGGTATTACCACACTACCTGTAGATTCAAGTGTTTATCATTCATATTCACTTTATGACGAAGAATTATTGCTAGTCGTCAGTAAAGCGCACCCCTTGTCGCAGCGCACGAAAGTAGATTTTGCCGAGTTGGAAGATGAAGAATTTATACTTTTTCATGATGATTTCTATTTGAAAGATCAAATTATTGAAAATTGTAAACGCATTGGCTTTTATCCTAAAACAGTTGCTAATATTTCACAGATTAACTTTATTGAAAATATGATTAGTCAGGGATTAGGCATCAGTGTTGTTCCTCAAAGTTTATACAATATGATGGGAGATGAGGTTACAGCTTTAAAATTAGAAAACGCACGATTATCTTGGCACTTAGGTGTTATTTGGCGCAAAGATACTTACTTATCGCATGTCACTCGAGAATGGATTCAAACCATAGGCCATTTAAGTCCAAAGTAATAAATTTTAGAGATAACTTGGAATACGATGTTTTATAGATGTATTCCTTTTTGGAATACTTGCAATCGAAAATATGTATTTTATTAATACGTTCAACCGTAATATAATGAATAACGTAATGAAGTTGCAAGTGATTCAAAATATTTTTCATATAGTAAAGAAATGATTGTCTAGTAGTAAGTTATTTAAGGCAGTTATGCTTTAAGTGTACTGATTATATGAAAGAGTTCTAGCCCAACTCGGAGTATTATCCCAAATAGTCCAATTTTGAACGCTTGAGCGGATTTCACACAACAATGAATGACAAGGCATTTTGATATTAAAGAAGTCATGCACTGTTCACTGTCTTTCCCTCTTTTCCTAAAAAAATTGAACATGCAATTGACTTCTTTTTATCTAAGTGTGCAGCAGTGTGAAAATTTGTTAATTATCGAAAGGATATGGATATAAAATGACTAAAAAAAATTACTCAGCAGCAGATATGGTTATTGATACGTTGAAAAATAATAATGTATATTATGTGTTTGGTATTCCAGGTGCTAAAATTGACTACTTATTTAATGCATTAGAAGATGATGGACCAGAATTAATTGTTACAAGACACGAACAAAATGCAGCTATGATGGCGCAAGGTATTGGACGTATTACAGGAAAACCTGGTGTCGCTCTTGTAACAAGTGGACCAGGGGTAAGTAACTTAACAACAGGACTTTTAACAGCAACATCTGAAGGTGATCCTGTCTTAGCTATTGGCGGTCAAGTTAAACGTAATGATTTATTACGTCTCACTCATCAAGCAGTAGATAATGTAGATCTTTTAAAATCATCTACAAAATATAGCGCTGAGGTTCAAGATCCTGAGTCATTATCTGAAGTTATGACAAATGCAATCCGAACAGCAACTTCAGGTAAAAATGGCGCGACTTTTATTAGTATTCCTCAAGATGTCATTCAATCACCAGTTAATAATAAAGCGATAGCATTATGCCAAAAACCAACTCTAGGTGTTCCAAGTCTTCAAGATATTAAAGATGTTATCACTAAAATCAGCAATGCTAAGTTTCCAGTGTTACTAGCTGGTATGAGAAGTTCAAGTGAAGCAGAAACAGAAGCAATCCGTCACTTAGTAGAAAAATCCAATCTTCCAGTCGTTGAAACATTCCAAGGTGCCGGAGTCATTAGTAGAGATTTAGAAAATCACTTCTTCGGTAGAGTAGGATTGTTCCGCAACCAAGTTGGTGACCAATTATTGAAAAAAGCAGACTTAGTTGTCACTATTGGTTATGATCCAATTGAATATGAAGCGAGTAACTGGAATCACGAATTAGATACTGAAATTATCAATATTGATGAAGTTGCTGCTGAAATAACGAACCATTTACGTCCTGAAAAAGAATTAATAGGTAATATTGCAGGTACAATTGAGCTTATATCTGAAAATATTGATGCACCAATTATTGATGACAAACATTTAAATGACTTGGAAAAATTAAGAGCAGAAGTTATTGAAACATCAGGTATTAAATGTACACATGTTGATGGAGTGTTACATCCATTAGAAATTATCGAAACGATGCAAAAATCACTTTCAGATGATACTACAGTTACTGTAGACGTAGGTAGTCACTATATTTGGATGGCACGTAAATTTAGAAGCTATAACCCAAGACATTTGTTGTTTAGTAATGGTATGCAAACACTTGGTGTTGCTTTACCATGGGCAATTGCTGCTGCATTAGTACGACCTAATACGCAAGTAGTTTCAGTTGCTGGCGATGGTGGTTTCTTATTCTCAGGACAAGATCTTGAAACAGCTGTACGTAAAAAATTAAACATCATCCAATTAATTTGGAATGATGGTAAATATAACATGGTAGAATTCCAAGAAGAAATGAAATATAAACGTTCTGCAGGTGTAGAATTTGGACCTGTTGATTATGTTAAATATGCAGAATCAATGGGAGCAAAAGGTATGCGCGTTACAACTCAAGAAGAATTAGAAGCAGCAATTAAAGAAGGTTATGAAACTGAAGGACCTGTATTAATTGATATTCCTGTAAACTATCAAGATAATATTAAACTTTCAACAAATGTATTACCAGATTCATTAAACTAAATTTAAACATATAAATAGGAGTGAATACAGTAATGAGTCATGTATTATATCAGCACGGCACATTAGGCACATTAATGGCAGGTTTATTAGAAGGAACTGCAACAATTGATGAACTATTAAAACACGGAGATTCAGGACTAGCCACTTTAACTGGTTCAAATGGAGAAGTTATCTTCTTAAATGGAGAGGCTTTCCATGCCAATGAATACAAAGAATTTACCAAACTTAAAGGTGATGAAAAAACACCTTACGCAACGATTACACATTTTGAAGCGGATGAAACATATCAAACAAGCGATAAATCTTCTGAAGAAGTATTAAATGAAGTTGAATCACATATGTTAAGTAAAAACATGTTTTCAGCAGTGAAAATTAGTGGTACATTTAAAAAAATGCATGTTCGAATGATGCCTAAACAGGAACCACCTTATACACGGTTAATTGATTCTGCACGTAGACAACCAGAAGAAACAGCAGAAAATATTAAAGGTACAATAATTGGATTCTATACGCCAGAATTATTCCATGGTATTGGTTCTGCAGGTTTCCATATCCATTTTGCAAATGATGACCGCAATTTGGGTGGACATGTATTAGACTTTATCGTGGATGATGTTACTGTAGAAATTCAAAACTTTGAAACGTTTGAACAACACTTTCCAATTAACAACAAGACGTTCACTGAAACAGAAATAGACTATGGTGATGTCGCCGACGAAATTAGAGAAGCAGAATAAAGGAGTCGCGATTTAAGATGTTAGTTGAAAGTTTCAATCCGTTTAATAATATGCTGATTTCAGCAATTGTAGCGGCAGTGCCTATTATTTTATTCCTGCTGTGTTTAACAGTATTTAAAATGAAAGGCGTTTATGCGGCATTGACAACACTGATTGTCACTGCATTGGTAGCAATGATATGCTTCAAATTACCTGCACGTATTGCAGGAGGCGCAACATTTGAAGGATTTTATCAAGGTATTATACCAATTGGCTTTATTGTTATTATGGCGGTATGGCTTTATAAAATTGCAACTGAAAGTGGACAATTTAATATTGTCCAAGATAGTATTGCAAGTATTTCACAAGACCAACGTATTCAATTACTGCTTATTGGTTACTTATTTAATGGGTTTTTAGAAGGTGCAGCTGGATTCGGTGTACCGATTGCCATTTGTGCCGTATTGTTAATGCAACTAGGTTTCAAAGCATTGCCAGCAGCTATGTATTGTCTAGTTGCTAATGCAGCAGCTGGTGCTTATGGTGCTGTTGGTATTCCTATTGCGATTACAGATACACTAAATTTAGCAGGTGGTGTTAAAGCATCACAAGTTGCATTAATTGGTAATTTAACATTAGGTTTGATTAGTTTCTTTGTACCGTTTTTATTAATGTTTATTATTGATGGTCTCAAAGGTGTTAAAGAAACGTTTCCAGCTACATTAATAGCCGCATCTGTATTTACCGGTTTACAAGTATTGATTGCAGCATTTGCTGGCCCTGAGTTAGCTGATATCATCCCAGGCTTAGGTGCTATGGTTGCACTTGCATTATTCTCACGTAAATTTCAACCTAAAAATATCTTTAGACTTGAAGATAATGAAGCGGTCGGCAAGGTTGAGAAACATTCAATTAAGCAAATTGTCTATGGATGGAGTCCTTTCATTATATTGACCGTTATTGTTATGGTATGGAGCTTACCAGCATTTAAAGCACTATTTGAAAAAGGTGGTGCACTAAGTGCCCTTGTTGTTAACTTCAATGCTCCAGGTACGATGAATAATGTGACACATCATCCCAATGTTTTGACGTTTAACTTTATTGCACAAACTGGTACTGCAATATTAGTTACGGCTATCATTACCATCTTAATTGCTAAGCACATGTCGTTTAAAACTGCAGGCAAACTTTTAGGAGTGACAGTTAAAGAATTGTGGGTTTCTGTATTAACAATTTGCTTTATCTTGGCTGTCTCTAAAATTACGACATATGGCGGTTTGAGTAACGCTATGGGTCAAGGTATTGCTAAAACAGGTGCAATATTCCCATTGCTATCTCCAGTCCTAGGGTGGATTGGTGTGTTTATGACTGGTTCAGTGGTGAATAACAACTCATTATTTGCACCTATTCAAGCTTCTGTAGCAACACAAATAGGTACAAAAGGCTCGCTCTTAGTTGCGGCTAACGTCGCTGGTGGAGTTACAGCTAAAATAGTATCTCCTCAATCAATTGCTATAGCCACAGCGGCTGTTAATAAAGTCGGTAAAGAGTCTGAATTGATGAAAATGGCTATGCGTTTTAGTATAGGTTTACTTATCTTTGCTTGTATTTGGACATTTATGTTGAGCCTATTTGTTTAAAATATAGTAACAGCTATCTGACACGATGTAGATCAGATAGCTGTTTTTTAGCTTATTCAAGTTAATATCATGTAATGGAAGAAGAAAATGCAAATTATTATTTAATAATAGTGTCATTTATATTTGACATACTTAACGATGTCGGTTATATTTGACACATAGGATAATAAATAAGGGTGAGTAAGCATATGAACAAATTCAAAAATAAAATGATTAATAGTCTTCTTGGTACGATAGGTGACAAAGATGAACGTGAAATTGCCATAATCAATGCTAAATTTACGACTGTATTTCTAACGGCATATGTTTTATTATTTTGTTTATTGCTATTAGGTGTCATTTTAGATGCGATGCATGACACCATTTCAGTGCTAACTATGGCAATCACGATTGTATTTTTAATTATCAATATTCAAACTCTCGTATTAATGCGAAAAGAAAAATTAGACGATTTAACCGTTTATTCTGATAAAGAATATGTCCAGCTCATTAAAAAATTAAAACGACAAAGTGTAGTTGGAGGGTTCTTTTTTGGAGCTTTAACAACGTTATTTGACATGGTATTTCGCTTTTTTAACGATACGGATGTAACGGTATGGTTTGCTGTAAGTAAGAATATCTTGCCGGGACTAGTATTTGGTGTACTTGCATATTTCTTTGCTAAATCTAAAGTTCGTAAGGATTATTAATATAGAGGTGAAGGACGTTGTCACGTTTAAATGACTTTTTAATTAAGTGGTTTACGAATAGCTCAACTGACAAAGATGAACGCGAAAAAATTCAATTGAATGAGCGTTTAGCTAATATGTACATGATTACTACAATATTAATAGCATTGCTACTTTTATTAAGCGTGATAGATATAATACACACACAACAAATAATGATGACACATGTTGCTGTATTTATTTTATTTTTTGGTTTAAACATAATTTCTTTAGTCATAATGGGAAAAGGTGGTTTAGACCATTCGCGAGTTAATTCTAAGGCTGAATATCGTCACTTAATTAAGAAATATGCTGTAATTTGTATAGGATTTGCTATTTATTTTGGTTTAGCTCTTTTTGGACTAGATTTATTATTTGATGCCGTAGGTGGGATAAAGACCTATGGTGGAAACCCAATTAATTATATCGTTGGTGGTATTGTGATGGGTATCTTGATGTATATTATGAGAGTCGTCAAAATAAAAAAAGAATATTAAATATTGTATGCCTTTCTCGTGTTCGATATTATATAATTAAACTATATTTTAAAGAACGAGAGAGGCTTTTTATGATAGATGCTGAACCAATTGTATTAAAAATGAAAAATCAAAAAATTAACTATGACCGTGTCTTGAAAAAGTTAATACAGCAATGGAAGCGTGCGGAGCAAAAACCGAAAATTTTGTTACATAGCTGTTGTGCGCCATGTAGCACGTATACGTTAGAATATTTAACGCAATTTGCAGATATTGGTGTTTATTTTGCTAATCCCAATATTCATCCTAAAAATGAATATTTAAGACGTGCGAAAGTACAAGAACAATTTATTGCAGATTTTAATGAACGGACTGGCAATCATGTTCAATATATTGAAGCGCCATATGAACCACAAACGTTTATGAAAATGGCTAAATCACGTGGCTTAATGGATGAACCAGAAGGCGGATTGAGATGCTCAGCATGTTTTGAAATGCGTTTAGATCTTGTTGCCGATGCAGCACAGCGGTTTGGCTATAATTATTTTGGTAGTGCATTAACGTTGTCACCTAAGAAAAACGCGCAATTAATTAATGAATTAGGCATGAAAGTACAAGAAGCCTATGATGTGTACTATTTACCAAGTGACTTTAAAAAGAATAAAGGATATGAACGGTCATTGGAAATGTGTAGAGATTATAACGTTTATCGACAATGTTATTGTGGTTGTGTCTTTGCTGCAATGCGTCAAGGCATTGATTTTAAAGAAGTTAATAAAGAGGCTAAAGTTTTTTTAGAACAGTATCAATCTTAGAGTGAATTGATACCAAGTTGAGTTTTAATCAAAATAAAGAAAAATCAGCAGTATTTGTCTCGATTCCCGATAAATATTGCTGATTTTAAATTTTAGGCATCTAAGCCAATGATATCTTTAACATTTGTATAATTATTTTTAGTTAAATATTGAGCGATGCCTTTATTGATTTTTTTAGTTAAGCCGGGGCCTTCAATCACTAATGATGAATAAATTTGTATTAGGGAAGCACCATTGCGCATCATTTGAATGGCATCATCTGTGCTAAAGATACCACCTGTACCAATGACTAGAAATTGACCTTTTGTTTGTTGATATGCCCATTTGACAAGCTCTAAATTACGTTTGAATAATGGTCTACCACTCAAGCCGCCTTCTTCGTTTTTATTATCAGAAGATAAGCCTTCTCGACGTCGTGTTGTATTCGCTAAAATCATTCCATCAAATGTTTCTGTAATTGAAGGTAATATATTTTTAAAATCATCTAAATTTAAATCTGAAGTTAATTTTAAATAGATAGGAACTTGAATATCTGTTTGAGCTTTAAATTCCTTTAATGCGTTGCATAGCATTGTAAATTCATCTTTATCGTGGAAGCTTTGTAAATTTTCTGTGTTAGGTGAGCTGATATTTACGGTAAAAAAGTCAACATCTGCCTTAAATGTATCCATGACTTTGATATAGTCCTGATCACGTTCTTCATAAGGAGTTGTCTTATTAACACCTACATTTAAACCTACAGGAATAGAATAAGCATGACGGCGTATATTAAATAAAGCACGATTCATCCCGATATTATTAAAACCCATGCGGTTGATTAAGGCATCATCTTCGAGTAAACGATACATTCGTGGTTTCGGGTTACCATCTTGAGGTTTCGGTGTGATGCCACCAAGTTCTAAGGCTCCAAAACCAAGGTATTCTAAAGCTTTAGGCACTTCACATGATTTGTCGAAGCCAGGTGCTAGACCTACAGGATTGTCGTAAGTATTACCTTGGATCGTTTGTTTCAATGAGGGATCTTCGTACACGAAAAGTTTTTTGACAATAGGAAAGATAAATGGTGCTTTTTGTAAAAGTTTGAGCGCGTCAATAGTTAAACCATGGGCTTTCTCCGGCTCAATTTTAAATAACAGGGGTTTGATTAATTTGTACATAGTAATGCTCCTTTTTCATTGTATTTGAGGCTTTCTATCCTCAATTAATAGCATTGAAAATAACATTTTCTATAATAGACTAGCACTTTATGTTTGTTTTTCAAAGCCAAAATATAGAAGTTCAATACTTTGCCATGATTTTTTCAAATGTTTGATACATTATTAAAAAGAGAATAAAAAATGTATTTTTTACAATAAAAACTTTCAAATGAGGTAAAGTTAAATCGAAAGGGTATGACTTTATAGAGTAGTACGGTGATTGAGAAGGCACAAAAAAGGAAATAGGATATAAACGAAAGGAGTATGTATATGAATCAACAATGGATAGATCAATTACCTTTAGATAATATTCGAGATGTGGCACCTGTAAGTGGTGGGGATGTGAATGAGGCATTTAAAGTGACGACAAAAGATAGTACGTATTTCTTACTTGTACAACGCAATCGCGATCAATCATTTTATGCAGCTGAAATAGCAGGACTCAATGCTTTCGAAGCTGCAGACATTACAGCGCCACGTGTAATAGATAATGGCAGCATTAATGGAGATGCTTTTTTAATTTTGAGTTATTTAGATGAAGGGCGTACAGGGAGTCAGCGTGAATTAGGTCAATTAGTGGCTAAAATGCATAGTGAACAACAATCTAATGGCCAATTTGGGTTTGATTTACCTCATGAAGGTGGCGATATTTCATTTGACAATTCTTGGACGGATTCGTGGATAGAACTTTTTGTGGCACGTCGTATGGATCATTTACGTGACGAGCTCATGCACAAAGGATTATGGAATGAAGAAGACGATAAGGTGTATCAACAAGTACGCATGGTGATGATTAATGAGTTAGAAGCACATCAAAGTAAGCCATCACTCTTACATGGAGATTTATGGGGTGGCAATTATATGTTTTTAACTGATGGACGTCCTGCGCTCTTTGATCCAGCACCGTTATATGGAGATAGAGAGTTCGATTTAGGCATCACAACAGTTTTCGGGGGTTTTACGGATGAATTTTATGATGAATATGCCAAACACTATCCTATGGCAAAAGGTGCAGAAAAACGGTTGGAATTTTACAGATTATATTTATTTATGGTTCATTTATTAAAATTTGGTGGAATGTATGCGAATAGTGTGAATCGCTCAATGGCTGAAATATTAAAGTAGACAACTTCAACAATCAATGGCAATATCTATTTTAATTTCTAATTAATGATATTGTTGATATGTAAATGATATTGTTAAATTCATAGCGGATAATGAAAAAGAGACTCGGACATAATTATGTTTTAAGTTATGAACTCTATATTGGCAGTAGTTGACTGGATTAAATATACGCTTTTAGCAAGCTTTTTCAATCCTAGTCAACCTTGCCGGGGCGAGACTAAGAATTCATAATGAATTCTGTCCCGTCCCTTTCTTTAGCTTATCAGAGATATTTTTGTCTCAGATTTTTATTTTAGTATATTTTCAAGAATGAAAACTTAGTCTGTTTCATAATTTAAACACTGGACTATTATTGCCGTGCTTAGCCCCACATTTCACGTAAGACATTCGCAAAGCCTTCAGGTTTTTGTGCGTAACCTAAATGACCACCTGGAATATCAATAATGTCGATTCCGGTATGTTTAGAAATATAGAAGTTTACGTCTTGAGGGAATGAACCTTTTGAATCAGTGCCATTTAATAATGTAATAAGTTCTTTATGTTTGCTGAAATCTTCAATAGAAATATCGGATTCTGTATATTGTCGTATTTCATATTTAAACCAATTCATCATTTGTTCGAATACTTTTTTGCTTTCAGCATCATCTGATGATTGTGCAGGTTTAGACATATATTCAGCATCTAATTGGCTAATATGCAGCGTTTCACCAAATAATTTCATCGCTTGAGGCATGCCTTCATTTATTGCAACATCAATGATTTCAGCATTTTTATCTTGCCAATATTTAGCATCTGGTAAGAAGGTGTTAATAGGAGGCTCGTGAAATGCAATACGTTTAACGATGTCAGGGTAATCTTTTAACACATGCATGGCAACAATTGAACCGGAACTTGAACCTAAAATGTAGACGGGTTCATTACTAAGTGATTTTGCTAATTCGGCAATATCTTGTGCGTCGCGTTTAATACGGTAGCGACTATTAGGATTAATTGTTTCATCAGGTAGAGGTTCTGTCAATTCACTTTCTCCATAACCACGACGATCAACAGCCACTATTGTGAAAGTATCTTTTAACTGTTGCGCGAGTGGCATAAAGATATCACCTGTACCATTTGCACCAGGTATCAAAATAAGTAAAGGACCGTTGCCCACTTTATGATAGCGTAATTTAGCACCTTGTAATTTTAATGTTTCCATATATAAACCCTCCAAATTAATCTATAGTTTTATATCTAATATAAATTATTCTATGCCTAATAATTTAGCACCATTTGTATAACTAATTTTCTCTTGTTCTTCTTTAGTTAAACCTAAATCACTTAAAAAAGTACCTAATTCTTCAGGTTCAACATATGGATAGTCCGCTGAATAGAGTATTCTGTCTACACCTAGTTCAGCTTTGACTAAATCAAATTGTGGTTTAGTTAGCATACCGCTTGGTGTAATATAGAAATTGTTTTTAAAATAATAGCTAATCGGATGTGCCAAATGCTCAGCAACTAGTATGGTATCCATGCGTTCTAAAAAGAAAGGAATAAACTCTCCCCAATGCCCGATAATGATATTTAAATTAGGATATCGGTCAAATATGCCAGATAGTACGAGATGAATGGCATGAATACCTACATCTACATGCCAGCCATATCCGAAACATGCAAATGTTGCTGCAGTGACCTCTGGATAGTTTCCTTTGTAGTAAGCTTGATAAACATCACTTTGTACAGGTGAAGGGTGTAGGTATATCGGTGCATTTAATTCTTCTGCTGCAGCGAACAGACCTTCGTACGCATCTTGATTTAAGAATCCGCCATTAGGGTGTCCCATTATAAGCGCACCTTTAAAGCCAAGTTCTGTTATACAACGTTTAAGTTCTTCAATTGCTGCTTCAGGTTCATTAATCGGTAATGTTGCAAAGCCAACAAAACGCTCAGGATATTGTTTAATATAATCTGCTAGGGTATCATTTGCTTGTTGACATAACTCAATAGCACGTTCTCCTTGTAAATTTGAAGGTGAACCATTGCCATACGATAAAACTTGCATTTGAACATCATGTTTATCCATAAAACCAATGCGTTTATCGTGATAAGACAGTTTATCGGCATCTGTGAAACCCGATTTTAGTGCAAGTCCGTCAAGCATCGTTTTTAGCGGTACACCATTTGGATCTGGTGACATATATTTCATTGTTTCTTGTTGAATATCCTCAATAACATAATGTTCTTCAAAATTAATGCTTTTCAATTTAAAAGCTTCCTATAAAAAATGATTAATTCTACCAGGGCATTGAGCCGTTGCTATCAATAAATGTACCAGTTGGACCATCTTTATCAATTGTTGCAAGTTTTACGATAGGAATAATCCCTTCTGAAGCAGGTTTTGCATTGTTACTAAAGTCTCCCACCAAATCAGTATTCGTTGAGCCAGGATCTGCTGCGTTAATTTGTATATGTGGAAGGCCTTTTGCATATTGCAATGTTATCATTGTCACCGCAGATTTAGATGAACAGTATGCTAAGGAGTTCACTTTTGATTCTTGTGTGTTTGGATTGGTTACCATACCAAATGAACCTAAACCGCTGCTAACATTGACTACGACAGGTTGTTCTGACTTTTCAAGGAGTGGGATAAAAGTATGCATCATACGTACAATGCCAAAGACATTTGTATTGTAGACTTGTTGCACGTCATTAACAGTCAAATCTGCAGGTTTTTTGAAGCCACCTGAAATTCCAGCATTGTTGATTAAAATATCTAGGCGTCCTTCTCTATCTTGAATTTGAAGATATGCTTGTTGAATGGAAATATCATCTGTAACATCAAGTTGGACGTACTTGACACCGAGTTCATCTGCAGCTTGTCGTCCACGTTCAGCATCGCGTGAACCTATATACACGTTGTAGCCTTTTTGTTGTAAAACTTTCGCTGTTTCAAAACCTAATCCTTTATTGCCGCCAGTGATTAATACAATTCTTTCCATTATTTTGTCACCTCGTTAGGTAAATATAATTTAATTAAGTTATCGCGAAATGTTTCGTTCGATAATTGTCGTTCAGATTTTTGAAATTCAAACGTTGTGGTTGTTAATGATTTTAAAAACATATCTGTTTTGAATATAGCCCATGATGTATCGTTGTAATCATAAAATAACTCAAAGTAAAATTGATTCAAATTTTTGAAAAAGTTACTATCACGGAATAATTTAGTGTTGTCGTTGCCTTCAATACAATTGAGTAAATCACTTTTATCCGTTTTAAAAGCTAAAAATATATCAAGTGAATATTGCATAATATCACGTGCTGACGTGTATTGTTGTTTAATGGTTAACATATCTTGCATAATATCATCAAAATCATGTTCAATGATGTGATAACATAAATCACCTTTATCTTTGAAATGGCGATAGAGTGTGCCCATACCGATATTTAATTCTTTAGCAATGCGATTCATACTGATATGTTCAACACCTTCTGCATTAAATAATTCAAGTGCCTTGGATTCTATACGCTGTCGATTTTTAAGTGCATCTTTACGCAATCATGTCACCTCATTAAAAATTTTTATTATTGACAAACGGATAATGCTCCGTTTATTATAAAGCGTATTAATTAGAAGTTCAATAATTTAGGTTTAAACGCATTGAATTTTAGAAAAGGGTGATGAGTATTGTCATTAAATAAAGAACAAAGACGCGTGACGAGCGCTGAACTTAAAGCACATTTTCATCAATCAACACTAACTATTGAAGCACTTGCACAGACATTAAATATTTCTGCAGCTGAAGTAAGAAATGTATTAGATATGCATGCACCCAATGGTATTTTTGGAAATAAATTACATACATTTATTCACTTAGTTTGGGATGTGCGTGATTTAATAAATGAAAATATAAGACAAAATGGTAACGAGCCAAAAGCATATTCATATTTAAAAGGTGAAAAAGAAGATTACTGGTTCTTACAGTAGGGAGATAAGTGATGAAGAAAAGTATTTTAGTTATTGGAGCTACAGGTAAACAAGGGAATGCTGTAGTCAAACAATTATTACATGAGGGCTGGCAAGTCCGTGCTTATACACGCAATAAACAAAATGACAAACTTACTACAATTAAACATAAAAACTTAGAAATTTTTGAAGGGGATTTGGGGAACCTAGATAGCTTAAAACAAGCGATGGAAGATCAATTTGGTGTCTATAGTGTGCAGCCAATTATACTCGATAATGTGACTGAAGAAATACGCCAAGGTAAAATGATAATTAATACAGCTTATCAACAAGGTATTGAACATATTATTTATAGTACAGCTGGCGGTGTGAATCGTAATCGTACGGGCCCTCATTTTGAAGCATTAGCACAGATTGAAAATGAACTTCAAAACAGTCCATTAAATTATACAATTATTAAGCCAGCTTTCTTTATGGATAATTTCTTGAGAATTATCACTGTAGAAGATGGAGTCATTTACATTCCAGAATTTATAAATAAAGCTGTTAAATTTGCGATGATTTCTTCTATTGATATTGCAAAAATTGCAGCACATATTTTTAAAAATACAAAACAGTTTAATCACCGTGCTATCGAGATTGCTTCAGATGAACGAACATTAGAAGAAGTTGTTAAAACATTTGCAACAGTGACTGGGAAGCCAGCACAAATTAAGGGTTCATATTCAAGTGGTACAGCTGAACGAGAATGGTTAGAAGACAAAGGGTACGAAATTGATTTCAATCAAATGGAGAATATAAATCCACAACAATTATCATTACAACAGTGGATAGATAAAGCTGGATTTTAAAATTTTAAAAATGAGGTGAAGTATATGATGCAATCAATGTGGTTTAATTTACATGTAAAAGACTTAAAACGTAGTGAGCAATTTTATGAAAATTTAGGATTTAAAATTAATAAAAATCCAGATATGTTAGATAAGATGGTAGGTATTTCAATTGGTGAAACGATTGTTATTCTGATTGAAAATAATCATTTCGAAAATATCACTCATGATAAAACTTTAGCGCAACCTAATGAAGTTATTATTTCTCTTGGTGTCAAGACAAATAGTGAAGTAGATGTATTAGTACAAAAGGTTGAACAAGCAGGTGGGACTATCATTGATAAACCAGGTTTCTATCAAGGTTATTATGGTGCAATGTTTGCAGATCCAGATGGTCATAAATATAATTTCTTAGTTTGTTAACAAAAAGAATGTATAGAGTAAAGTTTAAACAGTAATTTATAGATCATTAAAGTGATGATGTATATATGCGATAAAATAAAAGCAGTATAGATTGTTGATGTAACGGATTAAAATTAAAGCTTCTATTAGTAGTTTTGGTAGTTTAAATTGAATCATATGATAGCTTTTATACATAAGGCACCTCGTTCATTTAGTTTAGTGATATTTATTAAATGATACGAAAGGGCCTTATTTTTTAAAAGTATGTTGATGTGAAATTACATATAAATGCGACGTATTTATAGTGATACATCTGAGACGCCATCCCTAGGAACATGAAAGTAAAATATGTAGTGTTGAATATAAAAATGGGAGCGGTACTACGAATTCATAATAAATTCTGTCACGCTCCCATCATCTTAAGAGTTATGTCTCAGTTTGTATTTTATTATATTAGGTTTGCTATAGATTATTCATTCCCTATGATTCATTTTCTTGAATATTGTCGTATTGTTCTCTGAGATCATATACTTTATCAGGTGTAACATCTTGGCCAAGAGGGTCTAGAACTTTCATAGTAGAAAATGTATGAAGAACTTGTCCTCTAATCATGGCTAAATAATCTTGTCTTAAAGCTTGTTGCTCTTGTTTTTCTTCTATACTAAGTGTTTGTATTTTTTCTTTGTTTGCTAATTGATTAATTCTTTCTAATAAATTGTTCATTATTTGTCCTCCTAATTTGTATGTGTTGTAAAATGTGGCACAATAAGAATGCTTATTTCTTCAATAAGATTTATTAAATCTTGCTCATTATTTGTGAATCTTAAAAAATATGATTTGTGTTCGTGCCTCATATACTTTTACTAAAAAACAACACTTATAATCTAAACGACATATGTTGTTTAGATATACTATACATGTGAAGGAAACAATGTGCAACTTTCATGCTTATATCATTTGTAGCTTAAACGACATATACCTAAAGGTGTTGTATAGCATTCGTAAATAAAATATAAAAGAACAGGTTGGGATAAAAATCTCAAAATAAAAGCACAAAGAGGATTTTTAATTAAAAAACTCTTTGCGCTTCTTCTATTTTCAATAATTCGCACGCTTGTCTTGCTAAAGGATAGCTTCAGTCTTTTAGAAACGTTTATGTTCTTGACGCTTTTACTTAATTAAAGATGTGTGATGTGATGGAGTAGAAAAGGAAGATTCTTGTCAATAAAGTCGTCGGCAGAAAGTTGGCTTGTATCAAGCCAATGTCTAACAAGTCCACATAAGCCAGCAGTTAAAAAGCTTGCGCTACTAGCAAGAACATCAATGTCTTGCTGTGGATAACTGTTACGCAGCATAATCGTAAAAATATCTTCCAATTCATTATGAATGCGTTTATGCGCTTGATTACAAAATGTTTCACTGTTCATCTTGCATGAGTCCTGTACTTCAATCATGTATTGTGCGATAGTGATAAACAGATTGGAGATAACCGACGCATTAACAATTTCAGAAATCGTTAAAGCATCATTTAAATCTTTTAGAATCGTGACAGATAAAGTGTAATCTAAAATGTCATATTTATCGGTAAAATGAGCATAAAATGTGGCACGATTTACCGTTGCACGTTCGGTAATATCTTTTACAGTGATTTGAGACATCTTTTTCTCGCGAGACACTTGTTGAAAAGATTCTACTAGCAACTTTTTAGTACGTAAAATACGTGGATCAACTTTGGTTGTAGACACATTTAGCACCTCCCTTGTCAAAAATAACTTTATACTAAATTATCATCTGAAAGTGGAGCGTTGTCAAAATTCAAGCTTATCGATTTTATTTCATCATATCTTTAATTTGTTGTGTAATATACCGTTTTTGTTCCTTCTCTGCAATAGCTTTTATTGTTTTATCGGATGCTTTAGGATGTTCTTTTTTATATGTGATTATTTTATTTTGAATAGCTTCTTTAGCCTTTTTTTGAAAATTCTTAGTTAGTTTTGATTGTTGTTTTTGTAATTTTTTAGCTTCTTGTGCATTAAGTACTACCCACGTATCATCTGGAACAGTCACAACTGATGTTTCTTTAATAAGTTCTTTATCTTCTTTACCAAAATCAAATAAATAGCGATAGTATTTATTTTTCCATACCCAATATTCTTTTGTATTTTTTAACGTAGCATTATCGTCATTAGATGTTTCATAATAAGCCTGTTTTTTAGTAGATTCAGATATATCTTCTTTTGTAGTCTTTGGTTTAAAATGAGCCGTAGCTTTAGTATCATCTTTGTTATCTTTATATACCATGACATAATTGTTAGAATTGTTTCCAATTTCATTTGCTATAAGCATCTGTGCTGGTGATTTTGAATTCGCAGCTGAATAAATACGTTTTTCCGATTCGTGAATCGTTTCTTTTTGCATACCAAAATGATGTGTCATATTCGCTACAATACCTATGATTTGAACAACAAATAGGAAAGTAACTATTGAACCAATGATATAGCGACTTAACTTTTGAGGAATGAGTAACCATGATGCGAATAGAGCTATTGTTAAGATAATTAATATAATCATTTATTTTTCCTCACTTTCTGAATGATACATTTTTAAGAAAGGTACGATGATTAAACCAATCACTGCAAACGCAACACCGATTAAAAATGATGTATTAAAACCATCAATAGAGGCTTGTTGAGCATGTGCAGCATATTGAAGTGGATTAGCATCTTTTAAACTTTTTGTTGGCATATTATTGTTGATTATGTTTTGTGTTATAGATGTAAGTAATGCAACGGCAATTGAAGATGCCACTTGTCTTGCAGTGTTATTTGCAGCAGTACCATGTGTACCCATTTTTGTCGGTAAAGCATCCATAGCATTTGTTGTTAAAGGCATCATCATTAATGCCACGCCAAACATTCTAATAGAGTAGAGCACTAATATAAGTGAAGGTGAAGTGGTATCTGATAAGAAGCCAAACGGTAAAGATGCTAATGTTAAAATTAAAAATCCTACAAATGTCAGACGTTTGATACCTATTTTATTATAAAGTGAGCCTGAAATTGGTGAGATAAAACCTAACATTAAGGCACCAGCAAGTAAGGTCAAACCAGATTCAAATGGTGAAAAACCATGAATATTTTGTAGGTACGTAGGCAACATCATTTCCACGCCATACATTGCCATTGTGACTACAATAAGGCCAATTGTTGCAATTACAAAACCTGAAGATTTAAAAACACGTAAATCTAAAAATGGGTCATCCAATTTAAACTGTCTGAAACCAAACCAAGCGATGATAATCAAGCTTAAAATGAGCGGTAAAATTACATAATTGAAACTACGCCATCCCTCTGTCGAAACATTGGAAAATCCCCATAAAAATAGCCCAAATCCTATACAAGATAAAATCAGTGATAATATGTCTAATTTAATCTTTCTATTTGGGATTACATCTTTCATAAAAAAGAAACTTAATATAAAGGCAATGGCGACAATGATGATTGGAAAAACAAAGATATTACGCCAAGAGTCACTAATTGTTAGACCTAAAATAACGTGGTCTTTATTTAAAATCCAACCTGCAAATGTGGGACCAAGTGCTGGAGCTAAACCAACTGCTAAACCACTAAGACCCATAGCACCACCACGTTTATTAGGTGGGAACATATTAATAATAATGATTTGCATTAAAGGTAACATCAAACCAACGGCAATGGCAGTAACAATGCGACCAGTTAAAAATATGTTCCATGAATCACTGTTGGAAGGTGCAATCGCAGTTAGAATTAAGCCTACTAAGAGAATGGCATATGCAATGACATGTAACCACTTAGTTGAAAAACGCGTAGCTAAGTAGGCTGACAAAGGGACCATGATACCGTTAGCTAATAGGAACCATGTAGTAGCTTGTTGTGCCGTACTAAAATCTATATCAAAATCCTTCATTAATGTTGGTAATGCTGTCCCTAGTGACGTTTGCATTAAAGCTCCCGCAAACGTCGCAAGTAATATAACAAACATTACCATAAATTTACTATAAGATTTACCGTGTTCATCTAAATCAAATTGAGTATTAATATTCTCTGACATAATATTCCTCCTTTGAAGTTATTGGATTAATGTAACAACTTTTTTAGAGAAAAAGGAGAACAAAATAAACTATATTGTATAAAATGACACACTGCGTCTTAAAATGTATTATATTGAATATAAAGAAAGGATGAGACTATGGCATATAATAGAAAAATAGAACAAACGCAACGTTTACTTAAAGAGGCACTGATAAAGTTATTGGGACAGCAAAATTTTGAGGAAATTACAGTTAATGACATTGTCTCAGAGGCATATGTTACTAGAAGTACTTTCTATAGATATTACGATGATAAATATGAATTACTCTCTGAAATCGAAGATCAAATCCTTCAATTTATTAGAAATGAAAGGGAGGTCGAGTTCTTGATGGACGACAAAACTGAAATTTTCGACACTGATAATATAATTAAATTATTCAACGCTTTAGATCGCTATAGTGAAGTATTAAGAGTACTTTTAACAAATGTAGGGGTTTTGAGTTTTAAAATGAAGATTAGAAAAATTGTGTCACAGCGACTCGATTTCTTAAATAAAATGTTTCAAAGTTCGAATGTTAGGTTAGAGTTAGGAAAGGAGTATCTGATAGCTATAATTATTCAAACTTTTGAATATTGGGCGCAATATAAAGATAAAGTAAGTGAAGAAGAAATTGCTCAAATGATTACAGCAGTTTATCATCAAGGTTTAATCAATGCATTGAATATAAATGTAAAGGAATTAAAAAGTGCTCAAATAAAAATTAAAAAGAGTGAAAATTAGAGCTATGCTATGATACCAACAATTATTATGACACTAATTACATAGTTCATAATTTAGGGGATGGAGAAGAGGGAAATCATGGCTGATAAGCTTCAGAGAGAGTTAAGTAATAGGCATATTCAATTAATTGCAATTGGTGGGGCAATTGGAACAGGTTTATTCTTGGGATCAGGTGAATCGGTTCACCTAGCAGGACCATCAATATTATTAACATACGCTGTTGTAGGTTTTGTATTATTTATGTTTATGAGAGCAATGGGAGAAATGCTACTGTCGAATTTAGGTTTTAAATCGTTTGCTGATATTGCACATCATCATCTTGGTCCACTAGCTGGCTTTATGGTGGGGTGGACGTATTGGTTTACGTGGATCATCTCGGGAATGGCCGAAGTAACTGCAGTAGCAAAGTATGTACAATTCTGGTATCCACAAATTCCAAACTGGATTACTGCTGCTTTTACGATTTTAATACTTGTAACATTAAATTTATTCAGCGCTAAGTTGTTTGGTGAGCTGGAATTTTGGTTAGCTATTATTAAAGTGGTAACCATTGTTGCCTTGATTACTGTTGGAATTGTAATGGTGGTTTTCGCTTTTAAAACGCCATATGGTACAGCTAACGTGACACATATTTGGAGTCATGGTGGTTTCTTTCCTAATGGTGCCTCTGGTTTCTTTATGTCATTCCAAATGGCAATCTTTTCATTCATTGGTATTGAATTGATTGGTATTACTGCGGGAGAAACACAAAATCCACATAAAACGATTCCACAAGCGATTAATAATGTGCCACTTAGAATATTATTATTTTATATTGGCTCTTTAGCAGTGATTATGGCGGTTGTTCCTTGGGATAAACTTAACCCGGCAGATAGCCCTTATGTTAAGGTATTTGGTTTGGTTGGTATACCTTTTGCTGCAGGAATCATAAATTTTGTTGTATTAACAGCCGCTGCATCATCTTGTAATAGCGGAATATTTGCAAATAGTAGAACGATGTTTGGCTTATCTGGACGCAAACAGGCACCACCATTTTTACATAAGACGAATCGTAATGGTGTGCCATATTATGCCATCCTCATTACATGTGGCTTGCTTAGCATCTCTGTTATTTTAAATTATATTTATAAAGATGCGACCAAAGTGTTTGTGTCAATTACGACATTCTCTACGATTTTAAATATTATTATATGGGCGATTATAGTGATGTCTTATTTAGGTTTCTTAAAGCATAACCCAGAGTTGCATAAGCAAAGTAATTATAAAATGCCAGGCGGAAAATTTATGGCTACTGGAATACTCATATTTTTCGCATTTATTTTTATCGTTCTACTTATTAGCAACACAACACGTTGGGCAGTTTTATTATCCCCAGTTTGGTTGGGTATCCTATGCTTAATGTATCTACGCTATCGCAAAGAGACAAAAAATCAGGAATACAATCCTAATAAAGTCAAATATTAATACAACATACTTTAGCAAGACACTTGAAAGATTAGAATACCGGGGCCCCAACAAAGAGGCTTTCGAAAAGAAAGCCAACGGATAACGCAAGTTGGGGTGGGGCCCCAACAAAGAGGCTTTCGAAAAGAAAGCCAACGGACAACGCAAGTTGGGGTGGCCCCAACAGAGAGAATTTCGACAAGAAATTCCACAAGCACAGCAAGTTGGGTGGCTAAAACGGTTCTATTAGCAAGTGAATCAACAATACGTAGCATTGTAAATAAAGAAGGGAGCGGGACTACGAATTCATAATGAATGCTGTCCCGCTCCCTATTTTTTAGCAATAATATGCCATGTATTTCATAACAAGACGACGTTCCTCTTATAATTGATGATTTCGTTATCTTGATAAAAATTCTGGTATATAAATGCATAAATTTGGCACTGTTTATGTCTATTTTGAAAATTTTTAAATTTAATATTCTGAAAATTCAGAACATGTGTTATTATAATTTTATCATTTAAAACATTGGTGAACTGCTAAATATATAGAATTCATCAGCATGAATGACAATACAACATATAGAGATGTGTCAGAGACACAGCAGGAGGTAATTTTATGACAACAATTAGAAAGATAGGAGTAAAAGATTTCACCTTTAGAGTACTATCCGGGGTAGCCATTGGAATCGTCGTTGGTTTAGTGCCCAATGCCATTTTAGGTGAGATTTTAAAATATTTAATGCAGTATTCGCCAATATTTGCCATATTATTACATGTGGTGCAAGCACTTCAGTTTACTGTACCAGCTTTAATAGGTGCGTTAATCGCATTGAAATTTAATATGACACCTTTAGCAATTGCTGTTGTAGCAAGTGCCTCATACGTTGGTAGCGGTGCCGCACAATTTAAACATGGCGTTTGGGTTATTGCCGGCATTGGTGATTTAATCAATACAATGATTACGGCTGCAATTACAGTTTTATTTATTTTATTAATAGAAAAACGTGTTGGCAGTATGGCATTAATCGTTTATCCAACAGTTGTTGGTGGTTTATCAGCATTTGTTGGGGTACTAATATTACCTTATGTACATTTAATTACTACAGCTATTGGTGATATGGTAAACAGCTTTACCGAATTACAACCTATATTAATGTGTATGTTGATTTCGATGGTATTTAGTTTCATTATCATTTCGCCATTATCAACGGTAGCCATTGCGATAGCGATTGGTATCACAGGACTTGCAGCAGGTTCGGCATCAATAGGTATCTCTGCGACAGAAGCAGTATTACTTATAGGCACAAGTAGAGTGAATCGTGTTGCTGTACCGATTTCAATCTTCTTTGGTGGTGTCAAAATGATGATGCCAAATATGGTTCGTTATCCAATTATCATGCTTCCTATATTAGTGAATGCTGCAATATCAGGTGTTGTAGGAAGTTTGATTGGTATTGCCGGAACAAAAGAATCTGCAGGATTTGGTTTTATCGGTATGATAGGACCTATCAGTGCTTTCAAATTCTTACATGTTGATTCTGCATGGATTAGTTTAGGTTTGATTGTTTTAGCTTTCTTTATTGTTCCATTAGCAGTTGCATATGCTTTAGATATTCTATTTAGAAGAGTATTGAAGTTATATGATTCAAATATCTTTAAATTCCTAGGATAAAGTTAAAGTCACAGGCTCCGAGAGTTCTGTGACTTTTATTTTGTACATAGTTCTTGTAGTACTATGGCTTGATTATATTTGGTATTTTTTGCGGCATAGAGCAGGATGACATCTTGATGACTTTCTTCTATTATATGTTTAAGCTTATTAAACGCCTGTGCTTGTTCATCATTATCTTGTAACTCTTTTTTATATTTTTCTTTAAATTGTTTAAATAAGTCATCTTGATGATTAAACCATTGTCGTAATGCTGTACTAGGAGCAATGTCTTTCAACCATTCATCAAGTTGTGCGTGTGCTTTGGAGATGCCTCGAGGCCACACTCTATCGACAAGAATTCTTTTACCCTCTGGGATAGGATCATCATAAATACGTGCAATTTTAACAGTCATAGTAAATCTCCTCCATATTACATATGTTCCCTGAAATAGATGTTATAAAGCATATGTAAAAACGCTGACAGATAGCGTATAGTAATAAGTAACAAATAATGCATGCCTGTGCATTAATATTTAATAAGTAAAGGATGACACACATGGTCAAAAATATCGAAACACTTGCACTGAAAGCTGCGAAATTAACGCGACAAACTCATGAATTAGGTATTCCAGTGATGATATTATTTGAAGGTGTTCCAGCATCAGGAAAGACACGTTTATCAAATGAACTATTATTAAATTTTGACGCTAAATATACACGCTTTATTACAACGCAATCTCCAAAAGAAAATGACTTGAGATATCAATTTCTACAAAAATATTGGAATAGCTTACCGAAAAAAGGGGGTATTAATGTTTACTTCCGTAGCTGGTATTCACATTATTTAGATTATAGAGAAAATGCTATTAAATCATTACAATACCCTAACTATGAAGTGTTAGAATCTCAAATTCATTCTTTTGAAAAGATGCTTATACAAGATCATTATGAAATCATTAAGTTCTTTATTGAAATAAATGAAGAGAAACGCCAAGAACATATTCGACAAACGAATAATAATCCATTAATGCAATGGAAAGTACAAGAATATGAGAAAGTTCTAGATAGTGATATTTATTTAAGAGATATGCATGGTTTTATTGAACGAGATAAAGATTGGAAAGTGATTGATTATACAGAGCGTCAACATGCTATAGAGAAGATGTATGAGCATATTATTAAACGTTTAGAAAAGGCAATTAAGAAACATCAACGACAATCGCACAATTATGACGGGTTATTTACATCAGATTATACGACAGACTTTTTTAATCAAACACTTGATAAAGTGTCTAAAAAAGAATATAAATCGCAAGTTGTTGACTTACAAAAACGATTACGTGAACTACAATTTGCTTTATATGATAGAAAAATTCCTTTGATATTAGTATTTGAAGGTATGGATGCTGCAGGAAAAGGGGGGAATATCAAAAGAATTAGAGAAAAGTTAGACCCTACAGGATATGAGGTTAATGGTATAAGTGCACCTACAGACGTAGAGCTACAACATCATTATTTATGGCGTTTTGCTAAAGAAATGCCTCGTACAGGGCATATTGAAATGTTTGACCGCAGTTGGTATGGTAGGGTACTTGTTGAACGTGTAGAAGGCTTTGCAACAACGAAGGAATGGCAACGCGCTTATGATGAAATCAATGCTTTTGAAAAGATGTGGACGGATGAGGGTGCTATTGTACTTAAATTTTTCTTGACTTTGGATAAAAAAGAACAACTTAAACGATTCAAAGATAGAGAGAATAACGTGAACAAACAGTGGAAAATTACCAGTGAAGATTGGCGTAACCGTGACAAATGGGATTTGTACTTAGAAGCGAGTGTGGACATGATTAAACGCACGGATACAGACCATGCACCATGGTATGTTATTCCAGCAGATCATAAGAAAACATCTAGATTGAAAGTAATGCAATATATTATTCAACAATGTGAACACGCACTTTGGGGAGTTAAACATTGATATAAAGTTATAGGAGACTGGGACATCATTATGTTTTAAGTTGTGAACTCTATATTGGCAGCAGTTGACTGGACTAAAAATACGCTTATACCAAGCTTTTTTCAATCCTAGTCAACCTTGCCGGGGCGGGACTAAGAATTCATAATGAATTCTGTCCCGCTCCCTATTTTTATAAATAGATAAATATGTGTAATGTATTACATATTTGTAACAGAGCTGCAATTTGTAATAATTCAGGTGGTGTCATCCATGTGTAAATTTTTTAATATTCTATTGTAAATCAAGGGTTTAAGATGAAATTTTTTACTTATAGATACGAAATTGTGTGTTACATTGAAAGACAATTATGTTTCAACATTACAAATGATGTCTATTATTGTAATTTTTTGTAAGATAGGTGTAATATAAATCGCCAAATTTTATGTTATAGTTTCTAGTGTCAAAAGTTAAACATGAATTTGAGGTAACAACTCAATACGTTTTTTAGAACATTAGAGAACAGTAAACGAAAATATACAACAAATTTTTGGAGGAATTTATTATTATGAAAAAGACAGTATTAGCATCATCATTAGCAGTAACTTTAGGAGTAACAGGTTATGCATTAACTTCAGGTCATGAAGCTCACGCAGCTGAAACTACTAACTATGATCAATTAGCTAACTTAGCACAACATAATCCATCAGAATTAAATGCACACCCAGTAAAAGCTGGCGCATATGATTTTTCTTTCGTGAAAGATGGTTTTAGATATACATTCACTTCAAATGGTCAAAACTTTACTTGGAAATATATCTACACAGGTGAAGCAGACAGCCAACCTTCAACTCAAGGCTACACTGAAGGTTCTACACAAGCAGTTAGTTCAAATGCACAAGCTAGCAACACAAATGTACAAGCAGTTTCTGCACCAAGATCAAGCTACCAAACATCAACAACTTCTTACTCAGCTCCAGCTACTTCAAGCTACAGCAGTTCAGTAAGATTATCTAACGGAAACACTGCAGGTGCTACTGGTTCTTCAGCAGCAGCAATTATGGCTCAACGTACTGGCGTTCCAGCATCAACATGGTCTGCAATCATTGCACGTGAATCTAATGGTCAAGCAAATGCACGTAATGCTTCTGGTGCTTCAGGTTTATTCCAAACTATGCCAGGTTGGGGTTCAACTGCTACAGTAAACGATCAAATCAATGCTGCAGTTAGAGCATACAAAGCTCAAGGTTTATCTGCTTGGGGAATGTAAGATAAACATTACTACAATATAAACTTAAAAAAACACTTCAAAGCCTATGCTTTGGGGTGTTTTTTTACGTACTTAAATATTCTTACAACATTGTCACAATAAAAATGTCATCAATTTAATAAAACTTTGCTATAATGGTACAGTATTCGTTCATATTAGTAGATGCACTACATAATCAAATATAAATATGAATGTTAATAGTATTTTTCTACTGGGAATATAATATCTACAAACAATATCCAAAAAAATTAACATGGTGTATTGTGAAAATTGTGAACATTTAAGTTGTGGGAGTGGCTATTGTTGAAAAAAGATTTAAGACGTATTGATCGGAACTACAAGTTAAGATATATGCCTGGACTAGACGGCCTTAGAGCCATTGCAGTGTTAGGTATCATTATCTATCATCTTAATCCCCAATGGCTTAGTGGTGGATTCTTAGGTGTTGACACATTCTTTGTTATTTCAGGCTATTTAATTACAAGCTTATTAATCATTGAATATTATCGAACAGGTACAATTGATTTAAGGGCATTTTGGATTAGACGAATAAAAAGGCTTATTCCAGCAGTGTATTTTATGGTGTCTGCCGTACTTGTCTTTATATTGCTCTTTAAACCGGATTTAATCATTGAAATCAAAAAAGATGCTATAGCAGCATTTTTGTATGTTTCCAATTGGTGGTATATATCACAAAATGTTGATTACTTTAATCAATTTGCGATAGCTCCATTGAAACATTTGTGGTCATTAGCTATAGAAGAACAATTTTATGTCTTTTATCCAATTGTGGTTTTCTTCTTGTTTAAACGTTTTAAACCGCAAAAAATCACACTTATATTATGGATTGTCTCTCTATTATCTTTGGTAACGATGGCAATTATTTTTGGTGTGACAGGGGATAGTTCTCGCGTGTACTTTGGTACAGATACACGGTTACAAACGCTATTGCTAGGCTGTATTCTTGCGTTTGTGTGGAACCCATTTGGACTTAAAAAGACAAAATATAAAATGTCCTACTTAGGTATAAATTTATCTGGAATTATTGCCTTTATTTTATTAGTCAGCTTTTTCTTCATTATTAGTGACCAAGATAAATGGATTTATCAAGGCGGGTTCTATTTAATTTCTGCCATGACATTATTTATTATTGCCAGTGCAGTGCACCCATCATCTATATTAGCGAAACTGCTCAGCTTTAAATTATTTACTTATATTGGAAAGCGATCATATAGTTTATACTTATGGCATTTTCCAATTATTGTTTTAATGAATAGTTATTATGTACAAGGTCAAATTCCTGCATATGTCTACATCATTGAAGTTATATTAATGTTTGTCATGGCTGAATTTTCATATCAATTTATAGAAAATCCAATCAGAAAAAAGGGGTTCAAAGCATTTACATTCAACCCAAAACATGTCAAACGTATCATCAGAACAGTACTCATTTTAGTATTTTTAATTCCAACGTTAATAGCGTTTACTGGTGTATTTGATAGTTTAGGTAAAGAACACGAAGCAAAACAACATTCGAAAAAGACTTCTTTTAATACTAATCATAAAAAGCAGCCGAAACCACAGCCGGATCAAAATAAAGGACAGACTAAGTTTAATATTAAAAAATCTTCACCATTGTTATTAGGAGATTCAGTGATGGTTGACATCGGAGAAGTATTCGCCGATAAAGTACCAAACGCTAATATAGATGGTAAAGTTGGACGTCAGTTAATTGAAGCTGCGCCTTTAGCTAAAGGAAAATACCAACAATATAATAAAAAAGGACAAATTGTGGTATTGGAATTAGGTACGAATGGTGAGTTTACTAAAGATCAACTTAAAGAATTGGTTGATGCATTTGGTCAGGCTGATATTTATTTAGTTAATACACGTGTGCCAAGAGATTATCAACAAAATAATAATAAGTTAATGAAAGATATAACTAAAAATAAAAAGAATGTACATTTAGTTGACTGGTATAGCGCTTCAGCAGGACATCAAGAGTACTTTGCTTATGACGGCATTCATTTAGAGTATAGTGGATGTAAAGCCTTATCAAATGAAATTATAAAAACCATTGAACAAACAGAAAAAGAGAAAAATAAATAATAATTTATTTCGGTAGAGATAAATATCAACTAAGTCATATAACCACTGAACATAAATTCTAAAAATTTAGCCAGTAAATGCGTTTCTTGCAAATTCATTTGCTGGCTTCTTTATTTACAATGCTTTGTATTATTGGCTCACTTGCTTAAGGACAGCTTGCTTTGTTTGTTGAAATACTTTTCTCATTTCTCTTTGTTGGGGTCTCGTCATATTGTTTTATTCTCGCCAAGATATGGCCTATTTAAATATGATTGTACATTATGTTTTGAAAAAGTTAAGATACTTTCGCATCTATGAATAAACTTCATTAAACAAATTGCCTTATGAAAAAAGATAACGTGACGCACTCATATACGCTACAAATAGAAATGCCAGTTTTAATACTTTCAAATGATATTGTATTAACTATACTCAAAGAAAGGGCTTTGCCGTTTTAATTTCCGTTATATTTATGTCCCATAATGTGTTATGTTTTGCTAATAAAGTACATAACCCATAAATTGTTAGAATATTGACATTATTCACTCAATTACAATAGAATGTATATATTAAGTGGAACATTGAAATGTAGAGATTAGACAAAGATGTGATATATGACTAAATTAAGTAGGATAGAGTTTTTTAAGGAGGTTTACTTATGATTATTTCTCAAAGACTTGATAGCATACCAGATAGCTATTTTGGGAAAACGATGGGACGTAAAATAGAACATGGCCCGTTACCATTGATTAATATGGCAGTAGGTATCCCTGACGGGGAAACACCTAAAGGGATTGTGGATTGTTTTGCGCAAGCCGTAAGTATCCCAGAAAATCAAAAATATGGTGCTTTTCATGGTAAAGCCTCATTTAGACAAGCTATCGTTGATTTTTATCATAGACATTATGATGTGTTATTAGATCCAGAAGATGAAGTGTGTATCTTGTATGGCACTAAAAACGGCTTAGTGGCCTTACCTGCATGTGTTGTAAATCCTGGAGAGCATGTTTTGCTTCCTGACCCTGGTTATACGGATTACTTGGCGGGCGTTATGCTTGCAGATGCAAACCCCGTTCCATTAAATTTAGAACCACCACATTATCTACCTGAATGGGATAAAGTAGAACCACATATTTTAGAAAATACAGCACTTGTCTATTTAACTTATCCAAATAATCCCACTGGTTCAACTGCAACAAAAGCTGTATTTGATGCAGCGATAAATCAATTTAAGGATACTAAGACGAAAATTGTTCATGACTTTGCATATAGTGCCTTTGGTTTTGACGCTAAAAACCCAAGTATATTAGCATCTGAACATGGTAAGGATGTTGCAATTGAAATATTCTCTCTATCTAAAGGCTATAATATGTCTGGTTTCCGTGTTGGTTTTGCAGTAGGAAATAAAGAGATGATTCAAGCGCTTAAAAAGTATCAAACGCATACGAATGCAGGGATGTTTGGCGCATTACAAGATGCTGCTACCTATGCACTAAATAACTATGATGACTTTTTAGATCAACAAAATGAAACATTTAAGCGTCGTAGAAATTATTTTGAACAACAATTACTTGAAGCACACTTGCCATTTGTATCATCAAAAGGTGGTATTTATGAATGGTTGCATACACCCCCAGGATATGATAGTGAGACATTTGAACAATTTTTATTACAAGAATTGTCTATTTTGGTGGCACCTGGTATTCCATTTGGTCAAAATGGTAAGCACTATGTACGTATATCTTTAGCATTAGATGATCAATTACTTGAAGAGGCAGCACAACGTTTAGCAACGTTGACGCATTTATATACCAATAATAATTAGAATGTGAGGAATTCGAATGACGAAAATTAAAATCATGACAGTACGTGAAGAAGATATCCCTTTTATTGAAGATTGGGCACGAAATAATGATGTTGAAGTAGATTTAGATACTGCACAGCTCACCGAAGAAAATGTAGATACCGTAAAAGGTTTTGATGGTTTATCGTTATCACAAATGCTACCTTTATCGGAAAACATATATGCTAAGCTCCATGAATTTGGGATTAAACAAATTGCACAACGTAGTGCAGGATATGATGGCTTTGATTTAGAATTAGCTACTAAGTACGATTTAATTGTATCTAATGTGCCATCATATTCACCTACGTCAATTGCTGAATTTGCAGTGACACAAGCGATTAATCTTATTAGAAATGCCAACCAAATTCAAAACAATGTACGTCAATATGATTTTCGATGGCAACCAAGTATTTTATCACGTTCTATTCGTGATTTAACAGTAGCGGTTATTGGTACAGGACGAATTGGTGGTCGTGCGGCAGAAATATTTGCTAAGGGATACGGTAGCAAGGTGGTAGCTTATGATCCATTTCCAAATGAACATGTTGCTGAGTATGTTACATATACCGAAACATTGGAAGAAGCTGTTGGTCAAGCAGATATTGTAACAATCCATGTGCCAGCTACAAAATATAATCATCATTTATTTAATGACGATTTATTTAAACAATTTAAACAAGGTGCAGTATTTATTAATGCGGCTCGTGGATCACTCGTTGATACAAAAGCCTTATTATCAAATATTGATTCACAGCACATTAAAGGTGCTGCTTTAGATACTTATGAATACGAACGAGGTGTCTTCCCAATTAACCATCAAGGTCAAGAACTCAATGATGCATTACTGGATGAACTAATTGAACGTGAAGATATTATTTTAACGCCTCATATCGCATTTTACACTGATGCAGCAGTTAAAAACCTTATTGTTGATGCGTTAGATGCAACATTAGATGTCTTAAATACCGGAACTACTCATTTACGCGTAAATTAATAATAATACAATTAAAACGTTTATTAAATGAAACAAAAATACCTTATTTTAAAAAGAGACTCTCGAGCAAACAGAACAAGCTGAAAGGGGCCCCAACAAAGAGGCTTTCGAAAAGAAAGCCAACGGACAACGCGAGTTGGGGTGGGGCCCCAACAAAGAGAATTTCGACAAGAAATTCCACAAGCACAGGGAGTTGGGTGGCTAAAACGGTTCTATTAGCAAGTGAATCAACAATACGTAGCATTGTAAATAAAGAAGGGAGCGGGACTACGAATTCATAATGAATGCTGTCCCGCTCCCTATTTTTCTAGGAATTATGTCCCAAACTGCATTATGTTGGGATTTATATCTCAGATTCTTAACACAACGATTTATTTTACATCGTAACCTTGGTCTTCAATAGCATCTTTCATTTGGGCTATTGTAACTTTATCTTCACTATAACCTACTCTTACTTGACCTTTATCTAAGTCAACTTCAGCAGATGAAACACCATTTAGTTTTGCAAGAGCAGACTCTACTGCATTACGACAATGTTCACAACTCATACCTTCTACATTTAAAGTATCTATTTTCATATTTAAACCTCCACATTTTTTATATTTAGTATTTACCCGTATTATAATATTTTTTACCATATAAAGAGAAGTTTTTATAGTTTCATACGTTTTAAACGTAACGCATTGGTAACAACACTAACTGAACTCAATGCCATTGCTGCACCTGCCACCCATGGCGCAAGTAAACCGCATGCGGCAATTGGAATACCAGCAATATTATAACCAAAAGCCCAGAATAGGTTTTGTTTAATATTATGAATTGTTTTTTCGCTGGCGATAATCGCTTTTGGTAATAAGGAAAGATCGCCACCTAAAATAGTGATGTCACTTGATTCAATGGCAACTTCTGTACCTGTGCCCATGGCAATGCCAACATCTGCTTGTACTAGTGCTGGTGCGTCATTGATACCATCACCCACCATTGCAACTTGATGCTGTTCTCGTTGTAAATCTGCAACATGTGACGCTTTGTCTTCAGGTAAAACATGTGCGATGACTTTATCGATACCAACTTGTTGAGCAATGGCTTTCGCAGTGTGTTCATTGTCACCGGTAAGCATAACAGTTTGAATATTCATATCATGCAGCTGGTGAATCGCTTGCTTTGCAGTAGCTTTCACTGTGTCTGCAACTGCGATCATGCCAGTTAGTTGATTTTTCACTGCGATAAACATAACGGTTTTACCTTCAGACTCTAATTGACGACGTTGCGCATCAAATTTATCTATAGCTATATTATGGTCAGATAACAATTTACGATTACCGATGAGCACGTGCTCATGATCTACGGTAGCTTGAATACCATGGCCGGGCAGATTAGTGAATGATTGTACAGTTGTTAATGTCTGTTTTTGCGCTTGACCATATGTCACGATGGCAGTAGCAAGTGGATGTTCTGAACTATGCTCAGCACTCATGGCTAATTGCAAGGTGCGTGAATCGCCGATATAGTCTGTAACTTGTGGTTTGCCATGTGTGATAGTTCCTGTTTTATCAAAGACAATCGTATCAATATTATGGGTAGTTTCAACAAACGCACCGCCTTTAAATAAAATGCCGTTTTCTGCTGCTTTACCTGTACCTACCATGATAGAAGTTGGTGTGGCTAATCCGAGTGCACATGGACATGCAATAACTAAGACGGAAATGGCTGCAACTAAAGCATCTTCAAAGGAGCCAGGATGGATCCATAGTAACCAAATACTGAATGTTAGAATTGCTATAGCAATGACAGTAGGTACAAAATAACCTGAAATGATGTCAGCAAGTCGTTGAATAGGGGCTTTAGAACCTTGTGCATCTTCTACAACTTTAATGATATTAGCTAAGGCAGTATCTTCACCAACTTTTGTTGCTTTCATTGTAATAACACCTTGCTGATTCATTGTTGAACCGATGACTTCATCATCAATTGTTTTATCTATAGGTAATGATTCACCAGTTAGCATGGATTCATCAATTGCGGTTTGCCCTGAAGTGATGACGCCATCAACAGGAATCTTTTCTCCGGGTTTAACAACGAAATGTTGACCGACTTGTACTTTAGCAAGAGGGATCATCGTTTCAGTGCCATCTTGTTGAACGAGACGTGCAGACTTAGCTTGCAGATTTAACAATTCACTTAAAGCGGATGTGGTTTGTGATTTGGCGCGTGCCTCTAAATATTTTCCAAATAGAATTAACGTGATAAGAACCGCGCTCGTTTCGAAGTAAAGATGTGGTTGATACGTATTCTTAGACAACCACTTTATCATTTCGTAAAGACTATAAAAATATGCAGCACTAGTACCTAGAGCAACGAGTACATCCATATTGGCACCGCCATGGCGTAAATTTTTATAAGCACCTACATAAAATTGCCAACCAATCATAAATTGGATAGGCGTGGCGAGCAGAAATTGGAACCATGGATTCATTAAAATATGAGGCAAGTTCATATGAAACAGATGAATCAACATGGTTAATACTAAAGGAACAGACAGTATAGCTGATACGATGAGTTTATTTCTTTTATGTGCGAGTGCTTGCGCTTTGCGCTTGTGCTGTGTTTCATCATTTTGCTTTAGCTGGGCACCATACCCTAATTGTTTAATTCGTTGGATAAGTGTATCTGCGTCGGTTTGTCCTGGATAATAATCAACTGATGCTTGTTCAGTCGTTAAATTAACGTTGGCTTGATTAACACCAGGTTGTTTACTTAGAACCTTTTCAATGCGATTTGAGCACGCAGCACAAGTCATTCCTGTAATATCGAGTTCCAAGTTATCTGTGGCAACATCGTAACCCAATTGTTGAATTTGAGTGATGAAAGCTTGCAGCGAATATTGGTTTGGATCGTATTCAATATGTGCTTGTTCAGTTGTTAAATTAACTTGGGCAGTGACATGATCTAAGCGATTAAGCTTTTTTTCAATGCGATTTGAACACGCAGCACAAGTCATACCTGTAACAGTTAATGTAGTAGATTTGGTATGGGACATATGCAAACCTCCCTTATATTACTTACTAATATACCCCTACTAGGTATATAGGTCAATCATTCTGTTTGCATATAAAAAAAGACTGAAATCAACCGTAGTGGTAGAAATTTCAATCCTTTAATGTTTTAACGGACTTATAAAGTACGATATAGCATATGTGTAGTTCATTTTCGCAACTTTTATAGGTTCAGTTAAAAGAAGTGTCAAAAGTTAACATAGGTTTAGAAGAAATCAGAAGGGGACAACGATTCAGTTTGCTTAGAATGATGTTGAAATTGATTAACCTTTTCAGCAAAGTTTTCGTGATAATAATTAGATACGTCATCTATAATTGCATAGTTTTCAAACGTTCGAACAAGGCCCAATATGACTAATATAATAAAGACACCTTTTAAAATTCCTTTCATAATTGTAATCTCCTTTGCTATGTCATGGTATAAGTATAGTAAAAATAAATAGCAATTTCATGAGACTTGAGCAGTGATTTTATCTGGTTCTAAAGTAGTAATGAGTGAAAAAATAATAGAGATATTAAGGGTGGAATATAGCCGACAACAATAACGGTTGTTAAAGTGAATATTAGTCATTAAAATGAAACTAATAATGATGTTGTGGAGGAGATTGTAATGACAGAAAAAGAAAAAATGCTTGCTCATCAATGGTATGATGCTAATTATGATACACAATTACATCAAGATTTATTACGTGCAAAGGATTTATGTTATGACTACAATCAAACGCGACCAAGTGATTCAAAAAAACGTATTCAGATTCTAAGTGAGTTGTTAGGTTATGAAACTGAAAATGTAGTTATTAATAGTCCTCTCGATATGGATTATGGTTGGAACGTTAAATTGGGGAAAAATATTTTTGTGAATAGTAATTGTTACTTTATGGATGGTGGAGGTATAACTATAGGTAATAATGTCTTTATAGGACCATCGTGTGGATTTTATACAGCGCACCATCCATTGACGCATCAAGAACGTAATATAGGATTAGAATTAGCACTTCCAATTACAATTGGAAATAATATATGGATAGGTGGTAATGTAGTAGTAACACCAGGGGTAACAATTGGAGACGGTTCAGTTATAGCAGCTGGAGCTGTAGTTACGAAAGATGTTCCACCCAATAGTTTAGTGGCAGGTATTCCTGCCAAGGTAGTAAGAGTCATTGATGATAGTGATTCACCGAAAATATAAATACTGTTAACAGAAATAACAAATCTTTAATGGCTTTAAATAAGAAAAGTCATTAAAGGTTTTTTGTTGAGAAACATTTCAATGAGCTACGTAACTTTATCACGCATAATATACACGATATAATAAAAAAATGATATAATGAAGTGATCTTATATTACTTTCTGTTTTATTGCCAATTGAACCTTTTAGCTATAGTGGTAGTAATAGAATTAATTTTTAAGCAACTAGAAATAATGTTAAATAGTACAACTTAGAAAGGAAAAATTAATATGGCATTAAAGAAATTTATAATTAATCAAATTCAAAGGAAGTTCAAATTTATATCAACTCCTCTTAAGAATAAGAAAAAATCGGCATATACTAGTAAAGTTATGACATATGCTAAATATTACGATAGATTGAAAGTAAAGAATAACTTGATTTTATATCAAGTGAGAGATGGAAAAAGTATTACAGATAGCCCCTATGCTATTTTTAAAAGTTTATTAAACAATAAAAAATATAGAAAGTATACTCATAAATGGGTAGTAGACAATGAAGCTACGCTCAATTTCTATAAACAAAAATTCTCTAAATTTAAGAATATTGAATTTATTATTAAAGAATCTGATGATTATTTAAAAGCTTTAGCAGAATGCAAATATTTATTTAATAACTCAACTTTTCCAGCTTATTATACTAAAAAAGTTGATCAAATCTACGTGAATACCTGGCATGGTACACCTCTCAAATGTATGGGCTTAGATATTGAAGATAGTCTTCGAGGTTCCCAAAACATTATCAAAAACTTTTTACAAAGTGATTATTTAATTAGTCCCAATCAGCACACTACAGAAATATTCAAGAGGGCTTTTGCACTTGAAACGATATATGGAGGACAAATACTTGAAATAGGATATCCTCGAATCGATTTAACATTTAATACAAGTAAACCATCCATATTAAGTAAAATCAGTACACATATTAATTTAGATGGCAGAGAAATAGCATTGTATTGTCCAACATGGAGAGGATCGGATGTTAACAATCCAACTGAAAGTCTGAACAACATTCTAGATGAAATTAAACAGTTGGAAAAGCATATTAACTATCAAGTATTAGTTAAAGTTCATCCATATGCATATCAAGAAGCATTAGAAAATGAAGCGTTACTCCCGTATTTAATACCAGATTATTTTGATACAAATGAGCTATTATCAGCGATAGATTTAATGATCACGGACTATTCAAGTATCTTTTTTGACTTTTTAGTTACAGATAAACCCATCATATTTTATACACCAGATTATGAAGAATATGAAACATCAAGAGGCATGTATATAGGAATAGATGATTTACCCGGACCAGTTTGTCACCACATCGAAGAAGTTATCGATGCTATTCAACAACAAAGCTACTTTTCAGATAAATATCTAAAGAATTATCAACATTTCAAACAAACCTATGTCAATTTAGATAATGGTAGCGTTACCCAAACGCTCATTGATTATGTATTTAAAGGTAAAAAAGTGATAGATCCAGTAACAAATGTTGTAAATAAAAAGAAAATCCTCATTTATCCGGGTGGCATGAAGAATAACGGGATTACTTCTTCGGCCATCAACTTATTAGAGAATCTTGATTATAGCCGTTTTGATGTAACAATATTTCTTAATCGTACTAATAATGCAGAAGTTTTAAATAATTTAAATAATGTAAATGAAAATGTCAGAATTATCTTGAGAAGAGGACCTTTATTTGCGTCATTAAAAGAAATGTATATTGTCAATTTTATTAGGCAAAGAGGTTTGAATAAAGCGTTTGAAAAATGGCTTTATCCTAAAAAAGTTTACGAACGTGATTTCCGTAAAGTATTTGGTAATAGTAAATTTGATTACGCTATCGATTTTAGCGGGTATTCTATGTTTTGGGCTAATCTTATTTTAGCAAGTCATGCGAAACGCAAATTCATCTTTTTACATAGTGATATGAAAGCAGATATGAAGCGCACAATTAATGGTAAAAGACCGCATTATTTAAATGTGAAAGGTGCTATTTCGACATATCAGTATTTTGATAAACTAATCAGTGTATCCGATGCGACGAAACAATTAAATAAAGAGAAGATTAATCAAAAGAACTTAAATAAGAAATTTGCTACTGCTAGAAATACAATTAATATTACTAAAATTAATCAGCTGAAAAATGATGATTCTGATAAATATGAAAAGCATGGTGAATCTTTATTAGTTAATGTGAGAGATAATAAAGTTCACTCTGTTCGATTTAGTGATGAAGATTTTAAAATAGTTACAGTAGGTAGATTGTCACCTGAAAAAGGCTTTGATTTATTGATTGAAGCAGTATTTGAATTAGTGGGACACTATCCTAAAGTAAAGCTTTATATTATAGGAGAAGGCGCACTTAGAAATCAATTACAAAAGCAAATTAAGCAATTAAAATTAGAAGACAATGTATTTTTATTAGGACAACGTAGCAATCCATTTTATATCATGAAACATTCTGATTTATTAGCTTTGACTTCTTACTATGAAGGTCAATCAATGGTATTATTAGAAGCTTTAACATTAGGTATGAACATTTTAGCGTCTGATATTGAGGCAAATCGATATGTCTTAAATGATGGCAAGTTTGGTAAACTTGTTAGTCACGATATTAAAGATATAGCTAAGGCGATTGAACATTTTATCAAAAAAGAAAATGACGTATATGAAACATTTGATTATCTTTCATATAATAAGCAAGCAATTAATGAATTTTATAAGCTACTTAAATAGTTGAAGAGAGATCTGAGATGAAAATAAATGTCTCAGATCTCTCTATTTAATGTTGTTTATTATAATCTAAATAAGCTGCGATACCTGTTGAAATAGTATATTGGGGTGTGTAACCAAGTTGCTGAAGCGGCTTTATGTCAGCTAATGAATGTTTTATATCGCCAACTCTCGGTGGTTCATATCGAACAGGAATGCTATAGCCATAACTATTCTCAAAAGCTTTAAATACATCATTTAAAGTTGTTTGATGGCCAGTTCCTACATTATAGATTAAACCATTCGTACATGAATGATTTAATACCATCCATAACGCTGCCACTAAATCATCAATATAGACAAAATCGCGGGTCTGTTTACCATCACCATAGAATGTAAAAGTTTGATTATGTGAAAATTTATTATTTAAAATAGACAATACACCAGAATAATCTGAAGTTGGATTTTGTTTAGGGCCATATATATTAAAAAATCTTAAACAAGACGTTGGCACATTATAGAGGCTATTATAAATTTTGACATATTGTTCACCAGAAAATTTTTGAATAGCATATGGAGACAATGGACAAATATAAGACTGCGAAACTGATTTTGGTAATTCAGGTAAATCACCATAAACGGCAGCCGATGAAGCAAAGATAAATTTCTTCAAATTGGAATTCCATTTTCGACAAGCCTCTAATAAATTAATCGTAGAATCTATGTTCACTTGGTTAGATTCTATTGGTTTTTCAACGGTTTCAACTACGCTAACCATAGCTGCTAAATGAATAACATAATCAAATTGATATACTTTTATTAATTCAGTTACAAAGTTAAAATCAGTGACATCTTTAATAAAAATATGTTCTTTATCAATAAAAGGGATATTGTCGAGAAATCCTGAACTTAAATTATCTATTACAAATACTTCGATACCTTCTTTTGAAAATTTTTCTGCTACGTGAGAACCGATAAATCCAGCTCCACCCGTAATAAGTGCTTTCATAGTACCACGTCCTTACTCATGATGTCGTTAAAAATATGATAATTATATTATACTTTATTTCTATTATAAAATTAATACTCTATATAACATTTGTGTCGCGCTGCTTAGAATGATTAAATGTAGGTTACTTAAAGAAAGGTAAGACTTTTCAGATAACATTGTGTAAGCGATTGCAAAAATGGGGGATGTAATAGTAAAATGAACTTAATGATATGAAATATCATTTTATGTAAGACAAAATACGATTTAATTTAAAGCTTTTATAAACTTAGGGGGTAATTAAGAATGGTAGTACCTTTCAAAAATGAACCTGGAATTGACTTTTCAGTGCAAGAAAATGTTGAAAGATTTCAAAAAACATTAGAAAAGGTAAAGCGTGAACTTGGTCAAACACTTCCAATCGTTATTGATGGGAAGCATATCACTAAAGATGATACATTTGATTCAATCAATCCTGCTAATACATCAGAATTAATTGCAAAAGTATCCAAAGCAACTAAAGATGATGTAGAAAAAGCATTCGAATCTTCAAATAAAGCTTATAAATCATGGAGCAAGTGGTCACATAGAGATCGTGCTGAATTATTATTACGTGTAGCTGCAATCATTCGTCGACGTAAGGAAGAAATCTCAGCAGTAATGGTCTATGAAGCAGGTAAACCATGGGACGAAGCGGTAGGTGATGCTGCTGAAGGTATCGATTTTATCGAATATTATGCGCGTTCAATGATGGATTTAGCTGACGGTAAACCAGTATTAGACCGTGAAGGTGAACATAATAGATACTTCTATAAACCAATCGGTACAGGCGTTACAATCCCACCTTGGAACTTCCCATTTGCAATTATGGCAGGTACGACATTAGCGCCAGTGATTGCCGGTAACACAGTACTGTTAAAACCAGCGGAAGACACTGTCCTAACGGCTTATAAATTAATCGAAATTTTAGAAGAAGCAGGTTTACCTAAAGGCGTCGTAAACTTTGTACCTGGTGATCCGAAAGAAATTGGTGATGATTTAGTAGACTCTGTTCACACGCATTTCATCACATTTACAGGTTCACGTGCAACAGGTACACGAATTTACGAACGCAGTGCAGTCGTTCATGAAGGCCAAACATTCTTGAAACGTGTGATTGCAGAGATGGGCGGTAAAGACGCCATTGTAGTAGATGAGAATATTGATACTGACTTGGCTGCAGAAGCAATTGTCACTTCAGCATTCGGCTTTTCTGGTCAAAAATGTTCCGCATGCTCACGTGCCATCGTACACAGTTCTGTTTACGATGAAGTATTAGAGAAAGCGATTGAATTAACAAAAGAGTTAACAGTAGGTAATACTGTAGATAACACATTTATGGGTCCTGTGATTAATAAAAAGCAATTCGATAAAATTAAAAATTATATCGAAATAGGTAGTAAAGAAGGAAAAATTGAAATCGGTGGCGACACAGATGATTCAACAGGTTACTTCATTAAACCTACCATTATTTCAGGGTTGAAATCTTCAGATCAAATTATGCAAGAAGAGATCTTTGGTCCAGTTGTTGGCTTTACAAAGTTTGATACCTTTGATGAAGCGATAGACATTGCCAATGATACAGATTACGGTTTAACAGGTGCTGTGATTACGAATAACCGTGAACATTGGATGAAAGCAGTTAATGAATTTGACGTAGGTAATTTATATCTCAACAGAGGTTGTACTGCAGCGGTAGTAGGCTATCATCCATTTGGTGGTTTCAAAATGTCAGGTACGGATGCTAAAACTGGTAGTCCAGATTACTTATTAAACTTCTTAGAACAAAAAGTTGTTTCAGAAATGTTTTAAAACTTAAACAGGCTGGGATATAAATCCCAGAAAAATAGCGCTCAAATGAATTGAATTCAACTCATCTGAGCGCTTCTTTTTTATTCAATACTACGTATTAACATGTAATTTCACCTTTAAATGTTTAAAAAATAAGGCAGTTTCGTATCATTTAATAAATATCACTAAACTAAATGAACGAGGTGCCTTATGTATAATAACGATAACATGACGCAACATACATTATTAATAGAAGCTTCAATTTTAATCACGGATTTTTAAATTGACGACTTTATGAAATATTTTGTCCATCTTATCCGCATCCATATTGGGATTTTCACATCTAGCCCATTCTACAAAACCTGCTAACGTCGAGTCATAAATATAAAAAATTAAACTTTCTGGAACAGCACGATCGACGATAATGCGATGTTGATTTTCTTTAATATCATTTTTTAAAGTATCAATGATAAATTTCGACACAACTTTTTCAAATTCTTTATCATCTTGTTGCTTTTGTTGAATACGTTGCAATTCGGCTTTATTTTGAAAAGTTGTGTAAATGGTTTTAAAAGGATTGTTGAGCCGTTCTTTAATATCCGTTGCAAGATAATCTTTAGTTAATAATTTGATTAAGTAGATTAGTAAATCATATTTATCATAAAAATGCTTGTAAAACGTTGTGCGATGTACCATAGCGTTATCACAAATTTGGTTGACTGAAATCGTTGTAAACATATGCTTTTCTAATAATTCATATAAGCTCTGAGATAATGCTTTTTTCGTTTTTATAACTCTCAAATCATTATGGTTCATATACAATTCACTCCAAACCGTAGTTTATCTATACATATATCATTAATTATGACTTTAAATACAGAGCAAAAGAATGTAACATATTGGCATGTTAAATAATCTACAATGTATAGTTAAACTATAACGTTGATTTTAGAAGGGGGCAATACTTTGGCAAAATTTTTATATAAATTAGGCACATTTGTAGCGAAGCACAAGTGGTCAAGTTTGATAGCTTGGGTTGTTATCTTGGCGGCAATTATGATTCCATTATCGTTTAACGCACCTAAATTTGATAATGATATTAAAATGAGTGGTCTAAAATCACTAGATACTAATGATAAAATTGAAAAACATTTTAACCAAGATAGTGAAAAGGCATCCATACGTGTAGTTTTAAAATCTTCAAGTGATAATGGTATCGTCTCAAAAAGTATGACAAAAGATATAAAAAAAACACTGAAAGATATTAAGAATGACGATAAACATGTGGATAAAATATCAGATCCATATCAAACAAAACAAATTAGTAAAGATAAATCGACGGCAATTGCCGAAATTACTTATGACAAATCAGCAACATCTTTATCGGATAAATCACGCGATAACGTGAAAGATCATTTAAAAGATTTACGAGATGACCATAATGTACAAACAGAACTCACTGGTAATGGCATGCAAACAAATGAAGTTGGCGGTTCGTCTGAACTTGTAGGTGTGATTGTGGCTTTCGTTGTCTTATTAATCACATTTGGTTCTTTTATAGCAGCAGGTCTACCTATTGTCAGTGCATTAATTGGTCTAGGTAGTGGTGTAGGTATTATTAGTTTATTAACATTTGCATTTGATATACCTAATGTAACGTTGACGCTGGCGGTAATGATTGGATTAGCAGTGGGTATTGATTATGCGCTATTTATTCTTTTCCGATATCGTCAAGTGATGAAGACGGAAACAGATTATATCAAAGGTGTTGGTTTAGCAGTTGGCACGGCGGGTAGTGCAGTTATCTTTGCTGGTGTGACAGTTATAATTGCGGTCTGTGGCTTATCGTTAGTAGGCATTGATTTCTTATCTGTCATGGGATTTGCGTCTGCAATAAGTGTCGCGTTTGCTGTGTTTAGCGCATTGACTTTATTGCCAGCGTTGATTAGTATTTTTCATAATCAAATCAAGCCAAAAACAACCAAATCAGAATTTAAGAATCATGTTGATACACCATGGTCTAAGTTTGTAGTTGGCAATTCATTAGCTGCTGTATTATTAGGTTTAATTATTTTAGTGGCAGCAGCGATACCTGTGAGTCATATGCGGTTAGCGATACCTGATGATGGTGTGAAACCAAGTGACACGACACAGAAAAAAGCATATGATATTATTTCAGATAAATTTGGTGAAGGTTTCAATGGCCAAATACCAATGTTGATCAATGTAAAAGATCAAAAAGATAATCCTCAACAATTACAGAAAGACTTAAAATCATTGTATAAAGACGTTAGTGACATGAAAAACGTTGATGTTGTATCACAACCTCAAATGAGTAAAAACAATGATTATGCACTTATGGCAGTGATTCCTAAAAAAGGTCCAAATACTGAAGCAACGAATGATTTAGTACAAGATTTGCGCGATTATAATAAAGACGCCAAAGATAAGTATGGTTTTAAAACAGAAATTTCAGGACAAAGTGTCATTAATATAGACATGTCTAAGAAATTAAACGAAGCTATTCCACTCTTTGCAGGTGTGATTGTTATTCTAGCATTTGTACTGTTAATGATTGTCTTTAGATCTATCATTATCCCATTAAAAGCAGTTCTTGGATTTGTACTATCCTTAATGGCCACTTTAGGATTTACGACACTCGTTATGCAAGACGGCTTTATGAAAGGTCTTTTCGGTGTTGAAACAACGGGGCCAATGTTAGCATTCTTACCGGTTATCACAATAGGTATTTTATTCGGTCTAGCAATGGATTATGAGGTCTTCTTAATGTCTCGCATTCATGAAGAATATAGTAAAACACGTGATAATGCCTATTCCATTAAAGTGGGATTAAAAGAAAGCGGACCTGTAATCATTGCAGCAGCACTCATTATGTTTAGTGTATTCTTTGCATTTGTATTCCAAGAAGATGTAATGATTAAATCAATGGGTATGGCACTATCATTTGGTGTGCTCTTTGATGCGTTTGTTGTGCGTATGATGATTATTCCAGCACTAACTCAATTATTTGGTAAGGCATCATGGTATTTACCAGGTTGGTTAAGCCGCATTATTCCACACATAGACATTGAAGGTCATGCACTAGAAAGTATGAAGACACCAAGTGGTGATAGTTATCAACAACATCGCCATACAGAAAACTATACACAGTCATTTAATATTACGTCTACTCCAAATGCATCATCACAAGAATTAAATCAATCATCCATGCGTATGATTCAAGTAGACCAGCCGACGTATGAGTTGTATCACGCAATTCAGCAACGTACACATGATACACATTTCTTATATCGTGCGCTAAAAAATTATCAACAACAGCAAACAGATCATTTTGATGACAGTCGGTATAATCAAAGTGAATTAGAGATAACACAATTGTTACAGACACAAAGTGATAATATAAAACAATTAAACGAACTTATAGCACAACAACTAAAACAAAATAAAAAATAGCAATTTTAACCCTTCAAATCATATGCAGATTTGAAGGGTTTCTATTATGCGAGAAGCACAGAGCGTTTGATGGTAATGATAAAGGGTATCAGAATATAAGTAGTCAAATAATAGGGGGACGCATGATGAAAGGCACAAAACAAATAGACAAAATGTTGCAAGACAATGATAAACAACTTTCAAAGTTATTTAAATATGATAAAAAGAAGGCACTCACATTTTCAAAGGAAGATCGTGAGGAAGTAGCGGATAAATATGGAGTATTTGTCATATTTGATAATAAAACACCAATCTTTGTTGGACAATCAGGTGGCTATTCTACAGGATACCAACCTATTACACGAGATTTAGCTTATAAACTAGGACAGTTTAACTTAAAATCTGGTGTTGGTACAGCTAAATTTAAAAAAGGACTTGCTGCAACTAAAACATTAGATGTTACTGACACGTCGCTAATTACAGCCGAAGCGCTTAATCTTAAATTTCAATATATTAATGTTAAAAATGAACCCGCATTCATTAATATTTTAGAATTTTTAGCAATAGAGTATGCCAAGAATAAAGGCTATCATTTAATCAATTATTATGATATTAATCTAGATTAGCACAGAATAATATACAGAGGAACAAAATTATGACTATAACAATACATTATAAAAATGATCAGCAGCAATGCGTGAGCACGACGAATTGGGAAAATGTCCCATCTGCAGCATCGTTAAAATGGATGGATGTAGTAAATCCAACAGCAGAAGAAAAAAAGCTAATCACAGAACGTTTTGCATTAATTGAGCGTCATATTGAAGAATCCGTATATTTAATGAGTCGGCCGAAATTTATTTTAAATGAGCAACAGCAAAGTACATATGTATTATTGCATGCGATTGATGATCATAACTTTTCAGCGCATCCAATGAGTATTCATGTCAATAAACAGTGGATGATTACCATTCATCGTACGGAGCTGGATGCGATTAACCAGTTACAAAATGCATGGCAACAACAGCAGTTGGATATTAAGTCAACAGATGATTTGGCGCTTCAGCTCATAGATATTATTACTAAAAATTATTTTCGATTTATTGATGAAGTAGAGGATCGCGTTTTTTCATTTGAAAATCAAAATGTTGACCGTACTAACAATAAGAAGTTGATGGATGATGTTTATGATATCCGTTCTGAAATTATAAAGCTAAAACGAGTGCTAATTCCTATGGAACAACTATTAGCACAAGTTGTTGACGAGGATATGTATACGATTGCACAACAACAGCGCTGGTTATTTAAACATATTCACAGTCGGTTACAACATCAACGTGATACGTTAATTTCATGCGAACAAATTACGGACGATATTAAAGATAATAATGAATCTTATCGTTCTAATCGAATTAATCGTGTGATGAACGTCTTAACTATCATTTCTTCGATTTTCTTCCCGTTATCGTTTTTAACAGGTTGGTATGGGATGAACTTTAAATATATGCCCGAACTCAACTGGCATTATAGTTACTTTGCTTTTATCGGTATTTCGCTTATAGTAACTATAACGTTAATTTTATTTTTTAAAAAGAAAGATTGGCTATGACGCAGTGATGCTAGTGAGAAGGAGGTATGCTGATGACATACGCTATGAAATATGATGCACCAGTAGGGCCGTTAACAATTCTATCAGACGGTGAATCAATAACCCAAGTTTTATTTGCTAATCAAGCTTGCTCTGATGAAATGATACAGACTGGCAACGTTCCTATCTTGCAACAAGCTGAAGCATGGTTAGATTGTTATTTTTCAGGGGAAAAGCCACAGTCTTCACTGAAATTAAAACCAGAAGGGACACCATTTCAGCAAAAGGTTTGGCAATTGTTAAGTGAAATTCCATATGGCCACGTTGTAACCTATGGAGAACTGGCAACAAAGATAGCGAAACAGCTTGGGAAGTCACATATGTCAGCACAAGCAGTCGGTGGTGCAGTAGGAAGGAATCCCATTTCTATTATTGTGCCATGTCATCGTGTAGTTGGTAAAGATGGAAGCTTAACTGGCTTTGGCGGCACGATTGATAATAAAATAAAATTATTACAACTTGAAGGCGTCAACATGTCGGCACTTTACCGACCTAAGTACAGCACAAAGCCTTAACTATCTCAAAGGCATAAAAAGACCATCCAACAAGTTAAAGTGCTTGTTGAATGGTCTTTCAAAGATTTAGAACATTATATTAGTGGAATAATCCAATAATAAAGTCTACACCTTTAGCAAGTGCTTCTGCAATGCTAGTACCCATTGTAGCCCAGTCTTTGTCTAAACCTGCTTGTACTGCTTTAGAAATTGCTTCAAAAATTCCGTCCATGATATGTTCGCTCCTTTAAAAATATTTTTATTTTAAATAGTATTATTTATTATATTTGAGATTAACCAAATAAGCCTGAAATTGCGTCAATGCCTTTAGCAAGTGCTTCTGCAATGCTAGTGCCCATTGTAGCCCAATCTTTATCTAAACCTGCTTGTACTGCTTTAGTAATTGCTTCAATGATACCTGACATATTGTAAACGCTCCTTTTTACGATTATTGTTAAAGTCTCAATTTATATTTTAGTTAAAGAAACCAGCGATAAAGTCTACACCTTTAGCGATTGCATCAGCAATGCTTGTAGCCATTGTAGCCCAATCTTTATCTAAACCAGCTTGAACTGCTTTTGAAATTGCATCTACGATACCTGACATGTAAATCCACTCCTTTATATAGTATTAGTCCTAATCTCCCTTATTTAAAAACTATTTTTTGCGGAATGTATCAACTAAAGTTTTGATCAACTTAATGATACCGCCAATAATATCTGCAATCATCATTGTAGTTACCTCCTTTATTGTGTGCCTCTTACTATCTAGAATTATAGAGTAGATTTTGTAGATTTAGTGAAATTGTGCCTAAGTTATGTTTATCAGTACAAAAGTGTCAACCTTATAACAGTTAGGAATATAGTAAAAATCGCTGTAATTATCTCAATATCAAAGGTTTAGCGTGATTGTAAATCTAGTGTAAATAACGAAAAAGCACAAAAATGCAACACTTTGGAAATGTGTGTGCAAAGACGAAAAGAGTTGCAAGCAATTATAATTAAAAATAAATATAGATAATGAATTTTGTGCTACATATGTTTATTTATAACCTAGTGTAACGAGATGTCACATTGTTAAACTTTGCGATAACGTTTTAAACCAATTATATTTAGCAATATAAAGGCAAGCATAAAGATAACTATAATAGTCAAGTCTAACCAAATATCTTGCCAACCCAAGCCTTTAATCATGACATTGGTTAATGCATTGCCAGCATAGCGCAGTGGGAATAAGTATCCAAGGCTACTTAACCACTGAGGCATATTTTCTAGTGGGAAAATACCTGAAAAGAATACTTGTGGTACAGCGACAATAGGAATAAATTGAATCATTTGAAATTCAGAATTTGCAAATGTGGAAATGAAAATACCCATAGCTAAAGCTGTAAAAGCTAATAATATATTAATCAGCAAGACATACCCAAGATGTCCAGCTAAATTTATTTGTAATAAATAAATTGAGAACAGTACAATAATTAAAGTTTGTACAATAGCAAATGCACCATATCCAATAAGATAACCAAAGACGATTTCACTGCGTCGAATAGATGTTGCCAACAAGCGTTCTAATGTTCCTGTTGTACGTTCTCGTAGCAAAGCAATGCCTGAAATCAAAAATACAAATAAAAAAACAAAGAAGCCCATGAGGATTGGGAACATTTTATCAAAATAGGTACTATCTGCTGAACCATATAAATAATGGGCATCAACTGTTAATGTATTACTCGTTTTCTGCAATTGAGATTGTGGCAGCTTATGCATCATTGTAGTTACTTCTGACATTTTATTATGTTGAATAGCTTTGCCAATCATTTGCTTTACTGCCGATGATTTACTTGGATCTTCATTCTTATAGATAACTTGAAGTTTGTGATGGGTCTGATAAACAAAAGCATCTAAATCATGGTGTTCAATCTTATTTTTTATATCTTTATTCGTGCTAAAGCGTTGAATGTCAGTATGTTTGGTTTCGAGTTGGCTCGTGATGTTTGACGTCACAGAATCTGCCACGCCAATTTTTAACGTATCATCATCATTGCCATTAAAAATAAAATACATAAGTGTTAGGATAAGCAGTGGTGCTAGAAACATCAATGCGAGCGTACGTTTATCACGTAAAAGCTCTTTAATTACACGTTGGATGATTGCGATAAGTTTCATATGTCTTGCCCCTCTTCAGCTTTAATAAAAACATCTTCAATAGATTGCGCGTTAAATTGTTGCTTTAATGCTGATGGCGTATCGAGCGCAACTAATTGTCCGTCAATAATTAGTCCTACCTTATCACAACGTTCGGCTTCATCCATGACATGTGTTGTAACTACTACACTTTGTCCTTTACGAGTTAAGTCTTTAAGCTGTTGCCAAACATGTTGTCGCAATTTTGGGTCAATACCGACTGTAGGTTCATCTAAAATAATCAACTCAGGTTTAGAAAGTAGGGTGATAGCCAATGATAATCGTCGCTTCATTCCTCCAGAAAAAGTGTGAACAGGTTTATCAATGGCATGCATTAAATCTACTAAGTCCATGGCTTCCAACATATTATCAGTTAGGCTTTCGCCTTTTAAGCCAGCCAAACGCCCAAAAAATAATAAATTTTCACGTGCTGTTAAGCTTTCATATAGTGCATCTGTTTGTCCCATATAACCTATACGACTTAATACTTTACGATTAGGCATTGCTTGATTAAAGATAGTTGCTGAACCAGAGTTAAGCTTTTCCATACCAAGTAAACATTTAATTGTTGTAGTTTTACCACAACCACTAGGTCCGATTAAGCCTAATAGTTCACCTTGGTTGATAGTGAGACTAATTTGATTAAGTACAGGCTCTTTATTGAATGATTTTTCAGCTCGTGATAGTTGTGCAATAGGTGTTTTTGTCATAATTTCTCCTCCTTATTGACACAGTGTCTAATTTCTATATATTAAATATAAACCAATTGATATAAGGTAGAACAATAATTGTTGATTTATTAGACACACTATTATGTTTTGTATAGAAAAAATTAAAGAGGCGGTGCCATATGAAACAAGAACAGTTGATGGATAAGCGCGTATTGCGTACTCAAAAACGTTTACGTGAATCGATGTTACAGCTACTAGAAGAACAACATTATAATGATATATCGGTTAAAGATATTTGTGAAGCAAGTGGTGTAAGTCGTGCTACTTTCTATTTGCATTATAAAGATAAAGAAGATTTTATTATGACATACCAGCAAGAGGTTATCAAAAGCATTAAAAAGCGTATTTTAAAGGTTCAATTCGATAATAAAATACAATTCTTTGAAAATGTCTTAAACTTTTGGGAACAAGAGGGGAGTATTTTTTTAAAACTGATTGAGGATAAAGGTGCGCATATGATTCATCAAGATATTAAACGCAATTTGCAACAGAATATTGAAGTGCGTTTAATTCCATTTTTAAAGACACAGACCTTAACACATAAAGAAAAATATTTTTTAATTATTTTTATGAGTAATGCTATTTTCGGTGTATTACAAGATTGGGTGCAGAGAGGAAGAAAAGAAAAGCCGAAAGAAGTCGCTATGATTATGAATCATATTTTGACTACAGTATTTGATTGAGTTAGCCATGGAGAAATTTTTAACATTTTATATGGAAAAACAGTTTGAGATATAAGTATGTTTTGGGCTATAAACTATATGTATTGGCAGTAGTTGACTGGATTGAAAAATAAGCTGGATACCAAGCTTTTTTCAATCCTAGTCAACCTTGCCGGGGCGGGACTACGAATCCATTATGAGTTCTGTTCCGCTCCCCATTTTATAGGTCACTGTTGTGGCGTGTGGTAATGTCTAATATTATCAGAAATACGTTCAAGATAGAATATTTGATTTTGTTGACTCGCAGCTTCTTTTGAATGATCAAACTGTAATTGGTCAAAGCGATTAAAGAAATCTTCGTATTGTTCTATAGAAAGTTCGATACGTTGATCAAGACTATTTTGATGCGCTTTATGACTCAGATGTTGTTCAAAATCTTCAACTAAAGTAGCACTGAAAAATTCTCCAACAGAACCGGAACCATAACTGAATAAACCAATTGTTTGCCCGGCGTGTAAGTCATGATGCTCTAACAATGAAATTAAGCTTAAATATAACGAACCTGTATAGATGTTACCTACATAGCGATTATAATGTGTAGCTGCTTGATAACCAGTTTCTAAGCGTTCAGCTGTAGCTTCATCAGTATCAGTTAAAATAGAATCCAATGCTTTTTTACCCATTTTAGTAAAAGGAACATGGAAACATAACGCAGCAAAATCAGCTAATGATTTATGTTGGCGAGATGCATAAGTCTTCCATGCTTGTTGGAAAGAACGAATATAGGCATCTTTAGATAGAGCACCATCGACAAGTGGGTAATGATGACCGCTTGGTCTCCAGAAGTCATAAACGTCTTCAGTATATGCTAAAGCGTCATCATTTAATGTTAAAATACGTGGGTTATGTGAAATGAGCATTGCTACAGCTCCAGCACCTTGAGTTGGCTCACCGCCTGTGTTAAGACCATATCGTGCCGTATCACTAGCAATAACCAATACTTTTTCATTAGGACGTGTTGCTAAGTAATCTTTAGCAAGTTGAATCGCTGGTGTGGCAGCATAACAAGCTTCTTTCATTTCAAAGCAACGTGCATAGGGTTGAATCCCAAGAAGATGGTGTATTTGAACGGCAGCCGCTTTTGCTGAATCGATAGCGGACTCTGTTGCTACAATGACCATTCCAATATGATTTTTGTCATCATCTGTTATAATATCTTTAGCAGCATTAGCTCCCATTGATACAATATCTTGGTTAACTGGACTTACCGCCATGTGTGTTTGTCCAATACCAATTAAATACTTATTAGGATCAACTTGGCGTGCTTGTGCAAGCTTAACCATGTCTATAAAATAATTAGGAATATAAAAGTTAATTTTATCGATACCTATATTCATATGGGCATTACATCCTTTCGATTAATTTAATTAAAATGGTAGCCATATTTAATCATTATCATACCAAATTGACGATTTGAATGGCAAAGATATATATCTACATATAAGGAGAAAAATAACATGAGAAATATTGCAATCGTTAGTGCTAAACGCACACCAATTGGAAGATACAAAGGTAAGTTACGAGACTATTCAGCAGTTGAACTAGGAACAGCAGCTTTAAAAGCAGCAGTAGAAGCTATTGATATTGATCCAAGTACAATTCAACAAGTCATTTTTGGTAACGTTCTTCAAAGTGGGGTTGGTCAAAATCCAGCACGTCAAATTGCTATTAAAGCTGGGTTACCTAACACGCCACCGGCAATGACAATAAACGAGGTATGTGGTTCAGGCCTTAAAGCAATTATTTTAGGCAAGCAATTAATACAATTAGGCGAAGCAAAAGTTGTGGCAGTTGGTGGTGTTGAAAGTATGACAAATGCACCACAGTTGATTTTAAAAGAAGGACAAGACCCTGTAGAAAGTTTTATGCATGATGGTTTAACCGATGCTTTCCATTATGTTCCAATGGGTGTGACTGCTGAAAACATTGCAGAAAAATATCATATTAGTCGAGAAATGCAAGATGCGTTCGCTAATCAATCACAACAAAAGGCGCATCAGGCTACAATAAATGGAAAATTTAATAATGAAATAGTGCCTCTAATCGATGCTGAAGGTAATGAAATGACTTCAGATGAAGGTATTCGTGCTAATAGTAGTGTTGAGAAATTAGCTACGTTAAAAACAATATTTAAAGAGCAAGGTACGGTCACAGGTGGCAATGCTTCTAGTATAAATGATGGATCGTCTGCACTTATCTTGATGGAAGAAAGTTATGCTAAAGCACATGGATTCGAGATACTTGGCTTGATAGGTGACTACGCTGAAGTTGGTTGCGATCCACAATATATGGGCTATGCTCCATTCTATGCTGTTGAAAAATTATTAGAAAAAACTCAGCGTCATATTGATCAAGTAGATATTGTAGAAATGACAGAGGCGTTTGCAGCACAAAGTATTCCAGTTAAAGATAATTTGCATATTCCGGATGATAAATTAAATATATATGGTGGTGCAATTGCACTTGGTCATCCGATTGGCGCAAGTGGTGCAAGGTTAGTGACAACATTGGTAAACGCATTGGCGCAAGAAGAAAAGCAAACGGGTGTAGCTACTGCTTGTATTGGTGGCGGCCTAGGTATTGCGCTAATGATTGAAAAAGGGGAATCATAAGCATGACGAGCTTAAGTAAAGATTTTCGACATTTAACGCGATCACAGAAGTTAAATCAGTTAGAAACACATGGTTGGATAACATCAGAAACACATGATATTCTGCTTAATCATCCACTTATCGATGAGGATATAGCAAATAGTTTAATAGAAAATGTGATAGGACAGGGAACTTTACCTGTAGGTCTTTTGCCTAAGATTATTGTGGATGATAAGGAATATGTTGTGCCTATGATGGTAGAAGAACCATCTGTTGTTGCAGCAGCAAGCTATGGCGCTAAACTCATCAATCGAACAGGAGGATTTAAAACGATAATCAGTGAACGATTGATGATTGGTCAAATTGTCTTCGATAACGTTAAAGATACCGCTTCTTTAGCCACTTTGATTAAACAGCTAGAATCTCAGATTAAAGCGATTGCAGATGAATCCTATCCTTCAATGATTGCTCGAGGGGGTGGCTATCGCCGACTTGATATTGATACTTTCCCTCAAGATGGATTCTTGTCTTTAAAAATATTTGTCGATACTAAGGATGCTATGGGTGCTAATATGTTGAATACGATATTAGAAGGTATCACGAATTATTTAAAACATGAATTTCCAGAACATGATATCTTGATGAGCATTTTATCTAATCATGCGACAGCATCTGTTGTAAAGGTACAGGGTGAAATTGATGTTGAAGATTTAAATCGTGGTGATTATCGTGGTGAAGAAGTTGCTAAGCGTATGGAACGTGCTTCAGTCTTGGCACAAGTAGATATACATCGTGCTGCAACACATAATAAAGGCGTCATGAATGGCATACATGCTGTTGTATTAGCGACTGGTAATGATACTCGTGGCGCAGAGGCAAGTGTTCACGCATACGCAAGTCGTGCCGGACAGTATAGAGGTGTTGCGACTTGGCAATATCATCGACAACGTCAAAAGCTAATTGGAACAATAGAAGTACCTATGACATTGGCAACGGTAGGCGGTGGCACCAAAGTACTACCTATTGCTAAGGCATCATTGGAATTATTGAATGTTGGCTCGGCTCAAGAATTAGGACATGTGGTTGCTGCAGTAGGATTAGCGCAAAACTTTTCGGCATGTCGCGCATTAGTATCAGAAGGTATTCAACAAGGTCACATGAGCTTGCAATATAAATCATTGGCTATTGTTGTAGGAGCTAAAGGTGATGAAATTCAGCAAGTTGCAAATGAACTAAAAAAGACAGATCGTGCTAATACAACTGTTGCAACACAAATATTAAAGCAATTACGTCGTAACGATGAATTGAAATAGATGGGCACATGATGTTGTAAAATATCATAATAGATAAAATAAGAACGGCAATTTCTAAGTGATTTCAATAGAAATTACCGTTCTTATTATGGTAACTGTAGTTGTGTCCTTAATAAGCTTGTATTCACGTATTAATAGATGTAGTTATAATGACGTGCTGACCCTTTACTAATAGTTCGAGTGCCATATGCTAGTGGACGATTGTAGTTATATTCAGAAATAACGATGCTTCCGTTGCGATTAACACGTTCTACGATGGCAACATGCCCATAATAGCCTGCAGTTGATTGCATGACTGCGTATCGACGTGGTTTATGACCTGTAGCATATCCAGAACGTTTTGCGTTTTTGTACCAAGTTTTCGCATTCCCCCAACGATTAGAAACCGGTTTACCAACTTGCGCACGACGTTTGAAAGCCCACCATGTACATTGATGTTTATTGTAATAATTATATGATGCAGCATGTGAAACGTGAGTTTGTTCAACGCTTTGGTACGTGAAAGTACCAACAAATAAAATGCTTGTAGATAAGACAATACTTGTGAATAATTTTTTGAAATTCATTTTTATTTGCGTCTCCTAATATACAATAGTTTTTATTAACCGTAATTATCATATTATTTTAAAAGGTATAAGACAATATAAGAAACCATTTATATAACTAAATGTAATGTCTCTGCAATATTATATTTCATCCTGTAATCGTATTAATAAATTAACTTCATACTTCATTTAAGATTTACAAATAATGTGTGTACTTAGCTTATAAAATAAGCACAAAGATGATTTAGGTCAAACCATCTTTGTGCTATTATTCTGGGATTGAGATCCCAGCTTTGCATGGTGAGATGAATATTTCCATGTTATATAGAAATCATACATTAGTGAATTGGTTAAAAACAGATAATGCCCGTTTTATACTTGTCACAGGTATGTTTTCAGGACACGGATTTTCACGAAAATATGACATAATTACTAATTGGCTCTTCACGTCTCTAGGAAATTCGGTATCTTGATTCATCCAAGCAACCAATTCACCTAATGGTGTGTCATCACCAACAAAATTTTGCATAAATTCGTAAAAGCTCAATACATCACCTCGATTTTCAAATTGAGCCTTTTTGAGTATAACATGATTTATCAAACTGAAACACAACAATTTTAAATTGAAAAATTATGACTGACTACTATATAAAGTTGCATTTATTTTAGAATGTTGTTTCATGTATAATAGGCTTAAATGATAGTGGGAGGTTGCATAGTGGATATTAAGCATATGAAATATTTTGTTGAAGTAGTGAAGCAAGGTGGGATGACTAACGCCTCTAAAGCGCTTTTTATTGCACAGCCAACAATTAGTAAGGCCATTAAAGATATTGAATCAGAATTAGAAATGCCATTGTTTGATCGTAAAAATAGGCAGCTTATTTTGACTGATGCTGGGCAAATTTTCTATAAAAAAAGTGAAGAAATTCTTAATTTATATAGTACAATTCCCGCGGAGATGAAAGGGTTATCGCAACTAGATTCTGGACATATTAATATAGGCATGTCTGCTGTAATGAACGTTAACCATTTTATTCGTATTTTAGGAGAGTTTCATCAACTCTATCCGAACGTAACATACAATTTAAATGAACATGGTGGCAAATACATTGAAGAAAATTTAGATAAAGGTACTTTGGATATCGGCATTACCACCCTCCCTGTAGATGCACATAGATTCAATTCATTGGCACTGTATAAAGAAGAACTCGTTCTAGTTGTTAGTAAAGATCATCCCTTTGCACAACAGGAGTCTGTTTTGATGAGTGATTTAAAGGATGAAGATTTTATCTTATTTAATGAGGATTTTTATTTGAATGATAAAATTATTGAAGCGGCTAAAAATAATGGTTTTATTCCACATGCAATATCTAACATTTCGCAATGGAAGTTTATTGAAGATTTATTAATTGCACATCTGGGAGTAAGTATTTTACCGAAAAGTATTGTAAATATGTTGAGTGATCGCATTAGCAGCGTTAATATTAAAAATCCTACCATGATTTGGGAATTGGGTGTAATTTGGATGAAAGATAAGACACTTAGTCATGCAACTAAACGCTGGGTAGATTTTATGCAAGCACATTTAAAATAATATGAAAACTTACGAAACGCATTGGAGCTAAAGTGGGCTCTGTGCGTTTTTTATTGTAACTAAATAAACAGTATATAGAGAGCGCTTCCATAGAAAAAAGTAATACATAACATATAAAAACAATATTTTTATAATAGGTAAAATTGAATTAAAATTAATTATATGAGCAAAAATTGCTGTAACAATTTAGACAAATTTATAGAAAGGAATGATGAAAGTGAATTATGCATATTTTACGGCCAAGTTATTGCTTCAAATAGCTATTATAATGGGAGTCAGTTATTTAGGTAATGTTCTTCAACAACTATTTCATATTCCTTTAGCAGGCAGTATTGTAGGCCTCATTTTATTTTATTTTTTACTTCAGTTCAAAATTATTAAATTACAATGGGTGAAAGACGGGTCAGACTTCTTTCTTAAATCAATGGTCTTTTTCTTTATACCCTCTGTAGTCGGTATTATGGATATCGTGTCTAATATTAACTTTAATTATGTCATCTTTTTCTTCGTTATTATAATAGGAACAAGTTTGGTTGCGTTAATCTCAGGCTATATTGCAGAGACCATGGTCAAAAAGCCCATGACCGGGAAAGGAAATAGTAAATGACAACATTTTTTCAAGCAACTGCAATGATTTTAATTACAATTATTATGTACTTAGGAGCTAAATGGGTACAACATCGGTTTAATAATAATCCGTTTTTAAATCCAGCACTTATTGGCTCAATTGGAGTTATTGCTATCTTATTAATTTTAGGAATGAATTATAAGTCTTACATGATCGGTGGTCAATGGATTAATCATCTATTAAATGCTACAGTTGTTTGTCTCGCATATCCCCTATATGAAAATAGACATAAAATTAAACAGTATTTATCAATTATATTTTCAAGCGTGATGGCTGGCGTCATATTAAATTTTGTGTTAGTCTTTGTTTCGTTGAAATTACTGGGCTTTTCTAAAGAAGCTATAGTGACATTACTACCAAGATCTATCACTGCAGCAGTAGGCATCGAAGTTTCACAAGAATTAGGCGGTGTTGATACAGTTACAGTTATGTTTATTATAACTACTGGGTTAATTGGTAGTATTTTAGGTTCTATGCTGCTTAAGTTTGGCGGATTTCAAACCTCTATTGCCAAAGGCTTAACATATGGGAATGCATCACATGCTTTTGGTACCGCCAAAGCCCTTGAGCTAGACCATGAATCTGGCGCTTTTAGCTCCATTGGAATGATATTAACGGCTGTTATCAGTTCGATTTTAATACCAGTAATGATTATTTTGTTTTATTAAAGGGAATATAACATTTATTCATACTAGTTAAGAAAGGGGCTATTTTGAAAAATGGCGAAAATTAAAGCAAATGAAGTATTAGTGAGAGCATTACAAGCTTGGGATATTGACCATTTATATGGGATTCCAGGTGATTCAATCGATGCTGTTGTAGATAATTTACGTACAGTGAGAGATGCTTTTAAATTCTATCATGTCCGTCACGAAGAGGTTGCAAGTTTAGCGGCGGCTTCTTACACTAAAATGACAGGTAAAATTGGGGTTGCCTTAAGTATTGGTGGTCCAGGTGTTGTTCACTTACTAAACGGAATGTATGATGCGAAATTAGATGGAGTACCGCAATTAATTTTAGCAGGTCAAACAAACAGTAGTTTGTTAGGCACGAAAGCATTCCAAGAAACAAATATTACTGACATGGTATCAGATGTATCTGTTTACAGTCATCAAATCCAAAAAGGAGACAATGTCTTTGAAGTTGTTAATGAAGCAATTCGTACGGCATATGAGAAAAAAGGCGTAGCGGTTGTTATTTGTCCTAATGATTTATTAAATGACAAAATCAAAGATACGACACATAAAGCTGTTGATACAATGCGTCCAAAAGCACCATCTCCAAAACCTCGTGCAGTTAAAAAAGCAGCTAAACTTATTAATAAAAGTAAGAAACCAGTCATGCTTGTTGGTGTAGGTGCACAAAATGCGCGTGAAGAATTACGTGAGTTTGTGGAAGCAGCCAAAATACCAGTTATCCACACTCTACCTGCGAAAACAGTTATTCCTGATGATCATCCATATAGTATTGGTAATTTAGGTAAAATTGGTACGAAAACATCATATCAAACGATGCAAGATGCGGATTTATTGATTATGGTAGGGACAAACTATCCATATGTAGATTATTTACCGAAGAAAAATATCAAAGCGATTCAAATTGATACTAATCCTGAAATTATTGGACATCGTTTTGACATCAATGTAGGTATTGTTGGGGACAGTAAAGTTGCGCTACATCAACTAACTGAAACAATTAAACATGTGCCAAAACGTGCATTTTTAGATAAAACATTAGAACGTAAAGCCGTATGGGATAAATGGATGGATCAAGATATGCGTAATGAGAGCAGCCCTATCCGTCCTGAACGTTTAATGCGTTCGATTAGTGAATATAAAAATGACGATGCCATTTTTTCTATTGATGTTGGTACTTCAACAGTATGGTCAACACGTTATTTAAATCTTTCTGTAAATAATAAATTTATTATTTCAAGTTGGCTCGGCACAATGGGTTGTGGTTTACCAGGTGCAATTGCTGCAAAAATTGCATATCCAAAACGTCAAGCGATAGCTATCGTGGGTGATGGTGCATTCCAAATGGTAATGCAAGACTTTGCTACAGCTGTTCAATATGATTTGCCGATGACTATTTTTGTAATGAACAACAAACAATTATCATTTATTAAATATGAACAACAAGCTGCAGGAGAATTAGAATATGCGATTGATTTCTCAGATATGAATCATGCTAAGTTTGCTGAGGCTGCTGGTGGTAAAGGTTATGTCTTAAAAGATCCAAACCTAATTGATGATGTGGTCCAAGCTGCGTTAGCAGAAAATCAACCAACAATTGTTGATGTGCATGTAGATCCTAACGCTGCACCACTACCAGGTAAAATCGTTAATGATGAAGCACTTGGTTATGGTAAATGGGCATATCGTTCAGTTACAGAAGATAAACATCTTGATTTAGATCAAATTCCGCCTATTTCAGTAGCTGTGAAACGATTCTTGTAATAAGTAAAGATAAAGAAGCCTAGGACATTATGAACTGATATGTTGCTTTCAAAGTAGATATTGAAGGCAGCAAGTCATCATTTTGTTCTAGGCTCTTATTATATATAGGCAGTAGTTGACTGGATTGAAAATAGGCTGATAGCAAGCTTTTTCAATCCCAGTCGCGCGCCCTTTTTATTTATGGTTGAGTGATATCATTTTCAATCAGTAATTTAATTGCTTTGTGATCCGTTGCATTTCTAAATAAATCATAAGCATTTTCTATTTCACTTAATTTACTATAATGAGTGACAAGCTTTTCTGGTTCGATGACTTTAGTTGTTAATGCTTCTAATAACTCTTCAGTTGTATTAGCTGATACTAAACCAGTTGTAACGTTTATATTTTTAATCCATAATTTATCGATATCAAATTGAACTGGCAAGCCATGGACACCAACGTTAGCGATTGTGCCATCCACACCAATCAATTTTTGACATAAATCAAATGTTTGAGGGATACCTACAGCTTCAATAGCAACATCTACACCACGACGATTTAATTCTTTCACTTTTTTAATCGCTTCTTCAGTATGCGTTGAATTAATTGTATGCGTCGCACCAAGTGATTTAGCTGTAGCTAAACGGTTGTCATCTAAGTCGAGCATGATGATTTTTGAAGGAGAGAAGAACTGAGCGGTTAGTAAAGCTGCTAAACCAACAGGTCCGGCTCCAACAATAGCAACGGTGCTGCCTGGTTTAACTTTACCTTTTAATACACCAATTTCGTAACCAGTTGGTAAAATATCTGAAAGCATCACCAATGCTTCATCTGGTAACGACTCAGGTGCATGATATAGTGAATTGTCTGCGAAAGGTACTCTGACATATTCTGCTTGTGTACCATTAATTAAATGGCCTAAAATCCAACCACCGTCATTTTCACAATGGGCATAGATTCCTTTTTTACAGTAATAACATTTACCACATGATGATATACAAGACACAATAACTTTGTCGCCGACTTTAAAGTTGTTAACATTTGAACCAACAGATTCAACAATACCGATACCTTCGTGGCCTAATGTTGTATTTTTAGGAACTTCAGGTGTATCGCCTTTTATGATATGCAAATCTGTGCCACAAATCGTCGTTTTGACCATTCTAATAATCGCATCTGTACTTTCTGTAACTACAGGCTTTTCTTTGTCAATAAGTTTAGCTACACCAGGTTTTTCATAATTATAAGCTTTCATAAATAAAACCTCCAATCAAAATGTGAAAATTCTCACAATTATTATACCATCTTTTCCATTATAAATGTATTTATTTGTAGTGAAATATAATAAATTATATATACTTTTGCGATATGTTGTGAGCTGTTTTTTGGAACTAAAACTCAAGTAGATGAAATTTAAGTGCCGACGACTTAAAATAGAGATATATTATTATTTAAGGAGTGTGTGTAATGACTGAAGAAGGTTTATTAGTAGTTGAAAATGATATTGAAGTTAATGGTTACGATATTGATGCGATGGGCATTGTAAGTAACATTGTTTATATAAGATGGTTTGAAGATTTACGTACGATATTTATTAATCAATACATGAATTATTCAGAAATGATGAAACAGGGTATTTCACCAATATTAATGAAGACAGAAGTGGAATATAAAGTGCCTATTACTATTCATGATAAACCAGTAGGACGATGTTGGTTTATGAAAAGTGGTCGCACAAAATGGATTTTTAAATTTGAAATTGCGTCTGCGGATCGTGTTCATTGTGTAGGATACCAAACTGGATGTTTTTATGATTTAGATAAACAGAAAATCACTAAAATGCCCACAGTTTTTCAAAAAATATTAAAATAAGTAACTGTGTGCATCATAAACATGGGGTGAACATCGTGTATGAAAACTTAACAAACATTTATGAATACCGAAAATTTGTTGACGCTAATCAACTATGCGTCTTACATGTAATGAAGTCAGGTTGCAGCGTCTGTTATGCTGTACTGCCACAATTAGATGACTTAATACAACAATTCCCCCGTGTTAAATTAGGGGTGATTAATCAGAACAAAGTTGAAGATATCACTAGGCAGTTATCTATATTCACAGTGCCGGTAGATCTAATCTTCTTCCAAGGTAAGGAAGTGCATAGACAAGCACGTTTCATAGACATGCAAAGATTTGAGCGTCAACTGGTAGAATTAAATGATAATATAGAGTATAAATAAAACAGTTTATTACATAAATGTAATGGACTAAATTGCAGCGCTAAAATCTTTTTCTCAGGTATGGCTTTCGCCATATCATACGGCGTATTGATTTATAAACATACTAAGATGAGCTATGAATAAATCTGAGACGATTGATTTATTCATAGCTATTTTTTATAGTTATATAGTCTGTAACATCATTATGTTTTAGGCTATAAACACTATATTGGCAGTCGTTGACTGGATTGGAAATAGGATGATAGCAAGCTTTTTTCAATCCTAGCCAACCTTGCCAGGGCGGGATTACGAATTCATAATGAATGCTGTCACGCGCCCTATTATTTGGGGATATATTCCAGTATATTTATCTTTCCTTATTTCTTGAATTTTTCTATTAATGCATCTGCACGTTGTTGATAGTCATGAATAACAGCTGCCGATTGTTGTAGCTGATATTGTTCTTCTTCTGTGAGTTTGAGTTCAATAACTTGTTGTGCACCTGCACCATTGATGCGTGTTGGTGTACCTATATATAAATCAGTGAGACCATATTCTCCTTCAACATAGCTAGAGACGTTTAAAATGATATTTTGATTATTTAAAATTGCTTCAACAACACGTAAAATGCCGAGTGCTACGCCAAAGCAAGTTGTGCCTTTACGTACATAGATATCATAGCCAACGTTTTTAGTGATTTCAGTAATTCGGTGTACTTCAGCATCAACGTTATTACCGTAGCGTTGTTGTAACATCGGTAAAACTGGTTCTCCAGCAACGCGTGCATGAGACCATACAGCAATTTGAGAATCACCATGTTCACCTACAACAGGCGCATAAACACTTTGAGGTGCAACATTTAGTGCTTGACCAATATAATATTGGAATCGTGACGAATCAAGCAATGTTCCAGTTCCAATAACTTTTGATTTGGGAAATCCAGATACTTTTTTCACGACATAGCTCATAATATCAACAGGATTTGACGGTAATATAATATGGCCATCAAACCCTTGATCTACAATCTTTTGCACCATTGGCACAAAGATTTCTACATTATCCTCTAATAATTTGAGACGTGTTTCTCCTTTTGGTAAAGATGCGCTCGCACAGATAACGATAATATCTGCATCTTGACAGTCACTATAATCACCAATATAAACGTTGACGGGTTTGTGACTGAAAGGGGTAGTATGATTTAAATCCCAAACGTCAGCCTCAGCCTTTTCAGTGTCAATGTCGATAATAGCAAGTTCATCGGCTGATCCATGTGATACTAGGGCGTAAGCGAAGGAAGAACCTACATGTCCGCTACCAATTAAGACAATTTTATTTCTTTTCATCAAATTAAGCCTCCTCATTATTGAAATGGTTATAACATAAAGTTAATTAGTTCGATTTTATCATTAATTTTATAAAAATAAAATATGATACTACTAACTTTGGTTTATTGTATCGTGCAATAACTACATGTTACGGTGGTAGACATCTGAAATTAATGAATCATCTCTTTAAAGGTCGCCAATATGCTACTATTTACTTCACATTATCATCTTAAAACCATGTACTAATGAAATTCATTAAAATAATCGTCAAAAATGTATTAAACTAGAAATGTAACATATAGGAAGGAGCTTCTTAATGAAAAAACAATTGATTAGCATATTATGTTCCACAGTGCTTGGAACACTGGTTTTTGCTAAATTTAGAGAAAAAAGAAGTTATCGAAGCTTTTTATTTGAACAATATTTGCGCTTAACTAGAGTGAGAAAACCTTTTGAATCAGTGGAAAACGCCAAAGAAGCTATAGAAGAAATGAAAGATATAACGGCAGGAAAATATAGTGGAACGAGGTATGAATTTAAACATTCAGTTACTATTAAAGATGACAGTGGCTCAATTGTATATATCATTAATGATCATCAAGATATTACACAACAAACGATTCTTTATATTCACGGTGGTGCATGGTTTCAAGATCCACTTGAACAACATTTTGACTTTATCGATACCTTAGCAGGCTGTTTAAATGCTAAAGTTGTGATGCCCGTTTATCCGAAAGTGCCACACCGTGATTATCGTACGACATTTAGTTTATTGTATCGACTTTATGATAAGTTATTGACTACGGTTAAGAATCCAGAACAACTCATTCTTATGGGAGATTCGGCAGGAGGACAAATTGCCTTATCATTTGCACAATATTTAAAAGAAGAGACGACGTATGCGCAACCAGGACATATTATTTTGATATCACCAGTATTGGATGGCACATTTAGCAACCCAGATACTCAAAAATATGAAAAAGTAGATCCAATGGTTGCCATTGATGGAACAAAATATTTTATTAAATTGTGGGCAGGAAAAACAGCTATTAAAGATTATAAAATATCTCCAATTAATGGCACGTTACAAGGGCTTGGCAAAATTTCAATCTTTATCGATACTAAAGAAACTTTATATCCTGATGCACTACGTTTATCTAAATTGTTAAATCAACAAGGCATTCTTCACGACTTCTATCCAGGTTACAATTTATTTCATATCTATCCGATTTTTCCAATTCCTGAACGAGAAAAATTCTTTGCACAAGTGATAACAATTATCAAATAGACATGTAATTATAAAGCAACTTCAACCTATCAGTTATCAAGATAAGAAGAAGTTGCTTTTTTAGGTTGGGTAATTAATTTGAAGGTATTATCATCATTGATTTGGGATATCATAGTGTGAGAAAGCCAATTGTTTTGATTACTGTGATTTAGAGAGTGATTAGAAGTGCCATTAGATGTATCAGATTTTGCTGCCTCTTTGTAATGATTAATATAGCGATGATCGGTATCAAGTACAGAATTGCTCATATCATTTCCTTGTAAACTACCAATGAGAATTAATGCAAGATAAGTTGTACATGCGATAAAAACGGTTCCTAGATAAATGCTAATCACTATTTTTCTAGACTTAGCCATTTTGTTCCTCCTAAGATTTCATCCTTAAATTTAAGTCATCATTCTAATCCCATTTAACTCATGTTTAACGTAACATATCATCTTTAAGATAATGTAAAGGTTAAGTAAATATTTTTTATTTGATTAATTACTATATTAAACAAAGTTATCTTTGTAGTTTTTACTTAAAAACAATTTAAATAGAAACGATTTTATTTGAAAATTTACAAATATTAATTTATACTTAACAAAAAATTAAAGTTTTTAAAACGCGCTCAACAACCGTTTGATAATATTAGGCGTATTGGGAGGGTTCTTAATGCAAGATGTTTTCATCTTAAAAGAAAATTAAGTTGATCTATACATATTGAGATAGAGTGTTGTGACTTGTTCAACACACTAAAAACAGCATAGGTGGCATAACGGGAATGTACGAAGTGAAAAACATCGTCGAAGTTATGACCGCCTTTTCACTTATCTACCTATTTATTACAGCTAGTAGAAAATCAAGGAAAGAGGTACATAATATTGATTCTCATTATAATTTGCGTCTCGCTTATATTATGGTTAGGAATTAAAGAAAAACGGCGTCATACCAACCGACTTAATAAAATTCCAGTGCGAATTAATATTAACGGTATAAGAGGTAAATCAACAATCACACGGATGGTTTACAGTGTTCTACGTGAAGATCACATTAGAGTTGTAGGTAAGACAACTGGTACGGATGCCAGAATGCTGTATTGGTTTACAGATAAAGAATATCCAGTCATTCGAAAGCCACAAGGAGCTAATATTGGGGAACAAAGAGACATTATCCGTAAAGTGGTAAAACAACGTGCAACGGCACTTGTTAATGAATGTATGGCAGTTAATCCAGATTATCAAATCACGTTTCAAAATGATTTAGTTATGGCCAATATTGGTGTCATTGTTAATGTTATGGAAGACCATATGGATGTTTTAGGACCAACGTTGCAAGATGTGGCGCAAGCTTTCACTGCAACAATTCCATATAACGGCAAATTAGTCGTAATGCAAGATAAGTATACTAAATTTTTTGCTAAAGAAGCACGCAAGCGCAAAACAGAGTTAATTGTTGTTGATAAAGAAAAAGTACCAGAGTCCTATTTGAGAAAATTTGACTATCTTGTCTTTCCAGATAATGTGGCGATTACTTTAGGTGTAGCGCAGGCTTTAGGTATTGATCAACAAACAGCACTGCAAGGTATGCTTAACGCACCACCTGATCCTGGTGCGGTAGAAATTAAATATTTCCAAGCAAATAGCACAACAAACGTCTTTGTTAATGCATTTGCCGCTAACGAACCACAATCTACGAAAGCGATTTTAAATAAAGTGGAAAGTTACGATTATCCATACAGCAAGAAGATTGTAATTTTAAACTGTCGCTCAGACAGAGTGGATAGAACGAGACAATTCGTTGAAAACTTTATTGCTGAAGTAGATTATGACACACTCATTTGCACTGGAAAGAGTACGCAAATGGTGACAGATAAGATGCAATCACAACCTAATAAACGCTATTTGAATTTAGAAGGTGCCCCGTTTGCAGACATAGAAAGAACGATTCTTAAAGAATCACAACATGCCCTTGTATTTTGTGTCGGCAACATTCATGGACCAGGTGGAAGAATAGCAGAATTTATAGAAGGGATAGAATAAAATGATAGGTTCAGAATTATATTTTTCCTTATTTGTAGGAATTGTGCTTAGTTTGATTTTTGCTGAAAAATTTGGAATTAATCCAGCAGGGCTTGTTGTACCAGGCTACCTAGCACTTATCTTTGATGAGCCCATCATGTTATTATCAGTGCTCGTCATTAGCTGCTTAACTTATTTTATTGTGACATTTGGCATAAGCAAATGGGTCATTTTATATGGTAGACGAAAATTTGCAGCGATGATTTTAACGGGAATGGTATTAAAATTTATCTTTGATTTAATTTATCCAATAACCCCGTTTGAAGTCGTAGAAGTATCAGGCATAGGTGTTGTTATACCAGGAATAATTGCGAATACAATTCAAAAACAAGGTGTCGTAATTACCTTATCAACGACAATGTTATTAACTTGTATTACTTATGTCATCTTGTTCTTATATAGCTTTATTAATTAATTACGAGCAAGGAGCGCAAAATCATGAAAAAGAAGTTAACAGCAAGTGAGTGGTTGTTAAAACAAGCAAAACGACATAAACGACGTAACTTTTTATATACATTAATTGTGCTGGTAATTACGCTTGTGTTATTAGTTGTGGCAATTAGCTCGCAAAAGGTTGAGCCAGTAGATAGTATCCCTAAATCTGGAAATAATATTCGCATGACTTATCTAGGCAACATTAACCTTAACTCACATATACGTAATATCAATCTCAATGATGTGTTCGCTAGTTTAAAACAACCATTAAAGCAAAGTGATTTTTCAACGGCATCACTGCATGTAAATCACTTTTCAGATAAAAGTGATGAGAATTTGAAAAAGAATTTAGAAAATATTTTATTTCTAAAAGATCAGAATATTAAAAGTGTCAATCTTATAAATAACGAAGTTGATAATGTACAAGCTCAAGATTTAAGTAAAAAAGTGGAGGCCCAAACAGAATATAACTTTTTAACTGGTAATGGCTCTAATCCTATTAATAGTAAAACGGTTCAACAAACAATTAAAAATAAAAAAATTGCCAATGTATCGTTTACAGATGTCGAGTCAAATTACACAGGGCCATTGAAAAATACAACATCCATTAGTTTGGATCCTAATATTTTTATGCCACTGTTAAAAAAATTAAAACAAAATAATGACTACGTCGTTGTTAATGTAGATTGGGGTATTCCAAACGAACGCAACGTTACAGAACGACAACGTGAATATGCGAAAGCTTTAATAAATTCAGGAGCTGACATTATTATCGGACATAATTCGGTCATCCAAGAAATAGATAAGTACAAAAACAAACCCATATTCTATAGTTTAGGCAATACAACATCAGATGAATTTCTATCAAAAAATCATAAAGGTATGATTGTGCAGCAAGATTGGACCGGTAAAGCAAGTCGTTTCCATTTGACGCCTATTAAATCTTCCGATGGTAAGATAACTAGAGATTTAATGAGTAAAATGGAACAACGCAAATTTTATAACAACATTAAAGGCGAGCATGTCAATTTAAAAGCCGAAAAAGATGGGGGTTATTCATTTGAATAAAAAAGAACATTATGTTGCTATAACAGTTGTCCTTATTGTACTTTTTATTTTAATCATGGTTACATTTTCAAGAGCGAATGAAGGTTTAGATAAATTTGAAAAGCAAGAGTTAGAGAATGGCACAGAGCAATATCTTTCAAAAGGAGCAAGCTAACTATGAATATATACAATAAAATGACCTTGATTGTCATTTTGATTGCAACAATTGCAGTATCCTTTACATTTTATCTTTTTCAAAAAGAGGATAACCCCAATAAAGATGCGCTCTATGAAAATAAAATAGCTGATCATAAAACACCTAAAGATAAAAAAGACTATGGGGTTGCTTCAAACAACTATATCGCGAAGCGGGTCGGAGAAAAGATTTTGCAAGATGGTGGAAATGCAGTTGATGCGGCTATTGGCGTATCTTATGCTTTGGCAATCACCGAACCACATTCGTCTGGACTTGGCGGTGGCGGTGCGTCGCTTACATATAATGGTAAAGATGGAGAAGTTCCAAAAATGTATGAATATAAAACACTTTCCTCTTATGATTATAAAAAAGGAGATCAGATAGGGACACCAGGATTTGTAAGAGGCATGCATGATATGCATGAAAGAGAAGGGAAAATGGATGAAAAGAAAATATTAGATTATGTCATTCCGTTAGCCCAAGATGGCTTTGAAGTAGATTCAGAGTTAGAGCGTAGTTTGAAAATTTATGGTTCCGATATCGACCGTGACTCACCATTCTTTAAAGGAAGCAAAACGGTGAGAGAAGGAGATGTCGTAAAACAGGAAGCTTTGACAAAAACATTGAAAGGTATCCAAGACAAAGGACCTGATTATTTTTATGAAGATCTTGGTAAAAGCATTTCAAAGCAAGTGGATGATAAATTGACTGAAAAAGACTTTTCAACGTTTAAAACAGAAGAAAAAGAACCTGTAAGTACGAATTATTTGAATAACAAAGTTTATTCAGCCTCTAACCCATTAGGTGGAACACTGATGTTACAAGGCTTAGTGCTTGAAGAGAGCAACAATCCTGGTCAGCAAAATGAAGACAATCGTATAGACTATATTAGCAGTATTCTTAAATCTAGAGACTTAATGTATCGCAATAGAGATATTGTTAATGGTCAAGAAGCCAGTAATGAACAATACTTATCTAAAGATTATTTACTAGAAAAATTAAATGGTATTAATATTGATTCAAGTAATTTTAATAAGAATCAAGTGGACAATACGAGCACCACACATTTTGTTGTTATAGATAAAAATGGCAAGGTTGTCAGTACCACAAATACGTTGTCTAGTTTCTTTGGATCAGGAAAATACGTTAAAGAAGGCTTCTATATGAATAACTCTTTAACAAACTTCTCAAGTGATCCCAATAGTCCGAACTTCGGTGAAAAGCATAAGGCACCACGTTCTTATACTTCACCTTCAATCATCGTAGGACCAGACTTTTATATGGGAATCGGTACGCCAGGTGGTAATAAAATTCCAACGATGCTTAATGAGGTCATCGTAGATTATTTAAAAGGTAATGGCACATTGCAAGAATCAATCAATAAACCAAGATTCTATAATGATGGTTCAACAATCTATTATGAAAATGCAACAAGTGACGATGACATTCAGGCGTTTAAATCATTAGGCTTTAATGTGGAAGAAAAACGAAATGATCCAAACTTTGGTAGTGTTCAAGGAGCTATTTACAATAAAAATAGTAAAAAAGTAGAAGTGGGATCTGATGTAGGAAACCGTTAAAATGTTGATAACATCGTTATTCGCTGTCGTTTATTGTTGTAAACAATGACGGCAGCTTTTCTGTATTATTTGTCATGTGTTACATTTCTATTAGTATACAAAGTAATAACAGAAATGAGCACATGTCAGGATGAAAAATAGTTGTATTATTATTTTATCTTTTAAGTGAAAAATATATTATCATTTTTATTATGTCGTTATATAATGATAACAGTCATGACTATGTGAGGACACGGAATGATAGACAATTAATTTTGTGAGAGAAGGTGGCCATTTATGCAAGAAGTCGTATTAGGTATTGATTTAGGTACGAGTGCAGTGAAAATCATCGCAGTAGATAAAGAAGGACAGGTATTAGTAACCGTTAGCGAGCCTTTAACATTGATTCAGCAACAGCCGGGATATAATGAACAAGATCCAGATGAATGGCTAGATGCCGTAAAGCAAGGGATTAAGCGCGTTACACAGCATGACAGTCTTAAGCATCATACAATTCAAGGGATATCATTTTCTGGACAAATGCATGGCTTGGTTCCTTTGGATAAAAATGGTTGTCCTGTGAGGCATGCAATCTTATGGAATGACACGCGCAATTCAGCACAATGTGAACAAATCATCGCGCGCTATGGGCAACGTTTAAATGGTAATCCAATTCTTGAAGGCTTTACTTTACCTAAAATGTTATGGATGCAACAACATGAGCCAGAGCTATGGAAACATGTGGATACGTTTGTATTACCTAAAGACTATATTCGTTACGGTTTAACCGGTCAGATACATATGGAATACTCTGATGCAGCAAGTACATTATTACTTAATCCAACAACGCATGAGTGGACAAGAGAAATTGGAGATGCCTTTGGTTTAGGTGAGATTTATCCACCATTAATACCATCGCATGGTTACGTCGGTAATGTTAAGTCAGGATTAGCCATAGAACTAGGATTAACATCAAATGTCAAAGTATTTGCTGGAGGCGGAGACAATGCGTGTGGTGCAATTGGTGCTGGTGTAGTTAATGATAATGACACTTTATGTAGCATTGGGACGTCTGGCGTGATTGTCAATGTTGAAAAGGATGAACATACACAATATCAAAACAACATTCACTTCTTTAATCATAGTGTGCCAAATACTTATTATGCAATGGGAGTAACATTAGCAGCAGGTTACAGTCTTTCTTGGTTGAAACATACGTTTTTTGCAGCGGATAGTTATGATGATGTGATTAAGTTAGCAGCCTCATCATCTATCGGTGCGAACCGTCTACTTTATACTCCCTATTTAGCAGGTGAACGCACACCACATGGAGATGCCTTTATTAGAGGAAGTTTTATTGGTTTAAGTGGCAGCCATACAAAGGCGGATTTTTCTCGAGCAGTTATTGAAGGTGTGACGTATTCTTTATATGATTCAATACAGTTAATGAGAGCGGCGGGTAAAGAAATAACGCATGTCACTTCTATTGGCGGAGGTGCTAAAAGTGAGTTCTGGTTACAACTTCAAGCAGATGTCTTTAATACGACTGTAAGAAAGTTAAAACACGAAGAAGGTCCTAGCATGGGAGCTGCTATGATAGCAGCAGTAGGTCTAAATTGGTTTGAGAGTATTGAAGACTGTGTCGATGCATTTATAGATATCGTTGCAGAATTTCATCCTAATCCAGAATGGCATCGTCAATACGAGCAATTTTATCAAATATATCAACAGGTATATGCACAAACAAGAACGATTACACAACAACTATTGACTTTAGAAATATAAAATTAAGCAAGAGTCTAGGGCATCATTATGATTTATGTTCTAAACTCTATATTGGTAGCAGTTGACTGGATTGAAAATACGCTTATACTAAGTTTTTTCAATTCTAGTCGACCTTGCCGGGGCGGGACGACGAATTCATAATGAATTCTCTCCCGTTCCTTTTTTGTGATTAAATCGTGAGCATTTTAAAACAAAAATATTTAAGTATACGTTACGATAAAGATATGTAAAGTTAGTGTATATATATGAAGAATTATGTATAAAATTTTACTTGTTGCAATCAAGTTCTTCATGGTGTAAAATGTTAAAAAATAAATTTAATCGTTACAATAATTTAAATAACACAATTTTAGAAACGCGAAAATTTGCATATTGTGAATATATTCACATTTTAGACTAAATAAAATTTTGTTTTATATTGAAATCGTTTTCTTAGGGGTGTACGATGACTATGGCTAGAAAAAATTGAAAAGAGGTTTTGGGAAATGAACATTATTCTAGGCGTAGGTACACTCGTATTGGTGTTAGCAGTGATGACACTGTTTTTAAAGTATGCACCGTACGGTAAACAAGGACTACAAGCTTTATCCGGAGCTGCTTGTGCTACATTTTTACCACAAGCATTCCTGAGTTACGCTATTGGCGGCGTATTTCACATTGAATTTTTAAAAGAGATTGGTGATTTAGTCGGCGGTCTTAGCGGCGTAGCTGTAGGTATTTTAACGTGTTTGAAATTAAATATATCACCTGTTTTTGCGGTGATTGTAGGGCTAGTCTTACATGATTACAAATTATTACCTGCATTTATTGCTGCGTACATTATGGCTTTTGGAATTAAGCTTATTGAGAAAAAAGTTCCAGAAGGTTTAGATTTAATTGTTGTCATTCTAGTTGCACCTGCTATTACGTTTGGTTTAGCACATATTATTTCACCAGGGGTTATGGCAGTATTAAGACAAATTGGTGGCGCTGTTACTTCAGTTGGAGATAACAACCCATACGCATTAGCAATTATATTAGGACTTGTTATTCCAGTTACAGGAATGACACCTTTAAGCTCTATGGTTTTAACTAGTTTATTAGGACTCACTGGTGTGCCAATGGCAATCGGTGCATTAACTTGTATGGGCAGCTCATTTGTTAACTTTGTCTTATTTAGAACATTGAAAATTGGTGGACCATCAAAAGCATTTGCGGTATGTATTGAACCACTTACCCAAATTGACTTAATCGCACAGTATCCATTACAACTTTATGGTACGAATGCGATTATCGGTATGGTCAACGCATGTATCGTTACATTTGCAGGGCTAGTGATAAATGTAACTGGTATGGCAACACCAATCGCTGGTGCCATTGTATTGTTTGGCTTTAATAAACCTTTACCATCAGTTATTACAATTATTGTGGTTGCAGTTGTAAGTATTATTTTAGCGTATATCTTTGGTAAATTGATTAGCAAATTAAATATTACAAAAACAGACATCACGATTCCTGGACAAAACAACCAAGTTAAGGAGAGTGTTTAATAATGGCTAAAAAATCCTATGATTATCAAAGCGCATTTGACATTATTGGGCCAGTTATGATGGGACCATCAAGTTCTCATACTGCTGGTGCCGTTAAAATCGGTAACTCAGCAGGAAGTGTACTTGGTGTTACACCTCAGAAAATTGAAATTCGTTATTACGAATCATTTGCTGAAACTCATCAAGGTCATGGCACAGATGTCGCAGTTATAGGTGGTGCGATGGGCTATAGCACGTTTGATAGCCGTATTAAAGATGCTTTAAATATTGCTGAAAGTCAAGGTATCAAAGTAGATATCATTGAAGACAGAGGCGAAAGCTTGGGAGAACATCCAAACTGTGCGTATATTAAAGCTGAAGCAAATGGTCGCCATATTGAAGTAATTGGTAACTCAATTGGTGGCGGAACAATTAAACTAAAACGTATTAACGTTGAAGGGCTAGAAGTTAACTTCAATCATGGATTACCTATTTTAGTGATGGATGGTTATACTGATAAATCCACAGTCAATCATTTCATTAACTTTGCCAGTGAAGCCGGTGCTGCAATTGACAAAGAAATGACTGAAATGAAAGACAACCAATGTTTAGTAGTATTACCTTTATCTAAAGCATTGTCAGAATCAGCGTTAGAACAAATAAGAGAGAAATATAGTGACTTAAACGTATCCTATATAAATTAGAGGGGGATTTATAATGTTTGATTCAATTAGAGAGACAATTGATTATGCAGTAGAAAATGATATGTCATTTGCTGACATCATGATCAATGAAGAAATGGAACTTCAAGGCAAATCACGTGAAGACGTTCGAGCAATTATGAAACAAAATCTTGAAGTAATGCGCGCAGCAGTTGAAAAGGGCACAACTGGTGAAGGCGTAAAAAGTGTTACAGGTTACACAGGTCAAGATGCAATCAAATTAAATAAATACAATGAATCACAACACGCTTTATCTGGGCATGAGATGATTGAAGCGGTTAAAGGAGCTGTTGCGACAAATGAAGTGAACGCAGCAATGGGTATCATCTGTGCAACTCCAACAGCTGGCTCCTCCGGAACGATTCCGGGCGTACTTTTTAAATTAGAAAAAACACACGATTTAACTGAAGATCAAATGATTGATTTCTTGTTTACTTCAGCACTGTTTGGCCGTGTTGTTGCAAATAACGCCAGTGTTGCAGGTGCTACGGGTGGTTGCCAAGCCGAAGTAGGATCAGCATCAGCAATGGCAGCTGCGGCAGCTGTAGCCATTTTTGGAGGTAAACCAGAAGCATCTGGACATGCTATGGCATTAGCAATTAGTAACTTATTAGGATTAGTTTGTGACCCAGTTGCAGGCTTAGTTGAAATTCCATGTGTAATGAGAAATGCCATAGGATCTGGTAACGCATTAATTTCAGCAGATTTAGCATTAGCAGGTGTTGAAAGTAGAATTCCTGTTGATGAAGTTATTGAAGCTATGGATAAAGTTGGTAGAAACTTACCAGCATCTCTAAGAGAAACTGGACTTGGTGGCTTAGCTGGAACATCAACAGGAGAAGCGATTAAACGTAAAATCTTCGGAGACGCTGAAAAAAAAGTCAATAATTAAATTCTACGAAAACCTAGATTATAACATTTTAGGGAGTGGGACTACGAATTCATAATGAATTCTGTCCTGCTCCCTTTTTCATGGATATTTACCACAATTGATTACATAGAAGTGGAGTCAATTTTCCGAAAATTTAAAATCTTATATTGCAAATTTACAACTTTGATTATAAAATATCCAAAAGGGGTTGATGTTATGCGAAGGTTATTTGGGATTTTTTTAGCCTTTACGATTAACACAACGATGACCTACTATTTGACAACGGAGGGTACATGGGAGAATCTTCTATTGCAATGCATGTCGCTTAGTATGATAATCGTATTTTTCTTTTACTATTTCCAATTTATTAAGAAAGCTAAAAAAATGACATAGTTGAATAATAAAAGCGCTCGGGAAATGAAACTTGAGCGCTTTTATTGCTATAGTAACGAGTCTATGTACGGTTATAAATTAATATCAAAGTGATGACAAAATTTATTAGACTTAAATGTTAATATTTGAATTATTTAATTAATAAATCAATTTGATAAAATGCTAAATCCAACCAACGATTGAATTTGTAACCAACATTATTAATTGTACCTGCATGAATAAAACCAATTTTTTCGTGTAGATGAATGCTTACTTCATTTGAAGCATCGATACCTGCAACCATTGTACGATAGCCTTCATCTTTAGCAATTTGCATTAGTTGACTAAGTAATTGTGAAGCAATACCATGGCCGCGATAGGCTGAATCTACATAAATTGAATGTTCTATTGAATAGAGATAAGCAGGCCAATCTCGGAATGAACCATAAGTAGCGAACCCAACGACTTGTTGATGTTGTTCAAATACGAGAATAGGCTCTCCGGCTATAACTTTTCTCTCAAACCACTCTTCACGTTCCTCTATTGTTTGTGACTCATAGCTATAAACAGCTGTCGTATTGATAATAGCATCATTATAAATAGATAGAATGGCCGGTAAATCTTGACGTTCTGCGTGTCTAATCATATGTCTCACCTTTTTATTTTTTATTGTATAGTGTTCAACTATTGATTTCAAATTTATGTAATAAAATATGACAAACTTGTCGTAGGTAAAAAAGCAATCAATGCTATACTATTATCAAACAATTTTACGGTTTAAAGGAGAAATACTGCATGAGAAAATGGACAAACCAATTGATGACCATTATTGGAGTTATACTTATATTAGTTGCCATTTACCTATTTGCCAAACCTCATATTGATAGTTATTTACATGACAAAGATAATAGCGATAAAATAGAAAACTATGATAAAACAGTCAGTAAAGCAAATAAAAATGATAAGCCAACCATCCCTAAAGACAAGGCAGAAATGGCTGGTTATCTCCGTATTCCAGATGCTGATATTAATGAACCTGTTTACCCTGGACCAGCAACACCTGAACAATTAAACCGTGGAGTTAGCTTTGCCGAAGAACAGGAATCCTTAGATGATCAAAATATTGCAATTGCAGGTCATACATATATTGGCCGCCCACATTATCAATTTACAAATTTAAAAGCAGCTAAAAAAGGTAGCAAGGTTTATTTTAAAGTGGGAAATGAAACAAGAGAGTATAAAATGACAACTATACGAGATGTGAATCCAGACGAAATCGATGTGCTAGATGAGCATAGAGGGGATAAAAACCGCCTAACTTTAATTACTTGTGATGATTATAATGAAAAGACGGGTGTTTGGGAAAAGCGTAAAATATTTATAGCAGAACAGATTAAATAATTGTAGAACACTTTGATCCGTTAGTTATTAACTAATAGATTGAAGTGTTTTTTTATTTTCTCTCACAATATGATTTTAAGCAAAATTCAAAGTACAAAAAATGATATAAAAAAATAATAGTATTGTTATACGCTGAATTATCTGATATTCTTAGTGTAGATAAATACATCAAGATTATACAACGAGGACGTGACAAAAAGTGAAATCAAACAAAAAACCAGCTCAATTTCTTAATCGACATAACAATTATTCGATTAGAAAATTTACAATTGGTACTGCTTCTATTCTTGTTGGGACAACATTGATTTTTGGTTTGAGTAATGAAGCACACGCCCAAAGCAATAGTTCAGCAAAGGTATCAGATAAGGTAGCAACTGAACAGTCAGCATCGACTTCTCAAGAGGCAGATAGCAGTCAACAAACTGCAGCTTCTAATGCTCAAAACGTTCAAACTGCACCTGAGCAAGATAAAGCAACACCTACTACAGAGGTTAACTCTAACAATAATCAAACAGATTCTAAGCACGTAGCACCACAGAAAGAGCAAAATCAAACAGCTACGCAAACAGAATCTAAAAAAGAAACTGCACAAACACAAGCAAAAACAGAAGAAAAAGCAGCTTCTGATAGCAAAAAAGCATCAGAAGATTCAGATGATAAAGCGACTTCAAAAGAAACAGATGAAAATAAAACTGATGATAGTGTAGATACAAACTCTAATATCACTACTCCAGTGTATGATACGACACGTGCGCGTGCTGCAACTTCAGTACCACTTGCTAGTAGTCTTGACTCAGATGCTAGTGCTGCTGAAAATGCAGAGCCACCAGCAGAATTTATTGATAAATACAATAAATCAACAAATAGAAGTCAATTAGTGCATGATTTATTAGCTGAATCATACAGTGAAACAGACGTTAGAGCAATTGTTAATCGCTTAAATATAGACTTTAATAAGACAGATGCTAAAAAAGCATTTCAAGCGATAATGTATGCTGGTATTCAATATGCTAAAGAACAAACATCATTATACACAACATATGCTACTATACCTGGTGATGGTGTAAATGTTAATAACACAGAAATTGGATCGGTAGCAGAGTTAAAGCGTAGTATTTATATAGATCCAAATAAAGGCTTAACAGTTAACGGTCAAGGATATACTTCTCAAGGCCAATCTCCTGCAAACTATACAGTACATGTTCAACCTAATAAAAGAACAAATAAAATGGACTTTACTGTAACTTGGAAAGTTAATCCATCAGCTTCTGCATCTGGGCATGACGCTGATTTAGGTGGCTTTAACTTTGGCTCAGGATATAATGTGCCAGAACGTATTAACGGTCGTTTTAATATATATGGTGGTAATACAATCTCAAATAATTTAGATATGATTAAAAGTCCACACCCTAGTTATCCAGCTGGTTATGGTTTGAGTAGCCGACCAACAATTACGAGATATTTTGTTCAACGTGGTGGACGTGTAGAATATCATTTTAGTGTTCCAGTACGTGATTGGAATGGTGATTTAAGCTTTAATAGTAAGGTTCTAATGTTCGACAACAACGTTACTCTTGTTGGTCAAGGTGTAATGAACCCAAATTCAAATGATAACTACTTCTATGACGAAATGAACATCCAGGGAGATAATAATCCAGATCGTCATATTATCACTACTGATGATACGTCAGAAGTTGAAAATATTCCTTTCCAAATAGAATACGTGGTTTCTAAAGACTTACCTGTAGGTCAACAAGAAGTTCAAAGAGAAGGTCAAGTAGGTAAACGCGGTACACTTTATTCAATTGTTAAATTTAATAACCAAACAATTGGTCGATTTGTTAAAGAAACATACAATATACCACCAGTTAATAAAATTATTAAAATTGGTATTGGGGCTGTAAATGATTCTAATATCAGTGGACCACTACCTCCAATTCTTGAACCACAACTTTCTGGTACAAATATTGTTAGCGGTGAAACAAGCCCTAATGCTGCCGTAACAATAACAGTAGGAGGAAGAAATTATCAAACGACATCTGATAATTCAGGTCGATTTAATTTCCAATTGCCAAATTATACATTGCAAGAAGGAGACCACATTTCAGCCGTAGCAACTGTTGAAGGTAAAACAAGTAAACCTGGAAAAATTATTATTCCTCGAGATGGTAGAACACCTAACCTTACTACATCAGTTCAACGTGGACAAGATCAAAATAAACCAGGTAGTTGGGTAACAATTACGAATGCGACAACTGGTCAACAAGTAAGTCGATTCTTTGTACCAGATGGTTTACCTGGTAATGATGGTCGTTCTATTACTATTACAAATGAATATTTAGATCCAAGTACTGGAGAAAGAGTCGTTCAATTTAGTGACGGACGAACAATCCGTCTTCCTAAAGGACCAAAAGGAGACAAAGGTGATACAGGTGCTCAAGGTCCAGCAGGTAGATCAATAACAATTACTAGTACAACTGTGGATGCAGATGGTAATACAATTGTAAGATTTAGTGATAACACAACTCTTAAAATTCCTAAAGGACCAAAAGGTGATAAAGGTGACCAAGGTCCAGCAGGTAAATCTATTACTGTCAAACACATATCTAAAGATTCACAAGGAAATACAACAGTTCAATTTAGTGATAATTCATCTATTATCATTCCAGCAGGTACGCCTGGACGTAATGGTACTTCAGTAGGAATACGTACAATTACGCCACAAGCAAATGGCGATACAGTTGTAACGTTTACAGATGGTAAAACAATGACAATACCAAAAGGTGCCAAAGGTGATCGTGGTGAAGCTGGTCCAAAAGGTGCCGATGGTCATTCAATTACAATTACAAGCAATACGGTAGAACCAAATGGTGATCGTAAAATTGTTTTCTCAGACCACACTACCGTAGTAATTCCAAAAGGCGACAAAGGTGATAAAGGCGACAATGGTACATCAATAGGTATTACCCAAATTGATACAGACGCAGCAGGTAATAAAGTCGTTCATTTTACAGATGGCAAAACAATGACAGTACCAAAAGGTCAAGATGGTACATCAATTGGAATCAAGTCTATTACGCCACAAGCAAATGGCGATAAATTAGTAACATTTACTGATAATAGAACCATGGTAATTCCAAAAGGTGACAAAGGTGACAAAGGTGATAAAGGCGACAAAGGTGCTGATGGTGCGAGTCCAACCGTGACAGCTACACGTACGCAACATGATGGAAAAGATGGTGTGGAAATCACGATTACCCCTGCAAATGGTGGTACACCAATTAAAACTTTCGTAGCTGATGGTGAACGTGGTGAGAGAGGTCTGCAAGGCATTAACGGTGTAGATGGAAAATCTATCCGAGTATCAAGTAGCCGTGATAATCAAAAACATGAAACAACATTGACCTTCTATTACGATCAAGATGGCGATCAAGCCTTTGATGCAAGTAAAGACATCGTAGTTGACACAGCTGTTATCAAAGATGGTCGTACCCCAACGGTAGATATTAAGAAAATTTTACGTGGTGTGTCAACATTTAGAACTGCCACAGCTACCGCGAATCCTGATAAAGGTCATGAAGTCAAATTCTATTATGACAATAACAACAACGGTATTTTTGATGAAGGTGATGAAGAAATTTCATCTGGCTTCATTGCTGATGGTAAAAACGGTCAAAATGGTCGAAATGGACGACAAGGTACTGAATTAATAAGTGGAATAACACCTCCTACAGATAGTGATGGTCTAAATGGCGATACGTATATCGACACTAACACTGGCGACACTTATAAAAAAGAAAACGGAAAATGGGTTCCAAGTGGAAATATCAAAGGACCAAAAGGTGACAAAGGTGAGAATGGTCAAAACGGTAGAGATGGAAAAGACGTTCTGAACGGCAAAGTTGATCCACAATCAAGTCAAGGTAAAGATGGCGATAAATACATCAATACAGTAACAGGTGATGTCTTTGTTAAATCAGGTGACAACTGGAC